>Ga0207640_10000015_pt1 | contig 215411 bp, 202 predicted proteins | sample KBSCornC42_FD_184300 | JGI IMG/M metagenome (GOLD analysis project Ga0207640, IMG submission 184300) | Corn rhizosphere microbial communities from Kellogg Biological Station, Michigan, USA - KBS Corn C4-2 (SPAdes) (version 2) | ecosystem: Host-associated > Plants > Roots > Rhizosphere > Soil ... | reverse complement strand
ACGCGGGCGGCTTGGGCACCAACGTCGGTCGCTCGCTCGGCCACAACACGGTCACCGGCAACAACGGAGCTGGGATCAGCTACGGCGGAACCGACATCCCGCCTGATATCGCCTCGAATGTTCTGGGCGAAAACAAATCGAACCCGATCTCGTTGCACGGCACGATCGCCCGCTCCGCGACGTGGACCGATTCTGGCTACCTCTTCAACTTTTCGGGTGAAATCACGGTTGCGAGCGGAGCTGTTTGGACGATCAAACCCGGCGTCTACATCAACCCCAATAAGACCGTCGTCATAGGAACCTTGAAAGCAGAAGGCACCGCGGAATCCCCCGTCGTCTTCGCCAAGGGCGAATCGCCCGGTTCATGGCAGAACATCAAATTCGAACCAGGGAGCGGCGCCTCGGTTCTGGACCACGTTGAAATCAGCTACGGCGGTTCCGTCGTCAACACCGGGGGAATCGACGTCAACGGGTCCTCGCCGGCGATCACCCACTCGGTGATCCGGAACAACAAGAGCTACGGGATCAGGGTCTTCAACGGGGGTGGCCCTGAAATCGCCTACAACGAAGTCAAAAGCAACACCTCGATCGGCATCCTCTACGAAAGTGCCTCGAGCGGTGAAATCAACATCCACGACAACATCGTGAAAGACAACCTCGGGGCCGGCATCAACGCGGGCGGCTTGGGCACCAACGTCGGTCGCTCGCTCGGCCACAACACGGTCACCGGCAACAACGGAGCTGGGATCAGCTACGGCGGAACCGACATCCCGCCTGATATCAGTGAAAATTCGCTTGAAGGAAATAGCTCCGACGATATTCAGGTCTCTGGCACTGTAGGGCATTCATCAACTTGGCATGCTGGCGGATCGCCAGTAAAATTCACCGGTGCAGTTACGGTGCCGGCTGGAATTACTCTAAGCCTTCAGCCAGGGATCTATATCCGATCGCCCAGGATGACGGTATCCGGCACCTTGCGCGCAGAAGGTACCGGTAAATACCCAATTGCGCTGACCGGTTCCGGTGAGGAAAGTGGCGGCGAATGGGCCGGCATCAGCCTCGAACCAGGAAGCGGAGAATCGTTACTCAATTACGTAGAAGTTGCTTATGGGGGGTCAAGTGGGGCGATGATCAACATCAAAGGAACCTCTCCGACGATCACCAACTCGACTCTCCGGCGCAGCAGCAGTGATGCGATTCGAGTCCAGCAGTCCGGTCATCCGACCATCGAAGGGAATCGATTCCGCAACAACCAGTTTGGATTGCGCTATGAAGGCGAAGCGAAACTTGCCGCCCCGCGTAACGACTGGGGCTGCGCGAATGGCCCAAAGCCGACGGGTTGCGGAGATTCGGTGACTTCGAATGTCGAATGGCAGCCAGCGGTAGTGCTCCAAGAACTTCCCAAGCTATGTCCCGGGAGCACTATGTTGGCGTCATCCTACGAATGCTTGCTGCAGAAATACGAGCCGACGCTTAAGTACGACTCGGAAGAGAACTATTTTGCTGATGACGCACGAGAGATCGCGGAAAATTGGGGCGACAGCTCTGGCCTTTGGGGCACCACTGGATTTGAAGGATACTCAAACAAACTATTTGACAAAGATTACGAAACGGGCGACGAGAACGGCAAACTAATTGGGGAATCACGGCCAAATGGAGAAGGGGAATATCGCCTCACTTTAGGCTTGTTGGGCGCGCTCTACCCAAATTCACTTCCAGCGGATTCAAACGATTGGCTGGACGAGAACAACAACTACCTAGAAGATTCTGCTCGCCTTGAGGCTAATGGCTTCATGAATGCTGCCTACGGCTATGGGAGCACCGGCGCCACGGGTAAGCGCTGGCTTGAGTACTGGTATTGGTATTACTACAACCCGAAGAATTGGGAGGAAAAAGGTAAGCACGAGGGCGACTGGGAATCTGTTCTCATCGGACTAGATTCCAACAATCGACCGGACACGGTCGTGTTGTCTCAGCACACGGGCGCAGCCAAGTGCACCATTTCCGAAATGCAATTAACCCCCGAAGGGAATCCGATTGTTTATGTCGGCGTTGGCTCGCACGCGAACTATCCGCTAGCCGGCACCTACGCTACTCCTTCAGTGTCGGAATCAGATTACGCTGACGGAATTGGCACCGAAGCGCATCCAAGTCTCGTCGGTCTGACTAATTATCCTCCTGGTTGGACTGTATGGCCTGGGCACTGGGGTAACTCGAAGGCTGATTTCGTAGGTGAATCGGATAGCCCTCAAGGCCCTGCTTTTCATGAAGCTTGGGCGGCCCCCGATGACTATGCGGAATCGGCGGGAGAATGCCTTCGGGGCTTTGAATCCGTAGAAATCCCTTTCCCCCATTCAGGGGCAACCACGTCCATCCAATCCGTAACGCTAAACGGCCACAGGCCAGTGGTGAGCTATGAGATTCCAAAGGCAGATGGTGATGGCTTCTGGCCTCGGCTGCGCATAACCGTCAATGATCTAGACGACGGCGGTCTTCCCGGTAGGTCGAAGACGATCAGCAATGTGAAGGCGCATGGCGAAATGACCCTTCCCTTCCCGGTGGAAGGGGGACACACTGCCGAAATCCTTGGAAGCATCGTCTACAAGGACGGCCGCCGGGTCCACCTCGCTCCGAAGAAGGTGCGCAGTCCGGAAAATCGGTGATAACCAGCGCTCCGACGACGCCCAGTTTCGTCAGCAAGGCCGCCGCGGGGCAACTTGCCTGACGCTTGAGTACACCGACCCAATCGAACTAGGAAAAAGACCTTGCAGATGAAGATCAGGCTGCGTCGACCCAGTGGTTATTTCTGGGCTGCGATCATGGCGGTGGCGGGAGTGCTTACCGGGGCCATAATCGCAGGCGTAAAGGCAGGCACGATCGTGGTGCTTGTCTTCGGGGGGTTTGGTCTATGCCCTGATCTGGGAGGGCGGTATGCGAGCAAGTGACGCTTCTCGAAGGCGATTCGGCATACGACGCCGGGACTAATGACGAATCAGCTCCGGACGCTGATAACACTGAGCCTCAGGGTCCCAGCCCCGCTGTTTCCGAGTCGTTTACGGAGCTCTTCGTCAGCGACACGGGGTTGGTAGGTGGGATTCGTCGGCATAGCTGCAAAGGTATTCAGGGGCCAGTATCTAAGAAAAACAGGGAACGTTTTGCAAGGACTGCAGGGGACAGATTGTAAGCCAGCACTCAAATCTGGGTGTTCCTCCCCCTCGCTTAACGTTCGGATAACCATCGCTTTTGCTCGAGGTCCCACTGTCCCGCGCTGACCTCGTTGCCCAGGATCGGGTCGAGGAGTGCGGCAGCCTCGCGATGCCCGGCACGCAGGTCTGCGGGCACGCCGACCTCTTCGGCGAGGCGCCGGAACGGTGCCTGCCAGTCGGCCGGGGGAGGCGGCAGGGCAGTCGGGATCGTGTGGGTCTTGCGAAGGTTGAAGATCGTCCCGATCTCCTGGCGCAGGGCGACGGCATCGAGAGTTGAGAGCTCCGCGATCAGCGCGAGGTCGACGAGGTCCTTGGTGCGCGTGCTGCCGCGCCGCCCCTCGTAGGTACGCGTGTAGGCATGGAGCTTTTCGGCGACCTGCAGCTCCAGCGGCACGGCCTCGACTTCGACCGGCTCAATGCCGGCAAAGCCGAGGAGATCCGCGGTCCTCAGGGTCTCGGTGGCGATCGCATCGTCAGATCGGAGGCCGACGTCGAGCGAAAAGCTCTCAAACGGGCGACCCGCAAGGGAGGCGGAGACGCGGAAGCGGTAGCTGCCACCGAGGCGGTCCTCGGGCTCACCTGCGCGTTCGATCGCGAAGACGAAGAAGTCGCTTGCGTCATAGCCCGCAGCGTCGAGCAGGGTGTCGAGCAGCTCTCCCTCCCCGGCCCGCCACTCGATGTCCACATCTTTCGGGCGAAGCCGCCCTTCAGTAGCCATCGGCCCGCTGCAACCATTAGAAGGCGGGTCAACAGCCGGTCGAAGGCCACTCGCTTCCGGTCGCGGGCCAGGCGGGCGCCGTCGCCTGCGGCCCGTTCTTTTAGCCACTGCTCGAGGGCCATGCGAAAGGCGGCTGCGTCTCTATACCTCACTACCTCACGTCCTCACAGCTTTCAGGCTGCGCTCGATGAACCTGCGCACCCGCTCGGAGCGGGTGGCCGCCGCCGCGCGGAGCCGTTTTGGGGTGGTGAGGAGCCGCCTCACAGCCTGGCGAACCGCCAGCTCGATCTGCTCGGGTTGGGCGCCGGCTTCGAGTGAGTCGACGATCGACCGCTCTGGGTTCGTCACCGGTAGTCCGGCGATGGTTTGCACTTCGGCTTCGCTCGGCGGTCTACTGGTCGTGTGCAGCCGAACGCCCTCGCGGCGACGCAGCCCACGTTCGGAGCGCGGCACGGTGAGGTGAACGGCGTCCGGGATCACATCGGAGAGCTCGTGCAGCTCAAGTGCACTCTCGTGCGAGACGACCGCGGCGGCGCCGCGCAGCGGCAGCCAGGCGACCATCACGTGCTCGAATGGACTGGAGGGGAAGTGCCGCATCCGAAACAGGCCAGGGCGGATACGCTCATAACGTCCTCCAGGGCGGGCGTGATGGCTGAGCGTGCTGCGGTCCATGCCCGCGTCAACCGCCTGCTGCGCAGTGAAGTAACCAGCCTGAGCCTCGGCCTGTATATAGAGGGCTTCATGATCTATGTCAGACATTTATAGGAAATTATCAGCAAAATGTCTGACTCATTTTGTAGCGGGCTAGTCCATGCGTCCTCCCTGCAAGCCGTCGTGCAAACGCAGGAGCCCCAGGCGGCGGGCGGAAGCCTGGGGCGTGCGTGACTTTCTCCTGAACGAATCGATCAAGCGGCTGGCCACAGAGGCCGCTACCCGCTTCAGCTCCCTCGTCGCGATGGGGGAGGAGATTCCCTTCGACGTCGGCGCGGACGGGGGGGAGGAGATCGCCTTCTACAGCTACGTGCCGATGACCGGGCGCTACGTGCTCGAGCACGCCGAGGAGCTGCGTTCGCTGCCGAGTTTTGCGGCTGCCCGCGAGGCGACGGTCGAAGCCGGCGTCGCCGCTCCTTATCTGGAGGCGCGGGGCGAGGCTGTTCCCGCCGACCCCGGCGAGCGAGCCGAGCTGATGCTGACCACCTTCTTCGCCGAGCTTTGGGAGGGCTCGGCGGGGTTTGCGCTGGACAGGGAGCGGCTGGAGGCGGCGCTCTCCACGCTCGACGCCGAATCTCGCGAGGCTGACGACGCCGAGGTGCTGATCGTCCCGGTCGTCGGCCTGCGGATGTCGGTGCCGCGCCTGCAGCTGCCCCATGACGTCCGCATCGTCCGCGCCGACTCGATCGAAGCGCCGGTCGAGGCGATGCGCAGCGAGGGCATGGGCCGCGCCGCCTGGGAGCCGCAGTACCTGGCCGTGGCCGAGCAGGACGCCGACGGCGGTGCCGAGGCAGCCCTGCAGCAGCTGCGCGAGCTGATCAGCGTGATGAGGATCTTCAAGGGGGGCGGGATCGGTCTCGGCCCCTACGCGTTCGCCCCCACCGGCGAGGGCTGCTGGCGGCGGATCGCCACCGGCGCGCCGGCCACCCGTCCCGGCGGCTACCGGCTCGGCGAGGCGGAGGCCGAGGAGCTGGTCGAGCTCGCCGCGGAGCTGGAGGCGCGGCCGGACCCCGACAGCGCTCTCAGCTGGGCGGTCGGACGCTTCGAGATGGGCTGCGAGCGGCCGACGGCGCTGGAGGGGCTGAGCGACCACCTGCTGTCGATGCGCGCGGTGCTGGAGGGTCACGGGCCCGTCGGCGCCTCGCTGCCGCTGCGAGCGGCCGCGTTGATCGAGGACGACTCGATGGACCGGCTGCAGGCGCGCGAGCGGATCGAGGACGTGCTCGAGCTGGAGCGGGCGATGATGAACGGCCTGCCGATGGAGCAGGCGGTCGAGCTCGCGACCTGGATGGAGGAGGGGACCCGCAAACTGCTGCGCGAGGCGGCGCTGGGCGAGCTCGGCAACGACCTCAGCACCACCGCCGACGAGACCCTGATCGTCAACGGCCTCGAAGCCGGCGACGCCGAGATCACGGTCTCGGTCCAGTCCGAGCCGCCGGTGGAGGAGCCCGAGGTGTTCTCCGAGCCGGAACCCGAGTTGAGGGTCATCGCCGAGCCCGAACCTTCAGAAGAACTTCAGCTGCCCGTCGACGAACTATCGGAGGAGGAGTACGTGGAGCAGGAGACCCGCATCATGGAGCCGATCCCGGCCGAAGAGGAGATCAAGATCACGGCCACCCCGTGGCTGGAGGAGGTCTCCGAATCCCGCCCCGGCGACTCCCTCGAATGGCCTGCCGCCTCCGATCGCGACATTCAGCACCGCGAGCGGATCGACACCCCCCGTGTCCGCCACCTCTTCCCGGTGCCCGACTCGGACTGGGACGTCGAACACCTCGAGTTCGAGTACTCGCGTAATCGCGTGAGCTAAGCCTGCTTCGTATCGCCCGGTCAACCTTGCTTTGACCGGTTGTCGCGTCGTTACCAAACCCCCACGGGTTGAGTGACGCTACTTAGGCTGACTCCGTCTCGGTGCTCGGATCCGAGCGACCCATTGGGAAGGAGTCATGAAAAAAGCCGATATGCGAATCGAGGCCGACGGGGAGCACATCCAGCTCCTCAAGGCGCTCGCCCACCCGATCCGGCTGGAACTGCTCGGCATCTTGAGTTACCAGGAGATCAGCCCCAAAGAATTCGCCGCGCATCGCAACGAACCGATTTCGAACCTGGGGTACCACTTTCGGGTGCTGCACGAGCTGGGCTGCATCGAGGTGGCTCGGACCCGACCGGTCCGAGGATCGGTCGAACACATCTATCGGCGGATCAAACAGATCGTCTTCAGCGACCGCGATTGGCTGGTCATGCCGGACGAGGCACGCCAAATCGTCGCTTCGACGACCCTGCGCCACCTCGTCGGCCGGATGACCGAGGCCCTTCAGTCGGGGACGATGACCGCGCGCGCCAACACGCACATCTCCTGGCGCCCGGTAGCGCTGGACGAGCGGGGTTGGACGGAGGTCACCGAAATTCTCTGGGCCACCTTCAAGGCAGTGACGAAGGCCGAAATACGCGCTGCGAAGAGGATGCGGGAGTCGGGGGAGGAGGGGATGGAGGCAACCGTCGCTCTCGCCGGCTTCGAATCCCCGCGCTGCGGGTCGTCAGGGTGAGGCGATGAAGATCGCGATCAAGTCCGCCGCCCCGATCGTGCGCATTACGAAGAACGGCTGAGCGGAGCTACGTCTGCTGGGCCAGGGCTCTCGGGGACAAGCCACTGGTGACGAAGCCTGCTGACGGCAGCGATGCGCTCGTAATCCCGGTCGTAGTGAATAAGGGGAACGTCAGCCTGCTGAGCCGCGGCGGCGAGCAGCAGGTTGGCCGGTGGTACTCGACGATGGTCTCCGCGACCCGCCAAGGCCAGCTGTAGGTCCCGCGCACGGGCCCAGAGCGCAGCGGGCATTGGGACCATCTCGAAAGCCGCAAGGCGGTCGGCAATGTCTTTCGCACGTTGCTCATTCGGAGCAAGGCGAGTCAACTCGAGGACAACCAGATCGCAGACGAGCAGCATCCCGGCCTCTACGACGCCGTTGAACCAGTCCGCGAGCCAGGGAAAGCGTCGATCTCGAACCCAGGTCCAGACGCCAGTGTCGAAGAGGGCGGGGCGATCAAGCTGCGGAGGCTGCAGCTCTACCGGCGAGCTCAGGAGCGCTCCCGACCGGCAGCAACTTCCTCAGGCGTCCCGTCGATGTCGCGGAGTACGTCGAATCCCTTGAGGACGCGGCGTCGCGCAGCGTCCCGCAGCGCCGCATTGACGGTCTCGCTGAGACCTTTGGTTCCTAGCTCTCGGCGAGCTGCATCCAAAGCTCGCTCGTCTACATCAACCGTGGTGCGCGTCATGCGCATCATCGTATCGCATCATATTAGGGCGGATCAAGCACGTCCCGCCGCCATCTCGACCCGCTCCTCGGCGGTGGCGAAGAGGTAGCGGTCGATTTGGGAGAGGCCGGCTAGGTCGTGGACGTCTTCGTCGAGGTAGGGGACGCGGATGACGGAGGTGGTGCGGAGCTCGGAGGCGAGGTGGTCGATGTTGCGGGCGTCGCGCTCGGCCAGGGCTTGGTAGTCGGCGAAGTTGTTGGCGACGCGTTTGGCGAGGTCGGGGTTGCCGAGTTTGTCGGCGAGGGTTGCCGGGAGGTCTTCGACCTCGGCGCGGAGCTCATCGGCGGGGTAGTGGACCTTGTTGACGATGACGCCGCCGAAGGGGAGCTTGGCCTCGACCAGTTTGCGGTGGAAGTAGACGGCCTCGTCGATCGGCTCGCCCTGGGGGCCGCAGACGACGAGGAAGCAGGTCTTCCGGTCGGCGAGCAGCTTGTTGACGCGTTTCGCCCGCGCCTGGAAGCCGTCGACCATGCCGCTGAAGGCGTTGAAGAACTCGGCCAGGTCGGCGAGGAGGTCGAAGCCGACGATCTTCTTGAAGACCGACAGCGCGACCGAGACGCCGCGGCCGGTCACCTTCGCCGCCAGTCCCGTCGGCTTCATGAACACGCGCAGCGATTTGCCCTCGATGAACTGGGTCAGCCGTTTCGGCGCGTCGAGGAAGTCGAGGGCGTTGCGGGTTGGCGGCGTGTCGAGGACGAGAAGGTCGAACTCGCCTTCGGTGTGCAGCTCGAACAGCTTCTCCATCGCCATGTACTCCTGTGAGCCGGCGAGGGCGCTGGAGATTTGCTGGTAGATCCGGTTGTTGAGGACCCGGTCGCGCGACTCCTCGTCGGGGGCCTGGCGGGCGATCAGCTCGTCGAAGGTCGCCTTCGCGTCGAGCATCATCGCCCACAGCTCGCCCTTCATCTCCACGCCCTGCTCCTCGAACAGCGACGGGTCGACCCGTCGCGCCTCGTTCCCTAACTCGTCCAGCCCGAGCGAGTCGGCCAGCCGCTTCGCCGGGTCGATCGTCAGCACGCAGACCTTCAGCCCCTGCGCCGCCATCCCCAGCGCGATCGCCGCCGAGGTGGTCGTCTTGCCGACCCCGCCCGAGCCGGCGCAGATGCAGATCCCTTTGCCCTCGAGGACTTCGCCGACCGAGGCCATCAAGAGAGCCTCCCGGCCAGCTTGCGCGCCGCCTCGACGTCGAGCTCGGGCTCGAAGAGGAAGGGCAGCGTTTTCACCGGCGCCTCGACGCCGCGCTTCAGCCGGTTCAGCTGCAAGCGCTGCGATTTCGCCCGGTTGAACTCCGAGAGCGCCGCCCGCGCCGCCGCCTTCGTCGCCCCGTTGGTTCCGTTCTCGCCCTCGGCCAGCTGCGCCAGCTTCTCCGCCTCGCCCTTCTTAAACCGCTCCGGGTAAAGACCGTTGAGGTAGACGCGATCGACCGCGACCCCGACCTCGTCGCGCAGGTCGCGCTCCAGCGCCACAGACTCGTTCACCGGCATCTCCTCCGGCAGGGCGACGATCGCGGTGCCGGTGTTCTCGTGGTCGGTGATGAAGCGGTCGAGGGTCTGGGCCTGCGAGTGGATCGGCCCGACCCGGGCGATCGAGGCGAAGGTGCGCGGCGTTTGCAGGAAGCCGACCCCGTGGCCGGTCGCCGGCGCGTCAACGATCACCAGGTCGTACTTGCGCCCCTTCTTCACCTTGCGGTCGAGCTGGGCGAGCTCCCAGATCTTGCCGATCGTCACCAGCTCCTTCAGCCCCGGGGTCGCCGCGGCCAGGTAGTTGAAGATGCGGCTGCGGAAGAGCATGTCCCGCATCGCCCGCACCTTCAGCTGCAGCAGCACGTACTCGCGCATCGACTCGTCGGGGTCGATCGAGATCGACCAGAGGTTCTCCTCCATCTCCACCTCGTGGAAGCCGACGGCGGTGTGCTCGAACATCCGCGAGGCGTTCTCCTGCGAGGAGACCTCGCAGACGATCGTGCGCTTGCCTTCGCTCGCGGCACGCAGGCCAAGGGCCACGGCGACGGTCGTCTTGCCGACGCCACCCTTGCCGGTGACGATCACGAGCCGCTTGTCGAGGAGTTCGGGGATTGACTGATTCCTAGCAATTTCAGGGGCCGGCAGGAAAAGCCGGGTCCCATACGAATATCCGCGCAATGGGATTTCTAAGCCGAAAGAAGCTGAAGCCTGCCCCCGTCGAGATTGAGGAGGGGCACCCGATCGACGACGAACTCCAGCGGATGGAGGAACTTGTACCCGAGCGCGTCGAGGAGCCGCGAGCGGATATCGAGACGCCTGCCGTCGTGGAGGAGCCCCCGGTCGTGGAAGAGGAGGAGCCCGCCCTCAATGCGGAGGTTGAGGAGGACCCGGAGGAGTCTGGGGATGCGCGGATGAAGGCGATCGATCTGATTGCGCCGACGCGGCTTGATTTCCTGGCGGAGAAGGAGGCTGCCGAAGAGGCGCCGGTGAAGACGGCCGAGGTGATCGCTTTCGCCAACCAGAAGGGCGGCGTCGCCAAGACGACCACCACCCTGAACCTGGCCGTCGCCTTCGCCGAGTCCGGCTACCGCGTGCTCTGCATCGACCTCGACCCGCAGGGGAACCTGACGATGAGCCAGGGGATCGACCCCGACAAGGTCGAGAAAAGCCTCTACGACGTGCTCGTCAACGACATGCCGATCTCCGAGATCATCGTCAAGCGGGAGATCGACATCGCCGTCGCCTCGATCGACCTGGCCGGCGCCGAGATCGCGATGAGCACCAAGATCGGCCGCGAGCGCTCGCTGGAGAAAGCGCTGAAAGAGGTCGCCGGCGACTACGACTTCGTCTGCATCGACACGCCGCCGAGCCTCGGCCTGCTGACGATCAACGCGCTGACCGCGGCGAACAAGGTGATCGTCCCGGTCCAGTGCGAGTATCTCTCGATGCGCGGGCTGGTCCAGCTCCAGAACACGCTGCGGATGATCCAGGAGAACCTCAACCCCGACGTCAAGATCGAGGGCATCCTGCCGACGATGCTCGACTCGCGGACGATCCACGCCAAGGAGGCGATCGAGATCCTCGAGGAGAACTTCGGCGACCTCGTCTTCCAGTCCCGGATCAAAAAGGCGATCAAATTCGCCGAGGCCCCCGTCAAAGGCGCCTCCGTGCTCAAGTACGATTCGAATTCGAGCGCCGCGAACTACTACCGGGATCTGGCGAAGGAGGTTCTGTCCCATGGCTCGGCGGAATAAGCGAGCAAGCATGCGCGAGGGTCCACTGTCCGACCTCTTCCGGTCGACCACCGACGACGCCCCGGTCGATCCACCCGAGGCCCCGCGCTACGGCCGGGAAGACCCGGCCGAAGCGAAGAAGGAAGAGGAGCCGGTCGCACCACCCGCTCCCCCCGCGGCCGAGGAGCAGCCGACCGCCGCTGACGTCCCGCTGCAGCAGGAAGAGGCGCCCGCGCTTTACGACCAGGAGATCGAAAGCTCGACTGAGTCGGCGCCGGAGCGGTTGAAGCGGGTCTTCAACGAGGAGCCGAAGCCTCGGCACGAGCAGTTCAGCACGGAGACGCCTCGCTACGGGCGCGATGAGCCGGCTTACGAGCCGCCGGGTAGCGGCGAGCCCCACCAGCCGGTGATCAAAGTCGTCGGGGTCGGCGGCGCCGGCGTCAACGCGGTCAACCGGATGGTCGACGCCCGCGTGCCGGGGGTCGAGTTCATGGCCGTCAACACCGATCTTCAGTCGCTGCAGCTCTGCGTCGCCGACGTCACCGTCCACATCGGCGACGAGCAGACGCGCGGCCTCGGCGCCGGCGCCGACCCCGAGGTCGGCCACCGCTCCGCCTTCGAGGAGCAGGACAAGATCAAGCGCCTGCTGAAGGGCTCCGACATGGTCTTCGTCGCCGCCGGCGCCGGCGGCGGCACCGGCTCGGGCGCTGCCCCGGTCGTCGCCCGGCTCGCCCGCGAGGTCGGTGCGCTGACCGTCGGCATCGTCACCAAGCCGTTCAGCTTCGAGGGCAGTCGCCGCGGCACCCAGGCCCAGAAGGGCATCGAGGAACTCGCCGAAGAGGTCGACACCCTGATCGTCGTCCCCAACGATCGCCTGCTCGACGTGCTCGACCAGCAGACCTCGATGGTCGAGGCCTTCAAGGTCGCCGACGACGTCCTGCGCCAGGGCGTGCAGGGCATCTCCGACCTGGTGACGCTTCCCGCGGTGATCAACCTCGACTTCGCCGACGTGCGGACGATCATGTCCGACGCCGGCCGGGCGCTGCTCGGGATCGGCATGGCTTACGGCGACGACCGCGCCGTCCTCGCCGCCGAAAAAGCGATCTCCTCGCCGCTGCTGGAGACCTCGATGGAGGGGGCGCGCTCGATCCTGCTCTCGATCACCGGCGGCTCCGACCTCTCGCTGGTCGAGGTATCCGAGGCGGCCAAGGTAGTCGGCGAGGCCGCGCATCCGGACGCCAACATCATCTTCGGTGCCAACGTCGACGGGGAGCTGTCCGACCAGATCTGGGTGACCGTCGTCGCCACCCGCTTCGACGGGCGGACGCCGGCGCCGCGCCGCGCAGCCGAGCCGACGATCCGCCGCACCAAAGAGGCGGAGTCATCGCGCCGCGGCCGGGGCGGCGATCGTGAGCTCGGCATCGACGTTCCCGAGTTCCTCCCAGGCTGACGACACGCCCCATGCGAGGGGTCGTCGCAGCCGGCCATCCGCTGAGCGCCGAGGCCGGCGCCGAGGTCCTGCGCGAGGGCGGTAACGCGGTCGACGCCGCGGTCTGCGCGGTGCTGGCCTCCTTCGCGGTCGAGAGCCCGCTGACCGGACTCGGAGCAGGCGGTCACATGATGGTGCACGAGGCGGGGGAGACGACGCTGATCGACTTCTTCGTCGTCGCACCGGGGCTGGACGGGATCGAGCGGACGACCGAGCTGGTGCCAGTGCCGGTTCGCTTCGACGCCGAGACGACGCAGACGTTCTACGTCGGCCCGGCGTCCTGCGGGGTGCCGGGGACGGTGGCGGGGCTGGCGCACGCGCTGGAGCGGTTCGGGACGATGCCGCTGGGGGCGCTGGTCGGGCCGGGGGTCCGGCTCGCCCGCGAGGGCGCGCCGGTCAACCGCCAGCAGGCCTACATCCTCGAGATCCTCGCCCCGATCCACGAACACATGACGGGGACGCGCGAGCTCTACGCGCCGCAGGGGCGGCGGCTGGGCGAGGGGGACGTCTTCGCCTTCCCTGAACTGGCGGAGGCGCTGGAACGGTATGGCGAGGAGGGCGCCGAGCCGTTCTACAAGGGCGAGGTTGCCCGTGCGATCAGCGACTTCGTCGTCGGCCACGGTGGCTACATCGGCCCGGGCGACCTCGCCTCCTACGTGGCGGTCGAGCGCAAGCCGATCGACACCGTCTTCCGCGGCACCGAAGTGCTCACCAACCCGCCGCCGTCCTCCGGCGGGATCCTGATCTCCTACTGCCTCGGCCTGCTCGAGCGGTTCGGCCCCGGCAGTGGCCCCGAGCAACTGGTGCTGGCGATGGAAGCGGCCAACTCCCGTCGTGACCTCGCCTTCGCCGAGTCCCTCTACGAGGAGGGGATGGAGACGAGCTTCCTCGACCCGACCGGCCTCGACCTCGCCGCCGCCGACCTGCTCGGCTCGACCACCCACATCTCCGTCCTCGACGCCGAGGGCAACTGCGCCAGCGTCACCTGCTCCAACGGCTCCGGCTCCGGCGTGCTGGTCCCGGGGACGGGCGTGATCCTCAACAACATGCTGGGCGAGGAGGACCTCAACCCGGCCGGCTTCCACGTGATCGCGCCGGGGAGACGGGTGCCGTCGATGATGGCGCCGACCGTGGTGCTGCGGGATGGCGAGATCGTCCTTGCCCTCGGCAGCGCCGGCTCGAACCGGATCCGCTCGGCGATCCTGCAGACGGTGGTGCGCGCGGTCGAGCAGGGCTTCCCGGTCGACGCCGCGATTGAGGCGCCGCGCCTGCACTTCGAGCAGGGGATCGTCCAGGCCGAGCCGGGGATCGACGAGGCGGCCCTGGCGCGGATCGAAAAGCGCGGCGTGCCGGTGGCGCGCCGCCCCGCAATCAATCTCTTCTTCGGCGGCGTCCAAGCGGTTGCGCGAGACCCGCGCACGGGTGAACTCAGCGGCGGCGGCGACCCCCGCCGCGGCGGCGCCGTCGCCTACGCCTGACGTTCCGTGGTTCTTTTGTCCGGATATGCAGGACAAAGGAACCACGCAACCGATCGAGACGGTTGAATGGGCCTGTGGCGGGCACTCAAATCGACTTCGAGGCGGAGGGGCTGCTGGAGGGGGTCGAGGGGGCACCGCGCGAGGCGCGGCGGGAACTGCTCGAGCAGCTCGCCGGGGAAGGGTGCACGCTCGAGGAACTGAGGGAAGCGGTGGCGGCGGGGCGACTGACGCTGCTCCCGGTCGAGCGGGCGCTCGCCGGCGAAGGGCCCCGCTACACCGCCCGCGAGATCGCCGAGATGGCGGAACTGGACCTCGACGTGCTCCAGCGCTTCAGCTCCGCCCTCGGCGTCCCTTATGGCGACCCGGACGAGCGTCGCGCCACCAAGGCCGATCTTGAAGCGGCGCGGATGACCAAGGCTTTTATCGACACCGGCCTGCCTGAGGACGGGCTGCTGGGGGTCGCTCGCACGATCGGGATGGGGACGGCGCGGATCGCCGAAGCCAATCGCGAGCTGATCGTGCGCACGCTGATCCGGCCGGGCGATACCGAGCGCGACGTCGCTCGCCGCTTTGTCGGCGCCGCCGAGTACATGCTGCCGCTGGTCGGGCCGACGGTGGTCTACGCCCTGCAGGCGCACCTGCTGGAACAGATCCGCCGCGACGTGATCGGCGCCACCGATCTCGCCTCCGGGGAGGTCGGAGGCGTGGTCAACCTCACCGTCTGCTTCGCCGACCTGGTCGAGTTCACCAGGCTCGGCGAGGAAATCGCGCCGGAGGAGCTGGGGATGGTCGCGGGGCGTCTCGAGGAGATGGCGACCGCGGTCGCCGAGCCGCCGGTGCGGCTGGTGAAGACGATCGGCGACGAGGTCATGCTGGTCTCCGGCGATGCCGAGTCGATGGTCGCCGCGGCGCTGGAGCTGATCGCCGCCGCCGAGGCCGAAGGCCAGCAGTTCCCTTGGCTGCGCGCAGGAATCGCCACCGGGCTGACCCTGCCGCAGTCGGGCGACTACTACGGCCGCGCCGTCAACCTCGCCAGCCGCCTCACCAACGTCGCCCGCCCGGGCAGCGTCGTCCTCGACGAGGCGACCAAGGACGTGGCCGGCGACGGCTTCGAATACTCCTACGTCGGCGAACGCCGCCTCAAGGGCCTTGACTACCGCGCCAAGCTCTTCCGCGCCCGGATGCCCGGCGAATCCAAGGACCGCGAGCCGCGCCTGCGCCGCTAAACGGTGTAGATGCACGATGTTGCATATTCTGCGACTAAGGACGATTTCCAGGGTTGATATGCATGATCGCGCATAGATTGCCAATTTTGGTGCAGAAATGGGCTAAAATGCGCGATTGTGCATCACAAGCTGGATATCGCTGCGACCGAGGCTCGTTCGATAGGGGCGAGTGTGCGCCGTGCTCGAGAGGAGCTCGGCATGCGCCAAGACGAGCTTGCACTGGCCGCGGGAGTTAGCACCAGGGCGATTCACCAGATCGAGAGCGGCAAGCCGACCAGTCGGCTGGACACGGTCTTTCCCGTGCTCGCGGCGTTGGGCCTGAAGTTCAGGATCGAATGAACCGGTCATCCCATGCGAGTCTCTCGGTCTTCCTGTGGGGAAGTCCGGTTGGATCACTGGAGCGAACCGGGTCCTCCCGCTATCGCTTCGCGTATTCGAAGGAGGCGGTCCAGGGCGACTGGAGTGATCCGATGGCGAGGCTCTCGGCCTCTCTGCCCCTGCGCGAGGAGCGGTTCAAGCCGAGTGAGTCGGCCCCGTTCTTCGAGGGCCTGCTCCCGGAGGGGGCGGTGCGCGCCACCATCGCCGGCAAGCTCGGGATCAGCGAGGCCAATGGCTTCGACATGCTGGCGGCACTCGGCGCCGATTGTGCCGGGGCGGTGATGGTTCTGCCCGAGGATCAATTGCCTCGGTCGTCGGGAGCCGCAGCTCGCCCCCTCAGCGAAAGCCAGGTCGGCGAGCTGCTCCGCGACCTTCCGCGCGATCCCCTCGGCATCGACCTCGACCCCGGGGGGGTGCGCCTGAGCTTGGGCGGCGTCCAGGACAAGCTCATCCTCGTCCGCCTTCCCACCGGCGACTTCGCTCGACCACTCGGAGGGATGCCCAGCAACTGCCTGCTGAAGCCCGAGCACGAGCGTTTCGAGGGGCTGGCGGTGAACGAGGCGTTCTGCATGAGGGTCGCGGCGGCGGCTGGGAACAAGGCTGCCGTGACCGAGTTGCTCGAGATCGACGGCATTCGTTGCTTGTACAGCGAGCGCTTCGATCGCACTGTCGATGCCGATGGCTCGACGGTCCGTCTCCACCAGGAGGACATGTGCCAAGCCCTCGGCTTGTTGCCAACCCAGAAGTACGAAGCCGAGGGCGGGCCATCGGTGGCGTCGGTCATCGCGCTGCTGAGGAGGCAGCCGAACCCGCGCATCGCACTCGACGTCAACGCCTTCGTCCGTGCAGTGCTGACCGGCTTTCTGCTCGGCAACAGCGACGCGCACGGCAAGAACCTCTCTCTGCTCTACGACCCCGCGACCGGTGTTCGCCTGGCCCCTCTCTACGACGTCGTTTCAACTGCTGTTTACGACGACCTGACGCCGCGACTGGCGATGGCTATCGGCGGCGAGGACGACCCATCGCAGGTCGACCTTCTGAGCTGGGGGCGCCTTGCCGCGGAAAGCGGTCTAGGGGGTGCGCTGCCCAAATTCGTCCAACGCTGGTCGAGCGAGATTCTCGCTGCGACGGAGGCCTGCCTCCGCGATGCCGAGCAGGAGGGTTGGTCGCACCCCGTATTGGAGGCGATTGTCGACGTCTGCCGGGAACGAGCCCGCCGATTGATCGACGGCCGCTAAGCCGGCTTGCGGGCCGAGACGAGCAGGTTGTAGAAGAGCTCGGCGGGGAGGTAGGGCTCGAGCAGGCGGGTGTCGACCTTCTGCAGGGCGATGTAGCTGTTGAAGGCGAAGCGGCGCCAGCCGAAGGAGACGGACTCGGGCTCGGCGCTGGACTCGACCGTGCGCAAGCCCCAGCCCCAGGCGTTGGAGAGCAGCTCCTCGCCGCCGACGTGGCGCTTGTCGAAACCGGCGTCGCGGAGCAGGCGGCGCAGGTCGGCGGGGGCGAAGGCGTGGACGTCGACCTCGCCCTCCAGCGAGTGGTCATGGGACTGCTCCCCCTCGGCGACGGCGCGCTGTTTGGCGCCGATCAGGCGACGCCAGACTGGCGCCAGGGTCAAGCCGGCGCGCTTCGGCAGCGCTGCCAGGGTGTCGCCGTAGCGGGAGGGCTCGCCGGCGAAGGCGATCATCCCGCCCGGGCGCAGCACGCGGCGGAATTCGGCAAAGGCCTTGTCGAGGTCGGGGATGTGGTGGAGGACGGCGTGGCCGAAGACAAGGTCGAAGCTTTCGTCCTCGAACGGCAGCTCCTCGGCCTCGGTGGTGACCGTCTGCACGCCTTCGAGCCCGAGCGCGTCGGCGGTGGCCGCTAATCGCTTCAGCATCCCGGGCGAGATGTCGGTCGCGGTCAGCCGCTCGATCACGCCCAGTTGGACGAGGTTGAGCGAGAAGTAACCGGTGCCGGAGCCGATCTCCAGCGCGTCGCCGAAGCTGCGCCCCTTCATCCCGCCCAGCGCCTTGACCAGCTTCAGCCGCACCTGTCGCTGGCCGATCTCGCCGAAGTCGATGCCCCACTTGGCGTCATACTCCTCGGCGGCCGCGTCGTGGTAGCGGGTGTTGACGTCCTTGATGTGCTCCGGGGTGGCGGAGGGGGAGGCCGGCATCGGGCGGCACTCTACCTTCGCCTGTTCCTTTTGGTCGCTATGCGCCCAAAAAGCACACCGCTATACGGTCCCGTCCCGTGGAGCGCCACTACCTCCAAGAGAACCAGGCGCCCGGAGTGCCGCCGTTGCCCCTGACGGGGGAGCGGACGCTGCCCGACGTGCCGGAGGAGAACTACTGGTTCCGCCGCCACCTGGTCGTCTACGAGTGGATCGCCGAGCGGGTGCGGGGGAGGCGGGTCGTCGACATGGCCTGCGGCGAGGGCTACGGCTCCGACGTCCTCGCCCGCGCCGCCACAAACGTCGTCGGCGTCGACGCCAACCCGGAAGCGCACGACCACGCGCGGCTGCGCTACCAGCGCTCCAACCTGCGCTTCGAGCGCGACCTGGTCGAAAGCTTCGCCGAGCCCTGCGACGCCGTCGTCTTCCTGCAGACGATCGAGCACGTCCAGGATCCCGGCGCGATCCTCGAGCACTTCAAGTCGATGCTGGCGCCGGGCGGGGTCGCTTACGTCTCGACCCCGAACCTGCTGACGCTGGCTCCGGAGGGGGCGGAGAAGTCCGATAACCCCTGGCACGTGAAGGAGTACCGGGCCGAGGAGTTCCGGGCGCTCTGCGAGGGGCACTTCGAGCGGGTCGAGCTGTTCGGCCTCTTCCACGCCCGCAAGCTGCGCGCACACGAGCTGGCGATCAAGCTCGGCTGGGACTCGGTTCACAAACGGCTGGGGCTGACGAAGCCCTTCTACGACCGTTTCACCCCGGCAATCGCCGCCTCCGACTTCCAGCTGCGTGGGGGCGATCTCGACCGCGCCCTCGACTTCCTCGCGGTCTGCCACCCGTAGAGATGGGTAGCGAGGGCAGCGCCGGCGACCTGGCGATCGTCCTGCACAGCCATATGCCCTACGTGGAGGGGTTCGGGACCTATCCCTTCGGCGAGGAGTGGCTGTTCGACGCGGTGATCCGCTCCTACCTGCCGGTGTTGGAGGTGGCGCGCGACCTGACGATGACGGTGACGCCGGTGCTGGCCGACCAGCTCGAGGACCGGGGCGCAGCGGAGCGGCTGCGGCGCTTCCTGGTCGAGTGGCGGATCGGTGCGGCGGAAGCCGACCTGCCGCAGGTGCCGGATGAGTGCCGAGCCGCCTGCGAAGGCGAGCGCGAGCGCTACCAGCACGCCTTGGAGCTGCTCGACGCAGCCGGGGGGGACCCGCTGGCGCCGTTCCAGCGCGCGGCGGCTGAGGGGCGGGTCGCCCTCGCCGCCTCGTCTGCCACCCACGCCGTGCTGCCGCTGCTGGCGACCAAGCAGGGGGTACGGCTGCAGCTGGAAGCCGGCATCCGCTCGCATCGCCGCCGCTTCGGCTGGGACGGCGGCTTCTGGCTGCCGGAGTGCGCCTATGTGCCGGGGGTGGAGTGGCGGCTGGCTGAAGAGGGAGTGCGCTGGTTTTGCATCGACCAGAGCGCGCATGCCGAGCCGCTGGACGCGCTGGCGCCGGTGAAGACCGAGGCCGGGCCGGTGGCGCTGCCGATCGACTGGGAGGCGATCGCCTGGCTCTGGTCGCTCGACGGCTACCCGTCTGCTCCCGAGCACGCCCAGTTCGCCGGCAAATCGCTGCGCGGCATCCGCATCTGGCGGGTCGGCGGCGGTGCCTACGACCCGGTCGCCGCCGAGGTCGCCGCCCGTCGGCAGGCGCAGGAGTTCCTCGCCGCCACCGCGCAGCGGCTTCGCACTTACGCCGAGGAGCGCGGCCGCCGCGGCCTGCTCGTCTTCGCGATCGACACCGAGCTGCTCGGCCACTGGTGGTCGGAGGGGCCGATCTGGCTGCAGGCGGTACTGGAGGGCGCCGAGGCCGCGGGCGTCCGACTGCTCACCGTCCCCCAGGCGCTGGCCGAGCACGAGCCGGTCGAGCGCCCCCTGCACGCCTCGACCTGGGGCGAGGACAAGGACCTGCGCACGTGGGACTCGCCGCCGGTCGCCGACCTCGCTTGGGGCGCTCGACGCCTTGAGCTGCGCCTGCTGCGAGCGGTCTCGGGAGGCCTGCGGGGTAAGCGGCTCGAGCGCGCCGCCCGCGAGCTGCTCGCCGCACAGGCAAGCGATTGGGCCTTCCTCGATCAGCGCAAGCAGGCCGGTGACTACGCCTACCGGCGGGCCACCGATCACTCACAGGCAATGTTGGAGGCCATAGACTCCGGCCCCGCCACCGATCCACGCATGCGCTCGCTTGCCCCGGACCTGAGCATCGCCCCGCTTCTGGAGCCCTGAACCAGCCACCCGGACCCGCCACCGAACTTGACCCGCGTCCTCATCCTCTCCTGGGAGTACCCGCCGCTGATCGAGGGCGGCCTGGCCCGGCACGTGCGCAAGCTCTCCGAGGGGCTGGTCGAGCGCGACGTCGAGGTGCACGTGCTGACCCGGGGCGGGGAGGAGTCGCCGGCCGAGGAGACCCGCGGGGGCGTAGTCATCCATCGCATCCGCGAGCCGAAGCGCCCGACCGACCTCGGCGAGTTCGTCGCCTGGATCGAGCGGATGAACTCCGACATGCTCGCCGCCGGGGTCGAGCTCGGCGACCGTTATAGCTTCGACCTCGTCCACGGCCACGACTGGCTCGTCGCCAACGCCTGCGACCACCTCGCCAAGCGCTTCGGCGCGCCGCTGATCACGACCATCCATGCGACCGAGTACGGCCGCCACCAGGGCTGGGTCGACAAGCACCCGCAGACCTACATCCACGGAGTCGAGCGCTGGATCACCAACCGCTCGCACCGGGTCATCACCTGCTCCCACTACATGCGCGAACAGGTCGCCGACATCTTCGGCGTCGAGGAGGCGCGGATCACGGTGATTCCGAACGGGATCGACCCCGACGACCTGCCCGCGCAGCCGGCTGAGGACCTGGCGCGGCTGCGCTCGGAGTTCGCGGCGCCGGAGGAGAAGCTGGTCCTGCTGATCGGCCGCCTCGTCTACGAGAAGGGCTTCCAGTTGGCGCTGGAGGCGATGCCTCGGGTGATCGAGGAGGCGCCGGGGACGCGGTTCCTCGTCGCTGGCTCCGGCACTCACGAGGCCGAACTGAAGCGCCAGGCGCAGGAGTTGGGGCTGATGGAGCACGGCACCTTCCTCGGCTGGATCGGCGACGACGTGCTGCACTCGCTCTACCGGATCGCCGACCTAACCGTGGTGCCGTCGATCTACGAGCCCTTCGGCCTGGTGGCGCTGGAGGCGATGGCGTCGGGCTGCCCCTGCATCGTCGCCGACACCGGCGGCCTGCGCGAGGTGGTCCCGCACGAGGAGGCCGGGCTGCGCTTCCGTGCCCACGACCCCGAAGCGCTGGCCGAGGTGGCGATCCGCGTTCTCTCCGACGACGAGCTCGGCCGCCGCCTCGTCGCCGAAGCCTACGAGCACCTGCGCCGCTTCGACTGGGGCGACGTCGCCGAGCAGACCGCCGCGGTCTACACCGAGCTGGCCGGCGCCAAGCTGCCTTAGGAAGACTCGCTCGACCCGTCGCAGTCGTCGCGGCTGCGGGAGAGTGTGCGCTCACTGATCGCGAAGCCGCCCTCGGAGGTGGTGCCGGGTGTCCAGTGGATGCCCTCGAGCAGTTCCATCGGTGAGATCGAAAGCGCGCCCGCCAGCTTCATCAGCGTGTCGACGCGGGCGAGGCGGGTGCCCTGCTCGAGCATCCCGATCTCGGTCCGGTGCAGCGAGGCACGGGCACCGAGCTCTTCCTGGGACATCGAAGCTCGGCGCCGGCAGCGCCAGAGGTTGCGGCCGAGTTTGACCGCCACCTCTTCCGAGCGAATTCTTCCGTCGCGGGCCATGCAGGCGGGAGAGTTTCGGCAGCGGTTCATCGTGTGCCTGACACTACAAAGCAAATCTGACAGAGATTTTGCAGACAAAGACTTGCGGGGCGCTCGGAACTAACTAAGTCGATGCAGGCTCTGGCGGCTGCAGCGTCGTCCACGCCTCCGGGTCCGGTTCGACCGGGCGCGCCCAGCGCATCTCCTGCGGGGCCTCCCGCATGCGGACGATCCGGGCGGGGATGCCGGCTACGACAGCGTTGGCGGGGATGTCCTTGGTGACGACGGCGTTGGTACCGATCACCGAGTTGTCGCCGACGCTAACCCCGCGGAGGATGCAGGCGCCGTAGCCGATCCAGACGTTGTTGCCGACCTCGACGTCGCGCTTGTAGATGCCCTGCAGGCGGATCGGCCGCTCGACCTCGACGATGCCGTGGTCGAAGTCGATGAACATCGCCCGGTCGGCGATCACGCACTCCTCGCCGATGCGGACGTGCTGGTAGGCGGAGATCGTGCACTCCTGGCCCATCACCGTCTTCGCGCCGATCTCGACGGCGCCCTCGTGGCAGCGGATCTTGGTCCCGTCGCCGATCCAGACGAAGCGGCCGAAGCGGATCTTTCCGCGCGGCTCGATCTTCAGTTCCAGCCCCTTGCCGAGGAAGAACGGCCCGTCGGAGGCCCAGCGCCAGCCGGCGCGGGTCAGCAGCCGGCGCCAGAGGTAGCGCCAGAAGAGCCGCGCATAGCGCGGGGTGAGCATCTGGTTGCGAGCCAAAAAGCGCAGCACGGCGGGGCAACTCTAGACTCACTCGCCCTTGGCCGACGTCGCGAAAACCGCGCCCCTGGCAGAGCGCCTCCTAGGCGGCGAAAAGCGGGCACTGGCGCGAGCGATCACGCTGATCGAGTCCGACGACCCGGCTGGCTGGGACCTGGTGCGCGAGGTCTACCCGCGCACCGGCAAGGCGCGGATCGTTGGCTTCACCGGCCCACCCGGGGTCGGCAAGAGCACCCTGATCGGGGCGCTGACGGCGGAGCTGCGCAAGGCCGAGCGCGAGGTTGCGGTGCTCTCGATCGACCCCTCCAGCCCATTCACCCGCGGCGCCCTGCTCGGCGACCGGATCCGGCTCACCGAGCACTTCCTTGACCCCGGCGTCTTCATCCGCTCGATGGCCTCACGTGGCGCCCTCGGCGGCCTCTCCGAGGCGGCGTTGCAGGTGGCGCTGATCATGGACGCGGCCGGCAAAGATGACGTCCTGATCGAGACCGTCGGTGTCGGCCAGGCCGAGATCGACATCGTCGACCACGCCGACACGATCGTCCTTGCCCTGATGCCGGGCTCCGGCGACTCGATCCAGGCGCTGAAGGCGGGGGTGATGGAGATCCCCGACGTGATCGTCGTCAACAAGGCCGACCACCCGATGACCGACACGATGGTGCGCGAGGTCCGCGGCGTCCTCGCCCTCTCCCACGACCCGGAGGGCTGGAAGGTGCCGATCCTGCGCACCGAGGCCGCCCGCGGCGAGGGCGTCGAGGAGCTGGCGGTGAAGATTGACGAGCACCGCACCTTTATCGAGGAGCAGGGGACGCTGGCCGAGCGCCGCGCCCGCAACCTGCGCAGCGAGGTGCTGGGGATCGCCACCTCGCGGATGCGCCGCCGGCTCGAGCAGACCGTCTCCGAGGACCCGGCGACGGCGGATCTGCTGGACCGGGTGGTACGGCGCGAACTCGACCCGGCGACCGCGGCGAGCGAGCTGCTGGAGAAGCACGTCGATGACTGAGGAGGCCCGCAAGCCGACGACTGCCGAGGCGATGGGCTGGCTCGGGGCGGACCTCGCGGAGCTCGGTGGGGACGCTCTTGGACAGGTGCAGGGTCTCTTCGTCGATGCCGAGGACGGCGAGCCGGCTTGGCTGATTGCCCGGCTCGGCCGTCGTCGCCGCGCCCGTGTCGTCGCCGTCCCTTTCGCCAACTGCGCCGGCGCCCCTTTCGGCGTCTGGGTGGCGCAAGAGGCCGACGCGATCCGCAGCGCCCCCGTCGTTGACCCCACTCGCCCCCTGCGCCGCGAGCACGAGCTGACGATCTGCGCCCACTTCGGCATCGGCGAGAAGGTCGGTCGCGCCGCTGAGGTGGCAGACCGGGCTGAGGGGCTGATCACGGCGGCGCCGCCGGAACCGCATTTGCCCAGGTAGCATTTGAGTAGTGAAGAAGTGTATTCACTGGCTGCTGCTGCTCTTTGTCGCGGCCGCTCTCGGTACCGGTTGCGGAAGCAGTAATCAGGCAGAAGACGGCTCCAAGGCGACGGGAGCGGCGAAGCCCGTGTCGAAGCCGACGACCGACGAAGAAGTCGTCGAACCAGACGTTTGGGTCACCTTGGAGGGACGCCGAAGCGCCGATGACGTGGGCGTCTTGATGGCGGAAGAGAAGGGCTATTTCGCCGACCTCGGTCTCGGCCTCTCTGTCGGCTCCGGCGTTCCTGAATTGCCACGCCGACCGGTCACGTACGTGAGCAGAGGGGGCGCGGACCTCGGTATCTCGCAGCTGCCGCAGGTCGTGGTAGCGAAGCGCAAGCGGGCCCCTGTGGTCGCCGTAGGCAGCGTGTTGCCGCAGTCGACCGTCTCGATGATCTGGCTGAAGAAATCGAAGATCAGAGGGATCTCGGACCTGAAGGGAAAGACCATCGCTGTTCCCGGGATTCCGTACCAAGAAGAATTTCTGCGGCTGATCCTCGCCCATGTCGGTCTGACCCCCGGCGACGTCAAGGTCAAGGTAGTCGGCTACAACCTTGTGCCCGCCCTTGTGAAGGGACAGGCCGACGCGATCTTCGGCGGCTCCTGGAATATCGAGGGCGCTGTGCTCGAAGCGCGTGGCCTGAGGCCGGTCATCGTCCCGCCGCGCCGCCTCGGCCTGCCGGATTACGACGAAGTCGTAGTGATCGCTCGAAGCCGACGAGTAGCTCGGGCGCCTCGAACCATTCGCAAGTACATGGCTGCTGTGGCTCGCGGCACGCAAGCGGCAATAGAAGACCCCGAGGCTGCCCTCCATGCCATCGAAGCCAACGAAGTGTCCCCGGGATTCGGCCGCAAGGGCTTGGAAGCCGAGCTTGAAGCCACGCTTCCGCTGCTTTCTCGCACCGGCAACCTGAGCGTCGCCCGGGCGACGCATCTCATCAACTGGATGCATCGCCAGGGACTGATTCGACAGGAGCTTCCAGCTTCGGAACTGGTTGCCGGTGACGACCTGCTTCGGCCATAGGTTGGAGTAATGAGAATTGAGCGGGCGCTCTGCGTGAAGGTCAGTCGTTGGGTAGTGGCGCTGAGCCTGGTGGCCGTTCTCCTCGTTGGATGCGGAAGCGGAAGCGGAGAAGGGACGGCCGACGGAAGCGGTCGGAAAGTCGCAAAGAAGCTGCGGTCTGTCAGCTTGACGCTCGAGGGTTACCCCGACGCCGAAAACGTGGGCGTTCTCATGGCCGACCAGCAGGGTTATTTCGCCGAAGCGGGCCTCGACGTTGACGTCCTCCATCCCGTCGATTCCGACAACGTGCCCGAATACATAGCCAGCGAAGGTGACGACTTTGGTCTTTTGCCTCTGCCGGAAGTCGTGATGGCGAGAGGGAGGGGAATGCCGCTGGTCGCGATCGGGAGCCTTGTGCAACGGCCGACCATGGCCGTGATCTGGCCGAGGAGGTCGAAGATCGACAGCCTCGCTGACCTCAAGGGGAAGACGATCGCCATCAACGGATTCCCCTTCGAAGAAGCTTTTCTTCGGGCCCTCCTGGCAGAAGCTGGCTTGACGTCTGATGACGTCAAGGTCAAGAGCGTCAGCTACAACCTCGTCCCCGCCTTGATCAAAGGACGCGCCGACGCCATCTTCGGCTCGGGGAACGTCGAGGGGATCGAACTCGAAGCGCGTGGGCTGAAGCCAGTTGTCACCCCCCTGCAACGGTTTGGCATTCCCTTCTACGAAGAATTGGTCATGGTCACTCAGACCAAGCGCCTCGCGGGGAACCCGCAGTGGCTCCGCCGTTTCATGTCCGCGGTGGCGCGTGGCACTGCCGCCGCCGTCAAAGACCCCGAAGCCGCCGCCGCGGCGATCATCGCCGCCCGAAAGAAACTGGAGCTTCCTGCTGCAAAGCCGAAGCTGGTGACGGACAAAGTCAAGGCAACCCTTCCGCTACTGGCCAGCACGACTCGAATGAGCTCGCGGCGGGCTACTCACCTGGTGGAATGGATGCGCGAGCAGGGGTTGATCCAGAAAAAGCTGCCGGCGGCGGCGCTGCTCACCAACCGCTACGTCATCTCCTCGTAATCATCACCTGGAAAGGTGATGTCGATGGCCCTGCTTGTTCTCTTCGGCTTCATCGCGGGTGCCGCCACGGCGGTCTCGCCCTGCGTGCTGCCGGTGCTGCCGATCGCGCTCTCGGCAGGGGCTACCGGCGGCCGCCGCCGACCGCTCGGCATCGTCGCTGGGCTGACCGTCTCCTTCACCTTCGCTGTGGTCGCCCTCGTCTACCTGATCTCGGCCTTGCACCTGCCGAACGAACTGCTGCGCGACATCGCGATCGGAGTGCTCATCGCCTTCGGCCTCGTTCTCATGGCCCCGCCGCTCTCAAGCAGGCTGGAGGCCTGGCTGAGCGGGCTCGCGGCTCGCAGCGGGGCCCCGCGCCAGACCGGCGAGGGCTTCTGGTCGGGAACGCTGCTCGGCGCCAGCCTCGGGATCCTCTACGTCCCCTGCGCCGGCCCGATTCTCGGCGGCGTCATCGTCGTCACCGCCTCCCAGAGCTTCAACGCCGGCCGCCTGGCGGTCGCTTTCGCCTACGGGCTCGGCTCGGCTGCGGTCCTTTACCTGCTGATGCTCGGCGGCCGCCGGATCGTGCGACCGCTCGCCCGGCGCGGTCAGCTGCTGCAGGTCGCGACCGGCGCGGTGATGGTGCTGGTGGCGCTGGCGATGCTCGGCGAATACGACCTGCGCTTCCAGCGCCAAGTGACGGCGGGCCTGCCTTCCTTCCTGGTCAACCCCGCCGAAAGCCTGGAGAAGACGGACTCAGCGCAGGCGGCGCTCGCCTCGATCAGCGGCCACGGCGGCCACGGGATCGGCGCCCGTGCCGCGGCCGGCGAAGGAGGGCAGGCGTCGAAGAATGCTGTGCCCCTGCACGACTACGGGCCGGCGCCGGAATTCACCGACACCGAGAAGTGGTTCAACACGCCCGGGGGCCGGCCGCTGACGCTAAAGGGCCTCCGAGGCCGCGTCGTCCTCGTCGACTTCTGGACCTATACCTGCATCAACTGCATCCGCACGCTGCCTTACCTGGAGGCATGGGACACGCGCTACCGCAAGGACGGGCTGACGATCGTCGGCATCCACTCGCCCGAGTTCCCGTTCGAGCGCGAAGCGTCCAACGTGGAAGCGGCGATCGCCGCAGAAGGCATCCGGTATCCAGTCGTCCAGGACAACGAACTGGGGACCTGGAGCGCTTACGAAAACCAGTACTGGCCGGCCGAGTACTTCATCGACGCCAAAGGCGACGTCCGCTACGTCCACTTCGGCGAGGGCGAATACGGCGAGAAAGAGCAGGTGATCCGTGAGCTGCTGGCCGAAGCGGGCGACCGAGTCGGCCCCGGGATGTCGGGCGCCCGCGGGATCGAACCCTCGGCCGGGGTGACGACGCCGGAGACCTACCTGGGCGACGCCCGAGCCGAACGCTTCACCAACGCCGAACTCTCCCCGGGCCTGCACGACTTCAGCGCCCCGCGCACGGTGCCGCCAAACGAATGGGCATTCCGTGGGCCCTGGCGGGTCGAATTCCACTCGGCGACCGCCGCCGGCGGCTCGCTCGAGCTCAACTTCGGTGCCCGGCGCGTCTATCTCGTCCTCGGAACGGTCGACGGCAGCGCGCGCCGGGTCAAGGTGCTTCTAGACGGCAAGCCAATCAGCACCGCCGCCGCCGGCTCCGACGTCCACGGCGGCACGGTCACGGTGAGGTCGCAGCGCCTCTACGACCTCGTCGACTTGCCCCGGGTCGGGCACCACGTATTGCGCCTGGAACCGGAAGCGGGGGTGACGGGCTATGCCTTCACCTTCGGCTAGCGCCGCCGCAACGGCGAGAATCGAGCCGATGGCCGCGGAGAGCAACGGCACCGTCCTTGTGGTCGACGACGAGCCGACGATCGTCGAGATCGTCGCTCGCTACCTCGAGCGCGCCGGCTTCGAGACCTATCAGGCGCTGGACGGGCCGGAGGCGCTGCGCCTCGCCGACCTCCACAAGCCCGATCTCGTCGTCCTCGACGTGATGCTGCCGGGCTTCGACGGGCTCGAGGTGATGCGCCGCCTGCATGAACGGCCGGGGAAGCGGGTGGCGGTAATCCTGCTGACTGCGCGCGGCGAGGAGTCCGACCGCCTCGTCGGGCTCCGCCACGGCGCCGATGATTACGTCGTCAAGCCGTTCTCGCCCGCTGAGCTGGTCGCCCGGGTCGAGGCGGTGATGCGTCGGGTCTCGCCGCCTGTCGCCGACGAGGACGCGGCGCCGCCGATCGAGCGCGGCCCGCTGCGGCTCGAGCCGGCGACGCGCCGGGTCTTCCTCGACGGGGAGGAGATCTCGCTGACCCAGCGAGAGTTCGACCTGCTCGCCTACCTCGCCGCCCGGCCCGGCCGCGTCTTCTCCCGCGATCAGCTGATGGAAGCGGTCTGGGAATACCCCTTCTTCACCGACACCAGCACCGTCACCGTCCACATCCGCCGCCTCCGCGCCAAGCTCGGCGACGACTCCGCCCAGCCGCGCTTCATCGAGACGGTGTGGGGGGTCGGCTACAGGTTCAAGGCATGAGCCGAGAGGGCTTGAGCGGGCTGAAGCGCGCGGCCGCGATCGCCGTCGCCTCCTTTCTCGCCGGTGCGGCCGCCGTCGCCGTCCCGCACGGGATGGGGGCGGAGCAGATCGTCCTCGCGCTCATGGCGGCGGCCGGAATTGCCCTGGCGGGGGCGCTGGCGGCGCGCCTCGCGATGGAGGAGCGCGCCAACCGCGAAGTCGAGGAGATGCGGAGGCAACTGGTCGCCGCCGCCTCGCACGACCTGCGCACGCCGCTGGCTTCTCTGCGCCTGTTGGTCGAGTCGATCGACGACGGGGTGGCGACGGGGGAGACGCGAGATCGCTACCTGCGGGAGATCCGCACCCACGTCGGCGTCCTTAGCGACCTGATCGACGACCTCTTCGAGCTCTCCCGGATCGAGGCCGGCGACATCTCCTGGACGATGCAGCAGGTTGAGCTGCGTGAGCTGATCGACGAGACGGTGGCGGCGATGCGGGCGCCGGCGGCGGAGCGAGGGGTCCGGGTCGCAACCGACCTGCCGCCCGGGGCGCTGCTCGCCCAGGCCAATGCCGAGAAGGTGCAACGGGTTCTTTTCAACTTGATCCAGAACGCGATCCGCCACACCCCCGCCGACGGCAGCGTCACCGTCCGCGCTCGGCCGCTCGGCAAGTCGGTTGAGATCGAGGTCGACGACGATGGGGAGGGGATTCCGCCGGAGAGCGGCCAGCGCGTCTTCGACGCCTTCTACCGCGGTGACCCTTCCCGCGCCGATGGCGGCGCCGGCCTCGGCCTCGCGATCTCGAAGGCGATCGTCGAGGCCCATGGCGGCAGGATTTGGCTCGAACCCGGCAGCCCCGGCACCCGGGTCAGGTTCACCTTAGAATCTGATTAATGCGGGTTCTTTGGGGGGTGCTGGTATTGGTAGGGGCGCTCCTCGTCGCGGGCTGCGGAGGCCAGGGGGCAGCCGAAAACGCGGGAACGCAATTCGACGAATACCAACCGTTTCGGAATTTGACGGTGACCCTCAACGGAAAGGAAGGTCCTGAGAACGTCGGCATCCTGATGGCCCAGAAGCGCGGCTATTTCACCGACGCCCATCTCTCCGTCTCCATTCTTACCCCAGCCGCCCCGGCCCGACCCGTCCAGTACGTGGCCCACCGCCTCGACGACCTAGGGGTGGCCCAGGAGCCGCAGTTAGTTCTGGAAAGGGCGCGCGGGGCGCAGGTCGTTGCCGTGGGCAGCCTGATCTCACAACCGACCGCCGCGATGATCTGGCTCGAGAAGTCGCAGATCAACGGCATTGCGGACCTGAAAGGGAAGATCATTGCCATTCCCGGCCTGCCTTTTCAGAAGAGCTTCCTGCAGAGCATCCTGGAGCGAAGCGGATTGAAGGCCGGCGACGTAAGGATCAAAAGCGTCGATTACAACTTGGTGCCCGCGCTGATCGACGGTCGCGTGGATGCCATCTTCGGTGGCTCTTGGAACCTGGAGGGAGTCGAGCTCGAATCGCAGGGGTTGACGCCGGTCATCACCCGTGTGCAAGACCTTGACGTTCCCCCTTATGAAGAATTCGTGGTGGTGGCCCGCTCCGACCGTGTGTCCGAAGAACCCGGGTTGATCAAGGACTTCATGTCGGCGGTCGTTCGCGGCAATGCAGCGGCGGCCGAAGATCCTCGGGCCGCGGTCAACGCGATCATGGAAGCCGGCCTGGCGGGTACCGATGTGAGTCGAAAAGCGATGGAAGCCGAGGTAGCGGCGACTTCCTCGCTTCTCTCCAGGAACGGCTATATGAACCCTGATCAGGCGAGTCAGCTCGTCGACTGGATGTACGAAGAAGGCATGATCCAGCGCAAGCCGCCGGTCTCGGAGCTCCTGACCAACGACTACCGCTGATCCTGTAGCCGCCGGCCTTGGCTCACGAGGTGTCTTATCTAAATACTTATTAGTATCTGACTAATGAAGGGGTACTGGTTCTTGGTCATTGGGCTGCTGGCCGCCCTCTTTGCTGGATGTGGAGGAGGGGGCAAAACCGAAAAGGACGAGGCGGCGCCTGTGCGTACGCTTGAAGTCCCGGTATCGCTTGACGGCTTCGAAACTGCCGAAACGATCGGCCTGATAATGGCCGAACAGCACGACTACTTCGCTAAGGCGGGCCTCACCGTTACCACCCTCGCTCCACTTAGCCCAACGCGGACGATCCATTACGTGGCCAGCGGCGGCGACCTGATCGGAGTGGCTCATGGGCCACAGGTCGTGCTGTCAAGGGAGAAAGGGATCCCGGTCGTCATCCTCGGCAGCCTGGTGTCGCACTCGACCGCGGCAATGATCTGGCCACAGAAGTCGGATATCAACAGCATTGCCGACCTGAAAGGAAAGACGATCGCGATCCCCGGGTTGTCATTTCAGAGGAGTTTTCTCCAGTACGTCCTGTCACGTGCCGGGCTGACGCTGGACGACGTGGAAGTCAAGACGGTCAGGAACGACCTCGTTGCCGCTTTGGTCAAGGGGCAGGCTGACGCAATCTTCGGTGGCTCAGGCAACGTGGAGGGAGCCGATCTCGAATCCCGCGGGTTCCAGCCTGTCGTCACTTCCGTTCGGAAGCTTGGAATTCCTGACTACGACGAACTCGTACTGGTAGCCCGGGCCGATCGTACGAAAGAAGAGCCAGGCCTAATGCATGACTTCGTCGCGGCAACTGCGCGCGGGGCCGCTGCGGCGACCGAACGGCCGAAAAGCGCCTTGCAGGCCCTCGATGCGGTGGGAGAAACGAACCCGGAAGCCAGTCCAAAGGCGAGGGCCGCCGAAGTCGAGCAGACCCTTCCTCTGCTTTCGAAAAGCGGCCAGATAAATTCCGATCAACTCAAACGGCTTGTGGACTGGATGCACGAACAGGGAATGATCCGACGCAAGATGCCGATCGAGACGTTGCTCGCTCAGCCCTGAGATGGGCTTCAGAGCTGAAGCGCCTTGACCTGCAGGAGCTCCTCGATCCCGTAGCGGCCGTTCTCGCGGCCGTGGCCGGACTGGCCGTAGCCGCCGAACGGGGCGAGGGGGTTGAAGGCGCCGCCGTTGATCTCGACTTGGCCGGTGCGGATGCGTTTGGCGATGCCGATGGCGCGGTCGGTATCGGCCGACCAGACGCCGCCGGCGAGGCCGTACTCGGTCGAGTTGGCGATGCGGATGGCGTCGTCCTCGCCCTCGTAGGGCTGAATCACGAGGACCGGCCCGAAAATCTCCTCCTGGCCAATCGTCATCTCCGGCGTCACCTCGGAGAAGACGGTGGGGCGGACGAAGTAGCCGCGGTTGAGACCCTCGGGCGGCTCGGCGCCGCCGGTGATCAGCCGTGCGCCCTCCTCTTCGCCCTTGCGGATGTAGCCGCGGACGCGCTCGCGCTGGACGTCGGAGACGAGCGGGCCGAGGCGGGTCGATGAGTCGAACGGGTCGCCGGGCGTGAAGGCTTCCGCCGCCGCCTGTGCCAGCTCCTCGGCCTCGGCGAGGCGTTGGCGCGGGACCAGCATCCGGGTCAGGGCGCTGCAGGTCTGGCCTGAGTTGAGGAAGCACTTGGCGACGCCGTCGGGGACGGCCCGCTCGAGCTCGGCGTCGTCGAGGATCACGTTCGGCGACTTGCCGCCGAGCTCCATCGCCACCGGCTTCACCGTCGCCGAGGCGAGCTCGCTGACCCGGCGCCCGGCCCGGGTCGAACCGGTGAAGGAGACCATGTCGACGTCGGGATGGACGGCGATTGCCTCGCCGACCACAGGCCCGACGCCAGTGACCAGGTTGAAGACGCCGGCGGGAAGCCCCGCCGCCTCGATTACCTCGGCCAGCAGGAAGGCGTTCAGCGGCGTCACCTCGCTCGGCTTCAGCACCACGGTGCAGCCGGCGGCGAGGGCGGGGGCGACCTTGGCGGCGATCTGGTTCAGCGGATAGTTCCAGGGCGTAATTGCGCCGAGCACGCCGACTGGCTCACGCAGGATCTTCGAGTTACCGATCTCCTCCTCCCACCGGACTTCCTCCATCAGCTTCGGCATCGCCGCGAACTGGGAGGTGGGGAGGCCGACCTGGATCATCTGGCTCAGCTTCAGCGGCATCCCCAGCTCCTGGGTGATCGTGGTGGCGATCTCCTCGGCCCGCTCACCCAAGCCCTGGGCGATAGCCGCGAGGTAGCCAGCACGCTCCTCGCGCGAAGTCTGCGACCAGCTCTCAAAAGCCTCGCGCGCAGCGGCGACGGCACGGCCCGCGTCCTCGGCCGAGCAGCCGGGGATCGTCCCCATCACTTCCTCGGTAGTCGCGTTCACCACCTCGATCGGCCCAGCCCCACTCGGCTCCACCCACTCGCCGCCGATGAAGATCCTGTCCTTCGCCTGCACCTCAGCCGCCGTCGCCATCCCACTCCTCCTCGTTGCCGTTGCTTTTTGAAAATAGCGGACTACGTTCCCATCGCATTTAGGTGATAATCTCTTATATGTTATGAACACTGAACCAGGACGACTAATCCGTGAGGCCAGAATCCGCCACGGACTCAGCCAGGAGCGTTTGGCGAGGCGGGCGGGCACGACTCAATCGGCGATCTCCCGAATTGAGCAAGAACGGATATCGCCAACGGTCCAGACTCTGGCCGAGCTGCTGCATCTGATGGGAGAGGATCTGGTGCTGAAGGCAGAGAAGCGGGATACGGGTGTCGATCTGACCCTCAATCGAGCCAATCTGGAACTGACTCCCGAACAGCGCGTGCAAAAAGGTCTCGAATTTGCTGACTTCGCACGCGCGAACAGGGGGGGAGAATCCCCGCCCCAGGAGCCTTAGGGAGTTATGGCTCTCGAGGACCTCGGACGATCACTTCAGGCCCAGCCTCTCTTGGAAGCATTGGAGCGGCATGGCGTCGACTTCGTCGTCGTAGGAGGTGTCGCCGGGCTGGCCCAAGGTTCGTCCTACCCGACCTACGATCTCGACGTTGCCTATGGACGCGATCCAGGAAACCTCCGTCGCCTGGCCGATGCGCTCGCGGCGATCGGCGTAACCCTTCGGGGCGCCCCGCCCGATCTGCCATTTCAGCTGGACGCTCAGACGCTGGCCAACGGCGCCAACTTCACCTTCGACACCGAGTTCGGGAGCTTCGACGTACTCGGGGATATCGCCGGGATAAAGAGCTATGAGGAGATGCGGAAAGCTTCACAGCTAAAGCGAATCGCCGGCGTCGAAGTCCGTGTCGCATCGCTCGACGATCTGATTTCCATGAAGAGGGCCGCGAATCGCGTCAAGGATCAGTTGATGGTCGTGGAGTACGTGGAGCTCGCCGACGAGGTGCGTCGCCGAGAAGAAGGTGCGGAGGGTTAGATGAGCAGTTTGGCGGACCGCTGGTCGGTCAGTTGGGCACACCATTCTGTGCTCAAGTGACCGATCGTGTCTAATCCGTCGTCCTGCTTGCGGCTTCGGTCGAAACTTTCGCACCCGGCCCCGGGACCTGAATCGAGTCGCGGGCGGTGAGGATTTTGCCGCAGGTTTCGCAGATGCCGCGCTCGCTGACGGTGCCGCCGCACTCCTTGTGGACGATCAGGCGCTTGGGGCCACCGGGGTCGGGGGAGTAGCGCTCGCCCCAGTGGAGGAGGGCGATCAAGGCGGGCCAGAGGTCGAGGCCCTTCTGGGTGAGGAAGTATTCGTAGCGGGGCGGGCTTTCGGAGTAGGCGCGGCGTTCGAGGATCTCCTCGTCGACCAGGCGCTGCAGGCGGGCGGAGAGGACGTTGCGGGCGATGCCCAGGGACTCCTGCATCTCGCCGAAGCGGCGGTTGCCGTGCATGACGGCGCGGACGATGAGAAGGGACCAGCGCTCGCCGATCACCTCGAGGGCCTTGGCCACCGAGCAGTCGAGGCCGGGATAGTCGCGGGGCAGCACGAGTGTGATCTTTGCACACTTAGTTGCATCAAGCAACTCGCTTCGGTTAGACTCGCGACGGAACAGTTGCTTGATGCAACTAAGCCAACGGCCAATCGGAGGCAAACCATGAGGCTGATCCCAAGACACAGGCACCAGCAACGGCACAGCAAGTCCCGGATCTCGATCACCGAGGCCGAGATCAGCGCCGACCTGCACTACCCGGCGGCCGCGCGCGAGCCGCGGCGAACTGCGGACCACCGGAGGCTGGAGGTCAGGTGACCGGCGAGGGAGTAGTCACCGCCCCCGAGGGCTCGGCTGCCGAGGTGGCCGAAGCCTTCGCCGCCTCCAGCCCCGAGAGCTCCCGCAGCCGCACCCTGGTCTGGCAGGACCCGGTGGCGACCGCGTCAGCCGGGGCGACGATGACCGGCATGGAGTACATGACCGCGGTCGTCACCGGCCAGGTGCCGCCGCCACCGATCGCGGTGACGATGCGACTGCGGCCGGTCGAGCTGGAGGAGGGGAGGGTGATCTTCGAGGGCGAACCCGGCGAGGAGCACTACAACCCGATCGGCGTCGTCCACGGCGGTTACGCGGCGACCCTGCTCGACTCAGCGCTCGGCTGCGCCGTCCACACGACCCTCCCGGCGGGCGTCGCCTACACCTCGCTCGGGCTGGAGGCCAAGTTCGTGCGACCGATCACCCGCGACACCGGCCGCGTCCTCTGCGAGGCGAGCGTCCTCTACCGCGGCCGCAGGCAGGCGACGGCGGAGGCGACGCTGACCGCCGCCGACAGCGGCAAGCTGCTGGCGCACGGGGTCGCCACCTGCATGATTCTCGGGGAAGCCGCCTAGGCGAGATGGCGGGCGAGCTCGACCAGCAGCCGCACGCCGAAGCCGCTGGCGTCGCTGCCGACGTACTCGCGGCCGACGTCCCAGGAAGTGCCGGCGATGTCGAGGTGCGCCCAGGGCGTCTCGCCGACGAACTCCTCGAGGAAGGAGGCGGCGGTGATCGTCCCCGCCTTGCGCTTTTTGCCCAGATTGGAGAGGTCGGCGACCGTCCCCTTCATCAGCTCCTTGTACTCGGGGTGGAGCGGCAGGCGCCAGACCAGCTCGCCGGTCTCTTCGCCGGCCTGGGTGACCTCGGCGGCGAGCGCGTCGTCGTTGGAGATCAGGCCGGCGTAGGTCGAGCCGAGGGCGACCTCGACGGCGCCGGTGAGGGTGGCGAGGTCGACGATCCGTTCGGCCCCCTGCTCGACCGCATAGGCGAGGGCATCGGCGAGGATCAGCCGGCCCTCGGCGTCGGTGTTGTTGACCTCGACCGTCTTGCCGTTGTATTGGGTGATGACGTCGCCGGGCTTGATCGCCGTCCCCGAGGGCATGTTCTCGGTCGTCGGGACGACGGCGAGAAGGTTGAGCGGGAGACCGAGCTCGGCGATTGCCGCGACGGACTCGAGCACCGCGGCGCCGCCCGACATGTCCATCTTCATCTCGTGCATCCCGGCCCCCGGCTTCAGCGAGATGCCGCCGGTGTCGAAGGTAACGCCCTTGCCGACGAAGGCGATGGTGGGCCCCGAGCCGCCGGCGTAGCGGAGGACGATCAACTTCGGCTCCTCGGCGCTCCCCTGGCCGACCGCGAGCAGTCCGCCCATGCCTTGCTCCTCGAGCTCGGCGCGGCCGAAGACATCGACGGTGAGTGCTTCAGAGGTAGCGGCGATCTCCTCAGCCCGCTCGGCGAGGAAGGTTGGGGTGGCGAAGTTGGCGGGAGTGCCCTGCAGGTCGCGGGACCGGTTCTGGGCTTCGGCGGCGACGCGAGCCTCGGCGACGGCTTCGGCCAGCTCGGCCGGTCCGAGCAGGACCAGCGATTCCAGCTGCGGCGAGTCGTCTCCGTTGCCGGACTTGAAGCGGTCGAAGCGGTAGGCGGCGAGGACCGTCCCGGTGACCAGCGCATCCGCGGCGACCTCGGAGTCGATGCCGTCCGGCAGCGCCCAGGCGATCGAGGCCGCCTCCAGCCGCCCCGCCTCCTTGGCAGCGACCGCGGCGACGACGCGCAGCTTCTCGGCGTCGATCTCGTCGCCCTTTCCGAGTCCCACGACCAGCACCGGCGGGAAACCCTCCGGCCGCAGCAGCGAGAGCTTCTTGAAGTCGCTCTTGGCGGCGTCGGCCCCGGCGGCGTCGGCCACCGCGGCGGGCAGTTCGCCGCCCTCGAACAGCCCCACGGCGAGGAGATCGGCCCCCGCGTCCGCCAGCTCATCCTGCTTAATCTCGACCTTCATCGGGTCGCGAGTCTAAGCCCTGTCGGTATCGTCACCCGCTGGACCTGGCGGACAGGGGCCAGGCCGTACGAACTTGAAAGGAAAGGCAGTAGATGCCCAGCTCAGTAATTCTCGGAACCGCGCGCACCCCCGTCGGCAAGATGGGTGGCGCCCTCTCGTCCGTCGATGCGACTGATCTCGGTGGCACCGCGATCGAGGCCGCTCTGGAGCGCTCCGCCGTCGGCGCCGAGCAGATCCAACAGGTCATCTTCGGCCAGGTTTTGCAGGCCGGCCAGGGGCAGATCCCCTCGCGCCAGGCGCAGATCAAGGGCGGAATCCCCAAAGAGGTTCCCTCGGAGACGATCAACAAGGTCTGCGCCTCGGGGATGCGCACGCTCGGGCTCGCCGACCAGGCGATCCGCGCCGGCGATCTCGAGGTCGCCGTCACCGGCGGCATGGAGTCGATGAGCCAGGCGCCTTGGCTGCTGCCGAACGCCCGCTTCGGCTTCCGGATGGGCGATGTCAAGGCGCTCGACGCGATGACGCACGATGGGCTGACCAATGCCTTCACCGGCAAGCAGATGATCAACGAGGCGAGCGAGGTCTCCAACGAGCTGGAGATAACCCGCGTCGACATGGATCGCTTCGCCGAGCGCTCGCAGCATTTGGCCGGTAAGGCGATCGACGCCGGTCTCCTCGCCGAGGAGATCGTCCCGGTGACGGTCAAGTCACGCAAGGGAGAGACCACCGTCGAGGTGGACGAGGGCCCGCGCCCGGAAACCACGCTGGAGACCCTCGCGAAGCTGAAGGCGGTCGGAGGCGAGGGGGCGACCCACACCGCCGGCAACGCCCCGGGGGTCAACGATGGTGCCGGGGCGATCGTCGTCGCCTCCGAGGAGTGGGCCGAAAAGGAAGGCAAGACGCCGCTCGCCAAGGTTCTCTCCTACGGCACCGTCGCCGACGACTTCGCCTATCTGGCGCGGACGCCGGGCAACGCGGCGCTGAAGGCACTGGAGAAGATCGGCAAGAGCCCTGAGGACGTCGACCTCTGGGAGATCAACGAGGCCTTCGCCTCGGTCGCGATTGGCTCGATGCGAATCCTCGGGATCAGCGAGGAGAACGTCAACGTCAACGGCGGGGCGATCGCCTTCGGTCACCCGATTGGCGCCTCCGGCAGCCGCATCGTCGGTGCCCTCGTGCACGAGCTGCGCCGCCGCGGCGGCGGCCTCGGCGTCGCCGCGATCTGCTCCGGCGGTGGCCAGGGCGACGCGATCGTGATCGAGGTAAACGGGGGCTGATCTTGAGCGCGCAGCCCGCGAGCGAACTCTCGCCGCGGGCTGCGGCGTTCTTCGATCTCGACAAGACCCTGATGGCGGGGTCGAGCGGGATGCAGTTCGCCCGCATCGCCGCCAAGCAGGGGATCGTCGGCAAACGCCAGCTCGCCGGCTGGGCCTTCGAGCACTTCCGCTACCGCCTCCGCGGCACCACCGACGAGCGCACCGCCGAGGTGCTGAAGGTGGCGCGGGAGCTGATCACCGGCATCCCCGCGAAGTCGATCGACCGGATGGGGCCGGAAGTGATGGCGGCGATCCTGCCGCGCGTCTTCCCGCAGATGCTGGAAGAGGTCTACGCCCACCAGGACGCCGGGCGGCCGACCTTCATCGTCAGCGCCGCCGGCAACGGCGTGGTCGAGCAGCTGGCCCACGTGCTGGGGATGGACGGCGGTATCGGCACCCGCTACGAGGTCGACTCCGACGGCAACTTCACCGGCCGCCTCGACGGCCCCTTCGTCTACGGCCCGGGCAAGGTCGACGCGATGCGCGAATTCGCCGATGCCCACGGGATCGACCTCGCCGAGTCCTACGCCTACTCCGACTCGCTCTCCGATCTGCCGATGCTGCGCGCGGTCGGCAACCCGGTCGCGGTCAACCCCGATCCGCCGCTAGCCGAGATCGCCCGGGCCGAGGGCTGGCAGACGTTGCACTTCGAGCGCCTCGGCCGCCGCCTCGTCGCCCTCGCGGTGACGCTGCTCGCCACCGTGGCGGGTTTCGGCGCTTCGCGAGTCGCCGCCCGCCGCCGCGTTCCGCCACCGCGGCGGCTGCGCCCCCGTTAGATGATCGGTTCCTAATTCCGGCACCCCTGGATGACGCGCCCAGCACACATCGCATCTCTGCGTCCTCGGCCTTGCCTTTGCCAACCGGCAAAGGCGGCGACCTGCGTCCTTGATCTGCTCGGCTGGGCACGCCCCCAGTGGCACCCGAATTAGGAACCGATCATCTAGGGTTCCCAGCCGATGGAGGCAGCAACCGCCCGCAAGATCCGCGTCGTCGTCGCCAAGCCTGGCTTGGATGGCCATGACCGCGGGGCCAAGATCATCGCCCGCGCCCTGCGCGACGCCGGCATGGAGGTCATCTACACCGGCCTGCACCAGACGCCCGAGCAGATCGCCGAGACGGTGATCCAGGAGGACGCCGACGCGGTCGGCCTCTCCATCCTCTCCGGCGCCCACATGACGCTGGTCCCGAAAGTGGTCGAGCTACTGCAGGCCCAGGGGGTCGACGACGTCCTGGTCACGGTGGGAGGGACGATCCCCGCCGACGACATCCCCGAGCTGAAGGAGCTGGGGGTGGCCGAGGTCTTCACTCCGGGCGCCGGAACCGACGACATCGTCGAGTTCATCCGCGAGCGCGCCAGCGCCCGCCACGCCGCCGAAGAGTGACATTTGACACGGATCGGTGTACAGGTTCGCCATTCCGGGTATATTGCTGATTGACTCGTCAGTCAACCGACGGCAGACGCTAAGATCGCGCCCGCAACGGGCAGTGTGAAGCGAAACCGCAGCCCGCGAAGACCTGAGAATCATCCCCAAGGAGGCTTTGTTTTGAAGATCTGCGTCCTGGTCAAGGAGGTACCGGACGCCGCCGTTCAGAAGCGCATCGATCCCAACACGATGCGCCTGGACCGCAGCGGCGAGAAAAATCTCAACCCCTTCGACACGCACGCCCTCGAGGCGGCGATGCAGATCAAGGAGGGTGGCGCGATCCCGGTCGAGGAGGTCGTGGCGGTGACGATGGGCCCCGATTCGGCGGTCCGCGCGCTGCACAAGGCGGTCGCCCTCGGTGCCGATCGCTCGGTTCACCTCGCCGACGAGGCGCTGGCCGGCTCCGACGTCTGCGCCACCGGCTACTCGCTGGCGAAGGTGCTCGAGTCCGAGAGCCCCGACCTGGTCCTGCTGGGCCAGCAATCCGATGACGGCGAGTGCTACACGATCGGCGCCGTCGTCGCCGACCACCTGAAGATGCCCTCGCTGACCCAGGTGATCCAGATCGACGTCACCGACGGCAAGCTGCGCTGCGAGCGCCAGGCCGAGTACGGCTACGACACGGTCGAGATCGAGCTGCCGGCCGTGATCAGCGTCGGCGACGCGATCAACGAGCCGCGTTACCCAAGCCTGAAAGCGATCATGGGCGCGAAAAAGAAACCGCTCGACTCGAAGGCGACCGGCGACGTCGGCATCGACGCCGGCCAGGTCGGCGAGGGCGGTTCGAAGACCAAGGTCCTCGGCCTGAACCCGCCGCCGGCGAAGGAAGCGGGCGAGATCATCGAGGACGAGGACACCAACGAGACGGTCGAAAAGATCGTCGCCTGGCTCGACGAGAGGAAGCTGATCTAAATGGCAGGGATCCTGGTTTACGCCCTCCACGACGACGAGGGCAACTTCAACAAGAACTCGCTCGGGGCGATCTCCGAGGCTGCCAAGCTAGCCGGCGAAATCGGCGGCGAGGCCTCGGCACTGGTAGTCGGCGACGTCGCCGACGATGCCTGCGCCTCGCTCGGCAACTTCGGCGCCGCCAAGGTCTACCGGGCCAAGAGCGTGCCCGAGGGCCTGGCGCAGCCGATCGTCGATGCGATGGCCAAGGTCATCCAGGACGAGGGCATCTCCTACGCCCTCTTCGGCGGCGGTCTGCTCGGCTTCGAGATCGGCGCCGGCCTCACCGCCCGCCTCAACGCCGGCGTGACGATGGAGGTCACCGCGGTCAAAGTCCAGGACGGGAAACTGGTCGTCGAGCGGCCGATCCTGCAGGACTCCGAGATCGCCGACGTCGGCTACGTCTCCGAGCCCGGCATCATCATCGGTCGCCTCAACGCCTTCGACGCCAAGGAGTCCGGCGGCAGCGCCGAGGTCGTCGACGTCGACGTCGAGCTCTCCGAGTGGTCGAGCAAGGCGAAGCTGGTCCAGCGCGGCGAGCAGCGCGGCGCCGACGTCAACATCGAGGACGCCGACATCCTCGTCGGCGGCGGCCGCGGCCTCGGAGCCAAAGAGGGCTTCGAGCTCTGCGAGCAGCTCGCCGAGTCGATGGGCGGCGCGGTTGCCGCGACCCGCGCGGTCGTCGACGCCGGCTGGTACCCCTACGCGGCCCAGATCGGCCAGACCGGGAAGACGGTGGCGCCGAAGCTGTACCTCGCCGCTGGCGTCTCCGGGGCGATCCAGCACAAGGTCGGGATGCAGAACTCGGAGAACATCCTCGCGATCAACAAGGACCCGAACGCGCCGATCTTCGAGTTCTCAGACCTCGGCGTGGTGGGCGACCTGCACAAGATCGTTCCCAAGCTGACCGAGGCGATCAAGGCGAAGAAGGGCTAGAGCGATGCCAGTAGCTCCGAGCGAGTTCCCGCCCCCGTTCGATCCCGACAGCGTCATCGCGGCGCCGACGGATCCGGAGGACGAGCGAATCGAGGTTGGCGTGGCCATTGTCGGCGGTGGGCCCGCCGGCCTCGCCTGCGCCAACAAATTGATGCAGCTCCTCGAGAACGAGCCGGAGCTACTGGAGAAGCTCGGCGAAGTCCCGGTCGCGGTGATCGAGAAGGGCAAAGTAGCCGGCGCTCACCTCCTCTCCGGTGCCAACGTCGACCCCTCGGCGCTGACCCGGCTCTTCCCCGACCTGGACCCGGCCGACTGGCCGCCGGTCTACCAAGAGGTGACGAAGGACGCGACCTACTTCCTCACCAAGAGCAAAGCATTCCCGCTGAAGCCGCCTCCGCCCAACTTCCGCAAAGAGGGGACCTACACGATGTCGGTCTCCAAGCTCGGCCGCTTCCTCTCGGAAAAAGCCGAAGAGGCCGGCGTCTACATCCTCACCGAGACCGCCGCGACCCAGCTGCTGGTCGAGGACCGGATCGTCAAGGGCGTCCGCTCGGGCGACCGCGGACGCGGCAAGGAGGGCCAAGAGCTCGGCAACTTCGAGCCGGGCTCCGACGTCGTCGCCAAGGCGACGGTCCTGGCCGAGGGGACGATCGGCCACCTCACCTACGCCGCGATGGACTACTTCGACATGCGCGAGGGCTCCGACCCGCAGGTCTGGGAGCTCGGGGTGAAGGAGATCTGGGAGGTGCCGAAGCCGCTCGACCGGGTGATCCACACGCTCGGCTGGCCGCTGCGCTGGGGCCCGCGCTACAAGGAGGCGGGCGGCAGCTTCATCTACCCGATGGGCGAGGACAAGGTCTGCTTCGGTCTCGTCGTCGGCCTCGACACCACCGACGCCACCTTCTCCGTCCACGACGCCTTGCAGTTGTTCAAGACCCACCCGTTCATCGCCAAGATCATCGAGGGCGGCAAACGGGTCGGCTGGGGCGCGAAGACGATTCCCTCGGGCGGCTACTGGGCGCTGCCGAAGCGTTTCTCGGTGCCGGGGATGCTGATGGCCGGCGACGCCGCCGGGATGGTCAACATCGCCGAACTCGCCGGCGTCCATTACGCGATGCACGCCGGTATGTACGCGGCGGAAGCGATCGTCGAGTCGCTAAAGAAGGACATCGACTCGGTCAACTTCGAAAGCTACGACGGGATGATCCGCAACTCGGTGATCGAGAAGGACCTGTATCGCTCGCGGAACATGAAGCAGCCGCTGACCAAGGGCCTGATCTTCGGCGGCGCGATGGGCAGCGCCATGGTCGCGACCAAAGGCGCCTTCCCCGGCGGCCATTGGAAGATCGAGGACAACGCCGAGATCCCGGTCTTCGAGGGCAGCGCCGGCGACAAGTACCCCAAGCCCGACAACGAGGTGACCTTCAACAAGCTCGACTCGGTCTTCCTCTCCGGCAACGCCACCCGCGACGACGCCCCCAACCACGTCCGCATCCAGACCCACGTCCCCCGCGAGATCGCCCAGACCTGGGTCTCGATGTGCCCGGCGCAGGTCTATGAGATCCCCGAGGACCAGCTCGAGAACGGCACCGCCGAGGTCGACGTCCACGTCACCGCCTCCAACTGCGTCCAGTGCGGCGCGATCACCGCCAAGGGCGGCCGCCTCACCCTCCCCGAGGGCGGCGACGGCCCGCTGTACCAAGAGACGTAGGAAAGACGCGCATCTAAAGGCACGATCCGCGCGCCACGCGTGCGGATCTGGCCGCCTAGGGTCGGCGGGTGCTTCCCGTCGGGTCTTTTGTCAGTGACGCAACGAGTGGTGGCGGCCTTCTGGCGACTGCGATTGCCATCTGCGGCTTCCTCGGGCAGGCGGCGCCGGCGTTGAGGCGGCGAGACGATCAAACGGTGCGAGCGTTGACCGTAGTCGGCGGGCTCGTCGGTTTCGCGATCGGGATAGGGATCCTGGCGCTCAGCGCTATAGTTGAGTAATGTTTTGTCTAAGGAGGGAAGATGACCGAGCGCAAAGCATTCATTCTGTTCTTCGTCGCGGTCTTGCTGGTTGAGGCAGTTCTAATTAGTGGTTTGAGACTTTTCGATGCGAGCTCGGAAGCGACGGCACTTGGCGTTGGCGTCCTCTTGGGTGGAGCGGGACTCGGTGTCGGCTTCATCGGAGTTCACTACCACTAGCGAGTAGGGTCGCGCCGTGCTGGCGCTGGGAATAGCCGCGGCCGTCGTCGCCTCGCTGCTCTACAACGCCTCGATCGCGCTGCAGGCACTGGAGGCGCGGAAGGTGCCGGCGGAGCACGGGTTGCGACCGTCGTTGCTGGGGCGATTGCTGCGCAACCGGCGCTGGCTGGGGGCGACGGCGCTGGGGCTACTGGGCTGGCCGCTCGAGATCGTGGCGCTGCTGCTGGCGCCGCTGACCGTGGTGCAGCCGTGTCTGGCAAGCGGGCTGGTGCTGTTGTTGTGGCTGGGGGTTACGCGGCTGGGAGAGAAGCCGGGGCGGCGGGAGTTCATTGCAGTCGCGGCGATCGTGGTCGGGATCGGCGGGGTCGCCTGGGCGGCGCCGGAACGGTCTACCGACCACGCCGGAGCCGGTGCGATCGCGCTGGCGCTAATCCTTGTCGCGCTGCCGGTGCTGACGCCCTACGCCCTGCGCAAGCCCCTCGGTCGGGAGCCCGTTCGCCTCGGCCTGATCGCCACCGTGGCCGCCGGCGCTGGCTACGCCTGGACCGCGATCGCTAGCAAGCTGCTGACCGACGAGCTCGCTGCCGGCACCCTGCTGATCGCGGCGCTGTGGCTGGCGACGGCGGCCGCCTCCGAGGGTCTGGCATTGCTGAGCGAGATGAGCGCTCTGCAGCGGCGGCCGGCAACCCATGTCGCCCCGATCATGTTCGCGGTGCAGGTGCTGGTGCCGGTGCTGCTGGCGCCGCTGATCTTCGACGAGTCCTGGTCGGAGACGCCTTTGGGGGGCATCGCCCTCGTCGCTTTCATCGCCCTGGCCGTTGCGGGAGCGATCTTTTTAGCTGGCTCTAAGGCGGTTGGGGCAGTAATGGAGTCCGCACATGCCGAAGATTGACCACAACCCGAATGGGTAAATGATCCGGTTGCACTGGTAGATTTCCCGCCGCCTCTGGCGATGTAGTTGTCTAGTCCCGCCGCGGCACGTCGACCAGCCACACCACCCCAAGGAGCCCACCGTAGGCGCCGCAGAGAACACGCTGCCCGACGCGAGCAAATTCGCGATCGGGTTCGACCATCGTGACCGTGCCCGGCTGTTCGAGCTTTGGACCGAGGTCCTCGACTCCGAGCAGTGGTCCGAGGGCGCCAAGCTTGCCGCCTTCGAGCAGCGCTGGGAGGAGTGGAACGGGCTGCCGAGTCTCGGCCTCTCGAGCTGGGCCGGTGGTGCGCTGGCGGCGATGAAGTTCGCCGGGGTGGCGGGCGAGACCGTCCTCTGCCCCTCCAACACCTTCATGGCGACGCCGCTGGCGGCGATCAACGCCGGCGCCGAGGTCGAGTTCGTCGACTGCAACCGCGAGGACCTCTGCATGTCCTTCGAGGACTTCGAGCGCAAGGCCGAGCGGCACAAGCCGCGGGCCGCGATCCTCGTCCACATCGGCGGCCACATCGCCTTCGACGCCGAGCGGATCGCCGCCTACTGCCGCGACCACGGCATCTTCTTGCTCGAGGACTGCGCCCACGCCCACGGCGCCGACTGGAATGGCGCTAAGCCCGGCGGCTACGGCGACGCCGGCGTTTACTCGCTCTATGCGACCAAGACCGTCTCCACCGGCGAGGGCGGCGTCCTCGTCTCCAAGGACCCGGAGCTGATCGAGTTTGCTTCCAAGTTCCGCAACTACGGCAAGTTCGAGCACGAGGTCGACGGCCTCAACTTCCGGATGAGCGAGTTCACCGCCGCCCTGGCCCTTGTCCAGGCCGAGCGGATGGACGAGATCGTCGCCTGGAAGAACGAGTACGCCGGCGAGCACCTCGACCCTGTCCACCCGGCGCGGCTGGAGCTGCCCGACGGGATGACCTCGGGCTTCTACAAGTACATCGTCTTTGACGAGGTCGAGAAGAGCACGGGGCGGGTCTACGACCAGCCCTGCCACCGGATCCTGGGACGTACCGACGATCTGCCGAACACCGACTGGGTGGCGGAGAATCATTGGTGCGTGCCGCTCTACTATCGCCCCGCCACGCGCGAGGCTGCCCTGAAGGGAGAGTCATGAGAGTTCTGGTCACGGGAGGGGGCGGCTTCATCGGCTCCCACGTTGTCGATCGCCTGCTGGAGCGAGGGATGACGCCGCGGATCTTCGACCTCAGCGCCTCGCCCTACCACTCGCCGCTGGAAGTCGAGACCTTCACCGGCAGCATTACCGACCCCGCCAACCTCGACCTGGCGATGCGTGACTGCGACGCGGTCATCCACCTCGCCGCCGTCGCCGACGTCGGCCACGTCCACGCCGATCCCGTGCTGGCCGAGGAGGTCAACACCCGCGGCACCCTGAACGTGCTCGAGGCCGCTTGCCGGGCCAAAGTCGGCCGCGTCGTGTATGGCTCGACCACCTGGGTCTACAGCGACTGCCCCGAGCAGGAGGTCGACGAGGAAACGCCGATCCCGGCGCCGCGCCACCTCTACACCGCGACCAAGCTCGCCGGCGAGACCTACTGCGCAGGCTACGCCGAGCTGTTCGGGCTGGAGAGCACGATCCTCCGCTTCGGCATCCCCTACGGCCCCCGCGCCCGCGCCGCCGGTGTCGTCGCCAAGTTCACCGACCTCGCCTTCGAAGGCAAGGCGCTGACGATCGCGGGCGACGGCAGCACGACCCGCAGCTTCATCTACGTCGAGGACCTCGCCGACGGCATCGTCGCGGCGCTGAAGCCCGAGGCCGGCGGACGCACCTACAACCTCTCCGGCGACGAGATCGTGACGATCCTCGAAATCGCCGAGCGGGTGCAGGAAAACACCGACAACTGCGAGATCGTCCACACGCCGCCGCGGCCGGGCGACTTCCCCGGCAAGGTCATCTCCAACGAGCGGGCGCTCGAGGAGCTCGGCTGGAAGGCGGAGACGAGCTTCAAGGAAGGCGTGCGCAAGTACGTCGAGTGGGTCCGCTCGAGCATCCGGCCGCCCGACCCGGTCCCGGGCAAACGTCCCTCGCTGAACGGCAACGAACACGCCGCCGGGGCGCTGCTCGCCGGTGCCGCCCGCTTCGAAGAGCGCGAGCCGCGGGTGCTCGTCCTCAGCGCCGACATCGGTGAGGGCCACGACCTGCCGGCGCGGATCATCAAGGCCGATCTCGAAGAGCAGGTGCCCGGCGCCACGGTCGAGGTCGCCAACGGCCTGGAGGCGATGGGGAGGATCATCTCCGCGGTGGTGCGCGGCGGCTCCCGCTTCACCTTCCGCTGGACGCCCTGGATATTCGACCTCCAGTACTGGCTGATCACCAAGTTCGGCCCGACCCGCTGGCTCGCCCACCACCTCAACTACTGGCTGGGGGCGCGGGGCCTGTTGCGGCTGATCGCCGAGCAGGAACCCGACGTGATCGTCTCCACCTACCCCGGAGTGACCGCGGTGCTGGGGATGCTGCGCGAGAACCGGCGCCTCGAGATCCCGGTGCAGTCGGCGATCACCGATCTCGCCGGACTGCGCTACTGGGTCCACCCCGGCGTCGACATGCACTTCGTCACCCACCCGGAGTCGATCGAGGAAGTCGAGCGGCTCGCTGGTCCCGGCAGCGTCGAATGGATGCGACCGCCGATCTCACGCGAGTTCCTGATGCCGCGGACCCGGCGCGACGCCCGTGAGGCGCTCGACGTGCCCGCCCACGCCCGGCTCGTCCTCGTCTCCGGCGGCGGCTGGGGGGTCGGCGACCTCGAGGGCGCGATCGAGTGCGCGCTCGCCGACGAAGACACGCTCGTCACCTGCATCGCCGGCCGTAACGAGGCGGCGCGGGAGAGGCTCGAGCAGCGCTTCCGCGACAACGAGCAGGTGCGGATCCTCGGCTTCACCGAGCAGATGAGCGACTGGATGGCGGCGGCCGACGCGATGGTCCATGGCACCGCCGGACTGACCGTGCTCGAGGCCCACATCCGCGGCTGCCCCGTCGTCTCCTACGGCTTCTCCGCCGGGCACCTGCGCGCCAACAACGCCGCCTTCGAGCGCTACGGCTTGGCCGAAGTCGCGCGCTCCTCGCACGAGCTCGAGTCGGTCCTACGCCACCTGACCCGCGAGCGCCGCTCGCCCGACTCCTCCTTCGCTTCGCTGCCCTCGATCGCCTCGCGCGCGCTGGAGGTGCGGCCGCGGGTGAAGCAGCAGCCGGTCTGGCGGGTGCGGACTGAGCGGGTGGCCGCGGCCGTCAGCCTGGTCGCCCTGCTCGTGGTGATGGTCCTCTCCGCGGTCAAGACCGAGAGCCCCTACAGGGTGATCTCCAACCCGCTGAAGGAGCGCATCCACATCGGCGGCGACGTCGACAACGCCGCCGCCGCGCCGAAGGAAGAAGCGATCCAGCCGCAGCAACAGGCGCCGGAGACGACCGCCGCGGCGCGTTGATCAGGGGGCTGCCGGCGGCAGGTGCAGCCGCCGGCTTGATCTGGCACGCGGGCCCGGCGCTCGCCCCGGTCGTGCCTTCGATCGGGAGGGGGCTCGGCGTCGTCCTTCGCCAGGACGAGCTCGACGGCGTCGCGATCACCTTCGACGACGGGCCGCACCCGCACGGGACGGTCTCGGTGCTGGAGACCCTGCGCGAGTACGGCGCCAAGGCGACCTTCTTCCTCGCCGGCGAGCAGGTGGAGCAGCGACCCTCGCTTGCCGCCGAGATCGTCGCCGCCGGCCACCGGGTCGAGCTGCACTGCCACCGTCATCGCAACCAGCTGCGGCTGATGCCGCGGATGCTGCTCGATGACGCCGAGCGGGGACGGGCGGCGATCGAGGAGGCGACCGGCCAGGCGATCGCCGACTACCGCCCGCCTTACGGGATCTTCAGTGCCTCCGGTCTAAGCGCGATCCGGGGCCGCGGCTGGCGGCCGGTGCTGTGGTCGAAGTGGGGGAGGGACTGGGATCACCGGGCGACTCCGGAGTCGATCACGCGTCGCATAACCGCCGGCGCTCGGGCCGGGGACGTCCTCCTCCTGCACGACGCCGACTACTACAGCGCTTCAGGCTCCTGGGTCCGCACCGCGGCAGCTCTGTCGAAAATCCTTGAGCTGCTGGAGGCGCGGGGACTGAAGTCGAGGCTGCTCCGCCGCGGCGGAGCAGCCACCACGGTCCACTGATCGCAGCCAGCGAAAGCTTCGTCGAGGAGCTGGGCCATCGTGCTCCGAGGCCGATCCTGATCGAAGATCTGCTTGGACATAAACCTCTCCGTCCTGTAGGGGGCGATGGCAAATGCTCCCCAGCCCGTCGGACGAAAAATATGCTCTTTGCAGCCCTTTGGGAACGCTTGTTCGTTTTTGACTGATCGAACGAAGCCGCAAACTCCGCGATACAAAGGTGGAAGGGGGTCCGGTCACCCTTCCCGCTCAACTTCTTTCGGTGGGGCCGCAGCTTTCTGCCGCGGGCGTGGGCGCCGAAAAAGTACAAGCCGCGGGAAGGGTGACCGGACCCCTCCACGAGCCGCCCAGCCATTCCGTGGTTCCTTACGGACCTATTTCGTCCGAAAGGAACCACGGAACTTTTGAGCTGAAGGAAGCCCTGGTATCAGGCGTCCTTAAGTGGCTGTTGTTCGGAGGGGTGGGTGTCCCTCTCGCGCCCGGCGTCCTGTTCCTCGCACAGACCACTCAGCGAGAGACGGCTACTTAAAGGCGAGGAACCCAGGAAGCGAGAGGGACACCCACCCCTCCCCTCAGCCGACGAACCCGGCGATCTCGTCGGCTACCCGCTGGGGCTGATCTAGCGGGACGAAGGTACTGGCGTTTTGGATCTGGACGATCTCGGCGTTTTTTACTTCGCCGGCCAGGCGTTCGGCGTACTTGATCGGGAAGAGCTTGTCGCCGGGGGCCCAGAGGAGACGGATCGGGAGGTCGGAGGTTCGGAGCTTCTCGGCTGCCGCCAGGGTATGGCGCTTGTTCATCCCGGCGGTGACCTTCTTCGCGTCGTGCATGACGGCGCTGTCCTTGGTGACCGGGCGCATCCAGGAGGCGACCAAGTTATTAGGGATCTTGGTGCGGGCGAAGGGCGCGAAGGCGCGACGGGCGACGGCGGGGATGCGGAAGGGGGCGGAGAGGATGAACATGCCGCCCGGTAGCTTCGCCAGCGGCGGCATCGCCTTGAAGATCCCCGGCGGGAAGTTCTCGTGGGTGTCGCAGTTGGTCAGCACCAGACGGCCGATCCGCTGCGGGTGGTTGGTGACGAGGATCTGCGAGATCGCGCCGCCGGAGTCGTTGCCGACGATAGTCACGTCCTCGAGCTCGAGCTTGTCGAGGAAGTCGGCGATCAGGCGGGCAAGACCGGGAGGGGAGAGGTCGGCGTCGGGGTTCATCGCCACCTGCTGGGCGCCGATCGGCCAGTCGGGCGCCAGACAGCGACAGCGGTCGGAGAGGTGGTCGACGACCCCGCCCCAGAGCCGGCCGTCGACCAGGAAGCCGTGGACGAAGACCACGGGTTTGCCCTCACCTGCCTCGCGGTAACGGATCGTCCCTGCTGGAAGCTTTACTTCTTTGCGCTCGTCAGCCATCTGGCCCTCCTTGTCGCTCGTGGATCTCGAAAGTAACATACAAACTGTATGAATGTTAGAAGGACCCAAGCCGAACGCACCGAAGCGACCCGCGAGGCGCTGATCGCCGCCGCTCGCCGGCTCTTCACCGAGCGCGGTTACGAAGAAGTCGGCACCGAGGAGATCGTCCGCGCCGCCGGGGTTACCCGCGGGGCCCTCTACCACCACTTCGGCGGCAAGGCGAATCTGCTCGACGCGGTCTACGCGCGGATCGAGGCCGAATCGACCGAGCGGGTCGCCCGCGTCGTCCTCGGCTCCGAGCTGCACAGCCCGCTCGACGCGATGAAGGCCGGGATCGAGGCCTTCCTCGAGGAGTGTCTGAAGCCGGAGCTGCGACAGATTGCACTCCACGACGCCCCGGCCGTCCTTGGCTGGGAGCGCTGGCGGGAGATCGGCGCCGCCAACGGCCTCGGCCTGATCGAAGCCAGCCTCGGGGCGGCGATCGAGGCGGGGGAGATCCGCCCGCTGCCCGTGCAGCAGACCGCGCACCTGCTGATGGGCGCCCTCGACGAGGCGGCGATGGTGCTCGCCCGCGACGAGCGAACGCAGGCGCGGGCCGAGGTGACTGAGGTCCTAGTGACTCTGCTCGAGGGCTTCGCGGTCGTGGATCGGTAGCGGCCCGGCAAGGCGCCGCGACTCCTTCTGCGCGTACATCCGCACGTCGGCGAGCTGCATAGCCGCAGCGGGAGCGTTGGCCTCCGCCGGGACCGAAGCAAGCCCCCAGGCCGCCGAGAGGTCGAAGCCCTTGCCGCTGGCGGTGAGCGCTTCGGCGGCGCGCTTGACCACCGCATCGCGGCCGGAGCAGTCGCCGTCGATCAGGGCCACGAACTCATCGCCGCCGACCCGGTAACCGATGCCGTCCGGCGCGACCGCCCGCTGTAGCTGTCCTCCCAGCCGGGCGAGGATCGCGTCGCCGGCAGGGTGGCCGAAGGTGTCGTTGTAGCGCTTGAAGCCGTTGAGGTCGAGCAGCATCACGGTGAAGGGGTCCTCGGCGGCGCGCGCGCAGCGGGCGGCGAGGTCGACCTGCAGCCGCCCATGGCTGCCGAGGCCGGTTAGCTGATCGGTGCGGACCTGTTCGAGCAGGCGCTTGTTCTCGCGCAGGCTGAGCGCGAGCCTGGCGATCACCGCCAGCATCGTCGCCGACCAGAGCACGGTGGTCAGGGCGCTGGCGTGGTTGAAGTACTGCATGCCGACCAGGGCGATCATCGCCACCGCGACGATCCCCGGCACGACCAGCTCGCGCCAGCCGTCAAAGCGCGCATCGGGGCGGATCCGATCCGCGTCGGGCTGCCAGGCCTCGGCTCCGATCAGGACCGCCGCGAAGAGGTAGATCGGTTCGACCCAGTCGCCGTCCGGGACCGCCGCTTCGTAGGTCTGCAGGGTGAAGGCGACGTCGGCCACCGCCATCACCGTGAGACCGGCGAGCAGCAGCGTCCAGGTCCTGCCGGGGCGCCACCGGGTGAGGGCGATCACGCCGACGACCAGGGAGACCATGACCACGTCGCCGAAGGGGTAGGCGAGGGTGGTCGCGACTTCGATCCCGGTGCCACTGGTGTGATCGGCGACGAACTCGACCAGCAGTGCCGCTCCCAGCGCCCCGGTTCCCAGCGCCGCGATCAGGCCATCCATCCAAAGCCGGGGATCGAGTTCGTGGGTCCGCGCCTTGACCAGCAGGTAGAGACCGAGCACGGCGAGGGGATAGAAGGCGAGGTAGCCCAGATCGGCGGGGGAGGGATATGGGGCGCTCGCGTTGCCTTCGATGTAGAGCGTCCACCAGATCTCGCCGGCCGCCCAGGCGAGGACGGCGGCGGCGATCGCGATCCAGGCGGCCCGCTCCTGCCCGCCCCGCCGCGCCCTCGTCAGGCAGGCGAGACCGGCGCAGACGACGACGGTGTCGTAGACGACCCCGTTGATCGCGACGTCGAGAGCCGGGCCGCCGATCCCCACCCAGTCGTGGAGGATCACGACGCCGGCGCCGCCGAAGAGCAGGGCTCCGATTCCGTTCCGCACAGGGACCTATCGGCATCGCTTGCGCGGTTCTCTAGACTTGGTGGAGATGAAGACCGGAATTCACCCCGAATACACGCTTGCCAACGTGCACTGCTCGTGCGGCAACCAGTTCTACACGCGCTCGACGCAGGCTGATCTGCACGTCGAGCTCTGCTCCGAGTGCCACCCCTTCTACACGGGCAAGCAGAAGCTGGTCGACACCGGTGGTCGCGTCGAGCGCTTCCAGCGCCGCGCCGCCAAGCACAGGGCTGGGAAGTAGCGCGTGAGCCCGCCGTCGGGCTCGGCACTGGCATCCCACGAGACCTCCTCCGCTAACGGAGGAGACCCGCTGCGCATGCCCGATGGGGCGCTGGTCGCCAAGCGCGACGCCCCGGTCGGGGGCCAGGCGGTGCTCGAGGGGGTGATGATGCGCGGCATCTCGGTCTGGGCCGTTGCCGTGCGCTCGCCCGAGGGCCAGATCGAGGTCGAGTCCGAGTCGCTCGTCCCTTGGGCGCAGCGGCACCGGGTCTGGCGCCTGCCGGTGATTCGCGGCGTCGTCGCCCTCGGTGAGTCGCTGAAGATCGGCTTCAAAGCGCTGGCGATCTCAGCCAACGCGCAGATGGACGAGGACGAGGAGGGCGAGAAGGAAGAAATCGGCGGCTGGGTCTGGGGGCTGACGATCTTCATCTCGATGCTGCTCGCGATCGGCCTCTTCTTCGTCGTCCCGGTCGGGCTCACCAGCCTGATCAAGGACCAGCTCGGCTCGCCCTTCCTCTTCTGGCTGGTCGAGGGGCTGCTGCGGACGGGGATCTTCATCGGCTACATCGCCGCGATCAGCAAGATGCCGGACCTGCGCCGCGTCTTCGAGTACCACGGGGCCGAGCACAAGACGATCTCCTGCTACGAGGCCGAAGACGAACTGGTGCCTGCGCGGGCCAAGCTCTACTCGCGCCTGCACCCCCGTTGCGGGACCAGCTTCCTGCTGATCGTGATGGTGCTGGCGATCTTCGTCTTCGCCCCGATCGGGCTACCCGCTTGGTATTGGCTGGTCCTCTCTCGCATCCTCGGCATCCCGCTGATCGCCGGCCTCTCCTACGAGGTGATCAAGTGGGCCGGGAAAAACCGCCGCAAAGCCTGGGTGCGGGCGGTCATGTGGCCGGGGCTGATGCTGCAGAACCTGACCACCCGCGAGCCCGACGAAGAGCAGCTCGCGGTGGCGATCGCCTCCCTCAACGCGGTCCTGGCTCGGGAGACTCCCGAGGAGGCGGCGAAAAAGCCGCACATCGAGATCGTCGCGTAGCGCGACGGCTCTAGTCTTCGCAGCATGATCGAGCAGCTGGTCGACCAGATCGAGGCGCGCTTCGGCGAGCTCGAGGCGCAGATGTCGGACCCCGAAGTGATCGCCGACCGCGAGCGCTACGCGGCGGTGGGTCGGGAATACCGCGAGCTGCAGCCGGCCAGCGAGCTGGCGGCGCGGTGGCGGACCCTGCGCGACGACCTCGAAGGGGCCCGCGAGCTGCTGGCCGAGGGCGAGGACGAGGAGATGCGGCGGGTGGTCGAGGAGACGCCGGCGCAGCTCGAGGAGCTGGAAGAGGAGATCCGGCTGGCGATGGTCGAGCGCGACCCCAACGACGCCAAGAACGTGATCGTCGAGATCCGCGCCGGCACCGGCGGCGACGAGGCGGGGCTCTTCGCCGGCGACCTCTACAAGATGCTGACCCGCTACGCCGACGAGCTCGGCTTCTCGACCGAAGTGCTCTCCCAGTCGGCTTCTGATTCGGGGGGCTTCAAGGAGGTCACCTTCGAGGTCAAGGGCGAGGGCGCCTACTCGATCTTCAAGTTCGAGGGCGGCACGCACCGCGTGCAGCGGGTGCCGGAGACCGAGTCGCAGGGTCGCATCCACACCTCGACGGCGACGATTGCGGTGCTGCCGGAGGTGGAGGCGGTCGAGGTTGAGGTCGACCAGAACGACCTGCAGATCGACGTCTACCGCTCCTCGGGCCCCGGCGGTCAGTCGGTCAACACGACCGACTCGGCGGTGCGGATCACCCACAAACCGACCGGGATCGTCGTCTCGATGCAGGACGAGAAGTCCCAGCTGCAGAACCGCGAGCGGGCGATGCGGGTGCTGCGGGCGCGGCTGTATGAGCGCGAGCTAGCCGAGCAGCAGGCGAAGATCGCCTCCGAGCGCAAGGCCCAGGTCGGGAGCGGAGAGCGGTCGGAGAAGATCCGCACCTACAACTTCCCCCAGGGCCGGGTCACCGACCACCGGATCAAGCACACCTCGCACAACCTCGAAGGGGTGCTGGCGGGGCAGCTGCGGGAGTTCACCGACGCCTTGAGCGCCGAGGAGAAGCGCCAGCGGTTAGAGGCCGCAGCCTCGGCCGCTTGAGCGCCGTGGCGACGATGGCCGGCGCAGCCGTTCGCGAAGCGCTAGACGCGGCGGTGGATGCGTTGGCTGCGGCTGGGGTTGAAGAGCCTCGCCTTGATGCGGAACTGCTGCTGGGTGAGGCGATGGGTTGGGAGCGCGCCGCTCTGGTCGTTGATCCCAATGCCGAGGTGCCGCCGGCCGCGGGACGGCGGTTCGGCGAGATGGTGCGGCGGCGCTTGCGGCGCGAGCCGGTCGCTTACATCCTTGGCCGCAAAGGGTTCCGCCATCTGGAGTTGAGGGTGGACCGACGGGTGCTGGTCCCGCGGCCCGAGACCGAGCTGCTGGTAGAGGCGGCGCTGGAGCTGCGGCCGCGACGGGTGCTGGATGTGGGCACCGGTTCGGGCGCGATCGCCTTGGCGGTGGCCGCCGAGTTGCCGGAGTGCGAGGTGGTCGCGAGCGACACTTCGCCCGGTGCCCTCGAAGTGGCACGCGCGAATGCGGCGCGTTTGGGGCTCGCAGAGCGCGTCGAGTTCATCGAAGGCACCCTGCCCGAGAAGGGCGAGTTCGACCTGATCCTCGCCAACCTCCCTTACGTCGCCGAGCGCGACTGGGCCTCCCTGCAACCCGAGGTCACCAAGTGGGAGCCGCGCGAGGCGCTGCTTGCCGGCCCCGACGGTCTCGACGCTTATCGCACCTTCATTCCGAGGTGTCCCCTTCTTTTGTGTCGCATAGCGGAACAAAGGAAGGGGGCACTCGCGGTCGAGGTTGGGGAGGGGCAGGCGTTGGCGGTGGCGCGGCTCTTCGAGGAGGCTGGATTCGGCGGAATCGAGACGCGGCGCGATCTCGCCGGGATCGAGCGGGTTGTGCTCGGGCGGGTACGGGGTGACGCATGACCGAGCTCGTACGCCTGCGCAGCGGCGAAGCCGACGTCGCCCGCAAAGCGCTGGAACGGTGCGTCTCCGGCGGCGGTGTCGCCGTCTTTCCCTCCGACGGGCTCTACGGGCTTGCCTGCGATCCGCTCGACGCGGGTGCGATCGCGAAGATCCATCGGCTGAAGGGCCGCGACGACGGCAAACCCTCGGCGGTCATGTACTTCTCGCCGCTGGCGATCCGTGAGCTGCTGGCGGGGCTGGGGCCGCGGACCAAAGCGGTGGCCAGTGCCCTGCTGCCGGGACCGGTGACGCTCGTCGTCGCCAACCCGCAGCGGCGCTACACACTCGCCTGCCGCCAGGACCCCGAACGGCTCGGCATCCGTCTGATCGGCGGCCCGCTGGCGGGGACGATGTGCCCCGTCTTCCAGACCTCGGCCAACCTCAGCGGCGAGCCGGCACCGGGCCGCTTCGAGGACGTGCCGGAGTCGATCGTCGAAGGCGCAGACCTGGCGATCGACGGCGGCGAGCTGCCGGGCCTGCCCTCGACCGTGATCGACATCGCCGCGATCGACGAGGACGGTTCCTGGCGCATCCTCCGCGACGGCGCCGTCTCCCCCGGCGACGTAACGAGCGCCCTCGCCTCCGTCGGTTTGGACTAGCAGCCGGTGTGGCCGGGGTAGGGCAGGCGGACCCGGACCTGGGAGGTGTTGTCGTCCTCGTTCGACTCGAAGAGGACTTCTCTCGGGTCGACGGTCATCCGGTAGACGAAGCAGCCGCGCAGGCTGGCGACGTTGATCCACTGCTTCGAGTAGGCAGCGGGGTAGATGTCGGACCAGCCGACCGAGGTGCCGAGCCTGTCGCGATGGATATAAGGGTCCTGGTTGCAGCCGGGGTAGTGCCAGTGCGAGGGGGAGCGGCGCCCGGGTCTGGTGCGCTCCAGGTCTCGCAGGCAGTAGTTGAGCTTGGGGCTGGTGCGGACCACCGGGCCGAGGCTGCCGTCCTCGCGCACCCGCAGCAGGTCGAAGTGGGCGAGCTGGTGGACCTTCCAGTAGGAGCCGCCGAAGTAGGCGCCGACGTCAGTGAAGTGGAGCGTCGCCCGGGTTGGAAGGGTGATGTGACCCCTGCCGACCTTGTAGATGCGCTGGTTGACGCGCATCGAGTGCCAACCATTGCGGCGGCCGCGCAGCTCCATCGGGCCCTTTCCGCGGCTGCGCACATCGCTGGTAGCGCGCAGGAGAACATGTCCGTCGCCGGTGCGCTCGACGTAGAGTTCGCTCGGCTTCGCGATCCGCAGGTTGGGGCAGAGCAGTTCCTTCGCCTGCGGGCCGGCACAGGGATTGTCGACGGCGGCCGCGCTCGAAGCGGGCAGCGCCAGCGCCGCCAGCAGCCCCAGCGAAGCGAGCAAACTGCGGGTTCTCACCCGCCCCAGAATATCCCTGCCCATTGCTATGGTCGCCAAGATGCCGCAGCTACCGGACGACTTCCAGACCGCGCCGCTGACCGAGGTAGATCCCGAGATCGCCGCGGTCCTCGACGCCGAGCTGAACCGCCAGCGGCGGACGCTGGAGATGATCGCCTCCGAGAACTTCGTCCCGCAAGCGGTCCTCGACGCGGTCGGCTCGGTGCTGACCAACAAGTACGCCGAGGGTTATCCCGGCCGCCGCTATTACGGCGGCTGCGAGGAGGTCGACGTCGCCGAGGAACTGGCGATCGAGCGGGCGAAGGCGCTGTTCGGCGCCGAGCACGCCAACGTCCAGGCTCACGCTGGCGCTCAGGCCAACAACGCCGCTTACATGGCGCTGATGGAACCAGGGGACACCTTCCTCGGCCTCGCCCTCGACCACGGCGGGCACCTCAGCCACGGGATGAAAATCAACGTCAGCGGAAAGCTCTACAACCCCGTGCCCTACCACGTCAGCCGCGATGACTTCCGCGTCGACATGGAGGAGGTCGAGCGCTTGGCGAACGAGCACAAGCCAGCGCTGATCGTCACCGGCTGGTCGGCCTACCCGCGCCAGCTCGACTTCGCCGCTTTCCGAGCGATCGCCGATTCGGTCGGGGCGAAGCTGATGGTCGACATGGCCCACTTCGCCGGCCTCGTCGCCGCCGGCGAGCACCCGAACCCGGTTGAGTACGCCGACGTCGTCACGACGACGATCCACAAGACCCTCTGCGGTCCGCGCAGCGGCATGATCCTCTGCCGCGAGGAGCACGCAAAAGCCATCGACAAGGCGATCTTCCCCGGCCAGCAGGGCGGACCGCTGATGCATACGGTCGCCGCCAAGGCGGTCGCCTTCAAGATCGCCGCCAGCGAGCCGTTCAAGCAGCGCCAGCGGCAGACGATCGCCAACGCCCGGGCCTTCGCGGCGGGGCTGGAAGACGGCGGCGTCCCGGTGATCACCGGCGGCACCGACGTCCACATGGTCCTCGTCGACCTCACCCCGACCGGGCTCGACGGTCAGACCGGAGAGGACCGGCTCGATGAGGTCGGGATCACCGTCAACCGCAACGCGATCCCCTTCGACGAGCGGCCGCCGATGAACCCGTCCGGCCTGCGGATCGGTACCCCGGCGCTGACCACCCGTGGGATGGGCGAGGCGGAGATGAGCGAGATCGCCGAGGTGATCGTCACCGCCCTCGGTCCCGACTTCGAGTCCTCGAAGGAGGACCTGCGCGCCCGCACCGGCGCCCTGATGGACCGCTTCCCGCTTTACGCCGAGCTGGCCACCGCCGTCTAAGCGGTGAAAATCTGGGTCGATATGAGTGCGCCGGCACACGTGCTGGTTCTGCGGCCGATCATCGAGCGCCTCGAAGCCGAAGGCCACACGATCGAGGTGACCGCCCGCGACTACGCGCAGACGCTGGCGCTGCTCGAGCTGCACGGGATGCTGCACACCCCGATCGGGCAGCACGGCGGCGCTTCGCGAGTGCGCAAGGCCTACCGCCTCGCCTCCCGCAGCAGCCAGATGCTGATGTTCGGCCGCGGCAAGCACTTCGACCTCGCGCTCGCCCACGGCTCCAACGACCTCGCGCTCGCCGCCAAGGGACTCGGTATCCCCGAGGCGAACATGCACGACTACGAGTACGCGGTCACCCAACACCGGATCGGCTGCCGCCTCGCCAAGCGGGTGATGTTCCCCGACTCGGTGCCGCTCGAGCGGTTACGCCGCTTCGGCGTCACCCCCGAGAAGTACTTCCCCTATCCCGGCCTGAAGGAGGAGTACTACCTCTACGACTTCGAGCCGGACTCCGAGGCGCTGCGCAAGCTCGGCGTCGACGAGAAGCGGGTGGTCGTGATCGTCCGCCCGCCTCCCGACGTCTCGCTCTACCACCGCAAGTCGAATCCGCTCTTCCCCAAGGTGCTCGACCGCCTCGGTCAGGACGGCGACGTGCACGCGGTCGTGCTCCCCCGCACCCAGGCCCAGCGCGAGTTCATCGAAGGCCTGCGGCTGCCCTCGGTGATCGTGCCCCCCGGCGCCGTCGAGGCGCAGAGCCTGGTTGCGCTCGCCGACCTCGTCGTCTCCGCCGGCGGGACGATGAACCGCGAGGCCGCCGCCCTCGGCATCCCCGTCTACACCACCTACGGCGGCCGCCTCGGCGGCGTCGACGAAGCGCTGATCCGCTCCGGCCGGATGCGGCCTCTGACCGACGCCCGCGCCGTCGAGCTGCAGAAGCGGACCGCGGAGCTGGCGCCGGTGCGCCGCGATCCGTCCTTTCTAGTCGAGACGATCCTAGGTACCGTCGGAGCCTCACCATTGCGCGAAGAGCCCCATCCCGTGACGCCTTCCTGAGCGAGCTGTCCGAGGCCGACCCCGGCCTCGAAGAACTCGTCGCGCCCGCGAAAGAGGGCGACCCGCGGCCGGTCGACCCGCTGCTGCGGGCGCTCGACATCCTCATCTCCGCCTCGATCCTGATCGTGCTCTCGCCGCTCCTGGCGCTGATCGCGCTGGTGATCCTGATCGACTCCGGGCGGCCGCTCTTCTACAAGGGCGCCCGTGTCGGCCGCGCCGGGCACCTCTTCTGGATGTACAAGTTCCGCACCCTGAAGCCGGACGCCGAGACCCGGCTGGGTCCCTATTACGGCGAGGAGCTGACGCGCCGGACCGAGGAAGAGCGCACCCGCATTGGCGGCATCCTTCGCAAGACCCACCTCGATGAGGTCCCCCAGCTCTGGAACGTGCTCCGCGGCGACATGGCGATCGTCGGCCCGCGCCCGATCCGTCCCACCTTCTACGCCGAGCTCTGCCGCGAGATCCCCCAGTACTGGCAGCGCCTCGTCGTTCGCCCCGGCGTCACCGGCTTCGCCCAGACCCGGATCACCCGTGAGGAGAGCTGGGCCGACAAGCTCGCCCATGACATGGAGTACATCGCCGACCGCTCGGTACCTCTCTATTTCCAGGTCCTGCTGGCGACGGTGAACAAGGTGTTGGGCCGAGGACCGGCGAACACCCCGTCGCCCGACGCATAGGCGCTTTTGCAAACCACTGGTTGACAAAGTCGCCTCGCCCGGTGCGGCTGCGAGACTGCCGCTCATGTGCGGGATCTGCGGTCTCGTCTCCGCCGAGCGAGCGCCTGACATAGAGGCCGTGAAGCGGATGAGCGGTCGGCTCGTCCACCGCGGGCCGGATGACGACGGGCTCTTCTGCGAGGGGCCGGCGGCGCTGGCGGCGCGGCGGCTCTCGATCATCGATCTCGCCCACGGCCACCAGCCGATCGAGAACGAGGACGGGAGCGCCGTCGTCGTTCAGAACGGCGAGATCTACAACTACCGCGAGCTGAAGCGCGAGCTCGAGGGGCGCGGCCACCGCTTCGCCACCGACTGCGATACCGAGGTCCTCGTCCACGCCTACGAGGAGTGGGGGGACGCCTTCGTTGAGCGGCTGCGGGGGATGTTCGCAATTGCCCTCTGGGACAAGCGGCGCCGGCGCCTGCTGCTCGCCCGCGACCGCTTCGGGATCAAGCCGCTCTACTACCGAGCGGTCGGCGGCGAGTTCTCCTTCGCCTCGGAGCTGAAGGCGATGCTCGAGCAGCCCGGCTTCTCGCGCGAGATCGACCCGAAGGCGGTCGCCGCCTATCTCGCCTTCAACTCGATTCCGGCGCCGCTGACGATCTTCGCCGAGGCGCGCAAGCTGCCCCCGGGGTTCCTGCTGGTGTGGGAGGGGGGAGAGCTGGCGCTGCACCGCTACGCGCGCCCCGGCCCGGTGCCGGGGGACGAAGTTCGCCGGGGATTTGCGGCTGATCTCGCCGACGAGTTGCGCGAGGTCCTCGACGACAGCATCCGCGCCCACCTCGTTGCCGACGTCCCGGTCGGTGTCCTGCTCTCCGGCGGCGTCGACTCGGGCGGGATCGCCGCCCTCGCCTCGCGCCACGCCGACGAACCCCTGCGCACCTTCTCGATTGGCTTCGAGGAGGCCGGCTTCAACGAGCTCTCGCGGGCGCGGCTGGTGGCAGAGCGCTACGGCACCGACCACCATGAGCTGGTTCTGCGCCCGGACGCGGTCGAGTTACTGCCGCGACTGGTCGAGGCCTTCGACGAGCCCTTCGGCGACTCTTCGGCGCTGCCGACCTACCTGGTCTCCCAGCTCGCTTCCGAGCACGTTAAGACCGCGATGTCCGGCGAGGGCGGCGACGAGCTCTTCGGCGGCTACTACACCTACGTCGCCGACCTCCTCGCCCGCCGCGTCGGCCGCCTCGCCACGCTGGCCCGGCCGCTGGCGGAGGCGCTGCCGAGCCGCAGCGACCGGGTCGGCTTCGACTACAAAGCCAAGCGCTTCGCCCGCGCCGCCGCCCTGCCGCCACTGGAGCGCCACCACGGCTGGAAGGAGATCTTCTCGCCGCAGGCGCGGGCCGAGTTGGCGGGCGAGCACGCCGTGGGCTGGGACCCGCTCGATCTCTACCGCGAGCGCTACGCCGAGACCGAGGGCGCCGAGCCGCTGGCGCGGATGCAGGACCTCGACCTTGGCATCTACCTGGTCGACGACCTCCTGGTCAAGACCGACCGGCTCAGCATGGCCCACTCACTGGAGCTGCGCGTCCCCTTTCTCGACCCCAAGGTTGCCGACTTCGCCTTCACGCTGCCGACCAGCCTCAAAGTGCGCGGCTTCGCCAAGAAGCGGCTGCTGCGCCAGGCGCTCGAGTCGCTGCTGCCGCGGGAGATCGTCCACGGCCGCAAGCAGGGCTTCTCGATTCCGATCGCCGCCTGGCTGCGCGGGCCGCTGGAGCCGTTCGCGCGCGAGGTCCTGGCGCCGTCGGCCGTCGCCCGCCAGGGCCTGCTCGACCCCGCCGTCGTCACCCCTCTGCTCGACCGCCATTGCGCGGGCCGCGAAGATCTAAGCCGACAGATCTGGGGCCTGATGGCGCTCACGCTCTGGTTCGACCGCTATGCACGCTAACCCCACCAACCTCGAAGCCCTCTGGGCCTTTCTGGTCGCTCTCGTTCTGGCGCTCGTCCTGGTGCCGATGACGAAGTGGCTGGCGGTCCGCGTCGGGGCGATCGACTACCCGAACGAGCGCTCGCTGCACATCGTGCCGACGCCGAAGCTCGGCGGCCTGGGGATCCTCGTCGCCGCTGTGGTTGCGGGCTTCCTCTGGCTGCCGTCGGACACCGAGAGCCACGCGATCATCTACGGCGCGATCGCGATCGCCTACCTCGGCTTCCTCGACGACGTCTTCGAACTCCCGGCCGCGCCGAAGCTGCTCGGCCAGGTCGTCGCCGTCGTGATTCCGGTCTCGGCCGGCGTCACCGTCCAGAACTTCACGGTCCCCTTCTTCGGCCGCCTCACTCCTGGCACCGTCGACCTCTTTCACCTCTGGGGGACGACGATCCAGCTCGGCGACGTCGCCACCGTACTCGGCCTGGTCGCGATCATCAACGTGATCAACCTAATCGATGGCGTCGACGGCCTCGCCGCTGGCGTCGCCGTGATCTCCGCCCTGACCCTGGCGACGATCGCCCTCTCGCTCGACCGCACCGCCGCCGGCGTCCTCGCCGCGCTCACCGCCGGCGCCGCCCTCGGCTTCCTCCGCTGGGGCTTCCCGCCGGCCAGCACCTTCATGGGGGACACCGGCTCCAACCTGCTCGGCTACCTCCTCGGGGCGGTGGCGGTGCAGGGAGCGCTGAAGACGAACGCGGTCGTCGCCTTGTTCCTGCCGTTGCTGATCCTCGCGGTGCCGATCCTCGACACCGGCTTCGTCGTCGCCAAGCGGCTCAAATACGGGAAACCGATCTACAAAGCCGACCGCTGGCACTTCCACCACCGGATGGCCGACATCGGCTTCTCGCAGCGCCGCACCCTGGTCTACCTCTACGGCTGGACGGCGGTGATGTCCGCTTTGGCCTTGGCACTGCGCTTCGTCCCCTACAGCGACAACCACGGCCACTTCGACGTCTTCTGGACGGCGGTGATGGCAGCCTGCCTGATCGCCGCAATCGCCGCCAGCGTCTACCTGGTCGAGGTCCTGGAGATCCTCAAGCTCCGCCAGACCCGCCTTCGCCAACTCGTCTCCCTCCGCCGCCAGGTAGGCAAACCCGAGCCCGAGTTGCAAGAGGTCAACGTGGCAGTCGAGCAAGAGCTAGAAACCGGCTCCTTCCCGACCATCGACCCAGAAACCGGCGAGTTCGACGCCCTCAACAAGTAAACCGGTTGCCGTGGCGGCCGGTAGTGGCAACCCTCACGAAGTGGCTTCAGAAAGCCATTCGCGGGACCGGTTGGGTATAGTCGCCATGCGCCCGCTCTGCCCCGAGCCGGGCGTATTTCCTTCTGTTGTTGGTGTTGGTCCTGATTTATGTCTCCTCCCAAGTACGTCGACCTCATCGCGCTCGTTGTCGCGCTCGGAATTTTCCTGCTCGGCGGATTCCCCCTGCTCGGGTACGCCGTCGCGGCTGCTGTCTGGCTGGCGCAGCGGGGCCTGCAGACGTTGGCCAACCGGCGGATGAAAGAACACCTGCTCGCCGGCAATCGCCAGAAGGCGATGGGGATCGTCGCTGGCACCACCCTCGGCCGCGTCTGGCTGATGGCGACCGCGGTGCTGCTGGTCGGGCTGGCGGAACGGGAGTCGGGGCTCGCTGCGGCGGTGCTGCTGGCGGCGCTCTTCACGATCTCCTTCGCCGCGCAGGGCCTCTCGCACCTGCTCGAACAGCCTGAGGGCCAGGGGGCCGCGTAGACATGGAGCAGGCCACGGCCCCGGCGCCGAGCGGCGCCCCCGAGCGCGACGGCATGAGCACTAAAGCCAAGTTCTTCATCGGCCTCGGCATTTACGTCGCGATCGCGATCCTGCTGCTGCTGATCTTCGGCAGCGACGGCAAGAACGAAGAGTTCAAGCCGCAGAACGAGTTCAAACTCGAACCCTGGGTCTCGATCCACCTCGGCAGCCTCGACCTCAGCATCAACAAGGCGGTCCTCTACCTCTTCCTGGCCAGCCTGGCCACGATCTTCACGATGGTCTGGATCGCGCGGCGGATGCATCAGAAACCGAACCGGGTCCAGACCGCGGTCGAGGTCGCCTACGACCTGACCAAAAATACGATCACCGGCGGCAGCCTCTCCGGCGAGCTGGCCCGCAAGTGGTTCCCTTTCATCGCCGCCCTCTTCTTCTGGATCTGGTTCTCGAACATGCTCGGCTTCCTGCCGCTGCCGACCAACACCGAGCACACCTTCTCGATCGGTGGGCTGGAGATCCCCTCCTTCGCGATCTACGCCGCCACCGCCAACATCGCCATCCCGCTGGTCCTGACCCTGGTCGTCTGGCTCAGCTACCACGTCGAGGGCATCCGCTCCAAGGGGCTCTTTCCCTACTTCAAGAGCTGGCTACCCCCAGGCCTGGAGAACATGAGCCCGGTCGGCAAGGGCGCGATCTTCGTGATCGAGGTGATCTCGCACTTCGTGCGGCTGATCTCGCTCTCCGTCCGTCTTTTCGCCAACATCCTTGCCGGCCACCTGCTGCTGCTCTTCATGGGCGGCGGCCTGGCGGTGCTGCTGGGGATCGCGGCCCTCGGGGCGCTCACCTTCCCGCTGGCCTTCCTCTTCTTCATCTTCGAGGTCGGGCTTGTGGCCACCCTGCAGGCATTCATCTTCTCGACGCTTAGCGCTATTTACATCGGCGGAGCGACCTCCGCCACTCACTAGAAAAGGAGTCAATCTCGATGGATCTCACTGCCCTGCCACTCGCTGAAGTCACCGACGAAGGTGTCAAAGGCGCTGGCAAAGCGATCGCCCTCGGCGTCGGTGCAGGTCTCGGTTCGATCGGCGCCGGTATCGGCGTGGGTTTCATCTTCGGTAAGGAGATCGAGTCGGTCGCCCGCCAGCCGGAGATGAAAAGCGAGCTGGAAAGCATCCGCTGGCTCGGCTTCGCGCTGACCGAGGCGGTCGCCTTCTACACCTTCATCTTCGGCCTAATCGCCTTCTTCCTCTCGTAGGTCGATGGAGCTGCTCGGCTACATAACGGCGCTTCCGTTCGCGGCCGAGAAGGCCGGCGAAGAAAGCGGCGGCAGCTTCCTGGTCTCACCGGGCCTCGGCCTGATGATCTGGACGTTGGTCCTCTTCCTGATCACGATGTGGGTGTTGAGCAAGGTCGCCTTCCCGAAAATCCAGGAAGCGCTCGACAAACGCGCGAAAACGATCAGCGAGTCGATCGAGGCCGCCGAACGCCAGCGCAAGGAATCGGACGAGTTGCTGGCCGAGTACCGGGCCCGCCTCTCCGAGGCTCGGGAGCAGGCCGACGACATCATGGCCCGCGCCCGCAAATCGGCGGAGACGGCGGAAGCCGAGGCAGCCGCCTCGGGCCGCGAGAAGCGGGAGGAGCTGGTCGAGGCCGCCAAACGCGACATCGAAGCGGAGACGCGGCGCTCGCTGGACCAGATCCGCCAGGAGGTCGCCGACCTCACGGTGCTTGCAACCGAGCGGGTGACCCGCAAATCGCTCAACCCCGACGACCAGAAACGGCTCGTCGAGGAGGCGCTCAGCGAGGTTGACTTCTCGACCCTTTCGGGCTCGGAGAGCAACAACTAGCGATGGCCGACGCAGCTCGCGTATACGCCGAGGCCCTCTTCGAGGTGGGTCGCGACAAAGGCAAGCTGGACGCGCTGCAGCAGCAGCTCGGCCAGTTCGCCGATGCCGTCGACCGCAATCGCGACCTGCAGGTCTTCTTTTTCAGCCCGTACCTCTCCTCGGCGGAGAAGAAAGAGGGGATCGAGCGGGCGATCACCGGCGCCGAGCCCGAGCTGATCAATTTCCTCGAGCTGCTCGTCGACAAGCACCGGATGACGGAGGTCTTCCGCATCCGGCGCGAGCTCGACGAGCTCTGGAAGCACGAGAACCGCCGCATCGACGTCACTGTCACCAGCGCCGTCGAGCTGGACTCGGCCGTCGTCGAGAAAATCGGCCAAGAGGTCGAACGCCAGACCGGGGAGAAGGTCGACTTGTCCAGTCAGGTCGACGGCGAGATCCTCGGCGGCATCGTGCTGCAGGTCGGCAACATGGTCCTGGACGCGAGCATCCGCAACCGCCTGGAGAAACTTCGAAAGAGCGTCGCCACCGCGGCGTAAGGAGGCAGAGAGCACCCGATGGAGATCAAGCCCGACGAGATCGCAAGCATCCTGCGAGAGCGGATCGAGGGACTGGAGACCGATTCCGCCGACCTCAGCGAGGTCGGGACGGTCCTGTCCGTCGCCGACGGCATCGCCCGCATCCACGGGCTCGACAACTGCATGGCGCTGGAGATGCTCGAGCTGCCCCACGGGGTGACCGGGCTGGCGCTGAACCTCGAGGCCGACAACGTCGGCGCCGTGCTGTTCGGCGAGTGGGAACACATCGAGGAGGGCGACACGGTCAAACGGACCGGCAAGCTGCTCGAGATCCCCGTCGGCGAGGCGCTTCTCGGCCGCATGGTCGACCCGCTCGGCCGTCCGCTCGATGACCGCGGCGACATCACCACCACCGAGACCCGCCCGGCCGAGTTCAAAGCCCCCGGCGTCGTCCAGCGCCAGCCGGTCGAGGAACCCGTCCAGACCGGTCTGATGTCGATCGACGGAATGATCCCGATCGGCCGCGGCCAGCGAGAGCTGATCATCGGCGACCGCCAGACCGGCAAGACCGCGATCGCGATCGACACGATCATCAACAACAAGGACAAGGACCTGATCTGCATCTACGTCGCGATCGGGCAGCGGATGTCGACGGTCGTGCAGCTGAAAGAGACGCTGGAGGAAAACGGCGCGATGGAGAACACCATCATCGTCGCCGCCCCCGCCGACGAGGCAGCGCCGATCAAGTACATCGCCCCCTACGCCGGTTGCGCGATGGGCGAGTACTTCCTCTACAACGGCAAAGCCGCGCTCTGCGTCTACGACGACCTCACCAAACACGCCTCTGCCTACCGGCAGATGTCGCTGCTGCTGCGGCGCCCGCCGGGTCGCGAGGCCTACCCGGGCGATGTCTTCTACCTGCACTCGCGGCTGCTGGAGCGGGCGGTGAAGCTGAACGACGAGCTCGGCGGCGGCTCGCTGACGGCGCTGCCGATTATCGAGACCCAGGCCTCCGACGTTTCCGCCTACATCCCGACCAACGTGATCTCGATCACCGACGGCCAGATCTTCCTCGAGTCCGACCTCTTTTTCTCGGGGGTGCGGCCGGCTATCAACGTCGGCATCTCGGTCTCGCGAGTCGGCGGTAATGCGCAGACCAAGGCGATGAAGAAAGTCGCCGGAAAACTGCGCCTCGACCTCTCCCAGTACCGCGACCTCGAGGCCTTCGCGCAGTTCGGCTCCGAGCTCGATGCGGAGACCCAGAAAGCCCTCACCCGCGGCGAGCGGCTGGTCGAGCTGCTGAAACAGAAAGAGCGCGAACCGCTCTCGGTCGGCGACCAGGTCGCTTCGATCTACTCGGGCACCGGTGGCTATCTCGACCGGATCAAAGTCGAGCGCGTCGGCGAGTTCCTCGCCGACCTGCGGGTCCGCCTGCACTCTGAGCAGTCCGAGCTGCTGAGCCGGATCGAAGAGAGCGGCAAGCTCTCCGATGAGGACGAGGAGGCGCTTGGTAAGGCGATCGCCGACTTCGTCGACGACTTCGGCCCCGACTTCGACGAGCACGGTGACCCGCTCGAGGAGGGCGAGTCCGACCGCATCCACTCCAAAGAGGAGCGCGAGGCGCCGGGCCGTACCGCCGAGAACGAGGAGTCGACCGAGGACGAGGAGGCGGCGACCCCGGCTTAATCGCCTGGGCCCGAGTCCCTTATGGCAACGCAGAAGGAAGTCAAGAACCGCATCGCGTCGGTCAAGAACATCAACAAGATCACGCGGGCGATGGAGATGGTGGCGGCGGCGCGCCTGCGGCGGGCCGAACAGCGGATCGCCGACATGCGCCCCTACGCCGAGGGGATGCGCAAACTGACCCGCCGCGCCGCCGCCCAGGCGGGGGGCATCCCGCGGGTGCCGGTCCTCGAAGAGCGCGAGAACGTCAACCGCGTCGGCATCGTCCTCGTCACCGGCGATCGCGGCCTCGCCGGCGCCTTCAACTCGAACATCATCCGCGAGGGGATGCGGATGGCGGCGAAAGTCCGCGAGGAAGGCGCCCAACCTGCCTTTGCCGTCGTCGGCCGCAAGGGCGTCTCGGCCCTCACCTTCCGCAAGCAGGAGGTGACCGACTCCTACGTCGGCTTCACCGACCGCCCGGCCTTCGCCAACGCCCGCGAGATCGGCGAGGCGCTGACCGCCCGCTATGTCGATCAAGACCTCGACCGGGTCGAGCTGATCTACAACCGCTTCGTCTCGCCCCTCACCCAGCACGTCTGGCGCCAGACCCTGCTGCCGCTGCAGCAGGCCGAGGTGACCGGCGAGGGGGCTGATGAGGAGGCCGCGGCCGAAGAGGAGGAAACCGAGGCGGAGAAGGCACAGAGCCGCTCGGAGTGGATCTACGAGCCCGATCCCGAGGAGCTGCTGGCGCGGCTGATTCCCGAGTACGTGACGATCTCGGTCTACCGGGCACTGCTCGAGTCTGCCGCCTCGGAGCTGGGCGCGCGGATGACGGCGATGCGCAACGCGGCGGAGAACGCAGAGACGATGATCGGCGACCTGACGCTGGAAATGAACCGGGTCCGTCAGTCGGAGATCACGCAGGAGATCTTGGAGGTCGTCGCCGGCGCCGAGGCGCTCGGCTAGGCGACGAATCGAATTTTGGAGACGAGAAAAGGAACCCATGGCTGAGAGCAACGGAACTAACGGAACCAACCAGGGGCGGGTCGAGCAGGTGACCGGCGTGGTCATCGACGCCGTCTTCCCCGACAAGATGCCGGAGATCTTCTCGGCGGTGACGATCGAGACCAACGCCGGCGACGGCGACGGTGAATCGGCTGTCCTGGTCTGCGAGGTGCAGCAGCACCTCGGCGACGACCGCGTCCGCGCGGTCGCGATGGACGCCACCGACGGCATCGAGCGCGGCGCCATCGTCACCGACACCGGCGGCCCGATCACGGTTCCGGTCGGCGACGCGACCCTCGGTCGCATCTTCAACCTGCTCGGCGAGCCGATCGACAACGGCGAGGAGATCGGGGACGTGGAGCGCTGGCCGATCCACCGGCCGGCCCCGAAGGCCTCCGACCTGACCCCGACCCAGGAGATCCTCGAGACTGGGATCAAGGTCATCGACCTCCTGGCGCCCTACGCCAAAGGCGGCAAGGTCGGGCTGTTCGGCGGCGCCGGCGTCGGCAAGACCGTGCTGATCCAGGAGCTCATCCGCAACATCGCCGAGGAGCACTCCGGCCTCTCCGCCTTCGTCGGCGTCGGCGAGCGCTCGCGAGAGGGCAACGACCTCTGGCTCGAGATGAAAGAGTCGGGCGTGCTCGAGAAGACGATGCTCGTCTTCGGCCAGATGAACGAGCCCCCGGGCGCGCGCCTGCGCGTCGCCCTCTCCGGGCTGACGATGGCCGAGTACTACCGCGAGCAGGGCGGCCAGGACGTGCTGCTCTTCATCGACAACATCTTCCGCTTCGTCCAGGCCGGCTCCGAGGTCTCGGCGCTGCTCGGGCGCATGCCTTCGGCGGTCGGCTACCAGCCGACGCTGGAGACCGAGATGGGCGGGTTGCAGGAGCGGATCACCTCGACCGACCGCGGTTCGGTGACCTCGATCCAGGCGGTTTACGTCCCCGCCGACGACTACACCGACCCGGCCCCGGCCTCGGTGTTCGCCCACCTCAACGCGACCACCGCGCTTTCGCGGTCGATCTCCGAGAAAGGGATCTACCCGGCGGTCGATCCGCTCGACTCGACCTCGACGATCCTTAAGCCCGACGTCGTCGGCGACGAGCACTACCGGACGGCGACCGAGGTTCAGGAGGTGCTGCAGCGCTACAAGGAGCTGCAGGACATCATCGCCATCCTTGGCATCGACGAGCTCTCCGACGAGGACCGCCAGACGGTCTCCCGGGCCCGCAAGATCGAGCGCTTCCTCTCGCAGCCGTTCTTCGTCGCCGAACAGTTCACCGGCCGTTCCGGCGAGTACGTGCCGGTGGCCGAGACGGTGCGCGGCTTCCGCGAGATCCTCGACGGCGAGCACGACGACCTCTCCGAGGGCGCCTTCTACATGCAGGGCTCGATCGACCAGGTCCTCGAGAACGCCAAGTCCGGCGCCGCTGCCTAGGGCACGTAGATGGCCGCGGAGCACATGGTCGACGTCGAGGTCCTGACCCCGGAGGGCGAGGTCTGGAGCGGTGAAGCGCGCCAGGTCTCGACCCGGACCGAGGCCGGTGAAATCGGCATCCTCGCCAACCACGCGCCCGTCCTCGCGGCGCTGCGGCCGACCGAACTGCGGCTCAAGGTCTCCGACTCGGAGACCAAGACCTACGCGCAGGCCCACGGCTGGCTGCAGGTCTACGGCAACCGCGCCCGGCTCCTGCTCGAGGAGGCGATCCCGCCCGAGGACCTCGACAGCGGCACCCTCAAAGAGCAGCTCTCCGACGCCGAACAGCGTCTCTCCGAGTGCGACGAAGGCAGCGCCGAGCACGCGCGGGCGCAGAAAGACAAAGACCGGGCGCAAGCGTTCCTCTCGATTGCTGGGGGATGAGGGGCGCCGACACCCCTCTTCCGGAATTGACCTCCCCTCCGCTTTGCTCCGGGGAGAACATGCAGCGCGGCTCCGCCGCGCTCAGAGACAGATTGCATATCGCCGAACATTCCTCCAGAGGGGTCTCGGCGCCCCTTCGAGCCGCGCCGGTTCATCGGGATAGATGTGGGCAGTCCTATGAATGACGAGTTGATCGTGTTGGCGCGCAGGTTGATTGCTTACGAGACTTGTGAGCCGGAAGCGATTGTGGAGGCTGCGGGTTTTGTCGAGGGGTGGCTGGAAGCTCGGGGGATCGAGGCGACTCGGGATGAGGTGCGGGGGCTGCCGGTCCTTAAGGCTCAGGTCGGGCCGGAGGGGGCGCCGACGGTGGTGCTGCACGGGCACCTCGACGTGGTGCCGGGGCACGCGGGGCAGTTCGAGCCGAAGGTCGAGGGCGACAGGCTCTTCGGGCGCGGCGCCTATGACATGAAGGGCGCGATTGCGGCGATGATGCTGGTCACCGCGGCGATGCGCGAGCAGGACCGGGTGCGGGTGCGGCTGGGGATCGTCGGCGACGAGGAGTCCGAGGAGGACGCCGAGCGCGGCTCCGACCACCTCGTCGACAGCGGCTTCACCGGTGACTTCGCGATTACCGGCGAGCCGACCGACCTCCACATCGGGATCGAGGCCAAGGGCGTGCTCGCCGTGCGCCTTGAGGTGGGGGGGACGGCCGCCCACGGCGCCACCCCCTGGCTCGGCGACAACGCCGTCCTCAACGCGATCGACGTTTTCCGCAGTATCGAGTCGCTACCTTTTGCCAGGCACAGCTCGGAGCTGTTCGACCGGCCCTCGATCAACCTGGGGAGGATCGTCGGCGGCGACGCTCTCAACAAGGTTCCCGACCGATGCGTGATCGACGTCGACATCCGCTACCTGCCCGACCAAGACCCGGGGGAGATCCTCGATCAGGTGCGGGAAATCCCCGGCAGCGAGATGAAGGCGCTGCTGACCCGCCCACCCGCCACGGTCGACCGCGACTCCGCCTACGTGCGGGCGCTGCGCGCCTCGGCGACCGCGCACCACGACGGCGAGCCGATGAGTGTCGGTCGCGACGGCGCCTCCGACGCGGTCTCCTTCCTGCGGGTGGGGGTGCCGGCGGTCGAGTTCGGGCCGGTTGGGGCGGGCCATCACGGCCCGGGCGAGTGGGTCTCCGTTTCCTCGCTCGAGACCTACCGCCAGGCGCTCGAGTCGTTCCTGCGGGCGATCCCGGACCGTCTAAATGACTGAGCCGACCCCGGGCTGGACCCCGAAGAAGCCGCCGCCGACTGGGGACGGCGAGCCGGCGCCGAAGCCGAAGCGCTTCTGGTGGCGCTTCGCGCTTGCCTCGGTGCTGATCGTCGCGGTCTCGGCCGCGGCGACCGCGACCGGCGTCCTCCTCTACATCGACAGCATCGCCCAGGCGCTCGGCCACAACGACCGCCTCCACAACAAACTGAACCGGGCGCTCGCCAACGTCCACCCCGGTGAACCGGAGAACATCCTCATCCTCGGCTCCGACAAACGCGCCGGCGAAGAATTCGAAGAAGACCCCGGCCGCTCCGACACGACGATCCTGCTCCGGCTCAACCCCGAGAAGGACACGATCGCGGTGATGTCGATCCCGCGCGACCTCAAGGTCGAAATCCCCGAATACGGCACCGGCAAGTTCAACGAAGCGTATTCCTACGGCGGTCCGAGGATGACGCTGCGGGTGGTCAAGGAACTGACCGGCCTGCGCATCAACCACGTCGTCAACGTCGACTTCCTCGGCTTCGTCCGCGCCGTCGACGCGATCGGCTGCGTCTACACCGACGTCGACCGCCGCTACTACCACTCCAACGTCGGCCTGCCCCCCTCCGAACAGTATTCGGAAATCAACATCCAGCCCGGCTATCAGCTGCTCTGCGGCAAAAAGGCCCTGCAATACGTGCGGTTCCGCCACACCGACACCGACATCGTCCGCTCCGCCCGCCAGCAGTCCTTCATCAGCGACGCCCGCCAGCGGATCTCGGTCCAGGACCTCGTCTTCGACCAGAGCGAACTGATCGACATCTTCACCGAATACACCACCTCCGACATCAGCGACGGCAAGACGATGTTGGAAGTGCTGAAACTCTTCATCGCAGCGCGCAATGCGCCAATCAAGCAGGTCCACTTTCCTGCCGAATTGGGACCTAGCTATGTCTATGCCACCTCAAGTGCGATCGAAGGCGCCGTGAAGGAATTCCTCAGCGGCGAACCGAGCCCCGAAGGTTCGGAAAGCTCGTCCAGCGCCAAGCACAGCTCCGCCAAGAAGCAGTCCGGGGGCAAGGGCAAGCACGGCAAGATGCAGAAGAAGCCGAAGTCGAAACCGAAGCCCAAGGTCGAAGTGGCGAAGCCGGGCGAGGACGGCCTCGTGCCGGCCCGCGAAGCCGGCGAAGCCGAGGCCGAAGCGGCGGCCCGCAAGGTCGGAGGCGGCTTCCCGGTCTTCTACCCGACCCGCTTGCCGCCGGAAGCCCACTACGTCGAAACCGATCCCTACGAACATGTCGTCGACCCCCGCGTCTACCGCTTCAAGGACGACAGCGGCGACCGCCATGTCGCCTACAAAATGGTCGCGGTAATGGAAGAGCCCGACGGCTACCACTACTTCGGCGTACAGGGAATCCGCGGCTGGGAAGACCCGCCGATCCTCGACAACCCGAGCGTGAGCGAGGAAATCCACGGGCGCGAGTACGAGATCTTCGTCGACAGCGGCCGGATCAAACTGATCGCCTGGCACCGCGGCGAGAGCACCTACTGGATCGCCAACGACCTCGAACAGTCGCTGAGCAACGAGCAGATGGTGGGGATGGCGCGCTCCGCAGACGTAGTCATGCCGAAGAAAAAGCTGAAGAAAAAGGGTAGGAGGCACCCATGAGTGAGCAGCTGCAGCCGGTCGGCGTAATCGGAGTCGGCTGGGTCGGCCTCGTGACCGCGGCTTGCTTCGCCGAGCTCGGCCATCGCGTGATCGCCCGCGACATCGTCCCCGAGAAGGTGGAGGCGCTCTCGCGCGGCGAAGTGGCGATCCACGAGCCGGGGCTGGAGGACCTGCTGCGGCGCAACGCCGAGCGGATCACCTTCACGACCGAGATGAGCGAGCTGCTGGAGGGCGCGCGCCTGCTCTTCGTTTGCGTCGACACGCCGCCGACCTATTCCGGCGACGCCGACCTCTCGCGGGTGCGGACCGTGGTCCAGGAGCTGCCGAGCGAGAGCGAGCACGTGCTGGTGATGAAGAGCACCGTGCCCGCCGGCACCGGCGACTCGATCCGGCGCGACATGCCGGAGCGCTCCTACGTCTCCTGCCCCGAGTTCCTCAAGGAGGGGACGGCGGTCGAGGACTTCATGCACCCCGACCGGGTCGTGATCGGCGCCGACGCCGGCGACGAGGGCGCGGCCGACGCGGTCGAAGAGCTCTACAAACCGCTCGGCGGCGCGATCCTCCGCACCGATGTTGCCAGCGCCGAGATGATCAAGCTCGCCTCCAACGCCTTCCTGGCGACCAAGATCTCCTTCATCAACGAGATCGCCAATGTCTGCGAGGAGGTCGGCGCCGACGTCGGCCAGGTCGCGAAGGGGATGGGCCTCGACGAGCGAATTGGCAGTTCCTTCCTGCGCGCCGGCATCGGCTACGGCGGTAGCTGCTTCCCCAAGGACGTCAGCGCGCTGAAGATGCTGGCCGGGAACACCGGCTACCACTTCCAGCTGCTGACCGCGGTGATCGAGGTCAACGAGCTGCAGAAGCGCCGCGTGGTCAACAAGCTGGAGAAGCACCTCGGCTCGCTGATCGGCAAGCGGATTGCCCTGCTCGGCCTTGCCTTCAAGCCCGACACCGACGACATGCGCGAGGCCTCCAGCCTGGTCCTCTCGGCGCGGCTGCAGGGCGAGGGGGCCGAGGTCGTCGCCTACGACCCGGTCGCCAGCGAGCGCGCCGCCGACCTGCTCGCCAGCGTCGAGATGGCGAGCTCGGCGATGGAGGCGCTCGACGGCGCCGACGCCGTGGTACTGGTCACCGAGTGGCGCGAGTTCTCCGAGCTCGACTGGGCCGCCGCCGCCGCGCGGATGGCGCGGCCGCTGCTCGTCGACGGCCGCAACTTCCTCGATCCCAGGGCCCTCATCGCCGCCGGCTTCGAGTACGAGGGGATCGGAACGACCGTGAACTCGCCCAAGCCGGCCGCCGCCCCCTAGTGCTCCCCATCAGTCAGGGGAGGTAGGGAGGTGCAGGCAATCGTTCTAGTTGGTGGTGAGGGAACGCGCCTGCGGCCGCTGACCAGCGACGTGCCGAAGCCGGCGGTGACGCTGGTCGACCGGCCGTTCCTCGCCTACGCGATCGAGTGGCTCGCCGCCCACGGCGTGAGCGAGATCGTCCTCGCCTGCGGCTTCCTCCCCGAGGTGCTGCGCGAAGCGCTCGGCGACGAGGAGGAGCGGGCCGGCGTCAGGATCACCTACGTCGCCGAGCCCGAGCCGCTCGGCACCGCCGGGGCGATCCGCTTTGCCGCCGAGGCGATCGGCGATCGGCTCGAAGACCGCTTCTTCGCCCTTAACGGCGACGTCCTCGCCGACCTCGACCTCAGCGCGCTGATGCGGGCGCACCAAGAGCGGGGCGCTCGCGCGACGATCGGCCTGCACCCGGTCGACGACTCCTCGGCCTACGGCCTGGTCCGCTGCGACGAAGAGGGGCAGGTGCTCGAGTTCCTCGAGAAGACCGGTGAGGCGGTGCCGGGCGAGATCAACGCCGGCGCCTACGTGCTGGAGCGCTCGGTCCTCGACCTTGTTCCGGCCGGCCGCGCCTGCTCGATCGAGCGCGAAGTCTTCCCCCGCCTGGTCGACGACGGCCTCTGCGGCCTGCTGCTCGACGGCTACTGGATGGACATCGGGACGCCCGAGCGCTACCTGCAGGCGAGCTGGGACATCCTCGAGCGGACGGTCCACACCCGAGTGGAGCCGACGGCGCCGGGTCTTCTGGTCGCTGCCGACGCAGTGATCGACGAGGAGGCCCAGGTCGGTCCGCGCGCCGTGGTCTCCGCCGGCTGCATGGTCGAGCGCGGCGCCGAGGTAAGCGACTCGGTCCTGCTTGAGGGCTGCACCGTCGCCAGGGACGCCCTCGTGCAGGGCTCGATCCTCGCTCCTGGAGCCGAAGTCGAGCCCGGGGCGGTATTGAGGAACGCGGTTGTAGGTCGAGATGAAAGAGTCCCCGCCTGATGAGCGCGATGCGCGACGACGTCCTCGGCCTCCCCGACCAGCTGCGCGACGCGCTCTGGCGGATCGAAACGGCGCGGCTCGAGCCGGCGGAGTCGGCCGGTCTAATGGTCTGCGGGATGGGCGGCTCGGCGATTGGCGGCGACCTCGCCGCCGCGGCGCTCGGCGACCGCCTGACCAAGCCGCTGCTCTCGATTCGCGACTACGAGCTGCCGAGTTGGGCGACCCCGGAGTGGACCGTCCTCTGCTCCAGCTATTCGGGCAAGACCGAGGAGACCCTCGCCTGCTTCGAGGCAGCGGAAGTCCTGGGGGCGCGGCGGCTCGTCCTCAGCACCGGCGGGCCACTGGTCGAGCGGGCGCGCGAGGCTGGGGTGCCGGTGGTAGCGCCGCCGGGCATTTACCAGCCGCGGGTCGCGGTCGCCTACATGTTCGTCGCCGCCGCCGAGGCGGCAGCGCTGGCCGGAGCGGCGCCGCGCGTCCACACCGAGATCGATGCCGCCGCGGCCTTCCTCGAGCGCGAGCGGGAGGCGCTGCAGGCGCGGGCGAACGACATTGCGGGGGAGCTTGACGGTGCGGCCCCGGCGGTGATCCACGGGGCCGATCTGACCGCGCCGGTCGCCCATCGCTGGAAGACCCAGCTGAACGAGAACGCGAAGTTGCCCGCCTTCCATTCGGAGCTGCCGGAGGCCGATCACAACGAGGTCTGCGGCTGGACTGGCGAGGCGGCGTCGCGGATGGCGGCCGTCTTCCTCGAGGACTGCGACCAGCACCCGCGCGAGCGGCGTCGCTTCGAGCTCACCGCCGAGATCGCGGCGGAGGGTGCCGCATCCGTGGTGCGGGTAGAGACGGAGGGAGAAACGCGCGTGGAACGCCTGCTCTGGGCGACGCTGCTCGGCGACCTCGTCTCGCTCGAGGTTGCGGAGGGGCTTGGCGTCGACCCGGAGCGGATCGACGCGCTCGACCGGATCAAGGAGGGGATGACGCAGTGAGGGCGATGGTCTTGGCGGCGGGTTTGGGGACGCGGCTGCGTCCGATCACCTACGCAATGCCGAAGCCGATGGTGCCGGTGATCAACAAGCCGGTGATGGAGCACATCCTGCGCCTGCTCGGCCGCCACGGCTTCACCGAGACGATCGCCAACCTGCACTGGTTCCCGGACGTGATTGAGGGCTACTTCGGCGATGGATCCGCCCAGGGCGTCTCCCTCACCTACAGCCATGAGGAGCAGCTGCTCGGGACCTCGGGCGGGGTCCGTAACGCCGCCGAGTTCCTCGGCGACTCCTTCCTGGTGATCAGCGGCGACGCGCTCACCGACATCGACCTGGCGGCGATGCGCGAATACCACGAGTCCCACGACGGGATCGCGACGCTGGCGATGAAGCGGGTCGAGGACACGAGCCAGTTCGGGGTCGCGATCGTCGGCTCCGACGGGCGCATCCAGGGCTTCCAGGAGAAGCCGGATCCCTCCGAAGCGCTCTCCGACCTCGCCAACTGCGGCATCTACATGTTCCGCAAGGAGATCTTCGACTTCTTCCCCGAGCCGGGGGCGAGCAAGGCGGCCGGGCCGGACGATCCGGACGGCTTCGCCGATTGGGCGATGGACGTCTTCCCACGTCTGCTCGAGGGAGACGTGCCCTTCTACTCGCACGAGATCGAGGCCTACTGGAACGACATCGGCAACCTCGAGGAGCTGCGCGACGGCAACGTCGACGCCCTCACCGGCGCCGTCCAGGTGGAAAAGGAGGGCGAGCTGGTCGACGGCTACCGCAGCGGTGAGGACCCCGGCGACGAGGGCAAGCTGGTCGGACCCGTTCTGCTCGGTCCCGGCTGCGAGATTGGCGACGACGTCCGCATCGACGGCCCCTCGATCATCGGCGACGGTGTCCGCGTCGGCGACGGGGCGCGGCTAAAAGAAGTGATCGCCCTCCCCGGCGCCGAGATCCCCGCTCGTTCGGTCCTGATCGGCGCCATTCTCGCTGCGCGGGGCTGACGCGAGGGACCAGGCGTGGGGGAGGGTGCCGGTACCCCTCCTCCGGAATTGACCTCCCCTCCGCTTTGCTTCGGGGAGAACATGCTGCGCGGCTTCGCCGCGCCAAGAGACAGATTGCATTTCGCCGAACATTCCTCCAGAGGGGCACCGGCCCCCTCCTCCGAAGCCTCCCTGGTAGACGAGTAACTGCATGAAGTCACTGATCTGACACAAAGGCTCACGGGAAGATTTGCTTTTTGCGCGCCATGTGTGCGTTGTTGCTGGGCAGGGTGGCGGAATGGAGATTGCGAGGGCTGTTGCTGTTGCTTTGGTGCCGCCGAGTTGCGCTGCTTGTGGGAAGTCGTGTCGGGCGGAGGCGATCGTGTGTACGCGGTGTGGGCGGCGGCTTGCTGCTGCTGAGCCGCTGCTGGGGAATGGGCCGGCGGGGTTGGATCGGGCTTGGTCGTCGGCGCCCCATGAGGACGTCGCCCGCGAGCTCGTCGCGGCGCTGAAGTTCCGTCGCCTGCTGCCGGTCGCCGACCTGATGGCGGAACGGATTGAATGGCTGGCACCGGCGCACATGCTCAGCGGCGTGATCGTGCCGGTGCCGCCAGCGCCACCGCGGCTGCGGCGCCGCGGCTTTGACCCTGCCGGTGAGCTGGCGGGGGCGCTAGCCGAGCGCCTCGACGCACCAGTGGATGCCTGCCTGGAGCGGCGCGGCAGCGGCAGGCAGGTGGGGCGCCGGCGGGCGGAGCGGGTGGGGCACCCGCCGCGCATTCAGGCCTGCGGCGCCGCTCCTCGCAGCGTTCTCCTAATCGATGACGTGCTCACCACCGGGGCGACCCTCACGGCCTGCGCTCGCGCGCTGAGGGCCGCGGGGTCGTCTCGGGTGGTGGCGGTGACCTTTGCCCGGCGCCTCTAGTTGGCTCTCCGCGGCCCTACGGCCGCGCTTCTGCCGGGCGGCCACGCAGCTGGTCGACCATCCGCCGCGTACGGCGGCGCTTGCGTCGCAATTCCCGATGTTTCTTTACCTGTCGGCCCATGTCCTCGGCCAGCTCATGCACCGAGTGACCCATGGTCGGCGAGCACTCCCGTGCTCGCAACGTCACTCCTTTTACGTAGAGGGTTGCCTCGGCGACCTGGCTGTCGGCGACCCGAGGATTGCGCTCCTCCGAGAGCACCACCTCCAGGGTCGCTAGCGGCGAGACCTGTCGTCCCATCCGCTGAAAGCGTTTCCGCACCATCTCACGCAGCTCTTCCGTCATCTCGACGTTCCGGCCCCGAATCTCAATCCGCATGAGTGCCTCCTTGTGGGTTCTGCCACGAGATTAGACGCATACCCGGAGGGCGGCAAGGGCAAATCTCCGTAGGCAAAGATGGGGATTTGCCGCCACACCGCTACCCTTGAGCAATGCCAGCGATGGACCTCGTAACGAAGGCGCTGCGCGCGGGAGAGGGAAGGAAGTTCAAGACCTACCAGAAGCGCGCGGAGGCGATCAACCGCTTCGAGCCGGAGATGGAAGCCCTCTCCGACGAGGAGATCCGCCAGGAAGCGGACAAGCTGCGCGAGCGCGCGCGTAGTGGCGAGTCGCTGGAGGATCTGCTGCCGGAGGCCTTTGCGCTCACCCGCGAGGCCTCGAAGCGCAGCACCGGGCAGCGCCACTACGACGTCCAGCTGATCGGCGGCATGGTCCTGCACGACGGGGCGATCGCCGAGATGAAGACCGGCGAGGGCAAGACCTTGACCGCGACCCTGGCCGTCTTCCTCAACACGCTCGCCGGCGACAGCGTCCACGTGGTCACCGTCAACGACTACCTCGCCCGCCGCGACTCCGAATGGATGAAACCGATCTACGACGCCCTCGGCGTCACCGTCGCCGCCGTCCAAGACTACGACGACCACGCGGCGCGCCAGCACAAATACGCGCAGGACGTCGTCTACGGGACGAACTCCGAGTTCGGCTTCGACTACCTGCGCGACAACATGGCGGACGCGCTCGAGCATTGCGTTCAGCCGGGCCACCCCTTCGCGATCGTGGACGAGGTCGACAACATCCTCATCGACGAGGCGCGGACGCCGCTGATCATCTCCGGCCAGCCCGAACAGGCGGCGCAGACCTACTACACCTTCGCCCGCCTGGCCAAACAGATGGTCGGGGTGCCGGCGAAACAGAAGCTGAAATCTCTCGGCGAAAGCAAGGACACCACCGAGGCCGACTACGACTACGAGTACGACGAGAAGCACAAGACCGTCGCCCCGACTGAGCGCGGCGTCAAAAAAGCGGAGGATTTCGTCGGCGTCGACAACCTTTACCTCGGCGAGCACGGCACCCTCGTCAACCACCTCGTCCAGTCACTGAAGGCGGAGTCCCTCTACAAAAAGGACACCGACTACGCGGTGATCGACGGCGAGGTGATGATCATCGACGAGTTCACGGGTCGCATCCTCGAGGGCCGGCGCTGGTCGGAGGGTCTGCACCAGGCGGTCGAGGCGAAGGAGGGGGTGGCGATCCGCGAGGAGAACCAGACCCTGGCGACGATCACCCTCCAGAACTACTTCCGCCTCTACGACAAGCTCTCGGGCATGACCGGCACCGCCCTCACCGAGGCGACCGAGTTCATGAAGATTTACGAGATGCCGGTGGTCGAGATCCCGACCAACAAAGAGATGGTCCGCAAAGACGAAAACGACCAGATCTTCAAAACCAAGGACGGCAAGTGGGAGGCGGTGCTGGCGGAGATCGTCAGCCGCCACGAAAAGGGCCAGCCGATCCTGGTCGGAACCGTCTCGGTCGAGGTCTCGGAGATGATCTCCGAGGCGCTGAAACGGGAAGGGATCAAACACGCCGTCCTCAACGCCAAGCCCGAGCACGCCGAACGAGAGGGCGAGCTGATCGCCCAGGCGGGCCGCAAAGGCGCGGTGATGATCGCAACCAACATGGCCGGTCGCGGCGTTGACATCAAGCTCGGCGGTGACCCCGAGCACCTGGCGATTACGGAGCTGAAGAAACAGGGAATCACGCACGAGAGCGAGGGCTACGAGGAGGCGCTGGCGGCGAAGGCGGCCGAGCTGGAGCCTCGGTGCAAGGCCGAAGGCGAAGAAGTCCGCGAGCTCGGCGGCCTCTACATCTGCGGCACCGAGCGCCACGAGTCCCGCCGCATCGACAACCAGCTGCGCGGCCGCTCCGGCCGTCAGGGCGACCCCGGCGAGTCCCGCTTCTTCCTCTCCGCCGAAGACGACGTGATCCGCCTCTTCGCCGGCGACCGCATCTACAAAATCCTCGACAAACTCGGCCCCGTCGGCGACGACGGCGAGGAAGTGCCGCTGGAAGCGAAGATGCTGACGAAAACCGTCGAGAACGCCCAGAAGAAGGTCGAGGAACAGAACTTCCTGATCCGGAAACGGGTACTCGAGTACGACGACGTGATGAACGAGCAGCGCCGCGTTGTCTACAAATACCGCCGCGAGATCCTCGAAGGCCGCGACATCTCCGAGAACGCCCGCGACGAAGTCGAGGGTGTGATCGAGCGTCTCGTCGACGAGTACACCGCCAGCGACATCCTCGAGGATTGGGACCTGGACGAGCTGGAGACGCAGCTACGCCAGATCTGGCCGGTGGGCGTCGAGGTGGCGAGCCTGGCGCCGGAGACGGTCGATCGCGAGCAGCTGAAAGAAGCCCTCGACGACGACGCGATGAGCGCCTACGACGAGCGCGAGGAGCAGCTTGGCGAGGAGCTGATGCGCTTCCTCGAGCGCTCGATCCTGCTGCAGGTGATCGACAACCGCTGGCGCGAACACCTCTTCGACATGGACTACCTGCGCGAAGGTATCCACCTTCGCGGCTTCGCCCAGGTCGACCCTCTCGTCGCCTACAAAAACGAGGGCTACTCGATGTTCCAGGAGTTGATGCACTCGATCTGGGACGAGTTCTCGAAGCTGGTCTACCGGGCCGAGATCGAAGTCCAGCCGGAGCAGGCCGGAGCCGTCGCTGCCACCAATGGCGGCGAGGCGGCCGCGCTCGCCTATTCGGGCGGAACCATGGAGAACCAGCCCTCGGCGCTGCGGGAAGTCGTGGCCGCCAGTGGCGCCGCCCCGTCCGATGTCGCCGCCGCAGGGGCAACGGCCCCCGACAACGGTGGCTCCGAGGTGGTCGAGACCGTCGTCAAAGACGAGCACGACAAAATCGGCCGTAACGACCCCTGCTGGTGTGGCTCGGGCAAGAAGTACAAGAAGTGCCACGGCGCCTGAGGGCGCGCTGTGACCGATCCCGTTCGCGAGTTCATCCGGGCCTTCAACGAGCGTGACCTGGACGCGTTCGTCGGCGTGCTCGACCCGGAGGTGGAGCTGCATGCCAGCCGCGGGCTGCGGAAGGGTCGCGCGGCGGCGCGGCTGTGGGCGACGCGGGAGCCGGGCGGCGTCCAGCAGACGATCGAGCTGGAGGGGCTCTACGAGGAAGGGCTCGAGGGCGGGGCCGGTCGCGCGGTGGCGCTGATCCAGCGGCGCTGGCACTGGGCCGACGACGGCAGCGAGGCCAGCGTCGACGAGATGGCCTGGGCCTTCGAGCTGCGCGACCACAGGGTTCTCAGCTGGCGGCCCTACGACGACCGCGAAGAGGCGCTGCGGCAGTGGAACTTCGCGCCGCCGCTTGGCTGAGCCGGCTGTCCCGCTTACGATGAGCAGATGTCGTCGGTAGCCCCCGACAACACCGAAGCGACGGAGGCCTGGAGTGGACCGCTCTTCGAGATCTTCCTCAAGTACCGCGATCTGACGACCGGCGGTCTCGGTGCCCATGGCGAGGTCGCGATGCAGGCGAACCCACCGCGGTCCGGCGATCGCGTGCTTGACATCGGCTGCGGCTTCGGCGACACGACTCAGCGCCTGGCCGAGCTAGTCGGGCCCGATGGCTCTGCCCTGGGCATCGACGTCTCCGCGCCCTTCATCGACACCGCCCGCAAGGAGACCGAGGAAGCGGGCGTCGACAACGTCTCCTACCTGCTCGCCGACGTGCAGACGCTGGAGCTGCCGCAGGAGTTCGACTACGCCTACTCGCGGATGGGGATCATGTTCTTCGCCAACCCCGTCGCCGCCCTGCGCAACGTCCGCGCGGCGCTCGTCCCCGGCGGCCGCTTCGCCGCTGTCGTCTGGCGCCGCAAGCTCGACAACGAGTGGGTCCACCGCGCCGAGCAGATCGTCGACGAGTACCTCGATCATCCGGACGAGACCGACGAACCAACCTGTGGCCCCGGCCCGTTCTCGATGGCTAATGCCGACACGGTCAGCGAGCAGATGAAGATCGCCGGCTTCGAGGAGATAGCGCTGCGCCGCTGCGACCTGCCGATGAAAGTGGGCGCCGATCTCGATCAGGCGGTCGAGTTCGGAATGGCGCTTGGCCCCGCCGGCGAGATCCTCCGCCTCTGGGGCGACCGGGTCGACGAGATCCGCCCCGAGATCGCTGCCAAAATCCGCGCCGCGATCGCCGATTTCGAGCAGCCCGACGGCGTCTACGCCCCGGCATCCACCTGGATCATCACGGCTCAGGTTCCGGAGGACTAGGGACCGACCATGTTCGGCGGCGGAGGGGTGGGTGTCCCTCTCGCTTCCTGGGTTCCTCGCCTTTAAGTAGCCGTCTCTCGCCAAGTGATCTGTGCGAGGAACAGGACGCCGGGCGCAAGAGGGACACCCACCCCTCCAGCGACAGAGCTCTGGCAGACGTAGCTGCCTCGAAGCCTTTCTTCAGCTCGACAGTTCCGTGGTTCCTTAGTCCCGCTATAGAGGACAAAGGAACCACGGAACTACGGGAGCGGCTCGTGGAGGGTCCGGTCACCCTTCCCGCGGCTTGTACTTTTTCGGCGTCCACGCCCAGCGGCAGACAGCTGCGGTCCACCGAAAGAAGTTGAGCGGGAAGGGTGACCGGACCCTCCACTACCAATAACCTTCAGCTATGGCCGAGACTCAGAGCGAACCTGTCGCGCCTCGTCTGGCTGCCGTCCGGGAGCAATTGTCCCTGCTCGCGGACTACCTTTGACCCGGCTGGGCTAGAGAAGGAAGCCGCCGGGCTGGAGGAGGAGATGGGTCGTCCTGGGTTCTGGGACGACCAGGAGGGCGCTGCTCGGACCTCGGCCGCTCATGCTCGGGCGCAGCGGCGGCTGGAGATGTTCCGGGGGCTTGAGTCGGACATCGCCGACCTCGGCGATTTGGCGGAGATGGCCGACGAAGACGAGGAGATGGCGGCCGAGCTCGATACCCAGCTGCGCTCGGTCGAGGGGCGCCTCGCTGAGCTGGAGGAGGCGCGGTTGTTCAGCGGCGAGTACGACGCTGGCGACGCGGTCGTCACCGTCCACGCCGGGGCCGGCGGCACCGACTCCCAGGACTGGGCCGAGATCCTCCTGCGCATGTACCTGCGCTGGGCGGAACGGCGCGGCTTCGATGTCGAGATGCTGGAGGCCTCGGCAGGGGAGGAGGCCGGGCTCAAGTCCGCCACCTTCATCGCCCGCGGCGAGAACGCCTACGGCCTCTTCGCCGCCGAGCGCGGTGTCCACCGGCTGGTCCGGATCTCCCCCTTCGACTCCTCCTCCCGCCGCCACACCAGCTTTGCCCAGGTCGAAGTCGGGCCGGTGGTCGACGAAACCGTCGAGGTTGAGATCGACGAGGGGGACCTGCGGATCGACACCTACCGCGCCTCCGGCGCCGGCGGCCAGCACGTCAACAAGACCGACTCGGCGGTGCGGATCACCCACCTCCCGACCGGGGTCGTCGTTCAGTGCCAGAACGAGCGCTCGCAGACGCAGAACAAGGCGGTGGCGATGCAGCTGCTGCGCTCGAAGCTGATCGAGCTGGAGGAGCGCAAACGCTCCGAAGAGCTGGCCAAGCAGCGCGGCGAGGTCAAAGACGTCGCCTGGGGGTCGCAGATCCGCAGCTACGTGATGCACCCCTACACGATGGTCAAGGACCATCGCACCGAGCACGAGGTCGGCGACGTGCAGCGGGTGCTCGACGGCGACATCGACGAGTTCATCCGCGACTACCTGAACAAGACCGCGGCCGCCTCGGCGAGCTAGGGCCGCCGGCGATGGAGCTCTTCCACCTCGAACGCGCTGCCGCTGGCGAGGCGGAGGGCCTGCTGGTTCTCCACCATGGCCGCGGCACCGACGAGCGTGACCTGATCGCCCTCGCCGACTTCCTCGACCCCGAGCGGCGGCTGCGGGTGGTGACGCCGCGGGGGCCGCTGCAGCTGCCGGGTAGCCCCGGCTACCACTGGTACCTGGTGCCGCGGGTCGGCTACCCGGACCCGGAGACCTTCGAGGCGGCTCGCACGGCCCTGGCCGAACTGCACGACCGGCTCTGGGAGGAGAGCGGGATCGGACCGGGGCGGACCGTGTTCGGTGGCTTCTCGATGGGGGCGGTGATGAGCTACGCGACCGCACTCAGCGCCGAGCGACCCTCGGTCGCCGGGATCCTCGCCTTCAGCGGCTTTGTGCCGACGGTCAAGGGCTGGGAGCCCTCGTTGGCCGACCGTACCGACACCCGCGCCTTCGTCAGCCACGGGCAGCGCGACCCGGTGATCGGGATCGAGTTCGCCGAACGGGCGCGGGCGCTACTTGAGGAAGGCGGCCTCGACGTCACTTACCGCGAGTCCGAGCTGGGCCACCAGATCGACCCCGCGCACCTACGCGAAGCCGCTACTTGGCTCGGCGAGACCCTCGGGTAGGGAGCTGCATCTGGCACTCGGCGGGGGTGCCGACGGCGCGCAGGTCGACCTCGAACTCCTTGGCCGCGACCGCCTTCGCCATCTGCTTGGTTCCTAGCCTGAAGCTGTCGCGGTAGACGCCGGTGTGGTGGAAGCGGGCACGGCCGCCGCCGAGATGCAGCTTTCCCTTGGCGCCACTGAGCCTGACCTCGATCGCGACCGTGGCTGACGTGAAGGCCTGGTAGCGAATCGTGATGCGGATGGTGTCGTCGCCGGAGTTCGCGGAGACCTTGGCGGTCGCGTCTTCGATTACGCAACGCTCGATTTCTGCTTCTTCCCTTTCTTCCTGGGCGATTTCGGCACAGAGCTGCACGTCTTCTTCGTCTTCGATGATGCACTCATCCGATTCATCTTCCATTTCGTCGCCTTCAGCTTCGCCTTCTTCGTCCGCTTCGGTTTCTTCCTCGACCGGGGCGGCGAACGGCGTCGCTCCGGTCGCCGCGGTGGGCAGGGTCAGCGCGTGGGCCGAGGCGGCCGCGGCCAGCAGAAGCAGGGAGAGGAGCAGCAGGACGAGCAGGTAGGGCAGTTTCCTCATCGCTCCTTGATCGGAGCTTTGTCGAGTGACCCTTTAGGAGCCTGGACTTTCGTCCAGTACGCCCTCCAGCTCCAGCAAGGCGCGCTTCATCGGCAGCCCGCCGCCGTAGCCGCCCAGGGCGCCGCCCGTGCGCAGGACGCGATGGCAGGGGACGACGAGCGGGATCGGGTTGCTGCCGCAGGCGCTGCCGGCGGCGCGAACGGCGCGCTCGTTGCCGGCCTTGCGCGCCATCTCGGTGTAGCTGCGGGTCTGGCCGTAGGGGATGCGGTCAATCGCCCGCAGCACCCGCTGCCGGAAGCCGCCGCTGAGGCGCCAGTCGAGTGGCAGGTCGAAATGGTCCAGCTTGCCTTCGAAGTAGAGGTCGAGCTCGCGGCGCGCCTGGTCGAGCTCCGCTGGCGCCTCCAGCACCCGCGGCGAGACCCGCTCCGAGAGGTCGACAAGCAGCTCCTCGGCGTCCTGGTTGGGCAGCCCGACCCGGACCAGCCCACGCCGCGTCTGCGCCAGCAGCAGTGGCCCGAAGGGAGAGTCCACGGTCGTGTAGGCGACGTCGAGCAGGCCCTCCTCGGCGGCGCGCGCGGTGAACTCGTCGATCGTGGTCTCCAGCGTCTTCATGCCAGCTCCTTCCTCAGTCGTTTCAGTCCCTCGTGCAGGCTGCGCCGCGCCGCCTCCGGCGAGCAGCCCAGGGCGGCGGCGATCTCGTTGTGGGGGAGGTCGCTGCCGTAGCGCAGCGCCACCGCCGCCCGCTGTTTCGGCGGCAGCGCCCCGACCGCCGCCCAGAGCCCGTCGTCGGGCTCCGGCATGCCGTTGGGGGCGGCAAGCTCGGCCGGATCGGCCACCGGCACCGGCTTGCGGCCGTTGGCGCGGTGGTAGTCGATCGCCTTGCGGTGGGCGATCGTCAGCAGCCAGCCGCGCAGGTTGCGGTCGTCCTCGAGCTTCGGGTAGGCGCGCAGGGCGGCCAGGAAGGTCTCCTGGAAGCAATCCTCGGCGCCATCGCGGCCGACGGCACCACGCAAGATCGCCATCACGGCGGCGGAATGCTCGTTGAGGACGGTTTGAAACGGCGGCAGCGCGGTCACTCTGTGGGATTAAACGTGGATGAGGGGCGAAACGTGAGATTCGACGAATCGAACCTGCGATCCGACACCTCCAGGGTGCCCGATCGCGAGCTCGTTAGGGTGGCGGGGTGACCGAGCTGGCGACTGAAATCGAGGATCTGGTCGCGCGGGCGCTGGCCGAGGACCTGGGGGAGGGTGACGTCACCTCCGAGGCCACCGTTCCCGAGGAGGCGACGGCGCGGGCGCGGATCGTGCAGAAAGAGCCGGGGGTCGTCTTCGGCCTCGCGGTCGTTGCCGAGGCGATGCGCCAGTGCGGGGTCGAGCACGTCGACAACCTTGTCGTCGAGGGGCAGTGGCGCGAGGAGGTGCCGGCTGAGGTACTGCTGGCGAGCGGCTCGGCGCGGGCGCTGCTGGCGGCCGAGCGGACCGCGATCAACTTCCTCGGCCACCTCTCCGGGATCGCGACCTTGACCGCCCGCTACGCCGAAGCGGTCGTCGGCACCGGCACCACGATCCTCGACACCCGCAAGACGACGCCGGGGCTGCGGCGCCTGGAGAAGGCGGCGGTCGCCGTCGCCGGCGGGATCAATCACCGGATAGGGCTCTACGACGCGATCCTGATCAAGGAGAACCACATCGCCGCCGCCGGTGGTCTGGCGAAAGCGGTCCACGCGGCGCGCACGGCGCAGCCGGAGATGGCGATCGAGGTCGAGGTACGCGACCTCGACGAAGCTGCCTACGCGCTGGGGATGGGCGTCGACCGCCTCCTCCTCGACAACATGAGCCCCAAAGCGATGAGGGAAGCCGTTGCGCTGCGCAACGAGGAGACCGGCGAGAGCGCCGTCTCGCTCGAGGCTTCGGGTGGGATCACCCTGGAGAACGTGCGCGAGGTTGCTGAGACCGGCGTCGAGTTCATCTCGATCGGGGCGCTTACTCACTCGGCGCCCACGCTCGACTTCTCGATGCTGCTCGAAATTGCCGGCTGACCCGGTTGACGCACGCCGGGCCAAATCTCGGAGGGAAGGGTCCGTGCTCAATCCAGCGCGCGTGAGCCGGGGGGTTGCTACGACCAAGAAGTCAGCCGACCTTCGTGGTCTGGCAAACCGGGATGGCTTGATCGACCTTGGCGATGACCACCTTCCTCACCTCCTTGTGCAGGGCGTCGTCGGCTCTAGCAAGCAGCCAGTGGTAACGACGATTAGGAATCTTTGATTAATTTGGAAGAGCCTACCGATCAGCGAACACTTTCGTATTAGGCTCCCGCGGTTGGGTACTGTCGATTGGTGCCCAACTCCTGCACTAATTGGAGAAGAAAGAAGGAGAGCTGCCGCTATGCACACGCAATTCAGCAAGACGAAGGTGACGCATGCCGAGCAGAGGCTTTTGATGGCGTTGCGACACCCTGTGCGCGCGGAAGCGCTGAGCATCCTCAACGTTCGCGTCGCGAGCCCGGCCGAAATCGCGCGCGAGCTGGGGCTGGATGTGTCGAAAGTCGCCTACCACGTCAGCCAGCTCCTCGCCTATGAATGCGTCGAGCTGGTGGAGACCCGTCCGGTGCGAGGTGCCACCGAGCACTTCTATCGAGGGGTGGGTCAGAAGTACCTGGATGAAGGCTTCTGGAAGAAGCTCAGCCTCAACGTCCGCAGCGCGATCAGCCTGACCGGGCTGAGAGTGATCTTCGGCGCGATCCGGGATTCGGTCGGCGCCGGCATCTTCGATCGCCAGAAGGACCGGCACCTCGCCGTGGTCACCTATGACCTCGACGGGCAGGCGTGGGAGGAAATCGGCGACCTCTACAACGACACCCTGGACCGGACGATGGAGATCGCGGCGGAGGCAGCCGAGCGGCTCAGCCAGGGCAAGCCGAGCGGGAAAGGCATCCGCGCGACCTTCGTCCAGCTTGCGTTCGAGTCGCCCTCTGACTCACCGCACCTGCACGAATCACTTGAGTAGTTTCGACAGCCGCCGGTCCTTGAGCACGCGGCCGCCGGTCTGCTCCTGCGGGCAGTAATTGGTCTGGTGCTCGGAGAAGAAGACCGCCTCGATCGTGGCGCCGCAGCGGGGGCAGGGATCGCCCTCGCGCTTGTGGACCTTGAGCGGCAGCGGGATCTTCTCCGGCACCTCCGGCCCGATCGTCTCCTCGTAGTGGTCGATCGCGTCATCGAGGACGTGGAGCGCCGCGTGTAGGCGCTCGACCTCCTCGGGCTCGAGCTCGGATCCTTTCTTGAAGGGCGAGAGGCGCGCCTCCCAGAGGATCTCGTCGACCCAGGAGCGGCCGATCCCGGCGATGTCTTTCTGATGGCGGAGGAGGGGGTGGAGGTGGCGCGGCTTATCGATCGCCGCCGCGAAGACCTCGAGCGGCGGCGCCGGCCAGGCCTCCGGCCCCAGCGTCGCCACCATCTCGTCCGCGGCGACGGCATCCGTCGGCAGCAGCTTCGCCCAGGCCCGCTGCTTGGTCCCGAGCTCGCGTAGGCGCAGCTCGCGCCCGTCGCTCAGCCGGATCAGGACCCGCGAGGCTTTGTCGCGCAGCGAGGCGCGTTTGTCGAAGACCCGCAGGCGCCCCGCTGACATCAGGTGGACCAGCAGCGCCAAGTCGCCGAACTCGACGACCGGCATCTTGCCGATCCGCCGTACCCCGGTCAGCTTGCGCCCGGCCAGCGCTTCCAGCGGCGGGTCGAACGTCTTCATCACGTTCATCCCCGGCGCCAGCGCCGATTCGACCTCGCTTCCGGACAGGGCGGCATTAAGGCGGCGGGCGGCGATCTCGACCTCCGGCAGCTCGGGCATCCCAAGAAGGCTAGACAGAGGCCTCGATCAACTAGACTTCGTCTACGTTCATTCGACCGGTCCGGATCTAAGTCCCGCCGGCGAACATCAGGAAAGGAAGGGCTCATGGAGCTCCCGACGATCCAACCTACTTTCGCGCCGGAGCTGAGCCCGGGGGAGATCGCTGAGATCAGCGAGGAAGTTCGCGCGCTCGCCGAGCAGCGCAACGCCGTCATCCTCGCCCACAACTACCAGCTGCCTGAGGTCCAGGACGTGGCCCATTACCTCGGCGACTCGCTCGGCCTCTCGCGCCAGGCGGCGGCTACCGACGCCGAGGCGATCGCCTTCTGCGGCGTCCACTTCATGGCTGAGACCGCCTCGATCCTCTCGCCGCAGAAGACGGTTCTGATCCCCGACCTTGACGCCGGCTGTTCGCTCGCCGACTCGATCACCGCCGACCAGCTGCGCGTCTGGAAGGCCGAACACCCGGGCGCGCGCGTCGTTATGTACGTCAACACCTCGGCCGAGGTGAAGGCTGAGACCGACTATTGCGTCACCTCCTCCAACGCGGTCGACGTGGTCCGCCATATCTGGCAGGAGCACGGCCCGGAGACGGAGATCCTCTTCGGCCCCGACATGTGGCTCGGCGCCTTCGTCGAGCGCGAGACCGGCCTGGTCGAAGAACCCGAGCGCCGCGGCCGTTTCCACATCTGGGACGGCGAGTGCCACGTCCACGCCGGGATCAAACCGCTCGACATCGCCCGCACCCGCGAGGAACACCCGAACGCCGAGTTCCTGATCCACCCCGAGTGCGGCTGCTCGACTCAGGCTATGGAGTACGTCGCCGCCGGCGACATCGACCCCGAGGGCGTCCACATGCTCTCCACCTCCGGCATGCAGCGGCACGTCGAAGAGCACCCCGACGGCGAGTTCATCGTCGCCACCGAGAACGGGATGCTCTATCCGCTGCAGCAGGCGGCGCCCCGGGCGAACCTGATCGAGGCCAACCGGATGGCTTTCTGCAAGTACATGAAGATGATCACCCTGCCGAAGCTGCGCGACTCCTTGCAGGAGATGAAGTTCGAGGTCAGCGTGCCGCCGGCGATCGCCGAGCGCGCCCGCATCCCGATCGAGCGCATGGTCGCGATCGGCTAGCGCTTCGTCGGTCACTTGGGCACACCATCCTGTGCCCAAGTGACCAAGCCGTGTTTTCACACAGCTTTTAGGTCCCTTTTCGCTTCCTTTGCCGAACCCGGAGCAAGCTGTCTCCGTACCCCCTCGGAAAGGACAGTGAGATGACCAACCGCAAAGCCAAGATCGCAGCCGGCGCCACCGTCGTCGGGTTGGCGGCGCTGGGGGGAGTGGCACTCGGGTCCAACCCGGGGATGCCGACCGCTTCCCAGCGGGTGGCGAGTTCATCGGGTTCGCCGATCGTGACCAGCGCCAGTGGCGCGGCCACGGTGCCGGTGACCCAGAACGCGCCGCGGCACTCGACCCGGCCGCCGATCGTCACCCGTGCCAGCGGCGGTGGCAGCGGAACCAACTTCACCGAGGAGGACTAAGCGTGAATTCAGCCAAGCAGAGAATCCTGGTGGTTGCCAATCGGACCGCCGACTCGCCCGACCTGATCGCGGCGCTGCGGCAGAGGGCCGACCGTGCTGCGGCCGGCTTCACCCTGCTGGTGCCGGCGGTGCCGCACGGGCTTGCCTGGGCGGCCGACATGAAGGCCGGCTGGTCGGAGGCGGTCGGGCGCGCCGAGCACGCCGCGGCCCGCATCCGCGAGGAGGGCCTGGATCTCGACGAGGTGATCGTCGGCGACCCCGATCCCTTCGCCGCGGTCGGCGACGTCCTCCATGCACGCGAGTTCGACGAGGTGGTGGTCTCGGTGCTGCCGATGCGCGTCTCCCGCTGGCTCGCGATCGGGTTGCCGGCGCGGTTGCGGCGGACGATCGACCTGCCCGTCTCCCAGGTGACGGCGCACGCGCAGCCCCAGCCGCTGCCGGTCGGATCCCGAGAGACGGTGCTCGCCGCTTAGCTCAGTCGTCGCCGTCCGAGCCGTGCCCACCGTAGTCGTCGCTCCCGCCTTCGCTCGGGGGTTCGACGGTTTCTTCGCCGGGCGGCGTAAGTTCTTCTTCGGGCGAGGTGGTGGTCGGCGGTTTCTCTTCGCCCCCGTGGTCGCGACCTTCGCCCTGCGGCTTTCCTTCCCCCGGCACATGCAGGGCCGGCGCCAGGGTGTCGCCGGCCGAGATCGATTCGGAGGCGATCCCGATCTGCTGGCTGGTGAGGTTGGCGGCGGCGATCGCGACCCCGATCGCGATCGCGAGGCCGACCAGCGCCAGCAGTATCCACTTGAGGGTGGGCGAGAGGCTCATGAGCGCACCTCAGCCGGGGCCAGCTCGATCGTCGCCGCCAGGCCGCCGCCATCGCGATTGCGTAGCCGCACGTCGCCGCCCCACTGGCGGGTCAGCTCGCGGGCGATCGCCAGCCCGAGACCGGTTCCCTTGGTCCCGCGCCGACCGGCGCTGCCGCGGCTGAAACGCTCAAAGACCGCCTCCTCCTCGCCGGGGGAGAGCCCCGGGCCTTCGTCGAGGACGGCGATGCGGCCGGGGGCGGCTTCGAGCTTCACCGTGGTGCCCGCCGGCGAGTAGGTGAGCGCATTCTCGACCAGGGAGTCGAGCGAGCGCTCGAGGTCGGGCACCGCGCACCAACCCTTGGCGCCCTGTCCCCCCGCGACTACCTCGAGCGCGATGCCGCGGTCGGCAGCCGCGTCCCGCCAGCGCGCCGCCGCCCGCGCGACCGTCTCGCTCAGGTCGATCCGCTCGCCTGGCAGTTCGTGCTCGCCGGCGCGGCTGAGGACCAGCAGCTCGTCGACAATCAGCGAGAGGCGGTCGATCTCGCCCATCGCCGCGCCGAGCTCGCGCTCGACCGGCGCGTCGCCGCGGAAGCGTTCGGCCAGGTTCTCCAGCCGCAGCCGCAGTCCCGTCAGCGGCGTCCGCAGCTGGTGGGAGGCGTCGGCGACGAAGTCCTGCTGCACCCGCAGCAGCCGCTTGATCCGCTGCGTCATCTCGTTGAAGGTGCGGGCGAGCGAGCGCTGCTCGGTGCTGCCCTCGACCGCGACGGCGGTATCGAGCTCGCCCTCCGCGACGCGGCGGGCGGCGCCGTCGAGGCGGCGGATCGGACGCGCGATCTGCTGGGCAATCAGGCCGCCGGCGACGAGCCCGAGTAGGAGCACGACGCCGGCCAGGGCGGCGATGTCGAGGATCGAGGTCTTCACCGCCTTGTGGACCGCGTCGATGCTCTGGGTGATCCGGACCGCGCCGGTGGGGCGGCCGCGGTTGAGGATCGGCACCGAGGTGGCGAGGATTTCTTCGCCGAGCGTTTCGCTGTCGCGGGTGATCTGCTCGCCGTGTCCTTCCAGCGCCGCTTCGACCTCGGGCCGGTCGTCGTAGCTGCGCCCCAGTCGGGTCCCGGCCGAGTCGGCGAGCAGGCGGCCCCGGGCGTCGACGACGATCACCCTGCCGCGCACACTCTCGGCCGATTTCTCGGCGATCCGCCGTAGCGGCACCGGTTGCGGCGGGTCGACGAACTCGGTGGCGCTGGTCGCCACCACCTCCGCCTGGCTGCGCGCCTGGCCCTTCACCTCGCTGTCGACGCGGTCGCGCAGGCTCAGCGCCAGCGGCACGCCGAAGGCGATCAGCGCCAGCAGCAGGACGTAGGCCAGCGCCAGCAGGAGGGTCGCCCGGAGGCTTACGGTCCCTCGTCCTCCGGTGCGGCGAAGCGGAAGCCGACGCCGCGGACCGTCTCGATGTAGGTCGGGGCGGCGGGGTCGTCGTCGAGCTTGCGCCGCAGCCAGCCGATGTGGACGTCGAGCGTCTTGGTCGAGCCGAACCAGTTGGTGTCCCAGACCTCCGACATCAGGTCCTCGCGCTTGACGACGCGGCCGGCGTTGCGCATCAGCATCGCCAGCAGGTCGAACTCCTTGCGTGAGAGCTCCAGCTCGGTGCCGTGGAAGCGGGCGATCCGCGCCGCTGGGTCGAGCTCGAGCTCGCCGACCCGCACCGGCTTCGGTGCCTCGGCTCCGGCGCCGTTCTCGCGCGGGCCGCTGCGCCGCAGGACGGCGCGGATACGCGAGATCACCTCGGCGGCGCTGAAGGGCTTGACCACGTAGTCGTCGGCGCCGAGCTCGAGGCCGACGATCTTGTCCAGCTCGGTCCCGCGCGCGGTCAGCATCACGATCGGCACGTCGGAGCGGCGGCGCAGCTCGCGGCAGACGTCGCGGCCGTCGCCGTCGGGGAGGGCGAGGTCGAGCATCACCAGGTCAGGTTCCTCGGAGGCGGCGAGCTCGATCGCGCCGGCGGCGGTGGCGGTGACTACGGCTTCGAACCCGGCCCGCCGCAGCGCCTCGGCGAACGGCTGGGAGATCGATTCCTCGTCCTCGACGACGAGGATGCGACCGCCTGGCGATTGCGTGGACATAGGGCCACTGTAGGGCCTGTCGTGGGCGTTTCCGACTGTTCGGTGCAGGTTTTGCCAGGGCTTTACCCCCCGCTTTCCGGGCCTTGACGGGTGCTGGCGCAGACTGCGATCGCAAGCTGCCAACCAGGGGGAACGCGATGAAGAACGTCAAAGCCAAAGTTGCAGCCGGGGTCACCGTCGTCGCCCTCGGCGGCCTGACCGGGCTGGCCCTGAGTCAGGGAGGGAAGGCGCCGAGCAAGCCGGTGGCGGACAAACCCGTCGTCCACACCAAGGTGATCCGGCGCACCGTCCACGTCACCAAGCACGCGAAGCCGAAACATCCCCCCGCGGCCGCGCCGGTCGAGCCCGCGAGCGCCGGCGCCCCGGTCGTCACCGGCAGCAGCGGCGCGAGCGAAAGCGCGCCCGTGAGCACGGGGTCGAGCGGCACCGGGACCGAAATCGCGCCCGTCACGACCGGCTCCAGCGGCACCGGGACCGAAGCCGCCCCGGTGACCACGGGGTCCAGCGGCTCCGGCGAAACCACGCCGGTCACGACCGGCTCTAGTGGTGGCGGCGGGGGCGGTGGCGAGGTCGAGAGCGAGGGCGGCGGTGGAGGTGGCGGCGATGACTGAGGCAAGCCGCTCTCGGCGCCCGCGGGCGAGCCTGGTCTTCTGGGGCTCAATCCTCCTCTTCGCGGCGCTCTTCGCCCTCCTCGTCTACCGCTTCTCAGCCGAACAGTCGGCGGCCCAGCCGACGGCGCAGGCGGTGCAGGTCCGCAAGGTGATCAAGCGCCGGGTGGTGACGACGATCGTCCCCAGTCCCGGGCAGAACACCGTCAGCAGCGGTCCCGTCAGTAGTTCCTCCTACTCCGCCGGTGCCGAACCGGTGGTGACCGGGGCCTCCTGATGAGCGAACACGACCTCACCTTCGATGCGATGGGCAGTCATGTGCGGCTGCTGATCGGCGAGCCCGGGCCGGGGATGCCGCCCGCGGCGGCCGCAGCCGAGCAGGGCCAGCGCTTCGTCGAAGACTTCGACGCGACGCTCTCCCGCTTCAAACCCGAGAGCGAGCTCTGCCGGCTGAATGCCGACCCGCGCGAGCGGGTGCCGGCGTCGGAGCTGATGCGGCGCGCGGTCGAGGCCGGCGTCTTTGCCGCCGAGCGCAGTGAGGGCCTTGTCGATCCGACCCTGGTCGGCGAGATCGAGGACGCCGGCTACGTCGCCTCGCGGGCGGGGATGTCCGGTTTGCCGCTCGGTGAGGCCCTGGCCGATGCGCCCGCGCGGCACCCGGCCGCCCCACGGCCCGAGCAGCGCTGGCGCGGCTTTCGCGTCGACGACGAGGCGGGGGAGATCGTCCGCCCGCCCGGCCTGCGCTTCGACACCGGCGGCACCGGCAAGGGCCTCGCCGCCGACATGCTCGCCGCCAACCTGCGCGGCTACTCGCGTTTCATCGTCGACTGCGGCGGCGACATCAGGATCGGCGGCGCCGACGCGCTCGTCCATCCCTACGAGGTCTTCGTCGAACACCCGATCAACGGCGACCGCGCCCATGTGCTGCGGCTCGGCACCGGCGGCGTCGCCACCTCCGGCATCAACGTTCGGATCTGGCGCGATGAAGCCGGGCGCTACGCACACCACCTACTCGACCCCGCGACCGGCGAGCCGGCTTGGACCGGGTTGGTCGGCGCCACCGCGCTCGGCGACACCGCCGTCGAAGCGGAGACGCTCTCGAAGTCGGCGCTGCTCGCCGGCCCCCAGCGGGGGCGCGAGCTGCTCTCCGATCGCGGTGGTCTCCTGGTCCACGACAGCGGCCGGGTCGAGCTGGTCGGACCGCTCGCCGTGGCGCCGCGAATCCGATTGCCGCAGGTGACGCAATGACCGCCGCCGTTGTCACCTCCTCCAGTGGCGCTGCCACCGCGACCGAAGTGATCCAGAGCCACGGCTGGTGGCTGGCCAGTCGCGCCTCCGGCCTGGTCGCGCTGGTCCTGGTCACGGCCTCCGTCTTCCTCGGCCTGATGATGGCCGGCAAGGTGATGCGCCGCCCGGGCCTCTCGAAGAAGCTGATGGGGCTGCACGAGCAGACGGCACTGGCGGGGCTGGTCGCGATCGCCGTCCACGGCATCGCCCTGCTCGGTGACCCCTGGCTGCACCCGGGCGTCGCCGGAGTCGCCGTTCCCTTCGCGCTCGGCTTCAAAACCGCCTTCACCGGCCTCGGCGTCATCGGCGGCTACCTCGCCGCGCTGCTCGGGCTCAGCTACTACGTCCGCAGGCGGATCGGCGCCAAGCTCTGGCGCAAGGCGCACCGCGCGACCGTGGTCGTCTACCTGCTCGGCCTGGTGCACGCGCTCGGCGCCGGCACCGACGCCTCCGCGGTCTGGTTCCGCTGGTGGGTAATCGTGACCACGCCGATCGTCGGGGGTCTGTTCGTCTACCGCGTGCTCTCGGCCCGGGCCAAGAAACAGGCTCGACAGAAGGCCTCGCGGCCGCAGCGGGCGCTGCCCGCCGACCGCAGGCGGAATCTCCCGACGCCGGTCATGGAGGAGGCGTGATGAAGGAGCCAGGAAAGGATCCAGGAGTCGTAATCGTCGGTGGCGGCCTCGCCGGTCAGCGCTGCGCCGAGACCCTGCGCCGGCGTGGCTACGACGGGCCGGTGCGGATCCTCTGTGCCGAGGACGAGGCGCCCTACGACCGGCCCCCGCTCTCGAAGGGCGTCCTCGCTGGGACGGCCGGGGAGGTAACCACGGCCTTCCGTCCCGCTGCCTGGTACGAGGAGCACGGCGTCGAGTTGCTGCTCGGGACCCGCGCCGAGTGGCTGGAGCCAGGGACGCGCCAAGTGTTCCTCGCCAATGGCGATGCCCTGCCCTACGGCAAGATCCTCGTCGCCAGCGGTGGGTCGCCGCGGCGACTGCCGTTCCTCGAGGGCTTCGAAAACGTCCACTACCTCCGGACCCTCGCCGACGCCCGCCGGCTCAGAGCCGAACTGGCACCGGGGGTGAGGCTGGCGCTCGTCGGTGCCGGGTTCATCGGGCAGGAGGTAGCGGCGACGGCGCTCGGGCTTGGCGCCGAGGTGACCATCGTTGAGGCGATGGAGGTGCCGCTGGCGCCGATCCTCGGTGCCGAGCTCGGTCGCTGGTTCGCCGACCTGCACCTGGAGGAGGGCGCGCGCCTGCTGACCGGAGCCCTGATCGAGGGCGCGCGCGGCCACCGTCGCGTCGAGGAGCTGCTGCTCGCCGACGGGACGAAGGTCGAGTGCGACGTCGTCGTGGCCGGGATCGGGACGGTCCCAGCAACCGAGTGGCTGCGCGGCAGCGGGCTGGGGGAGCGGGGGGTCGAGGTCGACCCGCAAGGGCGGACCGCGCTGCCAGACGTCTTCGCTGCCGGTGATGCCTCGATTCCCTTCGACCCTCGCTTCCGCGCTCACGCCAGGACCGAGCACTGGGACGCGGCCGCCTGGCAGGGCGCCGCCGCCGCAAAGGCGATGCTCGGCGAGGACGCCGGGACGCCGCCGCTGCCGAGCTTCTGGAGCGACCAGTACGGCGTTCGCATCCAGTCGGTCGGCCACCCGCACCTTGCCGACTCGATCCTGGTCGAGGGTGACCCGGCGACGCGGGACTTCGAGGTCGTTCTCGTCCGCGAGGGAGTGCCGGTCGCTGGCCTCGCGGTCGGACGCCCGCGGGCGATCCCAGCTCTTCGTAAGCGAATCGAGGCAGGCCACCGGGCCGCCCACGAACAGGAGGAGGTACCGGCATGACCTATGTGCCCGTGGTGGACCCCGACGAGTGCAGCGCCCACGGCGACTGCGTCGAGATCGCCCCGCAGGTGTTCCGCCTCGACGACACCGCCGTCGTCATCGGCACCGGCCCCGACGAACTGATCATGGAAGCCGCCGAAGCCTGCCCGGCCGTCGCGATCTCCATCGTCGACCAGGAGACCGGCCAGACGGTATTCCCCTAGGTAAAGCCTTGGCAAAATCTCGCTGCAATTCAGGTGGGATTTAGGGAGCCGTCACACCCTCGAATCCATGACTACTCCGCGCCCCCGAGCAGTCGTCATCGGCTCGCTGTCCCTTTTCGTCGTCCTCTTCGTTCTGCTGACTTTCCAGCTCAGCACCAGCACGTCGACCGCCAGCTCTGAACACCGCAAGGCGAAGCCGGCGATCGTCGAAACGCAGACCGATGCGGCACCCGAACCGGAAGAACCGGAACCGGAATACGAAGAACCCGAAGTCGAATACATCGAACCCGAAGTCGAAGAAGTCCCGCCGGTCGTCACCACCAGCTCGTGATCGAATCGATTCCGCACACGCTGTCGACCCAGGGCTGGTGGATCGTCAGCCGCTCCTCGGCGATCGTCGCCTTCGTCCTGGTCACGGCCTCGGTCTTCCTCGGGTTGACGATGGCAAGCAAGCCCGTGCGCAAACCGAATTTCGCCAAGACGATGCGGGCGCTGCACGAGCAGACGGCGCTTGCCGCCCTGGTCGCGATCGGCATCCACGTCCTCGCCGTCCTCGCCGACCCCTGGCTGAAACCGGGGGTGGCCGGCGTGGCGATCCCCTTCGTCCTCAGCCTCAACCGCTTCTGGAACGGCATCGGCGTGATCGCCGCCTACCTGGCGTTCCTGCTCGGCCTCAGTTTCTACCTGCGCCAGCGGATCGGCGCCCGGCTCTGGCGTCAGGCTCACCGGGCGACGATCGCCGTCTACGTCCTCGGCCTCTTCCACGCCCTCGGCGCCGGCAGCGACACCGGCTCCCTGCTCTTCCTTGCCTTTGCCGGCGTCACCGCGGTCCCGATCGCGATCCTCTTCGTTTACCGCCTCGGCGCCGCCCGCCGCAGCAGCGAACGGCAGCGCCTCGCCGCGCGCGCTGGCCGCCGCGCGCCGCTCGCGGACACCGCCTACGACACCGTCTGAAAGATCGCCTGCGTGGGCGGGATCTTGCGGGGTCGAGGAGCCGCAGGAGTCACCCTGTCCTCGCAGAAGGCACCCCCGAATGCGCAGATCGAAGAAGAGAGACAGCGGCAATCCCGAGCCGCGACGCCCCCGTGGTCGTCGCGCGCCGATCATCGAGCTGAACGACGTCACCAAGGTCTATCCGGGTGGCCACATGGCGCTCGACCGGATCTCCCTGGGGATCGGCCGGGGCGAGTTCGTCTTCCTCGTCGGCCCGACCGGCTGTGGCAAGTCGACCCTGATCAAGATGCTGATCCGCGAGCTCACCGCCACCGAAGGCAGCGTCAAGATCGCCGGGCGGGACATCGGCAAGCTGCCGGAGAAGAAAATCCCGCAGCTGCGCCGCAACATCGGCACCGTCTTCCAGGACTTCAAGCTCCTTCCCAACCGCACCGTCTACGACAACGTCGCCTACGCGCTGCAGGTGATCGGCGCCAGCCGCGCCGAAATCCGCGAGCAGGTGCCGGCGACGCTGCGCCTGGTCGGCCTCTCGACCAAGCTCCACAGCTATCCCGACCAGCTCTCCGGCGGCGAGCAGCAGCGCGTCTCCGTCGCCCGCGCCTTCGTCAACCACCCGCCGCTGCTGCTGGCCGACGAGCCGAGCGGAAACCTCGACCCGGTCACCTCGATCGGGATCATGCAGCTGCTCTACCGGATCAACAAGACCGGCACCACCGTCGTCGTCGTCACCCATGACCGCGAGATGGTGGACAACATGCAGCGCCGCGTCGTCGAGCTCTACGAGGGCCGCGTCGTCCGCGACGAGGTCAGCGGCGGCTACACCGAGGAGTCGACGACCGAATTCGGCCTGCGGATGCGGGCCGAGATGGGCGTCGGCGCCGAGGGCGAGCCACTCACCAACGGACACTCGGAGCACTGATGGGCCGCGTCGTCTTCTTCTTCCAGGAGGCTCTGCGTGCGCTGAAGCGCAACGGCGCCCCGTCGTTGGCGGCGATCGTGACCACGGTCGTCACCGTCGTCCTGCTCGGGATGCTGATCCCGATCTTCCAGACCGCCCAGGGCAAGAGCGAAGAAGTCCGCGACCAGCTCAACGTCCAGTACGCGCTCTACGACGACGCGACCAAAGCCGAAATCGCCAAGCTGCGCGGCGAACTCGAAGGCATCTCGCACGTCGCCTCGGTCGCCTTCATCAGCAAGTCGCAGGCGCTGAAAACGCTGGAAGGCGAACTGAAGGACAAGACGATCGTCGAAGAGCTGCACTCCAACCCGCTCCCCAACAGCTTCGAAGTCAAAGCCGACGACGCCTCCAACCTGCCGGCGATCCGCGAAGCGGTCTTCCCGGACGGCACCAAGGGAGAAGCGATCTCGCCGATCATCAGCAACGAATTCGACCGCCAGCAATCGTCGGCGAAGATCGAGCAGGTAACGAGCGCGCTGAAGATCGTCCTCACCGTGATCACGGCGCTGCTGGTGCTCGCCTCGCTGATGCTGATCGGCAACACGATCCGGCTCTCGATCTTCACCCGCCGCCGCGAGGTCGAGGTGATGCGCCTGGTCGGCGCCACCCGCTGGTTCATCCGCTGGCCGTTCATGATCGAGGGCGTGGTCGTCGGCTTCGCCGGGGGCCTCGTAGCCATACTGATCCTGTGGCTCGGCAAGATCACGATCGTCGACCCGCTCAGCGACCAGATCGGCGTCCTCGCGGCGCAGAACAACTCGACGCTGGGCTTCCCGGCGCTGATCGCGATCCTCTTCGCCGCCTCGATCATCGTCTCGACGATCGGCTCCGGCGTCACCCTGCGCCGCTTCCTCAAGGTCTGAGGCCGGCGTGAGCGCGCGCGGGGCCGTGGCCTTCGCCGTCGCGCTGCTGGTTTTCCTCGCCGCCGGGCTCTACCTGGGCGGGCACCCGCGCGACCTGCCGGAACCGCTGCGCGAAGTCTTCGTCGACGAAACCGGCGGCCTCGCCGCGGAAGCGGCGGAAGCGATCGAAGACAGCTACTACCGCTCGGTCGGCGGCCACGAACTCAGCAACGGCTCGCTGCAGGGGATGGTCAAGCAGCTGCGCAAGAGCAACGAGGAGGACCGCTACTCCGAATACTTCTCCCCGGAAGCGCTCGCGAGCTTCAACCAGCAGATCGAAGGGCACTTCTCGGGGATCGGGACGACGGTGGCGCCGGCGAAAAAGGGCCTGCGGGTGATGACCGTCTTCCCCCGCTCGCCGGCTGACGAGGCGGGGATCGAACCGGGCGACGTGATCATCTCGGTCGAAGGCGAATCGCTCGCCGGGCAGAGCCTCACCGAAGCGACGAAGAAGATCAAAGGGCCGGAAGGGACGCAGGTGACGCTCGGCGTCCGCGACGGCAAGAGCGGCAAGGTGCGCGAGCTGAAGATCACCCGGGCGGAGGTGGAATTGCCCAACGTCAGCAGCAGCGTCAAGAAGGTCGGCGGCAAGAAGCTCGGCTACGTCCGCATGCTCAGCTTCAGCGAAGCTGCCCACGCCCAGCTCGCCAAGGGGGTCGAGAAGGTCGAAAAAGAAGGGGCGGAAGGACTCGTCCTCGACCTTCGCCATAACCCCGGCGGGCTGCTCGAAGAGGCCGTGCTCAGCGCCAACGTCTTCCTGCCGAAGGACGAAGTCGTCGTCAGCACCAAATCTCGGACGCAGGGCGACAGCGTCCACAAGACCTCAGGGGACCCGATCTCCGACCTGCCGGTCGTGGTCCTGGTCGACGGCGGCACCGCCTCGGCGGCCGAGATCCTCGCCGCGGCGCTGGCCGACGACGCCGGCTCGACCGTGGTCGGCACACGCACCTACGGCAAGGGTCTCTTCCAGGAGGAGCGCGACCTCTCCAACGGCGGCGCCCTGAAGCTCTCGGTCGGTGAGTTCTTCACGCCGAAGGGGGTAAACCTGGCGAAGAGCCATGGCATCCACCCGGACGTGAAAGTGCAGGACGACGCGGCGACGCCCGTTGACGAGGCGAAGCAGCGCGCGCTCGGCGTCCTCGCCGGCCAGGTCGGCTGATGGCTGGGCGGGGGAGGGGGCGGCGCGCCGAGGCGCCGCGACGGCGCACTCGCCGCGGCGGAGCACCCCGCGCCGAGCGGCGCTCGCGCGAACGCGAGGCACAACGGCCGGCGCGGGAGACGGTCGAAGAGCTGCTGAAGGACGAGTTGGGCTTTCGCGGCTTCCGGCCGACGATCGAGGGCGAAGCGCGGGAAGCGGCAGCTTTGGCGGAGCGCGAAAGCGGCCCGCGCCGCGACCTGACCGCACTTGCGACCTTCACCGTCGACCCGGCGACCGCGCGCGACTTCGACGACGCCGTCTCCGCCCAGCGCGAGGGCGACGGCGCCCGGGTCTGGATCCACATCGCCGACGTCGCCGCTCATGTCAAACCCGGTTCCCTGCTTGACGAAGAGGCGCGGCGGCGCGGCAACAGCACCTATGTTCCCGGCGCGGTCGAGCCGATGCTGCCGCACGCGCTCAGCTCCGAGGCCTGCAGCCTGGCGCCGGGGGTCGAGCGGCTGGCGGTAACGACCGAGGTCGAGCTGGGGCCGGGGATGGAGACGCGGCGGGCTCGCTTCTACCGCAGCCGTATCCGCTCCGACGCGCGCCTCAACTACGAGGAGCTGGACGAGATCTTCGCCGGCAGGAGGCGGCCGCCGAGCGAGGTCGCCGAACCGCTCGCCGCCGCCCGCGAGGTCGCTGCCGCCCTCGGCGAGCACCGCGGCACCAGCAGCCTCGACGTCGAATCCTTCGAGCCCGAGTTCGAGTTCGACGCCGAGGGCAACGTGCTGAGCGCGCACGGCGTCGCCCAGACCGAGGCCCACCGCCTGATCGAGCGGCTGATGATCCTCAACAACGAGCAGGTCGCCGAGCTGCTGGAGCGCGAGCGGGTGCCGGCGATCTACCGGGTGCACGCCCAGCCCGACGCGGCGCGGATCGAGCGCCTGCTCGAGCAGCTGGCGGCGCTGGGGGTGCCGACGCCGCCGCTGAAAGGCGGCCTGGCGCCGAGCGAGGCGGGACAGGTCGCAGCGGAAGCGAGCCGCCTGGTCCGCAAGGAGGCCGAACGACGCGGGCACGGCCGCGACGCGTATACCTCGCTCGTGCTGCGATCCCTCAAGCAGGCCTCCTACAGCGAGCGGAACATCGGCCACGCCGGCCTCGGCTCCTCCGCCTACTGCCACTTCACCTCGCCGATTCGCCGCTACCCGGACCTCGTCTGCCACCGGGCGCTGCTGGCCCTGCTGGGCGAGGGGGAGGAGGCGCCGAGCCTGGCCGAAGCGCGCGACGCCGCTGCCGATGCCTCGGCCCGGGAGCGCACCTCAGCCCAGATCGAGCGCAGCGCCGACGATGTCTGCGCCGCCTATCTGCTGGAACGCGAGCTGGGGGAGCGGGGGCTCGACGCGGTCTTCGAGGGCGAGGTTTCCGGCGTCATCCGCTCCGCCGCCTTCGTCTCCTTCCGCGGCGAGCTCGGCGACGTCTACGAGGGGATGCTGCCGGCGCGGCGGCTGCCCGGCGATCGCTACGAGCTCGACCGGGCCGAGGTGGCGCTGGTCGGGCGCGGCGCGGGGGGTCGCGTCAACCTCGGCGATCCGATATCCGTCCGGGTGGCGGGAGTCGACCCGCCGCGTGGCCGCGCAGAGCTTGAGCTTGCGGGGGAACCCTCCGAATGAGCAAGAAGCAGAAGAAGCCAGCATCAAGAAAACCTGTCTCGGGTGACGTGGTCACGAATCGTCGGGCTCGTCACAAATTCGAGCTGGTGGAGAAAATGGAGGCGGGGATCGTCTTGCGAGGTTCGGAGGTGAAGGCACTGCGCGGAGGAAAAGCCCAGATGACCGATGCCTACGCCGTCGTCGAAGACGGCGAGGTTTGGCTTCGCAAGCTGCATATCCCGCCCTACGAGTTCGCGAATGTGGACGCCCACACGGCCGAGCGGCCGCGGAAGCTGCTCTTGCACAAGGAGGAGATCGAGCGCCTGATCGGTAAAACCGCTCAAAAAGGTCTAACCCTGGTCCCAACCAGGATTTATTTCAAAGGCCCGCGTGCAAAGGTGGAGCTTGCTTTGGCGCGAAACAAGGAGGGTCGTGATCGGCGCCGTGAGATTGCCGACCGCGACGTCCGCCGAGAGGTCGAGCGCGAGTTCAAGGGAAGGATGCGTTGAGGTTGAAACTGCAGAACCAGATGGGAGGATTCACGTCAATGCGGATCAGTAAGAGCTTCCCAGCCGCCTGTGCTGGGATCATCGCGGTCGTGATGGCCGTTCCCGCGGAGGCCAGCGCCGAATCGTTCCCCGACAAGGCGAGCAACTACGTCAGCGACCACACCGCCTACTTCGTCGGCGCACTGCTGGTCGCGATCCTGGTCCTGCTCCTGGTCGTACGTATCACCCAGCGGCGGGCGAAAGAGAAGCAGGCGAAGCAGGGCGCGCCGGGAGCGCAGCCCGCGCAGGCCGGCGCGCCGACTCCGCCACCCGGGGCTCCGCCGGTCGCCGCGGCGCCAGCGCCTGGTGCCCAGCCCCCCGCCGCCCAGCAGCCCCCGGTCGCCGCCGCGCCTGGCGCCCCTCAGACCGCCGAGCTGGCAGCAGTGCCGCCAGCCGCGCCGGGGCAGTCGGCTCCGCCTCCCGGCCAGTCGGTTCCTCCGCCAGGTGCCTCGACGCCGTCGCCGGTCCCTGGTGTCGCCCCTGCTCCCGCCGGTGAGTCGCCGAAGCAACGCAAGCAGCGCCTGCGCGACGAACAGCGTGCGAAACGGGCGCAGATGCGCGATGCGCGCAAAGCCGAGCTACAGCGGCGCAAGGAAGAGAAAGCGCGGCGCAAGGCGGCGAAGAAGGGCGAACCGGTGCCGGCAGCAGGTGCGGCCGTGCCCGGTGTTGCCCCCGCAGAGGCTGAACATCCCGCGGCCAAGGCGGGATTCACCGAGTTGAGCTTGTTCGGCCTCAAGCTGGGCGGCAAGAAGAAGCGCCAGGCCGCCCAAGCCGAGCAGCGTTTGGCCGAGGCCCGCGCCGCGAACGAACGCGCGCTCGCCGAGGCGCAGACGGGCGGCCCGGTGCCGCCCTCGGGTCAGATGGCCCCTTGGGAGGAGCAGACGACCACCACCCGGCAGCCGACCAGCGAGCTTGGTGCCGTACCTCGGGTCCCCCCGGCCCCGATCCCCGGGGCGACCCCGGCGCCCGGTGACTACGACCCGGTCGCGGCCGAACAGCGCGTGCGTGACAAGGTTGCCGAAGTCCGCTCCGAGCAGCAGCGGATCGGCGCCGAGGCCGATCGCCGGCTACAGGCGGCCGAGCAGCTGCAGCAGCAGGGCGGTGCGCCGCCGCCCGGGGCGCCGCAGCCGATCCAGGACATGCAGTCCCCCGCACCACAGGCGGCGCCCTCTCCCTCCGTCGATCTTCACACCGCCGAGCAGAGGCTCGAGGAAGAACGCGCCGCCCGCGAGCGCGAGATGAAAGAAGCCGAGGAGCGCTTGCGTCAGATCGAAGAGCGGACCAAAGCCGCCGAAGAGCGTGCGGTCGAAGCGAAACGGCTGGAGCAGCGGCGGGCCGAAGAGGCAGCCAAAGACCAGCGCCTCGAGCAGATGCGCCGCAGCGTCGCCGAAGCCGAAGAGCGCGCCCAAGAGGCCGAGCGCCGCGCCGTAGAGGCCGAGCAAGCCGCGGTGCAGTCGGTGCAGGGTGGGGGAGCGCCCCCGTCGCCTTCGCCGGCGGACACGCAGTCCTTCCAGGCGCCCCCGGCCGAGACCTACGCGCCGCCGACGCCACCCCCGGCGCCGCCCGAGCCGCCGCAGCCCTACGAGCCGCCGACGCCGCCACCCGCGCCGGCCGAGCCGTATCCCTCGACCCCGCCGACCCCGGCCGAGTCGTTCGCGCCGCCGACCCCACCTCCACCCCCGGCCGAACCGGCGAGCACGCCGCCCCCGCCTCCGCCCCCGGCGGCCGAGCCCCCTGCGCCCGCCGCGGCGCCCAGCTTTGGCGAAGCCGGCATACCGCAAGGCGGCACCCCTCAGGGTGGCGGCAGCCAGATCAACCTCAACACCGTCACCTTCGAGCAACTGCGCGAAGAGAACCTCTCAGTCACCCAGGCGACCCGACTGCTCGCCCATCGCGAGCGTCTCGGCGGCTTCCAGTCGGTCGACGACCTCGACCAGGTCGCCGGGTTCCCGGTGGAGATGCTGGAAGACATCAAGGGTCGTTCGACCGTCTAAGTAGGGAGCCGGGGGAGGAGTTCGGCGGGCAACAGCGGGGAGGGCCCGGCGAACTCCTCCCCCGGCTCCTCCTCAGGCGTTTGAGTTAGCTCCTTCTTCGTACTTCTCCAGGAGCTTGAGCCAGATCTCGCTTCTACTCGGATAGGGAGCGACAGCGTGCCTTAGCTTGGAGATTGGTACTTCGGCCGCTATTGCCACCGTCGCGGCCTGGAGGAAGTCGGCGGTCTCGAAGCCGGTGAAGGTGGCGCCGATGATCGTTTGCTTCGCCTGGTCGACGACGATGCGGGAGGTGCCGCCGGTGTTCTTGCCCTGGAAGCTGGCGCCGGGGGTGCCGTCGGTGGGGACGTCGATGGCCCTTGCGTCGATACCCGCTTTCCGCGCCTGGTCGAGCGTCTTGCCGGCGGCGGCGACCTGGGGGTCGGTGAAGGTGACGCGGGGCGCGCCGAGCCCTTCGGCGACCGCCTCGGCCGGTCGCCCCAGCAGGTTCTCGGTCGCGATCCAGGCCTGGTACTTGCCCATGTGGGTGAAGAGGGCGCGGCCGTTGACATCGCCGATCGCGTAGAGCCAGTCGCGGCCGCCGACCCGCATTTTCTCGTCGGTGTCGAGGAAGCCGTGGTCGTTCGGCTGGACTCCGACGGCTTCTAGGTTGAGGTCGTCGGTATGTGGCGCGCGGCCGACAGCGACCAGGATCTCCGCCGCGGCGATCTCGCTGCCGTCGCTCAACTTCGCCACCACGCCATGGTCGCCCGACCGCACGGATTCGACTTTGGTCTTGGTGCGGACGTCGACGCCGAAGTTCTCGCGCAGCGAGTCGGCGACTTCCTCGCCGGCGAACTTTTCCTCGCGCGAGAGCAGGTGCTCGCCGCCCTCGACGAGGGTTACCTCCGTGCCAAGGCTCGCCCATGCCTGCGAGAGCTCGCTGCCGACCGGCCCGCCGCCGAGGACGATCATGCTCTCGGGAACGCGCTTGGCGGTGGTCGCATCGCGGTTGTTCCAGGCCTTGACCTGGTCGAGCCCCTCGATCGGCGGCATCGCCGCCTTACTGCCGGTGGCGACGACGATCGCCCGTTCGGCCACCAGCACCTCCTCGCCGACCGCGATCCGGCGCTCGCCGTCGAAGCGCGCCGCGCCGCGGAAGAGATCGATGCCGCGTTCTTCCAGCCATGGGAGCTGACCCGAGTCGTCACAGTCGTGGATCACCTCGTCCCGCCGGTCCAGCACGGCCTGCGCCTCCAGCTCCTCATGCCCCGTTGGCACGCCCGGAATGCGCTTCGCCTCGCCCAGCACGTCGGCCGGGCGCAGCAGCGCCTTCGAGGGCATGCAGGCGTAGTAGGAGCATTCGCCGCCGACGAGGTCACGCTCGACGATCGCCACCCGCAGCCCGCCGTCGGCGAGCCGGCCCGCGCAGACCTCGCCGGAGGGCCCGGCGCCGAGGACGATCGCGTCGTAGCTGCGCTCGCTCACTAGAGCAACTATGCCCTACCGCGTACAATTCAATGCGTATCCCAAGCACGGGGGCGACAGGCTTCGACGTGGTCGACTCGTGCGAACGGTTGCAGGTCGAGGTTGCTGGAGGCCTCGTTAAACCCCAGCACAAACCAATACGTGCGGACCATGAGTTCGCCCTCGCCGCTTAGTCAATAGCTAAGCGCTGTGAGAGTCGGTCCTTCCTCGCCCGCGGGAAGGGGCACCGGCTTCAGAAGCGGGCTCACCCAGGCGGATCGCCCCGTCCGTCAGGGGAAATCAAAGAGGGCTCTATCTCCCGCAGTGCCCGCTGGCGCGGACCCCGGGAGACGAGAATCAAGCGCCAGCTAAACCTGTAGACACCCTCGCACCGCGTCCGCGGATCCGAGTTCGAATCTCGGCGCCTCCACTGTCGCAAAGCGCTCGAACTCCCCTCCCCACCATCTCAGGGGAGGGGAGTTTCGACCAGCGCAATCGCATCTATGGCCGTTTCCGCCGGTAGAAGGGCTTCTCCTCGTCCTTTACGAGTTCGAGACGGATCGTCCAAGGATCTCCCTCAGAAGTAGCGCGGACTTCTCGTCTGTCCTTCCAAGACCTCCTGGAGCTTCAAGACTCTTTCCCTCTGCCCACTCGGGCGGGGGGGCCTTGAAGACCCTTTCGCGGGATGCCTGGAGCCCGTCCACGGCCTCTTGGAGGCTTTCTACGCGGCGCTCGGTGTGCTGATCGCCTCCCAAGGAAAGCGACGGGAATGACAGGAAAGGGTGCCAGCGTTAGGGATTTTCTGCTATAAAGCGAGGCTAAGCTACGTCTTCTGGGGGTCATTCGTCAACCCCGTGGCACAAATTTATGTCCAGTGCATTCGCAAATTGCGATAAATTTAGCGTCCAATTCTACTATTTTTGGACTTTTACCCGTCAGATGTCTAGTTATTTTCCGCTACAGTCTTCCCTAGTAGAACAAAGGCGCCGACTCCTTACGAGAGCCGACGCCTTATTGAGGACCGTCCCGCTCTAGAAACGGGACGGGATAATCTGGGTAAGCCTCTCGCCGCTGGAATGCGGTGGGGGCTTTCCATTGCCTGGGATTGTAGCCGCATTTCGCGTTAGCTTCCGCCCATAACTTGGAAACCTCCAACTACTGTTGGCTTCGATTGCTCAAGATTGCTTTCTGCGCAGTCTTTGGATCGACCCCAAGCTCCCGGCCGATAGCCCGGTCGCTCAACCCGTGAGCCCGTAGCTCGGTAGCCCGAGAGGCGATCTGCTGGAAGATCGGGACCGCCTCGTCCGCCAGATCGACCTCAAGGGGGATCTCAGCCAAAGTTCGGATTGTTTGGAGGCGCGTCGAGCTGCTGCTGCGCCGTCGCGGGTCATTGCTCCGAGCCGCAGGAGAGCTTGGCGACGCGGGGAGAGACGCCGGCGATCTGGTTGTGAATTTCGGCACCTCGACGCCAGACCAGGCGCGAGGGCAGGGATCGTCCGAAGGGGAGGTCGAGGAGCATGAGGTTCTGCTCGACCGGCGCCGGTTGGCGTCGCCCGTTTTCCATGATCACCCAGGCCCTTCGAACGCCGTCGGGAAGAAGGCCAACCATCTGCATCGTCAGGGCCGGCAGGTTCGGAGGGCAGAAGCTGGTGCTGACCGCCATCCCCCGCGCCACCGTGGCCGGGGGCCAGCAGGTCGAACTCACGCCCCGCGTGTCGAAGAGGCAGACGGCGCGTCCGCCGGGAACGGCATAGATCCGGTTGATCGCGCCGCCGTAGGTCAGCTTCGCCGCCTCCAGGTCGAGCGCCAGGCGGTGTACGGCTTCCGGTGGCGGAACGAGGCGCGGCGGCAAGCGATCCCGGGGGGTCGCCGCGCGGCGGAAGAGGGCGAAGTCCTTTCGCAGGAGAGTCACGGTCCGTTGAGCGCCGTCCTCGATCTCGACGCCGGTCTGGCCGGGTCCGAAGGCAGCTCGTCCGGATGCCGATCCGTCGCTTCCGCACCCAAGGAGGACGGCAGCAGCCACGATCAAGGCCGTGGCTGCTGCCGTGGAGAGCGGATTCCGAAGCCCTGGCTTTAGATGCCGCATGGGGATTCGCAAGCTGCCGCCTCCTGGGAGTGCTTCAGGGTGAGATCCAGCGACCGTTGACGGTGTGCCAGTTTTCATTGCTCCCGTTCTGCACATACGGGGTGAGGCTGTGGCCGAGGTAGGCGATCGCGTTGTCCGCCGCTCCCGTTCCGTTCACGCCACACGACGCCGCGACATATTTGGCCAGCGTGTTGTCATAGACCTGCTGGCACACCAGGAGGGTCGTTTCCGTGCCTGGGTACAGGGCAAAGTTCCCCTGCAGGTTGGTATGCGCGCCGCCCGAGCAGATGCCGGTCGGCGGGAGCAGGGTCCCGCAGTATGCGTGAGGGGTCGTCGCCTGCGCACCGCTGACGTTGACCGAGAAGAGGGCGACGAGGAGCGCCGCCGGCAGCAACACCGCCAGCATCCTTCGCCCAGCTGATCTGTGTGGTTTAGAAGCCATTGCTTCCTTTCCTGTGTTGTTTCGATTTCGTAATCACGCATGAGCTCATGATCAGCGACCGTAGGAGCAATCGAGCGAGGGGTCTACGGTTTTGCCCAAAGATGAGTCAAACGATCAGGGGGTCGCGCTCCGGTCAGCCTGGCCTCGCCGCAACTTTCATCCGAGGGCGGGGTTCTGGTCTGCGTGGATCGCGGCGGGGCGGTCCCGTTTACCGATGCCTATTCCTTCACCCTCGAACCCGCTTCTGCACTGGGATCCGGCTGCGGCCGATCCGGCCCAGCGCCGCATCCACCCGATGCTGCGTGGCGCTGTGCTGCACCGGGACGGCTGGACCTGCCGGTACTGCGGCAAGGACGCGACCGAGGTCGACCACGTCGCGCCCCGCGCCCGGGGCGGTGCGACCACGCCGGCGAATCTCGTCGCCACCTGCCGGACCTGCAACAAGACCAAGGCCCTTCGCACGCCCTGCGAGTGGAGACGGGATCTGGCGCTTGAGCGGCTGCTCGCCAATGCGTCGCGAGCGCGAGCGACTCGTAATTCCCGACAGAGAGCGCAGCAAAGCAACAGCCGCAGTCGCAGGCAGCGGCTCTTGCGACGTTGACTGCTTAGGGTCCCGGCATGAGCCGCTACGTCGCCTTCCTGCGCGGGATGAACCTCGGCGGCCGCCGAATCAAGAACGAGGAGCTGCGGCGGCACTTCGAGGGGATGGGGTTCGAGGAGGTAGCGACGTTCCGGGCCAGCGGCAACGTGATCTTCTCGACCTCCGGGCGCGAGGCTGAGGGCAAGCTGGCGCAGCGGGTCGAAGCGGAGCTGGACGAGCGGCTGGGCTACGACGTGCCGGTCTTCATGCGCAGCATCGAGGAGGTGGCGGCGATCGCGGCGCAGGAACCGTTCGACCCCAAGCGGGTCGCGAAGTCGAAGGGGAAACTGCAGGTCTCGCTGCTGGCGAAGAAGCCGAGCGCGGCGGCGAAGAAGAAGGCGCTCGCCCTCGCCACCGACGAGGACCTGCTGGCGATCGAGGGTCGCGAGCTCTACTGGCTCCCCAGCGGCGGCCTGCTCGAGTCCGAGCTAGACCTGAAGGCGATCGAGGCGCTAGTGGGCACCGACACCCGTCGCACGATGGGCACGATCGAGCAGATCGCCGCCAAGTACTGCGGCTAGCGCCGCGCGTCGCCCGAGGCCTGGCGGTCCGATCGCGGCAACGCGGCCACCTCGAAATCGCGGCTGACGGCGGCGATCTCCTCCGGCAGCTCCGAGAGCTGGACGTTGGCGACGAACTCCATCTCCGCCCCGAGGGGGCGGAAGAAGTTGTCGTAGTGGGTCGGGACCACCGCCCGCGGTTCCAGCAGCGGCAGGATCCGCCGCCAGTAGTCGCGGGTGAAGCTGCGGCCGGCGACGCCGGCGAGGAAGACGTCGACGCCGCGCTCGCGCACCGCCTCGTCAACGAGGTTGGCGCTGCCCTGGTGGTAGAAGCGCAGCCCCGCCACCGCGATCGTGATGCCCCAGACCTGGCCGCAGCGGTAGGCCCCCGGCGCCAGGGAGTCGAGATGCTCGCAGCTGAGTTCGCCGTCGTAGGGGACGGCGAGGCCGAGCAGCAGCTTCGAGTGGACGCTGGGGGTGAAGGAGACCTCGAACGGCCCCAGCTCGTAGGTGCGGTACGGCTCGACCTCGACGGCCCGGTCGGCGAGCCCGTGCAGCGCCATCAGGTTGACCAGGGAGGCGGAGCCGTAGGCCGGGCAGCCGGTGCGGCGGGCGATCGCCGGGGCGTCGACGGCGTGGTCGAAGTGGGTGTGGCCGACCAGTACGCCGACGGTCTCGCCCGGGGCGTGGAGGAAGCGGTTGAGGGCGTCGTCGCTGGGCAGTGCCGGGCGCCGCGAGACGATGCTGCGGAAGGGCACCCGGGAGAAGTAGGGGTCGATGAAAAGCGTGCGCCCCTCATAGGTAAGCCGGTAGCCAGAGACGCCGAGCCATTCCACCTCCAGCCCCGCGGGCAGCTGCAGCGGCCGGGCCTCCAGCTCAGCCAGCCGCTGCCGGTCTGCGGCTTCGGAGGAGCGGCGGGTGGCACGCGCCCGCGCCAATTCGCCGAGGTGCCGGATCGGTCCCGCCATGGCTGCAGGGTACGCCCGCCGGCGAGGGAGAGCCGGGGGAGGGGGTCCGCCGGACGCTCCCCGCTTTTGTCCGCCGGACCCCCTCCCCCGGCTCTCTCGCCTACCTTGGTCCTCTTATGGCGATCGCGACCGCAACCTCGCTCGACGTCTACGTCGGCGGCAAGCTGCTGTTCGAAGACGTCGGCTTCAAGCTCGAGCCGCGCGAACGGATGACGCTCTCCGGCCGCAACGGGGCCGGCAAGTCGACGCTGCTGCGGGTGCTGGCGGGAGAGCTGGCACCCGACTCGGGCTCGCTGACCGTGCAGCGGGGCGCCCGGGTCGCCCTGCACGACCAGCGGCCGCCGCGGGAATCGCAGGCGACACTCGGCGAGTACGTCTTCTCCGGCCGCAACGACATGCTGGAAACCGAGGCCGAGCTGGCGCGGCTGGAGGCGACAATGGGCGACGGCGACGAGGAGACGATGCGCCGCTACGCCGCCGCCCAGCAGCGGCTCGAAGCCGGCGGCGGCTACCGCTGGCGCGACGACGTGCTCGCCGTCCTCCGCGGCCTCGGCTTCGACGACGAGCAGACCGGGCGCTCGCTCTCGACCTTCTCCGGCGGCGAGCTGACCCGCGCCTCGCTCGCCCGTGCCCTCGCCACCCGCCCCGACCTGCTGCTCCTCGACGAGCCGACGAACCACCTAGACATCCCCTCGCTGGAGTGGCTGGAGGGCTACCTGGTCGAGCTCGACGCGGCGGTTGTCCTCGTCGCCCACGACCGCTGGTTCCTCGAGGCGGTCGGGACCTCGGTGCTGGAGCTGGAGGCGCAGCGCGCCCGCTTCTTCGCCGGCCCCTGGCACGCCTGGCGCCAGGAACAAGCGAAACGTCAGATCGCCCTCGGCAAAGCGATCGAGCGCCAGCAGGCGGAGATCGAGCGGATGGAGCGCTTCGTCGAGCGCTTCCGCTACAAGGCGACGAAGGCGCGCCAGGCGCAGTCGCGGGTGAAGATGATCGAGAAAGCGAAGCGCGAAGGGCCGGTGGCCGAAAAGCGCGACAACCGTCACCTGCGCTTCCATTTCAAGCCGCCGTCGCGGCCGGGGCGGGTGGTGCTGAAACTGGTCAACGGCAGGCTCGAGGTGCCGGGGCGGGTGCTGCTCGCCGAGGCCAACCTCGAAATCGAACGTGGCGAACACGTTGCCCTCGTCGGCCCCAACGGCGCCGGCAAGACGACCCTGATCGACACTTTGACGGGCCAGCGCGAGCCCGCCTCCGGCAGCGTCCGCAGCGGCCACAACGTCAAAGTTGGCTACCTCTCCCAGCACGCCGAGACCGCCGCCGGCTCCGGCTCCGTCCTCGACGCGGCCAAGCGCGAGACCGGCCTCAACGAGAACCAGTCGCGGGCGCTGCTCGGCGGCTTCCTCTTCTCCGGCGAGGACGTCGAGAAGCAGCTCAGCGACATCTCCGGCGGCGAGCAGCGGCGACTCTCGCTGGCGATCCTCGTCGCCTCCGGCGCCAACGTCCTCATCCTCGACGAGCCGACGAACCATCTCGACATCGAGAGCCGCGAGGCGCTCGAGGACGCGCTGACCGAGTTCGGGGGACGGTGCTGCTCGTCTCTCCACGACCGGGCGCTGCTGGAGGCGGTCGGCAGCCGCACCCTGGTCTGCGAGGACGGCAGGCTGGAGAACCACCCGAGCGGCTGGGCTGAGTACCAGCGCCGGCGCGACGAACGCGAAACCAAAGCGGCCGCGGCGGAGAAGTCGTCATCCGGCGGTGGGGGCGGCAAGTACAGCGCGACCAAGCCGGCGCAGAAAGCGGCGCGCAAGGCGGCGAAGCTGGAGCAGCGGATCGAGCGGGCGGAGGCGAAGCTGCACGAGCTCGAGGACGAGCTTGCCGACCCCACCGCCTGGTCGAGCCCAACCCGGGTCGAGCGGGCGACCAAACGACACGCAGAGGCGAAAGCGGCGGTGGAAGAGCTCTACGCCGAGTGGGAGGCGGCGCAGAGCGAGGCCGAGGCGGGCTCGACCGCTTAGGCGAGCGGTCGTTCCAACGCGACCCGCGTGCCCTTGGCCGGCGCCAGGGTGATGTTGCGGACCTTGACCCGTTCGGGCTCCGGCGTCACCGGCCGCAGCTCGGCCCGTTCGACGAACTCGCGCAGGATCGTCCGCATCTCGTATTCGGCGAAGGCGGCGCCGATGCAGCGGCGGACGCCACCTCCGAACGGGATCCAGGCGTAGTTGTCGGCTTTGCCGTCGAGGAAGCGCTCGGGCCGGAACTCGTCGGGGTCGGGGAAGAGGTCGTCGCGGTAGTGCAGGGCGGCGATTGCCGGCAGGACGAACTGGCCCGCCGCCAGCTCGTAGCCGCCGATCGTCGCCGGCTCCTTCAGCTTGCGGGCGACGTCGACGATCACCGGTCGCGCCCGCAGCGTCTCTTTGACGGTCGCGTTCAGGTAGTCCTCCTCGCCGGCCGCCAGCGACTCGCGCAGCTTCGCCAGCACCGCGGGGTTGCGGACCAGCCGCTCGACCGCCCAGGCGAGGCCGGTCGCGGTCGTCTCGTGACCGGCGCCGAGCACCGTCACCATCTCGTCGCGCAGTTCCTGGTCGTTCATCGGCGTGCCGTCCTCGTCGCGGGCGCCCATCAGCAGGGAGAGGACGTCGTCGCGCTCCTCGTGGCCGGGTTCGGCCCGCCGTAGCCGGATCTCCTCGTAGATGAACTCGTCGAGCGCTTCGCGCGAGCGCAGGAAGCGCGGCCAGGGGCTGCCGGGGCCGAGGTTGCGGCGCAGGATCGGGAAGGAGGTGATGACGCCGACGCGGTGGGCGAAGTCGTCGATCAGCCGCTCGAAGCGCTCCAGCCGGTCCTCGTCGTGGACGCCGAAGACGGCGCGCATGATCACCGCCAGGGTGATCCGCTGGGTGTGGGGGCGCAGCGCGAACGGCTCGCCGACCGGCCAGCTCTGCATCTCCCGGCGGGCCATCTCGACGATCAGCTCGCCGTAGCGGCGCACCCGCTCGCCGTGGAAGGGCGGCAGCAGCAGTTTGCGCTGGCGCATGTGGGGCGCGTCGTCGAGCGTCAGGACCGAGTTCGGCCCCAGCGCCGGCTCCAACACCGTCGCGTTCGCCTCGCCGGCGTGGAAGACCGATGGCGATCCGGTAAAGACAGCTTTGACGAGATCGGGATGGGTGACGTAGACGATCTGCCCGAAGAAGGGGAAGCGGACGGTGAAGATGTCGCCGTAGCGCCGCTGTTCGTTCGAGAGGAACCCGAGTGGATTGCGCGCGTAACGGACCGCCTGCACGATCGCCGGCACCTTCGATCCCGGAGGGAAGGTTTGCTTCGTCGCGGCATGCGGGCGGGGGAGGGTCGCCTGCTCCATTCCCGGCAGCTTACGGAAAAACTGGCTGGGCAGCCAGCCTCGAAAACCAGTAGATGCTCGCCAGCCTAATGAGGCCCGCGCTGCTGCTGATTCTGAGTAGGGGAGGGCGTCGCCCGATCTGAGTTAGCCTCGCTTCGCGAGCCACTACCGCTGGAGGAGGCGGAGCGCTGAAGCCCAGCGGGCCAGCTTTGCACGGTCTGCCGCGCTTGTTGAACCTGCCTATTCCGTGCCTCTCGACTCGTCATGTCCTTTCCTCTCTTTTAGCGGATTCGTAAACCGGTCGTATCAAAGACTTCGTTGAGAAGATCTAGGGCTAGGGCTTCACGCTGCCGATACCCGGGAATTTCCGGCTGCAAATCATCTAGCTCTACGTTGGGAATATTTAGCGAAGCTTCGGACGGAACGTGTCTTACGACCTTTCCATCGTCGTCTTTGCGAGATGCTGCTTCAAAAAGGTCTAGGTAGCGTCTCGGTGCAACGCCCACGAATGGCTCGAACTGGACGGCGCCCTCTCGGGGCTCCGCCGCTGCGAAGTCAATCGCGTCTCCATGCAACTCCTTGGCTTGGCTCTTTGAGTACGGGGATACGTAGACGACTCTCATGATTCCGGCGGCGACAATATGTCGTGCGCAGTTGTGGCAGGGAAAAGTAGTCGTATAGAGGGTGCATCCCTTGACGGAGGCCCCTCGGCGAGCCGCATCCATGAGGGCAGCCATCTCTGCATGGACGGCTCGACCGAACTCAATAAGATCACCTAGACGCGTTCTCTCCAGCGCAGCAAGAAGCTCCGGCGCCTCGGCCTCTCCGGCGTCCTCTCTCAGGAACTCCTCACCATCGAGCTGATCGATAATTTCGAGTGCTATTTCGCGCTTCATCCTGTCATTCGTGTCAATCTGATTACGAAACTCACGACCGTCACCAGTCCCCTGGATACCGCACTCGGTATTAGTATCGCCGCTCTCCCAATACACTCCACCCCCTGCCTTGGGAACCTCATTTGAGCCCAGAGCAATAACCTCACCCTCCGGGGTCGCGATAGCCGCGCCAACCTGTCTACCTAACTCTGCCGATTGTCTGGCCGCGCCTTCCGCTGCGAATAACCCATACTCGTCCTTGTTAGGAGTTCGGAAGGGATGGGCAAAAAGGATCTCGACAACTCGTTCAACTGCCTCCTTTAATCCAACCCCCTCCCTAGCATCTACAAATAGATCAGCCCTGTGGAAGGTGTCTCGGAGATTCTGTCCCCAGACAACTTGGGGAATATCCGAATTGACCCTCGCAGCTTCGTCCTCAGCCGTTTTGGGGTTAGTAGCCTCGTCCGTGATCTCCGTCGCTGGTCCTTGGTCATTATCGGAGCCATCACGGTCTTCCGGGTTCGTTGGGGTTGAGTTGTCTGCTGTCTCTGCCGGATTGGCCACCTCTGCTCTGGACCGTGGGAGCCCCCTCGGCGCTGCCTCCGTCTCGGCTTCATCTCGTGCCATGAGCTTCTCGACGGTCTTGAACCATTCCCCGGGGTCTTCGGAACGATAGTCCTTGATGAGCTTCTCAGCGAGAGCCTTCCTCCGAATTTCTTCCGGGGCATAGGCAGCTACTAATACGAACCGACTTCCGTAGATGCTCCGCAGAAGTTCAACCTCTTCAGGATGCTTTAGCGAGCGGAGGATGAAGGCAAAACGGTCCAGCGACTTCACCGAACCGTCCCTATAGCGATCTTGAGTCTTTTCTTCCCGTATCGCAGAGATCTCGGTTAAAGCTAGTAGGGCAAGGGCATCTCCTCTTTGCCAGCAAAACCGAAGTCGGTTACCAGCATCCATGTGAGTCCAAATATGTTTGTCAAGGGGCTCGGGAGGAAGTTTCTCATCCCAATCTAAGTCGGCTAGTAACGCGCTAAGGCGAATCTCTTGGGCGTCATAGCCATAGTCGCTGAGGGCAATCTCGATGTCAGTTGAGACGAGATCGAGCTCCGCACCGACCGCCCCAACGAGTCCAATAACGAGCTCTGAAGGCTGGGAGGTTGAGTTCATAGGATGGGTGTCGCCTCACCAAGTCCGCGAGGGGGACTTAAGCCAGTCAGCGACTTCTCCGCTGAGCTTAAAAGAAGCCCAATTCCAAGCTAAGCGACAAACGAAGTACTCATCATTTGCATCGCCGCGTCCCTTCAGTTGATCTCGCCACCACGACGGTTCCCGATCCGTATCCAAGAACCAAACGGAACCCTGGGGGTGGGCCCAGCTGCGAGCGCTTTTTAACAGTTTCTCTATTCCTGCGTAATCTCGCCCCGGGGCGTGCAGGTCGTAGGCGACGATGAGGATCAAAGACGTTCTTTCAAGATCGGAAGTTTTCTAATGCCACCTGACTTTACCCCTTGTATCGCTAGCCAGCTCGTACCAAGGCATCGACAGAGCGAGGTCAAAACTGATGTGGCATGCCATTGCTGCTGTGGTCGGTTCTTCGCTGCGCCTGCCGTCAGAAGACGATGGTGCGGTCGCCGTCCAGCAGGACGCGGTCGTCGAGGTGGGCCATCACCGCTCGGGCCAGGACCAGGCGCTCGATGTCGCGGCCGATCCGGATCATGTCGGCGACCTCGTCGCGGTGGTCGACTGGCTCGACGTCCTGGGCGATGATCGGGCCGGCGTCGAGCTCGGCGGTCACGTAATGGGCGGTGGCGCCGATCAGCTTCACCCCGCGCTCGTAGGCGCGGTGGTAGGGGTCGGCGCCGACGAAGGCGGGGAGGAAGCTGTGGTGGATATTGATCGCCGGCGCGTCCAGGGCGCGCAGGAAGTCCTCGGAGAGGATCTGCATGTAGCGGGCGAGGACGAGCAGGTCGACGTCGGCGAGCAGGTCGAGGATCTGCCGCTCGGCCTCGACCTTCGTCGACGGCTCGACCGGGATGTGGTGGAAGGGGAGCCCGACCGACTCGACTTGGTTGCGGTGGTCGGGGTGGTTGGAGATCACCGCGGCGATCTCGCCGCCGAGGTCGCCGTTGCGCCAGCGCCAGAGCAGGTCGGAGAGGCAGTGGTCCTCGCGCGAGACCATCACCGCCACTCGCTTGGTCCGGGCCGTGTCGTCGAACTCGAAGTCCATCGCGAACGGCTCACCGATCTCCCGCGCGAACTGCAGTTCCAGCGCCTCGCGCTCGGGATCCGGCACCCGGTCGAAGACCATCCGCATGAAGAAGCGCCCCTCGCCGCTCGAATGTTGGTCGACGTCGACGATGTTCAGCCCTGACTCGGCAAGGAAGCCGCTGACCCGCGCTATCAGCCCCGGCTGGTCCGGGCAGGCGAGCAGCAATCGTGAGGTCGGCGTCTCTCCCACACGGCGATCATCGCGGATAGGGTGAGGCCGATGCGGATCGCTGCCGTGCCCGACGGAGCGGTGGAGCGCCTCGGCCTCCTCCTCAACAAACTGCCGACGCCGATCGGCGAGGCGATGTTCGCGATGCCGGTCGCCCGCTGCCTCCAGGTGGCGCAGCGGACCGGGATCCTGGCGGCGCTGGCCGAGGGACCGCGGGAGCCGGGGGAGCTGGCAGAGCACCTGGGGCTGCAGAAAACCGGGACGGCCCGCGTCCTCGACGTGATCGCCTCGCTCGGCCACGTCAGGCAGCTCCCCGACGGGCGCTACGAGATGACTAAGAGCGGGCGGCCGTGGCTGGACCCGAGCTCGGACACTTACCTCGGCGACTTCCTCGCCGACACCGCTGAATATTGGGACTGGTACGCGCGCCTGGAGGACCTGGTCCGCGACGGCACCCACGCCGAGCTGCACGGGAAAGGACCCGACGACCCCTACTGGCAGTCCTACATCCGCGGCCAGTACCAGCTGGCGCGCCTCTCCAGCGCCGAAGTGGCGAAGGCGATCCCGCTTGCCCGCGGCGCCAGCCAGGTACTGGACGTGGCCGGCGCGCACGGCGAGTATTCGATGGCGCTCTGCCGGCGCCACGAGGGCCTGCGGGCGACGATCGTCGACCTGCCCGGCAGCGCCAAGGTGGGGGAGCAGATCGTCGCCGAGGCGGGGATGAGCGACCGTGTCCGCCACCTCGTCGGCGACATGTTCGAGGTCGACTACGAGGGCGATTACGACGGCGCAATGTCCTTCAACATCATCCACCACCTCTCGCCGGAGCAGATCCGGACGCTCTTCCAGCGCATCCGCGCCGTCCTGCGCCCTGGGGCGCCATTTGCCGTCCTTGACCTCTACGACCGCCCGGGCGGACAACAGGCGAACACCGCCTCGATCCTCGGGCTCTTCTTCCACCTCACCTCTGGCGCCGACACCTACACGGTCGAGGAGGTCTCCCGCTGGATGGGCGAGAGCGGCTTCGGCAGCGTCGACGTGAAGTCGTTCCGGACGCTGCCGGACCTGCGCCTGCTGATCGCAAAAGCGGTCTAACACGCAAGATCGCGGCCAATTCACCCAAAGCGGGAGGGCGATCCGTGCCTAGGCTCGTGCGAGTTGTTGCGAGCAGCGGCACTTCTGTGATGCCTGCCACACATAGGAGTGGCGTGAACCCTCACGGTTTCGCGCTTGCTCATAAAACGCAAACATTTCACCCCGATCTTGCTCATCCTCCTCGCCTTCCCTGCGGCTGCGCTGGCGGCCAGCGGCGGCGAGTCGACTGCAGGTCCGAAGGTTGGACAGGCGCAGGTCGTGCCGATCGCGCCGCTGCAACGACCAATCGATCGCTTCCAGCAAGTGGTCCACACGATTTCGCACCAGATCAAAGCGGAAGAACGCGCCGCCGCCCGCAAGCGCCAGCGCGAACGCGAAGAACAGTTCGCCGAGCTGCCCGGCGGCGTCTCGATCTCGACCCTGGAATCGATCGCCTCCTGCGAGTCCGGCGGCGACCCGACCGCAGTTTCCTCGGACGGGAGCTACCGCGGCAAATACCAGTTCGACTACGGCACCTGGGAATCGGTCGGCGGCAGCGGCGACCCCGCCGCGGCGCCCGAGGCCGAGCAGGACTACCGCGCGGCGCTGCTCTACACGCAGTCCGGCTCCAGCCCCTGGCCCGTCTGCGGCTAAACGCCGCCTTGGGCCCATCTACGATGCGCGCGTGAGCGAGGAGCAAGTTCCGGCGCCTGATCCCGCGGGGCCGCAGCGCAAACCGCCGAAAGAGGCGGTCACCGAGGCCAAGGTGCGGGCGCCGACCCGGGGCAACCGCAAGCTCGAGAGCTTTCTCGAAGCGATCAACTCCGACGAGCAGGTGCGGGCCTGGTGGTACATGACCCAGGTCCAGTCCGAGCGGCTCGGCATGTCGGACCACTCCTGGGTCCACATGCAGATCGTTCTCAACATCGCCCTGCGCCTGCTGCGCCTCTTGGTTAAAGCGGGGGTAGAGCCGGCGATGGTCAGTGACCACGGCATGCGCGACCGCGACGCTGAGGTCGTCGTCGCCGGCGGCGCCCTCCTCCACGACGTCGGCATGTCGATCCATCGCGCCGACCACGAGGCCTACTCGCTGTTCCTCGCCAACGGCGCCCTCGACCGCCTCCTCGCCGATGCTTACCGCCAGCCCGAGCGCACGATCGTCGCCTCCGAGATCCTCCACGCGATCATCGGCCACCGTCGCCGTGGCGAGCCCTACACGCTGGAGGCCGGCGTCGTCCGCGTTGCCGACGCCCTCGACATGGCCCAGGGCCGCACCCGCATCCCGTTGGAGAAAGGCCACGAGGGCATCCACTCGATTTCCGCCGCGGCGATCGACGAGGTCCGGATCGAGCGCGGCGAGGAGCGCCCCGTCCGCATCGAGATCCAGCTCAACAACTCCGCCGGCATCTTCCAGGTCGACGACCTCCTTGCGACCAAGATCCGCGGCACCCCCTTGGAGGGCCGCCTCGAAGTCGTCGCCAAAGTCGAGGGCGAGACCGAGAAACGCCTCCTCAGCGGCTTCCGGCTCTCTTGACCTTGCCTCACCAGGGGCATGCAGACAACACCCGGCATGTACCCATATACTACTCGTAGTAATTCTTGCGTTTAAGAGCGTTTGGGGGAACTCTGAAGTCATCAATGGCGGGGAGACGGTCGCAAGGGAACGCGGATTTCGCGCGCCGGGTGCTGCTGACCCTGCTCACGCAACCGACATGGATCACGCGCACGGTCGAGTCGGTCGCCTTCGTCGATCGGCATACCGTGAGGCGCCGGATCAGCCGTCACTTCGTAGTGCCGGATACGGACTACCGGCCCGACCAGGGAAACGCGGTCCTGCTGCCGGTCTTCGGCGTGCCGAAGACCCAGTTCATTAGCTGCGACCTGAAGGACGAGGCTGGCCACGCCGTCTCCCTGCCGCCCCTGCCCGAGCGCGCCCATTACTCCGGTGAAGCGCTCTGCGTCCTGGCGGAAAAGATCGACGGCCCGCTCGACAAGACCGCTCGTGACCTGATCGTCGAACTGGCCACCGGCGGCCCGAAGGCCTCGGAGGCCCACCTCGAGAACCTCAAGAAAGGCGTGCTCGCCGGTCTCTTCGCCAACCGCCACTTCAAGTTGCTGGCGACCTACATGGCCCATAACTATCTGGTGTACGTGGACGTGCCTATGCCCGAGAGCGAAACTCCCGGGCGCCACATCCTCCGGCTCGCGCTCGACGCACGCATCTCCAGGGACGCCGGCGACGAACTCCGGCGCATCGGGCACCGTCGTATCTTCGGGCGCCCAGGGGTGTACTGGCGCCGGCCTCAGAGGGGGGTCTGGGGGCGGGTTCGGAACGTATTCCGCACCCCGTTGCGATACCTCGGCCTGCAGGCGTTTCCCTACACCCACATAGTTCCAGTAGACGGCGCCGGCTCGCTGCACCTGGACCTGATCGCGACCGACGGGGTCGCCTTCGGGCAACGGCATCTCCGCTTCTACTCTGCGATCGGGGCCTTCCTCAGCGTCAGGCACCGGGGCGTGTCGGAGCGGCGTGCCCGCTTCGTGATCCCGAGGACGCACGGCCGCGGATCGGCCGCAATGACCGTGAACATCCGTCCCGCTGGCGGATTGTTGCGGGACGCTTCGTTCCTGCTGCTGCTTGCCTTCGCGGCGCTTCTCTTCTGGGTCCATCACGATTTCGGCGAGTTGGACGGCGCGAAAGCCCCGGTCTCGCTGCTGCTCGTCGTGCCGGGACTCGTTTCCGTGGTGACCGCGCGCCCGGGTGAGCATCCCTATGCGTCCAGCGTCCTTCTCGTAGTTCGGTTGCTTGCCGTGATGCCGTTGCCCTTGGGGATCGTCACGGCCTACGTATTGCTCGTCGAAGGTTCCGCCTCGATCGTCTTGGTCTGTGCGATCACCGCCGCCGTCTGCGGGTTCTTCCTGGCCCTCGGCCGTTTCATCGATTTCTTCGTTCTGCGCCCGTGGCCCACCGAGTGGTATGACGACCAGCTGACGAGGGTCGGGTGATGGGCGGGAAAGACGACCTCGGCGGCAAGGTGGAAGTCGCCGAGCTGAAATGGGGGAAGGCCCTGCCCTCCCCGTTCGAAGACAAGCGCCTTCTGATCGACGAGGAGCCGGAGTTCGTGCTGATACCTCTCCTCGCCACCGATCCCCTGCCTTACCTGTTCAACCAGGCGCGTAAAGCACTGGACGCCGACGGCAAGCCGCTCGGCAGCGAACCCGACGGCTCGACCGCACCGGCGATCCGCCGCCTGCAGGACGAAATCCGCAACTCGGAGGACGAGATGGGCTCGGAGGTCGAGCCTTAACCGGCTAGTTAAACCGCGCCAAGTCCGCTTTGCGCTGTTCCTTGCGCTTCTCCAGGCGGCCCTGGATCAGCGAGAGGACGATTACCAGCGCGGCGAAGAAGAAGATCACGCCGAAGCAGAAGAAGGTCACCGTCTTGTCGGTGGTGGGGCCGGCGAGGCCGACGCCCTCGTCGGCGAGGGCGGCCGGGGCGGCGATCAGCATCGTCGCCCAGAGGCTGGCCAGGAGTGCGGCGGTGCGCTTCACGGGCGAGAATCTAGCGCACCGGGGGGCGTCGTCGCTCCTTTGAGGTCGCCGCTGCCGACTTCCGCCACAGCCGGCTGGGGCAGGAATCGGCCACGCTTCTTGGCCACCTTCCCGCAAATTCGGGGTGCGCCCGTGCCTGGCTGTGAAAATCCTGTGAACAGCAGGTGGTTTGCGCCTCCGCGGTGCATACAATCCCCCTATCCGCATCGCAGTGATCGACACCGACAGCGGCTTCGTCACCGTCCTTGCCAAGCGTGCCGAAGCCGCCGGCTGGCACCTCAGCGGCAGCGCTGGGCCGATACCGCCACGTGACCTCGTGGCGATGAAGCTGAACGCGCTCCTGGTCGACCCGGCCCTGCTCGGGGACGAGGCGTGGCCCTACCTCGAGCGCATCGCCTCGATGCTGCCCGAGCTCGGCCTCGTCGTCTGCACCGGCCGCTCCACGGTCGCCCAGCGGGTCCGCGGCCTGCGGCTCGGCGTCGACGACTGGATGACCAAGCCCTGCCATCCCGAGGAGACGATTGCGCGGATCGAAGCCGTCGCCCGTCGCCATACCCGCGGTCACCGCGAGGTGGAGGATGCGCCGCTCAGCGCCGGCGAGCTGGAGATCCGCCCCGATCGCTTCCAGGCCTTCGTCGGTCAGGAGGCGCTCGATCTCACCCGGCGCGAGTTCGAGCTGCTCTACCTACTGGCCGAGGAACGCGGCCAGGTGCTGGAGCGGGAGAAGATCTACCAGCGGGTCTGGGGCTACGCGATGGCCCACGGCGACCGCTCGGTCGACGTCTTCGTCCGCAAGCTGCGCCAGAAGCTCGAGAAGCACTCATCGAGCTGGGCCTACATACACACCCACTTCGGCATCGGCTACCGGTTCGAGCCCGAACCGGCCGGGATCGTCAAAGAGGAGCTGCGTCCCGCTGAGCCGGAGCCCGCAGAGGCCGTCGCTCCCGAGCAGCAGGCCGACACCTCTTCACAGATCGTTCACAAGACCTTTACCGCGGGGTAACCGTTCGGGTCTTCTCTCCGGCCATGCTCGGCGAGCATGGGGCGGCTGGAGATCAAGCCTGAGGAGCACGCTGCGCTCGTCGACGGGCGGCCGCTGAGCCTGACCGTCCGCGAGCTGCAGCTGCTCGTCAGCCTCTCCGAGCACCCGCAGCGGATCATGACCCGCGAGGAGCTCTTCGCCGAGGTTTGGGGGGGCGAGCCGCGCGACGACGACCGCTCGGTCGACGTCTACGTCAGTCGCCTGCGGGCGAAGCTGGGGGAGGCGCTGCCGGGGCGACGCTTGATCCACACCCACAACGGGATCGGCTACCGCTTTTCCCCTGACGGGTAATCGCCGTCAGAAACAGCTTTTACATCTTTTTTACATCTTCGCCACAGCGCAGTAACAAGCTGGACGACGACCGCTGAGAGCCTCCGCCTCAGCTATGTCGAACGAAATCAAAAGGGAGACTGATGTCCAGCTCTAGATGGCTTGTGATGGTCGCCTTCGCGGTGGCCCTCGCCCTTGGCGTTGCTGCCTGCGGTTCCAGCAGCGACGAAACCAACGGTGGCGGTTCCTCGTCCGGCGGTGAAGTCTCCGGCGAAATCGCCGGCGCCGGCTCGACCGCCCAGCAGGCGGCGCAGGAAGCGTGGATCGCCGAATTCGAGAACGAAAACAGCGGCGCGACGATCTCCTACGACCCGGTTGGGTCCGGCGGCGGTCGCGAACAGTTCATGGCCGGCGGCGTTGCCTACGCGGGCAGCGACGCGGCGCTCTCGACCGAAGAAGGCGAACTCGAAAAAGCCGAAACGCGGTGCGAACCGGGCGAATTGATCGAGGTCCCGGACTACATCTCGCCAATCGCGATCATCTACAACCTGCCGGGAGTCGAAGAACTGCAGCTCGACCCGGAAACCCTGGCCAAGATCTTCGCCCAGGAAATCACCAGCTGGAACGACCCGGCGATCGCCAAAGACAACCCTGGCGTCGAACTGCCGGACACCCGCATCACCCCGGTCAATCGCTCCGACGAGTCGGGCACGACGCAGAACTTCACGGAATACCTCTCCGAGGTCGTTCCGAGCGTCTGGAAGTTCGAAGTCAGCGGCGACTGGCCGGTCAAGGGTGGCGAAGCCGCCTCGGGCACCTCGGGTGTGGTCGAAGCGGTCAGCGCCGGCGAAGGCGCGATCGGCTACGCCGACGCCAGCCAGGCGGGCGAACTCAGTGTCGCCAAGGTCAAAGTCGGCAGCGAATGGGCCGAACCGACCGCTGAAGCCGCGGCGAAAATCGTCGAGGAGTCACCGCTCGACAAGGAACTCAGCCCCGGCAAGTTCACGATCGCCTACGAACTCGACCGCAAGACGGAATCACAGGGGACGTATCCGATCGTGCTCGTCTCCTACCTGATCGCGTGCACGAAGTACGGATCCGCCTCCGAAGCGGAAGCGGTGAAGGCGTACGCGGAATACGTGATCAGCCCGGAAGGGCAGGAACTGGCCGCCGAACAGGCCGGCTCGGCTCCGCTCTCCTCGGGGCTGACGAAGAAAGTGACGCCCGCGGTCGAAGCGATCGAAGCGGGCTAGGAGGCACGTGACCTCGGTCGACACCACGACCAACGCGGGCCAGTTGCTGGCGGCGGCGTCCGGAGGGCGCCGCCGCCGCGGCGACCGCGTCTTCTCGCGCACCGCGGTCGTTGCCGCGGTGACGATCCTGGCCCTGCTGGCTGGGGTCGCGATCTTCCTCATCTCCGAGGGCTTCCCCGCCTTCACCCACAGCGCCGCCGAACTGCCCGAAGGCAAAAGCTTCCTCGACTACGTCGCCCCGCTCGCCTTCGGCACCGTGCTGGCGGCGGCGCTGGCGGCACTCGTTCGGTCCCGCTGGCGGTCGCGGTGGCGCTCTTCATCACCCACATCGCGCCGCCCCGGATCGCGCTCACGCTCGGCTACCTGGTCGACCTGCTGGCGGCGATCCCGAGCATCATCTACGGCCTCTGGGGCATCTTCGTCCTCGGTCCGGCGGCGGTGCCGGTGATGAAGTGGCTGGAAGAGAAGCTCGGCTTCATTCCCTTCTTCGAAGGCCCGGCTTCGGTGACCGGGCGGACGATGCTGGTCGCCGGCCTTGTCCTCGCGGTGATGATCCTGCCGATCGTCTCCGCCGTCGCCCGCGAGGCATTCGCGCAGACGCCGCGCCGGCTGCAGGAAGGCGCGCAGGCGCTCGGCGCCACCCGTTGGGAGATGATCCGGATGACCGTCCTCCCGTTCGGCAAATCGTCGGTAATCAGTGGCGCCATGCTCGGCCTCGGCCGGGCGCTGGGGGAGACGATGGCGGTGACGATCATCCTCTCGGTCTCCGGCGCGGTCAGCTTCAACCTGATCAGCCAAGCGAACCCCTCGACGATCGCCGCCAACATTGCCCTCGACTTCCCCGAGTCCTCGGGCCTGGCGATCAACGCCCTGATCGCCACCGGCCTCGTCCTCTTCGCGATCACCCTCGTCACCAACATGGGAGCGCGAGCGATCATCGCCCGCTCGAACCAGGAATAGGCAGATGGAGAGCGCTACCCACCCCACACAAGCCGGCGGCAGCCTGAAGCTAGATCGCGGCACCGGCAGCCTCCCGACCTGGGCGACCTGGGCGGTGCTCGGCGGCTCGGCGGCCGTCGTCGCCGCGATCCTGCTCGCCACCGGAGCCTTCACGGTGGCGCTGACGCTGGTCTTCGGGACCGTGCTCTCGGCGATCGTCCTCTACGCCTGGTCGCGCGCGGTCGAGGGGCCGCGCCGGGCGCTGGACCGGGTGATGACGCTCTGGATCGCCGCCGCCTTCGGGCTGGCGATGATCCCGCTCTTCTCGCTGATCTTTGAAGTCGCCAAGCGGGGCATCCCCGGGCTCAGCGCCGAATTCTTCACCTCCGATGCCCGCGGCGTCGTCGGGGGAGGTGGCGCTGCCCACGCGATCGTCGGCACCCTCGTCATCACCGCCGTCGCCACCGTGATCTCGGTCCCGATCGGGATCATGGCCGCGATCTACCTCAACGAGTACGGGACGGGGCGCCTGCGCCGCGCCCTCACCTTCTTCGTCGACGTGATGACCGGCATCCCCTCGATCGTCGCCGGGCTCTTCGCCTACGCCCTCTTTGAGCTCTTCCTCGGACCGGGAATCCGGCTCGGGGTGATGGGCTCGCTCGCCCTCTCGGTGCTGATGATCCCGATCGTCATCCGCTCCGCCGAGGAGGTGCTGAAGATCGTCCCCAACCACCTGCGCGAAGCGGCCTATGCACTGGGGACGCCGAAGTGGAAGGTGATCACCAAGATCGTCCTGCCGACCGCGCTCGCCGGCCTCGTCACCGGGGTGATGATCGCGATCGCCCGGATCGTCGGCGAGACGGCGCCGCTGCTGGTCACGACCGGCGTCGTCGACTCGATGAACACCGACCCGTTCAACGGCCGCATGCAGAACCTGGCCGTCTACGCCTACAACGAGTACCGCTCGCCCGGGGTGATGAAACAGGCCTCCTACGACAAGGCCTGGGCCGCCGCCCTCACCCTGATCGCGATCGTGATGATCCTCAACGTCGCCGCCCGGCTCGTTTACCGGCGGTACAAAACCGAGATCCGCTGAGAGTGGAAGGAAGGAAGCTGAGATCGATGCTGGGAGCCGCGACGAAGCGAAGCGCGCCGGAGGACAGCAAGGGCGAGATGGCAGACTCACGCGGAGTGACTGCCACCTCCACCGAGCCCGTTACGGCCGTGGCCGGACAACCGGCGAAGACGATCGAGGCACGCCAGGTCAACCTCTTCTACGGCGACTTCCAGGCGGTGGAGGGCGTTTCGATGACGATCGAGCCGAACAAGGTGACGGCGCTGATCGGTTCCTCGGGCTGCGGCAAGACGACCTTCCTGCGCTCGCTCAACCGCATGCACGAGCTGACGCCGGGGGCACGGGTCGAGGGCGGGATCACCCTCGACGGCGAGGACGTCTACGCGCCGGGGGTCGACCCGGTGGCGGTGCGGCGGCTGATCGGGATGGTCTTCCAGCAGCCGAACCCGTTCCCGACGATGTCGATCTACGACAACGTCGCCGCCGGCCTCAACCTCAACGCGAAGAAGGTGAGCAAGGCGCAGAAGGACGCAGCGGTAGAGCGCAGCCTGCGCGGCGCCCATCTCTGGGATGAGGTCAAGGACCGGCTCGACAAGCCCGGCGCCGGTCTCTCCGGCGGTCAGCAGCAGCGCCTCTGCATCGCCCGGGCGATCGCGGTCGAACCCGAGGTGCTGCTGATGGACGAGCCCTGCTCGGCGCTCGACCCGGTGGCGACGCTGGCGATCGAGGATCTGATCGGCGAGCTGAAGAACCGCTACACGATCGTCATCGTCACTCACAACATGCAGCAGGCGGCGCGAGCCAGCGACGTCACTGCCTTCTTCAACATCGAGGGCACCGGCAAGCCTGGGCACCTGGTCGAGGTCGGTCCGACCCAGGAGATCTTCACCAAACCGGGCAAGCAGGAGACCGAGGACTACGTCAGCGGTCGCTTCGGATAAGCGGGAGGGGTAGAGATGCCTGAAGTGGCGCGCGCCGAATACCTGGAGGAACTGGCCAATCTGGAGGCCAGCGCGCTCGGCGGGCTCGACCTGGTCAACACGGCGCTGACGCGGACGCTGGAAGCGGTTGAGCACCAGGACGTCGAGCTGGCGCAGCTGGTCGTCGCCGACGACGACCGCATCGACGGCCGCTACTTGGAGGTGCACCAGGCGCTGATCACGCTGCTGGCGACGCAGTCGCCGGTGGCGACCGACCTGCGTCTGATCTCCTCGCTGCTGCACGTGCTGAAGAACATCGAGCGGATGGGCGACCAGTGCGTGAACGTCTGCAAGGTGATCCCGATCTCCGGCAACGAGCCGCCTGCCGACGAGGAGATGGTGGGGCTGATCCTCAGTATGGGGCGGCAAACGAAGACGCTGATCGTGCAGGCGAAGCGGGCCTTCGAGGAGCGCGATGTCGAGATGGCCCAGGACCTGGTCCGCCAGGACGACGTCGTCGACAACCTCAACCGCGACTGCTTCCGGCTGGCCATCGAGCTCGGCGACGATGCCGACAAGCGGGAGTGGGCGATGACGATGCTGCTGGCGGCGCGGGCGATCGAGCGGATCGGGGATAACGCGGTGGACATTGGCGAGCAGGTCGCCTTCGTGGTCACGGGGTTGTTCCGCGAGTTCGAGGACGCTTCGCATCCGGAGGGGTAGGGAGGGGCCGGGTCAGGGGCCCTCTCTCAACTTCTTTCGGTGGTCGTGGTCTGCCGTCCGAGGATCGGGCGCCGAAAAAGTACAAGCCGTTCGGACCCCTGACCCGGCCTCTTCGAACGTATGGAATCCGACGGGGCTGGGAACATACGGGGGATACGCCTATGACTCTCTGCGCTGCCATAGATATCGGGTCCAATACGACGAGGTTGCTCGTTGCCGAGCCTGTGGATGGGCAGTTGAAAAAGGTGATGGAGCAGCGGGCTTATACGCGGATCGGCAAGGCGATCGACGACGAGGGGGCGATCCAGCCGGAGAAGATCGAGGAGGTCGGCGAGGTCGTCGGGACCCAGCTGCGGCTGGCGCAGGAGCTCGGGGCGGAAGAGATCCGCGCTGTAGCCACCGCGGCGATCCGCGAGGCGACCAACTGCGCCGCGGTGGCGCAGGCGATCGGCAACGCCGCCGGGATTCCGATCGAGGTCCTGCCCGAGGAGGAGGAGGGGCGGCTTGCGTTCCTCGGGGCTACGAAGACGCTGGGGCATCCGGCCGATGGCCTGATCGGCGTCGTCGACATCGGCGGCGGTTCGACCGAGGTGATCCTGGGAACCGTTGCTGACGGCGTCCAGAGCGTCCGCTCCTGGCCGGTGGGCTCCGGCAACCTCGCCGACGAGCTGATCTCCTCCGACCCGCCCTCGGCGGCCGAGATCCGTCGCACCCGCGACCGCATCGACGACATCTTCGAGGGGGTGGAGCTCGAGCGACCCGCGCAGGCGGTCGCCGTCGGCGGCTCCGCGACCTCGCTCCGTCGCCTCGTCGGCGCCGTCCTCGAATACGAGACCCTGGAGCGCGGCATCCGCGTCCTCTGCGGCGACCCCGCCGCCGACGTCGCCCGCCGCTTCGAGCTCGACCCCACCCGCGTCCGCATCCTTCCCACCGGCGTCCTCCTCCTCGAGAAGGTCTCCGACCTGCTCGGCCAGCCCCTCCAGATCGGCAAGGGCGGCCTCCGCGAGGGCATCATCCTCGACCTCCTCAACGGCAGCGCCAACGGCAGCTCCCCGGAACGGGTCGCAGCTTAGCTCGCACCGCTTGCGCTAACCTGGAACGCTCAGTTATCTCTGAGCTTAAGGGAGAAAGAATGAGGGTCCGTCGGTTGGTGCGCATGTGGGTAGTGCTAAGCCTTTTGCTGATCGCGATGGCGGCAACCGCGAGCCTGGCGGCTGCGGAATGTACGACGAGCTTCCTCCGCACCTTCGGCGGCGAACCGAACGGCCGCCTATCCGGACCCCGCGACGTCGCGATCGACTCCAAAGGCAACGCCTGGGTCGCCGACACCAACCACAAGCGGGTCCAAGAGTTCAACTCCTCCGGCGAATACGTCACCCAGTTCGAAGTCGCGGAAGCGCCCAACGCGATCGACCTCGACGCCGAAGGAAACGTCTGGCTGGTCTTCGAAACCAAGGTCCGCGAGTACTCGCCCAAAGGCGAACTCAAACTTACTTTCGGCAGCAAAGGAACCGGAAACGGCCAGTTCGAGGTGGCAACAGGGATCGCCGTCGACTCCTCCGGGAACGTCTGGGTCGTCAACGTCGGGGCTTTCAATCGCGTCCAGAAGTTCAACTCCAAAGGCGAATACCTGAGCCAGTTCGGCAAAAGTGGCACCGGCAACGGCGAATTCATGGCCCCCGAAGCGATCGCCGTGGACTCCGAAGGCAACGTCCTCGTCGCCGACACCGGCAACAACCGCTACCAGGAATTCAACCCCGCGGGCGAATTCGTCCGCAAAGTCGGCAGCGAAGGAACCGGCAACGGCCAGTTCAAATCGCCGCGCGGCATCGTCGTCGACTCCGAAGGCAAGGTCTGGGTCACCGACTCGGGTAATGGCCGCATCGAGCGCTTCAGCGCCAAAGGCGCCTACCTCAGCCAGTTCGGTTCCGCCGGCTCGGTCGAAGGCCGCTTCGTCGAACCGCGCGGGATCGCGGTCTCGGGCACGAACATCTGGGTCGCCGACACGGGGAACGGCAGGGTGCAGGAGCTGAGCTGCCTGTGAGCCAGGGTCAACGAAGGGGATCAAGAAAGGGCGGCCTCCGCGAGGGCATCATCCTCGACCTCCTCAACGGCAGCGCCAACGGCAGCTCCCCGGAACGGGTCGCAGCTTAAAAATAGTCTTCGATCAGGGCTTGGCGCCGTCGCTCACGGGCGCGAGCGCGTTCTTCCTGCCGTCTTTTCATTTCCTCGCTCATGCGTACCAGCTTTTCCGCGCCGGCAGGCCTGCGTCGCACGAGCTCAAGGGCACGATCGAAGTCGAAGACGTCCGAATCTTCGGCAACGCGGCGTGCCAAGTCCCTTTCTTCCTGCTCAGTCATGTTTCGAACCTACCTCCGGTTACGTACTGTCTCTCTCAAGGCCATCTTTCAGCAAGGCAATCTCAATTTGAGCCTCTTCCAGCCATTGGGCGAGTTGCCGATCGGTTCCTTCTAGTGCCTTGATTGCCGCTTCGTTTTCCGCTGCATCCTCATCGGCCTGCGCTGCGAATTTCGCTCCACGCGTCGAGATCTCGATCGGCAGGCGACCGCGAACAAGACCCGCGAAGATCGGAGTGACAAGCAGGAGAGCCCCGTAGAAGAACATCAGCGCGATCTCCAGTCGGTAGAGACCCGCCTGCTCGAAGGCAGGTGAGGGCAACTCTGCGGGGACGGGCACCAAAGCGCTGGCCAGAAGTGCAACGCAAAGGGCGGCCGCTACGAAAATCCGGATGAAGAGGCGTTCGACCATGCCTGAACAAGCTCGGCACGCCTGAAGTTCTCCCCTCGGCGTGCCTAAAAAGCCCGCGTTCTCCGGCTTTTCACATCCGCCGCGTCCCGATGGCGAAACCTGTGCGTGACAAAGGAACGCGAAATAGGGAGAGCACCGATGACTTCCCGTGTTGACATGCATTGCCACTCGATGGCATCGCACTTCTCGAAGCTGGGGGTACAGCGATCGCTGGGCCTGCCGGAGTGCGCGACGCCGCCGCAGGAGGTCTACGAACTGGCCAAGCGGCGGGGGATGGACTTCGTCACGATCACCGACCACGACACGATCGACGGGTGTCTGGAGCTCGCGGATCGTCCCGACTGCTTCGTCTCCGAGGAGCTGACCGCCCGCTTCGCCGGCGAGCCCCAGGCGGTGCACATCCTCTGTTACGGGATCACCCCCGGAGACCACGAGTGGCTGCAGGCGCACTCCGGCGACGTCGAAGCCTGCGCCGCATACCTTCACGAGCAGGAGATCGTCTGCGCGCTGGCGCACCCGTTCTTCAACGTCGCCGCGCCGCTGACCCGGCGCCATCGGCGGCGACTTGCGCGGAACTGTTCCCGATCTGGGAGGTCCGCAACGGCTCTCGGGCCGCCGAGCTGAACATGCCCGCCGTGATCTACATCGAGACCCACGGCGGCACCGGAATCGGCGGTTCCGACGACCATGCCGGCGTCGACATCGGCCGCACCTTCACCGAGGCGCCTGCGGCCGCGACGCCGGAAGAGTTTCTCGCCCACCTGCGTCGTGGCGACGCCGAAGCACGGGGGGAGCAGGGCAGTGCTGCCAAGTGGGCGCATGCGGCTATGGCCTTAGCAACTCGGGCTCTGGCGTTGGGGGGCGGGCGGGGGTACCTCGGCGGACAACAGCGGGGAGCGTCCGGCGAGGTACCCCCGCCCGCCCAGCGGCCGGAGCCTGGGACGGTCCTGAAGATGGCGGAGCGGGTGATTCGGGAGGGGGCGGCTCGGAAGGGGCAGATCGCTGCTGATGTTGGACCGGAGGACGCTCGCGCGCTGCTTGAAGCGTGGCTCGATGGGATCGGTCTCGATCTGCGTGGGCGGGATCTGATCGCTTACCTGCAGTCGGAGGGCTTCTCCCACGCCGACCTCTACCGCCGTGCCCGCCGCATCCACGACCGACGCCTGCGCGCTGCCGTCGACGATGGCGCCAAAGCGGTCGCCAACGGCGACCTGCAGGCCGCCGTCAGCGGCCTCTTCGAGGCGCTTGTCCCCGCCGTCCCCTACATGCCCGCGACCGCCTTCCTCGGCACCGAGAAGGCGAAGCTGCGCGACCGCAGCGGCGAGCGCAGGCGAGTGGCGGTGATCGCCGACGGGATCGGCTCGATGCACGGCGTCACTCACACGATCGAGCAAATCCGCGAGCGCGGTGTCCCCGGCTTCGACGTCGACATCGTCGGCACCGATCCGGGCGTCGACCGCCGACTGCCCGCCGCCACCGAGCTCGAGGTCCCCTTCTACAAGGGGATGAGCCTCGGCGTCCCCGGCCTGCCGGACCTGGTCGAGGTGCTGGCCGAAGGTTGCTACGACCTCGTCCACGTCACCGCGCCCGGCCCCGCCGGCATTGCCGCGACGCTGATGAGCCGGATCACCGGGGTGCCGCTGCTCGCCAGCTACCACACCGAGATCGCCACCTACGCTGGGATGCGAACCAGGGACGAGACGCTGGAGGCGCTCACCCGCGCCGGCCTCGGCGCCTTCTACACCGCCCCCGGCGCGGTCCTCTCGCCGAGCCCCTCGGCCGACGCCTCGGTGATCGCCCTCGGCACCGACCCGGCCCGCCTCGGCCGCTGGGAGCGCGGCGTCGACACCGAGCGCTTCGACCCCGCCAAGGCCGACCGCGACGCCTTCCCCGGCGAGGTCAAGGTTCTCTACGCCGGCCGCCTCACCCGCGAGAAGGGGGTCGACCTGCTGGCCGAGAGCTTCCTCGTCGCCCACGCCTCCGACCCGCGGCTGCACCTGCTACTGGCCGGCGGCGGCCCTGAGGAAGGGGAGCTGCGCGAGCGGCTGGGGGAGAGGGCGACCTTCCTCGGCTGGCTCTCCGGCGAGGACCTGCCGCGTGCCTATGCCAGCGCCGACGCCTTCCTCTTCTGCAGCGGCACCGACACCTACGGCCAGGTGATCCTCGAGGCCGCCGCCAGCGGCCTGCCGGTGGTCGCGGTCGCCGAAGGCGGCCCGGCGACGCTGATCGAGAACCGCCACACCGGCCTGCTCTGCCGACCCGACGCCGACCAGATCGCCGGCACGCTGCTGCGGCTCGCCTCCTCGCCCGAGCTGCGCGAGCAGCTCGGCAGCGCCGCCGCCCGCGCCGCCCGCGAGCGCTCCTGGGAGCGCTCGATGGGACAGCTCGCGGCTGGCTACCGGCGCGCCCTCGAGGCCGCCGCAGCGTCGCAGTCGCAGGGTCTCTCGCGTGCCGCCTGAGAGCGCGTCGTTCACGGGAACGGCACCCGGCGAGCAGCCGCGAACGCCCCAGTACGATGGAGCCATCGACGATCCCGCTCTCTACTTCAACCGCGAGCTCTCCTGGCTTGACTTCAACCAGCGGGTTCTCGAACTCGCGGAGGACTCCGAGGTGCCGCTGCTGGAGCGGCTCCGTTTCTGCGGGATCTACGCCAACAACCTCGACGAGTTCTTCATGGTCCGCGTCGCCGGCCTCTTCGACCAGCTCGACGCCGGGATCGAAGCGCGCGGCCCGGACGGCCTCACCCCGAAGGAGCAGATCGACGCGATCCAGCAGCGGGTCCTCGATCTCGACGACCGCCTCTGCCACACCTTCGGTACCAACCTGCGGCCGGAACTGGAGGAGCACGGGATCCGCATCGTCACCCTCGACACCGCGACCGACGAGGAGCGCCGCGAGATCGACACCCGCTTCGAGCAGCAGGTCTTCCCGGCGTTGACGCCGCTGGTGATCGGGCTCGGCCGCCCCTTTCCCTACATCTCCAACCTCTCGCTCAGCCTCGGGGTGCTGCTGCGCGACTCGGAGAGTGGCAACGAGATCATCGCCCGGGTCAAGGTGCCGAAGGAGCTGCTCGGCCGCTTTCTGCCGCTCGGCGACGGCGGTCTCACCTTCGTTCCCCTGGAGGAGGTGATCGCCGCCAACCTCGATGCTCTTTTCCCGGGGATCGAGGTGATCGACCACGGCTACTTCCGGGTCACCCGCGACGCCGACTTCAACGTCTCCGACGAGGCCGACGACCTCCTGCAGGCGGTCCAGGACGAGCTCCGCCGTCGCCGCTTCGGCGAGGTGGTCCGACTCGAGGTCGAGTCCGGGATGAACCCGAAACTGCGGGCCCAGCTGGTCGCGGCGCTGCGCCTCGAAGACCGCGAGGTCTACGACATCGACGGCCTGCTCGACCTCGCCGACCTTGGCGCGATCGCCGACGTCCCGGGTCATGCCGAGCTGCGCTACTCCCCCTGGACGCCGGTCACCCAGCCGCGCCTGCAGGGCGAGGACGAGGAGCCGGCCGACATGTTCGCCGAGATCCGCCAGGGCGATCTGCTCGTCCACCATCCCTACGACTCCTTCAACACCTCGGTCGAGCGCTTCGTCACCCAGGCGGTCGCCGACCCCGACGTGCTGGCGATCAAGCAGACGGTGTACCGGACCAGCGACGACTCGCCGCTCGTGCCCTCGCTGATCCGCGCCTCCGAACGCGGCAAGCAGGCGGTCTGCATGGTTGAGCTGAAAGCGCGCTTCGACGAGGAGGCGAACATCCACTGGGCGAAGTCGCTGGAGGAGGCCGGCGTCCACGTCGTCTACGGCATCCCCGGCCTGAAGACGCATGTGAAGGCGATTCTCGTCGCCCGCCGCGAGGGCGATCAGGTGCGCGAGTACGTCCACGTCGGCACCGGCAACTACAACCCGAAAACCGCCCGCCTCTACACCGACCTGGGGATCTTCACCGCCGATCCCGACGTCGGCGCCGACGTCGCCGAGATGTTCAACTTCCTCACCGGCTACGGGCGCCCCGCCGGGTTCCGCAAGCTGCTGGTCTCGCCAACGACGATGCGCGATCAGATTGTCGAGGAGATCGAGCGGACGGTCGAGGCGCACAAGGCGGGCGAGGATGCGCGGATCGCCCTGAAGATGAACTCGTTGGTCGACGCCCGCTGCATCCAGGCGCTCTACGAAGCCTCGCAAGCGGGGGTGCGGATCGACCTCAACGTGCGCGGGATTTGCTGCCTGCGGCCGGGCGTGGAGGGGGTCTCCGAGAACATCCACGTGACTTCGATCGTCGGCCGTTTCCTCGAGCACTCGCGGATCTACGCCTTCCGCCGCGGCGAGGAGACGCGGGTGCTGATGGGCTCAGCCGACCTGATGCCACGCAACCTCGATAGCCGGGTCGAGCTGGTGGCGCCGGTCGAGGAGGCGGCGATCAAGGCGGAGCTGCTGGACGTGCTCGAGCGCTGCCTGGCCGACAACGCCAGTTGCTGGGAGCTCGGTTCCGATGGGAACTGGGCGCGGCGGCGCCCCGACGGCGAACTTCGCAGCGCGCAGGGCGAGCTGATGGCACGTCATTCCGCACGTGCCGCAGAGCATCTGGCCGCTTCCGCCGCCTGAGAAGCGCCGCCGCTCGTTACATGTCTAGGATGCCGTCGCAGTGGCGCGCTTCTCGCTCCTTCCTCGCGACCGGACCTTCTTCGACCTCTTCATCCAGGCGGGTCAGAACACGCTGCACGCCGCCCGCCTGCTCGACGAGATGATGAATACCTGGCCCGACTCGGGTGGGCTCTCGCGGTCGATCGTCGAGGCCGAGCAGGAGGGCGACCGGATCACCCACGAGATCATCAAACGCCTCAACTCGACCTTCGTCACCCCGATCGACCGCGAGGACATCTACGGGCTGGCGACGCAGATGGACGACATCGTCGACTTCACCGAGGAGGCGGCCGACTTCCTCGGCCTCTACAAGATCGAGGCGCCGATGGAGCAGGCGCAGGCGCTGACCAAGGTCCTTGTCGCCTCCTGCGAGCAGCTGGCGATGGGGCTGGAGGGCCTGCCCTCGTTCAAGGACCTCGACAAGTACTGGATCGAGATCCACCGGCTCGAGAACGACGGCGACCGGATTTCCCGCGACGCCGTCGCCTCGCTCTTCTCCAACGGCATCGACCCGATGGTCGTGATCCGCTGGAAGGACATGTTCGCGGTGCTCGAGGAGGCGATCGACGCGACCGAGACCGCCGCCCAGATCATCGAGGGCATCGTCATCAAGAACTCGTGACGTGAGCTCCGACGTAATCCTCGTCATTGTCGTCGCCACCGCGCTGGCTTTCGACTTCACCAACGGCTTCCACGACACCGCCAACGTCGTCGCCACCTCGATCTCGACCGGGGCGGCGCGGCCGTCGGTGGCGATCGGCTTCGCGTCGCTGCTCAACTTCGTCGGCGCCTTCATCTCGATCAGCGTCGCCGCGACCGTCGCCAAGGACGTGGTCAACGCCGAAGTGATCACGACGACGATCGTCTTCGCCGGGCTGATCGGGGCGATCGCCTGGAACCTGATCACCTGGTACTTCGGGCTGCCTTCGAGCTCCTCGCACGCGCTGATTGGCGGCGTTGTCGGCTCGGCCGTGGCCGCCGTCGGCTTCGACGCGATCCTCGCCGAAGGGCTGGTCGGCAAGGTGCTGGTCCCGGCGGTGGTGGCGCCGGTCGTCGCCTTCCTCGTCGCCGGGCTGGCGATCGGCTTTTCCTACCGGGTCGTCGGGCGCCAGCGGCCGGGAATCGTCACCCGCGGCTACCGCTATGGGCAGATCGTCTCCAGCGGGTTGCTGGCGCTGGCGCACGGCACCAACGACGCGCAGAAGACGATGGGGGTGATCACGCTGGCGCTGATCGCCGCCGGCAAGCTCGGCAGCGAAGCGGACCCGCCGACCTGGGTGATCGTCGCCTCGGCCACCGCGATCGCCCTCGGCACCTACAGCGGCGGCTGGCGAATCATCAAAACCACCGGCACCCGGATCATCAAGATGGACGCGGCGCAGGGCTTCTCGGCACAGGGGGCTGGCGCGGCGGTGATCCTCGCCTCGACGCACTTCGGCTTCCCGCTCTCGACCACGCACGTGATCAACGGCGGCGTGATGGGCTCCGGGGCGGCGAAACGGCTCTCGGCGGTGCGCTGGGGCGTCGCCGGCAACATCCTCGTCGCCTGGTTGCTGACGCTGCCGATGGCGGCGCTGATCGGGGCGCTGACTTACGGCTTCACGCGGATCTTCGGCACTGGCGCGCTGGGGCCGGTGCTGGTGACGCTGATGGCGCTCTCGCTGATCGCCGCCGCATTCGCCCGCAGGGCGCAGCGTGGTGCTCCCGTTACGGCGGCCGGCGGATGATCGCGACGATCGTCCAGTGGAAGGAGCTGGGGCAGACGGTGGCGGCATCGGTGGTGGCGGGCGTCGGCATCACCTTCGTTTTTTCGGTCGGGATCTGGGGGTCGGGCCAGTTCGTCGAGCTGAGCCGCAACGACCGACCGGTGGCGGCGACGATGGCGGGAGTCGTCGGCGCCCTCGCCTTCCTCTGCGTCGCCGCCGCGGTGATCGTCGGCATCGTAGTGATGACGCAGAAGTAGAAGCCCTCGAGACCGCCCTACACTGGAGAGGTGCGAACCGCGCGCAACGTTGCGATCGTGATGCTGCTGGCCCTGGGCGTTGCCTTCCTGCCCGGTGGCGGCAACGTGGCCGAAGCGGTCATCACCGGCCTGACGATGGCGCTCCTGGCGGGGATCGCCTGGATGATCTACGTGCTCAGCCGCGAGAACCAGCTGACGTTGGCGACCTTGAGTGACGGCCGGCGCGCGATCCTTTACGGCGCGGTCGGGATGGTGGCGCTGCTGATCGCGGGAAGCGACAAGCTGTTCGAAACCGGGGGCGGGACCCTGTTGTGGATCGTCCTATTGGCCGCCTCGATCGCCGCGATCTGGAAAGTCTGGATGGAGGCCAACACCTACCACTGAGTTAGTCGCAGTTCTGCCACACGGCTGACTCAGAATTTTTGCCTTGTGCGCGCCACGCGTGCGCCCTGGCTCGGCAGGCTCTCGTTTATGCCACCAGGGGCCGAAAACGCAGCGCACGGGGAGAGGGGGACCGCTTCGGTGGAGCTGGTCGCGGTGGTTCCCTTCCTGCTGTTGGCGGTTCTGGTGGCCGCGCAGATCGCGCTCGCCGGCCAGGCACTCTGGTCGGCGAGCGTGGCCGCGCGAGCGGGGGCGCGGGCGGCCGCGGTTGGAGGAGACGCGGTGGCGGCCGCTCGCTCCGCGCTCCCGCCCTCGATGCGAGGAGGGGCGAAGGTGGAGGACGAAGAGGGCGTCTCGGTGCGGGTCGAGGTGCCGCGCCTGATCCCTTCGCTGCCGTCGGTGCGGGTGGGCGCGACGAGTGCGCTGGAGCCGAGCGATGGCTGAGCGCGGACAGGCAACCGTCGAGCTGGTCGCGGCGCTGCCCGCGCTGCTGCTGGCAGCCTTGGTGGCGCTGCAAATGCTGGCTGCTGGTTACGCGATGACGCTTGCCGACGGGGCCGCCGAGGCAGGCGCGCTGGCGCTGGCTTCGGGCGGTTCGGCTACGGAGGCGGCGCGGGAAGCGCTGCCGGGGTGGGCGACGGACGACGTGGCGGTTGCCGTCGAGGGCGACACGGTCTCGGTGCGGCTGCGGCCGCCATCGCCGATCCCGGCCGTCTCGCGGCATCTGACGATCAGCAGTAGCGCAACCGCGAGGTCAGCACGATGAGCTTCGTCAATCCCCTGCAGGATGGGGCGACGATCGTCGTCACGGCAGTCGGCGCGGCCGAGGGCTCGCGCGCCGCCGCGGCCGCGCTCGCCTGCGCCGGAGCGGACGTCGATTTGGCGACGCTGTTGATTGACGTCGGTGGGAAGCCGCCACGACCGGCGCTGCTGGCATCCGCTGCTGCCCAGAAGCTGGAGGAGCGCTTGGGCGCGCACCTACCTGACTTCAGAGCGGCGGCGAGAGGGCAGGTCTGCCACCTGGCAGTGCCGGCGGGGCAGGAGGGGCTCGACGCCGCCGCGGCAGCAGTGACTGTGGCGCGGGGATCGACCGCCGTCATCCACGTGCCTCCCGAGATGTTGCAGCCGATCCTCGACGGGTTCGGGCCGCGGCCCTCAGGGGTGCTTCTGCGTGCCGATCTCGTCGAGGACCGCTCGTTGGCCGCCCTCGCCGTCCGGGACCTGGTCGCCCGCGATTTCGCGGTCGCCGTCCTTAAGCAGCGCCTCAGCTGGGTGGCGGAGCGTCGCGCCCTCTTCGGAGCGCTGCCGCTGGGTTCACCCGGTGGGCTACCTCAGCGACTGGTGCGACGTCTCGGCGCCCTTAATAGGGGTAAGGAGGTTCAGCTTCCGGCGCTGGAGGCGGTGGGCTGACGTTTCCCACCTTCGCCGCGTGCCAGGTCCCCACGTCTTTGATTCCCTCCCCGTTCGCTTCACCGGGCTTGACGTCGCCGTTGAAGCTGTAGAGGGGGAGTCCCTTGAAGGTGACCTGGGTCTTGCCGTTGGGGCGCATGACGGTACTGAGCTTGACCGGCCCCTTCGGCTTGACGCCTTTCGGGACGAGCAGCGGCGTCCATGACGCGAGGCAGGTGCCGGTGCAGGTGAACTTGCCCTTGGTCTCGACGCTGAGGCTGTAGAGGGTCTTGCCCTTGAGCGTGGTGAGGACCGTGTGCCCGAGGGTCGCGTTCTCCATCTCCTTGACCACGCGCTTGCTCGATTGCGCGGTGGCTGTTTCAGTCACGAAGACAAGCGCCAGTGCGGCCACCGTCAGTAGGACGATGCGAATCGGGTAAGGGCGGGGGCGGGGGATGGCAGGTAGCGACATCGATTAGCTCCTTCGTCTCGGGTCGCTCGGTCTACGCAGAGGGTCACAAAAAAGTTCGAAAGCCGCAGCAGAAGTTTTTGTTCCTGCGCGTCACGCGTGCGTCGTCCCGAGGCAGGGTCGGTTCATGCGGGCAAGGGGGGTGCCGGGTAAGAGCGAGTCGGGGCAAGCGTTGATCCTGGCGCTGGGCGGGGCGCTGGCGTTGATCGCCGCCGCACTGGCGCTGGTCGCGATCGCGGGGGCGGTGACCGGCAAGGGCAGGGCGCAGCGGGCAGCGGACCTGGTCGCGATCTCGGCCGTGCGCTCGATGCGGGATGACTTGGATCGTCTGCTGGCGCCGCCGCGCCTTGCCAACGGAGCGCCGAACCCAGATCACCTCGCCAAGACGACCTATCTGGCGCGGGCTCGGGTCGCGGCACTGTCAGTCGCAGGCGCAAACGAGGTGGACCCGCGACGGGTGCTGCTCCGCTTCCCAGATGCCGACTCCTTCGCCCCGGTACGCGCGAAGGCCACGATCGTCGCTGGTCTGCGAGAAGGGCACGGTCAGCGAGTGGAGGCGTCCGCCGTCGCCGAAGCCGCTGCGCCATACGGCGCCGTGGCGGGTGGCAAAACCGGGATGGCATCCGGCGGCGGGTATAGCGGCCCCCTGATCTATCGCGACGGGGAGGGGATGCGGCCGGACGTCGCTGCGGCCTACGACAAGATGGCCGCTGCCGCCCGCGGTGACGGCATCGTCCTCATCGTCGTCTCCGGCTTCCGCTCTGACGCCGAACAGGCAGAACTGTTCGCGGCGCATCCCGATCCAACCTGGGTGGCGCCCCCCGGCCACTCCTTGCATCGGTGCGCCACCGAGCTAGATATCGGGCCGTCCTCCGCCTACTCATGGCTGGCCTCGAACGCCACCCGCTTCGGCTTCCTGCAGCGGTACTCGTGGGAGGCCTGGCATTACGGCTACGACGCCGGACCGGCTCCCTGCTCGCCGCAGGGCGAGGCGCTGACGGCGGCTGGAGGAGGGACGACGTCCATCGTCTCGTCGACCGCGCTCCCCTCCTTCGTGCCGGCCCAGTACCGCGAGCCGATCCTCCGCTCAGCTGCTCACTGGGGCGTCCCACCGGCGCTGATGGCGGGCCAACTGATGGCCGAGTCTGGCTTTGACCCCAACGCAGGCTCGTCCGCAGGCGCCCAGGGCATTGCCCAGTTCATGCCGAGCACCGCGGCCGCCTACGGCCTCACTAACCCCTATGACCCGGTCGCCGCGATCGACGCCGAGGCGCACCTGATGCACGACCTCCTCCAACAGTTCGGCTCTCCCGAACTCGCCTTAGCCGCCTACAACGCCGGCCCCGCCCCGGTCGAAGCCTGCCACTGCATCCCGCCCTATCCCGAGACCCAGGCCTACGTCACCCGCATCCTCGCCCTGATCGGCGGCGCCGGAGTCATCGCCATGCCCAGCTTTGAAGTGCGGCTGGTGGCGTGAGCTTCCTCACGCCGTTGAAGTGCATGCGCAGCACGTGGGAGTTTCGACGAGTGGGTCAGAGAGAAAAGAAGAACTACGGTCGATTGAGCACCGGCGAGCTGCTCACCGAGGAGCTGATCGAGAAACTATCTCGGGAAGCTGAGAAAGGGTGGGAGGTCGAGGAGCTTCTTAGGGGCGACGCTGAAGCGAAGGCTTCTCAGGCTCCAGATGCTCGTGTACAAAGCGGACGACTGCGGCGCCCTCGCCGACGGCGGTAGCGCAGCGCTTGATCGAGCCGGAGCGGACGTCGCCGGCGGCGTAGACGCGGGGGAGGCTGGTTTCCTGCAGGCCGTCGGCGCCGACCTCGGGACCAGTGAGGACAAAGCCCTTCTCATCGCGGGCAATGTTGTCGCCAAGCCAGTCGGTGCAGGGTGAAGCGCCGAGGAAGAGGAAGAGGTAGGAGTAGGGGAGGTGGGAGCCATCACTGAGGGTCACGGCCTCGAGTTGGCCGTCGTTCCCATGCAGCTCGGTGATTTCGCTGCGGTCGCGGACGTGGACGCCGAAACGGTCGAGCTCGTCGATCAGGTAGCTGGACATCGTCTCGGCGAGCTCGGCGCGGCGGTGGAGGAGGGTGACGAGGGCGCCGCCGCGGGCGAGCCAGACCGCCGCCTGGCCGGCCGAGTTGCCGCCGCCGACCACGCCGACCCGCTGGCCACCGCAGATCCGCGCCTCCGGCGGCCCGGCCGCATAGAAGATGCTGAAGCCCTCGTAGCGCTCGAGGTCGGCGACCGGGAGTTTCCGGTATTCGGCGCCGGTGGCGAGGACGACGGCGCGAGCGCTGATCTCGTTCCCCTCCTCGAGCCTGACCAAGTGGCGCTCCTCGCCCGGTTCGAGCGCCCGCGCCCGGTAGGGCGTGGCGGTGCGGGCGCTGAACTTGCGCGCCTGGGTGACCGCCCGGCTGGTCAGCTCACTACCGGTGATGCCCGCCGGGAAGCCGAGGTAGTTCTCAATTCGCCGTGAGGTCCCGGCCTGGCCGCCGAGCACGGTGCTCTCGATCACCAGCGTGTCGAGCCCCTCGGAGGCACCGTAGACCGCGGCTCCGAGCCCGGCCGGCCCGCCGCCGATCACCAGCAGGTCGACCTCCTCCCGCGCTTTCAGCTCCAGTCCGATGCCGAGCGCCCGGGACAGCTCGCCGTCGCTCGGCGCGCGCAGCTCGTGTCCGCCCGGTAGCCGCACCAGCGGCACCTCCCCGGGCTCCAGCTCGTCCAGCGCGCGCGCCAGCTCCGCGTCCTCGCGCGGGTCGGGCCAGGTGTAGGGGAGGCGCTGCCGTTTCGCGAAGTCGACCAGCTGCCGCGTCGCCTCCGAATCCCGCGGTCCGACGATTTCGATCCCGATCCCCTGCCGCTGCTGCAGCAGTTCCCGTCGCGCCACGAAGGCTGAGAGGAGGATGTCGGAGAGCGGCGCGTCCTCGAGCAGGAGCTTGCGCAGCTCTTCGCGCTCGACCGCGATATAGCGCATTGGCTCCGTCACCACCGCGGTGAGGAAGACCGTTTGGCCGGAGAGCAGGTTCATCTCGCCGAGGAAGCCGCTCGCCCCGTGGCGGACGATCTCGTGGCCGTTGCCGTCCCGCACCGCCGCCTCCCCCGCCAGGATCGCGATGAACGGGTAGGTCTCGTCGCCGATCCGGAACAGCTCCTCGCCGACCTCTGCCGTCCGTTCCTCCCCGTGTTCGGCCAGCGTCGCCAGCTGGCTGCTCGAGAGGACACGGCCGACGGGGCGGGTCACGGGTTGAAGGCTACTTGGCGGGTCAAAGAGCCCTTCGCGGCTTGTTCTCGTATCGTCGCGCCCGATGCCGAAGCCGGTCCTGCTCGCCCAGCTCAGCGACCTCCACGTCTGCGACGAATGGGAGGGAGTCGATCCCGTCGCTCGTGTCGAGCGGGTGGTGGAGGCGGTCCGTTCGCTGCCGAACTCTGTCGATGCCGTCGTCGTCACCGGCGACCTCACCGACGACGGCAGCGAGGAGAACTACCGGCGCGCGCGCCGGCTGCTGGAGCGCATCGACGCCCCCGTCCACGTCCTGCCTGGCAACCACGACGACCGCCGCAACCTGCGACAGGCGTTCGACCTGCCGGGGGCCGGGGACGACCCCGTCAACTACAGCGTCGCCGTCGGCGAGCTCCGCCTCGTCGTCTTCGACTCGATCGTCCCAGGTCAGGACCCCGGGGCGTACAGCGAGGAGCAGCTTCGCTGGCTCGATGAGGAGCTGGGCCAGGACGGCGATGTCCCGACCGTTCTCGCTCTGCATCACCCGCCGCTGACGACGGGGATTGCCGGATGGGACGCGATCAACCTCACCCCGGCCGATCGCGAGGCGATGGCCGAGGTCGTCGCCCGCCACCCCCAGCTCCGCGCGATCGTCGGCGGCCACCTGCACCGGACCGCGGCCGCCGTCCTGGCCGGCTGCGCCGTCTTCTCGGCACCCAGCGCCAGCCTGCAGGCGCGGCCGGATTTCCTCGCCGACGACGTCGAGTTCGTCGATCCCCCCGGCTTCGCCCTTCACGTCTACCGCGACGGCGACTTCTCCTCGCAGGTCGAGGTGCTTGGTCGATGAGACTGCGGGTAGCGGAATTACGATCTGGGCGACGAAAGGAGCGGCATGCGCAATCCCTTCACCCATAAGAAGCTGGAAGAGGTCAAGAACTCGGCGCCGGAGTTCGGCTTCGGCGACTACATGGAGGCGCGGTTCGCCAGGGAGGACGTCGAGGCGGAGGAGACGGGGTTCAGCTTCTACCGCCTGAAACCCGGCAAGCGCCAGCCCTTCGGCCACAACCACGAGGAGGCGGAGGAGGTCTACGTGATCGTCCGCGGCACCGGCCTGCTCAAACTCGACGACGAGATCATCGAGGTGGAGGCGCTCGACGCGATCCGGGTCTCGCCGGAAGTGACCCGCGCCTTCGAAGCCGGCGACAACGGCCTCGAGGTGATCGCTTTCGGGCCGCGCCGTGACGGCGACGGCGAAATCGTCCCCGGCTGGTGGAGCGACTGAGCGCGAGTCTGTCTCGGTGTCCGTATAGCGGACCCTGTCACGGACTCGCGGGATAGACTGCGCGCCGATGGCAACCGAGGTACACGGAGTCGAGGGGATGAAGGCCCTGGTCGGCCAGGAGGTCGGCCCGAGCGAGTGGCGCACGATCACCCAGGCCGACATCGACGCCTTCGCCGAGCTCTCTGGCGACCACCAGTGGATCCACGTCGATCCCGAGCGGGCGAAGACCGAGAGCCCCTACGGCACCACCATCGCCCACGGCAACCTCACCCTCGCCACCGTCGACGGCTTCCGCCAGGAACTGATCACCGCCACTGGCTTCACCCTCGGCGTCAACTACGGCTGGAACAAGATCCGCTTTCCCGCCCCAGTTCCCGTCGACTCCCGCATCCGCGCCAAGTCCGAGGTCGTCTCCGTCGACGATCTCGACGGCGGCTGGTACCAGGTCGTCACCCGCTTCACCCTCGAAGTTGAGGGTGGCGAGAAGCCGTGCTTCGTGGGCGACTCAGTGACGCGGGTCCTGGCGCCGACTGAGTAACGACTCCGACTTTCACCCCGCTATAGCGAGGCGAAAGTCGGAGGGGCGAGCAGCGAGGGCTACTTGACCGTCAGCGTGCCTTCCATGCCGGCCTGGCGGTGGCCCGGGATGGAGCAGTAGTAGGTGTAGGTGCCGGGTTCGAGTTCGACTTCGGCGGAGTCGGAGCCTTCGGCGATGACTTCGGTGCCGCCGATTTCTTCACCGTTTTCGTCTTCGATTTTGACGTCGTGGGGGACGGGGGATTCGTTGGTGAAGTTGACGGTGGCTTTACCGGCCTTGGCGGTGGCGGTATCGCTGGTGAAGGCGAGGTTGCCGCTGGGGTCGGCTTCGATGTCGACGGCGCTGGCGGAGCCGGCGCTGCCGCCTTCGGCTTCCTTTTCGCCTTCGGAGGTTTCTTCCTTGGCCGCACCACCGGAGGAGGTTTCTTCGCTGGTGGAGCTGGAGCCGCCACCGCCGCAGGCGACTAGCGCGAGCGCGGCGAGGACCAGGGCGAACAGGACTGCAAGCTTCTTCATCTCATTCCTTCCCGCTAAGGACGTTGTCGGGATGACTCTAATCGCGATACGTAAAGGCCCGCAAACCAGTTCAGGTGTCAGCGCCCGTGGAACTCGGGGGTACCGCCGCTGAAGAAGGTCTCGACGCCGTTGCGCAGATCCTCGGTCGCCATCGAGTCGGCGATCCCGTGGCGCTCCAGCTGCAGGTGGTCGTTGATGCTGTTCTCGATGCTGACCCCGACCAGCTTCTTCGCCATCCGCACGTAGTGCGGCGCCTTCTTGGCCAAATCATCGGCCTTTGCCCGCGCTGAATCCATCAGCTCGTCGGCCTCGACCACCTCGCTGACGATCCCCAGCTCCTTCGCCTCCTCGGCCTTCAGGTTCGGGTCTTCGAGCAGCAGTTCCAGCGCCTTGCTCGGCCCGACCACCCGCGGCAGGAAGTAGGTCATGCCGCCGTCGGGCGAGGCGCCGATCCGACCGTAGGCCGGCGCGAAGAAAGCGGTGCTGGAGGCGATCCGGATGTCGCAGGCGAGCGCCAGCGAGAATCCGGCACCGGCCGCTGGGCCGTTGATCGCCCCGATCACCGGATAGGGGACCCGGCGCAGGTCGATGATCGCTTGGTGCAGTACCTCGGCCCCGCGCCGTACGTCGGAGGGCAGGTCGATCTCCCCCGATTCCACTCCTTTGCGGAACCAGTTGACGTCGCCGCCGGCGCAGAAAGCCTGCCCGGCGCCGGTGATGATCAGGCCCCGCAGCGGCGCCTGGTCGGCGAGCCAGGCAAAGGCCACCGTCATCTCGCCGATCAGTTCCGGGCTCATCGCGTTGAAGGCGTCCGGCCGGTCCAGGGTCAGCGTCCCAATCTCCCCGTCGATCTCGATCCGAATCGTGTTGAGTTGCGGCGGGTTAATAGTGGTGCTGGTCATCTGACTCTCCTGATCGTCTGGTCGCGCGGGTTGGCCGGGTGGCCAGCAGCCTACCCTTTGATCAGTGCCAAAAGGCAACGAGAAAGCCAAGCAGGAGGGGGCGCTGAGCCGCGCCGAGCGGATCGCGCAGCAGCGCAAGTCGCTGCCCGACCAGCCTGGCGTCTATCTCTTCTACGACCGCGAGGGCGAGCTGCTCTACGTCGGCAAGGCGCGATCGATCCGCAAACGGATCGGCTCGCACTTCTCCGGCGGCGACACCCGTCTCACCTCGCGGATCGACCGCATCGAGAGCCTCGTCACCGTCAACGAGGCCGAGGCGCTGCTGACCGAGCAGAGCTTCATCAAGCGCCACCGGCCGCGCTTCAACATCCGCCTCCGCGACGACAAGTCCTACCCCTACGTCGCCGTCAGCCTCGACGAGGACTACCCGCGCGTCTACTTCACCCGCGAGAAGCACCGGGTCGGCCGCGCCTACTTCGGCCCCTTCTCCAGCGCCAAGCGGGTGCGCGAGACGCTCGACCTGCTCGGCAAGCTGTTCCAGTTCCGCACCTGCGAGGGCAAGGAGCCGGGCCGCCGCTCCGGCAGCCCCTGCCTCGACTACTTCATCAAGCGCTGTGGGGCGCCCTGCGTCGACTACATCAGCAAGGAGGAGTACCGCCGCAACGTCGAGGCGATCGTCGACTTCCTCTCCGGCCGCTACCGCCAGGTCGAGCGCGAGGAGGAGGACAAAATGAAAGCGGCGGCGGCGGCGCAGGAATTCGAGCGGGCAACGATCCACCGCGAACGGCTGAAGGCGATCCGCTCGCTGTTCGAGCGCCAGCGGGTGGCGGGGGCGACGATCGGGACCGCCGACCTGATCGGCGTCGCGGTCGAGGGCCAGGACGCCAACGCCCAGGTCTTCCAGGTCCGCGACGGGATCCTCGCCGAGCGCCAGAGCTTCTACCTCGAAAACGAGGGCGAACGCGATTCGGCCGAGGTCGCCGAGGAGTTCGTCTCCCAGTACTACGCCGCCTCACCCTCGATGCCGCGGACGATCATCGTCGGCCCCTACCTGCGCGACCGGGTCGAGGTGATCGCCGAGGCCCTGAGCGAGCGCCGCGGCGCCCCGGTCGAGGTGCGCGCCGCCGAGCGCGGCGACAAACGGCGGCTGCGCGAGCTGGCCGAGCGCAACGCCCAACTGGCGCTGGACCAGGACAAGCTGCGGCGCGAGCACCGCCGCACCCGCCGGGTCGAGTCGCTCTCGGCCCTGGCCGCGGCGCTGGAGATGGAGGAGCTGCCAGTGCGGATCGAGGGCTTCGACATCTCGACGATCGGCGGCGAGCACACCGTCGCCTCGATGGTCGTCTTCGAGGGCGGGGCGCCGAAGAAGTCCGACTACCGCCGCTTCAAAGTCCGCGGCGACCTCCGCGTCGACGGGGTCGGCAACGGCGGCCCCGACGACTTCGCCTCGATGGAGGAGGTGCTCTCGCGGCGGATGGCGCGCTACCTCGAACAGGCCGATCTCTCGCCCCATGACGGCAAGCGCGACGCCAGCTTCGCCTCGCTCCCCTCGCTGATCCTGATCGACGGCGGCAAAGGGCAGCTGGCGGCGGGGGTGCGGGCGCTGCGGCCGTTCAGTGAGCGCGGCGTCACCATCGCCAGCCTCGCCAAGCGACTGGAGGAGGTCTACGTGCCCGGCCGCCCGCAGCCGCTCGACCTCGCCGCCGAGTCGGAGGCCTCGCGGTTGCTGCAGCGGGTTCGCGACGAGGCGCACCGCTTCGCGATCGAGCACCACCGCGGCCGCCGCGACCGGGGGTTGCTCGAAAGCTCGGTCCTCGACACGCTGCCGGGGGTCGGCCCAGCGCGCAAGCGGGCGCTGCTGCAACACTTCGGGACGCCAGAGCGGTTCCTCGCCGCCACCCGCGAGGAGCTCGAGGCAGTGCCCGGTCTGCCTGGCAAAGTAGGTCGGGAAATACACGAGCAGCTCAACCGGACCAACTGAGGGAGAGTCAGATGGCGGAGCGGGTGGAAACCGAGGTGCAGAGCGGGGGCGGCAATGGCGCGGGCCCCGTCGAACCGGTGACCGTCGTCGTCATCACCGGCCACTCGGGGGCGGGCAAGTCGGAAGCGATCGCCGCCTTCGAGGACGGCGGCTACTTCTGCGTCGACAACCTGCCGCCGCGGATGATCGCCAGCCTGGGCGAGCTCTTCCGCCATGAGGGCAGCGGGGTCGAGCGCGCCGCGATCGTCTCCGACGTGCGCGGCGGCGACTACTTCGAGGAGCTGGTGCAGGTGATCGACGACCTCCAGGCCGAAGGGCTGAAGCCGATGGTCCTCTTCCTCGAGGCCGACGAGGAGACGCTGCTCGACCGCTACAAGGAGACCCGCCGCCGTCACCCGCTGGCCCCGGAAGGGCGGATCGTCGAGGGGATCCGGGCCGAGCGGGCGCTGCTGGCGCCGCTGCGCGAGCGCGCCGACAAGGTCATCGACACCAGCGACCTGACCGGGGCGGAACTGCGGCGGCAGATCACCGAAGAGCTGCTGGGACGGGAGGAGAGCGGCAAGCTCGCCCTCACCTTGCTCACCTTCGGCTTCAAGAACGGGCCGCCGCGCGACGCCGACCTGACGCTCGACGTCCGCTTCCTGCCCAACCCGTACTACGACAAGGACCTGCGGCCGATGACCGGGATGGACGAAGAGGTCCGGGCCTACGTCGAGAACGGGACCCAGGCCGGCGAGTTCTACGGCCGCCTGCTGCCGCTGCTCGAGTTCCTCGTCCCCGCCTACGTCACCGAGGGAAAGAGCCACCTGACGATCGCGATCGGCTGCACCGGCGGCCGCCACCGCTCGATCACCGTCGCCGACCGCATTCGTCGCGACCTCGCAAGCCGCGAGGACGTGATCGTCCGGGTCAAGCACCGCGACGTGGAGTTGGGGTAGGGGTCATAGAATCGCCGGCTCTTGGCTGAGCCGGTCATATCCATCCGCGGCCTTCGTATGAGCTATGGCACTACGGAGGCGGTCCGCGGCATCGACCTCGAGGTCGAGCGCGGCGAGGTCTTTGCCTTCCTTGGGCCGAACGGGGCGGGGAAGACGACGACGGTGGAGATCCTCGAGGGGTACCGGCGGCGGACCGGGGGGGAGGTGAGCGTGCTGGGCGAGGACCCGGAGCGGGCCGGGCGCGAGTGGCGAGAGCGGATCGGGATCGTCCTGCAGAGCGGACGCCTCGATCCGTACTTGACCGTGCGCGAGTCGCTCGACCTCTACGCCGGCTACTTCCGTTCGCCCCGCCCCAGCGAAGAGGTGATCTCGCTGGTCGGCCTGGAGGGTAAAGCCGACGAGCGGGCCAGCCGCCTCTCCGGCGGTCAGCAGCGCCGGCTCGACGTCGGCATGGCGCTGGTCGGCGACCCCGAGCTGCTCTTCCTCGACGAGCCGACGACTGGCTTCGACCCCTCCGCCCGGCGCCAGGCCTGGGACGTGATCGCCGGGCTGCGCAACCTCGGCAAGACCGTCTTCCTCACCACCCACTACATGGACGAGGCGCAGCGGCTGGCGGACCGGGTGACGATCATCGCCGCCGGCCGGATCGTCGCCCAGGGGACGCCGGAGGACCTCGGGGAACGCGATGTCGGCGAGACGACGATCCGCTACCTCGCCGACGGCAGCGAGGTCGTGCTGCAGACGACCGACCCGGTCAAGACCCTGCACGAGCTGACCAGCGCGGCTCTCGCCAAAGGCGAAGAGCTGGAGGGCCTGGAAGTGACCCGGCCCTCGCTCGAGGACGTCTACCTGGAGCTGACCGCCGCCGCGGAGGAGAACGCCGGATGAACGGCCTCGCCCTCGTCGGCCACCAGTTCCGCTACGACCAGAAGGCGTTTTGGCGCAACCCGGCGGCCGTCTTCTTCACGGTGATGTTTCCGGTGATCGTCTTCCTCATCCTCGCCGTCGTCTTCAACGGCGAAACGGTGAACGTGCGGGGCGGGGTGGAGGCGACCACCTACTACGTGCCGGCGATCATGTCGCTGGCGATCATCTCGGCGACGATGCAGACGCTGGCGATGACGCTGGTGATCGCCCGCGAAGACGGCCGCCTCAAGCGCGGTCGCGGCACCCCGATGCCGCCCTGGGTCTTCATCGCCGGTCGGGTCGGCAACTCGATCGTCGTCGCCCTGATGATGCTGGTCCTGCTGGCGGCGATCGGCGGCGCCCTCTACGGAGTCAGCGTTCCCTGGGACCGCCTGCCGGCGATCCTGCTGACGCTCGTCATCGGCGCCGCCTCCTTCTGCTGCCTTGGCATCGCCCTCACCGCGGCGATCCCCTCCCAGGACGCCGCCGCCGCGATCGTCAACGCGCTGCTGCTGCCGCTCTACTTCCTCTCCGGCGTCTTCATCCCCGAAGACCAGCTCCCCAGCGGCGTCATCTCCTTCGCCGACCTCTTCCCGGTCCGCCACTTCTTCGACGCCTTCTTCGACGCCTATGTCCCCGCCGGCGGCTCCGCCGTTTCCTGGGACAACCTCGCCGTCGTCGCCCTCTGGGGCCTTGCCGGCCTCCTTCTCGCGATCAAGTTCTTCCGCTGGACGCCGCGGTCGGGTTGAGCCACCCGACTTGCCGGGAACCGCGCCCTATAGCCTCTCTTCTCCATGCTTCACCACGTTCTCCTGGAGGTTGGCGACCTCGACCGCAGCGCCGCCTTCTATGACTCGATGTTGGCCCCGCTGGGATGGCGGCGGCATTTCGAGCAGGATCAGACGATCGGCTGGGGCATCGCCAAACCCGTCTTCTTCGTCTCCTCCAAGCACGATCCGGCGCCGGGCTTCGGCCTGCTCAGCTTCTCCGCGCTGGGGATTGTCGCGGTCAAGGCGGCCTGGGAGAACGGGGTGAAATCAGGCGGCATCAGCGTCGCCGACCCCGGCGAGCAGCGCTCGCACGGCTCCGGCTCCTACTCCGCTTTTCTCAAGGACCCGGACGGGTACGAGATCGAGATAACCATCGGTTCCGACTGATCCGGAGCCGGAAGCGCCGAGTCCATAGGATCGGCTTCCCCACACGACATTAGGAGGAATCAGTTCATGGCTGTGAAGGTCGGCATTAACGGGTTCGGACGCATCGGGCGCAACGTCTTCCGCGCCGCCAAGGCGGCGAACGCCGACATCGAGTTCGTCGCTGTCAACGACCTCGTCGACACCGCCACGATGGCCCACCTGCTCAAGTACGACTCGATCCTCGGGCGCTACCCGGGCGAGGTCGAGGCAGGCGACGACGTCATCACCGTCGACGGCGCCGAGGTGAAGATGCTCTCCGAGCGTGACCCGGCGCAGCTGCCCTGGGGCGAGCTCGGCGTCGACGTCGTCCTCGAGTCGACCGGCTTCTTCACCGCCCGCCCTGACGCCGCCAAGCACCTCGAGGCTGGCGCCAAGAAGGTGATCATCTCCGCTCCCGCCAAGGAACCGGACGTGACCGTCGCCCTCGGCGTCAACTTCGACAGCGACTACGACCCGGAGAAGCACGACGTCATCTCCAACGCCTCCTGCACGACCAACTGCCTGGCGCCGCTGGCGAAAGTCCTGCACGAGGCGTTCGGGATCGAACAGGGGCTGATGACGACGATCCACGCCTACACCGCCGACCAGCGCCTGCAGGACATGCCGCACAAGGACCTGCGCCGGGCGCGGGCCGCGGCGCTGAACCTGATTCCGACGACGACCGGCGCCGCCAAGGCCGTCGGCCTGGTGCTGCCGGAGCTGAATGGCAAGCTGAACGGGTTCGCGATGCGGGCGCCGGTGCCGACCGGCTCGGTCGTCGATCTCACCTTCGACTCGGCCAAAGCGGTCAACCCCGAGGAGATCAACGCCGCGGTCAAGGAGGCCGCCGAGGGCCCACTGAAGGGGATCCTCTCCTACACCGAGGACCCGATCGTCTCCACCGACATCGTCGGCGACCCGCACAGCTCGATCTTCGACTCCGGCGAGACGATGGTGATCGGCGACGGCAAGCTGGTGAAGGTAGTCAGCTGGTACGACAACGAGTGGGGCTATTCCAACCGCTGTGTCGAGCTGGCCGGCAAGGTCTTGCCGTAGCGGCGCGTTAGATCAACAGATGGGATTCGACAAGGCAAGTGTCCGCGACGCCCCGGTGAAGGGGCGTCGCGTCCTCGTCAGGACCGACTTCAACGTACCGCTGAAGGACGAGGGAGGGGAACGGGTCGTCGCCGACGACACCCGCATCCGCGCAGCATTGCCGACGATCGAACTGCTGCGCGAACGCGGCGCGGCGCTGATCCTGATGTCGCACCTAGGGCGGCCCGGGGGCGAGCGCGTCCCCGAGCTCTCGATGGCGCCGGTGGCGAAGCGGCTCGCCGAGCTGATCGGCACCGATGTGACGCTGGCGCCTGGGGTGATCGAGGGCGATGTCGACCTCACCTGCGGCGCGCTCGGGCCGGGCAACGTCCTCCTGCTGGAGAACCTGCGCTTCGAGCCGGGGGAGACGAAGAACGACCCGAAGCTGGCGGAATCGCTGGGACAGTTGGGTGATGTCTACGTCAACGACGCCTTCGGCGCGGCCCATCGCGCCCACGCCAGCACCGCGGGGATAGCTGACTACCTGCCCGCCTACGCGGGGCTGCTGCTGGAGCGCGAGGTGACTGAACTGACCCGGGTGGTCGAGTCGCCGCAGCGCCCGCTGGTGGTCGTGCTCGGCGGCGCCAAGGTCTCCGACAAGGTCGGGGTGATCGACCGTTTCCTCGAAGTCGCCGACCAGATCCTGATCGGTGGCGCGATGTGCTTCGGCTTCTTCGAGGCGCAGGGGATCCCGACCGGCGACTCGCTGGTCGAGGGGGTCGAGGCGGCGAAAGAGGCGCTGGAGCGGGCCGAGCAGTCCGACTGCGAGCTGCAGCTGCCGGTCGACCTCGTCCTCGGCCGCGAGTTCTCCGCCGAGACCGAGCGCAAGGAGAGCGACGGGGTGGAGGTGCCAGACGGCTGGATGGGCCTCGATGTCGGCCCGCGCACCGCCAACGCCTACGCGCAGGCGATCGCCGACGCCGGCACCGTCCTCTGGAACGGGCCGATGGGCGCTTTCGAGATGGAGCCCTTCGCCGGCGGCACCCGCGCCGTCGCCGAGGCGGTAGCCGCGGCGCCGGGGACGACGGTGGTCGGCGGCGGCGACTCGGTCGCGGCGCTGAACCAGTTCGGCCTCGAGGACAAAGTCGACTGGGTCTCGACCGGCGGCGGCGCCTCGCTGGAGCTTTTGGAGGGAAAGAAGCTGCCGGGCGTGGAGGCCCTGCTCGATGCCGAAGAGGAGACCGCGAATGCCTGATCGCACGCCGTACATCGCCGCCAACTGGAAGATGCACAAGACCGTCGCCGAGGCGGCCGAGTTCGTCGACGCGCTGCTGCCGCGGATCGCCGCGACCCAGAGCGATGTCGTCCTCTGCCCGCCGTTCACTGCCCTGACCGCGGTGGTCGAGCGGCGCTACGGGACCGCCGTCAAAGTCGCCGCCCAGAATATGCACGAGGAGGACTCGGGCGGCTTCACGGGCGAGGTCTCGGCGCCGATGCTGGTCGAGCTCGACGTCGAGGCGGTCGTCCTCGGTCACTCCGAGCGCCGTCAGTTCTTCAACGAGACCGACGAGGCGCTGGCCCGCAAGGTGCCGAAGGCGCTCGAGGCAGGGCTGGAGCCGATCCTTTGCGTCGGCGAGAGCGAGGAGGCGCGCGACGCGGGGGAGACCGAGCGGGTGCTGGAGCGCCAGCTGCAGGCCGATCTCGGTGGACTTGGTCCCGAGCAGATCGAGAACGTCGTCATCGCCTACGAGCCGATCTGGGCGATCGGCACCGGCCGCACCGCGACGCCGGACCAGGCCCAGGAGGCATGCGCCTTCATCCGCGACGTGCTGCGGGCGCGCGGAGCTGCTGCCGACGCAGAGCGGATCCTCTACGGCGGCTCGGTCAAGCCGGGCAACGCCGGGGAGCTGCTCTCGCTGCCGGATGTCGACGGCGCCCTGGTCGGCGGCGCCAGCCTCAACCCCGACGACTTCGCGGCCATAGTCGAGGCAGCGGGCTGAGGAGATGCCCGATCCCGTCCCCTCGCTGGCGCTGATCATCCTCGACGGCTGGGGGCTGGCGGAGCCGGGGCCGGGCAACGCGATCTCGCTGGCCGAGACGCCGGTCTTCGACCGCCTCTGGGGCGAGTTCCCGCACACCCAGCTCTCCGCCCAAGGGCCCGACGTCGGTCTGCCCGAGGGGCAGATGGGCAACTCCGAGGTCGGCCACCTCAACCTCGGCGCCGGCGCGATCGTCAAGCAGGACCTGGCCCGGATCGATGACGCCGTCGCCGACGGCAGCTTCTTCGAGAACGAGGTCCTGCTCGCCGCCTGCGACCGGGCCCGCAACAGCCCCCGTGGCCGCCTGCACCTGCTCGGCCTCGTCTCCGACGGCGGCGTCCACTCCGGCTGGGAGCACATCGAGGCGACGATCGAGCTGGCCGCCCAGGAGGGCGTGCCCGACGTCGTCTTCCACGCCTTCACTGACGGCCGCGACACGCTCCCGCACGGCGGGAAGGGCTACATCGGAGAGCTGGAACGCTGGCTGCGGGCGGCCGGTCGCACCGCCACCGTCAGCGGCCGCTACTACGCGATGGACCGCGACACGCGCTGGGAGCGGACCAAGCTCGCCTACGACGCGATCGTCCACGCGCGGGGGCTGCACGCCGAGACCGCGGTTGCGGCGGTCGAAGCCGCCTACGAGCGCGACGAAACCGACGAGTTCGTCAAACCGACGGTGATCGGCGACTACGACGGCGCCGCCGCGGGCGACGTCGCGATCTTCGTCAACTTCCGCCCGGACCGAGCCCGGCAGATGAGTCGCGCTCTCGCCGACCCCGACTTCGACGAGTTCCCCCGTAACGGGGCGACCCTTGACCTGACGACGATGACCGCGTACCGCAAGGGCTGGCCCTACCCGGTCGCCTTCCCCGAGCAGCGCCCGCAGACGACGCTGGCGGAAACGATCGCCAACGCTGGCGGCAGCCAGCTCCACGTCGCCGAGACCGAGAAGTACGCGCACGTCACCTACTTCTTCAATGGCGGCCGCGAGGCCGAGCTGGAGGGGGAAGAGCACTGCCTGGTCGACTCGCCTCGCGACGTGCCGACCTACGACCACAAGCCGGAGATGAGCGCCGAAGGCGCTGCCGAGGCCTTCGTCTCACGCTGGACCCAGGGCGACTACCGCTTCGGGATCATCAACTTCGCCAACCCCGACATGGTCGGACACACCGGCGTGATCCCCGCCGCCGTCAAGGCAGTCGAGACCGTCGATGCCCAGCTCGGCAAGGTCATCGATGCCGTCACCGCCAAGGGCGGCGCCTGCATCGTCACCGCCGATCACGGCAACTGCGATCACATGCTCGAGCCCGACGGCTCCCCCAACACCGCCCACTCGCTCAACCCCGTCCCCCTGATCGTCACCGAGCAGGGCCTCCACCTCCGCGACCACGGCATCCTCGCCGACGTCGCCCCCACGGCCCTCGACCTCCTCGGCATCGAGCAACCGGAGGCGATGACGGGCCACTCGCTGGTCGAGTCCGACTAGCGCCGGTTACTGCAGCCAGTAGCCCACCACCGCGCCGACCCAGCCGGCAGCGAGTTTCTGGGTCGCCGCATCTCCCGTTTCCAAAACTAGGATGCTGAGTCCTGCGAAGAGAAGAGCGCAGGAGATGCAGACCTGCGTGACGAGGCGGATCAGGTCTTCGTTCATAGACCCTCCACCCGATGGGGGTAACTAGAAGAGTTTCTCCTGTCGGTTCCGTCGGCGGAGGCGCTCAGCGCGAACCACTGCGGCTGCATAACGCAAGCGATTCCCAAACCAGTGGCGGTGCTCCATAACGGGTCGGGGGACGTCCCCAGGGGGCGGGTTTCTCTGCGTGCGGGTATCGGTCTGCTCCATCGTGGACTTCACGTATCGGAGCTTAAAGGGCCAGCGGACAGAAAGTCTCCCCCTCTCCTACCTCCTTAATCGAGCAATTTCCGGAATTCCGCTTCGGTCAGGACCCGCTTGAAGCCACCTGCGGCTCCCGCGTCTCGACGTCGATCCGGGGGAGGATTCGCTCGAGCCAGTCGGGGATCCACCAGTTGCGGGGTCCGAGCAGCTGCATCACCGCGGGTACGAGGACCATGCGGACGAGGGTGGCGTCGAGGAAGATCGCCGAGGCGAGGCCGATCCCGAAGAGCTTGAGGAAGACTTCGGGCGAGGCGACGAAGGCGAGGAAAACGACGACCATGATCGCCGCCGCGGCGGTGATCACCCGGGCCGTCTTGGCGAGGCCGTCGGCGACGGCGCGTCGGGTATCGCCGTCCTTCAGGTACTCCTCGCGGATCCGCGAGATCAGGAAGACCTCGTAATCCATCGAGAGCCCGAAGAGGATCGCGAACATCATCACCGGCATGAACGGGGCGATCGGAACTTCGTGGTCGATCCCGATCAGTTCGCCGACCGCTCCGCCCTGCGCCACCAGGGTCATCACCCCGTAGGCGGCGCTGACGGAGAGCAGGTTCATGATGCCCGCCTTCAGCGAGATGAACGGCGAGTGGAAGGCGACGAGGAGGAGCAGGAAGGAAAGGCCGACCACCCCGGCGATGAACCAAGGCATACGGCCGGTGATGTATTCGCTCTGGTCCTCCAAGGCGGCGTTGACGCCGCCGACCAGAGCGTGGACGCCGGAGTTGCCGAGTACCTGCGGGATCACCGTCCCGCGCAGTTCTTCGACCAGTTCGGAGGTCGCCTCGTCCTGCGGGGAGGTGCTGGGGATGACGGTGACGATCGCCGCCGTTCCTTCGGCGTTGAAGCGTGCCGGCTGCACGTAGGCGACGCCGGGGAATTCGCGTAGCTGCGTGACGAGAGTTTCGACTGCGGCTTCCCCGCCGGTATTCGGCAGTTCGGCCGCGATCACCAGCGGGCCATTGGCGCCGGGGCCGAAGCCCTCGCTGATCAGGTCGTAGGCTTCGCGCGTCATCGTCCCCTTTTTGTCGTTGCCGGCATCGGGGAAGCCGAGGCGCATGCCGAGGGCGGGGGCGGCGAGGGCGAGCAGGATCGCCGCGGCGACGATCGCCGCCGTCCACGGGCGCCGCTGCACGGCGTGGCTCCAGCGGGCGGCGGGGGAGTTGCCGTCCCCTTCGGGCCGGTCGAGGCGGCGACCGAGGTACGGGATCCGCAGCCGGTCGACCCGCGGGCCGAGGTAGGAGAGGAGCGCTGGCAGCAGCGTGATCGAGGCGAGCATCACGACCAAGACCGCCAGCGAGGCCGAGATCGCGACCCCGTACATGTAGGGGAGGCCGGTGATGAAGAGCCCGAGGATCGCGATCACCACGGTGCTGCCGGCGATGATCACGCTGCGGCCGGCGGTACTGACCGCCTCGACGACCGCGTCGTGGCGATCCTTACCGGACTTCATCGCGGTGCGGAAACGGGTCAGCACCAGCAGCGCGTAGTCGATCCCGACGCCGATCCCGATCAGACCGGAAACGGCCGTGGTCCAGTTGGGGACGTCGATCACGTTGGCGAGGAGGACGATCAGGCCGCCAGAGGAGATGCCGAGGCCGACCAGGGCGATCACCAGCGGCAAGCCGGCGGCGACGAGCGAGCCGAAGGCGATCAGCAGCACGATCGCGGCGCCGAGGAAGCCGAGGCCCTCGGGGCTGGTCGATTCCTGGGCGAGGTAGATCGGTTCGCCGCCGAGCTTGATCTCGAGGCCGCCGCCGCTGTTGGCTTCGGCGGCGTCGATCAGCTGTTCGCCCTGCTCCTTCTTGACCTCCCAGCCGGGGACGTTCAGCGGCAGGGTCGTGGTCGCGATTTTGCCCTCGTCGGAGACGCGGACCGGCGCCGCCTTGCCGACGTGCTCGACTTCTTCGGCTTCGGCGAAGAAGGCGCTCATCTGCTTCTTGGCGGCGGCGCTCTGCGCTCCGGCCGGGTCTTTCCAGACGACGTAGATTTCCTGCCCGGAGTAGCCGCCGAACTCGCGTTCGGTCAGTTCGCTCGCTTCCTTCGACTCGGAGCCGGGGGTGTTGTAGTCGGCGTGGTACTCGCCCTTGAGTGCGGAGCCGAGGCCGATGATGACGACGGTGGCGACGATCCAGGCGACGACCATGCGGCCGCGGCGGCGGTAGGCGATGTCGGCGAGGCGGGCGAGACGACGGGTCATGGGGCGGATCCTTCCCTCTTGGAATATTCTTTACATCTAGAAAGGTTTCAACTCGAAACTATTCATAGCACAAACGAGCGAGTACGATCTTCCCCCCATGAACCCCCCCGGCATCAACGGCGATCGCGCGCCATCGACCCTCGCCTTCCTCCTTTCCCAGGTGGGGATCCACGCCTCGAAGCGCTTCGCCGAACGGATCGCCGCCGCCGACCTCAACCCGCCGCTCTTCCGCATCCTCAACCTCATCGCCGCCGCCGAAGGCCGCTCCCAGCAGGCGATCGCCGCCGCGATCGAAATCCCCCCCAGCCGGATGGTGGCCCTGGTTGACGAGGCCGAGCAGCGCGGCCTGGTCGAACGTCGGCCCGAACCCAAGGATCGCCGCGTCCGCGCCCTTTTTCTCACCGCCGAGGGCAAGCGTTGCCTCGCCCGCGGCCGGGAGATCGCCGCGCAGCACGAGAAAGAGCTGACCAAGGGCATGGCGGCGGCCGACCGTAAGCGCCTCGTCGACCTGCTGCAGCAACTCGTCGACGCCCAGGCGATCGGCAAGGGAGTGCATCCCGGCCTCGGCGAGAAGGACCCGGCGCAGTAGTGCGTAGCGACCCGCAGCGCCTCAGGTTCGAGATCGATGCCCGCGACGGCAGCGCCCGCGCGGGCATCATCCACACTGCCCACGGCCCGATCGAGACGCCGGCCTTCATCCCCCTGGCGACCAAGGGGACGGTGCGCGGGCTGGAGTCGACCGAGGTAGCCGAGCTCGGCTACCAACTGATCCTCGGCAACACCTACCACCTCTTCGTCTCGCCGGGGCCGGAGCGGATCGCCGCCGCCGGCGGCCTGCACGGCTTCATGGGCTGGGAGCGGGCGCTGATCACCGACTCCGGCGGCTTCCAGGTCTTCTCGCTCGCCCACGGCGGCGTCGCCAACGAGGTCAAGGGCAGCGGCCGCTCCGGCGACCAGGGCTCGAAGGTCGAGATCACCGAGGAGGGCGCCCGCTTCCAGTCCCCGCGCGACGGTGCCGAGCTCTTCATCTCGCCCGAGGTTTCGATGAGCGTGCAGGCGGCGCTCGGCTCCGACATCGCCCTCGTCTTCGACGAGTGCACGCCGTTCCACGCCGACCGCGACTACACCGCCCGCTCGACCGAGCGCACCCACCGCTGGCTCGACCGCTGCCTCGCCTGGCACGAGGCGGACGGGCCGGAGCGGCAGGCCGTCTTCGGGATCGTCCAGGGCGGCACCCACGAGGACCTGCGGCGCGAATCGGCCCAGTGCGTCTCCGAGGCCGGGGTGGACGGGCTGGCGATCGGCGGCACCCTCGGGCGCGACAAGGAGGAGATGGCCTCGGTTCTTGCCTACACGGCGCCGTTGCTGCCCGAGGAGGCTCCCAAGCACCTGCTCGGCATCGGCGAGGTCGACGACCTGCTCGGCGGCATTGCCCTCGGCCTCGACGTCTTCGACTGCGCCGTCCCCACGCGCCTCGCCCGCCATGGCGTCGCCTTGGCGCCGAGCCCCGAGACCCGCTGGCGCCTCGACATGCGCAAGGGCGGCTGGGTCGGCAACCGCGAACCGCTGGTCGAGGGCTGCCCCTGCCCCGCCTGCCAGCACCATGACCGCGACTACATCAGCTACCTCTCCCGCGCCGAGGAGCTAACCGCCGTCCGCCTCATCGTCCTCCACAACCTCACCTACATGCGCGAGCTCACCACCCACGCCCGAACTGCGATCAAGCAAGGAACCTTCGACACCTACCGCTCCGCCGTCCTATCTGGCTCCCCACCCTGGAACACCGAATCCCACTGACGCTCGTGAAGGCGACTGGGACCCCCTCCGAACGGCTTGTACTTCTCGGCCAATACAACCTCGGACGGCAACCGACGCCCCACCCGAGCAAGTTGAGAGAGGAGGGGGTCCCGGTCGCCCCACCCCCGACCGCTATTCGGTGTTCTTCTTCACCAGTTCTTTGACTTCTTCGACGACCTTGTCGATCGTGTCGCCCGCGACTCGGCTGACCTTTACCCCGGCCGCCTTGTCGGTGGTGACGATCACCGCGGTCGCCACTGCGGCGGCGACCAAGACCAGCGCGACCAGGGCGAGGATGAAGCGGAAGAAGCGCGAGAAGGCGCCACGGCGGGCGGGCTGCGCCGCGCGGGGAGCCGCGGCCGCCGCCGCTGGCTGTCGCGGCGCTGGGCGCCGGGTCGGTGAGGCGGGCCGGTACTCGGTCTGGGCGGTGTCGCGACCCATGTGGCGGGTCGCGGCGGTGTCGCCGCCCAGCACCCGGGTCGCCGAGGTCCCCTCTTCCATCGGCAGCGTCACGTCCTCGCCTTCGAGGCCGAGCCGCAGGCCCTGCGCCAGCTCATCGGCGCTGGCGTAGCGCCGGTTCGGGTCGCCCTCCAGCGCTCGCAGCACCGCCGCCCCCAGCGTCTTCGGCACTTCGCTGTTGTAGGTGTCGGGCGGCAGCGGCTTCTCGTTCTGCTGGCGCACCGCTAGCTCGGCCAGCGAGGAGCCCTCGTAGGGCAGCCGCCCGGTGAGGAACTGGTAGAGGACGACGCCGAGGGCGTAGACGTCGGTCGCCGGCGTCGCCTCCTCACCCCGCACCTGCTCGGGCGCCAGGTAGGCGGCGGTCCCAACCACCGAGCCGACCTGGGTGATCCGCGTCTGCTCGATCGCCCGGGCGATCCCGAAGTCGGTCAGCTTGACGATCATCTCGCCGCCGCCGACCGGGCCGCCGACGATCATCAGGTTCCCCGGCTTGACGTCGCGGTGGATGATCCCGCGCCGGTGCGCGTAGTCGAGCCCGGCGCAGGCCTGGACCCCGATCTCGGCGGCGATCTCCGGTTCGACCGGCCCGTGCCGCTGCAGGATCTGCGCGCCGGAGCGCCCGTCGACGTACTCCATGACGATGTAGCGACGGCCCCCGTCCTCGCCGCTGTCGTAGACCTGGACGATGTTGGGGTGGATCAGCTTCGCCACCGCCAGCGCCTCACGTTTGAACCGTTCGACGAAGCGCTCGTCGTCGGAGAGGTGCTCGGCGAGGACCTTGACCGCGACCGTGCGCTCGAGGATGCGGTCGGTCGCCTTGTAGACGTTCGACATTCCGCCGGTGCCGAGCTTCTCACCGGTCTCGTAGCGGCCCGAGAGCATTCCGGCCTCCATCATTCTTCGACCCCTACGCCCGGGCCAACGCCGCCCGATTCGGATTCTTCAGATTCCGGAGCGGGGGCAGGCGGAGGCGCTTCTTCCTGCCCTTTTCCTTTGCCTTTGCCTTCGGACTGCGGCGGCAGGTTCCCTTCTTCGTCTTCAGGGGTTTCCGCTTGTTCTTCCTTCTGCTCTTTCTTTTCGGCCTTTTCCTGGGCCTTTTCGGCCTTTTCTTCGACTTCCAGTTCTTCCTCTTCCAATTCTTCAGCTTCAACATCCGATTCCAGCGAAGGTTCCGCTTCTTCGCTCGCTTCTTCTTCGCAGCGGCCGACCACTTCGCTCAGCTTCGCCGTCCCTTCCTCCAGTGCGGCCTTCAGCTTCGGCGCCACGTCGTTCAGCTGTTCGACTTCGGCGGCGACCGTCGCCACCGCGTCTTCGGCGCCGATGCAGTCGTCGCTGGCGGCCAGTTGCCGGACTTCGTCGAGGTTGGATTCGATCTGGTTCGCCGTCGGTTCCGGCAGCAGCTTGGCGTCGCTGCCGCCACCGCAGGACGCCAGCGCCACCGCGCTGGCCCAGCCGAGGAAGAGGGCGAGCAGAAGTGCGCTCAAGCGGCCCATAGTTCGAGTCTAGACAACGGTCCGGGATTGATATTTACCCTGCATTTCGGGATCAACGACCGACCTCCAGGCGCTCCGCGAGCGTCTCGGGCAGGCCGGCGGCCCGGATCGCCGTCGCGGCCGCCTCGACGTCGTAGTCGACCCGGTGCCAGCGCGCCGTCCAGGCGTCGGTGTCGAGCTCGAGCCAGGCGGCGCGCCGGTCGCCGTCGCGCGGCTGGCCGACACTGCCGGGGTTGAGCAGCCACTCGCCCTCGTCCAGCTCGATCTCGGCGCCGTCGCCGGCCTGCGTCCCCTGGGCGTAACCGGGGCGGGCGCCGGGCAGGTTGACGAAGAAGAGGGCGACGTGGGAGTGGCCGATCAGGCCGACCCGCTCCTCCATCGCCTCGAACCCCGCTTCGGCCTGGTCGGTCGAGAGCACGTACTCCCAGACGGGGTCGCGGGGGGAGGCGTGGAAGAGGCCGACGCCCTCGCGCGAGCCGGCGGGTCCAAGCGAGGCGAGAAAGTCGAGCGTCTCCTGGTTGACGTTCTCGCGCGTCCACTCGACCGCGGTGGCGGCGCCCTCGGAGAAGGTCGCGATGTCGAGCGCTCCCAGCAGCGCCAGGTCGTGGTTGCCGACCAGGCAGGTGCTGCAGCGCTCGCGCACGAGCGCCGTGCAGACGTCGGGGTCGGCGCCGTATCCGACCATGTCGCCGAGGCACCAGGTCTCCTCGACGCCGGCCTCGTCGACCGCCGCGAGGACGGCTTCGAGGGCCTGCCGGTTGGAGTGGATGTCGCTGAGGACGGCTACGCGCAAGGCGGGCAGCGTAACGTGGCCCGGCCGCGGTCCATACGATTGGCCCGTGACCGCAACCGATTCGATCACCGCGCTGCGGGGCGCGGTCGAGGGTGCCACCCGGGCTTTGCGCGACGGCGAGGAGAGCGAGCCGCGGCCCACTCTGGAGCGCCCGCCGAAGCCCGAGCTGGGCGATTACAGCTCCAACGCGGCGATGCTGCTGGCGCGACACCTCAGCGACAACCCGCGCACAGTCGCCGAGCAGCTGCGCGAGCAGTTGGAGGCCAATGCGGACTTGGCGCCGGATCTGGAGCGGATCGAGGTCGCTGGCCCGGGTTTCGTCAACTTCTACCTCGCCGACTCCTGGTACCTGCGGGCGCTCGGCGACCTGGCCGAGGCCGGGGAGGACCTGGGGCCGGTGCCGACCGAGACGCCGGAGAAGGTCCTGGTTGAGTTCGTCTCCGCCAACCCGACCGGGCCGATCCACGTCGGCACCGGCCGCCACGCCGCCTACGGCGACTCGCTGGTGCGCCTACTGCGGGCGGAGGGTCACGACGTTCAGCGCGAGTACTACATCAACGACGCCGGCAGCCAGATCGACCGCTTCGCCGACTCGATCGCGGCGCGAATGGCGGGGCAGGAGCCCCCCGAGGACGGTTACGCCGGCGAGTACGTGACCGAGATCGCCGAGCGCCTGCGGGGCGAGGGCATCGACCCGGAGGATCGCGAGGCGGTGAAGAGGCGCGGGATCGAGCTGATGCTGGCGGGCGTGGGGGAGACGCTCGAGCGCTTCGGCGTCCACTTCGACAACTGGTTCTCCGAGCGCACCGTCTACGAGAAAGGCGAGGTCGAGGAGTCGCTGGCCGAGCTGGAGAAGCGCGGCCACACCTACCGCAGCGAAGACGCGCTCTGGCTGCGGACCACCGAATTCGGCGATGACAAGGACCGGGTGCTGATCCGCTCCAACGGCGAGGCGACCTACCTGACGCCGGACATCGCCTACCACTGGGACAAGCTGCAGCGCGGCTTCGACCGTCTGATCGACGTCCTCGGCGCCGACCACCACGGCTACGTGGCGCGGATCCGGGCCGCGATCGAGGCGCTCGGCGGCGATCCGGAGCGCTTCGAGGCGCTGATCATGAGCCTCGTCCACGTGGTCGAAGCTGGCGAGCGGGTGCAGATGTCGAAGCGCAGCGGCGACTTCATCACCCTCGACGAGCTGCTCGACGACATCGGCGTCGACGCCACCCGCTGGTTCATGCTCTGGCGCGGCTATGAGACGACGGTGGACCTCGACCTCGAGCTGGCCCGCAGCCAGTCGAGCGAGAACCCCGTCTACTACGTGCAGTACGCGCACGCTCGCATCGCCAGCATCCTCCGCAAAGCCGCCGACGAGGGATCGGAGCCGGGCGGCTTCGGCGCCGCCGATGGGCGGGCGCCGCTGGAGGAGAGCGAGAAGGTCCTGATCAAGCGCCTGCTCGAGTTCCCCGAGGAGGTGCGGGCGGCGGCGGCGCGGCGGGCGCCGCACCGGATCTGCGCCTACTCGACCGCGACCGCAGCCGACTTCCACGCCTTCTACCGCGACTGCCAGGTGGTCGGGGCCGAGGGCGAGGGGGTGGAAGCCTCGCGGCTGGCGCTCTGCCTGGCGACGAAGCGGACGATCGCCGCCGCTCTGGGCCTGCTGGGGATTTCCGCTCCCGAGCGGATGTGATGCTGCGGCGCCGAGCCAGGCTGCCGGTGCTGGCGGAGATCGCCGGCCCGGCGGAGGGATCACGGGCGTGGTCGTTGCGGCGGGAGGACTTCACGAGCCTGGAGAAGGCGCTGCCGCGGCTGGCCGAGCAGCGGGTCGTGCTGGTCAGCGGGGAGGGGGAGGCGGCGCCGGTCGCGGCGATCGCGCTGGCCGCCGCGGCCGCCTCGGCGGACCGGCACACGATCCTGGTCGAGTGCGACCTGGGGCAACCGCGGCTGGCGGCTCAGGTCGGCCTCGCCGCCGCTCCCGGCCTGCACGAGTACCTGCGCTGGGAGGCCGAGCCCCAGGACGTGATCCAGCCGGTCGTGCTGGGAGGACCAGCGGCGAGCAGCCTGACCGAGCCGCTGGTCTGCGTCTGCGGCGGTCGGCCGGCGACCAAGGCCGAGACCCTGCTGGGCCTGCAGAGCTTCGCCCACATGGTCGCGAAGCTGCGCGCCGCCTACGAGCTGGTGATTCTCAGCGGTGCCCCGGTCGCCGAGGAACCAGGGCCGTGCGCTCTGGCGGCGCAGCAGGCGGACGCGGTGGTGGCGGGTCTACCGGCGTCCGCGGCAAGTAATCGTGACGGCCGCGCGGTGCGCGCGGCGATCAACCGCCTGCCGATTCCAGCGCTCGGCGCGATCGCCGTCGGAAGCTGAGCAGTGCGACTTATGGCTGCTATGCGACCAAAACTCGCACTGCCCGTCCTCTATAAGTCGTAGCGAGCCAGATCGGCGTCGAGTCGATCGGCGTCCTCGCCTTGGGGGCCGATATCGGGGGCGTCTTTCTCGCTTTTGCCATTGCTGGCGCGTCGCCACCGCATCACCCCGAGCGCCAGCGCCACGGCGGCGGCGGCGAAGGCGACGATCGGCACCACGTAGGCGGAGAGGCTGAAGCCAGAACCCTGCGGCAGCGCCAGCACCTCGTCGCCGTACTCGGCCACCAGCGCGTCCTTGATCTGCGCTTCGGTCTTGCCCGCCGCGATCAGCCGACGGATGAAGGCTTTCTCGCGCAGCGCCTGCGGCGATTCGGCCAGCTGCAGCAACGTCCCGCAGACCGGGCACATCACCTGCTTTTCGATTTCGATCAGCGATGCCCGCTGCTCTGCCGCAGCAGCGGGGGCCAGCACCGTGAGCGCGACGAGGGCCAGCAGGACCAGGCGCCGCCTCACGACTTCCCTTCCGGCAGGAACGGCGCCACTTCGTCGCGTAGGTACTGCTCGTCAACCGGGCCACGCAGCAGCCACTGCACCTTCCCGGTCGGGTCGACCAGGTAGTTCTCCGGGACGCCGGTGGTGCCGAAGTCGTGGGCGGCGCCGCCGTCCCCGTCGCGCAACTGCGGGTAACTGAGCCCGTAGCGGCGCACGAACTCGCTTCCGTCGCCGCTCAGGTCGCGACTGTCGATCCCGACCACGGTGAAGCCAGGCCCGCCGTGCTGCCGCTGGAACTTCTCCAGCGCCGGCGCCTCGTCTTTGCACGGCACGCACCACGAAGCCCAGAAGTTGACCAGCACCCACTTTCCCTTGTAATCGGCCAGCGAGCCATCGCCTCCACCTTCGAGCCGCGGCAATGGCGAGCTCGGCGCCGGATCTCCCACTTCCACGCCCGAGGAGCCTTTGCTGACCAGCCCGAAGACGAGCAGGCCGACGACCGCCAGCACGGCCAGCACTGCGATGGAAGAGCGCACGCTCACAGACCGCCAAGATTAGTTCCAGCGCCCTCCCGGCACCCCCACGCCCAAGGTCCTCACATAGGGTTTAGGAGGTAATGGAGGCGGTAGGGACCAGCAGCGGAAGCGCAGGGGCCGCGGACGCTTGGATGCCTGCTCGTCTGATCCCGGTTGCTGGCATCCGTGGGCAGGAGGAGCAGGAGATTCGCGGCGCGTCATCTCTGCTTGCCGTCATGACCGCTGTTGACGAGTTCGGAAAGAACCTGCTCAAGGAGATAGGGGCGCCCGCTGGCCGGATTTCGACCTTCACGGAGGTGCCCCTAAAGGCAGCCGATGGAAAGACGCTTCGACCGGATGGTGCGATAGTCGTAGAGCGCGGCAAGACCAGTTGGCGTTGCCTTGTCGAGGTAAAGACCGACAACGCGGCCCTACGTGTAGAGCAGATCAATGACTATTTGGATTTGGCCCGCGAGCATGGCTTCGACGCGCTAGTAACGATCTCCAATCAGATCACTGCAGGGCCGGACGACGTTCCCGTCGAAGTCGACGGACGCAAACTCCGCAGGGTCAAGCTGGTGCATCTGTCGTGGTGGCGGATTCTCACCGAGGCGGTCCTGCAACATCAGCATCGCGGGGTCAAAGACCCGGACCAGGCGTGGATTTTGAATGAGCTGATCGCCTACCTGGAGCATGAGAAATCCGGGGCGGTCGGCTTTGAGGACATGGGCAAGCAATGGGTCACTGTTCGGAACGCTGCCCGTGACGGAACGCTTAGACCAACCGACGGCGGCGTGCGCGACGTTGCGGAGCGGTGGGAGCAGTTCATGGAGTACCTATGTCTGAGTCTCAGCCAGGACCTAGGTGTCGAGGTTCTCTCGGTGCAGTCCCGGGCGAAAAGTGGGGTCGCGTGGACTGACGCGCTTCTCAAATCGCTTTGCGATGAAGGGAGGCTGACCGGCTCCTTCAGAGTCCCCGATACGGTCGGCGCAATCGAGGTTGAAGCTGATCTGCGAGCGCGACAGACCCGAACCAACGTCAAAGTTGCCGCGCCGAAAGATGGTCGCCCACTCACGCGGATCAACTGGATCCTGAGGCAGTTGAAAAAGGCCCCCGGCGACCTTCGCATCGAAACTCACTTCGCTCGGACCAAAGAAACCACTGCGGCCTTGCTGATCGAGGCAAGCCAGGACGCTGGGATGCTGCTATCGCCCGCCGACCCAAAGCGGGAGCCGCGGGCTTTCACGTTGTCGCTCGCTCGGCCACTCGGAACCAAGCGCGGTAAAGGCGAGCGTTCTTTCGTCCTTGAGACTCGGCGCCAGGTCGTGAGCTTCTATGGCGATCTGGTCGAGAACCTCAAGGCGTGGCAGGCCAAAGCGCCCAAGCTGCCGGATACTGAACCCGAAGGGCAGCCAGCCGGGGAAGATCCGAGACTAAGCGAGTCACCGCCGTCCGCGCTCCCCATTGTTCGTCCCCCGGAGGGTTCTTTGGGATCGGGTTCGATTGCTCCAGACTCTTCGCCAGAGTCGCCGAATCCAGACCGCGCGCCCTAGGCGAATAAACGCCTCAGACCGCATAGAATCAGCCCCACGCGGACGTAGCTCAGTTGGTAGAGCGCAAGCTTCCCAAGCTTGAGGTCGCGGGTTCGACCCCCGTCGTCCGCTTTCCCTGTGCTCTAAGCGTGTATGGGCCGCCAGCGATCAGGGCGTCAGGACGACGCGGCCGAACGCGTTGCGGCCCTCGATGTACTCGTGGGCGGCGGCGGCTTCGGCGAGCGGGAATGAACGATCGATCTCGACCACGAGCTCGCCGTTGGCTACCCGCTCCAACATCTCGCCGATCATCGGATGGATCCGGGCGTACTCGGATATGAGCGCGCCGCCGAGGTAGACCCCGCGCAGGGTGTTGTTCTTCGTCCAGAGGGACTGAGCCTCGATCGTCGAGCCCGACCGACCGGCCACGCCGACGCTGACCAGCGTCCCTCGGTAGGCCAGCACGCCGATGCTGTCGACGAGGTTCTGGCCGCCGATCGAATCGAGGACGACGTCGACACCGCGCGAGTCGGTCAGCTCGTTGGTGCGCTCGACGAAGCTGTCGGTCGCGTAGTTGATCCCGTGGTCGAGCCCGATCGCCTTCAGCCGCTCGAGCTTCTCGTCACTGGAGGCGGTGGCGATCACGGTCGCGCCCGCCTGCTTGGCGAGCTGGATCGCGGCCATCCCGACCCCGCCTGCACCGGCGTGGACGAGCACGGTCTGTCCCTCGGCGAGGTTGCCGGCGGTGAACAGGCACTCCTGTGCGGTTCCGAACGCGACCGGCACGCAGGCGGCGCGAGCGGCGTCGAGACCCTCCGGGATCGGCCAGGTCATCATCGCCGGGACCGCCCGCCTCTCCGCATGGGAGCCGACGGCGTTCAAGGCGACCACGCGGTCGCCCACCGCGGGCGCATCGACGCCGGTCGCCACCTCGCTCACGGTCCCGGCGCTCAGGTAGCCGACGATCCACGGGACCGCGGGCGGAGGAGAGGCCGCGCGGGCGAGCAGGTCGCCGCCCTCGATGCTGATCGCCTCGGCGTCGACGATCACGCAGCCGTCCGGGCACTCGGGCTCGGGCACCTCCTCGTAGCGAAGCACCTCGGGGGAGCCGTTCTCGTAGATCACCGCCGCTTTCATCGATTGCACCGCCCTTTCGTTCGCGAAGCCATCATCATGACCGCGTCTTCAACCAGGCGCTGCGGCGTTCGTGCCGTTCAGAGCCATGATTCGGCGGCGGAGACCGAGAGCAGGGTCAGGCAGACGCCGGCAAGCAGGGAGAGGCTGAGAGCGGCGATCCGCGTGCCAGCACCTGCCAAGCGCGCCTCGACCGGCGCGTTGCGGCGCCAATCGGAGCTCGCCAGCCGAGGCACCTCGAGCAGATGGCCGAGGACGTGCAGGCTCATCAGCCCGACCCAGGCGATGAAGCTGAGCTTGTGGGCGAAGATGAGCGTATTGCTCGGCGGTCCGGCGAGCAGCAGGGCCACGCCGGTGCCGAACAGGGCGATGGTGGTGAGGACCACACCCGGCGCCAGCACTCGCAGCGGCAGCGGTGGCGGGCCCTTCCTTATATAGGGCGGGCTGCCGGCGTAGTAGCGGACGAAGCGATAGCCGGTGCTGCCTAGCTTCAACAGCACCGGCGCAATCAGCAGCATGCCGATCAGGATGTGCGGCTCGATCAGCGAGCCGATGAATGGGATCGTCGCTCCCTCCGCCGCGAGGAGTATCAGCAGCGCCGCCGCGACGGCCCCGGTCAAACGCGCGTTGCCGGCGACCCCGTCGCGGATCCGTTCCACGGCTGGGTTCGCCTTCGCCTGGTACACGCAGTGAATTGTCCGCCGCTCAGCTTGCGCCAAGTTAAAGAGTGCGGAGGCATTGAGCCACCGTGCGACCATCTATCGCCCCTTCAACCGAAAAGGGCGAGCTCAGCCGGCTTTGGCGCCGATGTAGATGATCTTGTAGTGGCGGGATTCGTCGGGGGAGTCCGAGAGCAGGACCTGGCCGTCGCTCTCCCACATGCCGAGGGTCGCGAGGCAGTCGAGGCCGGCTGATTTCATCGCCGCGCGCACTTCGGGTTCGGCCCAGAAGCGCTCGCGATGTCTGATCGGCTCGACGTCATCGCCTTCGATGACGTTTTCGAAGGTGATCGGAGAATCTCCGACTTCGCCGACTGCGCGCCAGGTCCAGCGGCGCCCGCCGAACTCGACCTCCCTGACTTCGGTCGAGTAGACGCTTTTGAAGGTCGAGATGGCGTTGGAGTCGAAGAGGAGAAGACCGTTGTCGGCGAGGTTCGCCCGCATGCCGTCGAGGGCACGTTCGAGGTCCTCGTCGCCAAACAGGTAGTTGACGGGGTCGTTGAGCGAGATGATCAGCTCGAACTCGCCGAAGACCGGCAGCTCGCGCATGTCCGCTTGCGCCAGCTCTACCTGGTCGTCGGCCTCGGATTTGGCCCGCTCGAGCATCGCCGGGGAGAGATCGCAGCCGGTGATCTGCCAGCCACGACGCAGCAGCGGAGCGAAGGCGCGGCCGGTGCCGCAGGCGACGTCGAGGACGCGCCCGTGCCGCAGCCCGTGCTTCTCCAGCTCGGGCAACAGGACCCGCCCGAGCCACATCTCGTAGTCGTTCAGATGGTTGAACTCGTTGTAGATCGGCGCGAAGGCTTCGTACGCCTCGAGGACTTGGTCTTCTCCCATCGGTGCAGCCTAATGCAGCGATGTAGAGACTTTCTAGGGTCTGCCGTAAAGGCGATCCTTGGCCGCCAGCAGCTCTTTGTCAGCGGCGGCGAGAAGCGAGGCGCTGTCGCGATCGTCGCCGCTGGCGATGCCAAAGGAGACGCCGATTCCTCCCTCGCCCAGACCAGCGCTCCGCACCTGCTCGGCGATGCGTTCCCCTGCCACCGTCGCCTCGCCGCGGCTCGTGTTTGGCATCAGGACCGCGAACTCGTCGCCGCCGATGCGGAAGCAGTCGTCGGCGACGCGGGACTCGTCGAGGATGCGGGCGACGGCGCGCAGGACCTCGTCGCCGGCGGGATGCCCGAGCCGGTCGTTGACGCCCTTGAAGCCGTCGAGGTCGAGCAGGCAGAGGGCCAGTGGACGGTCGTTGCGGGAGGCACGGGCGAGCTCGATCGGCAGCCGCTCCTCGAAGGCGCGGCGGTTGGAGAGCCCGGTGAGGGCGTCGTTTCGGCTCTGGCGCGACTCGGCCTCGAAGAGGTTGGCGTGGGAGAGCTGGGCGGCGATCAGCTCGCTCAGCAGTTCCAGGGTCTCGACGTCGCCCGCGTCGAAGTGGTGCGCCTCCGGCGCGTAGACCTTGAGCACGCCGACGGTCTCCCCCTGGTGGGAGAGCGGTACGCAGATCATCGAGCCGGCGTTGACCCGGTGGCAGGCCTCGGCGTCGACCCGCTCGTCAGCGGCGGTGTCGTCGCTGCGCAGGACCCGCCCTTCGATCACGGACCGCCCAGAGAGGCTCGTCCGTATCTGCAGCTTGGTGCCGAGGTACGGGGTCGCCTCGCCGCTCGTCACCGCGTAGACCATCTCCTCGCCTTCGGCCAGCTCGATCACTCCGGAGCTGGCGCGGGTCAGCTCCTGCGCCCGCTGGGCGATCAGCTGCATGATCGTCTCGGGGTCGAGATCGCCGCTGACGATTTCGGTCTGGGTGCGGATGATCGCCCGCAACTGCTCTGCCGATCGTGAGGTGGTGGTCATCGCGTCCAATATCGGCCTCCGCAAGCACTTGATTTAGAGCGCCGGAAGTGTTCGGCTTGGGTGGGAGCCACATTTCACGCGAGGAGGAAGCGATGTACGCACGAGTTGCACGTTGGGAGGGCGCCGACGCCGAGACGCTCAAACGGACCGCGGACGAAATCCGCGCCGACGCCGAGTCCGGCCCGCCCGAGGGCCTGCCGGCGAAAGGCCTCTTGCTACTCCATGACTACGAGGGCGGCAAGGCTATGGCGGTCACGCTCTTCGAAACCGAGGAGGACTACCGCCAGGGCGACGAGAAACTGGACTCGATGAGCCCGCCCGGCGAGGGCATGGGCAGGCGCGTCGGAGTCGACAAATACGAGGTCGCTCTGGAACTGGAGGCCTAAAAGCTCAGCCAGCGCTCGAGCCTCAGCCGACGGCGACAGGATGCCGAGACTCTTCCTCGGTTTCGGCATCCTGCTCGCCCTCGTCCGCGTCCGCGCGATCCGCCCTGTCCTCCGCCGGCAGCCGATAGAAGTGCTCGGTCGCCCCGCGCACCTGTCGCTCGCGCACCAGTTCGATCAGCCCAGCTTTCGCCAACTCGGTGACGTGGTAGTTGGTGTTGCTGAGGGGGATCTGCAACTCGCGACTGAGGTCGCTGGGGGAGAGGACCCGGCCGCCGTCGATCCCGAGGATTTCGAGGATCGAGACTCGCAGGGAGTGCGCGGTGGCCCGGGCCAGTCGCTCCCAGTTCACCGGGATCGAGTCGTGCTGGGGAGAGCGCCCGTTCTTTGCTGCCGAATGCCCGTTTTGCGCTGCAAAGACATCCTTTTCGAGGGTTTTAAGGGGGTCATGTGGGGAGTGTCCGTTTGGGGTAGCCATGGGGCTAAGTTACCCAAAATTATTGATTCAAGTCATTATTTTTGGGTAGTATTTCCGTCGAGGATGCTTCTCGGGAGGAAAATTCCTTGGTCCGGCCGGGCTTTTTGCTCGGCCCTCGTCGTATGCCTGGTGGCGCTGCTGGCGACCGCTTCGGCGGCGCTCGCCGACACCGCCGACATCATCGCCCCGAGCGATCCGCACAACCCGCAGGTTGATTCGGGTTGGCAGGCGGGGACCTGCTCAGAAGAACCACCTGAAAGCGCGGATTTCTGCTCCGTTGCTACGCCGAGAAAGTTCTTCGAAACGGCCAGCGCCCATCCAAAATGGGGATTCACCCAGTTCATCGTCAAACACACGACCGCCGGTCCGCTCGAAGAGCCGGAAGGTGAAATCGCCACCGTCCGAGTCGACCTTCCCGTCGGGTTGAGCGTCAACCCGGGAGCGACCGAACGGTGTCCGCTGAAAGTCTTCGAAGAAAGCGCCGAAAAATGCGCCACGGAATTCGGGGAATCGGAGGTCGGCAAAAGCGAGGTGACCACCTCGCTCGGCGGAGTCGTGACTCCACCCACGCCGCCGCTGACCGAAGTCCCCGTGTACAACGTCGAACCCGCCTTCGGCGAGGCGGCCCGGTTCGGTCTCGAACTTGGGGGCAAAGAAGTCTTCCTTCGGGGCGACGTCGATTGGAGCGGTGACTATCACGAGGGATTCACGATCGATGTTCCCAAGACCCTCCCGATCGGTGGGCTTGTCCTCAAAAACCGGCTCGTCTTCGAAGGCACTGCGGGCGACGGCACCTTCATCACCACGCCCAGCACCTGTTTCGGCGAAGCCTTCACCGAATCGGGGAGCATCTATTCGACGTGGCTCCTCGCCCAATCCTGGACCGAGAAGGAAGAAGAAGAAAAAGGCGAAGGGTATGTATTCCCTCAGAGCGCCCAGCCGGCGTTCGAGTCGCCGATCCCGCCCGGCACGTCACCGAAAGACTGTGGCTCGATCCCGTATGACCCGACCATCGGGGTCGACCCCGGCACGGCGGAGGCGAACTCGCCCGCCGGCGCCGACGTCCAGATCAAAGTCCCGCACCTGATCGAAGAAGACGGGCAGGACAGCTCGCATACCCGCGACGCGACGGTAACTCTGCCGGTTGGGATGGGGATCAACCCCTCGGCTGCCAACGGCCTGCAGGTCTGCACCGACGCCCAGTTCGGCAAGGGCACGACGAACCCGGTCGCCTGCCCGCCGCAGTCGATCGTCGGGACGGCGAGGATCGAATCGGCGCCGCTGGAAGACCTGGCGAATCCGCAGCCCGAAGAAGTCCTCGAAGGCAACGTCTACGTCGGCCAGCAGCTGAGCCGCGACCCGACCTCCGGCGACGAGTACCGGATCTTCATCGAAGCCAAATCGGATCGCTACGGGATCTCGGTGCGCTTGATCGGCAACGTCCGCGCCGACCCGCTGACCGGGCAGCTCTCGACGACGATCACCGAAGCGCCGCAGGTCCCGTTCACCTCCTTCGACCTCACCTTCGTCGGCGGCGCCCGGGCGGTCCTCAGCAGCCCGCCGACCTGCGGCCCGAACCAGACGACTGCCTCGATGACCCCCTGGTCGGGCAATCCCGCGGCCCACCCGAGTAGCGACTTCACCCTGACCTCTGCGCCCGGCGGCGACAAATGCGCGAAAACGATGGGCGAGCGTCCCTTCTCGCCGTCCTTCGGCGCCGGTCCCGCAAGCTCAAAGGCTGGCGCCTTCAGCCCCATCTCGATCCACATCACCCGTTCCGACGGCCAGCAGGAGCTGAAAGGGGCGGACATCGTCCTGCCCCCGGGCATGACCGGAAAGCTCGCCGGAATCCCCTACTGCTCTGAGGCGGCGTTGGCGGAAGCGAGCGCGAAGCCCGGCAACCAGGAGAAGAGCAACTCCAGCTGTCCGGCCGCCAGCCAGGTCGGCACGGCGACGGTCAGCGCCGGCACCGGTCCGACGCCCTACAAGATCGAGGGCAGCAAGGTCTTCCTCTCAGGCCCCTACCACGGGGCTCCTCTCTCCCTGGCAGTTGTCACCCCCGCCACGGCCGGGCCGTTCGACCTCGGCACGGTCGTGGTGAGGGTGGCGCTGTTCGTCGACCCGGAAACGGCGCAGATCCACGCCGTCTCCGATCCGCTCCCGCATGTCTTCGGCGGCACCCAGCTCAGCATCCGCACCGTCGACCTCTCGATGGACCGACCCAACTTCACCCTCAACCCGACCAGCTGCGACCCGCTGGCGACGACGGGCTCGCTGGCCGGCGGGGGCGGGGACCCGAACAACCCGGCGAGCTTCGGTTCCTTCGCGGTCAGCGTCCCCTTCCAGACCACCGAATGCGGGGCGCTGAAGTTCCGGCCAAAGCTCTTCACCAAGCTGATCGGCGGGCGCAAGAAGATGAAGCGCGCGCAGCACCCGGCCTTCCGGGCAGTGCTGGTCGCTCGCGGCGGCGACGCCAACATCAGCCGCACGGCGCTGACCCTGCCGCACTCTCAGTTCCTCGACCAGGGGCACATCGGGACGATCTGCACCCGGGTGCAGCTGGCGGCTCAGGACTGCCCGGCGCGATCGGTCTACGGCTTCGCCAGCGCCAAGAGCCCGCTACTCGACGACGAACTCAAAGGCCCCGTCTACCTCGTCTCCTCCGACCACGAACTGCCCGACATGCTGGTCGACCTAAAGGGGCAGGTGAACATCCGCCTGCGCGGCGTGATCAGCTCGAGCAAGGCGCGGCTGAAGACGGTCTTCAACGGCGTCCCCGACGTGCCGGTAAGCAAGTTCGTGCTCAGCATGAAAGGTGGGAAGAAGGGCCTGCTGGTCAACTCGCGCGACCTCTGCCTCAAGCCCAACTTCTCCGTCCTCAACTTCAAAGCGCAGAACGGCAAGAAGCTGCGCAAGATGAAGCTGCCGCTGCGCACCCCCGGCTGCGGCCACGCCCACAAAAAGCACAAGCGCCTCCATCGCTGATCCGGGATTAACCGGCGGTTTAGCTGGGTACGGACCTGTCGAGGTGAGATCGCCAGTCGCGAAAATCGTCCTGCTCGCAGCTGCCCTGGTGATGCTCATCGCCGGGTCGGCCCAGGCGGGCGAAAACCCGTTTGCTCCCCAGCACACGCCGCCGCAGAACGAAGACGGGTGGCAGGCGGGAACCTGCCTCAACCCGGAATGTGCTCCGCAGGATCCCAGCATCTCCTTCTATGAAACGGCGGCTGGGCACCCCCTGTTTGGGATTACCCAGTTCATCATCAAGCACCACGGCAGCGAATTTCTCGGGCTCCCATTCTCCGAACCCGACGTCGACCTGAAGACCCTTCGCGTCGACCTTCCGGTCGGCCTCAGCGTCAACCCCGGCGCCTTGCCGCAGTGCGATAGCCCGCATCCCTCCGAATGCCCCCTCAACACCAAAGTCGGAATCAGCAAAGTGACGATCGTGCCGGAACTCGGTCTGCCGCTGACGATCACGGCCCCGGTCACGCTCGAAGCGAACGTCTTCAACATCAAGCCGCAGCAGGGAGAATCGGCGCGCTTCGGGTTCACCGTCAACAACCCACTTCCGGGCCAGCCTGCCAACGACATCTACCTCCAAGGCGATGTGGCGTGGGACTCGGACTATCACGAGGGCTTCACGATTCAGGTTCCCAAGGTCAGCAATGTCAAACTGCTGAAGAACCGCCTCATCTTCGAAGGGCGGAGCCACGAAAGTTCGGGCACCGGGTTCTTCCTCACCACCCCGAGTACTTGCTTCGACCCGACGCAGCCGACCTTCGCTCACACGTACTCGACCTATGCCCGCGGCGATTCGCTGCAGAACACCGACCAGAACTTCCCCAACGGCTCGCCCTTCGTCGAGTCGCCGCTGCCGCCGGGCACCAGCCCGAAAGACTGCGGCTCGATCCCGTTCAACCCCGGCCTGCACCTGAGCCCCGGCACTGACCAGGTCGACGCTCCCGCCGGCGCGACCACCGAGGTGACGCTGCCGGTCGAAGGCAACGCCGGGGGGCAGGAAACCTCGACGATGCGGACCGCGAGGGTGACGCTGCCCGCCGGGTTGGGCCTGAACCCTTCGGCGGCCAACGGCCTCCAGGCATGCACTGACGCTCAGTTCGGCAAGGGAACGCGGAACCCGGTTCAGTGCCCGGCGGCCTCGAAGATCGGGACGGCAAGTGTCGTCACCCCGCCGCTGCCGGAGGGCCCGCTGACCGGCAACGTCTACGTTGGCACCCAGAACAGCCGCAACCCTGAATCGGGTGAAGAGTTCAGGATCTTCGTCGACGCCGCCTCTTCCCGCTACGGCGTCGACGTCCGCCTGATCGGCAACGTCATCGCCAACGCGAAAACCGGTCAGCTCACTGCAGTCTTCGACGAACCGGCGAAAGCGGTCACCCGCGGCGGCAACAACGACAACCTTCCCAGCGGCCTGCCGCAGGTGCCCTTCACCACCTTCGCGATCAGCGTCGACGGTGGGCCGAAAGCGGCGTTGAGCAGCCCGCCGACCTGCGGCCCGAACAAAGCGACCAGCCAGCTGACGCCGTGGTCCGGCAATCCACCGGCGACTCCGTCGAGCGAGTTCTCGCTGGCCAAATTGCCGGGCGGTGGCGACTGTCCGAAAACGATGGCGGAGCGCCCGTTCAGCCCCGGCTTCAGCGCGAAGCCGAAAGACAGCTCGGCGAAAACCTTCACCCCCTTCTCCACCAACATCACCCGCCCGCCGGGCCAGCAGGAGCTGAAGGGGATCGACGTCACCCTGCCGGAAGGGGCGACGGCGAAGCTGAAAGGCGTTCCGTACTGCTCGCCCAAGGAGATCGCCGCGGCGGAAAATCGCTCGGGCGCGGACGAGCAGAAAAACGAGAGCTGTCCCGACGACAGCAAGATCGGGGCGGCGACGGTCAGGACCGGCACCGGCGACGCGCCGCTCGAGATCCACGGCACTGCCTATCTCGCGGGCCCTTACCAGGGGGCAAAGCTGTCGGCGGTCGTCGTTACGCCGGCGATCGCCGGTCCCTTCGATCTCGGCAACGTCGTCGTCCGGGTCCCGTTCTTCCTCGACCCGGAAACGGCGCAGATCCACCCGAAGACCGATGCCCTGCCTGACGTCTACGGCGGCACCAAACTCGACATCCGCTCGATCTTCCTCAACATCAACCGCAAGGACTTCACCATCAACGGCACCAACTGCCGCAAAGGCGCAACCGCCGGCACGATCAACGGCGGTGGGGCGGACCCGACCAACCCGGCCGCCTACTCCGCCTTCAAAGTCAGCGACGATTTCCAGGCGAGGGGCTGCGACAAACTCAAATTCCGCCCGAAGCTGAAGATCCGCCTCTTCGGCGCCACCCGCCGGGCGAAGAACCCGAAACTGCGGGCGGTCTTGAAGGCGCGACCGGGCGACGCCAACATCGCCCGCGCATCCGTCGGCCTGCCGCATGCGCTCTTCCTCGACCAGGCGAGCCTGTCCAAGATCTGCACCCGGGTCCAGTTCGCCGCCCACGAATGCCCGAAGAAATCGATCTACGGCAAGGCTCGGGCTTTCACGCCGTTGCTCGGCCAGCCGCTCGAAGGCCCGGTCTACCTGCGCTCGTCGAACAATCCGCTGCCGGACCTGGTCGCTCACCTCGAAGGCCAGGTTGACATCGACCTGGTCGGGAGGATCGACAGCTTCCACGGTGGCATCCGCACCACCTTCGGCCACGTCCCCGACGTGCCGGTCGAAAAATTCGTGATGACGCTGCCTGGTGGCAAACACGGCCTACTCGTCAACTCGACCAACCTTTGTGCGAAACCGGTCAGGGCAGTGATCCGATTCAAAGCCCAGAACGGAAAGAAGCTCAAGGTCAAGCACCACAACAAACTGCGGACGCCGTGTTCTAAGAAGAAGCACGGGTCACGGAAGCACAAGAAGTAGACACCAAAAAGTGTCACGTCACCAAACGATGTAACCGTTACTCGGGTTGTACCCCAGCTAGGTACTTGAAAGACCTGCGCTGCCGTGTAATGTCTTTCGCGGGAGAGTCATATGGGCGCTCACAGGGGGGCGTCCTCGTTAGGGAAAACGAGGAGGAAATTGATGGTAAAGCGCTCGATCGCGTTGCTTTGTATGTGTCTCTCGGCTCTGTTCGCGATGTCCGGCTCGGCTCTCGCCGACACCGGCAACATCATCGAACCGAACACCGAGCCGCCGAACGCAGCCAACGGTTGGCAGGCAGCAACCTGCATAACCGATGAACCGGTGTCCGGCGAACCTAAAATCCATTGTTCGCCGAATACGGCAGGGGCCTACTACACCCTCGCCGGAGGCCATCCGCCGATCGGGTTCACGCAATACATCATCAAACACAAAAACGGCACCGGTAAAGTTGAACCGGCGGGTCTTGAATTCCCCACCGCCGAAGTCGAAGACCCGGCAGGGGATCAGTCGATCAAAACCCTGAGGGTCGATCTGCCGCCGGGCCTGACCGTCAATCCCAACGCGACGCCGAAGTGCTCCCTCGCGGAATTCGAAAACAAAGTTGGCGAATTCCACGTGCCGACCTGTAAAGAAGGCACGATCGTGGGCCGCGAGGAAATCACCCTCGTCACCACCGTCGCCGGTGTGCCGGCTCCGTCGCCGCCATTCCCGGCGGCCAACACCCTTCCTAAAGGCTTCATCATCCCGCCGAGCGAAGCGAGCGGCACGAAAATCCCGGTCTACAACATCCAGCCGAAACCTGGGGAACCGGCCCTGTTCGGCTTCGTAGCCGCCGGTAAAGAGGTCGTCTTCCTGGAAACCGAAGTCTCCTGGGAGAACGACTTCCACGAGTCGTTCACGATCAAACTGCCCGAGCAGGAGCCGCCCTTCGCGACCCTGGTCAGCCGCTTGGTCAACTTCGGCCAGGAAGCCGGCAATCAGGGCTTGGTTAAAGAAGGAGACGGGACCTACATCAACAACCCGACTACTTGCTTCGACCCGAATCAGTTCCCCAACCTCTACTCGACCTGGTTCCGTGCTCACTCCTACGGAGAAGAAGATCCGAACTTCCCGTTCGGCTCGACCCCGTTCGAGGCAAAGGTCGAGAGCTCGACCGGCGAACTGATCCAGCAGCATGGTTGCGACACCGTTCCGTTCGGACCCGGCGTCGAAGTCGAACCGGGTACGGACGCGATCGACTCGCCGGCTGGCCCGACGGTCGACACCACGCTCCAGTACCTGACCGGCAAAGAAAGCGAACAGCAGGAGTCGCACCTGCGCAAGGCAGTGGAGACGCTGCCGCAGGGGATGGGCCTCAACCCGTCCGGGGCGCAGGGCCTACAGGCCTGTAGCGACGATCAGTTCAAGAAGGGCGTGCGGACCTACAGCAACGAATGCCCGGATGCCTCGAAAGTCGGAACGGTGACGATCGAATCGCCACCGCTAGAGCGGCCGCTGACCGGCGACGTCTACGTCGGTGAGCAGAAGAGCCGCGATCCGGAATCGGGCGAACAGTTCCGAATCCTGGTGGAAGCCAAGGAAGAGGAAGAGGGAATCGCCGCCCGCCTCGTCGGCAACATCAAGGCAAACCCCTCGACGGGCCAGCTGACGGCCGTATTCGACGAACAGCAGGTAGGCGAACTCTCCGGCAAACTGCCGCAGGGTCTGCCGCAGGTGCCGTTCACCTCGGTGAAACTGCACTTCGATCAGGCGAAAGCGGTGCTGACCAGCCCGCCGACCTGCTCGGACGCAACTACCACCGGAGAAATGACTCCTTGGGCGCGTCCCGACGAAGTGGTGAAAATCAGCAGCAAACCGTTCAAACTCAGCACCGATCCGACGGGCGGTAGCTGTCCCACCACGATGGCCGACCGGAAGTTCACCCCGCTCTACAAAGCGAAGACCGACAGCAGCAAAGGCGGTGCCTACTCGCCGTTCCACGTCACCATCGCGCGCCGAGACGGGGAACAGGAGCTGAAGGTCGTCAACGTCACCCTGCCGAAGGGGCTGACCGGCAAACTGGCCGGCATCCCCTACTGCTCTGAGGCCGCGATTGCGGCGGCGTCGAGCAAGTCCGGCAAGGAAGAGCAGGCGAATCCGAGCTGCTCAGGCGAAAGTCTGATTGGAAAGGTGACGACCACCTCCGGCACCGGGGCGAACCCGCTGCAGCTCAGCGGCAATGCCTACCTCGCCGGTCCCTACAAGGGTGCGGCGCTGTCGCTAGTCACCGTGACCCCCGCGGTTGCGGGCCCCTTCGACCTCGGAACCGTGGTCGTCCGGGTGGCGCTCAACGTCGAACCGGAAACCGCTCAGATCCATGCGGTCTCCGACGTCATCCCCGATGTGTTCGGCGGCGTCAAGCTCGACATCCGCTCGATCAACGTCGACGTTGATCGCAATCAGTTCATGATCAATCCGACCAATTGCGCCGCTCAGGCGACGACCGGGCAAATCAACGGTGGCGGAGCCGATCCGACCAACTCGGCGACGTTCAGCTCCTACGCCGTCAACGACCCGTTCCAGGCGACCGAATGCAACAAGCTCGGCTTCAAGCCGAAGCTGAAGGTGCAGCTATTCGGACCGACCAAGCGGGCCAAGAACCCGCGCCTGACGGCGACTCTGACCACGAAGAAGGGTCAGGCCAATGTCGCCCGCACGGCGCTGACGATGCCGCACTCGCTGTTCCTCGACCAGAGCCACATCGGGACCACGTGCACGAGGCCGCAGCTGGCCTCGCACACCTGCCCGAAGGCCTCGGTCTACGGGACGGCGGAAGCGAAGTCGCCGCTGCTCAGCGACAAGTTGAAGGGCAAGGTGTTCCTCGTGTCCTCCAACCACAAATTGCCGGACCTGCTCGTCGACCTACGCGGCCAGGTGGAGATCTACCTGCGCGGAGTGATCAGCTCCAAACACGGAGGCCTGAAGACGGTCTTCAACAACACGCCCGACGTGCCGGTGAGCAAGTTCGTCCTGAAGATGAAGGGCGGGAAGAAGAGCCTGCTCGTCAACTCGACCAACACCTGCGCGAAGGCGCAGCGGGCCGTGTTGAACATCAAAGGCCAGAACGGCAAGAAGGTGAAGAACAACAAGTTCAAGTTGAACGTCACCTCCTGCAAGGGCAAGAAGCACAAGAAGTAGTCGAAGCGAAGCCAGTCGCGAGCACCGGCGCGGAGGTCCAATAGCCTCCGCGCCGGTGCGACCGACGCTCTCAGTTCTGATCGTTGCCTGGGAGAGCCGCGACGATCTCGAGAAAACCCTCCCAGCTCTGCTCGCCGAGCTGGACGATGGCGACGAGCTGATCGTCGTCGAGAACAAAGCCGGCGACGGCAGCGTCGAGGTGGCGCGGGAGCTGGCGCCGCAGGCGCGGATCGTTTCCACGGGGCGCAACACCGGCTTCGCCGGCGGGGTCAATGCTGGGGCGGAGGTCGCGCGGGGGGACCTGCTGGTGATGCTCAACCCGGACGCCGTGCCACAGCCCGGCTGGGGCGAGGCGATCCGCCGGCCCTGGCGCAAGTGGGATGCCTGGCAGGCGCTGGTCGCCGATGGGGCGGGCGCGACGATTAACTCGGCCGGCAACCCGATCCACTTCACCGGGATCGTCTGGGCCGGGGATCACGGCAGGCCGGTCGCCGAGGCGCCGCCGCCCGGCGAGGTGTCGGTGCTCTCGGGTGCCTGCCTGGCGATCCCGCTGGCCCATTGGCGAGAGATCGGCGGCTTCCCCAGCGAGTTCTTCATGTACCACGAGGACGTCGACCTCTCGGTGCGGTTGCGGATGGCCGGCGGGATCGTCGGGATCGAACCCGCCGCCGTCGTCGCCCACGACTATGACTTCAGCGCCAGTGCCGACAAGTGGCGGTGGCTTGAGCGCAACCGCCTCGCCTTCCTTATCCGCACCTACCCGGCACCGCTGCTGGCGCTGCTGGCCCCGGTCCTGATCGCCACCGAGCTGGCGCTGCTCGTGGTCTCGGGGACTGGCAGCTGGGGGACGCAGAAGCTGAGGGCGAACCGCGAAGTCCTTAGGTGGCTGCCGCGCCTGCTGCGCGAGCGCCGCGAGATCCAGCGCCGCCGCACCGTCAGCGACGCCGAGTTCGCCGCCTGGCTCACGCCCGACCTCGACTCCGACTTGATCTCGCCGCTGGTCCGCTCCTGGCCGGCACGGCTGCTCCTGCGGGGCTACTGGCGCCTGGTGGGGGCGCTGCTCAGTTCGACTGGCTCGTCGGGCGGATCAGCATCTCGTTGACGTCGACGCCCGGCGGCTGGTCCAGTGCGTACATCACCGCGCGGGCGATGTCGTCGTCCTCGAGAGCACCCTGCGGCCGGTTGTCGAAGAAGGGCGTGTCGGTCATGCCCGGCTCGATCAGGGTGACTCGGATGCCGTGGTTGTCGTGCATCTGCCGCAACTCCTGGCGCAGCGACTCGCCGATCGCCGTCGCCGCCCACTTCGTCGCCGAGTAGAGCGAGCCCGGCAGCGCCCGGCGCCCCGCGACCGAGCTGGTGACGAGGAAGTGGCCGTCGCCGCGCTCGAGCAGGTGGGGGAGGGTGGCGCGGATCGTCAGCGCCACGCCGTAAACGTTGGTGAGGATCATCGAGCGCCAGTGCTCGACCGACTCCTCGAGGAAGCCGCGGGAGGCGCCGAAGCCGGCGTTGGCGAAGACGGCGTCGATGCGTCCGAAGCGGTCGAGCGCCGTCTGCGCGAGCGCCTGCACCTCGTCCCACTCGGTGACGTCGCAGCGGACGGCGATCGCCCGCTCCTCGCCGCCAAGCTCCTCGGCGAGCGCTTCCAGGTCGTCGAGCCGTCGCGCCGACAGCACCAGGCGGTACTTCCCGGCCGCCGCGCGGGCGGTGGCGGCGCCGATGCCGCTGCTGGCGCCAGTGATCAGGAGAACGCGGTCATCGGTCACGCAGGGATTGTCCCATGCCGCGGCTTGCGATAATCCAATCTCCTCGTGGATCCCCAGCGGAAGCGAAAGATCCGGCTTGTCGTCGCGCTCAGTGTCGCGGTGCTGCTCGCGGTTGCGTTGATCTACACCTCGTTCTCGGCCGCGACCGAGGCGAAGGAGCCCTCGGAACTGATCGGCGCCGCACCTGGCACCACGGCCGAGATGACCGGCAAGGTCGTCACCGGCTCGATTCGCCACGCCGGCAACGGGATCGCCTTCCGCGTTCGCGACCGCGACGGCTCCGGCAAGCCGCTGCCGGTCACCTACCACGGGACCGTCCCGGATCCGTTCCGCGGCGGCCGCGAGATCGTCCTCACCGGGACCGTCGAGAACGGCACCTTCGTCGGCGAACCGGAAACCCTGATCACCAAGTGCCCGTCGAAGTTCACGACTAAGTCAAATGGCTAGCCTCGGCAGCGTCCTGCTGGCGCTCGCCTTTCTGGCTGCCGTCAGCGCCGCGGTGATCGCCCTCCTCGGCCGCAACGGCGACGAGCGCCGGGTGCGGCTATCGCGCCGCGTCGTTTACGCCTTCTGTGGGCTGCTCACCGCCTGCGTGGTGATCATCGAGATCGCCTTCGCCAGCAACGACTTCGGCTTCAAAATCGTCCAGGAACACTCCTCGATCGAGACGCCGTCCTTCTACAAGATGGCGGCGATGTGGTCGAGCCAGGAAGGCTCGCTGCTGCTTTGGGCCTGGGTACTCTCGATCGCCTCCAGCCTCGCCCTCTTCGCGACCCGCAAGAAGCTGCGCGAGATCGTCCCCTACGCGACCGCGGTGATGATGGGCGTCGCCGCCTTCTTCACCGGGCTGATGCTGTTCGCGCCCGACGTGCAGCCGTTCGCGACTCTGAGCCCGGCGCCGGCGGACGGGATCGGCCTCAACCCGCTGCTGCAGCACCCGAGCATGATGATCCACCCGCCGATGCTCTACTCGGGCTACGTCGCCTTCACGGTGCCGTTCGCCTTCGCGATCGGCGCCCTCGTCACCCGCCGCCTCGACGCCGAGTGGATCCGCGCCACCCGCCGCTTCGCCCTGATCGCCTGGGCCTTCCTCGGCTTCGGCCTGCTGCTCGGCGCCCGCTGGTCCTATACCGAGCTCGGCTGGGGTGGCTACTGGGCCTGGGACCCGGTCGAGAACGCGGCGCTGATGCCGTGGCTGCTCGGCACCGCCTTCCTGCACTCGATCATGGTCCAGGAGAAGCGGGGGATGCTGAAAGTCTGGAACGCCTGCCTTGTCGTCGGCACCTTCTCGATGGCGCTGCTCGGCACCTTCCTCGTCCGCTCCGGGGTGCTGCAGTCGATCCACGCCTTCGGCGACAACACCGTCGGCCCCTACATCCTCGGCCTCATCGGCGTGGTGGTGATCGGCTCGACGCTGCTGATCGTCAGCCGCCTCGACGACCTGCGCTCGCCGAAGCGGATCGACTCGCTGGTCTCGCGCGAGGCGGTCTTCCTCGTCAACAACCTGCTCCTGGTCGGCCTTACCGCGGTGATCTTCTGGGGGACGTTCTTCCCGCTGATCTCCGAACTCTTCACCGGCAACAAGGCATCCCTCGCCGCACCCTGGTTCGACCGCTACACGACGCCGCTGGCGATCATGCTGGTGCTGTTCACCGGGATCGGGCCGTTGCTTGCCTGGCGGCGGGTCAGTTGGGAGTCGGCCAAGCGCGTCTTCAGAGTGCCGCTTCTGGTGGCGGCCGTTGCCACCGTGGCGCTGGTGGTCTTCAGCGACGCCGCCCACAAGCCCTGGGCGCTGGCGCTCTTCGTCTTCGCCGCTTTCGCGCTGACGGGGCTGGCGCAGGAGTTCTGGACGGGGGCCAAGGCGCGCCGCAGCCTCACCGGCGAGTCGATGCCGCAGGCCCTGGTCGGCCTCGTTGCCCGCAACCGCCGTCGTTACGGCGGCTACATCGTTCACGCCGGCATCGCCGTCCTGCTGATCGGCATTGCCGCCTCCTCGAGCTTTCAGACCAATCGCGACGTCAATCTCAAGCCGGGCGAAAGCACCGTCGTCGACGGCCGCACGATCACCTACGTGAAGCCGATCGTCGGCGTCGACAGCGAGAAATTCACCTACGCCTCGCTGCTGCGGGTCGAAGAAGGCGGCAAGCTGGTCGGCTTCCTGCGCCCGAGCCAGCGCTTCTTCAAGCCGACCGGGGTCGAAGTGGGGACGATCGAGAGCTACTTCGCCGGCGAGTCGACCAGCGAGGTGGGGCTGGAAGCGGGGCTGAAGGAAGACCTCTGGATCGCCCCGCGGGTGGACGTGAGCGACGTGCAGCGCCGCGCGCGCGCGGCTGACAGCGGCTTCGAAGCCTGCGTCAAAGGCGAACCGGGAACGCCGCCGCAGTGCAAAGCGCTGCAGGCGATGATGCTGGCGGCGAAAGCGAACCCGGCGCTGCGCTCGCAGGCGCTGGGGCAGATCTCGAAGCTGCAGTCGATCTCCGCCGAACGCGTCGCCAAGTCCTACCTCGGCGACAACGCCGCGGTCACCTTCAAGGTGATCGTCAACCCGCTCGTCACCTGGATGTGGATCGGCGGCCTGATCGCCCTGGCCGGGGCGCTGATCGCGATCTGGCCGACGCGGGGGAGGCGCCGCGGCGCCCTCGTCCGCACCGAGGCCGACGCCCGCAAGGAAGCCAAGTACCGCGAGATCCGCGACGCCGAGCTCGATCACGCGGTGGGGAAGCTCTCGGACGAGGACTTCGCCGCGGTCGATGCCGAGCTACGCCGCGAAGCACTGGAGATCCTCAACGGCGAGAACGGAAACGGATTGCACCCCCGCGAGCCGGAAAAGGTCGGGCAAGGCTAGACTTCCCAGACCGTGTTCGCTTTCTTCGGATTCATTCAAGTGATCGTCGCCGTGGTGCTGATCTTCCTGATCCTGCTCCACTCGGGCAAAGACGCCGGTCTCTCCGGCGCCTTCGGCATCGGCGGAGGCGGCAGCTCAATCGGCGGCGGCTCGATGGTCGAGCGCAACCTAGACCGCGCGACCGTCTTCTTCGCGGTCATCTTCGTCCTGAACACGTTCCTGCTGCTGAAGATCTAAGGCGGTGGAAAGGACGGAGGGAGGACCCTCCGTCGCAAATTAGGTGGAGGCTCCTCCGGGTCCTCCCTCCGTCCTACGACAGCGCGTGCTCGAAGACAGTTCGCCCTGCGCTGTAGCCGTGCTTGACATATCCGCGCTTTGTGTAAAGATTAGAGACGGACTGCGGGTTATTGACAAGGAGGGGCTGTGGAGGCACACGCGGAGCATGCGCATCACCATCACCACCACGACGACGTGGAGGTCAATCCGGCGGCGTGGACGGACGGGAAGCGCTACGCGTGGCTGCTGGGGATCGTCGTTCCGCTGGCGCCGTTCTTCGCCTGGTTTTATTGGGAGCTGACCGGCTTCGGCGGCTTCTGGTTCCTCGGGCCGGTTCTCGTCTTCGTCCTCTTCCCGCTGCTCGACTTCGCGATCGGGATGGATCCGACCAACCCGCCCGACAGCGTCCTCAAGTTCCTCGAGCAGGATCGCTACTACCGCTGGTGCACCTACCTCTTCATCCCGATTCAGTACGCGGGGCTGATCTTCGCCTGTTGGATGTGGTCGAACGGCGACCTGACGACCGTCGAATCGATTGGGCTCGCGCTGACGATGGGCGTCGTCGGCGGGATTGCGATCAACACCGCCCACGAGCTCGGCCACAAGCGGGCTAACTCCGAGCGCTGGCTCAGCCGCGTCGCCCTCGCCCAGACCGGCTACGGCCACTTCTTCATCGAGCACAACCGCGGCCACCACGTCAAAGTCGCCACCCCCGAGGACCCCGCCAGCGCCCGGCTGGGAGAGAGCTTTTGGGCCTTCCTGCCGCGCACCGTCACCGGCAGCCTGCGCTCGGCCTGGGAGCTGGAAGGCGTCCGCCTCGACCGCCTCGAGAAACCGCACTTCGGCCTCCACAACGACATCCTCACCGCCTGGGCGATGACGGTGGCCCTCTTCGCCGGCCTGGCAATCGTTTTCGGGCCGATCGTCCTGCCCTACCTGCTGGTCCAGGCCGTAATCGGCTTCTCGCTGCTGGAGGTCGTCAACTACCTCGAGCACTACGGTCTGCTGCGCCAGAAAAAAGACGACGGTCGCTACGAACGCTGCCTGCCCGAGCACAGCTGGAACAGCAACAACGTCGCCTCCAACGTCCTCCTCTACCACCTGCAGCGCCACTCCGACCACCACGCCAACCCAACCCGCCGCTACCAGGCCCTGCGCCACGTCGACGAGGCGCCGCAGCTGCCGACCGGCTACGCGGGGATGATCGTCCTCGCCTGGTTCCCGCCGCTCTGGCGCCGGGTGATGGACCCGCGCCTGCTCGACCACTACGAAGGCGACGTCACCCGCTGCAACATCCAACCGCGCAAGCTCGGGCGGGTGCTGGAGCGCTACGGGCGGCCCGCGTGAGCGCCTGGCACTGCCCCGCCTGCGAGTACGTCTTCGACGAGGAGACGGGGCACCCGCGCGAGGGCTTCCCGCCGGGCACGTCTTGGAACGAGGTGCCCGACGACTGGGCCTGTCCCGACTGCGGCGTCCGCGACAAGATCGATTTCGAGCCGGTCGTAAACGACGCCTGACAGCTTCCGCTGCGACCATAGGGGGCATGTCGGTGGGGAGGACCCCTTACCAGGAGGCGGCGCGAGAGCTGCTGCGCCAGACCGTCTTCGATGCCGCCCGCGACCAGCTGGGGGAGCAACCCTGGTCGGAGATCACGATGGCGGACATCGCCAGCGGCGCCGGCGTCAGCCGCCAGACCCTCTACAACGAGTTCGGCAACCGCAACGAGTTCGGTTTCGCCTTCGTCATCCACGAGGCCGAACGGTTCATGGACGACGTCGAGGCGGCAGTGCTGGAGCACCGCGACGATCCGCGGGCGGCGGTGCTGGCGGCGCTCGAGCACTTCCTTAGCACGGCGGGCGAGGATCCGCTGATCCGCATCCTGCTCAGCGACGACGGCACCGGGGGGATGCTGCCCTTCGTCACCACCCAGGGCCTGCCGGTGGTGCAGTGGGCGACGGCGCGGCTGACCGCGGTGATCGAAGAGGGCTGGCCGGAGGCGCCGGAGGACGACGTGAAGACGCTGTCCGAGAGCCTGGTGCGGCTGGCGATCAGCTACGTGACGACCCCGGGCGGGTCGGCCGAAGACACGGCGAAGGCGGTGGCTGAGTTGCTCGGCCCGTTTATCGACAAGGCGCTCGGGACGGCGGGTTGACCAAGCTCTCGCCGAAGCTCGAAGCGCTCGGCCTGCGGTTGCTGACCGCGGCGGACGCGCCGGAGCTCCAGGCGGTGGTCGAAGCCAACCGCGATTACCTCGCCCGCTGGGTTCCTTGGGCGGCCACCCAGCAGCTGGCCGACAGCGAGAAGTTCATCGCCGAGACCCAGGACCAGCTCGTCCGCAACGACGGCTTCCAGGTCTGCATCGCCCCCGATGGCCCGATCGTCGGCATGGTCGGCTTCCACTCGATCAGCTGGGGCAACCGCAGCACCACGATCGGCTACTGGCTCGCCGAGGACCACCAAGGCCGCGGCATCATGACCACTGCCGTCCGCGCCCTCGTCGACCACGCCTTCGACGAGTGGGACCTCCACCGCATCGAGATCCACTGCGCCCCTGCCAACCACCGCAGCCGTGCCATCCCCGAGCGCCTCGGCTTCCGCGAAGAAGCGACCCTGCGCGAGACCGAGCGTATCGGTGACCGCTACCTCGACGGCGTCGTTTACGGGCTGCTCGAGACCGATATTTAGAAACCACAGTGTTGGTTACCAAGTAACGGTTACAGCTGTCCGTGAATAGTTGAACTGCATATCCCGCTTGGTCGGTGGCGCCGGATCAGGTCTATAGCTTCACCGCCGCTGCGCACTAAGAAGTTCTCAATCAGAAGCGGGAGGGTTTGAACGATGCAGGTGATCGATCGACGTATGCCGGTCAGCAACGCCGGGTTCATGCGGTTGTCAGCGGTTGTCGCGCTCCTGCTGCTGGTTGCGCTGGTGTTTCCGCTTACCGCGGGCGCGAAGTCCAAGAGCGGTGCGCTTCACCTGAAGGTGATTGGCCTGCCGCGGGGTGAGGCGGCGAACCTGTCGTTGGAAGGTCCTCGCCCGAACAGCGGGGGGCGGACGAAGCACCGCCTTTCCCTTCGCCGGTCCCGCACTCTCTCCCATCTTCCCGCCGGCCTCTACCGGATCACGGTCAAAAAGGTAAAGGTCCGACGCCGTCACCAGACGATCGAGCGGGGTGCCGTCGCCTCGCCCGTCACCTCCCACCTGAAGGTCAGGGTGCGGCCGGGTCGGGCCGCGAAGGCCGACGTCCGCTACGGGACGATCGTCAACCCGGGGGTGCACTCCGCCGGCGGCGACATCGCTCAGGTGGTGGGGGACCCGGCGAACCCAAGTGCGGTCGTGCTCCGCCATGCTGGCGGTGTCCATCGCGGCACCATCCTTTCTGCCCGTCCGAGTGGAGCCCTGCCGCAGGGCCTGCTGGTTCGGGTGACGTCGGTCAGCAGTCGCCATGGCAAGACTCGGGCCAAGGTCGAGCCGGCAAGCATCTACGAAGTAGCGCCGAACATGTCATTCGACGTGCCCCTTTCGCCCACCGAAGCGGCGAGGGTCAGCGCGCTCTTCAAATGCGGCCCCAGCGGCTCGTCCCTGACGCCGTTCGCCAGGGTCAGCGACATCCACCTCACGGGTGGTTGGACGACGACGCGGGTGTGGTTCGCCGACGTCACCAATGGCGCCACGATCGAACTTCACTTCAAGGCGTCGGCTGGGGTTGACGTGACCGCCGGCGGGGCTTTCTCCTGCTCGGTCCCGCTCCCCTCGATCTCGATCCAGGGCATGGCCGGGCCGATACCGGTCTATGGCGCGATCACGCCGCAGGCGAAGGGCGAGATCGCCTCCCAGGGAAAGCTCCACACGGAAGGTTCCACGGACATCACTCTCGGCGCCTCGGTGAAGGTCCCCGGCGGGGCGCAGCCGATCCTCAGCTTCGGTTCACCCCGGTTCAGCTTCACCTCGGCGGTCTTCACGGGGGTCAAGGCGGGAGTCGGCTTGAACGCGGAGCTGGGCATCGGCGCCGCCAACGCGGCCAACCTGCACTTGAGCATGGGCAACAGCCTTGACTTCACCGCCGCCCCGGGAAATTGCAGCTGGGATCTCAACCTCGGCTCCTTCGGGGTCGGCGGCAAGATCGGGTTCGTCTCGATCGACGGTCCCAGCACCCCGCCGCTCTATCACCGAAACCTCTGGCACCAGGGCTGTGGCGCGGCCACGCCGCCTCCACCCTCGCCACCGCCTCCCACCCCCGCTCCGACGCCGCCCCCGTCCGAACCGCTGACCCGAGCGACGATGAGCTGGGAAACCGACTCCGACATCGACCTCTACACCTGGGACAGCGAAGGCAACGTTCTCTACTACGGCGAAAGGGAAGGGATCCCCAACGCCCAGCTGGTCGAAGACGTGATCCCGACGTCCGGCGAATACGAACACCCCGCCGAGCTCTTTCAGGAGACGGCTGATTTCAACCGGCCCTACACCTTCGGCATCTGCGACTACCGCGGCGAAGGCGCCGACGTGACCCTCACCGTGGTGGATCCCGACGGATCGACCCGCACCTTCAACCACACCCTGTACTACGAAGGCGACAGCGCCGTGATCACCTCCAGCCCGCTGGGGCCTGACTACAGCCCGCCCTGGGAATGGTGCCACTACCTCGAAGAAAGCGAATTCGAATGAGGTGACGGGCCTAGTGCCCTTGACTTGGGAGGTTTCCCGCCTACGCTGATATCAGCTAGTACTCAAACGAGAACTCGGAGGTTCTCATGGCGGAGAAGCGACGGTCTGGACGCAGCAAAGGCGTACCCCATCATCCGCTGGCCGAGGCGCTGGCCTCGGACCCCAACAAGCCGCCGGAGCGAGCGACGAAGCTGTTCGGCTTCCCCGGCCCCGCTGCCGACGATAAATCGACGCGCCTATGGCTCGACGCCGACCTGACCAGTCACGTCGAAATCCCCAACGACGCGATCATCCACAGCCAGACCCTGGACAACGATCAGGGCACGATCCTCTGGGTCGACCCAGCGGCCACGGTCACGCACTCCACCACCCGCTCGCAGGATGTCCAGGCGGAGTTCCTTGGCGGCCCGATCTCCGAAGGGAACTTGGGAGGCGTCCCGAGGACTCAGGACTGGGGCTCGAAACTGGGGACCGGGCCGACCCGCACCTTCCCGTGCCCACCCCAGGTGCAATCGTTTGACTGGGGCCCATGCCTATGGACTGACTTCCCGTGCCGGGTGAGCGTCGACATCCCGTGCGCGACGAGGGACATCCCCTGTCCTTCGGTGAATGCACCCTGTCCTACCGAACCGCGGATCTGCGTGACCAAGGATCCCCGGATCTGCGAACCGGTCCTGTCGAGCCTTCGCTGCCCCTCCCGCGCAGTGCCCTGCCCACCTCCCGTGAGAAGCATCCCCGAGTGCTTCCCTCCCCCCAGGAGCATTCCACTCTGTGAAAACCCCTGGGAGACGATCACCGAGACGCCGGTGAATCCGGGCGACGTGATCAAGAGGTTTGGCCCGATCGATCCACTGGGGTAATCGGCGAGTCGCTGGGGCGAAGGTGCTGGAGCAGGCGGAGGTTGTCGATTATCTGCTGCGCCGCGGCCTGCTCGAGCCCAAGGCGATCGTCGGCGGTGAGCTCGTCGTCCGTGACGTCTCCAGCCGCAACTGCAACTACGCGGTCGAGGTTGGCGACGGCGCCTCGTACCTGCTGAAGCAAGGGCGCTCCGCGGACGGAGCCGCGACCGTGGCGCGCGAAGCCGCCGTCTACGAGCGGCTCGTCAGCAAGGGCGAGGAGCTGCGTTCCTGCCTCCCCGATTTCCTCGGCTATGACGCCGAGGCGGACGTGCTGGTGCTCGAGCTGCTCGAAGCTGAGGATCTGCGCACCCGCCACCTGCACCTCGAGGAATTTCCCGCCGCCCTCGGCGAGGTGCTGGGCGCCGCCCTCGGCACCCTGCACCGGGAAACCCACGCGATCTACCCCGAGGCCCCGCCTCCCTGGGTGCTCTCGATCCATCGCCCCGACACCGGCGTCTTCCGCGACGTCAGCGCCGCGAACCTGGAGCTGATCAAGATCGTCCAGAACGCCGATGGCCTCGGCAAGCGTCTTGACGAGCTCCGCGCCGGCTGGCGCGTCGAGGCGCTGATCCACCAGGACGTCAAGTGGGACAACTGCCTGGTCACTGACGACGACCGCCTGCGCCTGATCGACTGGGAGATAGCCGTCGCCGGCGACCCCTACTGGGACCTCGGCTCAGCTCTGAGCCAGTACCTGACCTTCTGGCTGTTCTCGATCCCAATTACCGGCAGCGAGCCGCCGGCGCGCTTTCCGGCGCTCGCGCGTTTTCCTCTCGATGCGATGAAGAGCGCCCTGCGGGCGTGCTGCGAAGGGTACGCCGCCGCGGTTGGCGACTCGCAGCTGCTTCTTGAGGAGTCCCTACGTCGCACGGTCGCATACGCGGGGGCGCGGCTGATCCAGAATGCCTTCGAGGCCTCGCAGTTCGCCCAGCGGCTCGACAGCGCCGCGATCCTCCACCTGCAGCTGGCGGCGAACCTGATGCAGCGACCCGACGACGCGGCTGAGCAGTTGCTGGAGCTGACGGCGGCGGCCCCGGCATGAGCGTCTACCGCCAAGCCGTCGGCGCCGCCCTCGACGCCCTGCGCATCGAGACTCTCACCAGCTTTCGCTGGTACGGGGAGCTTAGCCCGCCACTGCCCGCCGAGGTGGTCGAAGCGATGAGCCCGGACAGCGCCCGCGCCTACCTCCGCGAGCGGCTGCAGGAGGAGCTGTACGCCAACTTCTACTGCGCCGGCAGGCCGGTGCCGAAGCAGTCACGGCGATTTGCGGCGCAGCCTCATGCCGCCTCTCCCTTCATCGATTCCCTCTCGCGCGCCAACAGCGGCACGGGCAGCCGCGAGTCGGGTTGGACGATTGTGCGGACCGAGGACGACGGCCGGCTGGTCGTGCACCGACACGGCCTCGACCTCTGGGCCCGCCCCGAGGAGGTGCGCGGCTCCGACCTCGGTCCCGGCGCCGAGGTGAGCGTCATCCTGCCGTCGGAGCTGCTGCGCCTCTCGCCCGGCTTCTACATGGCGCTCGGCGACGAGGAGCTCGATTTTGAGGAGCCGATCGTTCGCCACTACTGGCATCTGAGTAGCAGCGGCGGGGCGGCCCTGATCGCCGCCGGCACGGGGGCGCTGAACGAGGCGGGGCTGCCCTTCCGGCTCAAGGTCCTGCTCGACCCGACCGGTTACTCGCGCTGCGACGCGGGCGTGCTCTACACGCCGCGGCGCCTGCAGGGGGAGATGTCTGATCTCCTTCCGTCGCTGCGGGCGGCGCTCGCCGGGCACCTGCGGGAGGGGGCGCCGGCGCTGACCAAGCCGCTGGGGGAGGGCCTGGCGGTCGCCGAGGATCCGTCCAACGGCGACAGCTTCGGCATGCACCGATGCCGTCTGCTCGCCGAGGCGGCGGTGCGGGCCTTCGAGCTCGGGCTCGAAAGCACCGAGGAGCAGCTTGGCCTGGTCGAACGATGCTTCGAGGCCCAGGGGCTCGCCTTCGACCGCCCCTACCTCAACGCCGGCTCGATCGACGAATACGAGCTCGTCTCGTGAGCGGCGACACCTACCTCGAAGCAGCATTGCGGCTGGGGCGGGAGATCGCCGCGTCCGCGATCTGGAGCGGCGAGCGCTGCTCCTGGGTGGGCGGGATGCCCGACGAGGGGCCGAGCGGGATCGTGATGACCTACACCGCCTTCGGCCCGGACCTCTATGGCGGCACCGCCGGCGTCGGCCTGGTGCTGGCCGAGCTCGCCGACGCCTGCGACGGCGGCGAGCCCGAGCTGCGGCGGACGGCGCTGGGAGCGCTCGAGCACGCCCTCTCGCGGGTGGACGAGGTGGCGCCGCCCTCGCGGTTGGGGGCCTATGCGGGGCAGCTCGGGATCGCTCTCTGTGTCGCGCGGGCGGGGGCGGCGCTCGGCGAGCCCAGCCTGGTCGAGCGAGCGGGCGGGCTGGTCGCCGGGCTCGACTACGAGACGGAGCCGCTCGAGAACGATCTGATCGCCGGTCGCGCCGGCGGCGTCCTCGCGCTCCTGGCGCTGCACCGGCTTGGCGTCGAGGAGGCAGAGCCCGAGCGAGCAGTCGCTCTCGGGCGGGACCTGATCGCCGCCGCGAAGCGAGAGGCAGTGGGCTGGTCGTGGCCCTCGCCGTCGACGCCGGAGCAGCGGAACCTGACCGGCCTCTCCCACGGCGCGGCGGGAGTGGGCCTGGCGCTGCTGGAGCTGCATCACGCGAGCGGCGAGCCCGAGTTCCGGGCGGCGGCCGAGGCGGCATTCGCTTACGAGCGCGCCCTCTACGACCCCCAGGCCCGCAACTGGCCGGACCTGCGCGAGCACGTGCTCAGCGGCTGGCCCGGCGAAGCGGCGCCGCCGTGCGCGACGCTCTGGTGCCACGGCGCTCCCGGCATCGCCCTCTCGCGCCTCCGGGCCTGCGAGCTGGGAGGGCGCAACGGCTGCGAGGAGGAAGCGCGCCTCGCACTTGCGACCACCACCACCTCCGTCCACGCCCAGCTCACCGCCGGCAACTACTCGCTATGCCACGGGCTCGCCGGCAACGTCGAGGTCCTCCTCGAGGGGGCAGCGCTGCTGGAAGTGGACGCTCTCGCCCTCGCCCATGACATCGCCGACACCGGCATCGAGCGCTACCTGGAGACGGATACTCAGTGGCCGCTCGGCGTCTTCGAGGGCCAGAGCGACAGCCTCCTCGTCGGCCTCGCCGGCACCGCCTACTTCTACCTGCGCCTGCACGATCCCAGTAGGCCATCTGTCCTCCTGCTGCGTCCCGAGTCCTTCGCCTGAGGCGGGGAACGATTATCGTCGGCTCCGTGCGGGGGAAGGCCATCGAGTTCTGGCGGGCCGTGGAGATGCTCAGCCCGCCGGCGGTCTCGCCCCCCTCGACCGCCTCGGAGATCCGGGCTGCCCGTCCTTCCGAACTGGTCTTTGACATCGGGCCCGACGACCAGCTGCCGTGGAATGCCGGCCACCCGCTTCGACGTAAGCGGCTGCGGAAGAACATGGCTTGGCGCCATATCGTCTATGTCGGGATCTACCGGCTCGACAAGGTCTACGAGGCGTTGAAGGAGGTCTTTCCCGCTGCGGGCGACAGCTTCGGGGAACGGCGGGGTGGTTCGAGCGCACTGCTTGCCTTCGCCGTCTCCGACGAGGGCACGATGCTGGAGGACTCCGCGGTGCTGTCGACCTGCGCGTGGGCAACCGGACGGGCTCTCGATCCTGGTCCGGCGGCGGCCGGCTGGCTCGACGGCTTCGACGAGCTCAATGCAGAGGTCGCTCTACAGCTCGAAAAGATGTACCTCGGTGGAGACGACGGGCAGCGCGATCCCGTGGTCCTCGACTGGGCGACCCTCGCGAAGTGCGGTGCTGCAGTCGGCGAGGTGCTCGGGGTCGGCAGGGTGCTCGGCGTCAAGGGCATCAGGGTCCGCAGCGAAAAAGTCGCGCGGCGGAACGCCGAGGTCGTCGAACATGACTTCCTCAACAGCTTCATCGCCGACGACCTTGGGCGTGTGGCCCGTGCCGCCGCGCGAGAGGAAGTCGGTTCTGCTCTGCGCGACTACCTGCGCCCAGATGCCGATATCGACCGCGGTGCTCGCGTCGATGTGCGGACCCGGCTCGACGAGGTACGACGGGCCACCGATCCCGACCGTATCCCCCTCGGCCGCTGGCCTGCCAGTGCCGACCACCCACTCGCCCTCGGGCAGCAGCTCGCCGTCAACGAGGCCAAGGGGATGCTAGGCGCCGACGGCGGGCTGTTCGCCGTCAACGGGCCACCAGGGACGGGCAAGACGACGATGCTGCGCGATCTGGTCGCGGCGCTCGTGACCGAGCGGGCGGAGCGGCTGGCGGCGTTGTCCCATCCCCTGGATGCCTTCCTGGAGGAGCCCGAGCACTGGAAGACCCGCTACCGGCGCACCATCCATCGCCTGCGGCCGGAGCTCACCGGATTTGAGCTCGTGTTGGCCTCGAGCAACAACGGTGCCGTCGAGAACGTCACCCTCGAGATCCCTTCTGTCGAGGCGATCGATGGCACCTGGCGCGAGCAGGCGCAGGGCGTCGACTACTTTCCGGCGCTCGCCGAGCGGGCGATGGGCGCCGGCCGGCGAAGGGACCGCGACTCCGGGGACGCGGAGCATGCGGCGTGGGCCTTGGTCGCCGCGCGACTCGGCAGAAAGCGGAACCGAACGGGCTTCGTCAGTGCTGTTTGGTGGACCGAGCAGCAGGACGACGACGACAATCGCCCGCCGCCGGCCACCGGGCTCCGCGATCTCCTAACTGCATGGGAAGTCCACCCCGAAGGACCTCTTTGGGCCGACGCTGTGGCGACGTTCGAGCAGGCGCGCGATCGGGCCGCGGCGATTCGCGATGAACGCCTGCGCACGCGGGCGCAGCTCGATCGCCTCGAGGAGCTGGAATCGGAGCTCGAGATCGCACGCGAGGCCGAGGGGGTGGCCCGCGAGCGGGTCGAGGCGTCGCGGCGGCGCCGAGAGGAACTGGTGGAAGCGCTGCAAGCCGATGAGGCAGAGCGCGGGAGCCGAAGCGAAGAGCTCAAGGAGGTGCGCCGCCATCGCCCTTGCATCCTCAGGTTCCGGGCGCGGGCCAAATGGCGCGCCCATGAGCGCCAGCTCGCCGCGGAGGTCGCCAAGCTCGACGTACGGCTGAGTGAGAGCCGCGATGAGCTTCGACCGCTCGAGGAGCAGGTCAAGGCTCATGCCAAAGCCGAGGCCGGCCTCGCGGCGGTCGAACGCGAGCTCGAAGAGTGTCGCCAGACTCTCTCACGCTATCGTGAGAAGCCGGGCGCCCAGCTGCCCGACAAGGCCTGGTTCGAGGACCGGCGGGCGCGGGAGCTGCGGGCGCCGTGGAGCGACGTCGAATGGAACGAGGCCCGCAGCGAGCTGTTCCTAGCGGCGCTGGTGCTGCACAGAGCGTTCCTAGTCCACGCGGCTCGGCCGATGCGCCAGAGCCTTGACGGGGCAATGGAGATCCTCTCTGGGGGCGCCCCGTCGGACCTTCCCGCAGAGGCGGCACTCGCCGCCTGGCAGGCGCTCTTTCTGCTGGTTCCCGTGGTCTCAACGACGTTCGCATCCGTCCCGCGCCTGTTCGGGTCGCTCGGTGCCGAGGCACTTGGCTGGCTGCTCGTCGACGAGGCGGGACAGGCGACCCCGCAGAACCCGGTCGGGGCGTTGTGGCGCTCGCAGCGCGCGGTCATCGTCGGCGATCCGCTGCAGCTGGAGCCGATCACCACGATCCCACTCGGGGCTGAGCAGGCGATCCGCGCCTACTACGGGGTGGGGGAAGAGTGGCTCACGGGACGTAACTCTGCCCAGGATCTCGCCGACCGCCTCAACCGCTTCGGCACTACATTGCCGGGAGGCGAGCGACAGCTGTGGGTGGGCGCACCGCTGAGCGTCCATCGCCGCTGCGACCAGCCGATGTTCGACCTCTCCAACGAGATCGCCTACGACGGGCTCATGGTCGAGGCGACCGACCCCGCGCTCGCGCAGACCTTCGCGACGCTCTATCCCACGCTGCCACAGAGCAAGTGGGTCGATGTCCCCTCGGAGGCCTCGGACCGGCACTGGATCCCCACTGAGGGGGCTGAGGTCGACCGGATCCTCGAGCACCTAAGCGAGATCGGGTTCGACTTTTCGCAGGTAATGGCAATCGGGCCGTTTCGCGACGTCGCCAAGCAGCTTGGCGGACGCGCCCGCCGCCACCGGGGGCTGACAGCGGGGACGATTCACACTGCGCAGGGCAAGGAGGCCGACCTCGTGCTTCTCGTGCTTGGCTCAAATCCCAGCCGCGAGTGGGCGCGGTGGTGGGCAGCCCGCAGACCCAATCTTCTGAATGTCGCGGTCAGTCGAGCCAAACGTCGGCTATACGTGATCGGAGACCGCAACGCGTGGATGCGACACCGGCACTTCGACGTGCTCGCCAATCGCCTCCCGCACGATCGATCCTGGCTCTGAGTGCGGCTGAGAGGAGTCGAACCTCCACGGGTGTTTCCACCCACAAGGCCCTCAATTCGGGAATCGGGGGCGTTTTCAGGTCTGCTCAGCACTCTCAGGTCTCCTGAGGTGCTCTCAGGTTGCCCAGGTTAACGACTTAGAGGTCCGCAGATCGGTCCGCGGGTTGCGCCTGAGGCCAATCGATCTAGCACCCTCTACAACTCAGTATCGTCGCGCCGGTGCAGGGGGAGATCCTCGAGTTCTGGCGGGCGGTGGAGATGTTCAGCCCGCCGGCGATCCCGCCGGTCCGCCCCTCGGAACGGGTGTTCGACGTCAGCCCGGGGGAGGTGCTGCCATGGACCGCAGCTCACCCGTTTCGCCGCGAACGGCTGACCAAGCATCAGGCCTGGCGCCATGTCGTCTACCTCGGCGTCTATGCCCGCGAGGAGGTCTTCGAGGCGTTGAAGTCGGTCTTTCCCGTCGACGCCGAGAGCTACGAGGAGCGGCCTTCGGGCTTCAGCGCCCTGCTCGCCTTCGCCGTCTCGGAGGAAGGGACCATTCTGGAGGACTCCGCGGTGCTCTCGGCCTGCGCCTGGGCCACGGCCCGGGCCCTCGATCCAGGTCCCGGGACGGCTGGCTGGCTCGACGGCTTCGACCTCATCGAAGGGGACTTCGACCTCCTGCTCCAGGAGCACTTTCTGGTCGGCAGGGACGGGTTCGTGCCCGTGGTGCTCGACTGGGAGGGGCTCGCGAGGTGTCGCGCGGCGGCGGGCGAGGCGCTCGGGTCCGAGGGGGTGCTGAAAGCCGATGGCGTCCGCATCCGCAGCGAAATCGTCGCGCGGCAAAGCGCCGAGGTGGTCGACCACGACTTCCTCAACAGCTTCATCGCGGGCGACCTCGCCCGCGTGGCGGGCGCTGCGACCCGCGGGAATCTCGGCGCGGCCCTCTCCGAGTACCTGCGACCGAACGCCGAGATCGACACCGGCGATCGCATCGACGTGCGAAGCCGCCTCAAGGAGGTGCGCCGCGCCACCGACCCCGATCGCGTCCCTCTCGGTCGCTGGCCCGCCGGTCCCGAGCGCCCGCTCGCGCTGGGACAACAGCTCGCCGTCGACGAGGCCGCTTCCATGCAGCGCGACGGCGGCAATTTCTTCGCCGTCAACGGGCCGCCCGGGACGGGAAAGACGACGATGCTGCGCGACCTGGTCGCGGCGCTCGTGACCGAGCGGGCCGAACGATTGGCGGCGCTGCCAAGTCCTTCCGACGCCTTCCTCGAGGAGCCCGAGCGCTGGAAGACGACGCGCTACCAGCGCACCGTCCATCGCCTGCGGCCGGAGCTGACGGGATTCGAGCTGGTGTTGGCCTCGAGCAACAACGGAGCGGTCGAGAACGTCACCCTGGAGATCCCCTCCGCCGGGGCGATCGATCCCGTCTGGCGGGAGCGGGCCCAGGCCGTCGACTACTTTCCCGCCCTGGCCGAGCGTGCGATGGAGGCCGACGAGGAAGGGGGCCGTGCTCCTATCGCGACCGAGCCGGGGGCGTGGGGACTTATCGCCGCGCGGCTCGGCAGGAGCCGGAATCGGAGGAAGTTCGTCAAAGCAGTCTGGTGGACCGAACGGCGCGAGGAGGGTGACAAACGCCCGCCGCCGCCTACGGGCCTCCGCGACCTGCTCTCGGCATGGGAGCTCGCCCCCGAGGGACCGTCTTGGCCCGAAGCTGTGGCGGCATTCGAAGAGGTCCGCGAGCGGGCAGCAGCGATCCGCGACGAGCGACTGCGGACCTCCTCGGAGTTGGAGCGCCTGGCTGAGCTGGAATCGGCGCTCCAGACCGCACACGAGGCCGAGCGGGCGGCGCGCGAGCGCGTCGAGGCATCGCGCCCACGTCGCGTCCAGGTGGAAGGAGCGCTGCGGGCAGGCGAGGAGGAGCGCGGGCAGCGGGTCCGGGAGCGCGAGGAGGTGCGCCGGCTCCGCCCTTCGATCTTCAGATTGCGGGCGCGGGCCGATTGGCGTGCCCACGATGCCCAGCTCGCCGCCGCGCTCGCCGCGATCGACGCCCGGCTGAGCGAGAGCCGCGAGGAGCTGCGGGGGCTTGAAGAAGACGTTGAGGCCCACGCCCACGCCGAGGCCGTCCTTGCCACCGCCGAGCGCGAGCTCGAGGGGTGCCGCCAAGCTCTCTCGCGCTATCGCGACCAGCCCGGCTCTCAGCTACCCGACCGCGACTGGCTCGAAGACCGCCGCGCGCGCGAGCTGCAGGCACCCTGGAGCGACGCCGGGTGGAACGAGGCCCGCAGCGAGCTGTTCCTGGCCGCGCTCGAGCTGCACAAGGCATTTCTCGTCCACGCCGCCCGGCCGATGCGCCAGAGCCTCGACGGAGCGATGGAGATCCTCTCCCGGAACTCCCCGCCGGACCTCTCCGGCCAGGCGGCGCTGGCCGCCTGGCAGGCGCTATTCCTCGTCGTGCCTGTGGTCTCGACCACGTTTGCCTCCGTCGGGCGCCTGTTCGGGTCGCTCGGCGCCGAGGCGCTCGGCTGGCTGCTGGTCGACGAGGCCGGCCAGGCGACTCCGCAGAGCGCTGTGGGGGCACTGTGGCGAACTCGGCGTGCGGTCGTCGTCGGCGACCCGCTGCAGCTGGAGCCGATCGTGGCGATCCCCTTCGAAGCCGAGCAGGCGATCCGCGCCCACTACGGGGTGGGGGAGGAGTGGCTGACCGGACGCAGCTCGGTCCAGGGGCTCGCGGACCGCATCAACCGGCTCGGCACGAGCTTGCCCGGCCCGGAGCGTTCGGTGTGGGTCGGTGCGCCGCTCGCCGTCCATCGCCGCTGCGACCAGCCTATGTTCGACATCTCCAACCAGATCGCCTACGGCGGGCTGATGGTCGAGGCCACCGACCCCGCCCTCGCGGCTTCCTTCGCGGAGCGCTATCCGACGCTTCCTCAGAGCAAGTGGATCGACGTCCGCTCGGAGATCTCCCACGGGCACTGGATCCCCGCCGAGGGGGAGGAGGTCGACCGCATCCTCTCCCACCTGAAGGCGATTGGGTTCGACTTCTCGCAGGTGATGGCGATCGCGCCCTTTCGCGACGTCGCCCGCCAGCTCGCCGAGCGCGCCCGCCCGCACCGGGGGTTCAGGGCGGGGACGATCCACACCGCCCAGGGCAAGGAGGCCGACATCGTCATCCTCGTCCTCGGCTCCGACCCCGCCCGCGAGGGGGCGCGGGCCTGGGCGGCGAGCAGGCCCAACCTGCTGAACGTCGCGGTTAGCCGGGCCCGGCGGCGGTTATATGTGATCGGCGACCGTGAAGCGTGGATGCGCCAGCGCTACTTCGACCTGCTCGCCGAGCGCCTGCCGCACGACCGGCCTCGGACCTGACCCTATGGTGAGGACCTCGAACAGCGTGAGCTAGCTCTCCTCCGGCTGGTCGGCCTCGAGCATTTCGGCCAGCTCAGCGAGGTCGCTCATTCGGACACCGAGGCCGACTGCGATGCGCTTGACGTTCCCCCAGGTCGGGTTGGTGCTGCCGGACTCGATGCGGGAGATCCAGGTCGAGTGGATGCTGGCCGCCTCGCCCAGCTGTACCTGTGTCTGGCCCGCGTCCTTGCGAAGCTTGCAGATCGCTTGTCCGAGGGCCGGCTGCGGGTCGTCTTGATGAGGCATGCGGGCCGCAGGGAAACGGTTGCGTACGCGGCTGTCCATAGAGCCCAACTCAGGGCTACCAAGGTGGTAAGTCGGCTACGGGGGCGGGTTGCGCAATTCCCGCAACAGGCGCTCGATCTCCATGACCGACTCGTCCCAGTCGACGGCGAAGCTGTCCGGAGGATCGCAGCGCAGGCCGGCGAGCATGGCTTCCAAGCAGCGCTGAAGCTCGTAGCGCGGACAATCTGGGGGAATATCAGCCAGCGGCGGGAGCCTCATTCGCGGTGCACGGAAGGAGGATACGCCTGCTGGTATATCTACCTCAGGAACTGGCTCGACCGCGGCCGTCGCTGTTGGCCACCCGGCAGGCTTCCTCGGCGCCGAGGAAGGGGCAGAGGGTGATGTAGGTGAGGAGGGGGGCCAGGGGGGGCAGGGAACTAGGGCCCGAAGCGCGCAGGCGTTTGTAGATCAGCGTGAACACAGCGCCGGTGATCGCCTCGGCAGCGAGAGCGGGCGCTTCCGGTTGGTGCTTGAAGCCTTCGCCGATCAGCTCTTCGAGCGGCTTCAGGGTTTCGTGTCTTCGTTCCATCGCGGCCGAGCCGGCGGCATGGATCTCGACCGCGATCAGATGCGCCATCGCCGGCCGTGAGGCGAGGAAGTTGCAGAGGGCCCCGTAGCCGGCGCGGACGCCCGCCGGCCAGTCAGGTGCTCGGCGGAAGGCGGGCATGATCGCCGCCAGTATCTGCGAGCAGGCGCTGTCGATCGCCGCCAGCATCGCATCGTCCTTGCCGGCGAAGTTGGCGTAGAAGGTCGTCGCCGACATCTGCGCCCGCTTCAGCACCGCCTCGACGGTCGTGTTGACGTACCCCTCCTCGGCGACGACGACGGCGAAGGCGCGCAGCGCCCGCTCGGCGTGGTCGTGGGCGTCGATCGTTTCCGGCCCGAACCTGGGGGTGCGCCCAGTCAGGCGCAGCGGCTGGGGCGGGGGGCGATAGGAGAGCAGCAGGTCCCAGAGCCCCTCCAGAAGCTCCGGCAGCTCGGCCTCCTCTCGGCGGCGCAGGCGCGTCCGGGCGATTTCCTGCTGGGCGCCGACGTGGGCGGTGACCATCTCCGCCGGCATCCCCGCCCGCTCCGGGGACTGGTCGAGCACCTGCCGTGCCAGCCATTCGAACCCGGCGGCGGCATTCTCGATCAGCGTCACCGCCTCCGGCCCGGCGGGGTAGGCCTCGAGGAAGGCGAGCCGGGCCGCGGCCGGCTGCAGGGCGATCATCCGGGCGAAGGCGTCAAAACCGAAGCGGGCCTGCTCCTCCCAGCTGGCGGCGCCGTTGGGACCGGCCGGTAGCTGGACGCCCGCCGGTTCCGTGTTCTCGAGTTGCTCGCCGGCGCTCTGGATCGCGAAGGCGGCTGCCGCCTCGATGATCGCTTCCAGCGTCGCCAGGAAGCAGGCCTTCTTGTCGGGGAAGAGGTCGTAGAAGGTGCGGCTGGAGACACCCGAGATCTCGACCAGGTCGTTGACCGTGGTCGCGATGTAGCCGCGCTCGGAGACGCTCGCCACCATCGCCCCGAAGAACCGCTGGCGTTGGTTTGCGACTACCTCCTCGCGCGGCACCCCGGGACCCGGCCGCAGCCGTTTCTCGCGAATAGCATTCGAATCACCCCATGGCGTCGCGACCATCCCGGCGCGGACCCTAGTCACGATTTTGTGCATAGGTGGCGAGCCTGATCTGAGATAGACCAGTCTGTTTGATCGGAAAACTCGTATATAGGAAAAACCGCATTCCCATGGGGAATTAAAGGGTACCGTTACCAGCGCATGCGCTACGTGGGCGATGTATGCAGGACCTTGCGATAAGTACCGCTGTCTCGCTCAGGCGCGCCCGCGCCCGTTGTCATTGGCGATCCGGCAGGCCTCGTCTGGTCCGACGAAAGGGGAGAGGGTGATGTAGGTGCAGATCGGGGTCAGGGCGGGAAGTGCACCGGCGCCACCCTCGCGCAGGCGGCGATAGGCGAGGGTGTAGACGCCCCCGACGATTCCCTCGGCGGTGATCGGTGGGGTCCCCGGTGCCAGGTCGTAGCCGGCGGCGATCAGCTCCTGCAGGGGATGCAGTCCCTCGAGCCGCTGCTGCATCGCCTCCAGGCCGGCGGCGTACACCTCGACCATCGCCAGGTTCGCCAGGGTCGGCCGCGAGGCCAGGTAGTTGAACATCGCCCCGAACGCGGCGCGGATACCGTGCGGCCAATCGGGCGCCCGGCGGAAGGCGGGCATGACCGCCGCCATGATCTGCGAACAGGCGCTGTCGATCGCCGACAGCGTCGCGTCGTCCTTGCCGGCGAAGTTGGCGTAGAAGGTCGTCGCCGACATATGCGCGCGTTTCAAAATGGCGTCGACGGTCGCCCGCGCGTACCCCGTTTCCGCGACGACCTCCGCCAGCGCCTGCAGCACCCGCTCGGCGTGATCGTGGGGCTCGGGCATCTCCAGATGGACCCTTGGCGTCCGGCCCGCCAGCCGCAGCGGCTGGGGCGGCGGCCGGTAGGAGAGGAGCAGGTCCCAGAGCTCGTCGGTCAGGCCGGGCAGTTCCGCCTCGCGACCTTCGCGCAGGCGGTTTCGGGCGATCTCCTGCTGGGCGCCCATCAGCGCCATCACCATCTCGGCCGGCATCTCGGCCCGCTCCGGTGATTGCTCCAGCACCTGACCGGTCAGCCGCTCGAACCCGGCCATCGCCTGTTCCAGGGGGACCAGCGCCTCCGGGCCCGCGGTGTAGGCCTCGACCAGCGCCAGCCGGGCGGCGGCGGGCTGGGCGACGATCATCTCCGCAAATGAGCGCATTCCCCGGCCGGCGCGCTCCTCCCAGCTGCCGCCCGACCGACCGTCCGGGAGCTGCACCCCACCGGGGGAAGGATCCTCCGCCGGCTCGCCGGCCCGCCGCGCCGCGTAGGCGATCGCCGCCTGGATCAGCGCTTCCAGGGTCGCGAGGAAGCACGCCTCCTTGTCGGGGAAGAGGTCGTAGAAGGTGCGGCTGGAGACCCCTGATATCTCCGCTAGGTCTCCGACCGTCGTCGCCCGGTAACCGCGGCTGTAGACGCTCGCCACCATCGCCCCGAACAGCCGCTCGCGCTGGTTGGCGACGACCTCGTCGCGCGGCGTTCCGGGACCAGGCGGCAGCCGCCGCCTGCGGAGCGAATCCGACTCTCCCCAAGGGGTCACGACCATCATGGGTTCGGACCCTAGAGCCATCGATAAGCGACAGTTTAGATCCCTTGATTGGGTAGAGGGCCTTTTTTGTCCACCTTGGTGTAATCGGCTGTTTACCTTGGTCTGATGCGGCAAAACTCGCCTTCAGGCATGCCTGGCGATGCGAATATCCAACAAGACTCTTGACAGAGATAAGTCAGTCCGTATATCTTTCCTGACGTTCCGCGGCACAAACGGCGCGATCCAGGGACAGAGACCGCCGGCTCCGGGACACGGGACAGAAATTTTCGAAAGGGAATGTCGCCTCACGGGGATCGCAAAGCGATCGGTAGGGGCCACGAGGGAGGAGAGGATTGTGAGGAGAGAGAGTCACCACCCCACCAGCGCGGCGGTTCGCGGTGGCTCGATCCCTGCCCGATCGGCATCCGCGGCCTTCCCGACCTGCGGATCCGCACCGGCGGCGCGGGCGGCCGCCAGTCGCATCGGGGTTCTCCCTGGCCCCCTGCCTCAGGCCGCCCGTGGCCGCTCCACCCAGCTTCGCATCGTCCGCCGGGGAGCCCCGGCCTCACCGAGCCGGCCGAGCCGGCTCCCTAGCCACCAAGTCGAGCCGGCCGGGAAGGCCGGCGTCAAGGAGGAGAACCGATGAAACGCCTACGCCACCCAGTTCGTGCAATCCGCGAACCGTTCGGCACCGCAGGACTCGTCGTCGCCTGCGTCGCCCTGATCGCCGCCCTCGGCGGCACCGCGCTCGCCGCGGGCGCTCTGACGGGCAAGCAGAAGAAGGAAGTCGAAAAGATTGCCAAGAAGTTCGCCGGCAAGCCGGGCGCCGCAGGCGCTCAAGGCCCCGCCGGTCCTCAGGGCGCTGCCGGCGCCAACGGCAAGGACGGCGCGCAAGGCGAAAAAGGAGCGAAGGGCGACAACGGCTCGCCGGGCTCACCTGGCACCCCCGGAACCCCCGGCGCCGACGGCAACAGCGTCGAAGTCACCCCCACCTCCGGCGATCCCGGCGAAGCCTGCGAAGGCACCGGCGGCGTCGTCGTGGAAGTGGAAGGCTCGGGAACCGAAAACCCGGTGTGCAACGGTGAACAGGGTCCCGAAGGCGCCCTCGGCACCGCCGGCGTGACCCTCCCCCCGGGAGTGGACGAGAAGGGTGGTTGGAGTCTGGAAGGTAGCGGCGGGGACATCGGCAGAACCGCAATCTCCTTCCCGATCCCGCTCGCAGCAGGCCTGGAAGGATCGAGCATTCACATTTTCGGTGAAGCGGAATTCACCACCTTCTGTAATCTCGGGGCCTCCAATCCAGGCACCAAAGCCCCGGGCACTCTCTGTCTCTACCCAACCGCGACGGAAGCTGTGTCGAACCTTTTCGTAACCGATCTCGGGCTTTCGGAAGAAAAATCGACTTCTCGTACCGGAGCCATCATTCAGGCCAACCTTGGTTCGGAATTAGAACCAGATCTGACGGGCTTTGCGCTGGGGTCTTTTGCTGTTAGCGGTAACTAGACGGTAGGGCTTGGCACTCACACCGCTCGTCTGGTGGCGGTGTGAGTGCCTCCTTCAAGCCGACAGCCAGAAAAAGGCGAGGGATTGACAGATGTCAGAGTTCCAACGAACCGACCGAGGCTCTTTGAGCACGACTGTATTTACTATCCGAAAGTCGCTGGTCGTCAAGCTCGTGGCAATCGCCGTGATTGCCGCGTCCCTCGTTCCCGCCTCGGCCCTCGCCGCCCCATCGGTCATCTCCAACACCAACGTTGCGGAAGTGGGGGAAAACGGCGCCACCCTGAAGGCTTCGGTCGATCCCGCCGGCGCCAACGTCGAAGCCCGCTTCGACTACACCACCCGTACTGCCTTCCAAAATAGCGGGTTCGAAGGTTCTCAGAGCGTGCCGGTGGGGGAAGCGATCCTCGTCCCCAGCAAAGTCAAAGGCAATGGCGACCTTGAAGCCGGTAAAGCGACGATCACCGACGTAAGCACCGAAGCCGGTACCTTCGCAGCGGGCCAGGCGATCGCTGCGGGCCTGGGCATCCCCGCCGGGACCATGATCCTCAAAGTAGAAGCAGAAGAAGGCGGAGGGCTCACCCTCACGATCTCCAAACCGGCCAATGAAAGCAAAGCCGGTGTCGCCCTCACCGCAACCGGCCCTCAGCCGGTGAGTGCCCGTTTGGAAGGTCTCATCCCCGGCACAGCCTACGTCTTCCGGGCCGCAGCGCGGAAGACCAGCGGCGCCAACAAAGAAGAAGGCCAGGGCCCGGCCACGACCTTTTCCACCGTCGCCGCACCGCCGGTCTTCGGGCCGTGCCCCAACGACGAATTCCGGAGCGGCCAGTTCGCGCCCGCCGGCCACCTCGGCTCGCTGTTGCCCGACTGCCGCTCGTTCGAGCTTGCAAGCCCGCTGGCAAAGAACGGCAACGACCTTCAGGCCGAACTGGGCTACGCGCTGGTGGCCGAAGACGGCTCCGCGATCACCTTCGGGGCGACCTTCGGCGTTCCCAAGGGCAACGGCGCTCAGTTGCCGCCCTTCTACCAGGCGAGCAGGGGCGAAGGCGATTCGGGCTGGTCGACGACCAGCGTGATGCCACCCGGCAGCTTCGGCTCGGAAGTGAGGATCCTGATCGGCAAGCTGCCGGACCTCTCGGCCACTTATGCGGTTGCCAACCGCCTCGGCACCCACCCCACGGGGACCCTGCTGGAGCTGCACCGAGACGGCAGCCCGCCGACCCAGATCGTTCCCTACGTCGACGTCGAAGGCCTGGACCCGAACACGGAGTTCGACTTCGCAGGCGCCTCGGAAGACGCCACCAGCGTGCTTGTCGAATCCACGGCTGCACTTCCCGCCGAAGCGGGAGGCCCGCCGCTTGCCGGGAGTGCCGCCGGTTCTCCGAACGTCTACGCCTGGGACCGCAGCAGCGGCCACCTGCACCTCGCCAGCGTCATGAACACCGAGGAAGAGACCCAGGAAGCCCTCGCCAAGGGCGCCTTTGCGGGTCCATACAACTGGGCCGACGAGGACCTCTCCGCAGGCGGCGGTGCGGGCGGCAATTACTACCTGACGGATGGGCACGCGGTCACCCCCGACGGCTCGGTCTACTTCACCGCGCGCTCCAGCGGAAAACTCTACGAGCGCCTTCACCCTACCCAGCCCCAGAGCGCCGTCATCCATTCCGGAGAACCGGACGAAGAATGCACCGAACCCGAGATGGCATGCACGATCACGGTCTCGGCCAGCCACCGCAGCGAACCCGATCCCGCCGGCGAAGAACCGGCCGCCTTCCAGAGCGCCACCGCCGACGGCTCCCAGGTCCTCTTCACCTCCCACGAGAAGCTGACCGACGACGCCAATACCGGCCCCGAGGCGGCCAAAGCCGCGATCGGGCGCGCCACCCTGCACGGCGAAGAACCGGCCGACGGCGAGAACGACCAGTTCCTCCCCACCCACGCGCTAGGGGTGGCGGTCGACTCCAAAGGCGAATTCATCTACTGGGCCGACCCCTCCAAAGGCACGATCGCCCGCGCCGAGCTCGATGCCTCCGGCGACCTCGTGCCCGGCAGCACCGAAGCCGAATACGTCGTCCCCGGCGAAACCGAAGCCGAAGTCCACCAGGTGAGCGAACCCGGGGTGAAGACCAAAGCCCCGACCAAGCCCCGCTACGTCGCCGTCGGCCCCTGTGCGGAAGGGGGCGAATGCGTCTACTGGACCAACGCCGGGCCGGCGGGGGAAAAGGTAAACAGGGAAGAAGCCCCCACGATCGACGGCCAAGGCACGATTGGCCGCGCGACGATCGGCCCTGGCCAAGGTGAAGACCCGGACCCCGAATTCATCACCGGCGCCTCCAACCCGCAGGGGATCGCGGTGAACGAAACGAACATCTACTGGGCCAATGCAGCACCGGATAAGGATCATCACACGATTGCACAGGCGACCATCGACGGTGGTGGAGTTAACGAAGTTTTCGCCCAACCCTTTGCCGAACTTAAACCCTACGCCGTAGCCCTTGATAGCACGCACATTTATTTCTCCATCGACGATGAAGAAGGCACCGCGAGTTATATCGGAAGGGTAAACCTAGACGGAACCGAATCGGAAACTCGCTTTATCGGAGAAAGTGGTGTACGCGGCGTGGGCCTAGGCGCGGGTCACCTCTACTGGGCGACGCAAGGCGAAGGGGGCGCGATCGGACACGTATCGCTGAACGAATGGGGGGCCGGCTTAACTTGCGAAAGCATTCCAAGCTGCCACAAGGAATTCCTCACGCCTTCGGGCAGGCTCGAGGGCATAGCCAACACCGGCTCCCACCTCTACTGGTCCTCCAACGGCGAAGCTCCGAAAAACCCCGGTAACGACCTCTACCGCTTCACGCGGACCGGTGCCGGCGGCTGCCAGGAAGCCCGTGGCTGCCTCGAGGACCTGACTCCCGACGGGAGCGTCGAAGACGGCGCCGATGTCCGCGGCGTGCTCGGTACCTCTGCCGACGACTCCTACATCTACTTCGCCGCCAATGCCGACCTCGACGGGTCGGGCGACGCTCAGCCGGGAAATTGCGCAGGAGAATTTGGCCCGACCCCCGTAGGGGAATGCAGCATCTATCTGCTGCACGAAGGGCAGATCAGCTTCGTCGCCCGGGTGGGGCCGCTCAATCTGGGCGGCCTGTCCGATTCGGTCAACTGGGCTCCCTCCGCCCGCCAAGGCGGAGGCTTCACGGGGTCGCGCATCAGGTTTTCGCTGGTCGCCCCGGACGGGAAGACGCTGATCTTCTATCTCGGCGGACAGCTCCACCGCTTCCGGGTTGGAGGGCAAGCTCCCATCTGCATCACCTGCGACCCAACCGGTGGTGGTCCGCAAAGCCAGGTGAGATACGGCTCGATGGCATTTCCGTTCATCAATCCTGGCGCATCGCTCGGTACCTACCGCCTCAACTTCGCCACGCGCGATGGCGACCGCGTCTTCTTCGAGTCGACGGCTGCGCTGGTCGGCAGCGACAGGGATGGCGAGGATGGGTGCCCGAATATCGGTTTCTATAGCGACACGGCCCCGCGTTGTCTCGACGTCTATGAGTGGGAGGCGGTGGGCAGCGGCAGCTGCAGGGAGGGAGGCCCCGGTTATTCGCCGCTCGACGACGGCTGTCTCTACCTGATTTCTCAGGGCTCTGACTCCGAACCTGCCTTCTTCGCCAATGCCTCGCCATCGGGCGACGACGTTTTCTTCTTCACCCGTTCGCGGCTGGTCGGCGAAGACACCGATGGGCTGCGCGACGTCTACGACGCCCGCGTCGGCGGCGGCCTCGCCTCGCAGAACCAGCCGCCACCACCACCGCCCTGCGAAGGCGAAGGATGCAAGCCGGCGGCGAGCGAGCCGCCCTCCTATCAGGCGCCGCCGCAGTTCAGCGGCCCCTCGAACCCGAAGCCCCCGCGCTGCCATCGGAAGCGCTGCCACAAACACAACAAACACAAGCCCCGGCATGCGAAGAAGCGTCGCCACGGGAGAAAGAGAGCCGCCAAGTGAGGTCCACCCGCGCCGTCACCGCCGTTTTGGCCGGCTTCGCCTGCGCGCTCGCCGCTGCGCCCGCCGCTTCTGCGGTCCAGGAGCCCGCCTGGGTGATCACTGTCGCACCGGTCCCGGCCAATCTCGCACCCGGGAGCGCGGGGAGAATCCTGGCCAAGCTGACGAACGTCGGCGGCGCCGCCACCTCCGGGACGACGACGGTCGAGGTGGACCTGCCCGAAGGCCTCACCGCGGCTTCAGCTGAATTCCTTGGCCTCGGGGAAGTCGAAACGATCGGTGGCGCGCAAATCAAAGGGCCCTGTGCGGTGGCGACTCAGACCATCAGCTGTGAAACGTCTTTCCCGCTTGCCTCTGACCAGAGCATGTGGGTCGAAGGCAAAGTTCAGGTCGACCCGTCGCCTCCGAGCACGGCCGCGGTCGAGGCCACGGTGAGCGGCGGTGGCGCGACCGACGCGACTTCCTCGCAGGACATCTCGCTGGGAAGCGAGCCAGTCCCCTTCGGGTTCCTTACCACCCCGGCGGCGCCGTTCACCGACGCCGGCGGGGCCCCTTCGGTGCTCGCCGGGTCACACCCCTACCAGCAGACGGTCTCCTTCGAACTGCCCACCACCCGTTCGAGTAACCCTGCGCTTGTCGCGATCGGCTCGGGACATGTCCGCGACATCGAAGTCGAATTGCCGCCCGGGTTGATCGGCGACCCCTCGGCGACGCCGATGCTCTGCACCGAGTTCGAACTCGAGCACACCGAACGGGGCTGCCCGGACGCCTCGGCGGTCGGGGCCATCGCCAACACCGTAGCTGTGAAATCCTTCGGTCTCTCCTTTACCGGCCTCTACAACATGGTGCCGCCGCCCGGACACCCGGCGGAGCTGGCTGCCAACATCGGCGGGGTCGGCATCTTCGTCCACCTGCTGCCGTCGGTGCGTAGCGAAGGCGACTACGGGATTACGATCGACACGCCTGAAATCGTCGCCCTCTCCAACCAGCCGGTGTATGGGGTGACCAGCCAGGTCTGGGGCGATCCCTCCTCACCTCTTCACGACGAAACCCGTGGCTTGTGCACGGGCAGCACGCATTTCGGCGAAACCTGCCCCGTCGCCCCCCAACAGACCGCCTTCTGGACCCTGCCTTCCCGCTGCGATGGTCAGCCGCTCACCACCACGGTCAGCGCCGACTCCTGGGAGGAACCCGGCCTCTTCCACAGCTCCGCCTACCAGAGCGCCGACCTGGCCGGCAACCCGGTCTCGCTCAGCGACTGCGGCTCGCTTTCCTTCGCGCCGACGATCGAGGCGAAGCCGACCACGAACCTCGCCGACTCCCCCTCGGGCCTCGACGTCGATCTGCACCAGCCCCAGTCCACCGGCACCGAACAGCGCTCCAACCCGCCGCTGCGCGACGCCACCGTCACGCTGCCCCAGGGGATGAGCGTCAACCCCTCCCAGGCCGACGGCCTCGGGGCCTGCTCGGAGAGCGAGATCGGCTTCCTCGCCGAAGCCCCCGAACCGGGCATCCACTTCGACAAGCAGCCCAACACCTGTCCCGACGCCTCCAAGCTCGGCACGGTCGAAGTCACCACCCCGCTGCTCGCCCAGCGCGACCCAGAACACCGCCTCGAACTGGACCCCCAGACCGGCCGACCGATCCCCCGGCCCCTCCACGGCTCCCTTTACCTCGCCCAGCCCTTCCAAAACCCCCTCGGATCGCTGCTTGCCCTCTACCTCACCGTCGAAGACCCCGAGACCGGCACCGTCGCCAAGCTCGCCGGGGAAGTCATCCCCGACCCCCGGACCGGTCAGCTGACCACGGTCTTCAAAGACAACCCGCAGCTGCCGATCGAAGACATCCGCCTGCACCTCTTCGGCGGCGCCCGCGGCTCGCTGATCACCCCGCCCACCTGCGCCACCCACACCACCACCACCGAGCTCGAACCCTGGTCGGCGCCCGACACCCCCGACGCCGTCCCGACCTCGAGCTTCCAGACCACGCAGGAGCCCGGCGGCGGCGCCTGCCCAGCGAGCGCCGAGCAGGCCCCCAACTCCCCGGCCTTCGCCGCCGGCACCCTCAACCCCAAGGCCGGCGCCTACAGCCCCTTCGTGCTCAAAGTCAGCCGCGAAGACGGCTCCCAGCGCCTCACCGGCATCGACACCCTGCTGGCGCCGGGGCTGACCGGCAAGCTCGCCGGCATCCCCGAGTGCTCCGAGGCCCAGATCGCCGCGGCCGCTGCGCGAAGCCGGCCCGAAGAAGGGCGCACCGAGCGCGAATCCCCCAGCTGCCCGCTCGCCACCGAAGTCGGCCTCGTCACGGTCGGCGCCGGAGCAGGCCCCACCCCCTTCTACACCCAGGGCCACGCCTACCTCGCCGGCCCCTACAAGGGCGCTCCGGTCAGCCTCGCGATCATCACCCCGGCGGTGGCCGGGCCCTTCGACCTCGGCACCGTCGTGACCCGCGTCGCCCTCTACGTCAACCCCGACACCGCCCAGATCCACGCCGTCTCCGACCCGCTGCCGACGATCCTCGACGGCATCCCGCTCGATGTCCGCTCGGTGGCGCTGAAGATGGACCGGCCCCAGTTCACCTTGAACCCGACCTCCTGCGATCCGCTGGCGATCACCGGGACCGCGACCTCGGCCTTCGGGCAGGGCGCCGCCCTCAACCAGCGCTTCCAGGTCGGCGGCTGCAAGGGCCTGGCCTTCAAACCTAAGCTCTCGCTGCGGCTGAAGGGCTCGGTCAAGCGCTCCTCCAACCCCAGGCTGATCGCCACCCTGAAGGCCAAGCCCGGCGAAGCCAACGTCGCCGCCGCCCGGGTGAAGCTGCCCCACCCGGTCTTCCTCGACCAGGCCCACATCCGCACGATCTGCACCCGGGTGCAGTTCGCCGCCGATGACTGCCCGGCCGGCTCGGTCTACGGCAGGGCCAGCGCGACGACGCCGCTGCTCGACTCCCCGCTCAGCGGCGCCGTCTACCTGCGCTCCTCCTCGCACCCCCTGCCCGACCTGGTCGCGAAACTGAAGGGTCCCGACTCCCAGCCGATCGAGATCGACCTGGCCGGCAAGACCGACGCAGTCAAAGCCGCCCTTCGCAACACCTTCGAAGCGGTCCCCGACGCCCCGGTCACGAGCTTCCGCCTCGAACTGTTCGGCGGCAAGCGGGGGCTGGTGGAAATGTCGGGCGGCTTCTGCGCCGATCGGCACGCCACCGTGCAGCTCAGCG
>Ga0207640_10000014_pt1 | contig 219683 bp, 205 predicted proteins | sample KBSCornC42_FD_184300 | JGI IMG/M metagenome (GOLD analysis project Ga0207640, IMG submission 184300) | Corn rhizosphere microbial communities from Kellogg Biological Station, Michigan, USA - KBS Corn C4-2 (SPAdes) (version 2) | ecosystem: Host-associated > Plants > Roots > Rhizosphere > Soil ... | reverse complement strand
CGCGCCGGATAATCCGGCGTAGGTTGGGGTGAGCCGAAGGCGAACCCCAACATGGCGGTACTCGTGCGAGGCCCGTTGGGGTTCGCCTGCGGCTCACCCCAACCTACGCGACTCAGCGTCATCCCGGCGCAGGCCGGGATGACGAGCTTCAAGCCGGCCGCCGCGCGCCCAGCTGCACCAGAATCTCCTGCGCCGTGCGGATCCGCTCCGCCGCCCCCGGCAATTCCAGCGACACCTTCAGCTTGTCCTGCCCATCCAGCTTGTACACGCGCGGCTGCCCCTGGATCAGCCGGATGATCGCCATCGGGTCGACTTCGGGCTTGTCGCGGAAAGTGATGCGCCCGCCGTTCGGCCCGAAGTCCAGCTTGCGGATGCCCAGCGGCGTCGCCATCAGCTTGAGGCCGGCGATGGCGAACAGCGTCTTGGTCGGTTCCGGCAGCAGGCCGAAGCGGTCGATCATTTCCACCTGCAGGTCGCGCAGCGCTTCGTCGTGGCGCGCGCTGGCGATGCGCTTGTACAGGGTCAGGCGGGTGTGCACGTCGGGCAGGTAGTCGTCGGGGATCAGCGCCGGCAGGTGCAGTTCCACTTCGGTCTCGTGCTCGGAGCTGAGGTCGAAGTCCGGCACCTTGCCCGACTTCAGCGCGCGCACCGCGCGCTCCAGCAGTTCGGTGTACAGCCCGAAGCCGATCTCCTGGATCTGGCCCGACTGCTCGTCGCCCAGCAGCTCGCCCGCGCCGCGGATTTCCAGGTCGTGCGTGGCCAGCGTGAAACCCGCGCCCAGTTCCTCCAGCGAGGCGAGTGCTTCCAGGCGCTTCTCCGCATCGGCGGTCATCGCCTTGCGGTCCGGCACGATCAGGTAGGCATAGGCACGATGGTGCGAACGGCCGACGCGGCCGCGCAGCTGGTGCAGCTGGGCCAGGCCGAAGCGGTCGGCGCGGTCGATGATGATGGTGTTGGCGGTGGGGATGTCGATGCCGGTCTCGATGATAGTGGTGCACACCAGCACGTTGAAGCGCTGGCGATGGAAATCCGCCATCACCTGTTCCAGTTCGCGCTCGGCCATCTGGCCGTGGGCGATGCCGATGCGCGCCTCCGGAATCAGCTCCTGCAGCTCGCGCGCGGTGCGCTCGATGCTCTCCACTTCGTTGTGCAGGAAATACACCTGGCCGCCGCGCGCCAGCTCGCGCTGGAACGCCTCGCGCACGGTGGCCGGGTCCCAGGCATTGACGAAGGTGCGCACCGCCATGCGATGCGCCGGCGGCGTGGCGATCAGCGACAGATCGCGCAGCCCGCTCATCGCCATGTTCAGCGTGCGCGGGATCGGCGTGGCGGTCATGGTGAGCAGGTCCACCTCGGCGCGCAGTTTTTTAAGCTGCTCCTTCTGGCGCACGCCGAAGCGCTGCTCCTCGTCGACGATCACCAGGCCGAGATCCTTGAAGCGGATATCCGGCTGCAGCAGCTTGTGCGTGCCCACGATCACGTCGATCTGGCCGTCGGCCAGGCGCTTCAGCGCCTCGTTCACTTCCTTGCTCGACTTGAAGCGCGACAGCACGTCCACGCGCACCGGCCAGTCGGCGAAGCGGTCGGCGAAGTTGCGGAAGTGCTGCTGCGCCAGCAGGGTGGTCGGCACCAGCACGGCAACCTGCTTGCCGGCGGTAGCCGCGGCGAAGGCGGCGCGCAATGCCACTTCGGTCTTGCCGAAGCCGACGTCGCCGCAGATCACTCGGTCCATCGCGCGCGGCGCGGCGAGGTCGCCGAGCACGGCATCGATCGCCTGCGCCTGGTCCGGCGTTTCCTCGAACGGGAAGGTGGCGCCGAATTCCTCCACCAGCTGGCGGTCGATCGGCAGCGATTGGCCGCCGCGCGCTTCGCGCTGCGCATAGATGGCCAGCAGTTCCGCGGCCACGTCGCGCACCTTCTCTGCGGCCTTGCGGCGCGCGCGTTCCCAAGCGTCGCCGCCCAGCGAATGCAGCGGCGCCAGTTCCGGCGCGGTGCCGGTGTAGCGGCTGACCAGGCCCAGCTGGGCCACGGGAACGTAGAGCTTGTCGCCCTTGGCGTATTCGATGGTGAGGAACTCGCCCTCGGTGCCGCCCAGCTCCATCGAGACCAGGCCCTGGTAGCGGCCCACGCCGTGGTCGACGTGCACGATCGGCGCGCCGATGGTCAGCTCGGTCAGGTCGCGGATGATCGCGTCCGGATCGCGCGCGGCGCCGCGGCGGCGCTTGCGCTCGGTGCGCACGCGCTCGCCGTACAGCTCGCGCTCGGTCAGCACGGTGATGGCCGGCGACTTCAGCGCGAAGCCCTGCTCCAGGCCCGCGATGGCGATGGCGAACTTCGGGCCGGCGCCGTCAGCCGCCAGGAAGCGCGGCCAGCCGTCGATGCTGTCGGGCTTCAGGCCCGCCGCGGCCAGCGTCTCGATCAGCGCCTCGCGGCGGCCGGCCGAATCGGCGGCGATCAGCACGCGGCCCGGATAGCTGGCGAGGAAATGCCGCAGCGAGGTGCCGGGTTCTTCGCCCTTGCGGTTGAGCGGCAGTTCCGGCGCCGGCTGGGTGCCGACGTCGGCGGCGTGTTCGTGGCCGCTGGCGACCACTTCCACGCGCAGCCGGCGGTTGAGCTGCTCGCGCAGCTGTTCCGGCGGCAGATAGAGCTCCGCCGGCGGCAGCACCGGGCGCTCGATGTCGTGCGCGCGCTGGTCGTAGCGCTCGCCGGTCTGCTGCCAGAACTGCTCGGCCGATTCCAGCGTGCCTTCGCCGAGCAGGAACACCGCGCCGTCGCCGAGGTAATCGAACAGGGTGGCGGTCTGCTCGAAGAACAGCGGCAGGTAGTACTCGATGCCGCCGGGCGTCACGCCTTCCTTCATGTCCTGGTAGAGCGGGCAGCGGCGCACGTCGATCGGGAAGCGCTCGCGCAGCTTGCCGCGGAAATCCTTGGCGGCCTGCTCGGTCAGCGGGAATTCGCGCGCGGGCAGCAGCTCGACTTTTTCCACCGGCTGCTGCGAGCGCTGCGTTTCCGGATCGAAGCTGCGGATCGATTCCACTTCGTCGTCGAACAGCTCGATGCGGTAGGGCTCGCCCGCGCCCATCGGATAGATGTCGATCAGCGCGCCGCGCACGGCGAAGTCGCCGGGTTCGGCCACCTGCGGCACGTTGCGGTAGCCGGCGGCCTCCAGGCGGCGCTGCTCGGCGGACATGTCCAGCTTCTGGCCCTTCCGCAGCACCAGGCCGGAACCGGTCACATGGCTGTGCGGCGCGATGCGCTGCATCAGCGTCGCCACCGGCACCACCAGCACGCCGCGACTGGTCGACGGCAGGCTGTACAGGGTGGCGATGCGCTGCGAGACGATCTCCGGGTGCGGGCTGAAGATGTCGTAGGGCAGGGTTTCCCAGTCGGGGAAGTGCAGCACTGGCAGGTCGCCGGCGAACAGCCGCAGTTCGTCCTCCAGCGCGTGCGCGCGCTGCGTGTCGCGCGTCACTGCTACCAGCAGTCCGGCATGCGCGCGAGCGGCCTCGGCCACCAGCAGGGCGCGCGCCGACCCGTGCGGCGGCGTCCAGTAGCGGCGGTGCTTGGGCGTGGTGGGAAGGGTGGGAAGCAGAATGGGACTGGGCATGTGGCGCTGGCGTTCCGTGGCGCCGGCCGGGACGGCCGCGCCGGTGAAAGCGGGCAAGTGTAACGCGACCGCCCCGGTTGGCCGGGGCGGTCGGAAGTCATATGGGAGTTTGCGAAGGTCTTTGCCAGGCCTGCGCGAAGCTGCTTTAAAGCTGCAGCGCGATCTGGGTGGTGCCGGGTTCTTCCGGGCTCAGGCGGCGCACGAAGCCCAGTTCCTTGCACAGCTGCAGCATCGGGCGGTTTTCCAGCAGCACATAGCCCCACAGCTCGGTCAGGCCGCGGTGGCGGGAATCGTCCACCAGCCGCTGCATCAGCAGGGCGCCCAGGCCGACCCGGGCCCAGTCGCGCTCGACCAGCACCGAGAACTCGGCGCTGTTCGCCACCTCGTCCACATAGATCCGGCCCACGCCGCGCATCTCCGCCGGCTGCACGGTCTCGTCCATCAGCACGTAGGCGCTTTCGATGGCCGGGTCGACCCGGCTCAGCCGCTGCGCCATCGGCGCCGGCAGCTCGGACATGGCGTGCAGGAAGCGGCGGCGGATGTCCTCCGGCGACAGCCGGCCGAAGCAGCGCTGCAGCGCGGCCACGTCGCCCGGCTCGATCGCGCGCAGGCGCAGCTCGCGGCCATCCCGGGTCGTCACCAGCTCGCCCTTGGCGGAGCTGCGGACTTCGGCCAGCCGGGGCCGGGCGAAGCGCTCGCTGCTGGGCGGGGGGAGGGGGCGATGGGCGGGGGACATTTCGGTAAGAAGGTTCGCAGCCATGTTCCATACTTTACCGTATTGTGTGCATCGCAACATGAACAAAACTCGCGTATGGACGCGGCTTTACGCCACGGGCCTGGCTGTTCATGTTGCGGTCCGGCACACCTCCGGGGAGACGCCTTCCGGCCAAATCGCCACAATGCGCGGACGGTCGGCCACGCGGCGTCGGCAGGGAGTGAAGGCATGGGCAAGGCCGGCAAGGGCATCACCGTCGATCAGCTGGAGGCTCTTTGCGGGGCCTGGCCCGGGGTGACCCGCGATATCAAATGGGGCGAGGACCTGGTCTTCAGCGTCGGCGGCAAGATGTTCGCGATCACCCGGGCGGAGCAGTCCGCTCATGGCCAGCGCCTGGCGCTGAAGGTGGCCGACGAGCGCTTTCTGGAGCTGACCGACCAGCCGGGCATCGTCCCCTCGCCGTATCTGGCCCGCGCGCACTGGGTCGCCATCACCGAGCCGCAGCGCTTCGCCACCGGCGAGCTGGCCGCGATGGTGCGCGATTCCTACACCCTGGTCCGCGCCAAGCTCACCAAGAAACTGCAGAAAGAGCTGGCGCCCCTGCCGCCGGCCTGACCCTGCCGGCCCGATATCTTCTGGAGACATGATGAAACAGCATCTCGGCGCCCTGGCGCTGCTCGTGGCCGACTACGACCAGGCCATCGCCTGGTACACCCGCGTGCTGAACTTCGAACTGATCGAAGACATCCGCATGGACGAGGAAAAGCGCTGGGTGGTGCTGGCGCCGCGCGGCTCCACCGAAACGCGCCTGCTGCTGGCGCGCGCCAGCAACGAGGAACAGCGCGCCTCGATCGGCCACCAGGCCGGCGGCCGCGTATTCCTGCTGCTCAATACCGACGATTTCTGGCGCGACTACGAGCGCATGAAGGCCGCCGGCTGCAGCTTCTGCGAGGAGCCGCGCGACGAGGCCTACGGCATCGTGGTGGTGTTCCAGGACCTGTACGGCAACAAGTGGGACCTGCTGCAGCGCAAGTGAGGCGCGGGCTCAGTCCGCGATATCGGGCTCGAAGAAGCTCCACGCCACATCGGGGAAGCGCGCCTTCATCGCGCGCTCCACCGCATTGATGTTGTGGATCAGCGCGAGATTGTCCGCCGCCGGCGCCATGCGCGCCTTGACCGAGACCATCACATCCGGGCCGAGCTGCAAGGTGATCAGGTTCAGCACCTCGGCCACTTCCGGCCGCTCGGCCAGGAAATCCAGCAGTTCCTTGCGGCGGCGCGGCTCCACGCCCTGGCCGATCAGCAGCGCCTTCACTTCGATCGCCACGGCTACCGCAACCGCTACCAGCAGCACGCCGATGGCGATGGTGCCCAGCGCGTCGAACAGCAGGTTGTCGGTAAGGATGGTCGCCAGGATCGCCAGCAGGGCCAGCACCAGGCCGAGCAGGGCGGCGAGGTCTTCGCCGAAGATCACCAGCAGCTCGCTCGAACGCGTCTGGCGGAACCACTGCCACAGGCTCAAGCCGTCGCGCGCCTTGTTCACTTCCTGCATGCAGCCGCGCATCGAGATGCCTTCCATCACGATGCCGAACACCAGCACGCCCACGGCCAGCCACGGACGCTGCAGCGGCTCGGGCGAGCCGAGCTTGTGCACGCCTTCGTAGATGGAAAACATGCCGCCCACGCTGAACAGCAGGATCGCCACCAGGAACGACCAGAAATACAGCGCGCGGCCCCAGCCCAGCGGATAGTCCTCGCTGGGCGGGCGCTTGGCCTGGCGCATGCCAAGCAGGAGCAGGCCCTGGTTGCCGCAGTCGGCCAGCGAATGGATCGCCTCGGCCAGCATCGCGCCGGAGCCGGTCAGCACCGCGGCGACGAGCTTGCTGACAAAGATGGCGAAGTTGGCGCCGAGCGCCAGCAGGATCGCCTTCAACGAATTGGCATGACCGGACATCGATTCTTCCCTGAAACCCTGCAGTGATTGAAAGCGCTTGGATTAAAAGCCGGCGTCAGCGGATGCCGACGCCGCGGTGATTAAAGGCCCGCGTCAGCGGATGCCGACGCCCAGGCCCACGCCGAAATGCACGTTGTTCTTGCCGCTGCTCAGCTCGCTAGCCGTCCACACGTGGGCCTGGTTCACCTTCACCAGCGGGAACACATACGGCGCTTCGCCGACCTTGCCGGCGCGGCTGCCGCTGATCTGGCCGTCGACGGTCAGCAGCGCGCCGGCCGGGTAGTCCATCGATTCCACATAGCCGGGCATGGTGGCGATAAAGCGGCCCATGCCGCTGTCGTTCGCCTTCGGCCGCTGCGAGCCGTCCAGCGGATAGGCCAGCACTTCGATCTCGCTGTGGTCGGTAAGGTTGTGCACGGCGACCACGCGGCCGCCCCAGATCACCGGCGCATTGCTGTAGCGCTCCGGCGCCTCGGCCACGTTGACCGGTGCGGCGGCGACGGTGCCGGTGGCCTTGTAGATCGGCGCGGGCGCGCAGGCGCTCAGGCCGAGCAGGGCGGCGACTGCCGCCAGGCGGAAGACGAGGGTGGCGTTGGCAATGCGCATGGTCGGTCTCCTGCTTGCGTTGGGCCTGCCCACGACGTGTCCACGCGTGGGCGCGAATGCGGCGCCCAGCTTAGCGGCGGGTGGGTTTGCGCGGTAGCGCCGGCTCGCCGGCGTCTTCGATCAGCCAGTCCAGGCGCCAGGTCGCCGGTTGTTCCTGCGACAGCAGCCGGCTCATCGCGCGCAGCGGCTCGCGCAGCACGTCGTCGAGCTTCCACGGCGCATTGAGGATGACCATGCCCGAACCGTTGAGGCGCAGCGGCGAGTCGTCCGGCCGCACCAGCAGTTCCGCGCGCAGCGCGCGGCGCGCGCCGCTGTGCTGCACCCAGCGCAGGAACGGCTGCACCTGGCTGCGCAGCTTGATCGGATACCACACGGCGTACATGCCGGTGGGCCAGCGCAGCAGCGCTGCCTTCAGGGCCTGCTCGATCACGCGGTACTCGGCTTCCTGCGCCTCGTACGGCGGATCGATCAGTACCAGTCCGCGCTTTTCCTTCGGCGGCAGCAAGGCTTTCATCGCCTCGTAGCCGTTGCGCTCGTGCACGTGCACGCGGCGGTCGTGATGGAACAGCTCGCGCAGGCGCACGGCTTCTTCCGGATGCAGCTCGCACAGCTGCGCGCTGTCGATATCGCGCATCGCGTTGGCGGCCTGCAGCGGCGAGCCCGGGTAGAGCCGCAAGCCGTCCTCGTTGCCGGGCAGGGCGATGATCGCGTCCAGCCAGTGCCGCAGCAGCGGCGGCAGCGGGCCGGCGTTCGGGCCCTGATGCAGGTCCGGAAACAGCAGGCGCGCGATGCCGTCCTTGTACTCGCCGGTCTTGCCCGCCTCGACGCCATCCAGCGCATAGCAGCCGCTGCCGGCGTGCGTGTCGATCAGGCAGAACGGCGTGGACTTGGCCTTCAGCGCCTCGACCAGGGCGAACAGCACGGTGTGCTTGAGGACGTCGGCGAAATTGCCGGCATGGTAGGCGTGGCGATAGTTCATGGGATCACAGCAGGCCGGCGGGGCGGTGAGTATAGGACGCCTTATCCCGCATGAAGCCTTATCCAGAGTTGTTTCCTGCGTCGGCAGGCTGGCATCCTCCGATTCATGCGCCGCCGCCTCTTCCCGTCACTACGCCGCTCCCGCGCCCTGTTCGCGCTGGCGCTGTGCGCGTGGCTGCTGATGGCGAGCATGGCCTGGGCCGCCGGCGGCTGCTGCGATGGCATGCAGGCGGCGCCGGCCAAGGCGATGGTGATGGATGGCCATGCCGCCGTGCACGGCATGCACGATGCGCAGCCGTCGCCACCGCACAGCCATGGCCAGTGGGCGCCGGACTGCACCTGCGCGCATGCGCCGGCCAATCTGGCCGGCGTGGCGAATGTCGCCGCCGCGCATCCTTCGCCCGAACGCCTGGGCTTGCCGCGCGGCATCGAAGCCGCGCCGCAGCCGCCTGCCAAACCCCCGTTAAGGCCCCCGTCGGCCTGATCTGTCGTGCACTGAGCGGCCAGCGGCCGTCCTTTTCCATGCCTGCACGGCAGGCACGCGCATGACGGAGCATCACCATGAACAAGCAGGATCCGCACGGCATCCATCTGCCGCGTCGGCGTTTCGTGCAAGGGCTGGCCCTGGGCGGCGTCGCCGCCGGCCTCGGCCTGTGGCGCGGCGATGCGCTGGCGCAGATCGCGCAGACGCCGCGCGCCGAACTGAGCGGCACGCATTTCGAACTGGAGATCGGCGAGCTGCCGGTCGATTTCACCGGCCGCCGGCGTCTCGCCACGGTAGTTAATGGCCAGCTGCCCGCACCGCTGCTGCGCTGGCGCCAGGGCGACACCATCACCTTGCGCGTGCGCAACCGCCTGGCGGTGAGCAGTTCCATCCATTGGCACGGCATGGTGCTGCCGGCGGATATGGATGGCGTGCCAGGCATCAGCTTCGACGGCATTCCGGCGGGCGGCGAATATCTCTACCGCTTTACCGTGAACCAGGCAGGCACCTACTGGTACCACAGCCATTCGCGTTTCCAGGAGCAGACCGGCCTGTATGGGCCGATCGTGATCGAGCCGCGCAATGGCGAACGCCATCCGGCGCAGCGCGACTACACCATCCTGCTCAGCGAATGGACGGACACCGATCCCGAACGCATCTACGCCAACCTCAAGAAGCAGAGCGACTACTACAACCTCGGCAAGCGCACGGCCGGCGATTTCCTCAGCGACATCAGAAAGCAGGGCTTGAGCGATGCGCTGGCCGAACGGCGCATGTGGCAGCAGATGCGCATGGATCCCACCGATCTGGCGGATGTTTCCGCGATGGCCTACACCTATCTGGTCAATGGCCACGCGCCCGCGGGCAACTGGACCGGCCTGTTCAATGCAGGCGAGAAAGTGCGCCTGCGCTTTATCAACGGCTCGTCGATGACCTTCTTCGACGTGCGCATCCCCGGCCTGAAGATGACCGTGGTCGCCGCCGATGGCCAGCCGGTGGAACCGGTGACGGTGGACGAATTCCGCATCGGCACCGCCGAGACCTACGACGTGATCGTGGAACCCGCGGCCGACCGCGCCTGGACCATCTTCGCGCAGAGCATGGACCGCAGCGGCTACGCCCGCGCCACGCTGGCGCCGCACGCGGGCATGCTGGCCGACGTGCCGGCGCTTGATCCGCGTCCGCTGCTGAGCATGGGCGACATGATGGGTTCGATGGAGCACGGCATGGGCGGCATGGCGCATGGCGGCCACGACATGGCTGCGATGCCCGCGCTCAAGACCGGCGTGGAAGTGGATATGCGCGTGGCGCAGCCGCGCCGCAATCTGGACGATCCGGGCGTGGGCCTGCGCGACACCGGCCGCCGCGCGCTGACGTACGCCGACCTGCACGCAGTGGATGCGCCGATCTCGCCCGAGGTCGGCCGCGAACTCACCCTGCGCCTCACCGGCAATATGGAGCGCTATCTGTGGTCGTTCGACGGCACGCGCTTCTCGCACGCCGAGCCGCTGCGCCTGAAGCATGGCGAGCGCGTGCGTATCACCCTGGTCAACGACACCATGATGACCCACCCGATCCATCTGCACGGCATGTGGAGCGAGCTGGAGAACGCGCATGGCGACTTCCAGGTGCGCAAGCACACCGTGGTGGTGCAGCCGGCGCAGCAGCTGAGCTATCGCGTCAACGCGGATGCGCTCGGCCGCTGGGCTTACCACTGCCATCTGCTCTACCACATGGAAGCGGGCATGTTCCGCGAAGTGGTGGTGGCATGACGACGCTGCGCCACGCCATCGCCACGCTGCTGTTGGCGCTGCCGCTTGCGGCATCGGCGCAGGACGGCATGGAAGGGCACGAGCATCACCATTCGCCGGCGCCCGCGAAACCTGCTGTCAAGGCGTCCGCGCAGCACGAGGCGATGGACGATATGCCCGGCATGCAGATGGGGACGGATAACAACGATCCGCCGAAGCAGGCCAAGGACGAACACGCGGGCCACGCCATGCCCGCAACGCTGCCGCCGAACGACCACGTCCCGCCGCCTCCTCCGCAGATCCAGCCTGCGTCCATGCCGCCGGAACATATGGCGGACATGATGCAGATGGACGACCTGGCCAGGCGCGGCATGTGGCTGTTCGATCGCCTCGAACGCACGCGCGGCATCGGCGGCGACTACGCTACTGCGTGGGAAGCCGAGGGCTGGTGGGGCAGCGATACGAACCGCGTGTGGCTGCGCACGGAAGGCGAGCGCAGCGCTGCAGGCACACAGGATGCGCGCGCCGAAGTGCTGTGGGGCCACGCCTTCAGCACGTTCTGGGACTGGCAGCTCGGTGTACGCCACGACTTCGGCCATGGTCCGGATCGCCAGTGGCTGGCATTCGGCGTGCAGGGACTGGCGCCGTACTGGTTCGAAACGCAGGCGACGTTCTACGCCGGTCCGCAGGGACGCACCGCGCTGCGCCTGCAGACCAGCTATGACCTGCGCTTCACCCAGCGCCTGATCCTGGCGCCTGAGCTGGAATTGAATCTCTACGGCAAAGACGACCCGTTGCGCGGCATCCGTGCCGGCCTGTCCGAGGCGGAAGCCGGCCTGCGCCTGCGCTATGAGTTCAGTCGCCGCTTTGCGCCGTATATCGGCGTCAAGCATGCGCGGCGTTTCGGCGAAGCCACCAGCTTTCCGCGTCGCGAGACGACCTGGCTGGCCGGCGTCTGGTTGTGGTTCTGAGGAGGATCGAACGATGAGAGCTTTTCTGTTCCTGCTGGTGCTCGCCGCGATTGCCGTGGTGGCCTTCGTGTACTCGGGTGTGTATCCGATCGGTGCGGATCAGCCGCATTGGTCGGTGACCGAGCGTACGGTGACTGTGTTGCGCGATCGTTCGGTCGAGAAGCAGGCAGCGAGTATCGCTGTACCTGCACTGGATGATCCGGCGCGTATTCGCCGCGGCGCGATGCACTATGCGCAGATGTGCAGCTCCTGCCATCTCACGCCCGGCATGCGCGATACCGAGCTGCGCAAGGGGCTGTATCCGCAGCCGCCGGATCTGGCGCGCCATGGCGTGCACGATCCCGCGGAGGCGTTCTGGACGATCAAGCACGGCATCAAGATGAGTGCGATGCCGGCCTGGGGCCGCAGCCATGACGACGCAGCGATCTGGGATATGGTCGCCTTCCTGCAGGTGCTGCCGAAGCAGGATGAAGCGGCGTTCGAGGCGATGGCCGGATCGGCGGGGGATGATGGGCATGGTGGTGGGCATCACCATCATGGCCATGAGGAACATGATGATGACGATGCGCCTGCGCCCGCCGCATCAAGTGCCGAACACCATCACTGACTCCAAGCCCCGCGCAACCTGCCCCCTCTCCCCTCCGGGGAGAGGGTTGGGGTGAGGGGCCGGGCGGAGTGAAGCGCTGAGTGTCACTGCAGGCTAAGGAAGATCTTCTTCGCTCCGTACAAAAGCCGCCACTAGAGCGGCCCCTCATCCGGCTGCCGCCGCCTTCCTCGCTCCTCTACGCGAAAAGGGCACAGGGATGTGCCCGGCTTTGATGAGCGAGGAAAGCTGCGCACATCCATGTGCGCTCCCCGCGTGCTCCCCGGAGGGGAGAAGGGCTTCTTTAGCGACGCTCTCAGTAAGCGAGCGTAACGCGCTTGTTCTCCGCATCACGCTTCTCAACGCGATCCAGCAAGCCAACCGCATAGTCCGCAATCGAAATGCGGCTGTTGCCTTCCGCATCGACCAGCAACTGCTCGCCGCCGACGCGGTACTTGCCGGTGCGCTCGCCCGGCTCGATCAAGGCGGCGGGGCTGAGATAGGTCCAGGTCACATCGCCATGGCTGGCACGGAATACTTCCAGCGCCTTGCCCTGCGCTTCCGCTTCCGGCTTCCACGCCGCGGGGAAATGCGGATCGTCGATCACGCGCTTGCCCGGCGCCACTTCCAGCGTGCCCGCGCCACCCACCCAGAACAGCCGCGGCACGCCGGCCTTCGGCAGATTCTCCAGCAGCACGCGGGCATTCGACGGCACCAGCTCCGGATTGCCATCGCGGCGCGCCGACAGGCTGGCCACCACGGCATCGGCGCCGCGCACGGCATCGGTCCAGCTTTCGGGTTTGGCCACATCACCCGTGACCACGGTCAGCCTGGCGTTCTTCTGCGGCAGGCGCGAAGGATCGCGTACCACCGCGACCACGTCGTAGTCGCGCGTCAGCGCTTCGTCGAGGATGCCCTGGCCGATATGGCCGGTGGCGCCGAACAGTGCGATTTTCATGAGCGATCTCCAGTGAGGGATAGTCGAAAGAGAAAAGAGGGCGGCGGGATGCGCTGGCTCAAGGCCACTTCATCTCGCCTTTGCTGACTTTTGCGCTGAGTTCCAGCGAGGCCTTCTGGCCGGCCTTCGGGTAGCGCTGCTCCATCGCGGACACCAGCGCGGCGGCATCCTTGGCTTTGGCCGCCTCGGTGTCGTAGGTCTCGATGTAGTTGCGGGTGAAGCGCACCTGGCTCAGATCGAACGGCGCGCCGGCCTGATAGTGGCCAGGCACGACCATGGCGGGCTTGAGTTTCTCGATGCGCTCGAGCGTGGCGATCCACTGCGCATGCGACTCGGGCGTCTGCGTATCGGCCATCCACACGTGCAGATTGCCGAACACCACCACGCCGCCGACCACGGCCTTGAGCGAGGGAATCCATACGAAGCTGCGGTCCGGGCTGGGGCCATCCAGCCCCACCACGTCCAGCTCGCGGCCTTCCAGCGTGAGCTTGTCGCCGTCGAGCACGTCGGGCGTGACCAGCGCGGCGGGCGCATCCTGCTTGAGGATCGGACCCCAGTAGGCGAGCTTCGCCTTCGAGCTGGCCTGGATGTGTTCCACCGTCGGCTTGCTGGCGAGGATCTTCGCGTCGGGGAAGGCCGCGTGCAGCACGTCGAGGCCGAAGTAGTAATCCGGATCGCCGTGGCTGATGTAGATGGTGGTCAGGTGCTTGCCGGAAGCCTTGATCTTCTGGACCAGCTTCTGCGCATCGCCCTTGGCGAACTGCGCGTCGATCAGCACTGCGTCGTGCGCGCCTTCGATCAGCACGGAGGCGACCGGGAAGATGCCCTTGTCGCCAGGGTTGTAGATATCGAGCTTCAGCGGCTGGGCCGCATCTTTCGCCTGCGCCGCGCCGGCAAGGCCGGCCAGGGCGAGCGAGAACAGCAGGGCGGTGCGTAGCTTGCGCATGGAGGATGCCTCGCGGTGGGAACGAGGCAAAGCATGCGCCGATCATTGATACGGATATACGTATCAAAGAGTAATTCACTGTAAAGTATGAATTGACAATCGATGGAGGCCTGCATGGCCGGCGAAGTCAATCTCAACCGGCTGGCGGTGTTCGCCGCCCTGGTGCGTGCCGGCTCCTTTACCCGCGCGGCGGAGGAGCTGGGCATGACCAAGGCCATGGTCAGCCAGCATCTGGCGCGGCTGGAGCAGGAGCTGGGCGTGACCCTGCTGGTGCGCAGCACGCGGCGCATGTCGCTGACCGAGGCCGGCGCCATCTTCCATGCCGACTGCGTACGCATCCTCGCCGACGCAGAGGCGGCGATCGAACGCGCGGGCGAGAGCCGGGATGCGCCGCGCGGCACCTTGCGGCTGACCGCTTCGCTCGATTACGGCATCGCGGTGGTGGTGCCGCGGCTGGCCAGCTTCATGCGGCGCTATCCGGCGGTGCAGGTGGACCTGGTGCTGAGCGATCACATCACCGACATGATTGCCGAGCGCTTCGACCTGGCCATCCGCGGCGGCTGGCTGCGCGATTCGACCTTGCGCGCGACGCGGCTGGGCGGCTTCCGTCAATTGCTGGTGGCCGCGCCGGCTTACCTCGCCGAACACGGCACGCCACGCCGCCTCGACGATCTCGCTGCGCACGGGGCGATCGCCATGTCGGCGCTGCCGGTGCCGTTGCGCTGGCCGTTCACCGCGGCGGGCGGCGCGCGCCGCACGGTGCGCCTGCGCCCGGTGGCGCAGGCCAACAGCGCCGCTGCCGTGCGTGGCCTGGTGCTGGCGGCGACGGGCATCGCGGTGCTGCCGGACTATCTGGTGGAGGAGGACATCCGCGCGGGGCGGCTGGTCGCGCTGCTTGCGCAGTACCGCCTGCCGGAAGGCGGCGTGCATGCGGTGTATCCGGGGCGCAAGGCGCCGGCCAAGGTGCGCGCGTTTATCGACCACCTGCAGGACGAGATGGCAGCACGCGCGGCGGATTGAGCGTTACTCGATGACGTTGTGGCTTTCGGCGGTGCCCAGCAATTCCGGTTGCGCCGGTTTCGCGCGGCCGCGATGCAGCAGGGGATGCGCGAACACCGCGGCCAGGATGATCGCCACGCCGAGATAGAACTTGCCATCCAGCTGGTGCTGCTCGCCCAGCAGCAGGATGGCCAGCACGATGGCGTACACCGGCTCCAGGTTTGTCACCATCTGCGTACCGAACGCGCTCATATGGCGCAGCGCCACCAGGGCCAGCGCGAACGGCAGCAGCGTGCAGCCGAAAGCCAGCAGCAGGAGCAGCGCTGCATCGTGCGCACCGGGCAGCATGAAGGCGGGGCCGGGCAGCAGCGGGGCGAGCAGGGTGAGGAACAGCGCGCCGGTGCCCAGCTCGATGCAGGTCACCGTCAGCGGATCGGCGCGTTCGACGAAGCGCTTGTTGAACGCACCGAACAGCGCCACCAGCAAGGCGGACAGCGTGCCCACCGCGATGCCCACCCGCATTTCCGCCGGCACGCCGCCGGCGACCAGGGCCACGCCGGGCACCACGGCCACGCCGATCAGCAGTTCGCGCGGATCGAACTTGCGGCCGGCGATCCATGGCTCGACCAGGGCGAGAAACACCGGCCCCAGCGCGATGCAGGTCGCCGCCACGGAAGCGTTGGCGAGCTTGATCGCCGCATAGAAGGTCAGCCAGTGCAGCGAGACCAGGGCGCCGATGCCCGCATACGCCCAGCGCAGCCGCACCGGCATCGCCTTCAGCCCGCGCCGCACCTTGGCGATCAGCAGCAGCGACGCCGCCACCAGCAGCATGCGCCACCACACCAGCGGCAGTGCCGGCAGGGTGATCAGCTTGCCCAGGATGGCGGTAAAGCCCCACAGCAGGACACAGAAGTGGATCTGCAGGCGGGCTTTGGTGACGGCTTGCATGGGAGGGCGCGGTAAAGGAAGCGGAACCGCATTGTAGGTTGGGGTGAGCCGCAGGCGAACCCCAACGTCGTGGTGCGCTTCAAGGTGGCGATGCCGGGGTTTGCCCGTGGCTCACCCCAAGCTTTGCCATCGACAGCGTCTGGCTTTACTCGTCTTCGTCGTCGGTACCGTCGGCTTTCCAGTACCCGGTCGCGCGCACCCATTCCTTCGGCACGCCACGCCCGGCCAGCATCAAGCGCATATTGCGCGCACGCCGCGATTCGGCGGCGATCCAGTAGAACGCATCGCCCTTCGGCGACAGATGGCGCAAGGCATCTTCAAGCAAGCTGCTCGCCGCGCCATCGACACCATCGCGCTCGAACCACTGCACCTCGCACTGCGCATCGGTGAACAGCAGTTGCCGGTCGGAAGCGTCGGGTATCTCCACCAGCACCGTGGCGGATGTCGACGCCGGCATTTCTTCCAGCCATCGCCCGACGGCCGGCAAGCCGGTCTCGTCCGCCACCAGCACGTAGTGATCGAAATCGTCAGCTACCACGAAAGAGCCGCGCGGCCCGCCCGCACCGATCACATCGCCGGCCTTGGCGGCATTCGCCCAGTTGGAAGCAGGGCCATCGCCATGCAGCACGAAGTCGATGGTCAGTTCGCCGCGTGCGGCATCGTGATGGCGCGGCGTGTAATCGCGCATCGGCGAAGGATCCACGCCAGGGGGAAACTCGATGCCATTCGGCCCGCGCTTGGGGAACACCAGCTCGCCGGCATCGTTGGGGAAGAACAGCTTGACGTGATCGTCCGGCGCGCCGCTGAAGAAGCCTTCCAGTTGCGCACCGCCCAGCACGATGCGCTGCATATGCGGGGTCAGCCGCTCGACGTGCAGCACTTCAAGCCGGCGCATGCGCACTTCATGCATCACCCTGCGGGATTCGTGTTTGCTCATGAAAACCTCGGAACGGATGGGGAACGCCGCCGCTCGAGGCGGGGCGGAAACCGGGTGGCTGGCCGAGGGGCGTGGCGCCGGGGGGAATCAGTCGCAATGGCCGATGTGGGCAGCCGCGACCGGCATTTCAAGCCGGGCGCGCAGCCCGGCCCGATGCCTTTGTGGATGTCACTCGCGGCGAGGACCCGCGGCGATATCGGCGGCGGCCTTTTCCAGGATCGAGGCCACGCGCTGCGTCTCGGCCTTGCTCCAGTCGGAGGCGCCGCGCATCAGCAGGGCATGCTTGAGCGCATGCATGGCATTGCGGATCGACATCGGCATCGACATCCGCGCCGCCATGCGCGCGCTTTCCTCGGTGCGGCTCATCACCGCTTCCACCGCTGCGCGGTTCTCGTCCAGGAAGGCGCGGCCGGCGTCGGTGATGGCGTACAGCTTGCGGCCGCCCTGTTCGTTCTCGATCTGGGCGTGGCCCAGTTCCTCGAGCATGGTCAGGGTGGGATAGATCGCGCCGGGGCTGGGCGAGTAGTGGCCGTGGAACATCTCTTCGATCAGGCGGATCAGCTCGTAGCCGTGGCGCGGCTGCTGCTCGATCAGGGCCAGCAGCAGCAGCTTCAGATCGCCGTGGCCGAACATGCGGCCACCGCCGCCGCGACGACCGCCGCCGCGCAGGCCGGCCCATTCGGCGAAGAAATCGCCGCCCATGCGGTCGCCGAAGTGGTGGCCGCGGCCGAAGTGATGGTCATGGCGATCATGGCGCTCGTAGCGTTCGCCGCCGTCCCAATCCATATCGTCGGCCTGGAAGGGATGGAAGCGCTCGCGCATATAGGCGTGCTGCAGGTGGTGGTACTGGCGGAGGGCGTGGAAGAAGTGGCGGGGACTGCGCATGGCGAATTCCGATATATCGTAAGTTGGCGCTGACGATATATCGGAAGAATATCGAGTGCAAGTGCTCCGGCATCCCGGGATGGGCTGCCGTTTTACCCGTAACCTATTGATCCTGCTAGCGAGTCGAGGCCTTGCCCGAGCGCATCTGCTGCAGCACCTGCTGGCAGGTATTCGGCTGGCCGCCCTGGCTGGCCACCACCAGCGGCAGCAGGGCAGCGGCCGGCGCCGCCAGCACGCCCAGCGCCAGGGCGCCGCCACCGCGCAGCAGCAGCGGGCCGGTATGCACGCCGACATCGGGGTTCTTCAGCGTGCCGCGCACATACAGCGGCGAGCGCAGGGTGAACACGCGCAGGCCCTTGCTGTGCGGCTTTACGTCGAGATCCATCTGCTCGGTGGCGAAGTTCACCTTGCCCTCGACATTGATCAGCGCGTCCTCGGTATCGAAGACGAACAGCCGCGTGTTGAACACGCCATCGTTGGCGGCAAGATCGGAAGCGGCGCAGTTGATCTTCACCACTTTGTCGCCGAACAGCTTGCCGAGCACGATATTGCCCACGTTGAGGCCGGCGGTTTCCAACAGGTTCTTGCTGATCGCGCCATCGTTCATCAGCAACTTCAGTTCGCCATCCGCACTGCCCAGCAGCGCAGCAACCGAGTTGCCGCGCGCCTTGAGGTTGGCGTCGCCGTTGATCTCGCCGAAGCTGGTGTTCATGGCCTGGAAAGTGGGGAACAGCTGCTTGAGCTTGAGCCCGCGCAGGCGCAGGTTGATCGCGCCGCGCATCGGCGCCGCGCTGCCGTCCAGGCGGATGGTGCTGCCGACTCTTCCGCCGGCCACGCCGAAATCCAGCGGGTCGAGCAGCAGCACGCCGTTGTCCATCACCACGTGGGTCTGCAGCGTGTCGATCGGCAGGTCCGCGCCGCGCACGATGCGCGCACCCGTGAAGTGCACATCGGCGTCCATCGCTTGCCAGCGCTCGGTGCGGAACGGTTCCACCGGCAGCACCTTGTCGGCCGGCTGCAGGGTCGCGTCGCCGCGGCGTTGTTTTTCCGCATTGGAATCCGCGCCGATCAGCGGCGCCAGATCGGCGAACTGCAGCAGCTGCGAGCGCAGCGTGCCGCTGAGCTTGGGCCGCGCGCCGCCGGTGACGAAGTCCAGGCTGCCGGCCAGATCGCTGCCGCCGACGCGGCCGCGGAAATTGCGATAGCTGAAGTGGCTGCCGCTGCGCGCGAGGGTCGCGGTGAGGTGGCCTTCGGTAGCGTACGGCGGCGTATCCGGCAGGGTCACGCCGGTGATGGCGTAGAGCTTGGCCATGCTGCTGCCGGAGAACCACAGCTTCACGTCCAGCGCACCCAGATGCAGCGGATCGGTCAGCGTGCCGACCAGGGCGATATGGCTGTCGCCGATATGCACATCCGCCTGCAGCGGAAACGGCCGGTCGGTGTCCTGCAGCGCGATCACGCCGCCGATCTTGCCGCTGCCCTTGAGCGGCGCGCCCTGGTAGCTGCCGGTGGCCTGCCAGGCGAACAGATAGGCGGTGCGCGACGCTTTCGCGTCGACCTTGTCCTCGTCTTTCTCATTGGCGGCGGCCAGCGCCTTGCGCGCGGCGCCGCCGGCGGTGTGCGCGGCCTGTTCGCGCGCATCGTCGGACTGCTGCTGCAGGATCTGGTCGAACGGGATGGCCTGCTGCAGCGGCTCCACTGCCACCTGCAGCTTCACCTTGCTCACTGCATCGTCGTAGCCGATCTGGCCGCGGTCGAAACCGATCGCGCGCAGATCCATCTGCCACGAGGAGGGCTGATCGCTCTGGCCGAAGGCGAAGTTCCAGTTGGCCTTGTCCGCCGCCTGCCGTTCGAGATCGACCACTGGATGCTCGAGCTGCACGCTGGGTATCACGATGCGATGCGCAAGCAGCGGTAATGGCGCCACGCGCACGCGCACCGCATCGAGCTGCGCGAACTGCGGTTGTTTCGCCCATTCGGGATTGGCGATGCGGATATCGCGGGCGATCAGCTCAGGCCATGGAATCAGGCCGCCGATGCCGCCTTCGCCAGGCTCGCGGCGCCACGCCACGCTGAGATCGCCCTGGATCACGAACGGCCGCCCGACCGCCTGGCTCACCTTGTCGTTGATGGTGGGCTTGAGCCGGTTCCAGTCGAACGTGGCGATCACCACCACCACGATGATGATCAACACCACCGGCAGCGCGACCAGCGACCAGATCCACAGCTTGCGGCTTCGCTTCATGCCTTTCTCCCGCGCTTCTTCCATCGTCGAGAGATAACCGCAGGCGCGAAAAAATTGTGTATGCGCCGGGTGTCGCACTCAGAGCCTGTTCACGCTGGGCGCAACGGGTTGATCCAGGTCGTGCGCCGCAGCAGATGCGCGGTATCCGGCGCCGGTTGGGGCTCGCTGCGCTCACCCCAACCCACGCCCACAGTTGATGCCGCTCAGGGCTTGGCTTCGCGCACCGGGATATTGATGCTGCACAGGTCGATCTTGCCTGCCGGGTTGCGATAGAAATCGTCGCGGCGGTTGCGCTTCGCTTCGATCAGCGCGGCGAAAGTGGCGCTGTCGGTGCGCAGCACTTCGATCTTCGGACGGTCCTTCGCCGGCATATCGGCGGCCAGGGTCACCGACTGGATGGTGGTGCGCTGCTCGGGCTTCTCGTAGAAACCCAGCGGACCGGTGCCGCGCGGAAACGCCGAGAGGAATTCCATGCCCTGGATCACCCGGCCGGCCACGGCGAGGTTGCGGTCCAGCCCGCGCGGCGCCTGGCCGATGATGGCGTACAGCGAACTGCCGCTGCCGGTCTCCGGTCCCACGTCGCGCGCCACGCCCACGGCGCCGTAGCAATGGGTCAGCCATTCCTGTCCGCTGGCCTTGTCGCGCGCGGCGGGGAAGCCTTCGACGAAGCCGACTTCGGGCGCGTACACATCGCCATCCACCAGCGCGGTCCACGGCAGCTTGGCGTCGATCGGGCGGGTGTATTCGGCGGGCACGGTCTTCTTGGCCTTGCCCAGCGAACGCAGCTTGCTCTTGTCGCCCTTGTCGTCGTCTTCCGGATCGCCCCACTGCGTGACGAAGTTGTCCTGCACGCGGATGATCGCCAGCCCGTCGAAGTAGTGTTCGTGCACCAGGGTGCGGATATTGTCCGCGTGCAGCGGGGTGAAGTCCGGCGCCAGCTCGATCAGCACCTTGCCCTGCGGCAGGCGCATTTCCAGCAGGTTGTTCGGGTCGGGCTTGCGCCACTCGGACGGCTTGGACTGCTGCAGCAGTTCCTTCGGCGTGGCCGACTTGGTCGCCGGCGGCGTGTCGGCCAGTGCGGGCAGGGCCAGGGCGCAGAGCAGGGAGAGGCCGAGCAGGCGCGGAACGGGGCTGGACATGGCGGACCTTGGCGGTGGTGGCAACCCGCCGGAAGGTAGCAGAGTGCGGGGCTGGCGACGCGGCCCGCAGGTCACTGGCCGTAGGAGCAGGCGCCGATCCAGTCGGGCGGCTGCGGCGACAACTGTTGTGCAACGGCCTGGTAGGCGGGATCCAGTTGCGCCGCGAGCCAGTAAAGCGCCGCCGCGCTCTTCGGATCCCATGGCCCGCTGTAGCCTTTCTCGCCGGCCTGCTCCCGCTCGCGATCGAACTTGACGTGGGTATGCACGAATTCCTCGTGCGTCTTGCTGCCCTCGGCGTACGGTCGCAGCCAGTCCAGCGCCTTCGCCAGCGAAGCGCCCTGCGGCGTGGCGTAGTGCAGCCAGTCGTCGCCGAACGGCTTGGCGGCCAGCGCCGCGGCAACCAGCGGTTGCAGGTCGTACACCACGTAGTGCAGCGCGTCGCGTTCGGCGAAGTCGATCGCTTCGCCGTCGGGCTTGATGTTGTCGGCGATCTGGCGCTCGAACAGTTCGTGCGCGGTCTTCAGCATGGCCACGTCGCCGAGTGCCGCGGCGGCGAGCGTCACCAGCTTTACGCGATGGCTTTGCCAATTATTGGTGGCGGTGCCGGGTTTGTTCTTGTCGGGAAAAACATGGATGCGTTCGATGTAACCCTCGCCGAGCTTGCGCAGCAGCGCGCGTGTGGCATCGCGCGTCGAAGTTGGCAAGGCGGCCGAGGTAAGCACGTAGGCGTCGATCAAGCCGTCAAGGTTGGTCTCGTCGATCGGGTTGAAATCCGGCTGGTAGGTGCCGGACCAGGCGGCGAGATAGTCGTTCACCTGATGCAGATAGCGCGCATCCGCGCTCAGCCGCCACGCCAGCGCGGCCTGCCGCGCCAGCGGCCAGTCGCGTTCGGCTTCGATGCTTTGATCGCGGATGCCTTGATGCGGCAGCGTGCCTTCGGTGTGCACGTGGGCGAGCGCGTGCGGCTTGTCGTCAAGGTGTTTTTCCGCGGCGGCGAGAATCTGCCTGGCGGATGCGTTCTGCTCGCCGGCGCCGGGCGCCTTGGGTTGGCATAGCGTGATGGCGCGGGGCGGAGTCATGCTGCGCCGTACTTGTGCCGATGCGGAGGTGGCGAACAGCGCCGCGACGGCGAGCGACAACGCAAGGGTTCCACGTGCTGGCGACATGAGCGGCTCCGGCCATTCCTTTCGCAGCAGTGTGCCGCGCCGAAGCCCCGCAGAGTGCGAGGCAAGTTCCTGCGGTCAGCCGTGGGCAAGCCGCGCGCGCCGGCCGCCGAACTGCATCCATGCGACCCACGCTGCCAGGACCAGCGCGGCGATGGCCTCCAGCAGGATGAACACGTGAATGCGCGCAGCAATGCCGCACCATGGCGCATAGCGGTAATGGCCGAGCACCAGCAGGCCCGCCGCGGCGTAGAGATAGAGCACGCCGGCGCCGGCGCCGGCCTGCATGCGGCCGCGCCGCACCAGGCGATAGCCCAGCCATGCCAGCGGCGTCATGGCGAACCAGAACGCATCGATGATGTGCGTGTCGATCCACCACGGCTCGGGGTACTGCGCGAAGAACAGCACATTGTCGACATAGTGCAGGATCGACGCCGCCACGTTCGCGGCAAGCAGCCAGCGCAGGATGCGCAGCCGGTCCGCCGGTGCGCTCATGCGGCGCGCTGTCCGGCGGGGCTGGTGCGGCGTACGTTGAACCACGCCAGCGCCTCCTCCCACAGCGGCTGCGCATGCTGGCGGAAGTAACCCATATGGCCCAGCGACCCGATGCCTTCCTTCTTCGCATCGACGTCGCGGCGTTCCAGCGGCGCATGGCGATATCCGGCCACGAAGGCATCGCGCGAGCGGGGCAGGGCCCATAGATCGTCCACCGCGTTGGCGGCGACGATCGGCGTGTGCACGCGCGCATACACCTCCGCGATGTGGGCCATCGCCGGATCGTCGAAGAAGTAATGCGGGAAGCTGCACCAGTGGCGCCAGTCGCGATACACGCCCATCGGCAGGTCTTCGCCCGCGCCGAGCTTTTTCCACGGCATGTAACCAGCCACGCGCGTCAACACCGGCAACAGTACGTTCCACAACAGCCAGATGCGTGTGCGTTCCGGTTGCGGCATCCAGCCATGCCAACCGGCGCCGACGCCGAACAGATACGCACCCGCAAGGCGTTCGTGATTGGGCAGCAGGCCCAGCGCATGGCCGCCGAAGGAATGGCCGACCAGATACAGCGGCATATCGCCTTCGCCCAGATGCTCCACCGCCGCGGCGAGATCGAGCGTCGCCCAGTCGAGAAAGCGCATCTCGAAGCCGCGCAGGCGCGGCGGGCGCGAGGCGCCGACGCCGCGGTAGTCCATCGTCATCACAGTGTAGCCGCGCGCGCTGGCGAACTCGGCGAAGCGGCGATAAAAGCCCTGCGGCACGCCGGTGGCGCTGCCGACCACAATGCGCGCGGTCTCGCTGCCGAGCGCCGGGTAGAGCGTGGCGCCGAGGCGATAGCCATCCTGGGCCACCAGGGTGAGTGTCTGAGCCGAGACGGCATTCATGCGCGAGCTCCCTTCGCCTGGGTCAGTTCGGTACGCAGCAGGTTCAGCAGCATCTCCACCGTATCGTTCACCGGCTTCGCGCTGGCGGCCACGCGCGTCTGGATCAGCGAGCCTTCGTAGGCGGACACGATCAGCGCTGCCCATTGAGCCGCGCGCTTCGCGCCGATGCCGGCATTGACCAGCATCGACGCAACCAGCTCGCGGAATTCGCCGAAGGCGCGTGCCAGCGACTGGCGCAGTTCGGCATCGTCCGGCGTGGATTCCAGCGAGATCGCCGCCAGCGGACAGCCGCGCTCGAAGCCGCTGCGTTCCAGCCGCTTGTGCGCGTGGTTCCACCAGGTCTTCAGCACGTCCACCGGATCGGCGTTCGCAGCGGCCAGCTGCTGCAGGCTCGCCTTGATCTGCGCGGCGCCGGTCTCGATCGCCGCCACCGCCAGATCCGTCTTGCCACCCGGAAAGTGGTGATACAGCACGCCCTTCGGCGCCTGCGCGTCCTGCAGGATTTCGCTCAGGCCTACACCGTGCAGGCCTTTGCGTTGCAGGGAATCGAACATCGCCGCGACGAGGCGTTCGCGGCTGCTGGGAGTGTCGATGGTCTTCATGATGGGTGAATCTATAGACCGGTCGGTCCAGTTGTCAATGCCGGCACCCGAGCCGACATGCACTAGGCTTGCGCCAGGACTCGCCAGGGATGAAGGACCATGTTTCGCGCCACCAACATCCATACCGGCCAGGATGTCGATGCCGAAGACCTGTGGTCGATGGAACCTATCGACCCGGATGGATTCACCTGTCCCGATTGCGGCTCCAAGGTCTATCCCACTTCCTATCGCCCGGAAAACCTGCGCCGCGCGCATTTCGCCGCCAAGCCGAAATGCCCGCCATGGTGTCCGAGCAACGGCGAGGCCGACCTGCTCAAGCGCGCCCGCGCGGAATCGCTGAGCGCGGAGGACGGCAGTTTTCCCGGCTATATGCCGGCGGGTTTCCGCCTGCCGGTGGAGACGGCGCCTGCTGATGCGGCGGCGGGTGCGAGCGTGATCGAAGGGGAGGGCAAGGGACGGCGCGCGCCGTCCGCGCCACCGGAGCAGGGCGCGCGCCAGCGTCCGCGCGTCACCACCAGCTTCCGCGATATCTGCCGCGCCTATCTCAACTTTCCCAATGACCGCCACCGCGAGCTGCATTTCCTTGATCTGTACGGCACCACCTACGACGAAGTGATCTGGCGCCTGCGTACCAAGCAGGATCATCTGATCCGCTATCCGATCCCGCACCTGTTCCATGGCCCGATCGGCTGGCGCGCGCCGGAAGTCACCGACGAACACGCGCTGATCGAGATGGACGTCAAGGAGTGGCACGACGGCAAGCCCGGCCGCCCCTATCAGGTCAAAGTGCTGTGGAGCGACTGGACGCAACGCCAGCGCAGTGCCCTGCTGCGCGAAGTGGAAACCGCGAGCAACGAGGCGAAGGACTTGAAGAAGGCCGGCAGCAAGGACCGCAGCCTGCTGTTCTTCGTCGGCCGGCAGGAGAAGGATGACGATGCCAGCTTCGTGGTGACGGAGCGCAAGCTGATCTGCTGCCTTACCGGTTTCGACGGCCGCCCGGCGGCATCGCGCGGCAAGTCCAAGCCTTGATCTGGTGCGCACGCCGCGCGTCTCATCACGGTCGTCCAGCGCGATGGTCACCCTGCCGCATTGGCCCGAGTCGCGCCTGCTGCCGCTCACCCAGGATACGTTCGGCATTGACGGCGCCGACACGCCGCGTGTGCGATTGACCGGCAAACCCGTGGAGGTGCTATGGAGCGACGAGGCGGCGCCGCGGGTGTACCAGCGCGAAGGCTGAGGGCTTGTGCTTTAATCGCCCGCAATATCGAGGACGCGCGCTCAGGCAAGGAGGCGATCGTGAGTATCCCCGAAGCGATCATGGCGGACATCGAACGCCTGTGCGCCGAAGGCGACAGTCTGGTCGAGCAGGGCAAGCTGGCCGATGCCTACAAGAGCTATATGGCCGCCCTGCAACAGGTACCCGAGCCGGCCGAGGAGTATGAGGCCACCACCTGGATCCTCGCTGCGCTGGGCGACCTGTACTTCCGGGCCAAGGATTATGGCCAGGTCGTGACCGTACTCAGCGATGCGATGCAGTGCCCCGGCGCTCCCGGCAATCCCTTCCTGCATCTGCGCCTGGGCCAGGCGCAACTCGAAGTGGGCAACGAGGACCGCGCCGCCGACGAGCTGTGCCGCGCCTATATGGGCGCCGGCGATGAAATCTTCGAAGAAGACGATCCGAAGTATTTCGCCTTTCTCAAGACCCGCATCCAGCCCCCGGCCGGGGGCTGGTAAGCACGATGGACATCCCCTCGCCGATGTACGAAACCGTGGCGTCGCTCGCCCGATCGATGTTCGAGGCGAACGAGTCCGGCCAGACCATCGTGTACTGGCGCAGCTACAACGCCTTGCTGGCGTATTGCGAAGAGCAGGAGGCGCAGGGCGTGCGCCATCCGTTTCCGTGGGAGACGCTGGCGGATTTCACCCGCGACGATCTGGCGGCGGTGCCGCTTTATCGGCATGCCCTGGAGCAGGCCGGGCAGGCCGATGCTTATCGCGCATCGATCCTGCTCGAACTGGCGCGGCGCTATCAGGGTTGCGAGCAGCACGAAGCCGCCTGGACCTGCGTTTCCGAAGCGAACGACTGCGCCGCGTCGCTGGACGATCTCGATCTGAAGCGGGATATCAGCCGGTTCATGCTCGGGCTGTCGGCGACCCGCAGCTCGCTATCGAATGGCTGACACCCGGACCGGCTAAGTTCGGCCTGCCGCACCAGCGGCCGATGGATCATTCTGGTCTGCGCTGAAATGGCGGAGCATTGCGTCGTCAGTCGATGATGCCGACCACGATGCCGGAGCCGATCCATTCGGTCAGCAGCAGGCCGGCGCGCGCCACCCCTTCTTCTTCGCCGAGATGCTCGACCAGCGCGTCGCACAGTGCGCCGAAGCGGCCATCGTCGTGCAGGGATATCAGTGCGGCATGTTCGATGGCGTCGACGTCTCGCAGACGCGAGGTGAAGCCCTGCCGCCACGCTATGAGTTCGGCCGGGGTATCGAGCATCTCGGCTTCCGGCGCCGGAACCTTATCCTGCCATGCCGACCAGATCGCCATCGCATTGGTGGCGATGCTGCGTTGGCGAAGACTGGGACTCAAGCGCAAGGTCGCCGTCTCCCAGTCGATGCCGCCGAGATCCGTCGGCGAGAGGGGCGCCGTATCGGGCGCGACGAAAATCTCCGAGAGCGTCCATTCGATCCAGGCCAGTTCATGCAGATCAGGATTGTGCGGATACAGGTCGCGCAGGCTGTCGGGCAGATCCGCGCCGTAGGCATCCAAGGTCCACGAGGAAGGCGGGCGATGGTCGATAAAATGGATGGCCAGTTCGAGAAACGCGTCATCGCCAAGCACCATCCGCAGTTGCGGATAGCTCGCGCGCAGCACGTTGACCAGTTGCGTGCGGTAGTTGTTCTGGTAGGCGGCCAGTCCACGCGCCGCGACCACGCCGCGGCGCAGCTCGCCATCGTCGCCGGCCAGCACCAGCCAATCGCTGAAGTTCTGCTGCAGCTCGGCCAGCATCACGCGGCCTCCTTTACGGCAGCGCGGCCTTCGCGCAGGTGGCGGGCGATATCCAGTTCGGCGAGCAGTTCGGGCAGCGGCGGAATGGCGTCGTCGCGCTCGATCATGGTCGCGACCGGGCCGAACATCGCCGTGGCGGCAGCGTACAGCGCCCACACCTGGTCATTGACGGGCTGGTCGTGCGTGTCGATCAGAAGGTCCTCGCCCTGGGTGTGTCCGGCCAGGTGGATCTGGCGCACGCTCCGTGCCGGAATGCCGCGCAGATACGCCTGCGCATCCCAGCCATGGTTGCGCGCACTGACGTAGATATTGTTGACGTCCAGCAGCAGGCCACAGCCGGTGCGCCGGCTCATCTCGGCGATGAATTCCCATTCGCTCATGCTGGACGCGGCGAAGCTGACATAGCTGGACGGATTCTCGAACAGCATCGCCCGGCCCAGCGCCTCCTGCGCTGCATCGATATTGCGGCAGACCACGGCGAGGGTTTCCTCGGTGTAGGGCAGGGGCAGCAGGTCGTGCGAATTGAAATGGGCGAAGCGCGACCAGCTCAGGTGATCGGAGACGAACAGCGGCTCGATCGCATCCGCGAGCTTGCGCAGGCGCTTGAGGTAATCGCCGCGCACGCCGTCTGCCGAGCCGATCGACATGGATACGCCATGCAGGATCACCGGGTGGCGTTCACGCACGCGGCGCAGGATGTCCAGCGGCTGGCCGCCGTCGACCATGAAGTTTTCGGAGATCACTTCGACGAAGTCGACCGGCACGTCGGTGTCGAGAAAGTCGCGGTAATGCTCGCGGCGCAGACCGAGGCCGTAGCCGTCGAAGGTGGGGATGGCGTGGGACATGGCGGGACTCCGTCGATTCAATAGATGGCCGGGCCCGTGTTGCGAGCCCGGCCGCAGCGATTACTTCGGCTCAGTCAAGGTGCCACCCGCAGAGAGGCACTCCGCCTTGGTCTTCACCACAACGCCCTGACCCTTGCAGTCATTAAGGCCTTTGCAATCGTGCTTGGAAGTGGCGCACAGGCTCTCGCCCTTGCAGCTGTTGACGCCGTAGCAGCGCACCGGCTCGCGCTGTTGCGCGCCCTGGTCCGCAGCCTTCACCGGCGAAATGACGGAAGCGGCAGCGATGGCGATCAGCGCGGCGGCAGCGGCGAGACCGGAACGGGACTTGGTGGCGATGATGTTCATGGAATGATTCCTTTGCATGAGTGGGTGTGGGTTGGGGCGGGGATTCAACGCACGCCGTTGGCGGCGTCTTCGATGACCTTGGCCACGGCCTCGGGCTGCGAGATGTACACGGCGTGGCTGGCCTTGATTTCGGTGACCTTGGAACCGGCGCGCTTGTACATCCAGCGCTGCAGGTCGGGGCTCAGCGCGCGGTCGTCGGTGGTGACCACCGCCCACGTCGGCTTGCTGTGCCAGGCGGCGACCTGCATGGTGGCGCCGAAGGCGGCGGTGCTGGCCGGCACCTGCGAGACGGCCATGAAGTCGGTGCGGTTCTTGCCGAGATCGCCGGCGAAGTCGTCGCCGAACTTCTGCGGATCGAAGTACAGATGGCCATCGCGGGTGGGCATGACGTCGTTGCTCGGCGAGGGCATCGAACCCACCACCTGCGACAGGCTCTCGCCCACGTCCGGCTGCACGCCGGCCACATAGACCAAGGCCTTGACCTTGTCACGGTTGCCGGCCTGGGTGATCACGGCGCCGCCGTAGCTGTGGCCGACCAGCACCACCGGGCCGTCCTGCTGGCGGATCAGCTCGCGCACCTGTTCGGTGTCGTTGGCCAGCGTGTCGATGCGCGGCTGCGCCACCGTCACGTGATAGCCCTTGTGGATCAGGATGTCGTGCACGACGCGCCAGCCGGAGCCGTCGACGAACGCGCCGGGCACGATCACCACGTTCTTGATGGCGGGAGCGGGCGCTTCGGCGGCCGCGGCGGTGCCGGTGGCGACGGCCATGGCGATGGCAAGGCCTAGCAGGGTACGCATGATGGAATTCCTGGATGAAGTGAGTGAGAGGTGGGAATCAGTGTTGGCGTTGCAGCAGGCGGTCGAGCGACCAGCGGCCGCCGCCATGCACGACCAGCGGGAGCAGCAGGGCGGCCCAGGTGAGATGGGTGGGCCAGGCCAGCGGATAGACGAAGATCTCGATCACCGCGGTCATGCCCAGCAGCGCCAGCGCCGATCCGCGGGTGAACAGGCCCAGCACCAGCAGCACGGGAAACAGGTGCTCCGCGCCGGTGGCGAGCCGGGCCGCCCATTCCGGCGGAATCACCGGCAGGGCGTATTCGGCGACGAACAGGTCGTAGGTCGACTGCTTGATGGTGAGGAAACCTTCGACCTTGGTGCGTCCGGACTGGAAGAACACCGCGGCGATGGCCACCCGCGCGAGCAGCAGCAGTGCGCCATCCGGCAGCGCGCGGGACCATCGCGACGTGGTCGTCGCGACCGCGTTCATTGCCTGGACTCCAGCGTGCCGTAGCCCTTGGGCGTCTTGATGGTGGTGCAGGTGCCCTTGTCGACCAGCACCCAGGCATTGCCCTGGTAGTCGGTCTTGGAAGTGCCGGCGCAGGTGGTGCCGGCGCCGGCGGCGCAGTCGTTCTTGCCGGCGAGGGCGACGCCGTAGCACTTCTCCATTGGCTTCTTCTGCGCTTCGCCAGCGTGGGCGGAAGCGGCGAAACAGGCGAGGCCGAGGGCGAGCGTGGCGGCGAGCTTGGCGTGCGTGCGGTGCATGGGTGTCTCTCCTTGAACAGGTGTGGGGGGAAGGGATCAGATGAGGTTGATCGCGACGTCGATGTTTCCGCGCGTCGCCTTGGAGTACGGGCAGGTCTGGTGCGCGCCGTCGACGATGGCCCGGGCGGTCTCGGGGTCGATGCCCGGCAGGCTTACGTTGAGCCGCGCCTGCAGGAAGTAGCCGCGCTCGGCGCTATTGCCCAGGTCGACGTCGGCCTGCACTTCGGTGTTGGCCGGGAGGCGCACGCCCAGCGACTGCGCGGCGAAACCCATCGCGCCGATAAAGCAGGCGGACCAGCCGGCGGCGAAAAGCTGCTCGGGATTGGTCCCGGCGCCCGGTGCGCCCGGCGGGGTCAGCTTGATGTCGAGGCGGCCGTCGTCGCTGCGCGACTGGCCGTTGCGGCCGCCGGTGGTGAAGGTCTTGCCGGTGTAGAGAACGTTGCTGCTCATGGGGGTGGTTTCCTGTGGTTGGGCCATCGCGTCGGGATGACGGCGGCCGGTGGACACAAGGAAACCGCGGTGGCGTATCCCGCTTGTGTCGCCGCAAGCGCGCAACGGCAACGCAATGTGTAGCGGGCGGGGGCCGATACGTTCCGATACAAAAGCCGCCGGAAGGGCGGCGCGGCGGGCCCGGGCGGCTTGTACATTCCGATACAAAAAGCCGCTGCGGCGGACACGCGGGGGATAAGGCCGGGCGCTTCAATACGCACCTGGGCGGTGCATGCGCACCGCATTGCCACTACGAGGTCATCCTTATGCGTATCGTCAAAATCGCCGCCGCGGCGCTGTTCGTCGCCGCCGCCGGCGTGGCCGTCTGGCCAGGCACCACTCCCGCCGCCCTTGCGCAGGAGCGCGAGGCCCGCCCCGCGCCCGAACTCACCGGCGCCGGCCCCTGGTTCAATTCGCCGCCGCTGACGCTGGCGGGTCTGCACGGCAAGGTGGTGCTGGTGGAGTTCTGGGCGCGCGAATGCATCAACTGCATCCATGTGCTGCCGCATACCCGCGAGCTGCACGACCGCTATGCCGGCGACGGGCTGGTGGTGATCGGCGTGCACACGCCGGAGTTCGAAGAAGAGCGCGATCCGGCCGCGCTCAAGGACGCCATTCGCCAGTACCGGATCGACTGGCCGGTGGTGGCCGACAACGACTACCGCCTGTGGAATGCCTACGGCAACCGCTACTGGCCGGCGCTTTATCTGATCGACCGCGACGGACGGCTGGTCTACAGCCACTTCGGCGAGGGAAACTACCAGCAGATCGAGCAGCGCGTGCGCGCGCTGCTCGGCAAGGCCTGATCGGGCGCGTGACAACGGGGCAAGGTATGGACCACATCGACAACATCCTGGTCGTGGACGACGACCGCGAGATCCGCAACGGCGTGGTGGATTACCTGCGCAAGAACGGCCTGCGCGCCAGCGCGGCGGTGGACGGACGCGACATGTTCGCCCAGCTCGACGGCTCGGCCTTCGACCTGGTGGTGCTGGACATCATGATGCCGGGCGACGACGGCCTGGTGCTGTGCCGCACCCTGCGCGGCGGCAAGCACCGCGCGCTGCCGGTGGTGCTGCTCACCGCGCGCGACGACGAGACCGACCGCATCATCGGCCTGGAGATGGGCGCCGACGACTACGTGACCAAGCCGTTCGCGCCGCGCGAACTGCTGGCGCGGATCAAGGCGGTGATCCGCCGCACGCGCATGCTGCCGCCGAATCTGCGCGTCACCGAAGCGGCCAGCGAGCTGGCCTTCGGCCGCTGGCGGCTGGACACCACCGCGCGCCATCTGCTCGACGAGCACGGCACCATCGTGCCGCTGAGCGGCGCGGAGTTCCGCCTGCTGCGCGTGTTCCTCGACCATCCGCAGCGCGTGCTGTCGCGCGACCAGCTGCTCAACCTGACCCAGGGCCGCGATGCCGAGCTGTTCGACCGCTCGATCGACCTGCTGGTGAGCCGCCTGCGCACGCGCCTGTCGGACAACGCCAAGGATCAGGCCTATATCAAGACCGTGCGCAGCGAAGGCTATGTCTTCAGCATGCCGGTGACCGTGCCGGGCGACGGCGCATGAACGCAACCGCAGGCATGGCGCGCTGGCTGCCGCGCAGCATGGCTTCGCGGCTGTATCTGATCATCGTCGCGGGGCTGGTCCTGGCCACCGGCCTGTCGCTGTCGCTGGCGCTGTACGAGCGCTTCGAAAGCGCTACCGCGGTGATGCTCAATACGGTGGAGCACGATGTCGCCACCTCGGTTGCGGTGCTCAACCGCCTGCCCGCGTCCGAGCGGGAGGAATGGCTGGGCCGGCTGGAGCGCGACAACTATCGCTATCTGCTGGGCGAGGGCAAGCCGGGTTTTGCGCTGATCTCCGATCGCTCGCGCGAGTTGTCGGCGCGCATCGCCAATGAAGTCGGGCCTGCCTATCACGTGCATGCCGAGGCGATCTCCACGCAGCCGGAGCGCTACCAGGTGCATTTCACCCTGAGCGACGGCACGCCGCTCACGCTGGAAGTGACGCCGCAGTTGAAGCCGGTCGCCGGCTGGCTGCCGCTGGTGCTGGTGCTGCAGGTGGCGACGGTGCTGCTGTGCGCATGGCTGGCGGTGCGGTTGGCGACGCGTCCGCTGACGCGGCTGGCCAAGGCGGCGGAGGCGATGACCCCTACCGCCGAGGGTCCGCGCCTGCACGAGGACGGCCCCACCGAAGTGGCGCAGGCCGCCATCGCCTTCAACACCATGCAGGAGCGCATCGCGCGCCACCTGAAGGAGCGCCTGCATATCCTGGCCTCGATCTCGCACGACCTGCAGACGCCGATCACCCGCATGCGCCTGCGCGCGGAATCGCTGGAAGAAGGCGAGGAGCGCGGCAAGCTGCTGGGCGATCTGCAGGCGATGGAACATCTGGTGCGCGAAGGCGTGGCTTATGCGCGCAGCGCGCACGGCGGTGCGGAGACGCCGGTAAAGCTGGATATGGATGCGTTCCTGCAAAGCCTGGTGTTCGATTACGAGGATATGGGCCGGCCTGTCACTTTGGCCGGCGCGGCCGGCGGCACCGCGATGGTGCGGCGGCAGGCCCTGCAGCGCGTGCTGATCAATCTGATCGACAACGCCATCAAGTACTGCGGCGCGGCGGAAGTCTCGTCGTGGCGGGATGCCGGTGGCGCGCTGTGCATTGCCGTGGGCGATCGCGGCCCGGGCATTCCGGAAGACGAACTCGAACAGGTGCTGCAGCCCTTCTATCGGCTGGAGGCCTCGCGCAGCCGCGATACGGGCGGCGCGGGCCTGGGCCTGGCGATCGCGGCGCAGCTGGCCTTGGCTATCGGCGGCGAGCTGAAGCTGGCCAATCGTGAAGGCGGAGGCCTGTTGGCGAAGGTGACGCTGCCCTGAGCCCGCGCCGGTAGGTGATGGCTCAAAAGGTGGTATCTATGACATTTAAGTCGTTTCGTTAGAAGCCTAAAAAGACCGCACCTGGCCGGCATCCCGCCGGCCCATGCGGAGAATCGACATGAGCACCCACGACTACGGCACCGCGCTTATCACCGGCGCCTCCACCGGCATCGGCGCCGTCTACGCCGACCGCCTGGCCCGCCGCGGCCACGATCTGATCCTGGTGGCGCGCAACCGCCAGCGGCTGGACGAACTGGCGCGCCGCCTGACCGACCAGACCGGCCGTTCCATCCAGGTCTTTCCCGCCGATCTCGGCGATCCGGCCGGTGTGGCCGACGTAGAACAGCTGCTGCGCAGAGACCACAGCATCTCGATGCTGGTGAACAACGCCGGCATGGGCGCCACCGCGCCGCTGCTGGAATCCGATGTGGCACGCATGGAGCAGATGATCAGCCTCAATATCGGCGCGCTCACCCGCCTCACCTATGCGGCGGTGCCCGGCTTTGTGGAACGCGGCGGCGGCACGGTGATCAATATCGCTTCGGTCGTGGCCATCGCGCCGGAACTGCTCAACGGCGTATACGGCGCGACCAAGGCCTACGTGCTCGCCTTCACCCGCTCGCTGCACCACGAACTCGCCGCGCAGGGCGTGCGTGTGCAGGCGGTGCTGCCGGGCGCGACGGCGACGGATTTCTGGGAAGCCTCGGGCAAGCCGGTCAGCGAACTGCCGGCGGAGATCGTGATGACGGCTGAGGCGATGGTCGATGCCTCGCTGGCCGGTTTCGATCAGGGCGAGGTGTTCACCATCCCCGCGCTGCCGGAAGCGAGCGATTGGGCGGCTTTCGAAGGCGCCCGCGAGAAGCTGTTGCCGCAACTGTCGCGGGCGCAGCCGGCGGAGCGTTATCTGCGCGCTGTGGGGTGATGTCGGATTGGCTTTTCGCAGCCGTGGCTTCGCATGAAAGCGGGTTTGCGGGTGGGAATCAAAGGTTCATCGCTGGCGGATAAATTCCGCCAGCGATTGAGTACAGGCCTCAGAAGGCCAGCTTGGCGCCTACGCGAAGGTTCCAGGTTTCGTTGGCGAGGCCGGCATTGCCGGTGGACGCGAACTCCACGCCATTCTCAGTGCTCGTCTTGTGCACGTCGGCCTTGGTGCGGGCGTACTTCTGATAGCCAAACGACGAATACAGCGACCAGCGGGGCGTGAGGTGATAGTTGGCGCCGAGCTCTACACCGAACATGGTCGAACGTTCGCCATGTTCGCGGGTGATGGCAGCGGTAGTGATGTGATTGTCGCGATCTTTGCCGAAGGTCCAAGGGCTGACGATGGCCTGGCCGTAGAAGTCGAACTTGCCGGTTTCGTAGCGCATAGCGGCACCCAGGTAACCACTGCGCCAAGTTTGCTTGTAGGTGATGCCGTCGCCGGTGAGGGTGCCTGAGTCATTGTGGAAGAGGCTGGGGTCCGTCAGCGTCTCCGGATCGGAGCCCGCCGGAGCCGTCGAGTAGATATACGAGCCATCGTGCGCGACAAAACGCATTGTCTGATAGCGCACGCCGGCGAGTGCATCCAGCGACAGGCCGCCATACCGATAGAAGGTGGCGGCGAGGCTGATATCCGCACCGTAGGACTGATTCATGCGCGTCGGCGAAATCGAGCGATCGGTCCAATCGTTGATGCCGATCCCGCGCATGGTCCAGTCGTAGTCGGTCAGCTTGCTGTTGGAGGCGACCACGGTCCAGGCCTGGCCGCGAACGGTCAGCCAATCCAGCGGGCGATAAGCCAGGTTCAGGCCGACGGTGGCGGCGTTCTTGATGCGCCAGTTGAGCTGGCTCTTGGTGGTGTTGGTGTCCGTGTCGTACACATACTCGCGCGCCGTACCCGCGAGATAACCGGTGAACAGCCCGGCTTCGAACTTGGAGGAATGCACCAGCGGTGCGGAATCCGTCACGGTCTGATCGGCCGCATGCGCCGCACCCGCGAGGGCCAGCAGGCTGGCGATACCCAGCGCCAGGGAGGTCTTCTTAAGCATGGCAATAGCTCTCTTTGATTCTTGTATGGAGTGATGCGCACTCGGCTCATATGGCCGGAACAGCGCTCTCCAGCGTGATTTTTCAGAGCCGATCTGGGAACCGGAAATATCTGGATATCGATCGTTGTTGGGCTTCTTTTGGCGAAAAAAACACGCGGCTTTAAGCCCCGTCCGTGATATTCGGCGGCGGCTGAACGCCGGGGGGAATCCGGGAATACCGCGAATCGGCGACTGAAGAAGGCAAGGAGCTAGGCACGATGAACACGGAACACGAGGCACTGCTGCGGCAACTGCAGGACATGCAGGCGAAAGTCGATGCGCTGGACCGGCAACTTCAAGGTCGCGGCACGCGCAAGCGCACATGGCGGATAGGGTTATGCATTGCCGTGCTGGCACTGCTGTACAGCTGGGCCGCTTACAGCCAGAGCGACAGCACCGAATTTCTCCTGATGAAACAGGTGGCGGAGCTGGAAACCCGCATGGGCAACATCGAGAAGCAGCTCGCTTCCGGCAAGGTCAAGGCGCCTTTCAGCGTGGTGGATGCCAAGGGCTTGCCGATCATGACGGTGCTGGCGGGCAGCAATCGCGGCGTGCAGGTATTGAACGATGCCACCAAGCCCGGCACGTCGGCGACCGCGGTTTCCATCGAGGCGGGGGGCGATGTCGCCGGAGTACGGGTGCGCGCCGGCAATGAGCAGGCCTGGATCGGCGGCCTGGACAAGGGTGTCGGCATCTACGTGGCAGGCGATGCGGGCGCGCAGGACATCTACTCGTTGATGAGCGCCAGCAGCGGTTTCGAAGTGCGCCGCGAGAACAAGCGCGTGGCCACGCTGGGCGTGACGGAAAAGGAGAACATTGCGCTGCGGCTGTATTCGCCGGCGGCGGGGTCGCGTCAGCTGGTGGCGGTGGGCATCACCACCAACGACAACGTCGGCGGGCTGGAGGTGCGCAACCCGGAGGGCAAGCTGCTGACGCGGGTCAGCAGCGTCGCCAACAAGACCGGCATCGTCAGCGTGTATCCGTCCTCGGACAATGCCTCGGCCAGCATGCAGATCAACGATGGCGGCGCCGGCCTGCTGGCCGTGCTTGCCGATGACGGTACCGCGATCGCCAGCTTGTCGCGCGGACAGAACGGCGGCCTGTTTCAGTTGACGGACTTTCCGGGCGACGTGATGGTCAAGGCCGGCGTGACCGGCACGCACACCGGCGGCGTGTTTGCCGGACCCGAAAGCAGTGCCGCGGGCAGTTTCCTGCTGGGCAGGAACCCGGCCAACGCGAGCGCTCCGGTGGGCGGCGACTGAGCGGACATCAAGCGGTTTACATGCCGGCGATCACCAGCAACGCGCCTGTCAGCGCCAGATTGGCCTGCCAGGCGCGCAGCGCCGCCTCGCGCGCGGCGTCGGTGGCCCGCCAGAAATCCAGCATCATCAATGACGCCAATACCGTGAAGACGGCAAGGCCCGGTGCCGCGAAATGCACCTGAATCTGCAGCGCGAGCATCGATCCGGCGACGAGCTGGAAGATCGAGCCGACGACGAGCGTTGCGCTCGGCAAGGGAATGCCTCGCGCCGACAGCGCCCCCGACAAGCGCTCGAAATGCCTGAAATGCAGCGCGCCATTGACTGCGTAATACAGGCCGAGCAGGGCATAGCCAAGCGATGCCAGCCAGTGATTCAGAAGCATGCGGAAAACCTCGGGTCGTGCGTGAATCCGCAGTGTCGGTAAGTCGCAGCCGCTTCGCGTTGCCTATCTTGCTGAGTTTGCGCTGCGCGATCTGGCGGCCGTCAGCTGAGCGGCGAGCCGCAGCTTCAGCTCCGGCCACTCTTCGCGCAGGATGCTGTAGAACGCCGTGTCTCTCGGTTTGCCGTTGGGTTCGATCTTGTCCTTGCGCATCACGCCTTCGAAAGTCGCGCCGATCTTTTCCAGCGCGCGGCGGGAACGGGCATTGTCGGCCTTGGCGCGGAACTGCACGCGATTGGCGTCGAGGGTTTCGAAGCAATAGTCGAGCAAGAGCTGCTTGCACTCGATATTGACGCCGCCGCCCCAGAACGCGCTGGCCATCCAGGTCACGCCGATCTCCGCTTTCTTGTCCTGCGGATGGAGTTCGAGCAGACGGGTGGTGCCGATGATCCGGCCGTTGCCGCGCAGGCGGATCAGGAGGGGATACGCCCTGCCTTCGGCGCGGTCGCGCAGGGCGGCCCGGAAGTTCGGGTAGAAGATCAACGGGTCCGAATAGTCGACCGAAGTCAGGCGCCAGATTTCGCGATCGGCCCCGACCGCGAAGAGGTCGTCGAGGTATTCCGCCTCGACGGGATGGAGCTCGACCAGATCGCCTGCGAGCATCAGCGGATGGGAAATCCAGGGGGTGGACAAGCTGCACCTGTTCGTGGGGCGGGGATCGATGCAGTATGCGCGCGCCGGATGGCGAAGCTGGCGGCCAGCGCAAGGCGGTCTGTGGACTTTTTCCGGCCTTATCGAACGGCGAGGCATCGGACCCATGCAGTTACCGGAACTTGGCGAGCGCATCTGCATCCTGGGCCCGTCCAACAGCGGCAAGTCCACGCTGGCGGATGCGATCGCGCGCAAGCGCGGCCTGCCGGCCATCCATCTGGACCAGCTCCATCATCTGCCGCATACGGATTGGCAGCCGCGTCCCGCGGACGAATTCGTCGCGCTGCACGACCAGGCGATAGCCGCCGAGCGCTGGGTCATGGACGGAAATTACACGCGCTGCATGCCGCAGCGGCTGCGCCGCGCCACCGGCCTGATCCTGCTCGATATCCCCATGCCGCTGAGCCTGCTGCGCTATGCGCGCAGGACACTGTCCGGCGGCAGGCGCGTCGGCGCCATCGAGGGCGGGCCGCAGCGCATCACCTGGGACATGCTTCACCACATTGCGCTGGTCACGCCGCGCAATCGCAAGCGCTATCTGGCGGTCTATCGCGAGCTCGATCTGCCGAAGCTCCACTTCGCGTCCGCACACGCCATCGAAGCCTGCTATCGGCAGTGGGGCCTGGAACGTTAGTTGCGCACCCGCTCTGAGCCTTGCGTCACGGAAGACAGCGCATCGCTGCACGAGGCAGGCCATCACCCTATGGCCTGACCGCGGCGCTCGCGTTATCGTCGCGCCATGCCAGCGGACTGCCTTGCCGACCGGAAGCGCGCAGTCGTCCCTGGTCCACCGAGCCGATCCGTGCACGCGGCATCAGGGGGAGGAAGCAAGCAGGCCATGGCGACGATGAGCGGCCCGCCGAAAGGGCCATCACTGTTGAGCATCTTCGTGTTCGGCAGCCTCACGGCCGTCCTGCTGTTTGCCGTGCTGATGAGCGGCCTGAGGTCGGACCTGCACGCCCAGCTCGGCGAAAGCAGCCATCGCACGCATGAAGTCGCGGCCCATGTGGCGCAGGCGGTACGCATGCCGCTGCGCTTCAGCGCCAATTCGCTGACCTTTATCGCGGAAGAGTCGAACCGGCTGCAGCGCATGGCGCCGCAGCAGAGCGAAGTGCTGCTCAAGGGGCTCGTGGCGGAGATCATGCGGCGGCAGCCGCAGATCCTGCATATCGATGTGGTGGATGCGACGGGTTCCGCCGCCGGCTCGCCGCCGGAGGTGTCGACGGGCACGGTGTGGGCCTCCTGCGATGCGCGCGAGCTGCGCGCCGCCGGAGCGCCATGCTTCGGTCCGGTCGAGCGGACGCCGGGCGGCGAGGTGATGTATGTGGCGGCGCCGTTCGACGAGCAACGGCGGATCGTGGCGGACATGCAGGTCGCCGCGATCGAGCGCGCCATCGTCAATGTCCCGCACGCCAACGATATTTTCTTCGCGCTGGAGGATGCGCAGGGAAGGGCGATTCTGCACGGCGGCGATACCGCGCCTGCGGCGGCCGAGCCCGAGATCGCCCAGGCGCCCTGGTGGGTGCGTCATCTGTTCGGCTGGCAGGGACCGCTGCCGCTGCGGGCCAGTACTGCGATCGAGCCGTATCCGTTCAAGGTCGTCGCCGGCATCAGCTACAAGAAGGCGCTGTCCCCGTGGCGCCGCCAGGTCATGGCGGCCGCGGCGTTCTTTCTGTTCTACCTGTTCGCCTTCGCCAGCCTGCTGGGCGTGATCTACCGGTCTGCCAAAGTGCAGCGCTATTACATCCAGCATCTGCAGGCCAAGACGCAGCAGCTGCACACCGCGCAGCGCGTCGGGCGCACCGCGATCTGGACCTTCCGGCAGGGACGCCTGACCTGCACCGACGAAGAGGGCGAGATCTTCGGCCTCAGCGGCGGGCGCAGCAGCGCGAGCGTGCGGGAGTTCCTGGCGATGGTGCCGCCGGAGGATCGCGCCGCGCTGGCCGAACAGGTTCGCGCCGCCTGGATGAATCGCGAAACCCTGCGCGCGGAATTCCGCATCCGCAAGGCGGATGGCGGCGAGCGCTGCCTCTCGGCCGGCGGCAAGGTAGTGGTCGACGAGGACGGCGCGCAGTTCATGACCGGCACGGTGGTCGATGTCACGGAGCAGTGGGAAGCGCATCGGCGCCAGGCCGAGAGCGAGCATCGCTTCCACTCGCTGTTCGAGCACAACCCGCTGCCGTTCTGGGTATTCGATGCCCGATCGCTGCGCTTCCTGGAAGTGAATGCGGCGGCGGTGAAAGCCTACGGCTATACGCGCGAGGAATTCCTCGCGATGACGATTTTCGATCTGCGCGATCCCGCGGAGCAGCCCGAGCTGATCGCACATCTGACCTCGCAGCAGGAGGCTCGGGGCATGCCGAGGGTGTGGATGCACCAGGCCAAGGACGGCCGGCATATCGATGTGCGCATCCATGCCGCCGATATCGTCTTCAACGGCATGCCCGCGCGGCTGGTCCTGGCCGAAGACGTCGGCGTGCAGCTTGCCGGCGAGCGCGAGCTGGCGTACCGCGCATCGCACGATGCAGTGACGAAGCTGCCCAACCAGCACGCGCTGCTGAGCCGGCTTGATGCGCTGGTGGCCGAAGGCCGCGAATTCGGTGTCGCTTATCTGCAACTGCTGGGCCTGGACGCCATCGCGGATACCTTCGGCATCAATGTCGCCGCCGGCGTGCTGCAGGCGATGGCGGCGCGGCTGGTGCAGCGCATGGGCGAGGACGAGTTCCTGGCGGCGGTGACCCACGAGTCGTTCGCCTGGGTGGCGTCGCGCGAGGGCATGAGCGAGGCCAGGCTGCAGGGCCTGGTGCAATGCGCCAACGAGCCGCTGTTCTTCGAGGACACCCAGCACCAGATCGAGATCGTGGTCGGCGTCGCCGCGCATCCGCGCGATGGCGCGCAGGGCGACGTGCTGTTCGCGCGTGCCGCGCTGGCCGCGCATGCGCATGTGCGCAGCCATCGTTCCGTGCACTATTTCGAGCCCTTGCTGGCGCAGCAGTCGAAGGAACGCATGCAGTTCTCGGCGAACCTGCGGCGGGCCGTGCGGCGCCATGAATTCGAGATGTACTTCCAGCCCATCACCAACTTTCCCGACCAGCGGCTGATCGGCCTGGAGGCGCTGATGCGCTGGCCGCAGGCCGACGGCAGCTCGATTCCGCCATCGACCTTTATCCCGGTATGCGAGGAGTCGGGCCTGATCGTGCCGCTGGGACGCTGGGTGCTCAACCAGGTGGCCAAGGCCAGCCTGCAATTGAAGGAGGCCGGCTTTGACGACCTGCCGATCGGCGTGAATATCTCGCCGGCGGAATTGCGCGGCAGCGACCTCGTCGCCAACCTGCGCGGCGTGCGCGAAGCCTATGCGCTGGCCGGCCATGCCATCCATATCGAGCTGACCGAGAGCTGCCTGATCGAGCATCGCGACAAGGCCATCGAAGTGATGCGGCAGTTGCGCGCCGATGGCGTCGCTGTCGCGTTGGATGATTTCGGCACGGGCTTCTCCAGCCTTTCCTATCTGCGCGACCTGCCGATCGACATGCTGAAGATCGACCAGGCGTTTATCCGCAACGTCGATCGCGACGGCCGCTCGGCGACGATCTGCGACGCCATCATCGCGCTGGGCAAGAGCCTGGGCATCCGCGTGATCGCCGAAGGCATCGAGCGGCCCGCGCAGTATCAGTGGCTTTACCGGCACGGCTGCGATGGTGCGCAGGGCTTTTATCTGGGGCGGCCGCAGCGGCTGGCGGAGGTCCTCGAACAGTGGACGCCGGCCGGGGCCAGGGTAGAGTGAGCGCTTGCGCACCCGGCCATTTGGTCTACTTGAAGGTCCGCAAGGCCACAGGTACTTTCCCCCGGCCTCGCGCCGGGCAGGCAACAGTGGACTGGTCCGCAGTTTTCGCCGGCGCGGCGCCTTAACCTGATGCGCACATTCGGGTTGGCAAACTGCTTTATCACGCGTCAGGGACCGGTTGCGCCGCGCACATGTGGGCGACCATGACGACTCACCAGGCAGCACAAGGGATTGGATGTGCCAAAGACACGAAGCAGACAAGGATCAGGCATGTCTCATGCAGCTTCGCGCACGCCGGCCGCGGGCCGGTTCATGCTGTTCGCCGCCATGGCCACGCTGGGCGCAGGCCCGCTGCTGGCCGCGTCCGGCCAGTCAAAAGATCACGTCAAGGAGAAACATGCGATGACCACGTCGGCAGCTACCGACTCTCTCAGCGCGAGCCAGGCTCTGCAGCGGACGCTGGAGCTGATTCGCGGCAGCAAGAGCGTTGCGGATATCACCCCCGAGTCCATGCAGGGCGCGTTCGGCGTGCCGGTGAAGAAGGTCGATCCGGAGGAGTTCGGCTATGGCCAGCGCCTGCCGGGCAACTGGGCCTTCAGCATCATGCGCCAGGACGTGGATGGCGAAGGGCGCGTGGACCTGAACTTCGATCCGCTGCCCGGCACGCAGGCGGCGCTCAAGGACATCTGCGAGCCGGATTTCGCCCGCTTCACCGCGGAGCTCGAAACCATGGGCTTCGCCCGCCATTCGCAGCACGGCGAACACAATCGCTGGACCTACGACGCGTTCGAGCGTCCCGGCATGCGGGTGGAGGTGTATCCGGAGGTGGAGCATGCCGACAACGGCGAGCCCACCGGTCCGACCTGCGTGAAGATGGTGCTGGTACGGTAAGGAGACCGACATGCCTTTGACCCCACAAGCCCAGGCGGTGGTCGATGCGTTCGGGCATCAGCCCGGCGTCACCGCGCAACAGCTGCAGAATCTGCAGAACACCCTCAATGGTTCGCCCGCGCTGACCCAGGAGGTCAACGACGCGGTGTCGCAGGGCCATCTGCAGCGCATCGTGCCGCTGAACAACCCCCATGCCGGCGGCGAATACAGCCCGCAGGACAAGGAAATGCGGCTGCCGCTGACGATGCTCGATTCGCCAGCACATGGCGCCTACAAGCCCGGCGAAGCCACCTTCGTGCTCGGCCACGAGCTGCAGCACGGCTTCAATGCCGCCGAGAAGGCTCAGGCCAACACCAAGTTCGGCCAGGAGCTCACCGCGGTGGCGCAGTCGCCGGAGCACCAGCACGACTACACCGCGCCGATCGGCAACCTGATCGCCGCCAGCCGGCGCGATGAGGCGGGCGCGGAGATCTCCGGCTGGAACGCCATCGTCAGCGCCGCCCAGAAAGACGCGACCGATCACCATCGGCCGGCGCCGACGCTGGCGGACATCTACAAGCAGCAGCCGTTCCGCATGAACGACTTTATCGACGTCGACCGCAGCCACGTGCCGCCGGCCTATTCGATGAAGCCCAATCTGGAAGTCGACGCCCATCTGCACATGGCCACTTCGGCGAAGAACCTCGAAGGCATGGGGCAGAACTACTTCGACCGCGCCGGCGGCCTTGGCCACAACGGCAATTCCAGTTACGCCAACTATTACGGCGCCAGCGCCATCAGCAACGCGATCCAGTTCGAACGGCATTTCAATCCGCCGCAGCCGGGCGTGCCAGCGCACCAGATCCGCGTCGATATGGCGAATCTGCATCTGAGCCCGAATATCGTGGCGCAGAACGGCATCGATCTGGGCAGCAACACCGCGCCGGTGCCCTACATCGACCGCAGCTCCGGCATGTCGGTGGATGCGACCTTCCGCCACAGCGCCACCACCCATACCTACACGCCGATTGCCCCGCTGCCGGGCGAGCAACCTGGCTTGGCGCGGCTCGACCAGGCCTCCCACCCCGACAACGGGCTGTATCGCCAGACCTTGGATGCGGTGCATCGCCTGGACGCGCAGGTGGGCCGGCAGCCCGACGTCAGCAGCAATAACCTGGCCGCGGCCGTGGCGGTGCAGGCGCGCCGCGACGGCTTGAACGAGATCAACCATGTCGTGCTGAGCGACGACAAGAGCAAGACCTTCGGCGTGCAGGGCGACCTGCATTCGCCCACCAGGCAGATCACCGAGGTGGGTACGGCGCAGGCGGTCAACACGTCCGTGGCGCAGAGCAGCCAGCAATGGCAGCAGGCGGTGCAGGGACAGGCCGCGAAGCCGGAGCAGCAGAACCAGCATCAGCAGCAGGGCCAGAACCAGCAGGCCCAGCAGTCCGGGCGTCAGATGTAAGGCGACAGGCGCGGCCCCGCTCGACGGGTGCGGGGTTGCGGGTGAGTTATCGAGGTGCCGCTTGCGGCACCTCTTTTTTTGCCCGCGTTGCAGCGCAACCGGGAATGGGCAAGCCATTCCCGGTCTTCGCGACGCTTACAGCGAGAAGCGCAAGGCGCTGGCGCGCCGCTCGATCAGACCGACTGCCGGTTGATCCTGCAGGCGCAGATCGCGCAGCTCGTATGGCGGCGCCATGCCGTGCAGGCTGGCGGGATCGAAGTGCAGGCGCAGTTCGCCGCTGCCGCTCTCCAGCCACGCGGCCGATTGCGCATAGGCGACGGGCTGCTGGCGGCCATCCGCGCCGCGCCCATACAGCACGCCGGACACCGCATAACGGCTGCCGCTGCGGATATCGACGCCCAGCACGATATCGACGCCACCGTCGCTGGCGCGCTGAGGTTCGGCGTTGCCGGTAAAGCGCGCATCGGGCACCGCGACTGCGAACGCGGTGTTGACGTTGCGCCGCACTTCGCGGCCATTGGCGTCGGTGGCAGTCACCGTACTCTGCACTTCCCACAGGCCGGGAATACCGGCTTGCCTGGCGGGGATGGCCGTGGCCACGAAGCTGCCGTCGGTCTGCCGCTGGAAGCTCAGCGGCGTGGTGTCGCCGTCGGGCGAGCGCAACACGCCGGTAGCGGCGCCAAGCGCGCGATGCTGCGCGCCGTCGCGCAGGTTCAACGCCACCTGCAGGTTGCCGCCGAGCAGCAGCTCGGGACGGCTGGCCTGGGCTTCCACCACCAGCGGGCTCTGCGGCTCATACACGTAGACGACGTAGCGTCCGTGCGCCTTCGGCGCCTGCAGCGTGGTGCGGCCGGCGCCGAGGTCGGGGCGCAGCTGCAGGGCCATCGAGGCGTCGGTCGCCTCCATGCCCGCCGCCTTGAGCTGCTCGGTATCGGCGACATGGCGCGTGGCCGCGTTGCCATCGAAGCGCTTGCCGCCGACCTGCAGGCGCAGATCGGCCGGCTGCAGGCGCGTGCCGCCCTGGCTGGGGCTGAGGCGGATGATCGCGCCGGGCGCGGTGGTCGACAGGTCGACGCCGCGCTGCAGTTCGGTGTCGCTGACTTCGCGCCAGTACTCGCGGCTTTCGCGGCGCACCGGCGGCGGCGCCGTTTCGAGCGACTCGGTGGAGTTCAGCGCCCAGCTCACCTGGATCGGTTGCCGTTCCGCATGCACCTGCGGCGCGGCGGGCGCGAGCTTGCTGGATACCGCGGCGGCAGCGGCGGCCGTGCGGGCGTGCACCAGGGTGGGCACGAGATCGCCGGACTGCGGCGGCAGCAGATTCTGCGACGCGGCAAAGGCGGACAGCGGGAGGGCGCCGGCAAGCAGCGCCAGCATCAACGGTCGAATGCGCATGGCGGCTTATCCCTTGATGTCGTTGGCGAGGATGGATTCCAGGCCGAAGCAGGCGCGGCGGCTCTGGTTGTGATTCAGCACGGCGCCGCCGCTGGTGCGCTGCGTATCGCGGAACCACACGCTGCCGGCGGCGGAGGAACTGCTGCAGTTGATAAAGCCGTCGGAGCAGCTGTCCAGCCAGTTCTGGGTGATCTCCAGGCCTACGCTCTGCGCGTAGCCGCCGCAGTAGCTGTCGCCGTCCCACACTGCCGAGGTGACATCGGTGCCGACGACGCTGCGGAAGCTGACGGGCAGGGACGGGCGGCCGGCGGTGCCCAGCAGATTCTGCTGGTTATACGTGGCCATCCAGCTCACCTGCTGCATGCGCACCGCATCGTTCTGGTAGCCGAGCAGCCAGCCCAGCGCGGATTCGAAGACGTTGCCGTTGATCACCGCATCGGCCAGCGGCGTGCCGGCGCTGGACGGCGCGATCGCGTCCACCCGCACGATGCGGCGGATGATGTTCGGATAGCGCGCATCGTAGGTCGGGTTGGACAGGATCCAGCGCATCACGTTGCCGCCATTGGAATGCGTGATGACAATCAGGCGGTCGATACTGCGGCTGTTGATGAAGTCGGTGAGCTGTTGCGCGAGACAGCCGGCGGCGCGGTCGTCCCACATGTACTGCTCGAAATCGCAGTTGACCACCAGCAGGTTCTGCTTGTCGGTCAGCCCGCTGCGCACGCCTTCGACCATGGCCGATTGCCAATAGTCGTTGGCCGCGTCGGTCTGCTTGCCGGTGCCGTGCACCAGGGCCACGCCGGTGGCTGCGTTGGCCGTGGCGCAGGCCAGGCCGAACATCAAAGTTCCGATCAAACGTCGCACGTCAGTTCCCTCCTTGAGTGGGCGCACGGTCGAATGCCATGCGCGGGTAAGGCGTCCGTGCGGGACGAGCAGTCTCGTCGGGAACGGCGCGCCTGCGAACGGGCGCGCAATGGAGAGCCGTGCTTGCGATGCCTGGCAATCAGCTTCCATGCGGCTTATGGCTTTGGCGCAGGGAATCTAGCGGGTGGGTTGCGCGGATTTCTGTGAAGCGGTGCGGCTATCTCTGTTGCAGAGAGGTGTCATGAGTGCGCGTTGCGCTTTTCGCGGGAGTGGCGTGAGGAAGCTGTGAGCGCCACGTTCTCCATGTTTTGAACGTTTCGAACGAGCCGTATTGCGCGTAGCTTGCGCGGAGGAGCTGCTAAGCGCGTTGCAGCGCCGAACCGGAGACGTGGCGATTGCCGGGCACGTACCAGCGCCATGGGAAATCCTTGGCGACGCTGATGCCGATGCGGGGGCCGCCGGTGATGTTGTCAGGTGGAGGCGTGCCGTCGTCGACGACCGTAAAGCCTTCCACTGCATCGACGAGGTCGATGCCATCCTGGGCGCCGGTGATGCCCAATGCCTGGGTCAATCGCGCGGGGCCGCGGCAGAGATCGCGATCGAGCGCGATGCGCGGGCGCGCCGCGCGCATCAACGCCAGGCCATGCAGCGGTTCCAGCGCGCGGATCAGCACGGCGCCGCCGGCGCCCTCGGGACCGCAGACGCAGTTGGCGCACCAGTGCATGCCGTAGGTGAAGTAGACATACAGATGCCCGGGCGGTCCGAACATGGTGGCGTTGCGCGGCGTCTTGCCGCGATAGGTGTGCGCGGCCGGATCCACCGCGCCGGCGTAGGCTTCCACTTCCACGATGCGGCCGGCGCGGCCATCGGCGGCAGCGAAGATCTTGTTGAGCAGCAGCGGCGCCACGGTGATCGAAGGGCGATCGAAGAAGGCGCGCGGCAGCGGCGTGCCGGGCCAGTGGATCGATGGTGCTTTGCTACGAGCCAATCGCGTTCCCCTTCATGCGCGATCCGAATCGCGTCGCCAATGCCGCGCCGGACCAGCTGCTGTCGTCAGTGATTTCATCGGCGACGAAGCGGGGAGGAAGATAGTTCGCGGCGGCCTGTCCGGTATCGAAGTCGATCTCGAAGATCGCCAACGGCGGGGTGGAAGGGTAGAGATCGATGGCCCCTCCTTCCACGGCATGGCGATGCTTGCGGATGTGCACGCCTGGAAGTGCGCAGAGCGCCAGGTACTCGTCCTGCGACAGATAGATGTTGGTGATCGGGTTCGACAGCGAATCGCCTCGACCGTATTTCTTGCAGAGCTTGTAGGTCACTTCGCCATCGGCTGCCTGGATACGGCGCAGGCGCAGCAGGCTCTGTTCGATATAGATGTCTTCGATCAGGCGATAGGGATGATCCGCGAGTTCGGCCAGGTACCCCGCCTGGACCAGCCAGCGCCGCTCGATTTCCGCCAGCGAATACTTGGGCAGCTTCATGTGCTCTATTGGCCCTGGCCCAGCGAGGCCTTCCAGGTATTCCAGGTCTCGAGGTAGTCGGCGCGGTTGAGCGATTCGGCCAATCGGCTGACGAAGCCATGCTCGGCCGTCAGCAGGGCCAGCCGGTAATCCTCCTCGATCAGGAAGATCCACGGCACGTCGTCGCGCCTGGCCTGTTCGATCATGGATTCGATGGTGTCGATGTCGGCGCGTATGGCCCGCTGCCGCTTGTGCAGCAGCTGCACGGCCTCGCTCGGCTCCATCACGCTCAGCAGCGACAGCGCCACGCCGAACTGCGGGTACTCGTGCTGGGGCTTGGCCGTCCACTCGCGCATCCAGTCGTACAGCTCGTGCCGGCCTTCGGCAGTCAGCGCGTAGACCGTGCGTTCCGGGCGCAGCGTATCGCGCAGCGTTTCGTGCTCGACGATAAAGCCGGCCTTTAGCAACTGCTCCACCACCATGTAGAGCGAGCCGCGGTTGTACTTGATGTTGCGGTCCTTGCCGGTGTCCTTGAGCCGCTTGCCCAGCTCATAGGGGTGCATGGGACCGGTCAGCAGCCAGGCCATCACGGCCAAAGCCAGCGGATTGGACACTTTTCGCCTGCTCACCGGGCCTCCTGTCGCTGCGAGAAGGGAGTGTCGGCGGCATGATGGTTGGAATCAACTAGTCAATATCAACTATTTGATCTATAGTGCCGCGACTATGACTCCGAATCCGATGGCTTCCGACGTTCCAGAGCTGGCTCGCCGCCGCGTGCAGGTCGTGGCTTACGATGCCGAGTGGCCAAGGATATTCGAGCGGCTGAAGGCAGCCATCCGAGATGCGGTCCGGGATGCCGCTGATGCCATCGAACACGTTGGCAGCACTTCGGTGCCGGGACTGGCGGCCAAGCCCATCATCGATATCGACGTGATCGTCCCCGCGCGGGCCGATATGCCTGTGGTCATCGAGCGATTGGCCGGTATCGGCTATATGCATGTCGGCGACCTTGGCATCGAAGATCGCGAAGCGTTCGAGCCTCCCGTGGGTTTGCCTCCGCATCACCTGTATGCCTGCGTGCGGGGCTGCACAGCCTTGGAAAACCATCTGCTGGTGCGCGACTACCTGCGTGCCCATCCGCAGGCCACCCAAGCGTATGGCGATCTGAAGCTGCGGCTGGCGGCGCACTGTGCGGACGATCCCTTGCGCTACAGCAAAGGCAAGACGGATTTTCTGCTGACGATCCTCAGTGAAGCGGGCTGCCAGGCCGAAAGCCTGCGCAAGGTTCGCCGCGCCAATCTCGGCGACTGACAGCGGACGCGGCTTACGGCGCCGCCCCGGGCGACCCCGACATACCGATATCTTCCAGCCGCAGTCGATGCCGAAAGCGCCGGCTTACGCGCAGCTCGGTGCCATCCGCGAGCGTCACCAGCGCATCGCGCGTCGGCAGCAGGCCGAACTTCCGCACACGGTCCAGCGCGACGATGGTCGAGCGATGGATGCGCGCGAACCGCGCCGGATCCAACCGCTGCTCGATTCCGTCCATGCTCGCATGCAACATATGGACGCGCGGTCCGACATGCAGGATGACGTAGTCGCCGCTCGCTTCGATCCAATCGACCTGGTCCGCGGGGATCCATAGCGTTCGGCCACCTTGCCTGGCTTCGAAGCGGCTCAACCATGTCTCGCCAGACGTTCCGGCTTGCAGCAGCTGCAGCAGCTTATCGACCTGTTCGCCCGCGCGTTGCTCCTGCAAACGATGCCGCGCGATCCGCACCGCTTCGTCGAAGCGATCGTCATCGATCGGCTTCATCAGATAGTCCAGCGCATGGACGCGGAATGCCTCCAGCGCGTAGGCATCGTAAGCGGTAAGGAACACCACCAGCGGCAACTCGGCAGGAGCCAGCCTGGACAGCATCTCGAAGCCATCCATGCCGGGCATCTGCACATCTAGAAACACCAGTTCCGGACGCAGCGCGTGAATCTGTTCCAGCGCGCTCTCACCCGAATCGGCCTCGCCGACAATCTCAATGTCATCGGCGCGGCGCAGGCATACACGCACGCCGCGGCGTGCCAGTGGTTCGTCATCGACGATGAGTGCGCGGATCATGGCGCAGCGGCCGCCGTCGTCTGCCGCGGAATATCGATCACCGTATCCCAGCCGCCATCAGGCGCCTCCATCGCGGAGAAGCGATAGCCATCGCCATAGCGTGCGGCAAGCCTGGCGCGCGTATTGGTCAATCCCAGACCACCCGTTTCCGGGCGCTTCTTGAGCATGCCGCCGGCACGGTTGCGGATCGCGATGCGTACGGTATCGCCCTGGCCGGTTACGGTGAGCGACAAGGTCCCGCCTTCGACAAACGGCGCAACGCCATGGCGAATAGCATTCTCCACCAGCGGCTGCAGCAGCAGATGCGGCACCGGTGTTTCGAGCACGCTCGCATCGCACTGCACCGTGGCGACCAGGCGCGCGCCGAGGCGGATCTGCTCGATCTCGATGTACTGCTGCACCTGGGTGAGTTCCTTCGCCATGCTCACATCACCCTGACGGGTGGGTTCCAGCGTCGAGCGCAGGAAGTCCGCCAGCAGCGAGATCATGCGGCGCGCCGCCGGAACTTCTCCTTCGCCGACCAGGGTCGAGACGCCATTGAGCGTGTTGAACAGGAAATGCGGGGTGATCTGGTAGCGCAGCGCCTTGAGTTCCGCCTCGCGCGCCAGTGACTGCGCAAGCAGCCATTGATGTTCGCGCTGCTGCGCTTCCCGCCAATGCCAGGCGCCGCGATAGAGCGCAGCCCAGGCCACCAGCATCAGGGTAGGGCTGAAGGCGTTGGCGAAGCCGACGAAGACGACCGAGTACCACTGCGCCGATCCGGCGGGCGGATGGCCGAACGCCGTTTCAAGCGCGGCACCTGTCACCGAACACACGATGCCCATCGCGTAGGAGCAGGCGATAACGATGCCGAACGTCCGTGGCCACGAAGCCTTGGCGACCGCAAGCCGATGGCTGATCGCCAGAATGATCGGACTGGCCAGAAAAGCGACTGCCGTTGTGCCGAGGAAATACATCAGCACCGGAAAAGAATTGCGATAGGGCAGCGCGCCCAGCGCACTGACCAGTCCGTAGCCCAGCCATCCACCGAAGTGGATCAGCCAGAACCGGGGACGCTGCCTGGGATCGATGGATTCCGCCATGAGGTCGGCAGTTTGCGCTACGCCGCGCAGGCGCGGAAGCGGCCGGCGTACCGGCTGACGGTCGCAAGCGGTCCGCTTGCCGAAAAGCGCCATCACAGCCGCGATGCGGTTGCTAGCTTGCGACCGGCTCCAGCGAGGAGTCTGGTCCGGCACACGGGAGAACGCGATGGCGAACGACAAGTACAAAGAGACGATCCAACCGACGGCATTGCGCACGATCGTGCAGGCAACCTTGATCGCCGGATGCCTCGACCTGGGTTCGGCCCTCGTCTATGCCATCTTCGATGGACATCCCCCAATCGCCGTGCCATTCATCATCGCCTCCGGCGTCTGGCCCGGTGCACGCAACGCCGGCCTCGCCGGGCTGTTCGCGGGATTGGCCCTGCATTTCGCCATCATGAGCGTGATGGTCTCCGTCTACGTGCTGCTGCTGCGCCGGTGGCCGTGGACCGGCAGGCATCCTTTCGCGGCGGGCGCCGTATATGGCCTGGCCCTGTGGTGCGTGATGTACCTGGTGGTGCTGCCGTTGCGCTGGCCGACGGTCCTGCAGCACATGACGGCCATCAGCCTGGGCGAGCAGTGGCTGAGCCATATCGCACTGGTCGGCATACCGATCGCGCTGCTGGCGGCGCGCCATCAACCGCCGTCGATACAGCGCCTGTCCGCGGCGATGGAGGAGTGAGCATAACGGTGGTCGATGGCGTTCGCTGCTGCGGATTGCATCCAATCGTGGACGGGTGAAATCCCATTCGGCTGTCTAGTGGCGCAATCGGTGTGTGCCTACCTTATCGCCATGCGATAGAGCGCATTGCCACCGTTTTCACCTCTCAACGCCAAAGGATTACCGATATGTCCACGCAAACCCAGACCCTGGCGGCCGCACCCGCATCAGCCACGCTGCGCAACAGCGCCGAACTGCTCGGCCGTGTGCTGCTGGCGGTGCTGTTCCTGATGTCCGGCATCGGCAAGATGGCCGCGTATTCGACCACCGCCGGCTATATGGCCTCGGTCGGTGTTCCCGGCGCGTTGCTGCCGCTGGTGATCCTGGCCGAAGCGGGCGGCGCGATCGCGATCATCGCCGGCTGGCAGACCCGGATCGTGTCCATGCTGCTGGCCGGCTTCACCCTCCTGGCGGCGTTGCTGTTTCACAACCATCTCGCCGATCAGATCCAGATGATCATGTTCATGAAGAACGTTTCCATCGCCGGCGCCTTCCTGCTGCTTGCCGCGCATGGCGCCGGCCGCTACAGCCTGGACGCGCGCGCCAGCGCTTGATCCGCATGAGCGAGCACGATCCGCGCAACCCGGTCGTGCTGCCGGCTTCGACGCGGCGCCTCCGGCGGCTGGCTGGTGCGGTGGGCCTTCGTCTCGGAGACAATGCCGAGGTCTCCGGGACGGCGGAGGCTCCCGCCCGGAGGCAGCTCATGCTCGATCTGAACGATATCGCGCTGTTCGTGCAGGTAGTGAAGGCGGGAAGCTTTGCCGAAGCGGCGCGCCGCACCGGCATGCCGCCGAACACCGCCAGCCGGCGCATCCAGCAATTGGAAGAGCAGCTCGGGCTGCGCCTGCTGCATCGCTCGACGCGGCGGCTGACCCTGACCGATGCCGGCGAATCGCTGTACGCGCGCAGCGCGGAGCAGATCGAGGCCTTGTCGGAAGCGACGCTGGAGTTGGCCGAAGGCAGCCAGGTGCCGAGCGGCAAGGTGCGCGTGGCGGCGCCAGCGGATTTCTTCAACTGGTTCGAGCTGGCCTGGGTCAAGGAGTTTCTGACCGATTTTCCCAAGGTCCGGGTGGAGTTCGCGCTCAGCGACGCGCGCGCAGATCTGGTGGCGGAAGGCATCGATATCGCCATTCGCAGCGGCGCAGTCACCGAACCGACGCTGATCGCGCGCCGCGTCGGCAGCAATCGCGCCTGCCTGGTGGCGAGCCGCGGTTATCTCGCTGCGCGCGGCGTACCGCAATCGCTGGACGATCTGGCCGACCATGATTGCATTGCGGCGCAAGCCGCTGCCGGCCGTGTGACCTGGCATCTCGACGGTCCCGATGGCGCCAGCGGTGTGGAAGTGCGCGGGCGCTTCTGCGCCAACGCTGCGCTTGCGCTGCTCAATGCCTGCATCGCCGATATGGGGATCGCCTTGCTGCCCGACATCATGACCACGCCTTATCTGCGCGACGGCGAGCTGGTCCGGGTCTTGCCCGACTATGGCGTGCAAGGCCTGGAACTGTTTGTCGTCTATCAGAGCCGCCGCCAGATGCCACGCGCGGTAAGCGCCTTTATCGATTTCCTGGTGAGCAGGATCGTGACCACCGGATTGGTGCTCGCCGAATCCCAGCGCGACGACGGCGCGGCCAGATAGCCGATCCCGATGGTGACAGCAGCGTGCCGTTGCGGCGCGTATCGCTTTTCGCCTGCGCGCTGCAGTACCCGCGCGCGATTCCTTCCACCAATGGACGAATCAAATCCGCGCGCGCCGGCTACTGCCGGTGGTCGATGTTCGCCACATTGTGCGCGCCACCTCTGCAAGGGAGTCCGCGCACATGTTCAAGACCAAGCCTTATCGCGAAGCCCACGTCGCCACCGAAGACAACCTCCACCGCGCGATCGTCTATCGCACCCGCGGCCGCACGCACGGCCCGATCACGCGGCTGATGAGTCCTTCCGACCTTGGCGAAGAACTCAAGCCGTTCGTGTTCCTGGATCTGATCGACGCCAAGGATCTGTCGCAGTTGCCCTCGCAGCCGATGGGCCTGCACCCGCATTCGGGCATCGCCACGCTGACCTGGCTGCTTGAAGGTTCGGTCGACTACGAGGACGACCAGGGCCGCAAGGGCAGCATCGAACACGGCTGGATGGAATGGATGCACGCCGGCAGCGGCGCCTGGCACGGCGGCGGCTTCGGCAAATCCGACCGCTTGCGCGGCTTCCAGCTATGGTTGGCGTTGCCGCCTTCGGCGGAGCTCGGGCAGCCGTATAGCCAGTACATCGCCCCCAGCCTCGCTGAGCAGCGAAGGGCCGGTGACCGTGCTGCTGGGCCGCCATGGGCGGGCCAAGGGACCGATCGAGGCGCCGTCGCCGATCAATTACTTCTCGGTGAAGCTGCGCGCCGGCGAGACCTGGCGGTATCAGCCGCCGGCGGGGCATGAAGTGGCCTGGGCCGCGGTAAGCGTCGGCTTGCTGCGGGTGCCGGATGCGATCGATGCGGGCGAAATGGTGACCTTCGAGGAAGGCGAGAAAGCGATCGAATTCCTCGCCGTTCGCGACACCGAATTCGTCTTCGGTTCCGCCGCCAGGCATCCGCACGAACTGGCGCTTGGCTACTACTCCGTGCACACCAGCGCCGAAGCACTCCGCCGTGGCGAGGCCCGCATCGACGAGTTGGGGCGCGACCTTATGCGGCAGCGGCGGCTTAAATAAGCAGCGTAAAACCGCGGCAGTGTCGATTTTCGCCCGGCTCATTCGTCGCCACTATGACAGGCCGGTCTGTCCGGCCTGAACCAGGAGAACGACGATGCGTGTGATGGTGCTGGTGAAAGCAACTCAAGACAGCGAACAGGGCTTCGTGCCCACCCCCGAGAACATGCAGATGTTAGAAGCGATGGGGCGCTTCAACGACGAGCTGACCAAGGCCGGCATCTTCCTTGCCGGCGACGGCCTCGCGCCCAGTTCGCACGGCAAGCGCGTGGCCTTCGATGGTGCGAGCCGCATGGTGATCGATGGGCCGTTCGCCGAGACCAAGGAGCTGGTTGCGGGCTTCTGGCTGTGGGAAGTGAAGAATCTGGACGAGGCGGTCGCCTGGGTGAAGCGTTGTCCGAATCCCATGCCGGGGCCGAGCGAAATCGAGATCAGGCCGTTGTATGAGCTGGAAGATCTGGGGCTGGATGCAGGCGGCTGAGTCGTCCGGGCAGGTGCTACGGTGTTCGATCACCCGGGCCAAATCAGGATGGCGTTATTTCTCGCTGCCCCGATGAATGGCGTTTTGTGAAGACGCATTCGTAGAGAAGCCGTGGTGCTGCGTGGCGGATGCCTACGGTAGCGGTGCATGTACGGCTCTGAAACCGCGAATGTGTGCCGTCGCACGCTGCGGGATCGTCGCGCTCCATGCACACATAAAATTGCAGCGCGATGGAGATACTCGGTGATTGCCACGCCCGGTGGCGATTATCGAGAGTCATTGCATGCATACCCGCAACCGTAATCCCGGCATGTCGGGTCCTGGCGCCCGGACGTCCATTCACGCAGCGCGGCGCCATCTCAAGTGCGCGCTGGTCATGGGGGCATCGCTGGCGTCTGCCGTGCCGTTCTCCGCGGCGCTCGCGCAGAGCCAGCCTTTCATCGCTTCCGGCTCGGCCAATCAGGTGGCTGTGGCCAGGTCCTTGCAGTCGCTGCCTGCGCGCAGTCCGCTGCGCACATCGTTGCAAGGTCAATGGCCCGCCGATCCGGCCGCCGCCGGTGCGGCATACGATCGCCTGTCCGGCGAAATCCACGCCGCGGTGGGCACGCAGATGATCGAGGACAGCCATTTCGCCCGCGACGCCGCCTTCGCCAGACTTTCCTGCGCAGCCGGTTGCGCCGATGGCAGCCATCTCTGGGCGCAGGCCGCCGGCGGTTGGAGCCATCAGGGCAATAACGGCAATGCCGGCGCGATCAGCCGCCAGATGGGCGGCGTGATGGGTGGCGTCGACACGCTGATCTTCGACAACCGCTGGCGCGTGGGCCTGCTGTTCGGCTACGACCACTCGAGAATCGACGCCGACAGCCGCTACTCGACGGCCACGACGCACGACACCACCTATGGTGCTTATGCGGGCACACAATGGGGGGCGTTCACCCTCAAGCTGGGTGCGGCGTATGTGCGCCACGACATCGCCACCGACCGTTTCGTGCAGTTGCCGGGACTGGCCGATGCGCACCTGGGCACCGATTACTACGGGCATACCGCGCAGGTCTTCGGCGAACTGGGCTACCGCCTGCGCTGGGGCGGCAGCAGCTGGCAGCCTTATCTGCAGCTGGCGCAGGTGCGGCAGAACTTCGAATCGTTCCGCGAATCCGGCGGCACGGCTGCGCTCGCCGGAGGCAGCCACGAAGCCGACGTGACGTATTCCACCCTGGGCGTGCACTTCGTGGCCGACAGCTTTCAGCTCGGCACGGTGGCAGTGAATGCGCGCGCGGGTCTGGGCTGGCGCCATGCCACGGGCGATGTGGATGTCGACCATTCCTTGGCGTTCCGCGCAGGCGGCAGCGCCTACAACCTGCACGGGCTGGTGGTGAGCCGCAATGTCGGCGTGCTCGATGCGGGTCTGGATTTCACGCTGGCGCCTGATGCGGTGTTCTCGCTGACCTATACGGGCCAGGCCGGCAGCCAGCGCCTGGTGGATCAGAACGTGACCGCGGCGATGTCGGTGCGCTTCTGAAGCGGATGCAAAGGACGATGGCCTGGGCGGCCATCGTCACCGAGTGCTGCTGCTTTTAAAGCGGCAGCCAGAGACCTTGCTGCAGCCTTTCCTTTATCGACGCCGTAAGCTTTCCGCCTGGCGATGGCGCCCATCCACTGACGTGGAGAACGCGAGCAAGGGGAAATGCATGTCGATGATCGGCAATTTCGTGGCGATTGATGCAGCAACCTTGAGCCGGCTGCAGGCAAGTCCTGACCTGGTGGCGGCCTTTCTGTATCCGGAAGACGACGAAGGGCCGGCGAATGCCTTGGATGTAGAGAAGGCCTGGCATGCGATTCATTTCACGCTCAATGGTTCTCCGTGGGAGGGCCAGGGCGCCCTGGGGATGACGGTGCTTGGCGGCGCCGAGATCGGCGAAGACGTCGGTTATGGGCCAGCCCGTTATCTATCGCAGGATCAAGTGCGGCAGGTGGCGGATGCCTTATCGAATATTTCCGAGGCGGACTTCCATGCACGCTTCGATGCGCAGGCGATGGATGAGCAGGAAATCTACCCGCAGATCTGGTCGCGCGACGGCGACTTCGGCCGCGCCTACGTCTTCGGCCATTTCCTGAGCCTGGCCGCTTTCTATCGCGAGGCGGCGGACAGGAGCGATGCGATGCTTTTGTTCATCAACTGACCACGCGATATGGACCGGGGAAGTCGAGCAGGGACGTGGAGCCGCGATGATCTGCGGCGCCTGTTACGCACAAGCGCGAGAGATCTGCCTGGGGATTTCCAGGTCTCATTGAGGTTCAGCACGGCCATCTGAGCTGCGGGCATCCGCCGCAAAGGCGGACGCAGTCCACATTCCTGGACGATCCCGCCGGGCCAAACCCAACCGCAGGCAACCGCGTTTTTGCGACGCAGCGTGACAGCTTGCCTGTTCGGCGCCTTAAATTGGCACCGGGAGATTTAGATCGATCCAAATAACGGACTGTCCAGGTCGCTTCGTGATGACGAGGCGACTTGCGATTCGTCGGGCAACTGTTCTGTTGTCAAAAGTTTCAATCGATCCAATTCGAGGGAGGTAGGAACGTCCGCAGCCATCGATCGCGCATCCGCAGCATGTGATCCAACGGGGGATATCCGCGCCGACGTCAGAAGGCGCGCACCAAAGTAGGGGAGAGCAATGACTTACCTGCCTCACATCTTCACGCGCAAACCGTTGTACGCAGCACTGGCCCTGGCGACCTGCTCGCTAGGCAGCATGCCCGCCGTGACCTTAGCCGCGCAGACGGCCCCGTCCGGCGCCACCACCGCGGCGGCAGCGCCGCCGGCTCAGGCATCCGATAACGCACAGTCCAATCAGGACAACAAGAAGACCGGCAAGGGAAAAACCGGCGACGAGCGCAATCCCACGACCTTGCAGACGGTAGTCGTCACCAGCTTCCGCCAGTCGGTCGACCAGAACATGCAGGACAAGCGCGACTCCAATTCCATCGTCGAAGTGATCAACGCGCAGAACATCGCACAGTTTCCCGCCAAGAACATCGCCGACGCGCTGGCGCATGTGCCTGGCGTGGTGATCAGCCGCGAGTCGGGCGAGGGCAAGACCGTCAGCATCCGCGGCCTCGCGCCCGAGCTGACGCTGACCCAGTTGAACGGCAACTACGTGGCGTCGGCCGACACTTCGGCGGGCCTGTCGCGTTCGTTCAACTACACTTTGTTCCCGGCCAACATGTTCTCGGACATCAAGCTCTACAAGAGTCTTGAAGCGCGTCTGGACGAAGGCGGCATCGGTGGCAACGTCGATCTGCGCACGCGCCGTCCGCTCGAGATGGCGGCGAACGAAGGCTTCATCTCCGGCACCTCAGCGAGCTCCGATACCAGCTCGAAGACGGAGCCCCAGGTCTCCGCGCTGTGGTCGTGGAAGAACAAGGACGAAACCTTCGGCGTCCTCGTCGCGGGCTCCTACCAGAAGCGCCAGGCGACCACCTACGAGGCCGATGCCACCAGCTGGCACTGGTGGTCGGATAACTGCACGGACCACACCACCTGTACCCAGCCGCCGGTGAACGTCAACGGCAGGCCGTACTCATCCGCGGTCAACAACAACATCGACCTGTGGGGCAATGGTGTCGTCGACCAGGCCGGGCACGTCTCCAACGGCTTCTGGATGCCGCAGCAGTTCGCCACCAGCCGCAACGACCTGACCCTGAAGACCAAGGGCGCCCAGGCCACGATGCAGTTCAAGCCGAGCGACCACTTCCTGCTGACCGGCAACTACTTCCGCTTCGAGCGTCAGCAGACCCAGATCACCAACACGCTGGAAATTCCCGAGTGGGGCCTGCCTAACAACAGCAACTACGCTGACCAGAATGGCCGCCTGCTCGCACCCAACGGCCTGACCTTCGACAAGTCCGGCACCATCGTCACGGGGGCGAACTATGTGCTGCCGCCCAAGGGCGTCGGTTGTAATGCCGCGGTGAATCCGGTCACCGGCGCGCCCCGCCAGGCGGTGGACGTGTGCTCGACGGAAATCCCGTGGCTCAACGGCAATTACTCCGTCGAGAAGGCCACGTCGCAGACCCTCAACCTGGAAGGCGAATGGGATAACGGCGGCAGCCTCAGCGGCTCGTTCAACGTCGGCCGGACCTGGGCCAAGGGCGGTCCCTCGATCGAACTGGGCATGGCGGCCAAGCCGCGCAATTTCGTCAATGGCCAGTGGGTGGACGGCAGCACCGGGGCGGCATGGACCTTCAGCGGCAAGCCGGGCATCGTCGCTGATCAGTCGGTGCTGCAGAACATGCTGGCCGGCGCCGGCCAGGTCGACCTGGGTTCGACCGGCTCCAACATGGTGAACACCCGTGCCTCGCAGAACTTCGCGCAGGCCGATTTCACCTGGGCCTTCGAATCCTCGTGGCTGCAGTCGCTGCAGTTCGGCGCGAAGTACAGCGATGCCAACGCCGAGCAGCAGAGCAACGAAGTGCGCTGGTACTGCAAAGGCACCACCTCGCAGTTCCAGACCTGCGATCCGACCGCGGGCCAGCTGCCGGCCAGCTTCCTGCTGCCGAACTACCTCAATGGCGCGAACCATGCCTACGAGGACAGCATCTTCCCGGCGATCAATTTCCCGGCGTACTACAACCACCTCAATTCGACCTACGACCGGGTGATCTACAACAAGCCGCAGAACAAGTCGTCGATCGGCGAGAAGATCGCCGCCGCCTACGTGCAGGCGAACTTCGACACGGGCACCGTACGCGGCAACGTCGGCTTGCGCTTCGTCTCCACCAAGCAGGACCTCACCGTCGCCAACCAGGTCACCACCAACAATGCGGTGTACTACCACGATACCGCCGGCAACATCCTGATCTGCCCGGCCTCGGGCGTGAACGCGGGTGGCGGCAAGTGCGCGCCGGGCGACTTCCAGTACCTGCCGCGCGAAGTGGCGGTGGTGGAAGCCTTCACCAACTCGACCACCAACAAGCGCTACAACAAGCTCCTGCCGAGCTTCAACGTCGCGTGGACGATTGCCGATCAGTTCGTCCTGCGCGCCGCCGGCTCGCAGGCGTTGGCCCGCGCCAACTACACCGACCTGGCCCAGCTCGGCCAGCTCACCAACAACACGCAGGACTACTACAACGACCGCAAGCAGTTCGGCGCGCCACTGCCGGGTTGGTACGGTTCCGGCGCCAATGCCGACCTGAAGCCCTTCACGGCGACCCAGTTCGACCTCGCCGGCGAGTGGTACTACGCCCCCCACGGTGTGGTCGGCATCGACCTGTTCCAGAAGAAGGTGAAGAACTTCGTCGTCCCGGTCACCGTCAACAACATCGACGTGAACGTAGGCGGTACCCAGACCAACTTCCGCCAGTACAGCACCAATGCCAACGGCCGCTCCGGCACGTCCAAGGGCATCGAGATCTATGCGCAGCACACCTGGGACTCGGGCTTCGGCTATATCGCCAACTACACGCTCAACAAGACCAATGAAACCGCGGTGACGCTGGGCGATACGCAGGTAGGCAAGGCCGAGCTGATCGGCAGTGCGAAGTACGCGGCGAATGTCTCGCTGTTCTACGAAAAGAACGGCCTGCTGCTACGTGCCAGCGAGAACTGGACGGGCCGCACGATGCAGGGCCTGGCCGCGGGTCTGCCGATCTACGCGCAGCCGTATCACCAGATCGATCTGAACGGCGACTACGAGATCAACAAGCACTTCATGGTCACCGCGTCGATCATCAACATCAACAAGGCAACGCCGCACACCTACTTGGGCGGCGACACGCGCGCACGCCTGGTGCAGATGATGTATCCAGGCCGCCAGTACTACCTGGGCGTGACCTACAAGTTCGGTGGTGACAGCAACAAGTGAAAAAACGACGGGGCCGGGCATATCACCCGGCCCCGTCTTCTTTCGAGCGAAGGAAAACCGCATGCATACATCTATGGCACGCCATCCCCCTCGTGCCGTCGCTGTCGCGTTGTCGATGTTCGCCGTGACGATGGCGATGGCTCTCCCGGCCAAAGACAGCAAGCCCGCGACCACCACCACGGTGCCGGTCGACCTCGCCAACCCCCTGGTGGGCACGGCGCCGCTGGATAACCAGACCCTGCTCGGCAACGCGCCGCCGCCCGGTGAGCCCGCCTACACCGGCATGACCACGCCGGGCGCCAGCCTGCCGCAGAGCGCCACCGAAGCCGCGCCGGTCAACATCAACGCCGACCTGAGCTTCGCCACCGGCGTGCCCGTGGCGTACGACTACCGGCGCCCCACCATGTTCGGCTTCAGCGGTGGCGGCTCGACCTATGGCGCGCGCGGCGCACCCATCGTCATGCCCGTGGTGGGCGATTGGACGGTGCCGCCGGACTACATGGCTTCGTACTACGACAAGGCCACGGAAAAAGCATCGCCGGGCTATTACGCCGTAGACCTGGCCACGTTCCACACGAAGGCCGAGCTGACTGCCTCGCAGTGGACCAGCCTGATGCGCTTCACCTTCCCGCAAAGCCACCGATCGAACGTGGTCCTGAACCTGCGCCGCGCCGGCGGCGAGGTGGAGGTGGTGGACGACCACACGATCCGCGGTGTCGCCGCCTCCGGCCGCCGCGACCGGGACACCGATGGTCCTTACTTCGTCGCCGAGTTCTCGCGGCCGTTCACCACGTTCGGCACCTTCCGATCTGAAGTCACCGCCACGGGCGAGGGCCTGGGCCGCGAGGACGTGAAGGCCGGCCGCCGGAAAGTATCCGGCGACTACGCCGGCGTCTATGTCAGCTACGACACGAAAGCCGGCGACCAGGTGGTGGTGCGTATCGCTCATGGCCACAGCGCCGACGAGGCCGGGCAGAGGCTTCGTGCCCAGGACAGCGACACCGACTTCGACCGCGTGCACGCGAAGGCGCGCGAGCGCTGGGCCGAACTCTTCGAGCGCGTGGAAGTGAGCGGCGGCACGCCGAAACAGCGCATGCTGTTCTATTCGACGCTGTACCACTCCTTCGCCAGCCCGCGGATGATCGCCCGCAAGGGCGAGCACTACACCGACGCCGACGGGCGCGACCGGGTGGCGGACTACGATCATTACGGGCCGGTGCCGTTCTGGGACACGGGCCGCAACCAGATCGTCCTGCTGATGTTGCTGCAGCCAGCGGTGGTGCAGGACATCATGCGTTCCGAGCTCGATCGCGCCCGCGAACGCGGCTACATGAACACGTCCTTCCACGGCGACCACGCCGTCTTCCTCTACGACGGCGCCTGGCGGCGCGGCATCGATTTCGACTACGCCGCCGCGTACGAGTACCTGCGCAAGAACGCCGTCGATCCGAAAGGCCCCCGCGGCTACCTGGCCGAGTACATGCAGCGAGGCTGGATTTCCGACCTGGTTCCCGACCACGACCTCAGCCCGCCGTACGCTGACGGCAAGGCCGGCGTCGCGACGACGCTCGAATACGCCTGGGACGACTACGCGCTGGCCGACGTCGCGCGCCGGCTGGACAAGACGGACGATGCGAAGCTGTTCATGGGCCGCGCCGCGAACTACCGCCATCTCTTCGATCCCTCCGTGGGTTTCTTCCGCGGCAAGACCGATGACGGCAAGTGGATCGCACCGTTCGATCCCGGCGAGCCCTATTACAACTTCATGATGAAGGAAGCCTCTGGCTGGTCGACGCTGTGGCTGGTGCCGCATGACGTGCAGGGCCTCATGAATCTGTTCGGCGGCCGCGATGCTTTCAATGCGAAGTTGGACGCCTTCTTCTCCACGCCCTATACGGCCAAGGGTATCTGCCGCGACTGCACCGGCCTGATCGGGCAGTACGTGCAGGGCAATCAGCCGGATCAGCAGGCGGCCTATCTGTACGCATGGAGCGGCCAGCCCTGGAGAACGCAGGCCTTGACCCGCCGTATCCTTGCCGAACTGTATGGCAGCGATGCCAGCGGCTATGGCTACCCGGGCATGGACGACCAGGGCTCGACCTCGTCGTGGTATGTGCTCAGCGCCATGGGCTTCTATCCGGTTGACCCTTCCAGCCCCGATTACATCCTTGGCAGTCCGATCTTCGATCGCGTCCGCCTGCATATGGGCAATGGCAAGATCTTCGAGATCGTGGCGCGCAACAACTCGGAGCGGAATATGTATATCCAATCCGCCACGCTCAATGGCAAGCCGTGGAACAAGCCATGGTTCGGCCATGCCGATATCGCGAATGGGGCGACCTTGGTGCTGACGATGGGGCCGGAGCCGAATAAAGCCTGGGGTGCCGATCCGCAGGATGCGCCCGGTTCGATGTCGGGAAGTCGACCGTGATCACCGCCACGCGGCGGAATTCATTGCGCCGCGTGGCCACTGCTCAGTACTTCTTGAGATAGCGCAGTACGGCTGATTCCAGCCGCCGTGGTTGCTTGCTTGCGGTGGATGGCACCGCGCGGCACAGGCTGCCGTCCTCCCAGCCCGCAAACACCTGCGGATGGATATAGGAGGCGCGGCAGACGCTCGGCGTATTGCGCAGTACGGCCGCTACTTGCTTGATGACCTCGTTGATCGCCTGCTGCCGCGCGAGCTTGGGCTTGTCCGGCGGCAGGGGCGTGCGCAGCAGCAGGCCGATGGCGAGCACGGTGCCTGCCCAGGTGCGAAAGTCCTTGGCGGTGAAATCGCCACCGCTTATCTCGCGCAGATAGTCATTGACCATGCCCGAATCCACGGCCTGCTTTTTGCCGCCATCGTCGATGTATTGAAACAACCGCTGGCCGGGCAACTGCTGGATGCGCAGCAGCAGGCGAACCAGCTTCGGGTCGTTCAATTCGATCTCGCTTCTGCGTCCGCTTTTCGATCTGAAGCTCAGGCGCAGACGGCCATGTTCCGCATGGACATGATGCGAGCGCAACGTGGTCAAGCCATAGCTGCCGTTCTCGGTGGTGTAGAACTCGTTGCCTACGCGGATCAGTGTCCGGTCAAGCACCCGCAGCATCAGCGCCAATACCTTATCCCTGGGCCATCCCGGCAAGGCGAGGTCCGCGCGGACCTTGCGCCGGATGCGCGGAAGCGCCGCGCCGAACGCATGTACATGCGCGAACTTCCTGCTGTCCCTTACGCCGCGCCATCTCGGATGGTAGCGATACTGCTTGCGTCCCTTGGCATCCCGGCCGGTCGCCTGAAGATGGCCGCGGGGATGCGTGCAGATCCATACATCGCGATAAGCGGGCGGTATCGCCAGGGAGCGGATACGTTGCAGCACGTCCTCTCGTGTTACCCGGCGGCCATGCGGATCGATATAGATAAAACCTTTGCCGCGGCGCTGGCGACGCAAGCCCGGCTGATCGTCGCACACATGGATAAGACGAACGGCCTTCGCGTCCGATCTGGCACGTGCGATGGACTTTGGTCGCGCCATTCCTGATCACCTTTCCGCGGCGTCATCAGGCTTTCATCGGTGGCGTGAAGGCGTCGATTGCGCGCGATGAAGATGTCATCCATGCAGCAGTCTCATCCGTATTGCAATAAAGGTTTGATCGATAACTTTATATGGCCATCACGTGTCGGCGAACAACGTCAAGAAGACGGATCAAAGCATTCGCCTCCAATTCACGGGTATGCCACCCGCAGCTCCATATAAATGTCCCGCCATCACCTGGCACGACTGGAGAATGTTATGGACAAGAACCGCATCGAAGGCACCAAGCATGAAGTCAAAGGCGCGATCAAAGAAGGCCTGGGCAAGGTAACCGACAACCCCGCCAAGGAGGTTGCAGGCAATATCGAAAAGAACGCCGGCAAGATCCAGAAGGAAGTCGGCAAGGAACGAGATCGCGAACGCGACGACGAAGATCATCGGTAATCCATTCGAGGAGAGGCGGCGTTTGACGCCGCCTCCCGGTGATGGGGCCTTGTGAGATGGAAGCAGCGTCATGCACTGCGGAAGAACACGTCAGATATCAAGGTCGAGCTTGAGCCAACCCGTGCGGCCCGGCTCGTTGACGCGCACCGTATTCACGTAACCGACCAGGCCCGCATTGGCCGCGTTGACGTGCTCGGCATAGGTCTTGCCGAACACATTGTCGATGCCGGCGCTCAAGGTAAGTCCATGGCCAAGGCGATAGCCGGCATTGAGCGAGAACACGCCGAAGCCGCCACTGGGCCCGAGATCCTGTCCCACCAGATTGCCTTCGCCCGCCGCTACGCGGCGCTGCGCGCTGGCGAGCCGCCACAGTGCGCCGGCCGACCATGCGCCGGTGTCGTAGGTGAGCCCAAGGCGCGCTTCCAACGGAGGCATCTGCGGCAGCGGGCGATGCTCCGTGCGGTTGGCGCCCCAGGCGTAAGCGAGCGTGCTGTCCAGCTTCCAGTGCTTGGTCAGCGCATAGACGAAACCGGCTTCGCCACCGGCGATGCGCGCCTGCACATTCGCCGCGCGGCCGGCGGCCATGCCTTGGACGTAATGAAACAGGATGAAGTCCTGCACCACGCCGGCGTATCCGGATACCCATGCCTGCAAGCGTTCGGTGCGGTATTGCAGGCCCACGTCGACCTGGGTGGTCTTTTCCGGGCGTAGTCCGGTAAATGAAGCCAGCGTCTTGTCCGCATGCTGGCCGAACAATTCCCAGTAATCGGGGAAGCGCTGTACGTGACCGATGCCGGCGTCGAACGTCGCTGGGGTCGTGGCGAGATCGCGCTCATAGCGCACGAAGCCGGAGGGCAGGGTGATGGCGCGGCGTGCCTGCGTCGTGGCGGGCGCGTTGCCGCCGCCCATGTCCATGTCCATCGGCATATCCATGCCGCCCGATGCGAGCGCGAGATCGTAGCCCCTTGCCGAGGCCCGGTCGGCGCGCAAGCCGCCAATCACGCGCTGGCCTTTCGCCACGTTCCAGCGCGCTTCGCCGAATACGCCGATATTGCGCAGACGCGCATCGCGCTGGCGCGGCAGCTCGCGGTAATCACCCATCGGACTGCCCGGCGGTCCGCCATTGCGGGTGGTATGCGTATTGATCGAACCATCGATACCGGCGGTCAGCTGCAGCATATCCAGCCAGATCCAGGTGCCGGCCACGCGCCCGCCCGCGGTGCGGCGGGCGACGTCGCTGGCCATTGCCATCGGCATCATGCTGAGCGGATCGGGCTGGCGCAGCGTGTAGTTGTCCATCACGTGATCGGCGTAGTTGTAATAGACCTGCGCTTCGAGCTTGTCGAACGTGGTGCTCAAATGCCGCCGCTCGAATTTCAGGCCCGCGCTTTCGCGCAGGAATTGCGCGCCATCCATGCCGCTGAATGCGTAGGCGGCGTGGCCATTGCCTTTGCCGGCGGTGAATTCCAGGCGCGTGTCGTCATCCGGCGTCCAGCCGATCGCCGCGTCGGCATTCCAGCGGTCGTAGGCGGAATGCACGCGCCGGCCCTCGCCGTCGCGATAGTCCTGCGCATGAGTGTGGTTGGCGCGCAGTTCCACATAGCCGTCAGGCGTGCCCGCGCGGGCATCGGCCATCTGGTCGTTGCGGCCGGCCGAACCGCCGAGCAGGCTGCCCTGGAAGCTCGCCTTGGGCGCGGCATAACGAGTGAACTCGCGCTCGAACAGCACGGTGCCGGCTGAATTACCCGGTCCGTAGAGCACCGTCTGCGGTCCCTTGATCACGGTGACCTTGTCGAACAGCTGCGGCGAGATATACGCCGTGGGCGGGTCCATGCGCGACGGACAGCCGCCGCCGATCTGTCCGCCATCGATCTGGATATTGAGGCGTGAGCCGGCCATGCCGCGCAGCAGCGGATCGCCATTGCTGCCGCCTTTGCGGATGCTGGAAAAGCCGGGGATGCTCTTGAGGAAGTCGGCGCCGTCACTGGCGGGCACCGGTTGGCGCGGCGCTTTCGGATCGGTCACGACGGTGAGCGGATCTGTCTGCATGGGCGCAGTGACCACCACCGGAGGAAGCGTCTGTGGCAGGTCGCCTGCGTGCGACGACGAAGCGACGACAAGTGCAGCAATGATCGCTGCGGCACAGGCCGGGTGTGGAGACGAACGATGGACAGAGTGAAGCGGGCGCGTGCGAACGCGTCCCTGTGAGGGCTTGGAATTCATCACGGATCCTTGGGCAACGACAACGCGACCGGCACGCCTCGCGTGCCGATACGATCCAAAGGCAATCAGGCGTTGGCTTTACCGGGCGGCCCGCGCGGAGCCGTGGCCAAGGACAGCAACCGCGGCGAGCCCGGCGCGGATAAGACAGTCAACAGGCGATAAGGCGATGGTGGCGAGGCCATCGGCAGCCACGCCACGCTGATCATCAGCGGACTGTGGCCGAGCAGGTCGCAATAGCCGCATTTCTCCAGCGCGGGTGCATGCGGCGAAGCGGGATCGCTGCCGCGCTCCGGATGCTCATCGCAATGCATGTCCATATCCGCCATCGCCATGCCGTGCGGGCCTGGCGATGCCGGCAATATCTGCGAGATCACCGGCGCGGCGGCAAGCAGCCACATGGCGGCCAAAGCCAGCCATGCGATGTGCTTGCGTGCGCGCAGTCGAATCACGCTATCCCCATGGACGATAAAGCCGGCGGTGCTCCTGCTTCATTCTGCCATGCGCATCGGGCGCATGGCCTGAGGCAAAGCGTCGCTTTGGGCGCCGGCGTCCGCCTTATGCAAACGATCGCCCCGGCAGGGGCTGCCTGGGGCGGGGCGGACAAACCCATCCATCTGATGTAACACTAAGGCTTGGGGCCGCTTCATTCGACTTCAGGCGAACAGGAAGATCGGCCTTACTCAGCAAGGCACACAGGGGGTGTCATGAAATTCCGCAAGAGCATGATGTTGGCGGCAGGCTTGCTGCTTTCCGGCGCTGCGCAGGCTGGTCCGTATACCGACAACCTGTCGGCTTGCCTGGTCGGCAAGAGCACGATGGACGACCACGTGGTGATCGTGCAGTGGATGTTCGCGGCGATGTCGCGGCATCCGGCGGTGGCGCCGATGGGCTCCGTTTCCGATGCACAGGTCGATAAGGCCAATGCGCGCATGGCTGATCTGTTCAGCCGTCTGCTGACGGTGACGTGCCGGGATCAGGCCAAGCTGGCCTTGAAGAATGAAGGTAATCTCGCCATGCAGCAGGGCTTCCAGGCGCTTGGCCAGGTGGCGGGGCGGGAGCTGTTCATGAACCCGGACGTCGAGAAGGGCCTTGCCGGCCTGACCAAATATATCGACGCCAAGAAGCTGGCGGAATTGAAAGATCCGTAATGGCGATGGCCTTCAGCCTCTGGCATTTCCGCGGAAGTGCCAGAGGCATGGCCATGTGATCGAGGAGTTGGCCATGGCCGCAGATAAACCCGCTCCGATACTCGAAAGCACGCTCACCTGTCCCGCATGCGGCCATCAGGCAACGGAAGCGATGCCGGAGAACGCCTGCGTCTTCTTCTACGACTGCGCCGGATGCGGAGCTTTGCTGCGCCCCAAGCAGGGCGATTGCTGCGTTTTCTGTTCCTACGGAACGGTGCCGTGCCCACCGGTTCAAGCACAGTCGTCGTGCTGCCGCAGCCACTGAGGCGCTGGGGCAGGGCGTATCAAGCCGGTGTTTTCTGCGCTATCAGGCGCCGGTGTAGATGATTGGCAAAACGCTCCGCCGCATCCGGCCGGGCGCCGAGATGCAGGAAAGGCTCGATCATCTCCAGCTCCATCAGCAGGAAGCGGCCTTGGCAGATCACGCCGTCCACTCGCGCATAGGCAACATCCGTGTGGCCCAATGCCGCCGCCGCTGAGATGGCGCGCTTCGCGCTGGCGATAACGGCCTCGCCGGGATCGATACCGTCGGCGGTGCCGCCGAAATCCGATTGCACGCGGTAATCGCCGAGCTTCGGCCGTTTGATCACGGCATGGCTGTATTCGCCGCCGAAAAACAATAGAGACAGCTCGCCATCGCTGACGATTTCGGGAACGAATGGCTGCACCAGATATTCGAAGGCTTGCGGCAATGAAGCGATGGCATGCTCAAAAGCCGCATCGCCGACCGTGCCGCGCGCCGTATGCCAGGCCGTGCCGCTGATGGTCGGCTTGACGACCACTTCCTGGCCGCGCATCTGCGCCAAAGTTTGCGGCAGCTCCAATCCCGCGGCGATCTGCGTGGGAATGATGTCGATACCCAGCGCCGCCAGTTCGGGCAGATAGCGCTTGTTGCTGTTCCAGCGCAACAGCGCTTTATCGTTGATCGTCGGAACAGGCAGCGCTTCGAGCCATTCGACGAAGGCCGCGTAGTGCTTGAAATAATCCCAGGTCGACCGTATCAGCACGGCGTCGTACTGCGACCAGTCCACCGCGGGGTCGTTCCAGACGCAGGCGATGGTTTCGATACCGAGGCCTTGCAGTGAAGCCGCCAGGTGGGCGTCATCCGGATGAATATCCGGAACCAGCGAGGACGTGGCGATGGCAAGGCGATGCGTAACAACATGGGGCACAGCAAATCCTCCAGCAACTATCCGCGTTTCCGCAGCGGTTCAAGCAGCGGTTTCAAACCGTTGTGATCGAGCTCATGCGCCAAGGCGAGCAGGCGGCCGATATCGCCGGGCGGGAAGCCTTTGCGCGCGAACCAGGCCAGGTAATGGCCGGGGAGATCGGCGATAAGCCGGCCTTCGTACTTGCCATAGGGCATGGTGACGGTGACCAGTCGCTGCAAGTCTTCAGGCTTCAAGGGCAAGCTGCCTATCCGATCGATACGTTCAGCGCGCCCACCACGGCGATGTGGATGGGCGCTGCGAACGAGAAATATATCGGCAAGGATGCCTGTCTTGTAAGTGAGCCTGCGGCAGGCTCACCTGGTTATCAGCCGGCCGGCGCCGGCGCCGTGTTGAACGCCAGCTGGTCGGCAAAGGCTCGCTGATAGGCCGGACGCGCTTCGCCGCGGGCGACATAAGCGGCCAGGCTGGGAAATTCATCCAGCAGGCCCGACGGCCGCGACCTGAGCAGCACCGAGATCATCATCAGATCCCCCGCGCTGAAGTCGCCGTCCAGCCATTGCGCATCGCCCAGGCGCGCGGCGAGCTGACCCAGCCGATGGCGGATGCGATCGAAGATCAGCGGCAGGCGCTCCTGGCTCCAGGGCTTGTCGCCCTCGATGAACTTGGCGGTGATGAGATCAAGAATCGGCGGCTCCACCGTATTGACCGCGGCAAACATCCAGGTGACCGCGCGAGCGCGGGCATTGGGATCGTCCGGCAACAAGCCCGCGTGCTGCGAAGCGATATGGAAAATGATCGCCCCTGACTCGAACAGCGCCAGGTCGCCTTCTTCATACGTCGGAATCTGGCCGAAGGGATGCACGGCCAGATGGCCGGCCTCCTTCATGGCGGTGAACGATACCGGGCGAACCTCATAGGCAAGGCCCGCTTCTTCCAGCGCCCAACGCACGCGCGTATCGCGCGCCAATCCCTTGCCGCCATCGGGTGAGCGTTCAAAGGCAGTAATGGTGAGTGTCATGACGGGCTCCTCGAATGGATGGATTTCAACATGGGCCGCTTCTTCTGCCCTGTTTGCAATGGCGACGAGCGGCCGGCCGCGAAATCGACATACCCGGGCCACCCATGACTTCCAGTGCATGGACTATTCATAACTTCACACTATGCTTCACTCACGGCTAAGTAGCCCAGAGGGTGAGCCAGGTGGAAGACACTGCCGGCCTGTTGAAGAAATTCCAGAAAGAGCTGTCCGCGGGCACCGTATCGCTGGTGCTGCTGGCGGTGCTGGGGCAGTCGCGGCAGCCGATGTACGGCTACCAGATCGCCAAGCGCCTGGAAGAAGTGGGCGAAGGCGTGCTGGCGGGGAAGCAGAGCGCGCTTTATCCGGTGCTGCGCAATCTGGAGGCTTACGGCCTGCTGGAAAGCGAGGTCGAGCCCTCGGTGACCGGGCCGCCGCGACGCTATTACCGCATTACGAAACCGGGGCGCGAGGTGCTGCGCGAATGGGTGGCGGCCTGGAGCGCGACCCGCGATTCCGTCGATACCGTCTTGCAAGGAGGGGTGACATGAACATGCCGCGCACCATTGCGGAATATCTGGAGCAGCTGCGCGCCGCTTTGGCCGGCGCCGATCCGGCGCTGATCCAGGACGCGCTCTACGACGCCGAGGAACACCTGCGCGCCGAGCTGCAGGAGCACCCGGGCATGTCGCAGGAAGACATGCTGGCCAAGGTCGTGGGCAGCTACGGCTCGCCCGAAGAGGTGGCGGAGATCTACCGCGACCAGGAGATCAAGATCCAGCGCGCGCTGCGCCCGCCGCCGCCGCCGAAGCGGCATTCGCTGCTCGGGCGCTTTTTCGGCGTGGCGGCCGATCCGCGCACCTGGGGGTCGCTGTTCTACATGCTGCTGGCCTTGACCACCGGCATCATCTACTTCACCTGGGTGGTGACTGGTCTGTCGCTGTCGGCGGGCCTGGCGGTGCTGATCGTCGGCATTCCATTTATCGTGCTGTTCTTCGGCACGGTGCGCGGCCTGTCGCTGATGGAAGGGCGCATCGTGGAAACCATGCTGGGCGTGCGCATGCCGCGGCGGCCGCCGTATCAGCTTGCCGGCCATTCGCTGCTGAGCCGCATCGGCGCGATGTTCACCGACGCGCGCACCTGGACGACCATGCTGTACATGGTGCTGATGCTGCCGATGGGCATCATCTACTTCACCGTCACCATCACCTTGCTGGCAGTGTCGATCGCCTTCACCGGCGCACCGCTGGCCTGGGCGTTCGGCGACTTCGACCACCAGTCGATCAGCATCAATATGGGCTATGGCGAGCACGTGCCCTCGATGGGCGATGCACTGGTGCTGTTCGTGCTCGGCGTGTTGCTATTGTTCGTCACGCTGCATCTGGTGCGGGCGTTGGGGCGCATGCACGGGCTGATCGCCAAGAGCCTGCTGGTGTCGCGCAGCGCCAACTGATCCTTGCCAATGTCGGAGGCCTCATGCGTCGTCTTCGTTCGTGCTGGATGCTTGCGTTGTGCCTGCCGTGGACGTTCGTCTCCATGGCGGCGGAGTCTCCGCCGTTCGAGCCCACCCAGGCCAAGGCCTGGTTCGACGAGGCGAAACACCAGTGCCAGGCCGATGGCGGCCGTTTATGGGGCGCCAGCCTGTGCGGTCCGATCATGCTGGTCGAGCCGTCCAGCCGCCGGGTGATCGCCAACCAGGCGGACGCGCAAGGAAAGCTGAAGGCGGAGCAGGGCGTGTTCACCGGGCACCTGCCGGATGACGTCTCCTTCGCCAACAGCTCCCTGGATTGGTCCGGCGTGCGCTGGGCGCAGATGGGTTGGCCGCTGCCGGCCGATGCCGGGCAGCGGCGTGTACTGATGGCGCATGAGTCGTTCCATCGCATCCAGCCGCGGGTAGGCCTGGAACCGCCGCGCGAATTGAGCAACGACCATCTCGACACGCTGCAGGGGCGTTACCTGATGCAACTGGAGTGGCGTGCGCTGGCCAAGGCCGTGGCGGCCACCGATGACAAGACGCGGCGCAGCCACGCGCAGGATGCGCTGCTGTTCCGCGCGGCGCGCTACCGGCAGTTCCCCGGCGCCGCCGCCAGCGAGCGTTCGCTGGAGCGCAATGAAGGCCTGGCCGAGTACACCGGTATCGCGATCGGCGCGGTATCGCCCGCGGAACGGATCGCGCTTACCGGCGACGATCTGGTGTCGCATGTCTCTGCGCCCAGCTTTGTGCGTTCGTTCGCCTACGCCACGGGCCCCGGCTACGGCCTGTTGCTGGATCGCTATCTGCCGACGTGGCGGCAACAGATCCGCGCGCCGGACACCGGCCTTTCCGAACTGCTGGCTGGCGCGCTGGGCGTGAAGATCGCGAGCGCCACTGACGCCGAAGTCGCGCGCCGCGCCGCCGCGTATGACGGCGCGGCCTTGCTTGCCGCCGAGCAGGCGCGCGAGCAGCGCCACCAGCAGGACATCGCGCGCTACAAGACCTTGCTGATCGATGGCCCGCGCCTGGTGCTGCCGCTGCACGAGCCCAAGGTGATGTTCAACCCGAGCACCCTGGTGCCGCTGGGCGAGGCCGGCACGGTCTATCCCACCATCAAGGTGCTGTCCGACTGGGGCTCGATCGAGGCGAGCGCAGGCGCGCTGCTGGCGCCGGATTGGAAGCACTTATACGTGGCCGCGCCCGATCCTCATGCGGCGCGCACGGGCACCATCGAGGCATCCGGCTGGACCCTGAAGCTCAACGACGGCTGGCGCATCGACGCCGGCGCACGACCGGGCGACATGGTGGTGTCGCCCGCCAACCAAGGCGCGCATTGAGCGCACGACATACGAGGTCTTCGATGCAGGACACGCTGGGATTTCTGATCGGCCGCTGGAGCGGCGAGGAACAGATCGCCACCACACGCTGGGGCGAGGGCGGGCCGGCCAGCGCCGAGGTGGATGCGCGTCTGGACCTGGGCGGCAAGACCGTGGTGATCGACTACCGCCAGCAGCGCGACGGCAAGCCGGCGCTGCTGGCGCATGCGGTGATCGCCAGCGGGCCGGAGCACGACCGTTTCGAGCTGTTCTGGTTCGACAGCTACGGTTTCGTGCCGTCGGCTCCCGCGCCGGGGCATTGGGATGGCCGGCGCCTGGTATTTCTGCGCAGTTCTCCGCGCGGGCAGACACGGCATGTCTACACGCCGCAGAGCGACGGAAGCTACACGCTGGCGCTGGAGAGCTCGTTCGACGGTGGCGTGCAGTGGGAAGGAGTGGTGATCGGGACGTATCGCCGGGTCGAATGATCCGGCGTCGCTGTATTGGCCACATATCGGTTGACGTTCCGAACTTCTGATCACACGCCGGGTCATAACGCGCCCCATGCTGCCCCGAAGCGTGGGGATGCCAATCCCGGCAATCGTCTCTGCCCGAGTGCGGGACGATGTTTTGATGTAAGGAACATCCTAATGTTGGTCAAATCCACTTTATTAATTGCCTCGTCCATGCTTGCGATGTCGCTTGCAGCGACTGCCCAGGCCAGCGTCACCTGCGCCGACAAGCAGCACGCCATCGAAGAACAGCTGCGCTACGCGAACCTGCACGGCAACGCCGACCAGGCCGCCGGCCTGCAGAAGGCGCTGCAGGAAAGCCGCGAGCACTGCACGGACCAAGGCCTGCGGGCGGATCTGGAAAAGCAGGTGCGCGAGAAGGAGCGCAAGGTGGCGGAGCGCCAGCAGGAACTGACCGAAGCGCAGACGAGCGGCAAGTCGGACAAGATCGCCAAGAAGCAGCGGCGGCTGGAAGAAGCGCAGCAGGAGCTGCGTGAGGCGCGCGAAGCCTCGCATTGAACGTCACGCGGCCGGGTTGGCATGCCAACCCGGCCGCATGCCATGGCTCACACCAGTTGCAGATCCCGCGGCTTCGCACCTGGGAACACCGATTGCAACTGGCTCGGCGAAAGCCCCCACGTACGCGCGAACAATCCGCCCAGCACATCGCGGTAATTGTTGAGCACGGGGTAGTCGCGGTTCTGCAGCAGGTTCTGCGCATTCACCGCCACCTGCTCGCCGGCGATGCGGCCGCCGCGCACGCGTCCGCCCAGCACCCAGTACACCGTGCCGTGGCCATGGTCGGTGCCCTTGTTGCCGTTCTCGCGGAAGGTGCGGCCGAACTCTGAAACCACCACCACCACGGTGTTGTTCCATTCGTCGCCCAGCGTATCGGCATACGCGGCCAGGCCCTGGCCCAGGTTGGACAGATTGTTGGCCAGCGCGCCGTTGGCTCCGCCCTGGTTGACGTGCGTATCCCAGCCGCCCACGTCGACAAAGCCCAGGCGGTACTGGTCGCGCATCATGGTGGCGATGCGCTGCGTTTCGGCGGCGAAGTTCTTCGCGGTAGTGGCGCCGCGATTGGCCTTCATCATCTCGTCCTGCAGGTCCTTGGAGACCTTCTGGCGCAGCTCCAGGCCATCGGTTGCGGCGGCGGCGAGCGTAGTGCCCTTGTACATGTCGGCCAGGATGGCGGACTGCCGTTCGTCAAAGGCCGGCTTGGCCACGCCGCGCAGGGAGATATTCGGGATGTCCTTGCCGCCGCCCTGGAAGCTCAACGGCAAGGCGTCGGTGAAGGCAATGGACGGCACGCTGGCCAGCGAACCGGAAAGACGCGCCAGGAAGCCCGAGCGATAGTCGCTGCGCTGCCCGGTCGGTTCTCCGGATTCGATATTGTCCTGCGTCTCGAAATGGCTGCGCGACATATCGTCGGTGCCGGCGAACGGCACGAAGGCCAGCTGCTTGCGCTGCCATAGCGGATAGAGCGAATCGCGCAGCACGGGGTTGAGACCCCACTGGCTGTCGAGCGCAATCGCGCTGTTGGCATTGGCCGCATCCGGCCGAGCGATCGCAATGGTGGGGCGCGATTCGTAATAGAAATCGCTGCCGCAAGGCACCAGCAGGTTGTTGCAGTCGTAGCCGCCGCGCAGGAACACCAGCAGCAGGCGCGGCGCGTTCGCCGGCGCGGCGAACAGGCGGCCGGAATAGGTAAACAGCGGTGCGGCGGCAGTGGCCGCGGCGGCGAGCAGGAACTGGCGGCGGTTCATGGCGCTACCTCAGCGGTAATTGAAGTCGGGCGACGACAGCAGGAAGGTATTCCACTCCTGCTGCGAAGCGGCCTTGCCCAGCGCATCGCGCGTGGCGGCCGAGAGATGGGGATCGATCGCGTCGTAGTACAGCCGCGTGGTCAGCATCGGAAAGCCCGGCGCCACGCCATCGCTGCCTTCGGGCACGAACAGGCGGTTATTGCCGGTGCCGATGGCGCGCGCGATCTCGAAACGCTTGGCCATCTGGCCGGAGCTGGCCCAGCCGGCGGCGTCCAGCGGCCAGCCGTCCGGCGTCAGGCGGCCATAGATCGGTTCGCCCAATTGATTGAGCCAGTTCAGCAGCGGACGCGCATTCACCACCGGGCGCCCGTCATAAGCGAGCCGTACCGAGGACACCACGAACTGCATCGGGTCCTTGAACTTCTTGCCGCTGTCGGCGGTGAACTCCTTCGCCTCCAGCATGGTGCGCAGCACCTTGGCGATATCGCCGTCGCTGCGCTGGAAAGTGCGCGCCATCTTTTCGACCAGGGCCGGCGGCGGTTCGTCCGCGACGAAGTAGCGGGCCAGCTTGGTGGCGACGAATTTCGCGCAGGCGGGCTGGCGGGTGATCAGGTCCACCGCCTTTTCCACTTCGTCGAAACCGCTGCCCTGGATGCGCTGGCCGAGCAGTTGCTTGTCGCCGAAGTCGTGGCGCATCGGGTTGAACTCGAACAGGCCGTCGCGCACGTACAGCGAGGCCATCTTCGGATTGATGCGCTGCTTGTCGGGCGGCGGCGCGATGCCGACCCCGGTGAGGATCAGCGCCAGCTGCTGCACGTCCTGCTGCGTGTAGCCCGAGCCCACGCCCAGCGTATGCAGCTCCATCAGCTCGCGTGCGTAGTTCTCGTTGACATGGCCTTTGGCGTTCTGCGCGTTGTCCAGGTATTCCAGCATGGCCGGGCTTTTCAGCGTGGCCATCACCAGATCCTTGAACTTGCCCAGCGCATGCGGACGGATGCTTTCCTCCGCGAAGCGCGCGGCCACCCAGCGCACGCGGCCCTTGGCGCCGTACAGGCTGAAGTGGTTGAGCCAGAACCACACCATCTGTTCCTTCAGCTGGTTGGAACCATAGACGGCGCGCAGCAGCGCGGCCTGCTGGGCCTGCTGCAGCAGATCGTTGCCGCGCTGCTGCAGGGCCTTGCGCGCTTCGACCTTGGCATCGCCGTCGGGCATGTCCTTGATGCGTTCCTGTTCGGTCTGGAACGAGGCGATCAACTGATCGGGCGGCGTGTTCACCACTTCGTAGCCGCGGATCAGCTGATCGATCGCCGGCGGCAGTGCGTCGCCGAGTTTGTCGTCTAGCTGCGCGTCGAGGTAGCGGTCGCGGCCCAGCTCGCGATAGCGGGCCACGCTGGCGCTGTCCAGGCCGAAGCCGTCGCGGCGCAGCCAGGCGACGTCATCGGCGCCGAGTGCATCGCGGTTGCGCGCGAAGGCTGGTGGGATGCCGAGCGCAAGCGTCGCGGCGAAGGCGAGGAGCAGGGCGGAAAGGGGGCGGCGTAAGGCCCGGGGCAAAGCGGAGCGGCGCATGCGTCTTGGCTTCCTGGCGGTTGACGGCGGCGGGTGACGTGAATGGACAACGCGTCACCTTGCCATGCGTCGACATCGACCATCCGTGGAGCGGCCCGCATTCGGCCGACATTCACCACCGCGGGTTCCGCATGAACTTGCGGTGGACGGCGCGTTCAGAACTCGTCGACGAATTCCACCGCGATATCCAGCTCGCGCGTGGCGAGCATGGCGACGTTGTGCACCAGCTCCGTTTTCTTCGAGGGCGCCTCGATCTCCACACGCACGACTTCGCCCTGGTTGTCGTCGACCAGCTCGCTCGAACTCGAATCGTCGCGCATCTCGTCCATCGACTCTTCGTCGATGTCTTCCACGTGTTCGATACCGTCGATGCCGCGGAAGGTGCTGATCAGCGTATCGATATTGTCGCGGCTGCCGGAAACGCGCATTCGGATCATGGTCATGACAGGAGTACCGGTGTTGCGGATGCGTAGGCCATGCTGGCGCGGCACGTGTATGCGCCGGGTGACGCGTACGGTAAGGATGAGTAGTGATGGCCCGGCCATTCGTGATGCAATAGCCGGAACTTCGCCAACCATCGCATGGCAGCCGTCCCTCATGCCCAAGACCTACGACCGCGCCTACTTCGACAAGTGGTACCGCCATCCGCGCCATTCGGTCGCCTCGCCGACCGAACTGCGGCGCAAGGTGGCGATGGTGGTGGCGCTGGCCGAGTACTACCTGGGCCGTCCGATCCGCAATGTGCTGGACGTGGGCTGCGGCGAGGCGCCGTGGCGCGCGCCGCTGCGTGCCTTGCGGCCGGGCATCGCCTATCGCGGACTGGATGCCAGCCAGTACGTGGTGGCGCGCTACGGGCGCAGCCGCAATATCGGCTGGGCACGCTTCGGGCAGTTGGCGGAACTGCGCTTCGACGAGCGTTTCGACCTGATCGTCTGCACCGACGTGCTGCATTACCTCAAGCCTGCGGAAATCCGTGCCGGCCTGGGCGGCATCGTCGACATGCTGGAGGGCGTGGCCTTTCTCGAGGCCTATACCAGCAAGGACGATGTGGCCGGCGATCACGATGGTTTCGTGGCGCGCGCGCCGTCCTGGTATCTGCGCAACTTCCGCGAAGCGGGGTTGCTGCCCTGCGGCTCGCATTGCTATCTCGGGCCGCGGCTGGAGCGGCGGATTGCGGCGCTGGAGCGCGCGCAACTGGTCTGAGCTATTGGCAGCCGGGCCCGTGCTTGGCCTGGCTTGGCGAAACTTCCGCCACCGCTGCGGCCATGATCGGCCGAGTGGCCTGAGCCGCGCATCGCGCAACCAGGTCGTGACATTTCATTCGCGGCATTCACGCACACGGAAGTGACTCAATTCACAGGAGCTGCCGCAAGAAATTGCACTCGACTCAGCGTCACCAGGCTGACATGGCCGATCCCTAGGTTCCGGGGCTCAACCTTCCCCGGAGAACGACATGTCACGCTTTGGCGCCTGGCTGCTTGCGGTCTGCTTTTTCGCTTCCGGTGCGGCGTATGCCGGCACGGCCTGCCCGAACTTCTTTATCGCCGGCAAGGCGCCGACGCTCGATGCATCGCTGACCAGCCGCACCACCGAGGTGTGCCATACCGAGTACGTGCTGTTCGCGTCCGGCGTCACCAAGGGGCCGCTGTATTCCGCCGAGCATCTGACCGCCGACCAGATCGCCGGCGCCGATTCGATCAGCCGCAGCGGTTCCTGGCACCAGGAAACCGGCATTCCGACGGCGGATCGTTCGCAGTCGTCCGACTACACCAACAGCGGTTATGACCGCGGGCATATGACCCCCGCCGGAGATGCGTCGACGCTGACTTCCGAGGGCGAGACGTTCTCGATGGCCAATGTGGTGCCGCAGCCGCACAAGCTGAATGCCGGTGAGTGGGAGAAGATCGAGACCTATGTGCGCGATCTGGCCACCCAGCTCGGCGAGATCTATGTGGTGACGGGGCCGGCCTTCGCTACCGACTCGGTGCCGACCATCGGCAAGGACGGCGTGGCGGTGCCTGCGTATACCTGGAAGGCCGTGTATGAGCCGGGCGTGGGTGCGGCGGCGTTCCTGTGCACCAACGAGGACGACTACACCTGCACCGTGGTCTCGCTGGCCGATGTGAAGACCATGTCGGGTGTGGATCCGTTTCCGTCGCTCTCGGCGTCGATGAAGTCCCATCCGATCGATCTGACGCTGCCCTGAGAAACGTTCGTTCCCCGGTTCCCTCTCTGTTCGAAAGGGAGCCGGGGGATGGCGACGTCAGGGGAGATTATCGAGATTGATATCCGGTGGCGTGCCGTTCGCCGTACGGACGAAGGTCTGTCCTGACGCCACCGACTTTGCAAAGAACCCGTCGTTGCGCAGGTAGAACGCGTTGCTGCCTTTCAGGCCGCCGGCGAAATCCAGCCGCTGCTTGTTCAAGCCGGTGGGGTCGACGTCGTAGTACGCCGAAGTCAGCTCGGTCCAACTGCCACCCGCAGGCTTCGCCCACTCGTTGCCGTAGACGGCGCGGCGGCCGACATAGCCGTGATCCGGATCGAACGATTCCAGGAACGAGTACAACCCGCGCAGATACGTGGCGACGCCAGGGTATTTCCAGGTGGCGATCAGATGCCAATTGCAGTTGCCGTGCGAGTTGTGCGCATTGCACTGGCCGCGCGAGGCGGCATCGGCGAACCAGGAACTGAAAAGCGTATTGCCGGCGTCGTCCAGTTGAGCGCGCGTCAGAAAGCGATAGGTGTGGCCGGCTTCCCAGTTGTAGACCAGATAACTCTGGCCACCAGTGCCTTCGCCGCCGAAGCCATTGGTGGTGACGCCCGGACCCTTGCGTACGAGGGTGGTGCTGTCGCCGCCGCTCGGCGGATCCCACACGGAGAACAGCACGCGGCGTTCAGTGGGTGAGTTCACCTGGATGCCGAAGTAGCCGACATTGAATCCGTTCGCCATGTAATACGAGCCGACCGGATCTTCGCCGACCGGCACGGTGATCTCGCTGTAGAAGTACTCGGTATTCGCCGGCGCGTTGAAGCCCAGGTGCACCGAGGGGCCGCGGCGCGACCAATAGAAGTTGGCGGGATCGTTGGCGTAGGTGAGGCCGGCCGTGGTGGCGCTGCCGGACACCTGCAGGCTAGTGATGTCGCCGTAGTAGCCGCCGTCGGTGGCTACGCCCTGCAGATCCACGCGGACGTAGCCGGGTTTCGATACGGTGAAGCTGCCGGCATCGAACGGGCCGCCGGAGGTGCTGCTCAGGTCCACCAGCCGCGACTGGCAGCCCACGGATACCTTCACCGTGCTGTGGCTGGCGCCGCCGAGCGTGCCGACCAGGGCGAGCTTCAGATCGCCGGGCTGCTTGACGTCGAAGTACACGCTGACGACGGCTTTGTTCGAATCCCAGTTATGCAGGCCGGTGTCGTCGATCAGCTCGTCGGCGACGGGCGATGGCCGGGTGACATAGGCATTGCCGCCCAGCGGCACGGTGTTGGTTGCATCCTGTGCGGCGGCGGTGCCGGACAGCACAAGCAGCACAGCAAGGCTGCGGTACATGATCGATCGCATGATTCCCTCCCAGTGGATGACGGTGGTGCGTCCGGCGAAGGCCGTGCAGGGCCTGCGCGGGATCAGGTGACGCGCCTTGCCTCAGGGCAAGGCGTTGAGATCGATATCCGGGGCGCTGCCGTTCGCGCTGCGCACGAAGGTCTGGCCGGAAGCGACGGACGGAGTAAAGAAGCCGTCGTTGCGCAGATAGAACGCGTTGGCGCCGCTGAGGCCGCCGGCGAAGTCGAGACGCTGCTTGTTCAGGCCGGTGGGGTCGGCGTCGTAGTAGGCCGAGGTCAGCTCGGTCCATGCGCCGCCCGCAGGCTTCGCCCACTCGTTGCCGTAGGTGGCGCGGCGGCCGATATAGCCGCGTTCCGGATCGAAGCATTCGAGGAACGAGTACAGGCCGGTGAGATAGGCGCTGGTGCCGGGGTACTGCCAGGTGGCGATCAGATTCCAGGTACCGGGCGTGGCAGCGTCGGAGAACCACGAGGTGTATTGCGTATTGCCGCTGCCATCCGGTTGCGCGCGGGTGAGGAAGCGGTAGGTGTGGCCGGCCACCCAGTTGTAGACCAGGTAGCTCTGTCCGCCGGTGCCTTCGCCGCCGAAGCCATTGGTGGTGACATTGGCGCCCTTGCGCACCAGCGTGGTGCTGCCGCTAGTCGGATCCCACACCGAGAACAGCACGCGGCGCTCGGTGGCGGAATTCACCTGCATGCCGAAGTAGCCGACGTTGAAACCGTTGGCCATGAAGTACGAGCCGATCGCATCCTGGCCGGCGGGGACATTGATCTCGCTGTAGAAATACTCGGTATTGCTCGGCGCTGTGAAACCCAGGTGCACGGATGCGCCGCGGCGCGACCAGTAGTAGTTGGCGGCATCGTTCGCAAATGCCACGCCTGCGTTGGTGGCGCTGCCGGAAATCTGCAGCCCGCTGATGTCGCCGTAATAACCGCCATTGGTGGACACGCCTTGCAGATCCACCTTGACGTAGCCCGCCTGCGCGACGGTGAAGTTGCCGGCGCTGAATGGTCCGGGCGAAGTGCTGCTCAAGTTCACCGTATGCGACTGGCCGGCGACGGTGACTTTCACCGTGCTGCTGCTGGCGCCGCTGAGCGAGCCGGCCAGCGACAGCGACAAGCTGCCGGCCTGCTGCACGTCGAAGTACACGCTGATCACCGCCTGGCTGGAATTCCAGTTGTGCAGGCCGGTGTCGTTGATCAGCTCGTTCGCGCTCGACGAAGGCTGAGTGATAAAGGCATTGCCGCCCAATGGCACGGTGCTGGTGGCCGCGTGCGCGGCGCCGGATAGCGCGAGCAGCAGGACAAGGCTTCGGTACGCAATCGATCGCATGACTCCCTCCCAAGAGATGACGTTTCGGTTCGTCGGTCGGACCGCCCCCAGCGGTCCGGCAAAACGGGTCAGGCAGGTTTCGCGTCGCGTCGATTGCGGTTCCGGTTTCATTTTCGTTTTAAGCGAAAATGAAAGTTATTGATTCAAAACGGAAGTTAATCGACGTAAATCGGAGAATAATGAAAGTTAGTCGCGATGCAAGTGCTGCGCATCGCAGCGATGCGACGAGGCGGGGAAGGTGTGATGCGGATGGCGTAGCGCAGTGCCGGGCGGTGGGCGTTGCTCGTCATTCCGGCGCAGGTCGGGCTCCAGAAGCGATGACGTATGCGAATGCCGCGAAGCGTCCACATACGAGCCTTCGGCCATGGTCCTGAAACCGGTTTCTGCCGCCACTGGATCCCGGCCTGCGCCGGGATGACGAGGACGTAGGCTGGGGTGAGCGAAGCGAACCCCAACGAGGCGCGCAGACATGACGAACCGTTGGGGTTCGCTGTCGCTCACCCCAACCTACGCCGGCTATCGAGGAACTCAGACCAGCATCACGTCCACGCCAGCCGCGCGCAGTGCTTCCACTGCCTTCGACTCGGCGCTGTTATCGGTGATCACGCGATGCAATTGCTGCACGGGCGTAATCACCGAGAGGCTGCGCTGCCCCAGCTTGCTCGCGTCGAACACCGCGATGGTCTCGCGCGAGACGCGGATCATCAGCGCATTGAGCGAGGCTTCCAGCGGATCGGGCGTGGTGACGCCGACGACGGGATCGAGGCCATCCACGCCGAGGAAGAGCTTATCGGCGGAAAGCTTCGACAGCGCCTGTTCCGCATCGGGGCCGACCAGCGAGTACGAAGTCTCGCGCAGCAGCCCGCCCAGCATCATCACGCGGATATTCGACAGGCCCGACAGCTCCAGCGCGATATTCAGCGCATTGGTGATCACCGTAAGAGATTCGAATTTCTGCTGGCGGATCTGCCGCGCGATCTCCACCGTGGTGGAGCCGGAATCGAGAATGACCGTTTCGCCATCCTGGATCAGCCGCGCCGCCGCCTGGCCGATGCGCAGCTTCTGCGCATGATGCCGCGTCTCCTTGATGCTCAGCGGCGTGTCGTGCGCGCTGGGCGCGGTGGCGGGCAGGGCGCCGCCGTGCGAGCGGGCGATGGCCGAACTGCGCGCCAAAGATTCCAGATCGTTGCGGATGGTGACGGCCGAGGTGCTGAACAGCCTGGCCAGTTCCTCCACCGTAGCCCGGCCCTGCTTCTCGACGTATTCGACGATCAGGCGGCGACGCTCTTCCACCAGCAGGCGGCGCGTCGGGGCGGAGGCTCGGTTTGGAGTCATGGAAGGCCTAGAAGTCGTGCGGCGTTGTCATGGTATACCTTGCGCAGGATAGCGTCTGGCAGGTCCAGGCCATAGATGGACCAGCGCCCTTGCGGCGGGGTTTCCGCGGGGGCGTAGTCGAAGTATTCGTCGTCGGTTTCCAGGAAGCGGTAGTAGATCTCGTACAGCGCGTCGCCGAACAGCTGCTGCGGGACGTCGTCGCCGTAAGGGGAGGGCACCGCGTCGGTGCCGAACAGGATGCGGTCCTGGAAGCGCTCGAAGAAGCGCCGCGCGGTGCGCGGCTGGCGGCCCAGCTCGCCGATGCGCGCGCTGATATCCACCAAGGTGTTGGGGTAGCGCTCCAGGCAGGCTGCTACGGCCTCCAGATTTTCCGCGCCGTTGCCGACGTGCATCAGCGCGAAGGTGGTGTTGGGGTGGCGTGCGATCAGGCGGTCGCGTGCGGCGAGCAGTTCCGCGTTGCTGGGGAATTCCGGGCCGTAGAACGACCAGTCCGGGTGGCGCGCCAGCTCTTCGTAGCGCTCATTGCTTGCGTCGGTGGGCAGGAAGAACGCCTCCGGATCGGAGACATGCATGAACACCGGCAGCTTGAGCGCGGCGCAGGTTTCCCACATCGGATCGAAGCGGCGGTCGTCGATCGCCACCAGCGGGCCGTCGTCGATGCGTTCGCGCAGATACAGGCCCAGCGTCTTCAACAGCTTCAGTCCGCGTGCGCCGACGCGATGGGCATGCGCGATGGCGTCGGCCTGGCGGTTGGGGTAATCGGCTTCGGCGAACAGGCCGAACGAGGGTTCGGTCAGGGTGAGGAAGCGCCCAGGGGCCGCTTTATCGAAGATGCTTATCGCTTGTTCCAACCCTGCGCCGGTGCCGCCGGTGAGGTTGACGAGCGTGCGGATGCCCTTGCGGTCCATCACCGGCAGCAGATCTTCCGGCTGCGCGAAGACCGTGATTTCCTCGCCCACCGACACGCCGTTGCGCACGTTGGCGGTCCAGGTGAGGTGGGTGTGCATGTCGATCACCGGGAAGCGCGGGCGCTCCACCCGGGTCTGCTTCACGTGCAGCATGCTGCGCGGCTTGAAGTCGAACAGGGGCAGGCTGCTCTTGCTCGGGTCCGGCGCGGTGGCGAGCTGGTTCTTGCCGCTTTCGATGCGGACGGTGCCGGCGCCGGTGGGTGGGGAGCAGCAGAGGCAGGGTTTGGGCATGTTGAGCGGTGTTCTTCGTGAGTGAGGCAACGTCTCGCTGCTGCCGCAACCTTCAAGGTGAAATCCTTCTCCCCTCGGCGACCCGAAGGTAGTCCCCGTGGGAGAGAAGGTGCCGGCAGGCGGATGAGGGTACGGGCGGAGCGGTGCACATCACCCTTGCGCTCCGCCCGAACCCTCACCCCAACCCCTCTCTCCCACGGGGACTACCTTCGGGTCGCCAATGGGAGAGGGGCTCAAGCGTCAGCGCGGATACTTCGCCATGATCTTGTGGACTTCGTTGACCAGCGCCACTGCCTGATCCAACGGACGCAGCCACATGTTGCGGCCGAACATCACGCCCTGCGCGCCGGAGGCCATGTAGAACTCGACCTTGCGCAGCACCGCCGCATCGTCGTCGTTCTTCTCGCCGCCGGAGAACAGCACCATGGTGCGGCCGGCCGAACGCACGACGCGCTGCGAACGCGTGCCGGCGTCTTCTTCCAGCTTGTCGTACGGGGCGGGCGCGTGCGTGCGGTTGTCGTTCGGCTCATGCAGCTTGACGATGTCCGCGCCCATCTCCAGCGCGACGCGCGCGGCGTAATCCTGCGCAAACAGGCTGTTCTTGCCGCCCTTGGCTTCGATCGCCTCGCCGCGCGGATACGACCACATCACCAGCGGCATGCCGTAGCGCTCGCAGTCCTGGCGCACCTTTTCGAACTGGCGGATCTCCTCGGACTGGCGCGGCGAGCCCACATACATGGTGTAGCCCACCGCATCGGCGCCCAGGCGCACGGCGTCTTCCACTGAAGCGAACAGCGGCGAGGTGGCTTCGGCATCGCTGGGGATATTGGTCTTGCCGTTGAGCTTGAGGATCAGCGGAATGCGGCCGCAGTACTCGCCCATGTACTTCTCGGCCAGGCCCACGCCCAGCGCGATGGCGGAGAAGTTGCCTTCCACCGCGAGACGGAACTGGTAGTCCGGATCGATCGCGGGCGGGTTGGGGAAGAAGTCGGTGGGGCCGTGTTCCAGGCCCTGGTCCAGCGGCAGCACCAGCAAGCTGCCGTTGCGCGGGCCGTGGCCGTACAGCAGACGCCACAGGCGGGTGCGCTTGCCGTGCGAAAGCGCCAGTTTCGAAAACTGTTCGGAAGTTTTCGAAAGGGCTTGTGTGGTCTGAATCATTTCGAATACCCTGGGTTTCGTGATCGAACGGTTTCACATTCGAGCGAAACGACCGAAATGTCAATAGTTGATAAGAAAACGAAAGTAAATGATGGTTTCGCCGCGCTGCGCAACCGCCCCGTGGCGGAGCAGCAGGCAGCCGGTTACGCCGACACGCTGCGCGAGGTGCTGCAGCAGCCAGCCACCTGGCGCGGCACCGCGGCCCTGCTGCGCGAGCCGGCGGCGCGCGAGTGGTTGGCGCGCGCGCTGTCGCCGCGGCCGCCGCATATCGTGCTGACCGGTTCGGGCAGCTCCATGTATATCGGCGAATGCCTGGCGCCCACCTTGCAGCAAGGCCTGGGCATTCCCGCGCAGGCGATTGCCGCCGGCACCTTGCTGACGCATTGGCGCGGCGTGCTGCCGCCGGGCGAGGGCTTGCTGATCTCGCTGGCGCGCTCGGGCGACAGTCCCGAAAGCTGCGGCGTGGTGGATCGCGTGCTGGCCGATGCGCCGGCATGGCGGCATCTGGTGATCACCTGCAATGCCAGCGGCAAGCTGGCCACGCGCTACAACCACGATCCGCGCGTCACCGTGCTGGTGCTGGACGAGCGCACCAACGACCGCAGCCTGGTGATGACCAGCAGCTTCACCAACCTGCTGTTGGCAGGCTCCGGGCTGTTGCTGGATAGCGCCGACGTGCTGACCGAGCAGTCCGTGGCCGCGCTCGCCGCGGTGGTGGATTACCTGTTCGACGAACAGGCGGCGGCGCTGGCGGAACTGGCTTCGCGCAACGTCGAGGCCGCGGTGTATCTCGGCAGCGGCGGCGGTATCGGCGCCGCGCACGAGGCGGCGCTGAAGATGGTCGAGATGACCGGTGGCAAGGTCATCACCATGGCCGAGACCTTTCTCGGCCTGCGCCATGGGCCGATGTCGAGCATCCGCCCGAGCACGCTGATCGTCGGCTTCCTGTCGCCGGATCCGGCCGTGCGCTGCTACGAACTGGATCTGCTGCGCGAACTGGACCGCAAGGAACTTGGCCTGGCCAAGCTGGTGGTAGGCGAGGACATTCCCGCCGACGTGCTGCGGCCGGGCGACGTCGCCATCGAACTGGCGGGCCTGGGCCATCACGGCGAATTGCCGTCGCTGCTGGCGGACGTGGCGGTGGGCCAGCTGCTGGCGTTCTTCCGCTGCCTGCGCCTTGGCGATCGCCCGGATGCGCCTTCGCAGGGTGTGCTGACCCGCGTGGTGCAGTCCTTCACCCTGCACGGAAACGGCGCGTGACGACGGTCGGCGCCAAGCGTGTGCTGGTAGTGGGCGAGGTCAATGTCGATCTCGTCCTGAAAGGCCTGCACGCCGAGCCCGCGCCGGGCCAGGAAGTGCTGGCCGACGATTTCCTGATGACGCCCGGCAGCTCCTCCATGATCTGCGCGATGGGCATGGCGCGGCTGGGCAATGCGGTGGCGTTCCATGGGCGGCTCGGTGCCGATGCGTGGGGCCGCTACTGCCTGGATGCATTGCGCGATGCCGGTATCGAGACCGCCTCGATGCACCCCGAAACGGCGTTGCGCACGGGTATCACCGTATCGCTGTCCACACCGCGCGACCGTTCGCTGGTGACCTTCCCCGGCGCGATCGCGGCATTGCGCGCGGAGGATGTCAGCGATGCACTGCTGGCCGGCGCACGGCATCTGCATGTGTCCTCGTTCTATCTGCAGAAAGCTTTGCGTCCGGGCATTCGGGCGTTGTTCGCGCGTGCGCGTGCGGCCGGCCTCAGCATCTCGCTCGATCCGGGTTTCGATCCCGAGCAGCGCTGGGGTGATGACCTGCGTGGCGTGCTCGAAGACGTCGATGTGTTTCTGCCGAACGAAGAAGAGCTGCGCGCCTTGACCGGCGAAACCGACGTGCGCAAGGCGCTGGCCGCGCTGGACAACGGCCGCACCCTGATCGTGGCCAAGCGCGGCCGGCAAGGCTGTGCGGTCCTGCATGAAGGCACGCTGCTGATCGCACCGGCGCTCGCGATCGAAGCGGTGGACAGCACGGGCGCCGGCGACTCGTTCGATGCGGGTTTCCTGCATGCGTGGCTGCGCGAGCTGCCGCTGCGCGACTGTCTGCGCTGGGGCAATGCCTGCGGCAGCCTGTCCACGCGCGGCATCGGCGGCACCACCCGCCAGGCCAGCGCCGATGAAGTCACGGCATTGTTGACGGGCGACGCATGATCACCGTCGCCGGCTTCAACACCGCGATCGACCGGCTGTACACGCTGGATGCGCTGGAGCCTGGCGTCGTGCAGCGCGCATCTGCCGTGCAGGCTTATCCCGGCGGCAAGGGTCTGCACGTGGCGCAGACCATCGCCGCCCTGGGCGAGCCGGTGCAGCTCGTCGGCCTGACCGATGCATTCCATCGCAACCTGATCGCCCGCCGCATGAGCGAGCGCGGCGTGCTGTTCCATGGCGTGGAGATTCCCGGCGAACTACGCCACTGCCTGGCGCTGCGCGAGCGCGACGGGCGCATGACCGAAGTGCTGGATCCCGGTCCGCTGCTGTTGCCGCGCGCACAGCAGCAGTTGCTCGACACCTTGTGGCGCTGCGTGGAGGACACCGATGCATTGGTGCTCTCCGGCAGCCTGCCGCACGGTTTCGAAGCCGATACCTATGCGGCGCTGGTGCGCCAGATCGCCCCGCGCGGCCTGCCTTGCCTGGTCGATGCCAGCGGCGAAGCGCTGCGCATGGCCGCCGACGCCGGTGCCTTCCTGCTCAAGCCCAACCGCGATGAGGCAGGCCATCTCGCCAACCGGACGGTGGACAGCCTGGACGACGCCGCAACGGTGGCGCGCGCGCTGCACGCGCGCGGCGTGACGCTGCCGGTGATCACGCTGGGTTCGCAGGGTGCGCTGGCCTTCGACGGCACGGACTGCTGGCACGCCTCGCTCGCCATCGCGCACAGCGCGAACGCGGTGGGTTCGGGCGACTGCTTTCTCGCTGGCGTGGCGGTAGCGCTGCGGCGCGGCGGCGAACCCGCGCAGGCGCTGCGCCTGGGCGTGGCCTGCGGCGCGGCCAATGCGCTGCATGAGGAGACCGGCTACGTGCAGCGAGCGCAGGTGGAAGCGCTGCTGCCGGAAGTAAGGCTGGTCCGCTACGACGGTTGACGACACCGCACGGGGCCGTGGGAGCGGCGCCGGGCGGCAAGGTGTTTCGAGGCCACGGGGAGGACCGTGGTGTTTTCCAAAACTGGAGAGAACTGCGGCATGTCACCTGTTTCCGTATCCGATCTTCCGCCCGCGCTGCGGCGTTCACCCCCTGGCCTGCGCCGCAAGCTGATCGCCGCGCTGATCGCCATGCTCGGCCTCGGCTCCGCCCAGGCGGCGAACGATGTCTCGTTCGGCAATGGCGCGATCGCCGCCCGCTGGTCGTATGCCGACGGCAAGCTCGATCAGGTGGTGGTGGACGACAAGATCAACCAGCGCCCGTTGGAGATCACCGCGCCGTTTGTGCTGACGCTCGCCGACGGCAGCAAGATCGCCACCGCCGACATGCACGCCGCGGCGGCGCCGAAGACTTCCGCCTTGAAGGCGAACAGCAAAGCCTCGCGTCTGGCCGAGCGCTTGAAGGGACAGGCGGTGCAGGCGAGCTTCACCGACGCCAACGGCCGCTTCCGTGTCGACTGGCAGCTGGTGCAGCGCGAGGGTTCGGATTACCTGCGCGAGGTCGTCACCGTCACCGCGCTCAAACAAGACGAAGCGATCAAGCGCATCGACCTGCTGCAGTCGAAGATCCCCGATGCCGAAGTGATCGGCACCGTCGCCGGCTCGCCGGTGGTGTCCGGGCGCGACTATCTCGGCTTCGAGCATCCGCTGTCCGGCAGCCAGGTGCACGGCAGCAAGGTGAATCTGTGGATCGACCGCGAGCTGCCGCTGCGCAAGGGGCAGTCGGTGACGTACTCGGCGGTGATCGGCGCCACCCATGGCGATCAGCTGCGCCGCGATTTCGCCAGCTATGTCGAGCGTGAGCGCGCGCGGCCCTATGCGCCGTTCCTGCACTACAACTCCTGGTACGACATCGGCTATTTCACGCCGTATACCGAGGCGCAGGCGCTGGATCGCATCCATGCCTTCGGCGAGGCGCTGAGCGTGAAGCGCCACGTCAAGCTCGATTCCTTCCTGTTCGACGACGGCTGGGACGACCGCAGCGGCAGCTGGCATTTCAGCAAGGACTTCCCGCGCGGCTTCCTGCCGCTGCGCGACGCCGCCGCCAAGTACGGCGCAGCGCCCGGCATGTGGCTGTCGCCTTGGGGCGGCTACGGCCCGCCGAAGAAGGAGCGCGCCGAGCGTGGCGCGCAGGCCGGCTACGAGATCATCGACGGCGGCCTGGCGCTGTCCGGTCCGAAGTATTACCAGCGCTTCCACGATGCGGTGATGGAGCTGGTCACCAAGAATGGCGTCAACCAGTTCAAGTTCGACGGCACCGGCAATGCCGACAAGGTCTTCCCGGGCAGCGTGTTCGACAGCGACTTCGGCGCGGCGATCCAGCTGATCGAGGATATCCGCGCGGCCAAGCCGGGCACCTTTATCAACCTCACCACCGGCACTAGCGCTTCGCCGTTCTGGCTGCGTTATGCGGACTCGATCTGGCGCGACGGCGAGGATGACGATCTCACCGGCGTGGGCAGCAAGCGCGAACGCTGGATCACTTATCGCGACCGCGAGACCTACCGCAATATCGTGGTGAAGGGTCCGCTGTTTCCGCTCAATTCGCTGATGCTCCACGGCATCATCTATGCGAAGGAAAACCGCAACCTCAGCACCGATCCGGGCCACGACTTCGCCAACGAAGTGCGCTCGTACTTCGCCACCGGCACGCAGCTGCAGGAGCTGTACATCACGCCCACGCTGCTGACCGAAGCGGACTGGGATCTGCTGGCCGACGCGGCGCGCTGGGCGCGCGACAACGCCGAGGTGCTGCGCGATTCGCATTGGATCGGCGGCGACCCGGGTCGCCTCGATGTGTACGGCTGGGGCGCGTGGTCGCCGAAGAAATCCATCGTGACCTTGCGCAATCCCGATGCGAAGCCGCAGACGGCCGTACTCGATCTGGCCCGCCAGCTCCAGCTTCCCGCGGATGCCGCGCGCAACTTTGGCGTGCGCGACGTGTGGAAGACGGGCGGCGAGCAGTTGCCGGCGTCGCTCGACGCCGACCATGCGGCGACGGTGCGGCTCGCGCCGTTCGAAGTGCTGACGCTGGAACTGACACCCACGCGCTGAGCGGATTGCGCCGGCTGCCGCGGGAGGCGTGCGGCCGGCGAACGATCCTCGGGGAGGTAGGTATGACCACGTTCGAGCGCACGAGGCGCGGACTGTTGAAGGCGGCGGCATTGCTGCCGCTGGCGGGTACGCTGGGCACACTGGCGCGGGCGGCGGAGCGGCCGGCATCCGCGTCCGCAGCAGCCCAGGCGAGCTTTGCGATCAAGGCGGAAGGGGCGGGGCGCGTCGTCAGCGAATCGCTGGCGAGCCTGAGCTATGAGACCGGGCAGCTGGCCGATCCGAGCTTCTTCTCGGCCGGCAATCGCTCGCTGATCGAGCTGCTGCGCCGGATGAATCCGCATGGCGTGCTGCGTATCGGCGGCAATACCAGCGACTTCACCGTGTGGAGCGAGTATCGCGGCGCACTGCCGGAGCAGAAGGCGGGCAAGAGCGGGCCGCAGCATCCCGTGGTGTTGCGTCCGGAGTCGCTGCGCGAACTCGCCGGCTTCCTGCGCGCGACGGGCTGGAAGCTGATCTTCGGCGTGAACCTGAAGATCGGCGTGCCGGCGATGGCGGTCGAACTTGCCCAGGCGGTGCGCAAGGCCGTGGGCGATGACCTGCTGGCGATCCAGATCGGCAACGAGGCGAACAACTACGCCAAGGACTACGCGGCCTTCGAGGCGATGTGGACGCCGTATGCCGAGGCGTTGCGCGGCGTTGGTCTGCCGATCGGTGGTCCGGATACGGGCGCCAATTCCGACTGGGTCACCGAGTTCGCGCAGAAGTACGGCAAGGACGGCGCCTTCCTCAGCCGCCACTACTACCGCGACGCCGCACCGCGCGGCTCGATCGGCGATCTGCTCGGTGGTGATCCCGGCTGCATCGAAGACACCGAGCGCCTGGCCGGCGTCGCCGATGCCGCTCACCTGCCGTTGCGCCTGACTGAAGCCAACTCGTATTACTTCGGTGGCCGCGATGGCGTCAGCAATGTCTTCGCTTCGGCGTTGTGGGGTGCGGATTTCATGCTCGCGCTGGCGCAGTTGGGCGTGCAAGGCATCCATTTTCACGGCGGTACGCTGGCTTCGGTCGAAGCCTCGCTGGGCCGCGAGGCCAAGGCTTCGACCACGGCCGCCGATCTCGCTTCGCGCCGCGATGCGGTGAGTTCGCGCTACTCGGCCATTGCCGGCAATGTCGCGCTGGGTTTCCAGCCGCGGCCGCTGTTCCACGGCATCGAGCTGGCGCAGCGCTTCGCCGGCGCGCGCATGCTGCCGGGCCGCTTCGATACCGGCGGCGCCAATCTTGGCGCCTATGCCGCGCGCCGTGGCGACACGGTGCTGGTCGCGCTGATCAACAAGGACACGCTGCGCGACGCGGACGTCGCCATCGGCGGCCTGGCCGGCTATGGCAAGGCGAAGGCGATGCGCCTGCGTGCGCCCGCCTTGGACAGCCGCAGCGAAGTGAGCTTTGCCGACGTCAACGAAGACGTGCGGCCGGATACGCAGGGCGAGGCGCGCTTCGCCGTGCCGCGCGGCAGCGCCGCGCTGTTGAGTTTCGAACGGATGGTTTGAAAGGGCGGGCATGGACGCCGTGTGCTGCCGGCTGCGTATCGGCGGCGGGGCCGGCCGGCAAAGGGCCGGCCGGTGTGGGGATGGAGCAGTCAATCAATGAGCCATAAAACGATTGGGGAGTTGCCGAAATGAGCAAGCGTGAAGGTAAGTACCAGAGTCTGTGTCGAAGCCGGCTGAGCCTGCTGATCGCCCTGAGCCTCGCCGGCGGGATCGCGCATGCGCAGTCCACCACCGGCAGCATCGTCGGCCAGGTGCCGGCGGGCATGGGCGACACGGTGACGCTGCAGAGCGCCAACGGCCTGCAGCGCGATGTGGCGGTGGACGAACGCGGCCGCTATTCGGCCAACCAGCTGCCGCTGGGCAATTACACCGTGACCTTGAAGCGCGGCGGCCAGGCCGTGCAGACGCGCGACAACGTGGCGCTGCGCGTGGGCGCGGCGACTGACGTGTCGTTCAACGAAGCCGGCACCAAGAATCTGGAAGGCGTCAGCGTCACCGCCAATGCCTTGCCGGCGATCGACGTCACCAGCGTGGACTCGCGCACGGTGATCACCTCCGAGCAGCTGGCCAAGCTGCCGCTGGGTTATTCGGCCGAGGCGGTGGCGCGGCTGGCGCCGGGCGCGGTGAACAATGGCGGTGGCTTTACCAGCGCCACCGGTGGCTCGCTGGTCAGCTTCGGCGGCTCCGGCGCCAACGAGAACGCGTACTACATCAACGGCTTCAACACGACCGATCCATTGAAGTCCGAGGGCGGCCTTACGCTGCCCTACGGCTCGATCGACCAGGAAGAGGCGTACACCGGCGGCTACAGCGCGCAGTACGGCCGCTCCGATGGCGGCGTGCTCAACATGGTGGGCAAGCGCGGTACCAACGAATGGCATTTCGGCGGCCGCGCGAGCTGGGAGCCGGCCTCGCTGCGCTCTTCGGCCAATAATTTCTACTACGAGAACGGCCTGCCCAATCCGCCGCTGCCGACCGGCTCGCTGTATACGCCGCGCGAGAAGAACGAATACTGGATCACCACCTATGACGCCTATGTCGGCGGTCCGCTGATCAAGGACAAGCTGTTCTTCTTCGCCTCGGCGGAGATGTCCAAGCAGCAGGGCACTTCGGTCAGCAGCGTGACCAGCAGTTCGCCGTACCAGACCTACAAGTACAACATGCCCAAGTGGTATGCGAAGCTGGACTGGAACATCAACGACAGCAATATCCTCGAGCTGACCGGCGCTTCCAATAAGCGTTCCTACCAGGGCGATCTGTACCGCTACGACTTCCAGAACATGGTGCCCGGCCGCCTGGTCGGCCATGCCGACAGCACCAAGAACGGCGGCGACCTGTGGACCGGCAAGTACACCGGCTATCTGACCGAGAACCTCACCGTCACCGCGCAGTACGGCAAGATGAAGACGCGCGCGTTCCAGCAGCCGGTGGGTTACGACCCGAACCTCACCTACGTCTCCGGCATCACTGCGCAGAACCCCGCCATCGTTGGCGGCCAGCCGCGCTTCAATAACCAGACCACCGCGTCGCTGTACGACCCCGACCGCGGCAATACGGTGACCAATCTGCGCCTGAGCGTGGAGTACAAGCTGGGCGACCACACGCTCACCGCGGGTATCGACAATCTCACCGCCGAAGCCTTGAGCCAGGGCAAGGTGACCTCGGGTCCGGGCTACAGCTGGAGCTACGGCCACTCGGATCATCCGGACGCGCCGCTGGATCCGGGCCTGGGCGTCGGTCCGACCGGGAGTTTCCCCAACGGCGCCACCGGCTACTACGTGATGAAGAACGTCAACAGCCAGTTGGCGAACGTCAAGACGGTGGAGCATGCGCAGTACATCGAGGACAAGTGGCAGTTCAGCGACCGCCTGCTGTTGTCGCTGGGTATCCGCAACGACCAGTTCACCAACTACAACGCCAACGCCCAGCCGTATATCAAGCAGACCGCGCAGTGGGCGCCGCGCCTGGGCTTCGCCTGGGACGTCAATGGCGATTCCAGCTTCAAGGTGTTCGGCAATATCGGCCGCTACTACCTGGCTTCGCCCCTGGAGCCGGCGCTGAGTGCCGCGGGCGCGCAGACCAGCACCACGCAGTACTTCACCTATAGCGGCATCAATCCGGACGGCACGCCCAGCGGGCTTACCCAGATGTCGCCGCCCGTGTCGGCCAACAACAACTTCGGCGTGCTGCCCGACCCGAAGACGGTGACCGCCAAGGATCTCAAGTCGATGTACCAGGACGAATACATCCTGGGCTTCACCAAGACCCTGGGCCAGGACTGGGTGTACGGCGCCAAGGCCACTCGGCGCATGCTGCGCAGCGCGATCGACGACTTCTGCGATGTCGACCTGATCACCGCCAAGGCGCAGGCGCTGGGCTACAACGTCAGCTCGCTCAACAGCTGCTATCTGATCAATGCCGGCCGCGCCAATACTTTCACTGTGCTGGACGACGCAGGCCAGCACCACGACGTGAAGCTCAGCCGCGAGGAACTCGGCTTCCCGCAGATGAAGCGCAAGTACTACGAGCTGGATCTGTTCCTGGAGCACCCGTTCGACGGCAAGTGGTACGGCAAGCTGGACTATGTGTTCTCGCGCAGCTACGGCAATACCGAGGGCTGGACGCAGTCCAATGTGCAGTCCGACGGCCCGAGCGAATCGGCCGACTGGGATAACGCGCCGATCATGGTCTACAGCAATGGCGACCAGGGCAACGACCATCGCCATCAGATCAAGCTGTGGGGTTATTACCAGATCACGCCGGAGTGGCTGGTGTCGGGCAATGTGTCGCTGATCTCCGGTGCGCCGAATGTGTGCCTGGGTCTGTTCCCGGGGGATAACCCGGATCCGTCCGGCTATGGATCCTCCTACCACTACTGCCGTGGCGTGCCGGTAACGCCGGGCAGCATCGGACGCCTGCCGTGGCAGCGCCAGGTGGATCTTGGCGTGAAGTACACGCCGGATTTCGCTGCGCACCGCCTGGGCCTGCATCTGGATGTGTTCAACGTGTTCAACAGCCAGCCGGTGGTCAATATCACGCCGAACCTGTATGCCAAGTCCGATGGCACGTTGAACCCGCTGTACGGCACGCCGCGTGTCATGCAGTCGCCGCGCTACGTGCGGTTCTCGGTGACCTACGACTACTGATGAAAACCGACCCCCGCCGCCGGCGCGATGCCGGCGGCGAGGCCAGGGGAGGGGACGCATGATGTATCGCGAACGAAGCACGCGGCCGGCATGGGCCGCGTTGCTGCTGGTCTTGCTGATCAGCGGGCATGCCATCGCCGGCACATCGCCGGCAAAGCCCGCGCAGACCGACGATGACGACGCCAACGCGCCGTACAAGGTCTACGACGCCACGCCGGCCATCACCATGGGTCCGCTGCTGCTGGACATGGCCGAGGATTCGGTGGTGATCGAATGGATGACCGATGCGCCCAGCGACGCCAAGGTCAGCTACGGCGAGCACGCGCTCGATCATGAAACGGTGCCGCAGATCGATGGCCTGGTGCCGGTGGGCACGATGCATCGCGTGGTGCTGCGCGGACTGCAACCGGGCCGCAGCTATCAGTACCGCATCGCTTCGCGGCGGGTGGTCGCGCTGCGGCCGTACTGGCCGGATCGCGGCAAGACCGTGGAAAGTCCGGTCTACAGTTTCACCACGTTCGATGCGTCGAAAAAGCGCACGACCTTCGCAACAATGACGGACACGCACGAAAACGTCGAGCGCGTGCGCTCTTTGACCGATCTGGCGCTGCGCCAGTCAGTGGACTTCGTCGTGCATACCGGCGATGGCGTGCACTACGCCACCGGTGAGAATCAGGTGAAGGACAAATTCCTGGAGCCGATGGCGACGGGCCTGCGGGGGCGCACGCCGCTGATCTATGCGCGCGGCAACCACGAATACCGTGGAGAGTTCGCCCGTTCGCTCGGCGATTACCTGCATGCGCAGGAAGGCCGCTACTACTACACACGCGACGCAGGCCCGGTGCATCTGGTAGTGGTCGACACCGGCGAGGACAAGCCGGATGCGACCAACGTCTACGCCGGCCTCAACGACCTGCGTTCGTACCGCGCGGAAGAATATGCCTGGTTCAAGCAGGTGCTCGCCGATGAGCCAAGGATGCGTACCGCACCCTTCACGGTGGTGCTAGGCCACGACCCGGAATGGGGCTGGCTCGATGGCGCCAACGACGAGTGGACGAAGCGGGCGAACGAAGCCAAGGTCGATCTTTTCATCGCCGGCCATCTGCATCGGCTGGAACGCGTGAAACCAGGCGAACGCGGCAACGACTTCACCATTCTGGCGCTGGGACAGGACCAGATCGCGCGGGTGGAAGCGGACGAGCAGACGCTGAAGGTGACCGTGATCGATAGCACGGGCAAGACCGTCGACGATTTCGTGCTGAAGCGGCGCAGCAAATAGCGAACGCCGCGGCGTCTACCTCCGCGGCGCGCGGAAATGAGAACTCACATGCAGAGTCATCGAGCGTGGCGACGGGAGCGGCGACAGCGGCGGCGTTGAACCCGATCTTGCGTTCGCCACCGCCGGACCCGCCACGTCTGCGTCGGCCTGCGGCTGCGTTCGCGCCCGTTTGCTCGGCGGCGATGGGGAGGTGGCGGCAGCCGGCACGGCATGCGCGGCGACGGACGAAGCCGCCGCCGCGGCGGCGCGTCGAGCCGGACTCGTCCCCGAGCCTGCGGCGGGACTCGCGGGCGGCGTATTGGCAAGCCGGCGCTTGGCGCCCCTGGGCATGGGGGCGGCAACAGCTGCAGACGCAGCCGCGCCTGTAGCGAGAGGCGGCGTAGCTGCTGGCGAAATGTTTGCCGCCGCCTGGCGCGTATGGCGCTGGCTTATGGTGGCGCTGCGGGAAGCCACTGCGGAAGCAGCGGCTGCGGGTGGCGGCAGCGTCAGCGGCGGTGGTTGCCGCACGTATCCGCCGCCGGCGATGGCGGCTCCGGCGGGACCGGCCGGATCGCGCAATGGCGAATGCGGGGCATCGGGCAGCAAGTGCCGTGCGCTGTCTCCGAGGGCGTCCATCGCGCGGCGTGCATGGGCCATGACGTCGCTTCGTTCGGGCGAAGACAGCCTATCGAAATAGTGCCGGGTCGCGGTCTTCGCCACGTTTCGATCGCCCTCGTAAGTCATACGGGCGGCAACGTCTTTCAGCTTGCGGGCATCCCTCACGGTGGCGGCGCGTTCTCCCGGCGCCATGCTCATCACCATCAGCGCGGAGGAGGCGACGCCGGCCACGCCGGGTGTCATGCGCGGCGCCTGCAGCATGGGGACGGTCTGCGTGCGAAGGAAATCGTGCCCGGCAGCCTGGCCCGCCGTGTGCGTATTCGAACCGCTATGCCCGGCGGCGCCGCCGCCGGGCACGCTCAAGAAGGTTCTTGCCGTATCGGGGCGAGCGCCATCGGCGGCTTCCATGACGGGGCGGACATTCCGTTCCAGGATCTGCTGGCCCGAGAATTGGCTCAGGGCGGTGTTGCTGTGGGTGACGGGCAGGGTCGAATGCACCGCCCCCACGGTGCGCCCTGCTACGAATACTGCCGTGTCGGTGGTGGCGGTCGCTTCGTGGTAGCCGGTCTTGTGCTTCGAGCGGGCTTTGGTCGGATTGGAGGGAACCCGGAATTCCTGCGCCGTGATCTTGCGGCCCGCGATGATCTTGGCAGTGGCGTTCTTCCGGAAGGCGTTGTCCTTGGCCTGCGACGGCGTCAGCGACTCATCGGTCCTGCCGAGATGAGGCGCTGCAGATGATGGCCGCGCAAGCGGAACAGGGGCAGCGATCGGCGACAGCGAGGCCGAAGTGCCGGCGGCTGCCGCTGCCGCGGAATGCGGCGCGGCTCGGCGCGGCTGATGCGTGGAGGCAACGGATTGGTAGGCGGATGGCCGCGCTGCTTGCCCCGCTCCCGCCGCTGCCATGGCCGCCGCTGCCGCCGAGAGCTTGGGCGAAACGGGTGGCCGCGGCTGGACGGACGGTCTGGCCGGTGCCGTGTGCATGGCTGAAAGTGCGCCACCCGGCGAGGAGGCTCCGCTCGGGCGCGGCGAGGCCGGTGGAGTGTGCCTGACCGGCGAACCGGGCGCGGCCGCCGCCGCTGCGGCAGGCCGACTCCGCGGCTTGGCCGATCCTGACGCTCCGCCCGCGTCCTGCTTCCTTGGCATAGCCCTGATCTCCCATCAAGGAACCCGAAGACTAATCGCGGCTGCCCCGTGGTGCCAGTGAGCCGGCGGAGCCGGCCTGGCGGGCGTGGGGCAGGTAATCTCCCGGCATCGTCCGCGGGAGCTGAGTCGATGGATTGCACTGGCATGATCGCGCGTTGCCCGGATGCGCCGAAGTGGCTGCTGGCCGGCCTGCTGGCCCTGATGTCTTTCGGCGCCTGCGCCGATACGGCGTTCGATGTCGCGCCGGCGCGCGCGGCTCTGAAGCGCCTGCTGCCGCGCCATGAAATGCAGATTGCGCTGGTGCCATTGGCGTCCGGCGCGGGCGAGCGCTACAGCATTGGCGGCAAGAGCGGACATATCGAGATCGCCGGCACGTCGCCCGCCGTGCTGCTGGCGGGGTTGGAGGCTTATCTGGAGCGTGTGCCTCATGTGAGCATCGGCTGGCCCGGCGACAGTCTGGATCGCCTGCCGGCCACGCTGCCCGCACCTTCGCGGCCCATCGAAAGCCAGGCCATCGTGCCCGACCGCTTCGCGCTCAACGATGTGGACGACGGCTATTCCGATGCCTATCTCGACTGGCCCGGTTGGGAGCGCAAGCTCGATCTGCTCGCATTGCGCGGCATCAACGAGGTGTTCATGCCGATGGGCGCGGAGGAGGTGTATCGCCGCGCGTTCCGCGAGTTCGGCTACAGCGACGATGAACTGCGCGCATGGATTCCGGCACCGGCGCATCAGCCCTGGTGGCTGCTGCAGAACATGTCCGGTTTCGGCGGTCCGGTATCGCCCGCATTGTTCGCGCGTCGCGCCGAGCTGGGCAGGCGCATCGTCGAACGCCTGCGCGAGCTGGGCATGCGGCCGGTGTTGCCGGGTTACTTCGGCACGGTGCCACCGGGCTTTGCCGCGAAGCAGCCGGGTGCGGCCCTGGTGCCGCAGGGCGAATGGGTGGGGTTCCAGCGGCCGGACTGGCTTGATCCGCGCGATGCGCATTTCGCCAAGGTGGCCGCGGCGTTCTATCGCCACCAGCGCGAGCTGTTCGGCGATGGCGTGCTTTACAAGATGGATCTGTTGCACGAGGGCGGCAAGGCAGGCGATGTGCCGGTGGGTGATGCGGCGAAGCAGGTCTTCGCGGCGCTCGATGCCGCGCATCCCACCGCGCGCTGGGTCTTGCTGGGTTGGCAGCACAATCCGCCGCACGCGGTGGTGGAAGCGGTGCCGCACGATCGGCTGCTGATCGTGGACGGCCTGTCCGACCGCTACAACGACATGCATCGCCGGCGCGATTGGGGCGGCGCGCCATTTGCGTTCGGCACCATTCCCAACTTCGGCGGCCATACGGCGCTGGGTGCGAATGCCCGGGTATGGATCGAACGTTTCGCCGAGTGGCGCAAGCGCGATGCCGGCTCCCTGCGCGGCATCGCCTACATGCCGGAAGGCAGCGGCACCGATCCGGCCGCCTACGCGCTGTTTACCGCGCTGGCCTGGACGCCGGTGCCTGACGACACGCGCCGCTGGTTCGACAGCTATGCGGTCAGCCGCTATGGCGGCGACGACGCCCATGCGCGCGCCGCGTGGCGCATCCTCACGCAGACCGCTTATGCGATGCCATCGGGCGAATGGTCGGAGCCGCACGATGGCTTGTTCGGTGCGCGGCCGAGCCTGGATGTGCGCAGCGCGGCGACGTGGTCGCCGACAGCGGCGCGCTACGATCTGGCTCGCTTCGATGGTGCGGTGTGCGAACTGCTGAAAGTCGCGCCGGCATTGCGCGCGACTTCCGCGTATCGCCACGATCTGGTGGACGTCACGCGGCAGGCGCTAAGCAACCAGTCGCGTGTGCTGCTGCCGCAGATCAAGGTCGCTTACGAAGCCAGGGATACGGAGCGCTTCCGCGCACTGACCACAGCCTGGATGGACGACCTGGCCTTGCTAGACCGCCTGCTCGCCACCGACCCGAATTTCCTGCTCGGCCGCTGGCTTATGCATGCCAAGTCAACCGTACGCAACGATGCGGAAGCCGCGCAGCTGGAATACGACCAGCGCTCGATCCTGGCCGGCTGGGGCGACCGCTCCGGTGCCGACCGCGGCGGCCTGCACGACTATGCCAACCGTGAATTGGCGGGGCTGGTCGGCGGGTTGTATGCGCAACGCTGGCGGCGCTATTTCGAAACGCTGCGGCGCGGGATGGCCGGGAGCGAGGTGTCGCCCATCAACTGGTATGCGATGGAGCAGGACTGGGCGCATTCGCGCGAGGCCTACGGCACGGAACCGACGGGCGAAGCCTGGATGCTTGCCGGCGAGGCCGCGCAGCGGATGGGGATCTGCCGCGGCCATGCGAAGTCGGTCCCATAGTCATTTCGGGTCACCAGACATTCGCGTGCCACGCGAACCCGCATGGCGGGCTACTATCGAACGGCTGTCCCCGATCCAGCCTGTCCGAGGAGTCCCCATGCAGCGAAGAGAGTTCCTGCGCCTGAGCGCGCTTGCCCCGTTGGGCACGCTGAGCCTGCGTATCGATGCGGCCACCGTCGTGGCGAGAGGCTTGGAGACCTTGCCTGATGGCAAGGCGCATCGCTTCACGCTCGGCAAGCGGGCCTTTCTGCTGGACGGGCATGCATTCCAGATCCGCAGCGGCGAGCTGCATCCGATCCGGATTCCGGCGGAGTACTGGACGCAGCGCATCCGCATGCTCAAGGCGATGGGCTTGAACACCGTCGCCATCTATCTGATGTGGAATGCGCTGGAGCAGGAGCCCGGCGTATTCGATCTGGAAAGCGGTAATCGCGACTTCGTGCGCTTTATCAAGCTATGCCAGCGGGAAGGCATGTGGGTGTATCTGCGGCCGGGGCCGTACGTGTGCGCGGAATGGGACTTCGGCGGCTTGCCGCCGTATCTGCTGCGCGAGCCGGATATCCGCGTGCGCGACAAGGACGATCCGCATTACATGGCAGCGGTGGCGCGCTATCTCGACGCAATCGCGCCGCGCATCGCGCCGCTGATGGCGGACAAGGGCGGGCCGATCCTGATGGTGCAGGTGGAGAACGAGTACGCCTCGTTCGGCAGCGATCTGGCTTATCTGGAGAAGATCCAGGCGATGTGGCGCGAGCGCGGCATCGAGGGGCCGTTCTCGATTTCCGATGGCCTGGGCACGATCCAGAAACAGAAAACGTATCTGCCCGGCACGGCGCTGGGCTTGGATGGCGATACCGATTTCGCCGCGGCGCAGGCGCTTGCCGGCGAGATGCCGGTATGGGTGGGCGAGGGTTATCCCGGCTGGCTCACGCATTGGGGCGATAAGACATTCCAGCGCGGCGACTACGCGGCCACCTTGAAGAAGCTGATGGCCGAGGGGCGTTCGTTCAATCTGTACGTGGCGCATGGCGGCACCAATTTCGGCTTCGGCGCGGGCGCCAATGCCGATGCGGATTACGGCAAGTTCGAACCGGTGATCACCAGCTATGACTATGGCGCGCCGATCGATGAGCGTGGCGCGGCGACGGCGGATTACCGCGAGTTCCGCCGCATCATCGGTGAACGATTGGCGCATCCGTTGCCCGCGATTCCCGCACCGCCGCCGGCAATGCGTTTTGCGAAGACTATGCTGAAGCCGTATGCGTCGCTGTGGGACAACCTGACGCCGGATCCGAAGTCCGTCGAGCATGGGCCGGTGGCCAAGGAGCTGCTGTTCGGGCAGGACCACGGCATGGTGTTGTACCGGGCGACGTCAAAAAAGGGCGGCCGTCTGTCCATCGATGGCGTGCGCGATTACGCCACGGTGTTCGGTGCAGGACGTTACCTCGGTTACATCTCCCGCGTGCGCAAGCCGGGCCTGAGCGAGGCGACTGCCGTGGACGTGCCGGCGCCGCATGCGCAGGACGGCGACGCGATCGAGATACTGGTCGACAGCTTCGGGCATGTCGGTTACGGGCAGGCGATGGCGGACCGCAAGGGCATCGTGGGCGAGATACGCCTGGATGGCGAGTTGCAGCAGCATTGGTCGGTGCATGGGTTTCCGCTCGACGATGCCTATCTTGCGGGGCTGCGGCCGTTGGAGCGCGCGCCGGATCGGCCGGGGGTGTTCTTCAAGGGAACGGTGGCGCTGGAGAAAACGGCGGATACGTACCTGGACATGAGCGCCTGGGATAAGGGCTATGTGTGGGTGAATGGCCATCTGCTTGGCCGTCACTGGCGGATCGGTCCGCAGCAGCGCTTGTTCTGTCCGGCGTCGTGGTTGAAGGCCGGAGAGAATGAGGTGCTGGTGTTTGATATGCATCGCATGGAGGCGGCGATGATCCAAGGCTTCGAACACCTGCACGATTAAAAGCTCGTCCTTCCGGCGCAGGCCGGAATCCAGTGGCGTTACCGCTTGATTGCCGCGATAACGCATGCGTGCGCCGCTCTCGCGATGGCGCGACACCCGAGCGTTATCGCCACTGGATTCCGGCCTGCGCCGGAAGGACGAAGTGGTGAGGGTGCGAGTGCCTGGTCAGAACTCCATGTGCGCAGTCAGAACTCCACGTGCGCCCGCAGCGCCACGAACTTCGCCGGCCCGCGATCGCGGTTGTAGCCGGGGTGGCGCACCCACTGGAAATCAGGGCTCAGCGTAAGGTGATCGAACGGCACGAAGCTGTAGTACGCCTCGACGATCTGCTCGCGCCCATAGTTCAGCGCGCCATCGCCAAGCACGAAGCCGCTGCCGCCCAGCTCAAGATATTCGCGATGCTGCGATGACAGCAGATTGATCGCGAACCCCACGCTGAAATGATCCTGCTGCCGTCCCCAATGCGTACCCGACAGCTGGAAACCGCCGCTCAGCGTGCGATCGACTTCAGTGAATGCAAACGACTCGTTGCGCCCATCGTTCCAGCCCGCGCGCATGAACAAGCCGGTGTCGCCGTTATCGGCCAGCGGCAGTTCGCCATTGAGGCCGTAGCCATATTTCTTGCGTCCGGGCCGGTCGTCGGCACGGATATCGGGTGTCGTACCGGTGGCCAGCGCCTCGGCGATGACCTTGCGATAGACGCCCATGCTCGCCTGGTTCTGGAACACCAGCGCACGCAGCGCCCAGCCGTCCTTATCCGGCTGCACCGTCAATTCCAGCTGCTGCCCGCGCGCCTTCTGCAGCGACGGCACCAGATGCGAGCCGTTCGCTTCGGTCGGCATGCGATAGATGCCATAGCGCAGGCTCCAGCCCGACTCGACCAGGCCCAGCATCAGCCCTTCGGTATAGCCGCGCGTATCGGCGGCGAAGTCCCAGGCCACGTTGTTGAACAGCGCCCAGTTCATGAACTGGGTGCGCGTGCCGTCGGCGTAGCGGTTCTTGTCGAAATCGTCGTTGATCGCCATCTTGCCGATCTTCACTTCGACGCGGCGCGCGGCTTCCTTGCCGGGCAGCTGATCCATGGCGCGCTCGTTGTCTTCGGTGCCGTCGCCCAGCGGCAGCGTCCAGCGCAGGAAGCGGCGCGCGACATACGGCGTCTTGCCGAGGCTGGCGGAGCCGGAGCGGATCACGTCGCCGTTGGGCAGGCCGGCCATGCCGGTGGCGCCGCTGACGCCTTCGCCCTTGAACATCTCCACGTCGAAATAGAACTGGAAATGCGCGGGCAGGGCGACGCCGAAGTAGGCGCCGAAAGTATGCGAGCGCGCGGTGTCGGTGCGCGCGCTGAGGCTGAGCGGGCCGGCATAGGGCGAGCGCACGCTGTACTGGTGCTGGTCGATCAGCGTGTATTGCGCACCGAGGAATTGCGGTACGAACACCGGCGCCTCGTCGGCACGCAGGGACTGGGCGGCGAACAATGCGGCGGCGAGCGCCAGCAGACGCAGGGATCTCATCCTTCCTCCGGTATGCGGACATGCCCCGAAGCCGCAGCGGCCTCCCTCTGTACAGCCGCGCATGTGTGCTCGATGGCAAGGCGATGGTCGCATGCGCATATGGCATGTCAACGACGCCAGGGCCGGCGCCGCACCAGCAAAAAGGCCGCCTTGCGGCGGCCTTTCGCGAAGCGCATCGAGCAGCGGATCAGCCGCCGCGCGAAGCCTTCTTGCGGTCGTTCTCGGTGAGGTGCTTCTTGCGCAGGCGGATTTCCTTCGGCGTGATCTCCACCAGCTCGTCGTCGTCGATGAAGTCCAGCGCCTGCTCCAGCGAGAACTTGATCGCCGGGGTGAGCTGGATCGCATCGTCCTTGCCGGAGGCGCGCATATTGGTCAGCGGCTTGGGCTTGATGGCATTGACGGTGAGGTCGTTGTCCTTGGAATGGATGCCGACCAGCTGGCCTTCGTACACCGAGTCGCCTTCGGCGGCGAACAGCTTGCCGCGGTCCTGCAGCGGCCCCAGCGAATAAGCGGGGGTGTTGCCGGCGCCGTTGGCGATCATCACGCCGTTGAGGCGCTTGGCGATCTGGCCTTCTTCCTTCGGACCGTAATGGTCGAACACGTGGAACAGCAGGCCCGAACCCTGGGTGAGGGTCTTGAACTGGTTCTGGAAGCCGATCAGGCCACGCGCCGGAATCATGTACTCGAGGCGCACGCGGCCCTTGCCGTCCGGCTCCATGTTCTTCAGCGCGCCCTTGCGGATGCCAAGACGCTCCATCACCGGACCCTGGTGGATTTCCTCCACGTCGACCACCAGTTGCTCGATCGGCTCCATCTTCTGGCCGTCGATGTCCTTGATGATCACTTCCGGACGCGACACGGCCAGCTCATAGCCTTCGCGGCGCATGTTCTCGATCAGCACCGACAGGTGCAGCTCGCCGCGGCCGGAGACCAGGAACTTGTCCGCGTCCGAGCCCTGCTCGACGCGCAGCGCCACGTTGTGCACCTGCTCGCGCTCCAGGCGCTCCTTGATCTGGCGGCTGGTGAGGAACTTGCCGCCGGAAAGGTCCTTGCTGCCGGCGAACGGCGAATTGTTCACCTGGAAGGTCATGCTGATGGTCGGCTCGTCCACGGTCAGCGCGGGCAGCGCCTCGGGCGTGTCCAGCGCGCATAGGGTGTCGGAGATGGTCAGCTCCTGGATGCCGGAGATGGCCACGATGTCGCCGGCCTCGGCGGTGTCCTGCTCGATGCGCTCCAGGCCCATGAAGCCCAGCACCTGCAGGATCTTGCCCTGGCGCTTCTTGCCGTGGCGGTCGATCACGGCCACCGGCATGTTCTTCTTCAGGGTGCCGCGCTGGATGCGGCCGATGCCGATCACGCCGACGAAGTTGTTGTAGTCGAGCTGGCTGATGCGCATCTGGAACGCGCCTTCCGGATCCACTTCCGGCTTGGGCGCGTGCTTCATGATGGCTTCGTACAGCGGGGTCATGTCGCCTTCGCGGGCTTCCTGGTCGAGCGAGGCGTAGCCGTTCAGCGCCGAGGCGTAGACGATCGGGAAGTCCATCTGCTCCGGCGTGGCGCCGAGGCGGTCGAACAGATCCCACACCTGCTCGACCACCCAGTCGGGGCGGGAGCCGGGGCGGTCGATCTTGTTGACCACCACGATCGGCTTGAAGCCCATCGCGAAGGCCTTCTGGGTCACGAAGCGGGTCTGCGGCATCGGGCCGTCCATCGCGTCGACCAGGATCAGCACGGTGTCGACCATCGACAGCACGCGCTCCACCTCGCCGCCGAAGTCGGCGTGTCCGGGCGTGTCGACGATGTTGATGCGGTTGCCCTGCCAGGTGATGGCGGTGTTCTTGGCCAGGATGGTGATGCCGCGTTCCTTTTCCTGGTCATTGCTGTCCATCACGCGCTCGGCCAGCACGGTGCGCTCGGAGAGCGTGCCGGACTGCTTCAGCAGCTGGTCGACGAGCGTGGTCTTGCCGTGGTCGACGTGGGCGACGATGGCGATATTGCGCAGATTTTCGATGGACATGGGATGGGCTCGGGCGGCCGGATGGCCGTCGCGTGGATTTCTCAAGGGCGAATCGGACGATTATACGGGCTTATGTGACAACTTGCTTGTCATCGCAGTCTCCCTTTCCCGGGGAGGGGGCCGGATGAGGGGGCGGGGCTCGCGAAAACGCCTGTTCAGGGCACGACGCCCCTGAAGAACCCGTTCAGACAGCGGTCCGCGCCCGCGTCACCCGGCTGGCCGTTTCCTTGTGCAGCTGCGCCGCCAGCCATGCCCCGGTGGTCACCAGCAGGTCCAGGTTCACCCCGGTCTCCATGCCCATGCCGTGCAGCATGTAGGCCACGTCCTCGCTGGCCACATTGCCGGTGGCGCCCTTGGCGTAGGGGCAGCCGCCGGTGCCGGACACGGCGCTGTCGACCACCCGCACCCCTTGCTCCAGGCAGGCCAGGATATTGGCCAGGGCCTGGCCATAGGTGTCGTGGAAATGCACGGCCAGGGCCGCCATGGGCACCTCGGCGGCCACCGCCTTCAGCATGGCCCGAGCCTTGGCCGGTGTGCCCACGCCGATGGTGTCGCCCAGCGAGATCTCATGGCAGCCAAGCTCGTGCAGCCGGGCCGCCACGCGCACCACATCGGCCACCGGCACCTCGCCCTGGTAGGGGCAGCCCAGCACCGTGGACACATAGCCGCGCACCTTCACGCCTTCGGCGCGGGCCAGCTCGAGCACGGGGCGGAAGCGCTCGATCGACTCGTCGATGCCGGCATTGATGTTCTTGCGGTTGAACGCCTCGGAGGCGGCGGTGAACACCGCCACCTCGGTAGCGCCGACCTCGCGCGCACGCCGGTAGCCCTGCTCGTTCGGCACCAGCACGGGGTAGCTCACGCCGGGCACCTTGCGGATGCCCTGGAACACCTCGGCGGCGTCGGCGAGCTGCGGCACCCACTTGGGGCTGACGAAGCTGGTGGCTTCGATGGTGGTGAGGCCGGTGGAGGAGAGGCGGTCGATCAGCGCGATCTTCACGTCGGCCGGGAGCATGGCCTTTTCGTTCTGCAAGCCGTCGCGGGGGCCGACTTCGACGATGCGGACGTGGTTGTCGTTCATGGCAGTAAGAGACCCTTGGCAACGTGAAGGGAGATGCGTCCGCGAGCGCGTCGCTCAAGTGGCGAAGCGCACCAGGACGGCATCGGCTTCGACGAAGTCGCCCTGCGCGGCGCCGATGCTGTCGATGGTGCCGGCGCGCGGCGCCTTGAGCGCCAGTTCCATCTTCATCGCTTCCATCACCAGCAGCTCCTGGCCTTCCTCGACCTGGTCGCCCGGGCTGGCCTTGACCAGCACGATGCGGCCCGGCATGGGCGCCACCACCTGGTTGCCGCCGGCGCCTTCCTTGGAGGCCCACTCGAACGCGGCGGCGCGGACGAAACTGTAGCGGCGGCCGTCGGCATCATGCAGCAGCACGCGCTGCGCATCGGCGCGCAGCGGCAGGCGCAGCGCTTCGCCGTCGAAGCGAGCGCTGAGCGCCACATCATCGAGGCGCGCACCCTGTACGTGGCAGCTGGCATCGCCGTGGCGCAACTGGTAATCGCCATCGTGGCCGTGGGCTTCCACTTCGTAGCGTTGCTCGCGCAGCGACAGCGCCACGATGCGCTTGCCGGCATGGCCGACGCGCCAGGCATCGGAGCGCGCCCAGGGCGAATACGGATCGCTGCTGTTTACCGCTGCGGCGATCACGGCGCGCTCGTCATGCAGCAGCGCCGCCACGGCGGCGGCGAACAGCAGCTGCGGCGCGGGCGCGGCGTCGCCGGCGAGGAATTCGTCGAGATGGCGGTCGAGATAGCCGGTATCGATGCGGCCTTCCACCACCACCGGGTGGCGCACCAGGCGTTCGAGGAAGGCGATATTGGACTTCGGTCCGGCGATCTCGCAGGCCATCAGCGCTTCGCGCAGGCGTTGCAGCGCCTGCGGGCGATCGTGGTCGTGCACGATCAGCTTGGCGATCATCGGGTCGTAGAAGATGGTGACCGTATCGCCTTCGATCACGCCGCCATCCAGGCGCACGTGGCGCGAGGCTTCCGGCAGGCGCAGGCGCAGCAGCTTGCCGGAGCCGGGCAGGAAGTTCTGTTCCGGATCTTCCGCGTACAGGCGCACTTCGATGGCGTGGCCATGCGCGCGTACGTCTTCCTGGCGCAGCGGCAGCGCTTCGCCGCCGGCAATGCGCAGCTGCCATTCGACCAGGTCCAGCCCAAGGGTTTCCTCGGTGACCGGATGCTCCACCTGCAGGCGCGTGTTCATCTCCATGAAGAAGAACTCGCCGTCCTGGCCGACGATGAATTCCACCGTGCCGGCGCCGACATAATCGACCGCGCGCGCCGCGGCCACCGCCGCTTCGCCCATCGCCGCGCGGCGTTCCGGCGTCAGGAACGGCGAGGGCGTTTCCTCCAGCACCTTCTGGTAGCGGCGCTGCGCGGAGCATTCACGCTCGTTGAGGTGGATCACGTTGCCGTGCGTATCGCCGAACACCTGGAATTCGATATGGCGCGGATGTTCGACATAGCGCTCCAGGATCACGCGCGTATCGCCGAAGGCATTGGCGGCCTCGCGCTGGGCGGAGGCGAGCGCGTCGGTGAATTCCTGCTCGGCGCGCACGATGCGCATGCCCTTGCCGCCGCCGCCCGCGGCGGCCTTGATCATCAGCGGGAAGCCGGTGCTGCGCGCCTGTTCGGCGAGAACGGCCGGGTCCTGGTTGTCGCCGTGATAGCCGGGCACCAGGGGTACCGCGTGCTTCTCCATCAGCGCCTTGGCCGCGGCCTTGGAGCCCATCGCATCGATGCTGGCCGGACGCGGGCCGATAAAGGCGATGCCGGCCTCGCTGCAGGCGCGCGCGAAGGCGGTGTTCTCGGACAGGAAGCCGTAACCGGGATGGATGGCCTGGGCGCCGCTGCGCCTGGCCACGTCGAGGATGGCGTCGGCGCGCAGATAAGAATCGGCCGGACGCGGCCCGCCGATCGGCCAGGCTTCATCGGCCAGGCGCACGTGCTGCGCATCGGCATCGGCTTCGGAATACACCGCGATGGTGCGGATGCCGAGACGGCGGCAGGTGCGGATCACGCGGCAGGCGATCTCACCGCGGTTGGCTATCAGTACGCGCTCGAACATGCACGGGTCCGTGGGTGAGGGGTGCAAAGTCGGTAAAACTAGCAGAACGCGCGTTTCAGGCCGATGCGCGGCGCAGCATTGAGCGCTGCTCCCTCTCCCCTCGGGGAGAGGGTTGGGGTGAGGGGGATCTATGGAGCGGTGAGGCTTGAACGGGAAGGCGTGCGTCTACTCGCCTTCCCAGTAATCCACCGACTCGCCTTGCCGCCCCACCACGCGAAACATCTGCGGCGTGCCATCCGCCGCGGGCGGGTATTCCGCCATCACCCCGAATTTCCTGCTGTCCGGGTATTCGCACACTTCCGGATACTGCCGGGTGCTGATGCTGAGATAGCGCAGCTCCTTATCGCCGGTATTGGCGATCTGATGCGCGCTCTCCGGCCCGCCTGGCGGGCAGGCGATGATGTCGCCCGCGCGGATGGGGTGGCGCTCCTCGCCGATACGCACCTCGCCTACACCCTCCAGCACGAAGAACATTTCCTCGTTCACGCGATGGTTGTGGAAGGGATAACCGCGTTTGCCCGGCGGCAGCACGGTGATGTTGTAGCCGAGCTTCTGCGCGCCGAGCAGCGCGGAGATGCGCGCGATGCGCGGGGCGTAGCGCTCGGCGGCGGCGCCGGTGGGCGCGAAGGCCAGCGGGACGGACTGCGGTTCGACGTCGGCGATATTCAGGATATGGCGAGGCATGAGCGCTCCTTGCGGCGAGGTCAGGCGGACAAGTGGCAGACGGCTTCGACGTTGTGGCCGTCCAGGTCCAGCACGAACGCCGCGTAGTAGTTGTCGTGATAGTGCAGGCGCAGGCCGGGCGCGCCGTTGTCGCTGCCGCCGGCGGCCAGGGCTGCGGCGTAGAAGCGGTCGACCGCTTCGCGGGTGGGCGCGACGAAGGCCACATGGATGGCCGACAGCGGCGCGATCGGGTCGGCGCTGATCCAGAAGCTGGGTTTGCCGTCCTTGCCGAAACCGGCGTGCGAGCGGCTGCCGGTCACTTCCTGGGTGACTTCCATGACCAGGCCGCCGCCGAGCGGGGCCAGCGCGCGTTCGTAGAAGACCTTGCTGCGCGCGTAGTTGGAGACGGGCACGCCGATATGGTCGAGCATGGAAGAGCTCCTTGCGGGGATGGTCGGTGGGTGATCGCGACGAAGTTTATGCCTGCGCGGTCCAGGCCGCTGCACGCTTGTCGAGGAAAGCGCCCAGGCCTTCCTGGCCCTCGGCGGAAACACGCAGGCGGGCGATCAGTTCGGCGTTCTCGCGGTCGATGCGCTCGGCCTGTGCTTCGTCCTGGCCGGCGACGCGCAAAGCCAGGCGCTTGGCCTCGGCCTGTGCGACAGGGCCTGCCTTGGCGAACGCGGCCAGTACGCCGGCCACCGCATCGTCCAGTTCCTCGGCGGCCACGCACTGATGCAGCAGGCCGATGCGCTGTGCGGTGGGTGCGTCGAACAGTTCGCCGGTGAGGAACAGGCGGCGCGACTGGCGCAGGCCGATCGCGGCGATCACGTAGGGCGAGATCACCGCCGGCACCAGGCCGAGCTTGACCTCGGTCAGGCCGAACTTCGCGCTGTCCACGCCGATGGCGATATCGCAGCAGGCGACCAGGCCCACGCCGCCGCCGTAGGCCGCGCCGTTGATCTGCGCGATGGTGGGCTTGGGCAGGAACTGCAAGGTGCGCATCAGGGTGGCCAGGCGCAGCGAATCCTCGCGGTTCTGCGCCTCGCTGGCCTTGGCCATGCCGCGCATCCAGTTCAGATCCGCGCCGGCGGAGAAGCTGGCGCCGGTGCCGGTGAGCACCACGGCGCGCACGGCCTGGTCGCGGCCGGCGGCGGCGAGCGCGTCGGTCAGCTCGGCGATCAGCGTGTCGTCGAAGGCGTTGTGCACCTGCGGGCGGTTCATCGCGATGGTGCGGACGCCGGCGCGATCGGCGAGCTGGAGGCTGGTGTACATGGCGGCCTGCGGGCTTGGAAAAGAGACGTAGGTTAGTGAAACGGGGCGGGGAACAGGGAAGAGGAGCAAGAGCTTGCGATACGCCCGTATCTAATGCCGCCGTCATGCCGCATGCCGGTGGTCATTCCCCCGTTTCCGGCATAACCCAGCTACAATGCGAACCATTCTTATTTGAGTGGTAGCCGTGCGACTGTCCGACCTGCCGAAAGGGGCGCCTGCCGTGGTAGACCGAGTGGACGATGTGCTTGCCGACGATCCGATCGCGCAGCGCCTGCGCGACCTGGGCTTCGTCACGGGCGAGCCGGTCCGCGTGGTGGCGCGCGGGCCGCTGGGCGCCGACCCGCTGCTGATCCAGATCGGTTCCACGCGGTTTGCCCTGCGCCGCAGCGAAGCGGCGCGCGTCACCGTGCGCACCGGAGCAAGCGCCGAAGGAGAGCTGGCATGAGCGCGAGCACGCTGCGCATCGCCCTGGTGGGCAATCCCAACTGCGGCAAGACGGCGCTGTTCAACCAGCTCACCGGCGGTCGCCAGAAAGTGGCCAACTACGCCGGCGTCACCGTCGAGCGCAAGGAAGGCCGCTTCACCGCGCCGAGCGGGCGCGTGCTGCATCTGGTCGATCTGCCCGGCACCTACAGCTTCGACGCCACCAGCCCGGACGAGCAGATCACCCGCGACGTGTGCGCTGGCGCGTATCCCGGCGAGCCGGCGCCCGACCTGATCGTCTGCGTGGCGGACGCGACCAACCTGCGCCTGCATCTGCGCTTCGTGCTGGAAGTGAAGCGCCTGGGCCGCCCGGTGGTGCTGGCGCTGAACATGATGGACACCGCGCGCCGCCGCGGCATCAGGATCGACGTCGACGAACTGCAGCGCCGCCTGGACATTCCCGTGGTCGAGACCGTCGCGGTCAAGCGCGGTGGCGCCAAGGCGCTGATCGAGCGCGTCGACGGCGAGGTGCCCGCCGCCGCGCCCGCGCAGCCGGACGATGCAGCCAGCCGCTCCGACCTGCACGCGCAGGTGCGCGAACTGCTTGCCGCCACGGTGGTGATGCCGCGCAATACCGATGCGATCGACGATGCGATCGACCGCTGGGCCCTGCATCCGGTGTTCGGTCTGGGCATTCTCGCGGTGCTGATGTTCCTGATCTTCCAGGCGGTGTTTTCCTGGGCGCAGCCGGTGATGGATGCGATTGCCGCCGGCGTGGCCGCGCTCGGCGGCTGGGTGACGGGTGTGCTGCCGCAGGGGAGCGCGCTGCACAGCCTGCTCAACGATGGCGTCTTCGCCGGCCTCGGCGCCGTGCTGGTGTTCCTGCCGCAGATCCTGATCCTGTTCCTGTTCATCCTGGTGCTGGAGGAATCCGGCTACCTGCCGCGCGCGGCCTTCCTGCTGGACAAGCTGATGTTCAAGGCCGGCCTGACCGGGCGCGCCTTCATCCCGCTGCTGTCGAGCTTCGCCTGCGCGATCCCCGGCATCATGGCCACGCGCAGCATCACCGACCCGCGCGACCGCCTCACCACCATCCTGGTGGCGCCGCTGATGACCTGCTCGGCGCGCCTGCCGGTGTACACGCTGCTGATTGCGGCGTTCATTCCGCAGCGCACGGTGTGGGGCCTGTTCAATCTGCAGGGCATCGTGCTGTTCACGCTGTACGTGGCCGGCATCGTCAGCGCGCTGACGGTGGCGTTCGTGATCAAGCGTTTCCGCAAGGACAAGAGCGAGCATGCGCTGCTGATGGAACTGCCGTCGTACCGCCTGCCCAATCCGCGCGATATCGCGCTGGGCCTGTGGGAGCGCGCGCTGATCTTCTTGAAGCGCGTGGGCGGCATCATCCTGGCGCTGACCGTGCTGCTGTGGTTCCTGTCCAGCTTCCCGGCGCCGCCGGACGGCGCGACGCAGCCGGCGATCGACTACAGCCTGGCCGGCCGCCTGGGCCGCGCGCTGCACTACGTGTTCGCGCCCATCGGTTTCAACTGGCAGATCTGCATCGCGCTGATTCCGGGCCTTGCCGCGCGCGAAGTGGCGGTGTCGGCGCTGGGCACGGTGTATGCGATGTCCGCCGGCGCGGGCGACGATGCGCTGGCCAGCCAGCTCGGTCCGGTGATCGCGCAGCAATGGTCGCTGGCGACGGCGTTGTCGCTGCTGGCCTGGTATGTGTTCGCGCCGCAGTGCATGTCGACGCTGGCGGTGATCCGCCGCGAGACCAACTCCTGGCGCAATGTGGCGATCACCGCGGGTTATCTGTTCGGCCTGGCCTATCTGGCTTCGCTGATCACCTATCAGGTGGCGAGGGCGCTGTCGTGAGTACGTTCGCTGTGGTGCAGGCGGTGATCATCGGCGTGCTGGTGTGCTGCAGCGCGCTGTACGCGTTCCGCAAGCTGCTGCCGGGCCTGAGCACGCGCTGGCTGGCGGCGGCGTCGGCCTGGCTCAACAAGCCTTGGCGCAAGCCATGGTTGCGCGCGCTGGGCCGCCGGCTGCAACCGGCGCAGGCCACCGGCAGTTGCGGCGACGGCTGCGGTACCTGTGGTACCTGCGGGCCTGCGCCGCCATCGTCGGCGCGCCCCGAGGCGCAGCCGCTGGAATTCCGTCCGCGCCAGCGCTGAGCGTTTTTGATCGTCATCCCGGCGCAGGCCGGGATCCAGTAGTGGTACCGCGCAAGCAGGTATAGCCGTTAGAGGCTCATGTTTTTCGAGCCTCATCACGAAAGGCGAACGGTGATGCCACTGGATCCCGGCCTGCGCCGGGATGACGAGGATGATGGGTTATCGCCAGCGCAGCCGCTTACGCTGCTTGAACATGTCCCATGCCCAGAACGCCAACCCGCCGATCGCGGGCAGCCGCGCATCGCTGAGCAGCACAAAGGCCACGATAAGCACCAGGATGCCGACCAAGGTGTCCGGCAGCTTGCTCAGGAAGTTGCGCTTGGTGGGATTGCGCGCGCGCCAGCGCAGATAGCCCAGCGCCAGTGCAGGCAAGGCCAGCAGGGCCGGGAACAGCAGTGGCCGCCCCTCGCCGGTCTGGCCGAAGCTGTAGATGGCCAGCGCGCCCACTGCCAGCAGCGGCACAAAAGCCATGCGCAGCAGCGGGCGCGGCGTCACCGGTTCTTCGGGCCGCTGCTGCCAGCGCCAGGCCACCAGGAACACCAGGTAATAGATCCAGGCTCCCGTGGCCAGGCCGGCCATGATCGGGAATACCTCGCGATCCCCCGGCGGATCCACCAGCACATACATGAGCGTGCCCGCCAGCAACAGCGCCAGGCAGCGCACGGCGCCGACGATCACGCGCGGCCGCGTCACCACGAACCGTTCCGCTGCCTCGATGCAGAAGTGCGTAAGGCGCGGATCGAAGAAGCCATGCAGCAGCGGCACATTGCCGCCGCACAGGCGCAGCGCGAAGCGTCCCATCGAGGCGATGCGGGTGGGGATCAGCGCGTTGAGCACAATCCACCACCAGCGGAACGGCTGGCGCAGGCGTTGCAGATCGTGCCAGGCCTGATTCGGCATGACCGGCTTCTTCGGATCCTTGGTCACCGATGCGAGCGCGTTCTTGTTGCACTCCTGCATCAACCAGCTGATTTCCAGGCGCGCGACGAAATCCTGTGGCGTCTGTCCCGCATGGGCGAGCAACGGGCGCAGCCCGAAGAACTGGATCAGCAGCCAGCCGCAGGTGGCCGGCATCGGCGGGCGTTCCAGCCACAGCCGCTCGAACAGCGGCCGCGCGGCGGCCTGGCGCACGGCAAAGTTGCGCAATGCCGGCTGCACGCACAACGTGGCTTCGAGCGCCGCGCGGTCGCCTTGCAGCGTTTGCGTGCGCAGCCAGTCGAAGAACGCATCCATGTCCAGCCGCTGCGGGTTGGCGCCCCAGGGCTGCATGGTGGGCGAGTGGCGTTTCACCAGCTCGTAGCGCTCCTGCGCCATGCCGCGCAGCTGGTGCAGATGCAGCGCATCGATGCCGCTCTGCGTATGGTCGAGATCGAAGAAGTCCAGCGTGGCATCCATGCTGGCGCTGTCGATCGGCGGCACTTCGCCCAGCAGGCGCTGGATGAGTGCGCGCCCCGCGGCCTGCTTGGTCTGCAGCGACCACAGCGCGGGCTGTTCGTGCAGCCAGGATTTGAGCTGGCCGGACTGGCCCAGCGGCGCGACCTTCATATAGGCCTCGATAAAAGCCTGCAGATCGAAACGCGGAGGGGGCGCGGGTGCAGGCGTTGCCGGAGGCTGGGTGAAGCGCACGGGGCGCCAGGCGCTATGGGCATCCGTTATTGGCGGCGGTGCCTCCGCCGGCGCATGTGCCTCGGCGACGAGCGCCATGGCTTCGGCCTCGTCAGCGCGCTCCGGCTGCTCCGCGTCGTCCTCCTCGTCGAAGGACTCCGCCGTCACGGCCGTCGCCGCATGCGCCTGCCACGCCAGCGCACGCCGATACATCTCGTGCAGTTCCTGGAAGCCCGCCGGATCGACATCCGGCCGCACCGACTTCAACCGCTTCGCATAGGCGCGCTTGATCTCCCGCTCGCCGGCTTCCGGCGGCAGGCCGAACCAGTCGAGCGGGGACTTCACAGGCTGGCCTCGAGCGTATCCAGCGCGTCGGCGAAATGGCGGCGGTGTTCGCGGATCATCTGTTCGTCCTGGCTTTCCAGGATCGAGCGGAAGCGTGCGATCCAGTGCTGCAGCTGGTCGCGCGCCTGCACATATTCCTCATACAGGCGTTCCGCGCGGGCGAGCATGGCGATGTTCTCCTGCTTGTCGCGCGGATGGATCTTGATGCTTTCCAGCGCCTGCAGGCGCGTGCGGATTTCCTCGGGACTGAGCACGCCCGGGTTCTGCTCCAGCACCAGCTCGTGGCGGTTGCGCGTGGCGATCACTTCCGCTTCCACCTGCAGCACGCCGTTGATGTCGTAGGTAAAGCGCACGGTCACCGCGTTTTCCTGCGCGCTGCGCTGCGGCGGCAAGGGGATGTCCAGTTCGCCGAGCTTGATATTGCGCTCGACCATCGGGTTCTCGCCCTGGTACACGCGCAGCGTGATCTCGTTCTGGTGGTCGCGGGTGGGCTGGAACACTTCCTCGCGGCTGACCGGCACCGTGCTGTTGCGATGGATGATCGGCGAGAAGAAGCCGCCTTGTTCGACGCCGCCTTCGTCGCGGCGCGATACCGCGATGCCGAGGGTGTACGGGCACACGTCGGTGAGGATCACTTCGTCCAACCGCTGGTCGCGCGCCTTCATGCCGGCGGCGGCGCAGGCGCCGAGCGCGATCGCCTGGTCCGGGTTGATATGGCGCAGCGGCAACCGGCCGAACATGCGCGAGACCAGCCGCGCCGCCAGCGGCATGCGGCTGGCGCCGCCGACCAGGATGATCTCGTCGAGCTGGGTCGGCTGCAGGCGCGCATCACGCATCGCGCGCTCCAGCGGCGCGCGCATGCGCTGCACCAGTTCTTCGCTGAGGCGGGCGAAGCGGTCCTCGTCGATGCTCCAGGACAGCAGCTCCTCGCCGCGCTTCCAGTTCACCTGCGCCTGGCCGGTGCCGAGATCGCGCTTGGCCTGTTCCAGGCGGCGGCGCAGCTGGCCGCGTTCCTGCGGGGACAGGTCGCCGGCGGCCAGCTTGTGGTCTGCATGGAAGGCCGCTTCCAGCACGTCGAGGAAATCCTCGCCGCCCAGATAGTTGTCGCCCGCGCTCGCATGTACTTCCACCACGCCGTCGAACATTTCCAGGATGGACACGTCGAAGGTGCCGCCGCCGAGGTCGAACACCAGGAAACGCGTGCCGTCGCTCTGTTCCTGCAGACCGTAGGCCAGCGCCGCCGCGGTGGGCTCGTTGATGAGCCGCTCCACCCGGATGCCGGCCAGTTCGCCGGCGGCGCGGGTGGCCTTGCGTTGTGCGTCGGAGAAATACGCCGGCACGCTGATCACCGCTTCGGTGACCTTCTCGCCGGTGGCGGCTTCGGCGTCGGCGATCAACCCGCGCAGGATCAGGGCCGACAGCTCTTCCGGGCGGAATGTGCGCGAACCCAGCCGCGTCTCGCGCGCGGTGCCCATCCAGCGCTTGAAGGCGGCCACGCTGTCGGCGGGGTGGCTGATCATGCGATCGCGGGCGGCCTGGCCGACGATGATGTGGCCTTGCTCGTCGACGCTCACCACGGAAGGCGTCAGCAGTTCGCCGAGCGCATTCGGGAACAGCATGGAGCCGGTCTCGCCGTAGCGGCCGATCAGCGAGTGGGTGGTGCCTAGGTCAATGCCGACGATCATCCTGCCAATCCCCTGTCGAATACTTGAAAACCGTGTAGTGCGTTCAGCGCGCGGCGGTACGCGCCAGCCATGCCTGGCCCATGCCCCAGTAGACCATGGCGATGCCCGAGACCCATTGAAACCACAAGGGGTTCCCCGAGGCGTAGCCGTGGAACAACGCAATCGCGCCGATCAGCAGGATGACCCTGGCCAGATATTTGTTGGCATCGTCGCGCTTGAGATAGGTCAGCAGCGCCAGCAGCATCGCCGAAGCCGCCACCCCGTTGGAGACATAGTGCGGTGGCGGCAACTGGGCCGCTGCGAACGAGAGGGCGCATACCACGGGGATAAAAGCCGCCTGGATCAGCGTGGCCAGGCGCGAATGCGGCCCCCGCAGGGTCTGCCAGAACAGCACGAAGTTGAACACGACGATGTAGAGCGGAACGCCAAACGTCACCAGCACGGCCATGCCGACGTAGCGCTGCGGATCCGCCTCGGTGCCGGCCTGCGATGCGACGAAGAGGCAGATCAGCGCTTCCAGCGCCAGCGCCGCCAGCACGCGCACGCCCCACACGATCAGCTTGGGCCGGGTGATCTGGCCGGGCGCGCTCGCCTCGCTCCAGAAGTGCAGCGAACGGTGATCGAAATAGCGGCCGAGCAGGCGCACATGGCGGCCATGCAAGCCGACCGCGGCGCGCAGCCGGAAAATGAAATCGCCCAGTTCGCGCGGAAGGTGCAGCGAAAGCGCGAGCAACAGGATGCGCGGCCAGCTGAAGGGGCGCATCAAGTGGTCGCGCAGGCGGCGCGTCCGGGCGACGTCGACATAGCGTTCCCGCGGGTTCTCCACCGCGCGCGCCAGCAGGTTCACTCGCGCCGGCGCCATCAGCCACGCCAGATGGCGTTCGGCCACCGCCGCTTGCGTCGCCTGGGCATCGTCACCCAGCGCGCTGTCGGGCCAGCCGAAGAAATCGGCGAGCTGGTCGTAGCACAGGCGGGGCATCGGCCGCGGTTCGGCGCGCAGCCAGTCCAGCGCGACGCGACTGGCCTGTTGCTGCTCCGGCGCAGGCCAGGGCATGTTGCGCAGGCTGAGCCAGGCCCACAGGTCCGCCGGGTCGCCAGCCGCGCAAAGTTCGTGCAGTTGTGCAAGGAAGCTTGGCTGCTCGAAGCTCGCGCCAAGTTCCCGTTGTTCGGGATGCTGGGCGAGATAGCGGCCGATCGGCGCATAGCGCTGGTGGCAGGTTTCGCGCAGATGCTTGAGCAGCGGGCCGTCCGCGCCGCGGGCGACCTGGTCCAGTTCGAAATAACCCAGCAGCGTGTCGATGCACATCGCCGGCATCGGCATCGGGTCACGGCGCAGCCGCAGCAGCACGGCGTCGCCGAGGTGCTGCTTGAGCTGCAGCGACCACAGGCCGGGATGGTGTTCCAGCCAGCGGCGCAGCGCTGCGGCATCGCCCTGGACGGCGACCTGGGCGAGCTCGCGCAGGAAATCGTGCGGGTCGACGTGGATCGCGTCGTTGCGATCCGGCGCCATGGCGGTGGGCGCCTGCGGGATCGGCTGCAGGCGCGGGATCCGTTCGATAGCGGGTGTTTCCGCCGGCGCGCCGAGCGGCAGGGGCGCCACGGGCGCGGGCACGGAGACGCGGTTGCGGCACCACTGCAGCGCCTGCTGGTAGGCATCGTGCAACCGCTGGAAGCCGGCGGGATCTTCGTCCGGCCGATGCTGTTTCAGCAGCTGCGCATAGGCGCGCCTGATGGCCTGTTCGTCGGCGTCGGGCGAGAGGCCCAGTCGTTCAAAGATGCCGTGGATCATCGTGCTTCCTGCCTTGCCGCCGGTCCTGTCCTTGGGACCGGTCCATCGCGCCGCCGGGCGGCGCGATGGCGACTATGCGTTGTGCGTGCACGTTCCGTCCCCCTGTCGAAAGAGCATGCCGCGTTTTGATTACATGCGGAACACGCCGTACCGCTGCGGCTCGATCGGCGCGTTGAGCGAAGCGGAGATGGCCAGGCCCAGCACGCGGCGGGTGTCGGCCGGATCGATGATGCCGTCGTCCCACAGGCGCGCGCTGGCGTAGTAGGGGTGGCCCTGGCGCTCGTACTGGTCGCGGATCGGCGCCTTGAAGGCTTCCTCGTCTTCCGCGCTCCAGCTCTTGCCGGAAGCTTCCAGGCCATCGCGCCGCACGGTCGCCAGCACCGAGGAGGCCTGTTCGCCGCCCATCACGCTGATGCGCGCGTTCGGCCACATCCACAGGAAGCGCGCGCCATAGGCGCGGCCGCACATGGCGTAGTTGCCGGCGCCGAAGCTGCCGCCGATCACCACGGTGAACTTCGGCACGTGCGAGCAGGCCACGGCGGTGACCATCTTGGCGCCGTCCTTGGCGATGCCGGCGTTCTCGTATTTCTTGCCGACCATGAAGCCGGTGATGTTCTGCAGGAACACCAGCGGCACGTTGCGCTGGTTGCACAGCTCGATGAAGTGCGCACCCTTGAGCGCGCTCTCGGCGAACAGGATGCCGTTGTTGGCGACGATGCCTACGGGGTAGCCGTGGATATGCGCGAAGCCGCAGACCAGGGTCTTGCCGTAGCGCGCCTTGAATTCATGGAATTCGGAACCGTCGACGATGCGCGCGATCACCTCGCGGATATCGAACGGGCGGCGGGTGTCCTGCGGGATGACGCCGTACAGCTCCTCCGCGGCGTAGCGCGGTTCGGACGGCGCGCGCAGGGCCAGCGGCAGGTCCTTGCGGCGATTGAGGCTGGCGACGATGTCGCGGGCGATCGATAGCGAGTGCGCGTCGTTCTCCGCGAAATGGTCGGCCACGCCGGAGACGGACGTATGGACGTCCGCGCCGCCCAGCGCCTCGGCGTCCACCACCTCGCCGGTGGCGGCCTTCACCAGCGGCGGGCCGCCCAGGAAGATGGTGCCTTGTTCGCGCACGATGATGGTCTCGTCGCTCATCGCCGGCACATAGGCGCCGCCGGCGGTGCACGAACCCATCACCACGGCGATCTGCGGAATACCCAGACCGGACATGCGCGCCTGGTTGTAGAAGATGCGGCCAAAGTGCTCGCGGTCGGGGAACACCTCGTCCTGCAGCGGCAGGAAGGCGCCGCCGGAATCGACCAGGTAGACGCAGGGCAGGCGATTTTCCAATGCCACTTCCTGCGCGCGCAGATGCTTCTTCACCGTCATCGGAAAGTAAGTGCCACCCTTTACGGTGGCATCGTTGGCGACTACCACCACCTCGATGCCGTGCACGCGGCCGATGCCGGTGATGATGCCGGCCGCGGGTGCGGCGTCGTCGTACATGCCGTGCGCGGCGAGCGGCGAGAGTTCGAGGAAGGGCGAGCCGGGATCGAGCAGGGCGCGGATGCGTTCGCGCGGCAGCAGCTTGCCGCGCGCGGTGTGCTTGTCGCGCGCCTTCTCGCCGCCGCCTTCAGCGCTGCTGGCCAGCTGCCGGTGCAGATCGTCGACCAGCGCGCGCAGGTTGGCGCTGCCGGCCTGGAATTCGGGCGAGCGGGTGTCGAGCTGCGAGGTGAGGACACTCATGAGGCAGGGCGCGTTCGAGGGGAAAGGCCGGATGATAGCGGCCGGCGCGCCGGGGCCGAAACGCACCGCCGCATTTCCTCGCGCGGCGTGGCGCTATTTTTCGCGGACGAAAAAAAACCGGCCGCTTGCGCGACCGGTTTTCCTGAAGCATCGCGAAGGGATTACTGACCCTTGGCGGCGTCCTTAGCCTTGTCCGCGGCGTCCTTAGCGGCGCCGGCAGCGTCCTTGGCGGCATCAGCAGCCTTGGAAGCGGCGTCGGCAGCCTGCTCCATGGCGGCGGCCGGAGCGGTGCCGGCGGCAGCCGGAGCAGCAGCGGTCGAAGCCGGGGCGGCGGCCGGAGCGGCAGCGGTGGAAGCCGGGGCGGCAGCCGGAGCCTCGGCAGCCTTCTGAGCCTGATCAGCCGACTGCTGAGCCTGGTCAGCCGACTTCTGGGCGTCCTGCGCGGAATCCTGCGCGCCGTTGCTGCAAGCCGCCAGCAGCGCGACGAGCGCGGAGGCGAGTAGGGTACGCGTGAACTTCATTGTTGAATCTCCTTTGCCGTGGAATGCCGTTTGGCGGGCGTATTAATAGCGCTTTCGCGGAATTTGCGCCACATCTTTATTTAACAAGGCCATAGCCGGTTAGCCCCCTTTCATGGGGCCACCGGCTCGGGTCTGTCTTGCGCTCAGCCCAGCAGTTCGACCGCGATGGCGGTGGCTTCGCCGCCGCCGATGCACAGCGTGGCGATACCGCGCTTGAGGCCACGGGTCTGCAGCGCATTGAGCAGGGTCACCACCAGGCGGGTGCCGCTGGCGCCGATCGGATGGCCGAGCGCGCAGGCGCCGCCGTTGACATTGAGCTTGTCGTGCGAGATGCCCAGCTCGCGCATCGGCGCCATCGCCACCACGGCGAAGGCTTCGTTGACCTCGAACAGATCCACGTCCGCGACCTTCCAGCCGGCCTTGTCCAGCACCTTCTGGATCGCGCTGACCGGGGCGGTGGTGAACCACTCCGGCTCCTGCGAATGGGTGGCGTGGGCCACGATGCGGGCCAGCGGCTGGATGCCGCGCGCCTTGGCGTCGTCGGCCGAGAGCAGCACCACGGCGGCGGCGCCGTCGGAGATGCTGGAGGAGCTGGCCGCGGTAATGGTGCCGTTCTCCTTGCGGAAGGCGGGCTTGAGGCTCGGCACCTTGGCGATGTCGGAGCGGCCCGGCTGCTCGTCGGTATCCACCACCACATCGCCCTTGCGGCCGGCCACGGTGACCGGGACGATCTCGCCGGCGAAGGCGCCGTTCTGCTGGGCGGCCTGCGCGCGCCTGACCGACTCGATGGCGAAGGCGTCCTGCTCCTCGCGGGTGAAGTGGTACTTGTCGGCGCACAGCTCGCCGAACACGCCCATGGCCTTGCCGTCGTACGGATTGGTCAGGCCGTCCCAGGCCATGTGGTCGACCAGCTGGCCGTCGCCGTAGCGGATGCCGGTGCGGGCATTGACCATGTGCGGCGCGTTGGTCATCGACTCCATGCCGCCAGCCACCACCACGGCGGCGGAACCGGCCTTGATCAGGTCATGGCCGAGCATGATGGCCTTCATGCCGGAGCCGCACACCTTGTTGACGGTGGTGCAGCCGACGGCCGTGGGCAGGCCGGCCTTCAGCGCCGCCTGGCGCGCCGGCGCCTGACCGAGGTTGGCCGGCAGCACGCAGCCCATCAGCACTTCATTGACGTCCTGTGCGGCGATACCGGCCTGCTCCAGCGCGGCCTTGATGGCGGTGGCGCCCAGCACCGGGGTGGGCACGCCGGTGAACTGGCCGAGGAACGAGCCGATGGCGGTGCGCTTGGCGCCCGCGATGACAACACTGACGTCCGACATGGGGATCTCCGCAAGGACTTGGGTGGGCAGGGGTTGCCCGCGTATTGATCGGACGATTATCGCAGCCGCCTACCACTGCCGGCAAACCGTTGCCGTGGCAGGGGTTTACGCGCGACCTCCGTCATCATTTCTTCGCAATTCGTTGCGCCGGCTTTATGCGACCATGGCGACCAGGAATCGCCGGCCGCGGGCAAGCCGCGCCGGCCTAGACATGGGTCGTCAAAGAACGGGGATCAAGATCATGGGCATCCGGAACGGTTTTCCGCGCCAGCGTGAGCTATGCCTGGCCGTCGTCGTCGCACTGGGGCTCAGCGCCTGTGGTGGAGGCGGCGGCAGCGGCAATGTCCGCGTGGCGCCCAGCGCGCCGCCGAGCACGCCTTCGCAGCCCAGCAGTCCGCAACCGCCGATCGACGCGCATCACGCCCTGACCGATACCAATGCCGCACACGCGCAGGGCTACACCGGACAGGGCGTGATCATCGGCGTGGTCGACAGCGGTGTCATGCGCAACCATCCGGCGCTGGCAGGGCGGGTGCTGGCGGATCTGATCTATGTCGATCCCAGCGTCAACAACACCAATATCGACGACGTGGTCGGCCATGGCACCTGGGTCTCGCAGGTGGCCGCCGGCAAGCCGGTAGGGCAATTCGTCGGCGGCATCGCGCCGGGGGCCAGCATCGTGTCGGCACGCATCATCGCCGACAAGGAGCCCACCGACGACGGCTCCGGCCAGGGCAATCGCGCCACCACCGCCGACCCGCTCGGCGCCATCAACGACGACCTGATCGCCAATGGCGTGAAGGTGATGAACAACTCGTGGGGCGGCCTGTATTGGGACGCCACCGCCACGTCGACGACACAGAGCTTCCACGACGCCTACAACCGCTTCGTCAATACCTGGGGCGGGCTGGTGGTGTTCGCCGCGGGCAATGACTCCAAGGCCAATCCCAGCGATGTGGCCGCGCTGCCGGCGCGCGCGCCGGACCTCACGCGCGGCTGGCTTACGGTGGTGGCGGTGGACAGCAACAATCCCACCAAGCTGGCCAGCTACTCCAATGCCTGCGGCATCGCCATGAGCTATTGCCTTGCAGCGCCGGGCAATCTGATCGTCACCGGCAAGGACGACACCGCCAGCAGCACCAGCTACTACATCATCACCGGCACCTCATTCGCTGCGCCGCAGGTGTCGGGCGCGGCGGCGCTGGTATGGCAGGCCTATCCGTATTTCAGCAACGACCTGGTGCGGCAGACGCTGCTGGGCACCGCCGCCGATCTCGGCACGCCGGGGCCGGACAGCACCTTCGGCTACGGCATGCTCGACGTGGGCAAGGCGGTGAACGGGCCGGCGAAGTTCGACTGGGGCGACGTCACCGTGAACTTCACCGGCAGCTCCAGTTGGAACAATCCGATCTCCGGCGCAGGCGGCCTGATCAAGCAGGGCACCGGCAGCTTGCTGCTCACGCAACCGTCCACTTATACCGGCCTCACCCAGGTGCAGGGCGGCGTGCTGTCGGCGAAATCGCTGGCTTCCGGCGTGGCGATCAGCACGCAGGGCACGCTGACCGACACGCACAGCATCGGCGGCAATGTGGCGAATGCCGGCGTGCTGACCGTGCGCGGCGGCGACGTCAACGTGGCGGGCAGCTATCAGCAGATGAGCGGCGGCCGTCTCGCGCTGGAACTGGGTTCGGCGTTGCGCACCGGCGGCAGCGCCACGCTCGGCGGCGGCGATCTCTATCTGATCGGCGCAGGTTCGGGCTATGTCGCCAATGCGCATACCAATGTGCTGGTGGCGAACGGCGGACTCACCGGCACCTTCTCCGGCGTCAACAGCGCATCGAATGTGTTCGTCACCGCGTCGATCAATTACGACGCCACAAGCGCCTGGCTCAACGTCACCCAGGTGCAGGTGACGGCCGTGCAGGGCATGAGCTACACCAGTGCATCGATGGGCGCGGCGCAGCGCGTGGACGGTGCGTTCCAGCAGCTCAATACGCAACTGGCGCAGGCGAGTGCGAACGGCCAGGCGGCAGCATCCGGTTTCATGCAGGGCGCGGCCCTGCTGCAGCAGTCGCCCAACCTCAACGCGGCGCAGCACTCGCTGGAAAGCCTGTCCGGCCAGTTGCACGCGGCCAGTGCGGCGATGACTCTGCAGGCGATCGACGCAAGCACGCGCGCCTTCTCCGACCGCTTCGACGAGCTGGCGCAGGCGCCGATGGCCGGCGGCTGGGCGCAGAACCTCGGCTATCAGGGTTCGATGGCGCGCGCCGGCTACGGCAATGTCGGCATGGACCTCAACGGCTGGATGGTGGGCCAGGACCGCCGCTTCGGCGCCAATGGCTTCGCCGGTTTCGCGGTCGCGCAGATGCAAGGGCTCGGACGCCTGGCCGAAAGTGCCGACCAGGGCCGCAGCCGCGCGGTCGAGGGCAGCCTGTATGCGGGCGTCATGCGCAATCAGTGGTACGCGATGGGGCGCGTCGGCCTGGGCGACTATCAGGAAAACATGCGCCGCCATCTGCAGCTCGGCGACGCGAGCACCGCGGTGGCCAGCGATACACGCGGACGCTACAGCGTGGCTTACGGCGAAAGCGGCTATCGCTTCGATGCGGCCGGCATGCATGTCACGCCCTACGTGGATGTGCAGTACACGCGCATCCAACGCGACGGCTTCAACGAACTGGGCGGCTACGGTTTCGGCCTGAAGGCGCCGGGCCAGACCATCGAGCGCTGGCAGGCCGGCGCCGGCCTGCGCGCGGCGCACAGCTGGCTGGTGCCCAGCCTGGGCCGGCTGGATCTGAAGGCGCGCCTGTCCTGGCAGCAGTCGTTCGCCACGCGCGGCGACGTGTTCGACGCCAGCTTTACCGGGCTCAATCAGTGGGCGCCGCTGGGCGGCATCGGGCTGGCGCGCTATGCGGGACTGGCCGGCCTGGAACTGGATTGGCGCTTCGCCTCGCGCAGCTCGCTGCAGCTCGGCTACGACCAGTATTTCGGCCAGCGCGACCAGTCGAGCATGGCGACGCTGGCGTATCAGTACCGCTGGTAAGAAAAACGCAGGGGCGGTGTCGGCGTTTGCCGATGCCGCTCAGCGCGAAGCGTGGCGCAGGCCGTACGGCTCGTAGTGGCCGCGGCGCGAAGCGTAGCGAGGGCGGACGGCGAGCAGGCCGGCCAGGTGATCGATCGCCGCGTCGGCGGGAAGGGCGGCGATGCTGTCGCGCTCGGCGTTCGCAGGGTTCGTCCGGCATGCCTGCAGCAGCTCGGCAACGGCCTGGCGGGCCTGTTGCATCAGCGGATCGGAGTGGATGCAGTCGTTCTTCATGACGCGCCCGCGTAGCGCAGGCCGGTAGCCGCTGGATCAGCGGGCGCCAGGATCGCCCAGGGGCATGTCGCTTTCGTGACGTCACGGCGACGGATCGCGCAACCAGGCGCGATCCGTCCCGGGACGCGGATCAGGACTTGCCGTGGAACAGCTCGCGCCCGATCAGCATGCGGCGGATCTCGTTGGTGCCGGCGCCGATCTCGTACAGCTTGGCGTCGCGCAGCAGGCGGCCGGCCGGAAACTCGTTGATATAGCCGTTGCCGCCCAGCGCCTGGATCGCCTCCAGCGCCACCTTCACCGCGTTCTGCGAAGCATTGAGCAGGCAGGCGGCCGGGTCGATGCGCGACTTGCTGCCTTGGTCGAATTCGCGCGCCACCATGTAGGCGAAGCCGCGCGAGGACTGCAGCGCGGTGTACATGTCGGCGACCTTGGCCTGCATCATGCCGAAGGTGCCGATCGGCGCATTGAACTGCTTGCGCTCGCGCACGTAGGGCAGCACCAGATCCATCGCCGCCTGCATCAGGCCGAGCGGGCCGCCGGACAGCACCAGGCGTTCGGTATCCAGGCCGCTCATCAGCACGCGCACGCCTTCGTTGACTTCGCCGACGATATTGGCGGCGGGAATCTCGCAATCCTCGAACACCAGCTCGCAGGTGTTGGAACCGCGCATGCCGAGCTTGTCCAGCTTCTGCGCAGTGCTGAAACCCTTCATGCCCTTTTCGATGATAAAGGCGGTCATGCAGCGGCTGCCCGCGGGACGCGGCGCCGTGCGCATATACACCAGCAGCACGTCGGCGTCGGGGCCGTTGGTGATCCACATCTTGGTGCCGTTGGCCACCCACACATCGCCACGCTGCTCGGCCTTGCAGCTCATCGAACCGACCACGTCGGAGCCGGCGCCGGGCTCGCTCATCGCCAGCGCGCCGACGTATTCGCCGGAGCACAGCTTGGGGATGTACTTGCGGCGCTGTTCCTCGTTGCCGTTGTGGAACAGGTTCTGCACGCACAGGTTGGAATGCGCGCCGTACGACAACCCCACCGAGCCGGAGGCGCGCGAGATTTCCTCCATCGCCACCATATGCGCCAGATAGCCCAGGCCGGTTCCGCCGTAGGCTTCGGGAATCGTCATGCCCAGGAGGCCCATCTCGCCGAACTTGCGCCAGAGGTCGGCCGGGAAGACGTTGTCGTGGTCGATCTGGGTGGCGCGCGGAGCAATCTCCTTTTCCGCGAAGGCGTGCACGCTTTCGCGCAGCAGGTCGAGCTCTTCACCGAGGGAAAATGGACGCATCGGAAGCTTCCGGCAAGGGCATGGGAGCCGGAAATGCTAGCGCAGGACAGGCATGGGCCTATGGCGCAGCGCACCACGGCGCCGTTTAAATCGGAATTAGTCCGATTGCTTCTGTCCGTGAAGTAGATCACAGTTATGCGCAATAAGTGGGTGGGGGCACCTCAGGGACTATGGATGTGAGAGGTTTTCTCGCGCTTCCGGCGCTGCTCGGAAGCCTGGGCGCATGGGCACGCCAGCGTCTGCACAGGAGAGTCTGGACCCGTGGCGCATCGGTAGGCATCGAGCTGGGCGCTCTGCGCCTGCGCGTGCTGCGCCGGGAAAAGTCGTCGGCGGACGACGCCTGGTGCCGTAACCAGCTCCTGGTCGACGCCCGCTGCGAGGTGCAGGAACGCAGCCTGCACGAGCGCGGCACGCTGCTGTCCGCGGTGGACCTGCAGGCCTGGTGCCTGAAGCTGGTGCCGCTGCTCGATGGCGAACTCACCGAACTGCATCTGTGCAGCGTCAGCGACCGCATCGGGCTGCACCTGCAGCGGCCGGTGCAGGAAAACCTCACCGCGGTGACGGTGGCGCTGGTGGATCCCGCGCGCGACGGCCAGACCCTTTACGACGCCTGGCATGCCGGGCGCGGCCTGCTGTTCCTGGTCACGCAGATCCAGCTGCAGGAATTCTTCGCCCAGCTCGAACACGCGATGCAGCGCTTCCCGGTGCGCTACGGCCAGGTGCAGCGGCAGCCGGCGTAGTTCCTTGCGCCATGCGGCGCTCAGGGCACGGAATGCCCTTTGCTGGCCGTCCAGATCGCGTACCAGTCCTCGCTGCCCAGCCGCACCTCGAGTGCGGCCACCGCTTCGCGCAGGCCTTCCATACGTCCGCTGCCGGTGACCGGATACGGACGCGCCGGATGGCGCAGCACCCAGGCGAACGCGAGCGTGGCCAGGCTGATCCCCAGCCGTGCGGCGATGGTTTCCATGCAGGCACGCACGCGCACGGCTTGCTCGTCGGTGCCGGTGAACAGCCGGCCGCCGCCGAGCGGCGACCAGATCATCGGCCGCAGGCCGAGCTGTTGCGCCTGGTCGAGCGTGCCGTCGTCGAGCGCGTCCATCTGCAGCGGCGACAGCTCGAGCTGGTTGGTCAGCAAGGGCACGTGGCGATGCAGCAGGGCGAACTGGCTGGCGCTGTGGTTGGACACGCCCCAATGCCGCACCTTGCCTTCGCGCGTGAGCGTGGCGAAGGTGTCGGCGAGTTCGGCCGCGTCCATCAGGTAGTCGGGCCGATGGATCAGCACCAGATCCACATGATCGGTATGCAGGCTCTGCAGCGAACGCTCCACCTGCGCGCGCACGTACGCCGGCGAGGTGTCGTAATGATTGACCTGGTAAGGCCGCCTGGCGGAGCGCAGACGGATGCCGCACTTGGTCACCAGTTGCATGCGCTGGCGCAAGGCCGGCGCGGCTTTCAGCGCTGCGCCGAAGACCGCTTCCTCTTCGTAGTCGCCATAGATATCGGCGTGATCGAACGAGGTGATGCCAAGCTCCAGCGCCTGCTCGATCCAGCGCACGCGCGCCGGTACGTCGAGACCCCAGCTGGTGAGGCGCCACAGGCCGGCGACGATGGGGGAGAGTTGCAGATCCGGCGTGAGGGAGGGCGGTTGCATGGCGCGGTCGTCGGCGAAGGGTTGCCTATGCTATCGATCGCTGCGGCCACGCGCATCGGCGAATCGCTCCGGCAAGTTGTCAGCACAAGCCGCCGTTGACGGCGAGCACCTGCCGCGTGATGTAGCCCGCTTCCGGACTCATCAGGAACTGCACTGCGCCGGCGACTTCCTCCGGCGTTCCCATCCGCTGCATCGGGATCGCCGCGAGGATTTCCTCCAGCGGCAGTTCGGCATCGACCATATCGGTATCGATCAGCCCCGGCGCCACGCAGTTGACCGTGATCTTGCGCTTCGCCAATTCCAGCGCCAGCGCCTTCGCCGCGCCGATCACGCCGGCCTTGGACGCGCTGTAATTGACCTGACCGCGATTGCCGATCAACCCCGACACCGACGTGATGCATACGATCCGTCCCGACGCGCGGCGGCGGATCATCGGCATCACCAGCGGATGCAGCACGTTGTAGAAACCGTCGAGATTGGTGCGCAGCACCTGGTCCCAGTCCTCACCGCTGAGCGCGGGAAACGCGCCATCGCGGGTGAGCCCGGCATTGCACACCACGCCGTAATACGCGTCATGCGCAGCCACGTCGGCTTCCAGCGCGGCAGCGCAGGCGGCGCGGTCGGCGATATCGAACTGCAGCACGCGCGCCTGCCGGCCCATGGCGTGGATCGCGGCCTGCACCGCCTCGGCCTCGTCGCGCCGCGAGCGGCAATGCAGCACCAGGTCGTAGCCGGCCTGCGCCAGGCGCAGGACGATGGCGCGGCCGATGCCGCGGCTGGAACCGGTGACCAGGATGGTGTCCGTCATGCGGGGCGATCCTCGATAAGCGATGCGGCAACGATAGCGAAGGCGCGCGTGCTGTTCACGCCGCGTGGCGCAGGACGCGGCGACGCACCAGCCATTCGCCGGCGAACAGCGCACCCATGATGAGGTAGGCGATCAGCCCGTTGTAAAGCGTCCACCAGTGCAGCGGCGCCCACAGCGTAAGCGCGGCCGACACCAGCGCATTGGCGGCGAAGAAGCCGATCCATAGCCAGGTCACCTTGCGCGTGTATGGCACGGCGGAAGCGGGAAAGGCGGGATCATGCGTGCGCGCGATGCGTTCGATCATCGGCGGCCCGTAGCGCAGGGTCAGGCCGAAAGCGAGCAGCAGCAGCGCGCAGATCAGGGTGGGATACCAACGCAGCAGCTGCGATTCGCCGCTGAGCGCGAGCAGCGCGCAATAGGCCAGCGCCGCGGCCAGCATCCAGCGCCCGCCCGGCTGCCGCCACAGCGCGGGCGCGCGCAGCAGCCACGCGGCGCCCAGCGCCAGCGCGAACGCCGGCGGCGGCACGTGCTGCATGCCGAAATACACCAGGAACGGATACAGCACGCCGATGGCGGGCAGCAGGAGGGAACTGAGTTTGCGCATGCGGCCCGTCGGCACTCCACGAAGCGGGCGGGTTCGCCGGCTCGGCCCGGCGCGCGTTGCGCGGGCCGGCGCATGCTACCAGAGGCGGCTCAGCTCTCCCGCACTTCCAGCGCCAGCTCGGCCAGGCGCTGGCGCTGCGCCAGGATCAAGGCGAGCTGGCCGAGCACCAGGCGCGCCGTGTCGTCGCCGTGAGCGTCGGCATGCAGAGTCAGCAACAGCGGTGCGGGCTCGTTCGTTTCCAACGCTTCGGCCAGTTGCTCCAGCGCCTCGACGGTCTGCGCGCCGCAGGACTGCACCGCGGCGCGCGCATGTTCCACAGCGATCGCCTGGCGGTTGGCGCCAAGCGCGGACAGATGCCCCAGCAGCACATGCGCCGCGCCCAGGAAGCGCAACAGGGATTCGCCGCCGCGCCGATGCCGGCCGGGTTCGCGCAGCATGTTGGACAGCACGCCGCTGAGGTTGGCATCGGCGTTATGGGCGTCGCGCCGCGCGATGCGGTAGGGCAGGTCGTCGCGCCGGCCTTCGGCGTACTGCGCCAGGATCTGCGCCAGGTAGCGCGCATCGCAGCGCAGCGTGTCGGCCATCACCTGATCCAGGCGGCGCCCTTGCCAATCCGGCAGCACCAGATGGATCGACAGCGCCGCGATCGCCACGCCGATCAGCGTGTCGACCATGCGCGGCCACATCACCTGGTAGCCATTGCCGACCTGGTTGAAGCACAGCACCACGAATAGCGTGATCGCCGCCGTGGCCAGCGTGTAGCGGCGTTGGCGCCCGGCGAAGAACACCACGCCCGCGACGATCAGCAGCGGCACCTGCGCCGGCCCGAACGGCAACAGCCGCAAGGCAGCCCAGCCGGCCACCAGCCCGGCCAGCGTGCCGGCCGTGCGTTGCAGCAGCCGGCGCCGCGTGGCGCCGTAGCTGGGTTGGCAGACCAGCAGGGTGGTCAGCAGGATCCAGTAGCCGTTCTGCGGATGCACCGCGCGCAGCACCGCGTAGCCGGCCACCAGCGCAAGCGCCAGGCGCAGCGCATGGCGGAAGCGGAACGAGTGCGGCGTGAGCTGGATGCGGATGCGCTCCCACGCCTCGCCGAGGTTGCCCGGGCCCGGATCCTGCAAGGCGCTTTCCTCGCCGGGCACCGGGCCGCTGGCTGGCGGTTCGCGTTCAAGCAGCGCCTGGATCGCATCCATATTGCGCAGCAGGGCATCGAGCGAACGCAGCAGGTGGGCATCGGGCGGCGCGGCCTGCGCGCGCAGCGCGTCGATCGCATCGCCCACGTCGTCCAGCGCGGCGCGCGCGCCGCCGTCGACCTGCAGGGTGGTACGCAGGCGCAGTGTCTGTGCGCGCTGGCGGCACAGGCCGGCATGGCGCAGCAGCAGATGTTCGCAGCGGAACAGCACGTCGCTGTGGAAGAACGCTTCGGCCAATGCGTCGTAGGGATAGTGCGAGGAGCTGATGCGCTCGTGGATATCCTGCGCGGCGAAATACAGGCGCAGGCGCTTCGCGGTGGGGCCGCTGGGCCGGCGCGGGCCGATGCGGTCGATCAGGATCAGCCGCGTTTCGTTGAGCGCCTGCACCACTTTCTCGTTGCGCATGGCCAGGTCCTGCTGCAGCGCTTCGCGGTCCACGCCCGGCAGCGGCGCGAACAGCGCCGCCTTGCCTTCGAGATAGCCGGCGAGCGCATCGAAGGTGCGCGCCAGCGCATGGCGCACTGCCTGCTGCGGCGACAGCGCGCTCCACAGCAGCGAGAGCACGCCATACCACGCGGCGCCGCCTAGCAGCAGCGCAGGCTCGCGCAACGAGCCGGGATGCGTGCCGGCGTCGGCGGCGATCATCGTGTAGACGGACAACAGCAGGGTCGAGCCGGCGATCGTCGCGTAGCGGTTGCTGGCCGCGCCGAGCATCACCAGCGCGAACGTCGCCAGCGGCAGGCCTAGCGCGAACAGCGCCGGATGCGGCAACAGCAGCTGCACCGAACCGGCGGCGACGGCATAGCAGGCCAGGGTCACCAGCAGGGTGACGAGCCGGTTGCGCCAATGGTCCTCGGTCTCGGCCAGGGCGCAGGCGATCACGCCGAGCAGGGCGGGGATGGCATCGGCGAAATGGCCATCCGCCAGGCAATACAGCACCACGCCGCCCAGGCCGAGCAGCACGCGCAGGCACTCGGCGAAACGGTCGGAGCCGCGCAGGCGGCGCCAGGAGTCGATAAAGGAAGTGGAGGGCAGGGTCACGCGCATCAGGATACGACGCGCGTGCCTCCGCCATGCGTCAAGCCGCCAGACCCATGAACAGCGACCGGTGCGCCGCTACCCCCGCCATCACCCCGGCCGCCGCCGCGCGGGTGGCATTGGTGAAATGCGTCGCTGCATCGCCGGCCGCGAACACGCCCGGCACGCTGGTCTGCTGCATGCCGTCCACCTTGATGATGGTGCCCAGCGGTCCGGCTTCGAAGTCGCAGCCGAGCTGCTCCGCCAACGGGCTGGTCAGGGTGGTGCGCGGCGCGACGAACAGGCCATGCACCGTCACTACGCGCCCATCCGCCAGGCGCACACCATCCAGTCGCGGCGCGGTGCCCAGCAGCTCCACCACCGGTTGGCGTTCGATCTGCACGCCACGCGCGGCCAACTGCGCGGACTCCGCTTCATCCAACGCCAGCGTGCCCTGGGTGAACAGCGTGGTCGGACCCCAATCCGGCACCAGCAGCGCCTGGTGCGCGGAGTTCGGATGGGTGCCGAGCACGCCCAGCGGGCCTTCCAGCTCGTAGCCATGGCAATAGGGACAGTGCACGACGGTCTGGCCCCAACGTTCGGCCAGTCCGGGCAGGGCGGGCAGTTCGTCACGTACGCCGGTGGACAGGATCAGGCGTTGTCCTTCCACGGCCGTCCCGTCGTCCAGCGTCACCCGAAAGCCATCGCCAGCGTGCACCGCCGTCGCCATGCCTTGCCGCAGGCTCATGCTGGGATAGCGCAACAGCTGATCGATCGACTCGCTGAGTATCTGCGCCGGCGCCTTGCCGTCATGCCCCAGAAAGCCGTGCGAATGCGCGGCAAACCGATTGCGCGGCAGGCCGGCATCGATCACCAGCACCTTGCGCCGCGCCCGCGCCAACTGCAGCGCCGCCGCCAGCCCGGCAAAGCTGCCGCCGACCACGATGATCTCGAAGCTCATGGCTTGCTCCTTTCAAGTATCTTTAAAAGTTACAAACTAGCGCAGGGTGCCATCTTATGCAACAGTAAAAGTTACTTGAGTCCAGCGAGCCGTACCATGAAAGGCGACAACCGGCTTTCCCGCATGCTCCACGTCCTGATCCACCTGGGCCAGCAGGACACCCCCGCCACTTCCGAACGCATGGCCCAGATGCTCAACACCAACCCCGTCGTGGTCCGCCGCACCATGGCAGGCCTGCGCGACAAAGGCTTCGTCCGCGCCGACCGCGGCCACGGCGGCGGCTGGACCCTCACCCACCCGCTGGACCAGATCACCCTGCTGGATGTCTACAAGGCCATCGACGAACCGGCGATCTTCGCCCTGGGCATGGCCGAAGACACCCCACGCTGCCTCGTCGAGCAAGCCGTAAATGCAGCCCTGGAAGGAGAGCTGCGCAGCGCCCGCGAGCTGCTGCTCAAACGCTTCGAAGGCATCACCCTGGCAACCCTGACCAAGGACTTCGAAAAGCGCGCCCGCAAGCACGCCCATACGCACACACGTTGCCCCGCATAAGAAACGACAAACGTCGCACTCCGCCCGCCCCCTCACCCACCCTTCTCCCCGGAGGGGAGAGGGGTGGAGTGGCGTGGCATGCAGGGTAAAGAGCAGGAGCTGGCCCCAGTTCTTGAACGTCCTCTCCGCGATGGCACCTCGAAGGGCGCGCTACGTAAACGCACGACCGCTTCGTGTCGACTCTGGTTAATCCGTTTCCACGGCCGCTCACTGCTCGTTCTAGTCGCGTCGCGAGCCTTTGCTCTGAGGCTATCTCTCTTTGGTTACTTTCTCTCTGAGCCAGCAGAGAGAAAGTGACTCGGGCGCCGGCAGGCGTCCGAAATGCCCGCTGCATAAGCGGCCAGGCAGCGTTATCGCGACAATCAGGCGATGCAGTCACTGGATTCCTGCCTACGCAGGAATGACGAGCAAAGGCGGATTCCGGCCTGCGCTGGAATGACGAGCAAAAGCAGATTCCGGCCTGCGCAGGAATGACGAACCAAAAAAAACGCCTCCCAATCGGGAGGCGTTTTCCAACACAAAAACAACCAGCGAGGGCTTACTGCCCGCGCATCCGCCCAGCAAACCGCGGCGCACCATTCCCCATATGCGGCAGCTTGATCTTACCGATCGAGCTAATCCGCTCCTCGGCAAGACGATCCGCCGCCTTATACGTCGGCACATTCTCAGTCTTCGAAATCTCGAAAATCCGACCCAGGTTGTAATAGATCGTGCGCATCATGCGCATCGCACGCTCGCGGTTATACCCGTCGATCTCCAGCGACACATTCATCACGCCACCCGCATTCACCGCATAATCCGGCGCATACAGCACGCCACGGCGCGTCAGCTCATCGCCGATCGAATCCGTCGCCAGCTGATTGTTGGCCGCGCCGCAGATGATCTTCGCCTTGATGCGATCGATGGTCTGCTCATTGAGCGTGCCGCCCAGCGCGCACGGCGCGTACACGTCGGCGTCGACATCGTAGATCTCGTCCAGGCCCACGGCCTCGCAGCCCAGCTCGTCGACGCAACGCTGCACCGCATCCTTGTTGATGTCGGTGACAAACACCTTCGCGCCCTGCTCGCGCAGCAGCTTGATGAACTCGCTGCCGACGTGGCCGCAGCCCTGCACGGCATAGCTGTACTTGCCCACGTCCTCGTTGCCGTGCTTGACCTGCAGCGCGGCCATCAGGCCCTGCAGCGTGCCGAACGCGGTGAACGGCGAGGGATCGCCGGAGCCGCCATGCACCTGGTGCACGCCGGTCACGTATTCGGTTTCACGGAACACGTATTCCATGTCGTTGACGTCGATGCCGACGTCCTCGGCCGTGATGTAGCGGCCGTTGAGCGAGTTGACGAAGCGGCCGAACGCGCGGAACAGCGCCTCCGACTTGTCTTTCGACGGATCGCCGATGATCACCGCCTTGCCGCCGCCCAGATTCAGGCCGGCCACGGCGTTCTTGTAGGTCATGCCGCGCGACAGGCGCAGCACGTCGTTGACCGCGTCCTGCTCGGTCTTGTACGGCCACATGCGCAGGCCGCCGAGGGCCGGGCCCAGCACCGTGTTGTGGATCGCGATGATGGCCTTCAGGCCGGCGTCCTTGTTGTGGCAGAAGACGACTTCTTCGTGACCCGTTTTGGCGATGGTTTCGAAAATCATTGGAACGGTGACTCCACGTTGGGGTGGCGCGGTTGGGGATGCGGTTGGCGGTATGGCGGCCGCTGAGCGGCGTGCACATGCCTTTGAAAGTCAAAACCCCAACCGCGAGGTCGGGGTGCTAACACAGTCCATAAGTCTAGCGGGTCACCCGCCGGGTTGCTGTTGCGTTGCAACAGGATGGGCCTCGCGGGGGTGCGCCAGGGGCCGCGCCAGCCCTTGGCGTGCCTTGTTTTGATCGATCAGAACGAGATCGTCGCCCGCGCCCAGTAGTACCGGCCCATCACGTCGTAAGTCGCTACGTCGGTGTTCGAGTTGTTCACATTGTTCTGGTACAGCAGGGGCGGCTGCTTGTCGGCGAGGTTGTCCACGCCGACGTCGAAACGCGTGCGCCAGCTCTTCACTTCATAGCCCAGCTGCACGCTGTGGTAGGCATACGCGCCGACCTTGCGCACCACTGCGGGCACGGAGGTATCGGCCGACAGCTGCTGCCGTCCATCGGGACTGCCGACCTGACTGCGGCCGACATAGCGCAGGCGCCAGCTCGCGCTCCAGGGGCCGCGGGACCAGTTCAGCGTGGCCAGGCCGCGCCAGCGCGGGAAGTTGCCGTAGGCGTAGGTGAAGCGGCCGGCGTTATGGATCGTCACCGACGTGGCGTCCGACGGATCGGGATTGACGTCATAGCGCGCCACGTACGTCGTATCCAGGCGCAGCTTGAAGCGGCCGTAGCGTTCGGTGTCGAAGCGATAGGCCACGCTGCCGTCGACGCCCTTGGTCGACAAGGCGCCGAGATTCACCGTCGGCTCGGCCACGTAGTTGATGGCGCCGCTGGCGAAGCGATGGATGAAACCGCAGAACGAGCTGGCCGGATTGGCGTAGCACTGGTTGAGCACCGTCTGCGCCGAGATGGCGGTGATGGTGTCGTTGAGGTTGATGCGCCACACATCGGCGCTCAGCGACAGATCCGGCAGCCATTGCGGGTCGTACACCACGCCGAAGTCGAAGGATTTGCCTTGCTCCGGCTTGAGCTGATAGCCGGCGGCGATCGAGCCGGAAGTCTTGGCCGAGATTTCCGGATTGGCCTGCCGATAACTGCCGTCGGTGGGCACGCTGGCGCAGGCCTGCGGATGGCCGCCCGTATAGCCATTGCATGGATCGTTGACGGTAGGCGCGTCGCCCGCGATGCCGCCATACAGTTCGTTGATATTCGGCGCGCGGAACACTTCGGACACGGTGCCGCGCAGCAGCAGGTTGTCGACCGGCCGCCACTCCACCGCCAACTTGCTGTTGGTGCTCCTGCCCGCGCTGCTGTAGTCGGACCAGCGCGTGCCCAGCGTCAGGTTCAGCACCTGCGCCCACGGCTTGCCGGACAGCAGCGGGATCAGCGTCTCGGCGTAGGCCTCCTTCACATTGAAACTGCCGGAGAGCACCGAGCTGCAGAACTCCACCACGCCGCACAGGCCGTTGAGATCGGCCACCGCCAGCGGATCGGTGCGAGTGGACGTGCTCTCCTTGCGGTAGGAAAAGCCGGTGGCCAGATTCACCGTGCCGGCGGGCAGATCGAACAGGCCGCCGTTCGCATTAGCCTCGAACTGCTTCACCGTGTAGGCGGTGGTGGTCACGGGATTGCGCTGGATATTTTTCAGCGCCGCGATGGTGGTCGGATCGTTGACGTTGAAGATATTGATCGGCGTGCACCCGGCAATGGGATTGCCCGGCGTGCCGCAGCTCACCTGGCCGGTGGACGCATCGAGATAGGAAGGCCCCAGCCCCTGCTGGAAGCCGGCATAGTCGAGAAAGCCATAGTTGATCGACTTCTGCCGCACCTTGCCGTAGTTGAACGCCGCATCCCACTGCCAGCTGCTGTTGCCGAAGCTTCCACGCAGTCCCGGCGTCACCTGCAGGTTGTAGGTCTGATAGCCATAGCGGCGGTAGCCCAGCGTGGTGAAGCGGGTATTGAAGTCGCCGTTGTTGGCGCCGCTGATGCGGTCGGTGCCGAAATCCACGCCGAACGGGTTGTAGTAGCTGTTCTTGGAGACGATGAAGTTGTCGCCGTTGGCGAATACCGGCACCGGCGCGATCTGCGATTCGGACTGGGTCTTGGTGTAGTAGAGGTTGGCGTAGGCTTCCAGCTTGTCGGTGAGCTTGTACCTGCCCAGCAGGAAGAACTGGTCGCGCTTCTGCGGCGTCTGCAGGATGTTGTCGCCCTGGTAGTTGTAGCTGTCCGCCACGCCATAACAGTGATAGTCGCCCGGCGTGGTAACGCCGCTCACGCCAGGATTGAGCGCCACGCGCGAGGAGCAGCCCAGCGCCTTGGCCTGTGCGGCGGGCAGGGTGATCGCGCCATAAGGCGTGGCCGAGGAGCCGCTGACGATCACCTTGCCGCCGGTGAGATTGAGCGCGTCGCGCGAAAACGAGCGGTCGCGCGCCGATACCGCGTCCAGGCTCTGGTGGCCCAGGCCGGCGATGATGCTGCCGCGCTGGTCGCCATGGCCGGCGGTGAGGCTGAAATTGCGGCGGATGCCGTCGCCGCGGCTGCTTTGCGCGAAATCGCTGGAAAGCTGCACGCCTTCGAAACGCTCGCGCAGGATGAAGTTCACCACGCCGCCGATCGCATCCGAGCCGTAGATCGCCGAGGCCCCATCGCTCAGCACTTCCACGCGGTCGATCATATTGGCCGGAATGCTGTTGACGTCGTTGTAGGCCAGGCGCACGCCGTTGACGAGAATCAGCGTGCGCTTGTCGCCCATGCCGCGCAGCGAGATGGTCGCCGCGCCGGTGCCGCCGCCGTTATTGGTATTGGCATTGGTGGCGTTGCCGGCGATCGACGGCAACTCCTGCACCAGATCGCCGAGCGTGGCCTTGCCGGTGGCGGCGATCTGCGCGCGGTCGAGCGTCACCACCGGATTGGCGGTTTCCACATCGACGCGGCGGATGCGCGAGCCGGTCACCGTGATGGTTTCCAGGCTCTTGGCTTTTTGCGGATCGGCGCCGTCGCCGGCCGGCGACGCATCTTGCGCCCAGCCATGCGTGGCGAGGCCGGCCACGGTGGTGGCGATGGCCAGTTTTACGGCAAGGCTCAGCGCGTGGGAATGGCGATAGTTGGAGCGGACAGGCATGGGCGGAAACCTCGCATGGCGTGTGGCGCCGGTGTGGGGGCGTGCGCAACGCCCCCTCCGGGCGATTGCGTTTCGTCGGGCAACAGTTCGCCGTGCCGGGCCCGTGGCCCGGCCGTGTCCGTTGCGTTTTCTACGGCCCGCGCCAGGCGGGCATGACGCGCTCAGCCCTGGCCGGGCGCGTCGGGTTGCAGCTGCCAGTACACGGCGTAGCGCTCGCCGTGCACTTCGTTCAAAGGCGCCACGGCGAGGGCGCCGTCGAGTGTGTCGGCTTCAAAGCGGAGCTCGCGCGCCGACAGCGTGCGCAGCCAGGCGGCCGCTCCGGGCCGCCCGGCTGCCACGCCCGGCGCCGGCCGGGGTTTCGGTTCGGGTTTGGGCGCGGCGTCGTAGCCGCAGTACTGCATGTCGCGGGTAAGGCCGTCGGCGCCCAGTCGCGCGGCCAGCACCAGCGGCCCATACATGGCGGCGTGCAGACCGTCGTCGCCGGGCAGCGCTTCGCTGTGCAGCTGCATCGGCAGATCCAGTTCCACGCGGTCGCCGTCGCGCCAGTCGCGATGCAAGCTCAGGTAGCTCCCGGGTGAAGCGAATACGTCCACGGCCTCACCGTTCACGCGTACCCCGGCGCCCTGCGCGATCCATGCCGGCACGCGCAGGTTGAGCGCGAAGGCGGCCGGCCTGGCCAGCGACAAGCGCAGGCGCGTAAGCGGTTCGCGCGGGAAGGCGGTGTCCTGGCGCAGGCGCAGGCCGTGCCGCGGCCAATCCAGTTCGGAGGGGATGAACAGGTTGACGTAGAGGTCGTTGCCGTCATGGAAATAGATGCTGTCATTGAAACGGGCGAATTCTTCCGCGCCTGAACCAGTGCAGCACCAGAACGAATCAACCGGCGAGTTGTAGAACTTCGCCGCGCCCGCCTGCAGCGGGTAGTAGTACAGCTTCATCCCATCGGGATCCTGCGTACCAAGGCGCGCGTTGTAGAGCGTGCGCTCGTAGTAGTCGAACGCGCGCGGATCGCCGCTCCAGGCGTAGACGTAGCGGGTGAGCTTGAGCAGGTTATAGGCGACGCAGCATTCGGCGCTGTACAGGCCGAGCTGGCCTTTAAGATCGCCGGGGCCGGTCTTCCAGAATTCGTCGTTGCTGGAACCGCCGGTGGCGTAGGTACGGTTCTGCGTCACCGTTTGCCAGAAGAACTCGGCGATGCGGCGGTAGCGCGGCTCGCCGGTGAGTTCGTAGCGGCGCGCGGCGCCCAGTATCTTGGGGATCTGCGTATTGCTGTGCAGCCCCTGCAGCTCGTCGCGATGCGCCGCCAGCGGTTCGAACAGCGAAGCCTGGTCGAAGCGGTGCGCCGCGTCGCGGTAGCGCTCGTTGCCTGTGAGCGCGTACAGCTGATACAGCGCCTCGTTCATGCCGCCGTATTCGGTCTTGGTACACGCTGGCCGGCAATCGCCAGGCGCTGGACGTGGCCAGCGCACCGTCCAGTTGCCGATGCCGATGGCCACGTCCAGCGCCTGGCGATTGCCGGCCAGCGTGTACATGTCGAGCATGCCGGCGAGGATCTTGTGGATGGTATAGAACGGCGCCCACACCTTCCGGCCGCTGCTGAGGCGATCGAAGAAGCTCGCCGGGAAGGCGCTGAGATAACCGTTGGCCTGCTGGCACGAGGCCAAGGCTGCGACCAGTTCGTCGCCGCGCTGTTTCAGCAGCGTGTCGCCGAGACTGGCATAGGCGAGCGCCGCGGCGGAGAGGTAATGCCCGCCGGCGAAGTGTCCGCGCAGTTCGCAATCGGGCTTCTCCCAGCCGCCGAGTGGCGTGGCGGAGGAGGGCCGGCCGGCCTGGATGCGAAAGCTGTGCGCGAGGCGGTCGACGGGCAAGGTGTGCAGATAGCGCAGATTGATCGCCGCGGCGCGCGAGAAGTCGCTGTCGAGCAGGCGCACCTGGCCCAGGCCGAACGACTGCATGCGGCGCACGGGTGGTTCGCGGACGGCGGGCGGCGCAGCCGTGGCAGGATCGGCGATATCGGCGAACACGCGCGGCGCCGCCGCGAGCGTGGCGGCCGCCATGGCCGCGTGCTTAAGGAATCGCCTGCGGTGATCGCTACAGCCTGACGGCATGCTGTCTCCCCGTGCGTGCGTGCTGGCCATGCCGGTCCGGCATGGCGATGGGCGGCGCTCCCCGATGCGCACTGTTTCATCGTGCCGTCACATGAGCGGGGCGTCTTGTCGCATTTGGGAAAGGGGTGTGCGGAATTGCGCATAGTGGCTTCATGGCGGCTTCAAAAAGAGCGGTTGGGCTTAAGCGAACGTTGCGGAAACCCGCACGACCTGGCCCGCATGCCCATCCAGCCGCAGCCTTTCTCCGCGCCGTTCCTTCACCACACCACCTTCTACCCGCACCTCGCCAAGCCGCTTCCCTTCCGGCGTACGCAGACTCAACCACACCGCGCCGGGCACGCGTTCGGGCAGGGTGACTTCAGCAGTGACGCCACGACCGCCGTTGGGCTTGACGCGCACATCGACCCGTCCCCACCGCGTCGGCGCACCGCGCATCTCGATCGCCTGCTCGCCGCCCATCCACCGCCGCGGCAGCGCACGCGCCAGGTGGAGCGTTTCGCCTTCGCTGTCCTCGAACACCAGCATCCAGCGCAGCAGCAGTGGCATCGTCAACTGCGCAGGCATGCAGAACAGCGGCATGCCGCCGCTCAGGTCGCTTACTTCGCCGGCGATCCAGCTGCCCGGCGTATGCGCGTGGTAGCGATGCGCGTAGAGGAACAGCAGGTATTCGTCGATCCGGTCCAGCCGCAGCAGCTGCTGCGCATAGCCATACGAGATGAAGCCAAGGATGTCGCGCCCTTCCGGCGAGGGCGGCGCCACATTGGCGACCACGCCCAGCGAGGTGGCGCCGTGGCCGCGCATGCAATCGATCACCAGATGGGCGAGGTCGTCCGGAAGCACATCCGCCTGCAGCAGCTCGGCATAGGCGCGATGCGGCCATTGCTGTTCGCTGGGTTTTTCCTGCAGCAGCGATTGGCGGAAGGTGAGCCTGGTTCCCGGCAGGGGGCCGATGTAGGGCGGGTGCAGGTCGTGGCGGATATTGGCGCGCAGGCTGCGCACCAGTTGCTCGCTGAGCACGCGCGAACGTTCGCGCCAGCGTCCCGCTGCCGTTTCGCCGTCCGTGCCGATCTGTGTCCACACCGCGGCGATATCGCGCAGGCCGCGCACGGCCAGTGCGCTGTTCGCGTAATAGGGCTTCCACCAGACCTGCGGCTCGGGAAACAGGCAGGCGTCCGACTCGTTCCAGCCGTGGATCAGGCCATGGCCGGGGTCGTGCTTCGGCAGGCGCAGGCTGGCGTCGTGCAGATCCTGCAGGATGCGTGCGGTGGCTTCGATCTTGCCTCGGTGTTTGCGCAGCAAGGCCGCGTCACCGGTGTAATGCAGATAGCGCGCGAGCAGCGACAGCGTAAGGCCGAACTGGCCGGTCTCCGCGCCGCGCATATTGACCATGCCGTCGGCCTGCACGAAGTCGGTGAAGTACCCATCCAGCACGGTCGCAGCCTGCGCGTACCGGCCCCATTCGAGATTGGCGTACAGCGAGCTGGTGAAGGTGTCCTGGAAACCGTCGTACTCGTTGCCGTAGTAGTCGCGATCCACTGCACCGTACTTCGGATAGCTGCCGCCCGGCCGCACCACCAGCTCGCGTGCGAAAGCGCAGCGCGCCATATCGGCCCAGCTCGGATCGGGCGTGCTCATGGCGCAGGCATCGGCGAGTTGCTGCTGCCAGGCGTCGTGGAAGCGCAGCAGCGCGCGATAGAACGCCTCGGCCGATGGCGGTTGCCGGGTAGGCGGATAGGCCGGGTAGCTGTAGCCGTAATGCACGTCGCTGATCCGGCCATGTTCGATCAGCGCCGTGCGGTGCCAGGTCTGCACCACGAAGCGGTCGCTCGCATCGACGTCGGCAAACACCAGCACGTCGTACCAGCGTCCCTCGCCCAGCGGGAACACCTTGTGCACCGCCGGCAGCCAGCCGCCGAGCAGGCCCTCGCGCCGCTTCGGCGGCAGTTGTTCGTCGCGCAGCGCCGGCGCATCCTGCGTCGGCTTGTAGGTGCGGGTGTTGCCGTTCGGGTAGACCGGCATGGTGTCGGCGCAGGCCACCGTTCCGACGAACGTAGTCCAGGGCAGACGGCCGTCGTAGTCCTTCGGATCCAGATGCGCGGCGAGCGGCGGTGCGGCCAGGCGCACCTGTTCGGGGTCGGGTTCGCCACGCTGGAGCAGGCGGTCGGCGAGCAGGTCCGCGTCGGCCAGCGCGAGTTCTTTCAGCGCGATGCCGAGATAAGGTGTTGCCGCTTCGGCCGCGCACGCCTCGGTGCGCTTGCTCAGCACGCCGCCGCCGTCCGGGCCGAGCAGTGTGATCGCGCCGTCCGGCGTGCGCAGATCCTCGAACACCGACCAGGCAGCGCCGTGCAGATCGAATTCTGCAAGCCTCGCGTGCCCTTCGGTCGTCAGCGATGCGAGCGGCGCACGCGGCGGTGGTGGCAAGGCCGCAGGCAACTCCGGCCCGGCCTCCGCCGACGCCACTTCCCAACCCACCAGCCCGGCGGCCGCGCCAGTCGCGGCCAGCCCTTGCAGAAAACGACGCCGATCCATTCCATCCCCCGGCCGACGCTCCCCGCGCGGCATTCAGAAAGAGATGGCCCGCCTACGCGCCGGGATACAGCGGAAGAGGGGGAGAAGGCTTCCGTACGCGGGCCGTAACGGGAGGCTCCCATGCGTTTGCGCAGCGGTCTTGCATCGATACGGCAGGGGCGGTGCGGAATGCTGCACAGTGCGGCGCGGCGGCTACGCCGTTTCAGGCGTCGGCCTGTTGCCCACCGCCAGACGGCTATGCCGCCTGCCGTATCCCAGGTACACCACGCAGCCCACCAGCAACCAGATCGCGAAGCGCACGTAGGTCACTACCGGCAAACCCCAGATCAGCCAGCAGGAGAACCCCACGCCGATCAAGGGCACCAGCGGCACCCACGGCGTGCGGAACGGCCGATGCAGATCCGGCCTGCGCCAGCGCAACACCGCCACCGCAGTGCAGATCACGATAAACGCACCCAGCACGCCGATATTGACCAGCTTCGCCAGCTCGTCCAGCGGGAACAGCCCCGAAGCTACCGCGGTGACCGTTCCCAGCAGGAAGGTCGCCCGATGCGGCGTGCGCCACCGCGGATGGATTCGCGCAAACCAGCCAGGCAGCAAGCCATCGCGCCCCAGGCTGAAGCCGATCCGCGCCCCCGCCAGCAGGTTGGCGAAGATCACGCTGGTGATGCCGCACACCGAAGCGAGTGAAACCACCGCCATCGTCCACGGCATGCCGATGCGGATAAAGGCGTTCGCCACCGGCGCATCGTTGTCCAGCGTCGTATACGGCACGATGCCGGTCAGCACCAGGCAGATGGCGAAATACAGCAGCATCGCGATGCCCAGCGACAGCAGCACCGCCCGCGGCAGATCGCGCTGCGGATTGCGCGATTCTTCCGCGGCCGTGGTCAGCATGTCGTAGCCGAACACCGCGAAGAACACCACCGCCGCGCCGGTCACCACGCCATGCATGCCGAACGGCATGAAAGGATGCCAGCGCTCCGGCTTCACATAGGCGGCGCCCGCGATCACGATCAAGGCGGCGCCGGCGATCTTGATGCCGACGATCAGCGTGTTGATGCGCGCGCCCCATTCCATGCGTATGGCGAGCAGGGCGGTGATGATCACCGAGATCACAATCGCCGGCAGATTCACCACGCGCCCAGGGCCAGTGCCCCACGCGCCTTGTGCCCACGTCGGCAATGGCAACCCGAAGTTGTTGAGCAACACCTGCGCATAACCGGACCAGCCCACCGCCACCACCGCGGCGATCAGCGCGTATTCCAGCAGCAGATCCCAGCCGATGATCCATCCGGCGAACTCGCCCAGCACCGCATAGCCATAGGTGTAGGCGCTGCCGGAGACCGGAATCAGTCCGGCGAACTCCGCATAGCACAGCGCCGCCGCCGCACTGGCGATGCCCGCGAGCAGGAACGACAGCAGCACCGCCGGTCCCGCCTGCGTCGCCGCCACCGTTCCGGTAAGCACGAAGATGCCCACGCCGATGATGCCGCCCAGGCCGATCGCGGTGAGCTGCCACAGCCCCAGCACGCGGCGCAGGCCGGTACCCTTGTCGGCCTCGCGCTGGAGGCTTTCCACCGACTTGCGCCGGGTGATGTCGTCGATCAGGCCCATCGGTTCCTCCCCGAAACCTTGCGGTATGGATTACGGCGCTTGCGTCTGCGCGTACGGCGACTTGCCGCCTTCGGCGATAAAGCGGTCCACGCGCTGCTGCAGTACCGGCAACGGCACCGAGCCGAGCGACAGCACGGTGTCGTGAAAGGCGCGCAGGTCGAAGCGTTCGCCCAAGGCCTTCTCGGCCTTGGCGCGCGCCTCGACGATCGCCATCTCGCCCAGGTAGTACGACAGCGCCTGGCCGGGCCAGGCGATGTAGCGGTCCACCTCGGTTTCGATCTCGTGCTCGCTCAGCGCCGTGTTGCCGCGCATGAAGGCCTGCGCCTGTTCGCGCGTCCAGCCCAGGTGATGGATGCCGGTGTCCACCACCAGTCGGCAGGCGCGCCACATCTGGTAGCTGAGATAACCGAAGTGGTCGTAAGGCGTGTCGTACATGTCCATCTCCACGCCCAGCCGCTCGGAGTACAGCGCCCAGCCTTCGCCGTAGGCGGAGATGTAGCTATAGCGGCGGAAGTCCGGCATCCCTTCGTGTTCGGCCGCCAGTGGCATCTGCAAGGCATGGCCGGGCGCGGATTCGTGCAAGGTCAGCGCGGTCAGCGAATACAGCGGACGCGAGGGCAGGTCGTAGGTGTTGACCAGATAGATGCCCGGGCCGCCGCGGCCGCCGGTATAGAACGGCGCGAGGTCCGGCGGCACTGGCTCGATGGCGAAGCGCTGGCGCGGCAGGCGGCCGATGTACTGGTCCAGCTTGCCGTCGACGCGCTTGGCGATCCATGCGGCGTCCTTGAGCAGTTCGTCCGCGCTCTTCGGATAGAACTTCGGGTCGGTGCGCAGGTAGTGCAGGAATTCGGCGAAGCTGCCCTTGAAGCCGCTGTCGCGGATGGTGTGTTCCATCTCGGCGTGCAGGCGCGCGACTTCCTGCTGGCCGATTGCGTGGATCTGTTCGGGGCTGAGGTCGAGCGTGGTGAATTCGCGGATCTGCGATTGATAGAACGCCTTGCCGTTGGGCATGGCCTCGGCCGCGAGCGTGGTGCGCGCCTGCTTCATATAGGTATTGCGCATGAAGTCCAGCAGCTTGGCGTAGGCCGGAATCACCTGTTCGCGAATGGCCGTCCGTGCCTGCGTGCGGAGCTGTTCCTGCGTCGCGGCGGGAATCGTGTCCGGCATCTTGCGGAACGGCGTGTAGAACAGGTTGTCGTCGCCCTTGGCATCGGCCACGTCGGCGATCGACTGGTCGCGCCCGGCCAGGGTCACGCGGGGCACGCTGAAGCCGCGCGCCAGGCCGGCGCGCATATTGGCGATCTGCTCGTCGAAGTAGCGCGGGACATCGCTCAGCTGGCCCAGGTAGCGGCGATAGTCGTCCGCCGTGCGCATGGTCTTGCGCGCGGTAAAGCCCAGGTTGGTCCAGAACGCGGTGTCGCTGTTGAACGGCATTTCCCAGGTGCGGAAACGCTGATCGGCCAGCAAGGTCTCGATCTGGTTGCGGTAGACCACGTAGTTCACCGGGTCGTCGCCGCGCAGATCCTTCGGAGAGATCGCATCGAGCCGCTTCAGCACATCCGCCCAGTAGCGTTCGCGCTGCGCCTGTGTGGCCGGATCGACCTTGGGCAGATGATCGGCGGCCTTGCCCTCGCCATCCTCGTCGTCGCCGCCGGCGAACTGCGCCTGGCGCCACTGCCACTCCTGCGTGTAGATCGCGCGGAAGCGCGTATCCGGCTTGTCCGCGGCGTTTGCGAAGAAAGGAGCGATGGCGAAGCAGATGGCGCAGGCAAAGGTGGCGATCGGTCGTTTCATCGGCTCCTCTCGGGGGCGTCAGGCGAAGGGTTGGTCGATGGCGGGCGATGGTGGGGTAAACCAGGCGGCGCCGTCTTCGGTGACGTAGAAGTGGTCTTCCAGGCGTATGCCGAAACGCTCGGGAACCACGATCATCGGCTCGTCGCTGCAGCACATGCCGGGCCGCAGCGTGGTGCGCGAGCCGCGCACGAGGTAGGGCATTTCGTGGATCGCCATGCCGCAGCCGTGGCCGGTGCGATGCGGCACGCCGGGCAGGCGGTAATCGGGGCCGAGGCCGGCCCGTTCCACCACGGCGCGGGCTGCGTCGTCGACGGATTCGCAAGAGACGCCAGGCCGCGCCGCTTCGAACGCCGCGAGCTGCGCGGCCTGTTCGAGTTCCCAGATGCGCGCCTGCTCGGCGCTCGGCGTACCGAAGATGTAGGTGCGTGTGATGTCGGAGTGATAGCCCTGCACGGTGCAGCCGGTATCGATCAGCACCAGCTGGTCGCGTTCCAGATACTGCTCGCCTGGAATGCCGTGCGGATAGGCGGTGGCATGGCCGAACTGCACGATGCAGAAGCTTGAACCGTTGTCCGCACCCATCGCGCGGTGCGCCTCGTCGATAAAGCGCACCAGGTCGGTGCGCGAGATGCCTTCGCGCATCAGGCCGGCGGCGAGGCGATGCACGTCCAGCGTCATCGCGGTGGCCTGTTTCATCAGCGCCAGTTCGGCGGACGACTTGCACATGCGGCAGCCATCAATGATGGGCGTGGCGTCGGCGATGGGCTTGCCGCCGAGCACGGCGCGCAGGCGTTCGGCCACTACGAAGGGTGCGGCGGGATCGAGCGCGAGGCTGCCGGCGCCGCGTTCGGCGAGCGCATCGGCAACCAGCTGTTGCGGATCCTCGTGTTCCTCCCACAGCCGCACTTCGGCCGGGATGCGCAGCACCGCGGCAAGCGAGCCAGCCTCGAAGCCGGGGCAGACCAGGATGGGATCGCCCTGGGCGGTAAGCAGCATGCCGACCAGCCGCTCGCTGGCGCCCCAGGCCACGCCGGTGAAATAGCGCAGCGACGTGCCGGCGGTGACCAGCAGGGCGTCGAGCCGCTGCGCGCGCAGCAAGGCGCGCGCGTGTTCCAGGCGATGCTGGTATTCGTCCGCGCCGATCGCCGGCGCAGGGGCTTGCCAAGGGCGCAGGCGCGAACGCGCCTGCGCCAGGTCGAGGCCGCCTATCTGAGAGGAACTCATGCGTTCTTGGCGTCCAGATCGTCCACACACCAGCAGCCGTCGATCTGCCGCGCCACGCCGCCGGGGTTGTGGTCGCGCAGTTCGGGCGGGAGCAGATGCTCGGGAAGGTTGTCGTAGCAGTGCAGGGCGGCGAAGCGGCGGATCGCCGCCGGCATGCCCACCGCGGTGAAGCCGGGATGGCCGGTGCTCGGATACGGACCGCCGTGGTTCATCGCCGGGCTGACCGCGACGCCGGTGGGCATGCGGTTGGCGATCAAACGGCCGACACGCGGACGCAGCGCATGGGCGACTTCGTTCCATGCCGCGTCATCCGCGCCGTTGCCGGCCGAGTACAGCGTGCCGGTGAGGTTGCCTTCGAACGCAGCCGCCACCTGGGCCATCTGTCGCACATCGTCGGCGCGCACCAGCAGGCTGACCGGGCCGAAGGCTTCGGTCTGCAGCGCCTTCGGCTCGCGCAGGAACTGTGCGGCGTCGACTTCCAGCAGCGTCGGCGCGTAACGATAGCCGGGCGAGCCGGCCGCGCCGCCAGCCAGCAGTTGCGCACCCGCCGCGCGCAGCGTGGCGACACCTTGCTGCAGATGTTCCAGCACGCCGCGCGAGAACAGCACGCTGGGCGCGGCCGCGGCGAAATGCGCCTTGGCGGCGTCGACAAACGCGTCGCCCGTCTCGCTGCGCGGCACGATCAGCACGCCTGGATTAGTGCAGAACTGGCCGCTGCCCATGGTGCAGGAGGTGAAGAATTCCTGCGCCAACGCGGCGCCGCGCTCCGCCAGCGCCCCCGGCAGCATGAACACCGGATTCACGCTCGAAAGCTCCACATAGGCCGGAATGCCGGCCACATCGGCCGCCGCCTTCAGCGCAAGTCCGCCTGCGCGGCTGCCGGTGAAGCCGATCGCACCCAGCCGCGGATCGCCGGCCAGTTTCGCGCCGATGCTGTGGTCGAAGTGATAGAGCATCTGCACGGAAGCCGCCGGCAGACCGGCCTGGCGCAGCGCCTTGAACGCGGCGCGCGCCAGCCTTTCGCTGGTGGCGGGATGCGAAGGATGCGCCTTGGCGATCACCGGATTGCGTGCGGCGATGGCGGAAGCGAAATCGCTGCCGGCGATGGCGTTGAAGGCGAACGGGAAGTTGTTCGGGCCGAACACCAGCACCGGCTTGCCCAGCGGCGCCAGGTGCGAGCGCAGATTGGCGGCGGTATCGATCACCGGCTGCGTCCACGCATAGCTGCGCACGGCCTTGGCGGCGAGGCGCAGCTGGTTGGTGGTGCGCGGCAGTTCCACGGCGGCAAGGCGCGGGTGCTTTGGCAGCGCGGTTTCGGCGTGAGCGGTTTCCACCAGCGCCTCGGCATCGGCTTCGATCGCTTCGGCATAGGCTTCGAGGAAAGCGGCGATGCGTTCCGGCGGCGTGGCGGCGAGTTCGGCGGCCGCGGCGGTTGCGGCTGCGAGCGCGGCTTCGACGTCGGCCGCGCCGCAGACGGGGAAGGCCGGGCCGATGGCTGCGCCGGTGGCCGGATCCTCGGCGCGGAACTGGCCGGCCGGCGCGTTTGCCACGCGCCAGTCGCCATCGATCAGGACGAGTTGAGTGCTCATCTCACACCTTCGATGCATGGGCGATGGCGTGATCGATCACGCGCAATGCCGCTTCGCGCTGCTCGCCGACCACGGCCAGGCGCGGCGCGCGCACCTGCTCGCTGCCCATGCCGACCTTGGCCTGCACCAGCTTGATCAGCTGCACGAAGGTCGGCACCGTATCCAGGCGCAGCAGCGGCAGGAACCAGGCGTACAGTTCCAGCGCCGCATCGGCGCCGCCGTCGCGGGCCAGCTCGAACAGCTTCACCGATTCCTTCGGATACGCATTGACCAGGCCGGCGATCCAGCCGCGCGCACCCATCGCCACGCCTTCGACGATGGCGTCGTCCATGCCCACCAGCAGTTCCAGCCGGTCGCCCAGCAGCGCGCGCAGGCCGGCGAAGCGGCGCACGTCGCCGGAGGATTCCTTCACCGCCTGTACGTTGGGGAATGCGTGCGCCAGCTCGGCGATCTGCTCCGGCGTGAAATCCGTCTTGTAGGCGACCGGATTGTTGTAAAGCATGCACGGCAGGTCGGTGGCGGTGATCACCGCGCGCAGATGCGCACCCATCTCGCGCCAATCGGTGGAATACACATACGGCGGCAGCACCATCAGGCCGGAGCAGCCGAGCGCCTTCGCTTCCTTCGCCAGCCGCACGGCCTCGTCGGTGGACAGCGCGGCGATGCCCGGAATGACCGGCGCGCGGCCGTTCAGCGCCTGCACCAGGGTGCGGATGATGGCGAGCTTTTCCTCGAAGCTGAGCGTGGCCGCTTCGCCCAGCGAGCCCAGCGGCACGATGCCGGTGCAGCCCGCGTCGATCAGCTGGTTGGCATGTTTGGCGAGGAAGTCATGATCGACCTGGCCATCGGCGGTGAAGGGCGTGGTGATGGCGGGAATCACGCCGCGCCAGATGGATGCATTGCTCATGTCGGTGACCTCGATGCGTCGTCGGAAGGGGAAAGAGCGAGCCCCGCCAAGGTGGCGAGGCGCGCGGGAAACAGGGGCGGGCGGCCAGCGCCGTGCGGAAAGCGGCCGAGCTCGGCCAGCGCGGTGCCGCAGATACGGCCCTGGCAGGCGCCCATGCCGCAGCGCGTGGCCAGCTTGGCGTCGCGCGCGTCGGCGTAGCCGTCGAGCGCGCCCAGCGGGACATCCTCGCAGCGGCAGATCAGGGTCTGCGGCGTCGCCAGCGCGTGCACGCGCGGGCTCAGCGCGAAGTGCTTCGCCAGCAAGGTGCCGAAGCGGCGGGCGCGATCGCGTTCCGGCAGCAGCGCGCGCGCTTCGTGGGCGCTGCCCGCTGCCATATGGCCGGCCATCGCGCCCTCGATGCGCGCCACCGCCAGGCCGCCGATAGCGCAGGCTTCGCCGGCGGCGAAGATGGCGGAGACGCTGGTGCGCAGCAGTTCGTCCACTTGTACGTGCGGATGGGTTTGCGCGTGGTCGAGAGCGCAGCCGAGCATCTGGGCGAGTTCCACGTTCGGCACCAGGCCGTAACCGACGGCGAGGAGATCGCAATCCACGCAAGAGGTGTCCTGGGTGTTTTCGATCTCGACCATCCGCACGGCTTCGTCGCCGTGCGCGTGGCGCACGATCGAGCCGAAGCGGTAGGGCACGCCGGCCAGTTTCGCGCGCAGCAGCAGCGCCTGCGCGGCGCGCGCGGGCCAATGCACGAGTTGCCGCGCGAACGCATGCACGCAGTCGGCGGAAGCCTGTTCGTGGATGCCGACGATCTTTGCGCCATGCGCGCGCAGCGTCGCCGCGCAAGCGAGCAGCAGCGGACCGCTGCCGGCGACGACCACGCGCTTGCCGGCGACCGGCCAGCCTTGCTTGGCCAAGGCCTGCAGCCCGCCGGCGCCGCTGACGCCGGGCAGGGTCCAGCCGGGGAACGGCAGCAGCAGTTCGCGTGCGCCGGTGGCGAGTACCAGGGCGCCATAGGTGAGCAAGGCAGCGCCTTGCGGTGTTTCCACGCGCAGGGCGCCGTCTTCGTTGGCCACCACGCTGTGTTGCGTCAACACGGTCACGCCGCGCAGCGCGGCGATGGCCTCGCGCGCCTCGGCCGGTGCCGGCTTGCGCACGTCGTGGCGCCATACCTGGCCGCCAGCGCGCGGCTGCGCGTCGAGCAAGCCGACACGTGCGCCGTGCGCAGCCGCCGCGCCTGCCGCGGCAAGGCCGGCAGGACCGGCGCCGACCACCAGCACGTCGTAGCGCTCAGTCATGGCTGTCCACCTGCATGCCGTCGCGTGCCGGGGTCATGCACGCGCGCTGGTGCGCGACGCCATCGATGCGCACGCGGCATTCGAAGCACACGCCCATGCCGCACAGCGGCGCACGCGCTTCGCCGCTGACCGAGGTGCGGAAATGCAGGGTCCAGTGCGCGACCGCTGCGGCAACGCTGGCGCCGGCCGGCACCTCGACCGGCTGGCCGTTGACCTGCAGGCGCACGGTGGCGCTCATGCGGCCATTCTTGCGGGCGAATAAGGCGTGGGGTCGAGCGCCGGCTGGCGATGCTGGATCAGATCCAGCAACAGGCGCGCGCTGCCGAGCGCCGTGGTGACGCCCAGCCCTTCGTGGCCGGCGGCGACCCATTGGTCCGTGGCGCCGGGCACGGCACCGAGGTATGGACGTCCATCCGGTGTGGTGGGGCGGAAGCCCGTCCATGCGCGCAACGCCTGCAGATCGCGCAGCGCGGGGACGAAGGAAAAGCAACGTTCGAGCATCCTGCGCAGCATCGCTGGCGATACCGCCGCATCGGTCGCGCTGAACTCGCGCGATGAGCCGAGCAGGATCTGTCCGGTCGGGCGCGGCTGCACGTTGAAGGCGACGCTGCTGTCCGCGTCGCCGTGCGCGCTGTCGGCGTAGCCCAGTTCCAACAGCTGGTGGCGCACCACGCCGGGGTAGCGGTCGGTGATTACCAGATGGCCCTTGCGCGCGCGCATCGGCAACTGCGGCAGCAGGCTTGGCAAAGCACAGCCGGTGGCGACGAGCACGGGACCGCTCAGCGAGGAGCCGTCATCCAGCTGCGCGCCGCCGCGGCGCAGCGCCTGCACGCGGCGTCCCGCATAAAGCACGGCGCCGCGCGATTGCGCGCGCAGGACGAGATGGCGCGCCACGCGCGGCGGATACACCACCGCCTCGCGCGGTACCAGCATGCCGCCGCCCATGCCGGGGGCGAGTTCGGGTTCGAGTTCGTAGAGCTGCTGTGCATCCAGCAGGTGCGCTTCCACACCCGCCGCATCGAGGCGAGCGGCGCGTGCCGCCGCGGAAGCCATTTCCTGCTCGCCGCGCGCCACCCACAAGGTGCCGCAACGGCTGAATTCGGCTTCCTTGAGGTCGGCGAAGGCTTCCCACTGCCGCAGCGAATAGCGCGCCAGGGCCAGTTCGGCTGGATCGTCGTCCATCGCCACCAGATGGCCCATCGCCGCCGCGGTAGCGCCACCGCCGATCGGGCCGGGCTCGACGATCGCCACGCGCAGGCCATCGGCGCTGGCTGCATCCGCGCAGGCCGCGCCGATGATGCCCGCGCCGATCACGATCAGGTCGTAGGCGGCGACGCTCATTCCGCGCCGCTGCCCCAGGTAAAGGCGTCGGCTTCGTCGAACAGCAAGGTGGAGCGCGCCACCACGAAGGCGCTGCCGGTGATGCGTGGCTTCACGCCGCGCGTGCCGGGCGTGTAGGTGGCTTCGAACTCGCTGCCGCGGCCGAGAATGCTTTCCTGATGCCACACTTCGCCGGGCGCGAGCTTGCCGTCCGCGGCGAGGCAGGCCAGCTTGGCGCTGGTGCCGGTGCCGCAGGGCGAACGGTCGTAGGCCAGGCCGGGGCACAGCACGAAGTTGCGGCCGGCTTTGCCGTCGAGGTCGGCGTTGATTTCGATATGGTCGATCTCGCCGCCTTCCGCGCCGGTGATGCCTTGCGCTTCGAGCACGTGGCGAATGGCTTCCGTGTACGCGGTGAGCTCGCGCTGGTGGTGGATCTCCAGCGGCAACGGCGTGTCCTTGGTGATAAAGAACCAGTTGCCGCCCCAGGCGATATCGCCGGTGACGTCGCCGTAGCCCGGCACGCTGACCTTGATGTCCTTGGCGTGGCGGTAGCTTTCCACGTTGTCGATCGACACGCGGCCGTCGGCATGCAGCTCCGCCCCCACCGTGCCCACCGGCGTCTCGATCCGGTGCAGGCCGGGGCCGATGCGGCCCAGATGCTGCAGGGTGCGCACCACGCCGATGGTGCCGTGGCCGCACATGCCCAGATAGCTGACGTTGTTGAAGAAGATCACGCCGGCGCAGGCATCGGCGCTTTGCGGCGGCAGCAGCAGGGCGCCGACCACGGTGGCCGAGCCGCGCGGCTCGCAGGCGATGCCGGCGCGCCAGCGGTCGAAGTCGCGGCGGAAGCGCTCGCGCTGTTCCATCAGCGTGCCGGCGCCCAGGTCGGGGAAGCCGGCGATGACGGTGCGGGTGGGTTCGCCGCCGGTGTGCGAGTCGATCACGTCGATGGTATGCATGCCGGACATGCTCGCCGCCGCGGCGGTGCAGCGTCTAGCAAGGCTTACTATCGCTGCGTGCGGAAGTCGGCATAATGCATCAGGCCGATTTTATGCCATGCTGCGATAGCACAAGGCTTTACGACAAGGCGGTGGCTGCGATGGACATGAAGATTTCGGCCGACGAGCTGGAGGCGCTGTTCGACGCCTTGCCCGACGTGGTGTTCTTCGTGAAGGACAGCCAGGGCCGCTACACCCACGCCAATCTCACGCTGGTGCGCCGGCTGGGACTGAAGCGGCGCGCGGACGTGATCGGCCGCAGCGTGGTCGAACTGTTCCCCGCCACGCTGGGCGGCTCCTACGCCTCGCAGGATCGGCGCGTGCTGGACGGCGAAGTGATCGAGAACCAGCTCGAAGTGCACATGTTCTCCAACCGCGTGCCGGGCTGGTGCCTCACCTGCAAGCGTCCCTTGTTCAAGCGCGGTGAAGTGCAGGGCATCGTCGGCATCTCGCGCGACCTGGGCAAGCCGGATGGCCGCCATCCCACCTATGTGCGGCTGGGCCGCGTGCTGGCCTATCTGCAGGAGCATTTCGCCGAAGGCGTGCGCGTGGCGAAACTGGCGGAGCTGGCGGACGTGTCGGTGGCGCAGCTGGAGCGGCATTTCCGCCGCGTATTCCAGCTCACCCCGCAGCAGGTGCAGACGAAGCTGCGCATCGAAGCGGCGATGCGCCTGCTGCGCGGCGATGAAAGTGTCGCGGCGATCGGCCTCGCCTGCGGCTTCGCGGATCAGAGCGCGTTCGCGCGGCAGTTCAAGGCGACGGTGGGCATGACGCCGCGCGATTACCGCGCGATGGCCGCCGGCGCCCCGCGTGCGGCGCCGGCGGCGTAGACCGGGCTGGCTTCAGCCGTTCACCCACACGCCGACGTTGAGATGCCAACCGTCGTTGCGATGTTCGTAATGCGGATGGACGTAGTGGTAACCGGGACGCTCCACTTCCCAATGCCCCGGCATCGCCACGTATTCGCGGCCGCTCCAGCGCCAATAGCCGCGCGCCCACACGTAGCCCGGCCGGCGCACGGGCTCGACTTCCACGATCCGCTCCGGCGGCGGCTGGGGCGCGATCACTTCGACGACTTCACGGCGCACCACCGGACGCTCCACCACCACGGGCCGGTCGTGCACCACGCGTTCCTCCACACAGCCACTGGCGAGCAAGGTCACCGCGGCGAGCGCCACGAGCCGGATCTGCATAGTCATACCCCTTCTTGGTGAGAACTTAAGAAAAACGCGGCTGCCATAAGGCAGCCGCGTCGAAGTCAGTCAGGGCTCAATGGCCCCAGTAGCCGTCGTGGAAGCGCCAGCCGCCGCGGTACGGCTCCCAGCGCGGGGCGCGATAGACGTAGCCATGACGCGCCGGCATCCAGCGGCCGACCACCCAGACGTGGCGGCGCGCATACGGGTCCCAGCGCCAGTAGCCCGGTGCCCAGGCATAGCCGACGCGCGGCGGCGGCACTACTTCGTAGCGCGGCGCGGGCGGCGCGACATTGATGCCCACGGAGATCTGTGTGCGGGCAGCGGCGTCGGGCGCATAGGCAGAAGCGCCCAGGCCCAGGCCCAGCGCGGTCAGCACGGCGAAGGTTCTTGCCAGCGTTCTCATGCGGTCTCTCCTCGGCCACGCAGCGTGTGGCTCGCACGGAAAAACGGCAGGGGCCGGCAGTTGTTGACCGCGGCGGGCCGGCTCGTTCAGAAATCGGTGGGGTGACCGGTGGGATGAAATGCGCGCGGTCGCGAACGGACGCGACCGCGCGGGGTTCTCACATCGCGCAGTTGGGCTTGTGCCCGCCGGCGCGTGCCTGCTCGAACACCGGCATCAGCTGGGCGGCCTGCTTGGTCAGGGACTGCTGGCGGTTGTACGAGGCGGGGTGGGTGGACAGGAAGGCCGGTTGCTTGGAGGCGCCGGGGGTCTGTTCCGCCATCCGCTGCCACAGCGTGGCGGCCGCGCGCGGATCGAAACCGGCCTGCGCCATATAGCGCTGGCCCAGAGTGTCCGCCTCGCTTTCCTGCATGCGCGAGAACGGCAGCAGGATGCCCACCTCCGCGCCCGCACCGAGTGCGGCGGCGGCGTAACCGGCGTTGGTGCCGCGGGTGGCCGCATACGCGGTGCCGGCAACGATCGCCACTTGCGCGGCGATGTTGTCGGACATGCGCTCGGCGCCATGGCGCGATACCACATGCGACAGCTCATGGCCGAGCACCACGGCGAGCAGGTCCTGGTTATTGGCCACCTTGAACATGCCGCGGTTCACGCCGATGCGCCCGCCGGGCAGGGCGAAGGCATTGGGCGTGTCGTCGTCGATGATCTGCACTTCCCACTGCTGCGTATTCCACGGCGGCGGCAGCGCTGCCACCAGCGAGTTGGCCACGCAGGTGGCGTAGGCGCGTTCCTTTGGCGCATCGACGAACTTGCCCTTGCTGCGCATATCGTTGAATGCGGCCAGGCCCATCTTCGACATTTCCCCGTCGGAGACCATCATCAGCTGCTTGCGCCCGGTGGGCGAGGTGGTGCAGCCACAGAGCAGGGCGCCTAGGGCCAGTACGAGCGGCAGGCGGAATTTCATGCGTTTTACCTCCCTGGAAAACTGTGCCGAAGCATAACCTTGCGGTCCTCGATGCAATGTGTGCCAGGTCGGCACTTGAAAAGAACGAACGGTCGTTCTATTTTCCGCCCCATGAGCACGACCACCGCCCCAGGCAAGCGCGCCACCACCCGCGAGATGATCCTCGACCGCGCCTACGCCATGGCCTGCAACGACGGCCTGGAAGGGCTGTCGATCGGCACGCTGGCGCAGGCCGCGGATATGTCCAAGAGCGGCGTATTCGCCCATTTCGGCTCGCGCGAAGACCTGCAGCTGGCCGTCCTGGAACTGGGTGGCCAGCGCTTCATGGACAACGTGCTGCTGCCCGCCCTGAAAACGCCGCGCGGCCTGCCGCGCCTGCGCGCCATCGTCGAGCACTGGTGCGAGTGGGCGCAGCGCTACGAGCGTGGCTGCGTGCTGCTGTCCGCCGTCGGCGAATACGACGGCCGCGACGGCGCCTTGCATGACGCCGTGGTGCGCCAGCAGGCCGGCTGGCGCAGCCAATTGGAGAAGGCGATCGGGCAGGCCGTGGACGAAGCCCATCTCGGCCGCGCCACCGACGTCACCCAGCTCGCCTTCGAGATCTACGCCTTCATGCTCGTGCTGCATCACGACGCCGGCCTGTTCGGCTACGAAGAAGCACGCCGCCGCGCGCTGGCGGCCGTCGACCGCCTGTTCGCCAGCTACCGCACCTGACTTCCGGGAGCACCGCCATGCCACGCCCGCAACGCGCCCATCGCCCGCACGGCCGTCCGACGGCCAGCCTGCTGCTGAAACTCGGCGCCGTGCGCGCCAGCTTTGCCGTCGGCGGGCGGATCGCGCCGCGCCGCACGGTCGACCGCGCCGCGCGCCTGTTCGCCACGCCGTTCGCCAGCAGCCGCAGCCGCGCGCTGGCGGCGCAGCCGGACGAGGCGATGAAGCAGAACGGCCTGAAGGTTGGCGACGAGACAATCGCCACCTATGTGTGGGGCGACCCGGCCACGCAGCCGTATGCGCTGCTGGTGCACGGCTGGTCGAGCTTCGGCCTGCGTTATCTGCCATGGGTGCAGCGCCTGCGCGAAGCCGGCCTGGCGGTGGTGGCATTCGATCAGCCGGGCCATGGCCGCAGCACGGGACGGTTGTGCACGCTGCCGGATTTCATCGCCACCATCCAGGCGGTTGGCCAGCATTACGGCCAGGCGGCATTGGCGATCGGCCATTCGCTCGGCGGCGCGGCGCTGGCCCTGGCGCAGAGCGAAACCTGGCTGGCGCGGCAACTCGTGCTGATTGCGCCGGCAGCCGATATGGAAGCGGCGACCGGCCGCTTCTTCCGCTTCGTGAAACTCGGCGAGCATCTGCGCGAGGCGTTCTACGGCTGGCTGGAACGCCGCACCGGCGTGACCGTGCACGATCTGCAGGTGCACAAGCACCTGCCCGCACTCGGGCAGTCCGGACTGGTGGTGCACGATCTGGACGACCGCGACGTGCCCTGGGAAGAGGGCGAGCGCTACGCCCGCTACTGGCCGGGTTCGCGCCTGCTCACCACGCAGGGCCTGGGGCATCACCAGGTGCTCGATGCGCCGGAAGTGATCGAGGCGACCTTCGCCTTCCTGCGCGGCGAAACGGTGGGCGATCGCGTGGTGGCGACGCCTAACCTGCCTTACGGCGTCGCCTGAGCGGCCATCGACGCGCCGCCCGCCGGCGGCAGCACGCGTCCGGTGTGGTAGCTGCGGTAGCGGCAGACATCGAAGCCACGCTGCACCAGTGAGCGTCCATCCGCGAAGGTCGCGCGCAGGTCGCGGCGGCAACCGTCGCTGCCATCCAGTCCTATCGTCACTGCGTTGCCGCCACCCTGCAGTGGGCGATCGCCGATAACGACATCGCGAAACGCATCGCTGCCCGCCGGCGCGACCGCCAGGGTCACCAGGCTCGACGGCGCGTCGTTGTAGACCTCCAGGTAACGCGTCTGCGCTCCCGCCACATCGGGCAGCACAACGCAGGCGCACGACAGCACGATGCGATGAATCATGGCTTCCTCTCCGCTGGATGCGCCGCGGGGGAGCGGCGCTGCTGCGGATTGGGATGCGAAACGGCCTGCGAACGTTTCTGCCGCGGGACGGATCGTAGCCAGCGCGGGACGAATGGCAGTCGTGACCTCCGAGTCTGTTCGTGCGCAGCCCGGCCTGTGTAGGATGCGGACGCCTCGAGGATGGAGAGGAGTGCAATGCGATTCTGGCGTTACCTGGCCGCGTGGACCGTCCCGGCCGTGCTGTTCGCGATCCAGGGCTACAGTATGGATGCGATGCGCGGGCATACCTGGAACGCCGGCGACTACATCCGCTGGGCGATGGTGCAGTGGTACACGCTGGCCGTGCTCGCGCTGGGCGTGTTCGCCCTGGCGCGGCGTTTCACCGTCGACTCCACTGCCCAATGGCGCTACGCGCCGGTGTATGTCGCCGGCAGCCTGGTGTTCTCCGCCTGCGCCGTGCTGATCGGCGCCATGCTCGGCAATCTGCTCGAACCCGGCCACCCGCCGTTCGACGACCAGCTGCAGCAGTTCATCGACAAATACGTCTTTATCGATTTCTTTATCTACTGGGTGCTGGTGGTGGGCTGGCACGCCATGCGCTTCTTCCGCGAGAAGGACCGCCGCGCCGACCAGCTGCAGGCGCTGCTGGCGCAGTCGCGCCTGCAGGTGCTGAAGATGCAGCTGCAGCCGCATTTCCTGTTCAACACGCTGCATGCGATCACCACGCTGATCCGCGAAGAACCTGAGGTGGCGGAGGACATGCTGCTGCGCCTGAGCGAACTGCTGCGCGCCTATCTGGACGAGGACCGCCAGGAGATCGCGCTCGCCCGCGAACTGGAACTGCTCGATCTCTACCTCGGCATCCAGCGCGTGCGCTTCAAGGACCGCCTCGATACGCGTGTCGATGCCTCCGTCTCCGCGCTGGGCGGCGCCGTGCCCGGCCTGATCCTGCAGCCGCTGGTGGAGAACGCCATCCATCACGGCATCGGCCGGCACGCCGGCAGCGATACGGTGGAAGTGTTCGCGCATCGCGATACCGACAGCCTTTATCTGGAAGTGCGCAACCGCAACAGCGTGCTGGAAGTGACGCCGGAGGCGGCGTTCACGCGCGGCATCGGGCTGTCCAATACCCGCCTGCGCCTGCAGGAACTGTATGGTCCCGCCGCCACCGTCTATATCGATGCGCTGTCGCCGCAGGGCGTGACCTGCCGCCTGCGCCTGCCGTTCCACGCGTTGGGTGCGGTAGCCGCATGAGCATCCGCGCGCTGATCGTGGATGACGAGCCGATCGCACGGCACAGCATCGCGCGCCTGCTGCGCAAGGAGGCGGAGATCGTGATCGCCGGCGAATTCGGCGACGGCGCCAGCGCGCTGGAGGCGATCCGCCGGCTGCGGCCGGATCTGGTATTCCTGGATATCCAGATGCCCGAGATGACCGGCATCGATGTCGCCGCCACGCTGGGCGAAGAAGAGTTGCCGGCGACGGTATTTGTCACCGCCTATGAGCAATACGCGGTGCGCGCGTTCGAGGCCAATGCGGTCGACTACCTGGTCAAGCCCTTCAGCCGCGAACGCTTCGACGCTGCGTTGCGCCGCGTGCGCAAGCGCCTGGCGGGCGAGAATGGCGATGCGGCGCCTGCGCGGGTGTGGCAGGCATTGGCGGAGCTGCGGCGCGAACAGAGCTATGCACGGCGTTTGCCGATCCCGATGGACGGCAGCGTGATCCTGCTGGACGTGGCGCGGATCGACTGGATCGAAGCGAACCGCAACTGCGTGCGGCTGCACGTGGGCAAGGACACCTACGAGTTGCGCGAGACCATGGCCGCGCTGGAAGAACGCCTGGATCCGCGTCAGTTCGCGCGCGTGCATCGCTCGGCGATCGTCAATATCGACCGCATCCAGGCGATCCATCCGTGGTTCAAGGGTTACCACATGGTGGTGCTGAGCACGGGGCAGGAGTTGCGCATGAGCCGCTATCAGCACGATGCGTTCCGCGATCTCGTGCGTCTGCAAGGGCGGACGCCGTAGCGGCATCCGCCCCGAGGATCAGGAGCGATCCAGCGGCGTGGTCAGCTGCAGGCCGCTGCCGACCAGATAGAGGCTGCCGTCGGGCAGCGCATCGGCGCCCATGCCTTCGTCCTTATGCGTGCGGCGGTATTCGTCCATCCACGGGATGGGTTCTTTCGGGCCCGGAATATAGGCCTGCCAGGCACCGGACTCGGGGCGTTCCGCATCGCCGTGGCGGCGCAGGTTATAGGCGATGGGCACGCGCACGATCCAGGCATCCTGGTTCTTGCCCGCGGCGTCGGCCGGCACGGTGAAGGTCCAATGGCGTGCGGCTTCGATGCTGGAGGCGGCCAGCAGCTGGCGCCAGCGCCGCATGCCGTTCTCGGTGTCCGCCACGTTGAGGTTGACCTGCTCGGCGGCGACATCGCCGACGGTGCCGTCGCGCTGCACGCGCACCAGCAGGAACACCGTGCCGCTGACGCGCGCCTGGACCGCATCCGGCGGGTAGCGGGGCGGCGTGCGGTCGCGATAGCCCAGGCCCTTGTCCGCATGGCCATTGCTGAAGGTGGCGCCGACGATATGCACATTGAAGCTGTCGCCGTCGCCCGTGGGCGTCGCCACGACGCGCAGGTGCATCGGGGCTTCCGCCGCCACCGCGGCGCCATCGACCAGCACCGGCTGGAAACGCCAGGTGGCGGAGTTGCGTTTGACCAGATCGACCACCGGCTCCGGCAGCTTGTCCTGCTGGTCGATCGTGCAGGAACGCACGCTGCCATCCGGCGCCAGCACGATATGCCCGTTCACTACCATGCTGGCTTCGGCCCGCTTGCGCACCGCGCTGGCGGTCTGCGCCATGGCGGCGCCGCACAGCGCCAGGCCAAGCAGCAGCATCCCTAACCGTTTCATCGACTTCCCCTGTCCCGTGATCAGGGCGCGAGTATGTCGTGCCCGAATGGCAGCTCGCCAGTGGGGGCATGTCGATTTCGGGCGCGCTGTTTCGTCGCCTAGGCAAGTCGGCGATCCTGCCGGCGGACAAACCACACATCACAAGGAATCCCGACCATGCACGCCATCGCCCACCGTCCCCTGCGCACCCTGATCGCCACGGCCGTCCTGGCCCTGGCCGGCACCGCGGCGCACGCCGCCTCCGCCACCTACACCATCGACCCCCTGCATACCTACCCCAGCTTCGAGGCCGACCATATGGGCGGCCTGTCGGTATGGCGCGGCAAGTTCAACCGCACCAGCGGCAAGGTCACCCTGGACAAGGCCGCCGGCACCGGCTCGGTCGACATCACGGTGGATATGAACAGCGTCAACTTCGGCCTGGACAAGCTGGACGAAGAGGCCCGCGGTGCGCAGCTGTTCGAGACCGCCAAGTACCCCACGGCCACCTACAAGGGCAAGCTCGCCGGCTTCGTCGACGGCAAGCCGACCAAGGTGGTGGGCGAGCTGACCCTGCACGGCGTGACGCATCCGCTGGAGCTGACCGTCAACTCCTTCAAGTGCATGCCGCATCCGCTGTTCAAGCGCGAAATGTGCGGCGCCGACGCCAGCGCGAGTTTCCAGCGCGATGCGTTCGGCATGGACGGGGGCAAGAACTATGGTTTCAAGATGGACGTGGGGCTGCGCATCCAGGTCGAGGCATTGATCGATGAAGCGGACGCCAAGAAAGCCGCTGCGCCCTGATTCACAGGCAGCTCTTCAGCCGGCGCACCGCCTCGTCGAGCGCGCGTGCGTCGGCGCCGCCGTAGCCCATGATCAGGCCGCCGCGCGCGGGCGGCTTCGCGTAGCACGGCGACAACGGCCGCGCCGAGACGCCCACCTGCGCGGCACGTTGCGACAGCGCGATGTCATCCACGCCGGGCGGCAGCAAGGCCACCAGCTGCATGCCGGCTTCGGCGCCGATCACTTCGAGCTGCTGCGGCAGATGCCTGCGGATCGATGCCACCAGGGCTGCGCGGCGTTCGGCATACAGCACGCGCATGCGGCGGATATGCCGGGCGAAATGGCCTTCGCGGATAAAGTCGTTCATCGCCAGCTGCGGCAGCGTGGCGGTGCAGGTGTCCAGCGCGTCGCGGCAGGCGGCGAAGGCGCTGACCAGATCCTTCGGCACCACCAGATAGCCCAGGCGCAGGGCGGGGAACATCACCTTGCTGAAGGTGCCGACATAGATCACCCGCTCTTCCGTATCCAGACCCTGCAGCGACGCGACGGGACGTCCGCCGAAGCGGTATTCGCTGTCGTAGTCGTCCTCGACGATCCAGGCGCCGGCGCGCGCCGCCCAGCGCAGCAGCTGCATGCGCCGTGCGGCGCTCTGCGTCATGCCCAGCGGAAACTGGTGCGACGGCGAGATATAGGCCAGCCGCGCATCCGGCGCGCGGCGGATGCCTTCGGCCACGTCCAGTCCTTCCTGATCCACCGGCACCGGCACGATCCGCGCGCCGATGGTGCCGAAGGCCTGGCGCGCGCCCGGATAGCCGGGGTCTTCCATCCACGCGCGGTCGCCGGGATCGAGCAGGGCGTGCGCGCAGATCTGCACGCCCTGCTGCGAGCCGGTGGTGATCAGCACCTGCGCCGCGTCGACGCGCACCGCGCGCACGGCGCCGAGATAGTCGGCGATCGCCTCGCGCAGCGGCGCATGACCGCGCGGATCGCCGTAGACCAGCGACTCGGTGTTCGGCGTGCGCGCGTGGCGGTTGAGCAGCTTCGCCCACAGCTCGGTGGGGAAATGCTCCAGCGCGGGCAGGCCGACGCGGAACGCGCCCTGGCTGTCCAGCCAGGTCTGTTCCGGCGCGCGCATGGTGGCCACGCGTTGAGCTATGCGGCGCGAGCTGCCGGGGGTGAGCGGCACGGCGGCCATCCTGGGGCGGGCAGGTTTCAGCCCGGCGCTGGGGATCGAGTGCGCCACGCAGGTGCCGGCGCCGACGAAACTCTGCAGATAGCCTTCCGCCAGCAGCTGCTCGTAAGCGCTGAGCACCGGCAACCTCGACACCTGCAGTTCGGTGGCCAGGCTGCGCGTCGACGGCACGCGCTGGCCCGGACGCAACTGTCCGTTGGCGATGGCGTGGCGGAACCATTCCGACACTTGCTGGTAGATCGGCACGCCGCTGCCGGCTTCCAGCGCGATCGGCGGCAGGAACGAAGTGGACGCTTTCGGCATGGCGGCGAGCCTCAAGTGGTCATGCTGGATGATAGCCAAGTGGCTATTCGCCCATGCCACTGCCATTCGTAGTGTTGCGCGGCGGCGTGCGGCCGGGCATGAGAGCGGAGACGGACTTGAGCGTGGGGGTAGCGATGAAGGGCAGGGCAAGGCATTGGCTGCTGGGCGTGCTGGCGTGCGGGTTGGCGTCGGCGGCGGTGGCGCAGGATGCGGGTGCGCCGATCCGGCAGTCGCGTGACGACGCCTGGTGGACCGGCCCCATGCTGGCGAACGGCGCCGAGACCCTGCCGCAGGGCCATATGTTGATCGAGCCCTATATCTATGACGTGATGACGCCGGGCGTGGATGCGTTCGGTTCGCGCGCCTACGTGCTGTACGGCTTGACCGACCGCATCACGGTCGGCGCCATTCCGATCATCGGCTACAACCGCGTCAGCAACGGGCCGAACAGCTCGGGCATCGGCCTGGGCGACCAGATTCTGCAGTTCCAGTACCGGCTGATCCGCTTCCACGAAGGCAGCTGGGTGCCGACCGTCTCGCTGATGGTGCAGGAAGCCGTGCCCACCGGACGCTACGACCGCCTCGGGCGCCGGCCCGCCAACGGCATGGGCGGCGGCGCTTACGCCACCACGGTGGGCGTCAACATGCAGAGTTATTTCTGGATGCCGAATGGCCGCATCCTGCGCGCGCGCCTCAATGCCACCACCACGTTTGCCGGACGCGCCGATGTCGAAGGCGTCAGCACCTACGGCACCGGGCGGGATTTCCGCGGGCATGCGCGCGCGGGCGACAACTTCTATGTGGGCGCCGCGCTGGAGTACAGCCTGACCACGCGCTGGGTGCTGGCGCTGGACCTGACCTACAGCCACAACGGCAATACCTGGGTGAGGGGTTTCGACGTAGTGCCCGGGATGGAGCCGGTGCGGGTGAGCAACCGCTTCGGCCGCAGCGATGCGGTCGGTTATGCGCCGGCGATCGAATACAACTGGACGCCGAATATCGGCGTGCTGTTCGGCGTGAGGGTGATTGCGGGCGGGAACAACACCAAGCGCTCGGTGACGCCGGCGATCGCACTTAATTACGTCCACTGACAACCGGCCCCCTCAACCTCTGGGAAGAGGGGTGTGGTGAGATGCGAACCATTCTCATCCCTGTGCTAAGGTCGCGCCCCTGATTCCAGGCCGCCGCGACCCATGCCCCTTCCGCCCCAGCCACCCGTGCGCCACCCCTGGCGCCCCCGCGACCTGCTGCGCAGGTTGCATCTGTGGCTGGGCCTGAGCTTCGGCGTCGCTTTCGCGGTACTCGCGCTGTCCGGCACCGTGCTGGCGTTCCAGAACGACCTGCTGCGCTGGCGCCACCCGGAGTTGTTTACGCATGCGTTGCCCACGCCGGCACAGCGCGCCGCGATCCTCGAAAGCATCCACGGCACGCACTGGCCTTCGCCCTTGCGCAGCATCGACACACCCACTGCGGAGTTGCCGATGTGGCAACTCTCCCTGGCTGGCGAAAAACGCGTTTACCTCGATCCAATCGATGGACATCAGCTGCTGACGCGTTCAAAAGACGACGACTTCGTCTTGTGGCTGCGCGACCTGCACACCCATCTGCTCAGCGGCAAGAATGGCGAAACCGCGCTCGGCGTACTCGGCCTGGCCGAACTGAGCCTGATCCTGATCGGCCTGACGCTGTGGTGGCCGCGCCGCGGCCATTGGCGCCACGCCGTGCGCATGTACGCGCAACCGCCGACACGCCGCTGGCGCAGCTGGCACCAGGGCATCGGCGCAATGCTGTTTCCCCTGCTGCTGCTGAGCACGTTTACCGGCATCACGCTGATCTACAAGGACACCACCCGCAGCGCGCTTTCTGCGCTGTATGGCGACAAGCAATCCAAGCCGCCGAAAACGCCACCCGTCGCGCCGCGTGACACACCGCTTCAATGGTCCGCCGCGCTCGCCGCCGCGCAGGCCGCGCTGCCCGATGCGGAGCTGCGCCGCATCACCTTGCCGAACGAAAAGAACGCCGCGCTCACCATCCGCGCGCGCGGTCCGCAGGAATGGAATGCGGTCGGCCGCAGCGTCGTCGTGGTCGATCCGTACAGCGCGAACGTGCTGTCGGTGTACGACGCACAGGCGCAGGGCGGCGGTGCGCGGCTGGTCGACAAGATCTATCCCGTGCATTCCGGCCAGGTCGGCGGCGTGCCATGGCAACTGGTGATTGGCGTGGTCGGTGTGCTGCCGGCGTTCTTCCTCGTCACCGGCTTTCTGTTCTGGCGCACGCGCACGCGGCATCTCAAGCACGCCCAACGCAATCTCGGCAAGGCCTGATCGATACGCCCAGGTACGCGCATCGCAGCGAGCGCTTAACAGCGAACCCCACTAGAATTGCGCGTCTACGCAGATCGAAGTTGGAGTCGCCATGAGTTCCCCCGCCCAGCACGTTTCCGCCAGTGCTGCAGTGCACGAAAGCCGTCCGCTGCGCTTCGTCACCGCTGCCAGCTTGTTCGATGGCCATGACGCGGCGATCAATATCATGCGCCGCATCATCCAGTCGCAGGGTGCGGAGGTGATCCATCTGGGCCACAACCGCTCGGTGGAAGACGTGGTCCGCGCCGCCTTGCAGGAAGACGCGGACGCTATCGCGCTTTCCTCATACCAGGGCGGCCACGTCGAGTACTTCAAGTACATGGTGGACATGCTCAAGGAACACGGCGCCGCGCATATCCGCGTGTTCGGCGGCGGCGGCGGCACCATTACCCCGGAAGAAATCCGCGAGCTGCAGGCCTACGGCGTGGAGCGCATCTACCACCCGAACGACGGCATGAAGCTCGGCCTCACCGAAATGATCGAAGACGTGATGCGCCGCACCCGCGAGGCCGCCGACAAGCGCGCCAGCGCGGAGCAGGCCACCGCCGTCACGCCGCGCGTGGATATCGACGACGAGATCTCGATCGGCCACATGCTCTCGGCCATCGAAGAAGGCGAGCTGCCCGAGGCGGAACTCGAGCATCTGCGCAAGCAGTGGAAGATGGCCGGCAAGCAGACGCCGGTGCTCGGCGTCACCGGCACCGGCGGCGCGGGCAAGTCTTCGGTGGTGGATGAGCTGCTGCTGCGTTTCCTGCATGCCTTTCCCGAGATGCGCATCGCCGTGCTCGCGGTCGATCCCACCCGCCGCCGCAGCGGCGGTGCGCTGCTGGGCGACCGCATCCGCATGAATTCGCTGCGCAGCCATCGCGTGTATATGCGTTCGATGGCCACGCGCCGCCAGCACGCCGCGACCAGCGTGGTGCTGCACGACTGCATCGACTTCCTCAAGGCGCAGCCTTATGACCTGGTGATCGTGGAGACCGCCGGTATCGGCCAGAGCGATTCGGAGATCGTCGACCTGGTCGATTTTCCGATGTACGTGATGACCAGCGACTACGGCGCGGCCAGCCAGCTCGAGAAGATCGACATGCTGGACTTCGCCGAACTGGTGGTGCTCAACAAGTTCGACAAGCGCGGCGCCGAAGACGCGCTGCGCGACGTGCGCAAGCAGTGGAAGCGCAACCGCACCGCCTTCACCTTGAAGGACGACGAGGTGCCGGTCTATCCGACCATCGCCAGCCAGTTCAATGATCCGGGCGTGACCTGGATGTTCGCCAACCTGTGCCGCCTGCTGCGCGACAAGCTCACGCTGCCCGCGCCGAAGTGGACGCCGGAGCTGGATACTTCGCTGAAGGAGCCGCGCGCCACCGTGCTGATTCCCGGCAGCCGCGTGCGCTATCTGGCCGAGATCGCCGAGCAGGGCCGCGGCATCAATGCCGCGATCGAACGCGAGGCGGAATTCGCCAGCAAGGCGCAGCATTACTACGAGTCGCTGAAGGATCTGGGCGATGCGCGCCTGCCGCGCGAACTGTCGCGCTACGCCAGCGAGGCGCTGCACGAGGAGGGCGCCGACCGCACCTTGCTCACGCTGCGCCAGCGCTACAACCAGGCGGTGAAGGAACTGAGCCACGAGGCCGTGCATCTGCTGCATGACTGGCCGGCGCGCTACAAGTCGGTCACCGACGAATACAACGAGTACAAGGTGCGCGATAAGACGATCCGCGTTGAGAACTATCGCGCATCGCTCAGCCACCAGAAGATCCCCAAAGTGTCGCCGCCCAGGACCAAGGACTGGGGCGATCTCGTGCGCTTCCTGATGCGCGAGAACCTGCCGGGCCATTACCCCTACACCGGCGGCGTCTATCCGTACCGCCGCACCGGCGAGGATCCCACCCGCATGTTCGCCGGCGAAGGCACGCCGGAGCGCACCAACCGCCGCTTCCATTATCTCAGCCAGGGCGGCGCGGCCACGCGCCTGTCCACCGCGTTCGACTCGGTCACGCTGTATGGCGAAGACCCGGCGCCGCGTCCGGATATCTACGGCAAGATCGGCAACTCGGGTGTCAACGTCGCCACTCTGGACGATATGAAGAAGCTGTATTCCGGCTTCGATCTCAGCGCGCCGAGCAGTTCGGTGTCGATGACCATCAATGGTCCGGCGCCGATCATCCTGGCGATGTTCATGAACACCGCGATCGACCAGAACGTGGAGAAGCACCTCCAGGCGGATCCGGCGCGCTGGGCCGATGCGCAGAAGAAGATCGCCGCGCTGCGGCCGCATGGCGGCCCGGGTTATTCCGGCGAGCTGCCCAAGGGCAACGAGGGCTTGGGCCTGGGTCTGCTCGGCATTACCGGCGACCAGCTGGTGGACGCCCAGACCTATGCGCGCATCAAGGAAGAAACCCTGCAGACCGTGCGCGGCACGGTGCAGGCGGACATCCTCAAGGAAGACCAGGCGCAGAACACCTGCATCTTCAGCACCGAATTTGCGCTGCGCATGATGGGCGACATCCAGCAGTACTTTGTCGACCACAAGGTGCGCAACTTCTATTCGGTGTCGATCTCCGGCTACCACATCGCCGAAGCCGGCGCGAACCCGATCAGCCAGCTCGCTTTCACGCTGTCCAACGGTTTCACCATCGTCGAGTACTACCTTGCGCGCGGCATGCATATCGACGACTTCGCGCCGAACCTGTCGTTCTTCTTCTCCAACGGCATGGACCCGGAATACACGGTGATCGGCCGCGTGGCCCGCCGCATCTGGGCCCGTGCCATGCGTGAGCGCTACGGCGCGAGCGCGCGCAGCCAGATGCTGAAGTACCACATCCAGACCTCCGGCCGTTCGCTGCATGCGCAGGAGATCCAGTTCAACGATATCCGCACCACGCTGCAGGCGCTGTATGCACTGTTCGACAACTGCAACAGCCTGCACACCAATGCCTACGACGAGGCGATCACCACGCCGACCGAGGAAAGCGTGCGCCGCGCGGTGGCGATCCAGCTGATCATCAATCGCGAGCTGGGCCTGAACTTCAACGAGAACCCCTGGCAGGGCAGCTTCGTGGTCGATGCGCTCACCGACCTGGTGGAGGAAGCCGTCTACCGCGAATTCGAGGCGATCAGCGAGCGCGGCGGCGTGCTCGGCGCGATGGACACCATGTACCAGCGCGGCAAGATCCAGGAAGAGTCGATGTACTACGAGCAGAAGAAGCACGACGGCAGCCTCCCGCTGATCGGCGTCAACACCTTCCTGCCCAAGGACCACGGCGGCGAGATCGCCACCGAGATCGAGCTGATCCGCTCCACCGAAGAGGAGAAGGGCCAGCAGATCGACAATGTGCTGGCCTATGCCAAGGCCCGCAACGGTCTCGCTCCGGAAAGCCTCAAGATCCTGCAGAGCACCGCGCGCGAACGCCGCAATGTATTCGAGCAGTTGATGGAAGCGGTGAAGTACAACTCGCTGGGGCAGATCAGCCACGCCTTGTACGACGTCGGCGGCGAGTACCGCCGCAATATGTAAATACAAAGGGGCCGCAAGGCCCCTTTTTTTTGCACTGGCGACACCGCTACACCCCGCTACCCTCCGGGGAGAGGGCAGGGTGAGGGGCCACTCCAGCGACACCGCCGCAACGAAGGGACGCGTCTGCGGCATTCATCAGAAACAGGGGCACACAATGAATCGACGGATCATCGCCTTCGCACTGGGCGCAGTGTTCTGCGCTAACGTTTTCGCCGCTCACACAACCGCCAACATAAACACCGCCCCCCGCATCGACGTCGACGACGTCTACCGCTTCTACCACCTCTACGACACCACCGGCGCCCACCCCACCGCCGACCAGCTCCAGCACGACTACCTCGACACCGGCTCCCCCGGCCTCCACCGCCTCGCCGAACTGCGCAAGGTCAACGGCGAAGCCATCGCCAAGTTCATGGCCGCGCATCCGGCCGTCTACGCTGACGCCAAGCGCTGCATGGCCGTGCTCCCCGGCGTGCGCGAACGCCTCACCGTCGCGCTGGCCCGCTTCAAACAGCTTTACCCGCAGATGGAAGTCGTCCCCACCACCGTCGCCGTCAGCCGCGGCAAACCCGTAGGCGTCACCGACGACCAGGGCGTGATCATCGGCCTGGAAGCGCTGTGCAGCATCACCTACCTGGAAGCCAAGGTCGAAGATCGCTTCGTGCACGTGATGGCGCACGAGTACGCCCATGCGCAGCAGGCGCGCAAATCGCCGGCGCTGTTCAATCTCGACAAGCCGACCGTGCTGCAGCAATCCCTGCTCGAAGGTGCGGCGGAATTCGTCGGCGAACAGATTTCAGGCAGCGTGGCCTATACCAACCTGCCTGCGATGATCAAGGGCCGCGAGAAAGAGCTGGAAACCACCTTCGTCGCCGACCAGGACAAGACGGACCTTTCAGCCTGGCTCTACAACGGCACGCTCGATAAGCCGGGCGACCTGGGCTATTGGGTGGGCTATCGCATCGTCAAGTCGTACTACCTGCATGCGAAGGACAAGCAGCAGGCCTTGCGCGAGATCCTGGAGATGAAGGATGCGAAGGCATTCCTCGCGGCAAGTGGATGGAAGCCGGGGATGTAATCTGACGTCATTCCGGCGAAGGCCGGAATGACGGCTTTAATGGCCGGCCGGCAAGGCGGCCAGGCTCAGGAATTCATCAGCGACTTCACGTAGTACCTGGGCGATTCCACATAACCTTGACGCTCGTAGAAGCGATGCGCGCCCGTGCGGCGCGCATGGCAATGCAGTTCCACCCGATCGCAACCGCGCACCTTGGCCAGCTCCACGGCGCGCGCTTCCAGCAGCGCTCCGATGCCATCGCCGCGCGAATGCTCGTCCACGCAGAAATAGCTGATCCGGCAGAAGTCGCCGGCCAAAGCAAGCTGCGGAATGAAGTGCAGCGAAATCACGCCCACGACATGGGTGCCGTCGACAGCGACCCATACGCTCTCGTCGGGATGTTCGATCAGCTGCGCCATCCGATCATGGATAAACGGCGCCGTTTCCGGATAACCAAGCGCATCCAGCAATGCCGCGATGGTATCGGCATCCGCGATTTCCGCTTCTCGCATCTGGATCACAGGTATTTCTCCGTCAGGCCCGTTCGCCTTGCGCCTGCACATCTACCGGCCGCGTCTCCGGCATCCGCACCAGCACCGGCAGCACCAGCAGGGCGACCACGGCGATCATCACGCCAGGCACCACCTTCCAGCCGGTCGTCGTGATCAGCAGCTCGGCCAGGAATGGCGTCAATCCGCCGAAGATCGCGGTCGCCATGGTCACGCCCAAAGCCAGGCCGCTGAGCCGCCCTTCGCCGGGAAACTGCTCGGCGGTCGCCGGTGCGCCTACCGCGCTGACGCCACCCGCGAGACAGGCCAGTACGATCGCACCGAGTGCGATATCCAGTTCCGCGCCGCGCGCCATCCATTCGAAGGTGATCAGGGGCAGCAGCACGCCGGCCACGGCAAGCCACACCAGCACGGGTCTCCGCCCGACGCGATCGGACAGCGCACCCGCCAGCGGCGTCACCAGGATCACCGCCACCGCGGCGAGCGTGGACAACCACAGCGAGCGCTCCTCCGCGAGAATGCCCGACGAGCTCAGAAACGCCGGCACGTAGGTGATGCCTACGTAGTAAGTGATCGATCCCAGCGCCGAGATGGCGAAGGTGCGGAACAGGGCGGGGCGATGGTTGGCCAGCGTGTGGCTGAGCGGCGATTCCGGCACGGTGTGCTGTTCGAGCTGCCGCACGAAGTCCGGAGATTCTTCCATGGTGGAGCGTGCGATCCACACGCAGCCGGCCAGCGCCGCGCCGACGAAGAACGGAATCCGCCAGCCCCAGGCGTCGAGCTGCGCCGTGCTCATCGCGCTCACCGTCAACGCCGATATGGCCACCGCCAGGAGCGCGCCGATCTCGCTGGCCGCGGAGGCGAGCGAAGTGATCAGGCCGCGCCGGTCCTTGCGCGCGCCTTCCAGCAGATAAGCCACCACGCCGGTGTATTCGCCGCCGACGGAAAAGGCCATGAAGCAGCGCAACAGCAACAACAGCGCACCCGCCGCGGAGCCGATGCTCGCATGCGCCGGCAGCAGCGCCGTGGCCAGCATCGCCAAGGTCATCAGCATCATCGACATCAGCAGCGTGCGCCGCCGCCCGATCCGGTCGCCGATATGCCCGAACACCATCGCACCCAGCGGCCGCATCGCGTACGAGATGGCGAAGCCGGCCAGCGTGGCGAGCAGCGAGTTCTCGCCGCCGCCGAAGAACACCCGCGACAGCACGGTGGCGAAATAGAGATACAGGGTGAAGTCGTACCACTCGACCACGGTCGAGAGGGCGGCGACTGCCATGGAGCCACGGGAGATTTCGGGAGTGCCTGGCTTTTCGGTCATGCGGTGACGGTGGCCGGGTACGGAAAGCGCGATCCTAGCGCGATCCGCCGTACCCGGCCCGTCAATGCGCCGCGGTGGCCGCGATTACGTCGCCAGGCGGGGGAAGTACGCCACGCTGTCGAGATCCTCGATCAACTCCGGCCCGGTCGGCACCCAGCCCAGCGCCTCGCGCGTCTTCGCGCTCGACGCCGCCAGGTCGGAGCCGAAGAAGTAGGCGAGGAAGCCGAAATGCTCCTGCGCCTCCTCGCGCGACTTCGACACCACCGGCAAGCCCAGATGCTTGCCGATCACTTCGGCGATCCGCCGCGTCGGCACGCCTTGCTCCGCCACCGCGTGGTAGCACGTGCCGGCGGCGCCATGCTCCAGCGCCAACCGGTACGCGCGGGCGGCATCCAGGCGATGCACCGCGGGCCAGCGGTTCTGCCCATCACCGACATAAGCCGCCACGCCATGTTCGCGCGCGATGCGGATCAGCCAAGGCACGAAGCCATGATCGCCATCGCCGTGCACGGTGGGCGGCAGCCGCATGATGGCGGAGCGCACGCCGCGGTTGGCGAGGGCCAGCGTCATCGCTTCCATCGGCAAGCGCGGCGAGGCATGCGAGGCCGCGTCGGCCGAGTCATCCTCGGTGCCGATCCGGCCCGGCGCGAGCAGGCCGGTGCCGGTGGTGCCGATCAGCGGGCGACCGGAGCCGGCCAGTGCCTCGCCCATCGCTTCGACCGCACGACGCTCCATCGCCGCGTTTTCGGCGAAGCGCGAGAAGTCGTGGTTGAAGGCGGTATGGATCACGCCGTCGCAGGCGGCGGCGCCTTCCGCCAGCCGCTCCGGTTGTTCGAGCGAGCCGCTCAGGATTTCCACGCCATATGCCGCAAGGGCCGCGGCGGCGGCTTCCGAGCGGGCCAGGGCCAGCACCTTGTGGCCCGAAGACAGCAGTTCATTGACGACAGCGGAACCGACGAACCCTGTCGCACCAGTAACGAAGACACGCACAATGCATCCTCCAGGTTTGGGATGCGCGGCATGCTGCGCGCGCAGGCAGCGCGGATGAAGCCGTGGCGTTATACGGGTATACGGACTAACAGGCTGGGCAGTGCAACAGGAGCGGCCATGAATACACAGATCGCCAACGACAACCTGCTCGGTGCGTATCTGCGCGATCGCCGCGAACGGCTCGATCCGGTGGCGCTCGGTTATCCGGCCGGGCGCCGGCGCACGCCGGGCCTGCGTCGCGAGGAAGTGGCGCAGCGCGCCAATGTCAGCGCCACCTGGTACACCTGGCTGGAGCAGGGGCGCGGCGGCGCGCCTTCGGACGAAGTGCTGGATCGCATCGCCCGCGCGCTGCTGCTCGGCGATGTCGAGCGCGAGCATCTGTTCCTGCTGGCGCTGGGGCGTCCGCCGGAGATCCGCTACCAGGCCAGCGGCGAAGGCCCGATCCCGCGCCTGCAAGGCGTGCTCGATGCGTTTACCACCAGTCCGGCGATGGTGAAGACCGCCACCTGGGATGTGGTGGCATGGAATCGCGCGGCAGCCGCGGTGCTGACCGACTACGGCAAGCTGGAGCCCGCGCAGCGCAATGTTCTGCGGCTGATGTTCTGCGACCCCGCCGTGCGCGCGCACCAGGTCGACTGGGAAAGCGTCGCGCGTTTCGTGGTCGCCGCTTTTCGCCTCGATGCGGCGCGTGCGGGCGCAGCGCGCAGCGTGCAGGCCCTGGTCGACGAGCTGAGCGAACGCAGCCCCGAATTCGCGGCGATGTGGCAGAGCCAGGATGTACGCCAGTACAGCGGCGGCACCAAGCATCTGCGGCTGCCGGTGCTGGGCACGCTTGCGCTCGAGTACTCGTGCTTCGTGGTCGACGGCTATCCCGATCTCAGTATGGTGGTCTACAACCCGGTGACGCCGGAGGACGCGCAGCGGATCAGCCAGCTGATCGAGGCATCGGAGCGCCAGCGCTGATCTCCGTGCTGCGGAATCCCATGCCGTTGGTCATCTTGTTTCCGGTCCGCGCATGTATACACTGTATACATGCCGAAGCTCAGCACCCCCGAGAAGATCCTCCGCGCCGCCCATAAGCTGATGGACGGCGGCGGCGCCGACGCGGTCAGCATGCGCCGGGTCGCCGAGCTGGTGGGCATCACCCCGATGGCGATCTACCGCCATTTCCCCAATCGCGAGGCGCTGCTCAAGCGCATCTCCGACGACAGCTTCGCCAGCGTGGCGCAGGACTGGGCGGAGCGCGCGAGCCATCCGGATATCTACCGCGGCCTGTTGCAGTCGATGGAGCAATACCTCGACTACGCGCTGACCCATCCAAACCTGTTCGACCACGCCTTTTCCGTGCGCCGCGACGATGCGCGCCGCTTTCCTGAGGATTTCCGCAACCGCCAGTCGCCCACGCTTACGGTGATTGCCGACAAGCTGGCCGAGGGCATGGAACAGGGTCTTTTTCGCAAAGCCGATCCCTGGGACGTGGCGATGACCCTATGGGGTCTGGGCCACGGCCTGATCGCGCTCTACCGTGCCGGCCGCTTCAGTTACGACGAGAAGCGGTTCCGCGCTTTCTATCTGCACTCGCTGGAGACCGTCTTCGATGGCATCAAGCCTTGATTCGCGCCGGCTCGTCGCCGGCCTCTGCGCTACGGCGCTGTCCGCGCTGGCCTATGGCTTCGGCACCGGTTTGGATCCGCTGCCCTGGCTGACCTGGCTGGTGCCCCTGCCGCTGGCCTTGCTGGCGCCTCATCTGAAAGCGCGCTGGCTGGCGCTCGCGGCTTTCGCGGCCGGCGCGCTGGGTGCGCTGAACCAGTGGCATTACCTGCATGGCGTGATCGGCTTGCCGGCGCCGGTGATCGCGGTGTTCACCGCGGTGCCGGGCGTGCTGCTGGCGCTGTGCCTGCTGCTGTTCCGCCGCCTGCTGCGGCGCGGACGCGGTATCGCCGCGATGCTGGCGATGCCGGCCCTGTGGGTGGCGGTGGAGTACGTCAACACGCAGACCTCGCCGCATGGCACCTTCGGCAGTCTCGCCTATAGCCAGATGGACATGCTGCCGGTGCTGCAGTTGGCTTCCGTCACCGGGCTGTGGGGCATCAGCTTCCTGTTGCTGCTGGTGCCCGCGGGGCTGGCGGTTGCATTGATGCGCCGTGTGCCGTCCCCCACACGTCTCGCGGCGGTTGCCATCCTGGTTCTGTCGATGGGGGCGACGCTGGCTTACGGCTATGCGCGTCTGCATGCGCCGGCCACCGAGTCGGTGAAAGTAGGCCTCGCGTCGATGGAGAAGCCGATTCGTCCCGGCTTGTCCACGCCGGAAGGGCAGGCGTTGCTGGATCGCTATCTCGCTGCGATCGATCGCCTCGCCGCCGGTGGCGCCACCATTATCGTCACGCCGGAAACCAACTTCGCCACCGGCGAAACCAGCGTGCCGGCCTTCGCCGATGCGGCGCGCCGCCATAACGTGACCGTGGCGGCGGGCATCGACGCCAAGGGTGGCGCGGATGGCGAACGCAATGCGCTGTGGATCTTCCGTCCCGCGCTGCAGTCGCCGGCCACCTATGCCAAGCATCATCTGATCCCCGGCTTCGAAAACCAGTACAAGCCCGGCAGCACCTACACCATGCTCGACGGCTCGCCGCGCATCGGCCTGGCGGTCTGCAAGGACATGGACTTCCACGATATCGGCCGCGCCTACGCCGACCGCCAGGCGCAGCTGCTGCTGGTGCCGGCCTGGGATTTCGGCGCCGATGGCTGGCTGCATGGCCGCATGGGGATCATGCGCGGCGTGGAAAGCGGCTTCGCCATCGCCCGCGCAGCGCGTGCCGGACGCCTCACCTTGAGCGACGACCGCGGCCGGGTGGTAGCGGAAGCGTCCAGCGAGCAGCATGATGCGGAACTGGTCGGCGAACTGCCGCTGCATGCATCGCGCACGTTCTATGCGCAGTGGGGCGACTGGTTCGCCTGGGCGGATCTGGCGCTGCTGGCGATCCTGCTGGTGTGGGCGTTCCTGGTGCCGCCTCGTTCGACCTCGATCTAGCACCGCTGCCGGAGAACCGCATGCTCGTCTCGTCCGCTGAGGATTTCTGGATCGCCACGGATCGCGGCAGGCTGTATGTGAAGCACTGGTACCCGGAGTCGGCGGAAAGCGCCGAAGCGCCCATCGTGCTGTTCCATGATTCGCTGGGTTGCGTCGAGCTATGGCGCGACTTCCCCGAACAGTTGGCAAACGCAACCGGGCGGGGTGTCATTGCCTACGATCGGCTTGGCTTCGGCCAATCCGATCCGCATCCCGGCCGGCTCGATGCGGGCTTTGTCGACGAAGAAGCGCGCAACGGTTTCCGCTTCCTGCGCGAAGCCTTGCGCCTGGACCGCTTCGTCCTGTTCGGCCACAGCGTCGGCGGCGGCATGGCGGTGGCCTGCGCGGCAGCATGGCCCGCGGATTGCGCTGCGCTGATCACCGAATCCGCCCAGGCCTTCGTCGAAGACCGCACCCTGCAAGGCATCCGCGAGGCCAGGCGATCGTTCGCGCAACCGGGCCAGCTCGATCGGCTGCGCAAATACCACGGCGACAAGGCGGCCTGGGTGCTGCAGGCCTGGACCGAAACCTGGCTGGCGGCGGACTTCGCCGGCTGGAACCTCGACGCTGCCTTGCGCCAGGTGAGCTGTCCGGTCCTGGCCATCCATGGCGACCAGGACGAATTCGGCTCGCCACGCCACCCGGAGCGCATCGTCAGCCTGGCCGCCGGGCCGGTGGCGAAGCACGTGTGGGAAGGCCATGGGCACGTGCCGCATCGCGAGAACGCGGCTGCGGTGACGGCCCTGGTGGCCTCCTGGCTGAAGACGGACAGCGGCCGCTGAGCGCGGTCGCGCGATTAATCAAAACCTAACACCCCTGGCGCATGCTCCTGCCTTCCTGTCCTGGCCGGGTGTGCCTGTGTATCTGCTGTTGGTGGAAGACGATGCGATGCTGGGCGAAGCCATCTGCGATGGCATTCGCGATCAGGGCTGGACGGTCGATCGGGTGAACGATGCCGGCTCGGCGCGGGCGGCGCTGGTCGATCATCCGTATACGGCGGTGCTGCTGGATATCGGCCTGCCCGGCGATTCCGGACTCACCGTGCTGCGCTTCCTGCGCGAGCGCTACGACGCCATTCCCGTGCTCGTGCTCACCGCCCGCGGCCAGCTCAGCGATCGCATCCGCGGCCTCGACGCGGGCGCGGACGACTACCTGGTCAAGCCGTTCCAGCTTGGCGAACTGCTGGCCCGGGTACGCGCGGTCGCGCGGCGCAGCGACGGCCTGGTGGTGCCGACGCTGCGGCATGGCGATGTGGTGCTCGATCCGGTGCGGCGCCGCGTGACTAAGCACGGCGAAGCGGTGGCGCTCAGCGCTTACGAATACCGCATGCTGCTGACCTTGCTGCAGCGCGCGGGCCACGTGGTGACGCGCGATGAACTGGAAAAGGCCATCTACGGCGACCGCGCCGCGGTGGGCAGCAATACCGTTTCGGTGTTCGTGCATCAGCTGCGCCGCAAGCTGGGCGACGAGTTGATCGCCACCGTGCATGGCCATGGCTACACCCTTGGGGGCGCGCCGTGAGATCGCTGCAATGGCGCATGCTGGCGGCGCTGGGCGTGGTGATCGTGCTGGCCTGGTCGATCTCCATCGCGATGTTCGCCACTTACCTGGTGGCCGGGCGCGCGAACTTCTGGCACGAGCATCTGGACCGGCTGGGCCAGACCTTGATCGGTGGCCTGCCTAGCGACTGGAAGCCGGCGCCGGCTTCCGCGGGTTCGGTCGCCGCAACGGCAAGCCAGCTCGCCTATCCCGCGCGCGGCGGCGATGCGAGCGGGATTCTTACCGCGATGCTGCTCAATACGGTGGAACTGGCCATCGTCGGCCTGCTGATGTGGTGGGCCGTGGTCGCTTCGCTGCGGCCGCTCAAGGCGATCTCGGCGGAGATAAGCAAGCGCAAGGCCTTCGATGCCACGCCCTTGCCGGCCGAACAGGTGCCATCCGAGCTGCGTCCGCTGATCGTCGGCTTCAACGCCTTGCTGGGCCGCGTCGATAACGCCATCAAGGCGGAGCATCAATTCATCGCCGACGCCGCGCACGAGTTGCGCACGCCGCTGGCCGCATTGCACGTGCAGGCCGATGTAGCCTTGCTTGCGGGCACGCCGGAGCGCAAGGACGAAGCGCTGCGCAAACTGCTCGATATCGCGCAGCGCAGCCATCGCCTGGCCGAGCAGCTGCTGGATCTGGCGCGGCTGGATGCCGGCCTGCACGAGCTGAGCGTGCAACGCGTCGACCTGCTGGAGCTGGCCAACCACGTCGTCAGCGAATTCGCCGTGCGCGCCGCGGATCGCGGCACGCGCTTGTCGATCGACGGCACCTCATGCTGGGTGCGTTGCGATGTCGACGAGCTGGGCATCCTGATCCGCAACCTGATCGACAACGCCTTGCGGCATGGGCGCGCGGACGGCACGGTCGAAGTGACCTGCAGCCAGCTTGTGCGCGGCGATGGCAACCATCCCGTGCTGGAAGTGGCCGACGATGGGCCGGGCGTGCCGGGGAGCGAACGGGCGGCCATCTTCGAGCGCTTCTATCGCGCCAAGGGCAGCGTGGTGCGCGGCAGTGGCATCGGGCTGTCGCTGGTGGCGCGGATCGCCGAACTGCATGAGGCGACGATCGAAGCCGGTACCGGCATGAACGGCGCTGGCCTCAGTGTCCGCGTAATGTTTCCGCCGCAGGACTGAATGCGACGGCAGGCGTTCAGGTCCATTGCGCAGGTCTAATCAAATCCTAAAACCCTCTTTCTAGCCTTCGCTTCGAGGCGGCGATCCGCGCCGCTCCCACCGAAGACTTCGCCGCGCGGCGCCCGCCGCAGGCCCATGCACAGGAAGAGAAGATGCGTATCCACCCCACGGCGCCCCGCGCCATCCTGCTTTGCGCCGCCGTGTTGACGCTGGCCGCCTGCGCCACCACGCGGCCGATGCCTTACCAGGGCATTTCATCGTCCAGCTATCTGCGCCCCAACGAGGATGCCCATCGCGGCCACCAGCCCTACGTGTACGACACGCCGGTGGAGTGGGGGCGCTATCGCAGCTTCGTGTTGGACCCGGTGGACATCTATCGCGGCCCGGACCAGCAGTTCGAGAAAGTCTCCGAGCAGGACAAGCAGGCGCTCGCCGGCTATATGCAGGAGCAATTCCAGGCCAGGCTGGGCGAACGCTATGCGCAGGTGTCCGAGCCTCGCCGCGATACGCTGCGCATCCGCATCACGCTGACCGGCGCGCGCGCGTCGACCAGGTTCATCAGCACCTTTACCAAGATGGATATCGGCGGCGCGCCGTACAACACGGTGCAGGCGATCCGCGGGCGGGAAGGGCTGTTCACCGGTTCGGTCAGCTACGCGGTGGAAATCTATGACGCCTCGTCGCAGCGCCTGCTCAAGGCCTATGTCGACAAGCAGTATCCGAACGCGATGAATATGAAGGCCACGTTCGGCTCGCTCAGCGCCGCCAGGACCGGCATCCAGAAGGGCGCCGACAACCTGCTGCAGAACCTGCAGTGAGCGGCGCCGGGCCATGCGCACGCATCCTTCCCTGATCGTCTGCCCGCATTGCGATGCGGTCTATCGCCGCCCCGTGCTCGCCACGGGGCAGGTGGCGCGCTGCGGCGATTGCGATGCGGTGCTGCATCGCGCGACGCGGCTGGACATCAACGGCTGGGCCGCGCTTACCGTGGCGGCGGCGATCCTGTTCGTGCTGGCCAATGCCTTTCCGGTGATCAGCGTCGGCCTGCAGCCGTTCCGCAACGACGCCACCTTGTGGCAGGCCACCGCCTCGCTGGTGCATGGCGCGTGGGCGCCCTTGGCCTTGCCGGCCCTGGCGGTCGCCATCGTGGCGCCGTTTGCGCAGATCGCGCTGCTCGGCTGGGTGTTGGCCTATGCCTGGCATGGGCGGCGCGCGCCCGGCTTCCGCAGCGCGATGAAGGCGCTCGACTGGCTGCGGCCGTGGAGCATGCTGGATGTGGCCCTGCTGGGCGTGGCCGTGGCGGCGATCAAGCTTGCCGGCATGGCCGAGGTGGCGTTCGGCCCGGGACTGTGGGCGATGGCCGCGCTGATCGGCGTTACCGCGCTCACCGCGAAAGGCGATCCGCGCTGGCTGTGGGAGGCGACGGCATGAGCTCGAGGCCACGCGCGCAGCGCTTGGGGATGGTTGGTTGCCGTGTCTGCGGGCTGGTGGTTTCGGCGCCATTGCAGGCGGGCAGGAAATCGTTCTGTCCGCGTTGCCGGGCCGCATTGCAGCCGCGCTTAGCCGGAGGGCTGGGGCGCGCATGGGCGCTGTGGCTGGCGGCGCTGATTTTCTATGTCCCCGCCAACCTGCTGCCGGTGATGGATATCCGCGTGCTCGGCGGCACGGAGCATGCGGCCACCATCCTGGGCGGCGTGGTGGATCTGTGGCGCGATGGCTCGTATGGCGTGGCGTCGGTGGTGTTCGTCGCCAGCGTGCTGATGCCGGGCATCAAATATCTCGCGCTGGCCTTCCTGCTGCTGACGGTGCGGTTTGCCAATGGCTGGGCGAGGCGTGCGCGCGCCAGGCTTTATCGCTGGATCGAGGCGGCGGGTTACTGGTCGATGCTCGACGTGCTGGTGGTCGGCCTGCTGGTCAGCCTGGTGCAGTTCCAGGCGTTGGGCGAGATCCAGCCGCGCGCCGGGATCCTGTTCTTCGGCATGTCGGTGGTGCTGACCATGCTGGCGGCGCAGAGCTTCGATGCGCGCCTGATCTGGGATGGAGAGGACGCGGCCTGAAACGGTTCGCCGCAGGCCGTGCACGAGCCGCCGCATTCCGCTGGCTTGCGTCCGGCGCGCGGCGGCTTAATCGGCACACCCCAAGCCAAACCGGAGTTGCCGTGAAAGCCCTGCTTCCCGTGTTCTTCCTGCTCGCCGCATCCCTGGCTCCCGCCCACGCCAAGGAGGCGGCCGACCTTGCCCAATCCCGTGCGCAGATCCAGCAGCTGGTCGAGCAATTCAAGACCGCCATCAAAGCTCACGACGGCGATGGCATGGCCAAGCAGTTCCTGCCAGGCAGCTCCTGGCTGCAGGGGCTGGACGATGCCTCGTGGGTGAAGGTCAAGGCCAAGGAGCCCAATGCTAAGCAGTTCGGGCCGGGCGACTACCAGAAGTTCTCGCAGTTCGTGGGCAAGGCGACCAAGCCGATCGAGGAGACCTTCGACAACGTGCGCATCGAGACGGATGGCACCGTCGGCATGGTGTATTTCGACTACGTCTTCCTGGAATCCGGTAAGCCCACCAACCATGGCAGCGAGACCTGGCAGCTGGTGCATACGCCGGAAGGCTGGAAGATCAGCGCGATGCTGTACTCCGTCGTGCTGGATGACAGGCGCTGAGCTTAGGGCTAGGGTGCGCCGTAGCCGGCGACGGACCGGCGCATTCCCTGGGCACGAAAGCCATGCACGCCTCGCCGACGCGACCTGCCGTTCCACCGTTCTGGCTTCCGCTTGCGGCGGGGCTGCCGATCACCTTGTGCATGGCGGTGATGGCCTTGCCCGAGCTGGATCATGCCTATGCGGGGGCCTATCGCGTGTTCTTCGCGGTGGCGTATCTGTTCTGGATCGTGCCGGTGAGCTGGCTGCAGCGGGCCTTGTGGCAGCGGCGGACGCCGGCGTTCGCCACGGTCCTTGCGCTGCTGGTGGCTACGTACATTCCGTCGGTGATCAACAACGCTATCGGGCGCTGGGCGGCGCTGCGCTGGGGGCTGGTGCCTTCGGTGGAGTTCAAGCGCATCTTCGCGGGGCTGGACGGTTGCTGGCTGGCCTTGATCGCGTTCTGCGCGATCCATGCGCTGGTGCTGCATTACACGGAACTGCAGCAGTCGCGCCTGCGCGAAGCGGAATCCGCGCGCTTTGCCCGCGAGGCGCAGCTGCGGGCGCTGCAGTATCAGTTGCAGCCGCATTTCCTGTTCAACACGCTCAACAGCATTTCTTCTCTGGTCGCGGATGGGCGCGGCGCGGATGCCACGCGCATGCTCGCGCGCCTGGGCGATCTGCTGCGCGATTCGCTGGAGCGCAGCGATGCGCGGGAAGTCACCTTGGCTGAAGAGCTGACCACGACCGAGTATTACCTGGATATCGAGAAAGCCCGGCTGGGCCGCCGGCTTAAAGTCGATACGCGGATCGGCGCGGGGGTGCTGCAAGCGCTGGTGCCGCCGCTGCTGCTGCAGCCGCTGGTGGAGAATGCCATCCGCCATGGCATTGCGCCGCGTGTCGAAGGCGGCACCTTGTCGCTGCATGTGGAGCGGCAGGGCGACTGGCTCAGCGTGGACTTGCGCAACGATGGGGTGGCGCCGGGTGACGGGCGTGGAGAGCGCAATGGACGGTCCGGCGCCGTTGGCTTGAACAACGTGCGCCAACGGTTGGTTGCGCTTTATCCGGAAACCCACGAATTCCAGTTGGACCTCGCTGACGATGGCGCCTGCCACGTAAGCATCCGGCTGCCGCTGCGCCTGTCTCCACCGTCCCGCGGCGCGGAGGCGCTCAGCGCATGATGCGCGTGCTGGTGGTGGATGACGAACCGCTGGCGCGTGGTGGCGTGCGTGCGCGCCTGACGACGCATGCCGATATGCAGCTGGTGGGGGAGGCCGCCGACGGCGAGGAAGCGGTGAAGAACATCGAGGCGCTGCGGCCGGATCTGGTTTTCATGGATGTGCAGATGCCCGGTCTCGATGGCCTGGCCGCACTGCGCCGCCTCCCGCCAGCGGAGCGGCCCTTATCGATTCTGCTCACGGCTTATGACCACTTCGCGGTTGGCGCCTTTGAGATCCAGGCGCTGGATTACCTGCTCAAGCCGATCGACGATGAGCGCTTCCGCGAAGCGCTGGACCGGGCGCGTGCGGCTTTCCGCCATCGCGCGGCGGGGGAGGCGGCGCCTGCCATCTATGCGAAGCGCTTCACTGTCCGGACCGGGCAGCGTATCGCCGTGATCGATGCGGATGAGATCGATTGGATTGAAGCCAGCGATGACTATGCTGGTTTGCATGTGGGGGCGCGCGTGCATCTGTTGCGCGAACCGTTGCACCAGTTGGCCGGAAGGCTCGATCCTGCGCAGTTCGTGCGCATTCATCGGTCAGCGATCGTCAAGTTGGAACGGATCGCGGAGCTGGAGCCGCTGGTCAATCGCGATTGTCTATTGCGATTGCGGGATGGGACGCCGTTGCGGGTTAGTCGGACTTACATTGATCAGTTGAATGCGGCGTTGGCGGCTAGATGAAGTCGCAGCTTAGTTGACCCGTGCTGTCCGAGGTGAGCGTAGTTGCTACCAATCAAGCGGTCGCCGTTGAGGTCGACGGATCGGTCACCGAGGCCACGCTTGGAGTCGCCGCATCGACTGTTGTGCTTTCCACGGCCTGCTTATCCTTGATAACCAGTGCGCGCTTCAAGGCGATTTCCATAAACCTTCCGCGATGCCTCGTACTGATGCTGATCAGGCAAAGCCAGTACAGCCAGGCGGCCGCCATATAGGCGACGATTTCCCGCCAGCCAATTTCCGGTGGCCAGTGCATACCCCTGAACTGCATGGCGACAGCTATCAGTACGGGGAGGGCACCCAGTTTTTCTACGCCGCCTAGCAATAGCGGTTGTTTTTCACGAAAGCGTTCCTGGCGCATCTCAGCGTAGTCCGCGAGATCCGCGATATGGTCACGGGGAAACTGGACGATCCAGGCCATCAGTTCGCCGTAATGCCCGAAGTCGTAATCGAGTTGATCGGCGTACTCCTTCCATTCCGAGCGGAAGCTTGGAAAGCGTGGTGGCCAATGCGGTATGAGGGTTATTGCAACGGCAACCAGCTCAACCAGCAGAAGAGCGCAGGCAATGACCAGCGTGTACAGCTTGTCGGGCAGGACTTTCATGGAGAGAAAGAACAGCGCCACTGCGAGCAGTGCCGTGGCGTAACCGTACTTTTCTCTGGCAGAAATCCCTATAGCTACGCTTGGATGCTCGGATATCTGGTCAATACGCTCGTTCAATGCCTTGAACGTCAGCTTGATCGGCTGATCCATGCCTTCTCTCCCCTGTGGCGCCCCAAGCATAGCGTTCTTCGGTTGGCTGGCGGCGAGTATCATCGAGAGCGCTCAGCCGGGTGGAGGACGCCCTCGTTGGGACAACTTCGCCGAGGAAATCCGAGTCGTGACGCTTGCCATCCCTCCCTTGCTTCCCAGCGATCTGTTTGAACTGTCGCCTGACATCCTCTGGCTTTCCCACTGCAAAGACGGGCCGATTCCCCGCGCCGCCGCGCAGCGGTTGAGCGAGCTTCTGGGCACCGAACTGCATCCCTGGGATCTGCGTTGGAACGAGGATTTTCTCGATATCCAGGCTTCACTCCGTCATGCCGGCGCCGACCTGCTTGGCGTCGACGTACGCGACATCAGCCTCACCACCTGCACCTCGACGGGCCTGCAAGCCATCTCCCTGGGCTATCCGTGGAAGGCAGGCGATGAGGTGCTGATTCCGGTAGGCGAATTTCCGAGCAACCGGTTGCCTTGGTTCGCACTGGAGCAGCGAGGAGTGAGCTGCAGGGAGGTGGCGTTGTGGCCGGGCCAGACGGTTAACGCGGTGGTGCCGCCCCACGCCGGGATCGAGCCGGAACAACGCCTGCTCGATGCCATCACTCCGAACACACGCGTCGTCTCCGTGTCCTGGGTGCGTTACCAGGACGGCATCCGCCTCGACCTCGCCAGACTGGGACGCGGCTGCCGCGAGCGCGGCGTCCATCTGGTGGTCGACGGCATCCAGGGCGCCGGCACTGTAATGCCGTCTTTCGAGGGCATAAGCGCCTTCGCCACGGGTGGACACAAGGGACTGCTCGGCTTGCAGGGGCAGGGCCTGTTGTGGACGGATGCCGCGTTCCGCGCGCAGTTGATGCCGGTGGGCACATGGCTGTCTGCGCCGGATGCCTTCAGCCAAGGCGGTACTCAAGCCGAGGCCAGCTCGCCATGGGCTGCGGATGGGCGCCGGCTGGAGGCGGGAAGTCCTTCCATCCTCTCCTGCGCCGTGCTGGCCAGCTCGATCCGGTTGCTGCTCGATCACGGCGGCGCGCCGGCGATTCAAGCTCACGTGATGGCATTGCAGAAGGCTTTGCTGACGAAGCTGGCCACTTCCACGACCTGGATGGCAGAAGCACGGCGCCTGGATGATCTCGTACAGGCAGACAGGCTGGGCTCCATTCTGTCTTTCGTGCCGCCCGCGGAACGCTTCGAGCATTTGCTGAAAGAAGCCGAAGCGAGCGGTATCAGCACCAGCATCCGGGAAGGCTATCTGCGCGTCGCATTCCATGGCTGGCATTCGAGCCGGGATGTGGAGCGATGCGCGGCATGGTTGATGGCAGGCTAGCGCTCCCCTCGTGCCCGGCTCGGTTGCCGGGCCCGCCTTGCATGACTTTGCGCAGCTATCGCTAGCGGCCGGGCCCGCGTTCCTGCTGCTGCGACTGTGACTGAGACTGCTGCTGCGACTGGGCCTGCTGGGCCTGTTGCGCTTCCTGGTAATGCTGCATGGCCTTGGGCCATTGCGCCGAGCTCTGCTCCACCGGCGTATGGGCCGCGGCCGTGGGCACGCTGCTTTGCCGATCGAAGAAGTGATCTTTGGCGCCCGGCATCGTCTGTGCCGTCCACAGCTTGCTGCCGTCGGGGCTCAGCGCCACCTTGTCGATGCTGTTCAGGCCATCGGCCCGCGCCTGCACGGTAGCCGCCGCGGCGATATTGTCGGTGTGCTGGTCCGGCTTGCGGCCCAGCGTGCGGTCGAGCTGCGCCACTTGGTCGCGCGTCTGCGCAAACATCTTGTGGTCGGGATGGGTCGGATCATCCAGGCGAGTCACGGGCGCCGGTGACGTCGGTGCAGTGGTCGGGCTTGTCGCTGGGGTGGGCTGAGGCGCCGGGCTGGCGGGAGCTGCCTGCTCCGCCCGGCGCGTGGCGTTGAGTTCCTCGCGGATGGAGCCTTCCGCCGCGTTGGTGCCCCAGATCATGCCGGGCGTGTTCCATTGGCCCTTGGCATCGCGCGTATAGGTGTGGCCATCGGACGCCTCCAGCACGCTGCCCTGCGTCTTCAGCGTATTCGTCACCACCGGCGGGACGCCGCCGAACTGGTTCCAGCCGCGTTGCTCGTAGGCGGTCTTGTAGTCCTGCGCGATGTGCTGGGCCGAATGCTTGACGTTGTCCGCGATGATCTGCTGCGAGCTGCGCTCGAGTTCCGCGGCGCGCTGCGGACTGGCGGTTTCGGTGCGGTAGTCCATTACGCGGTAGTCGATCAGCCCGGAAGCGACGGTGCGGCTCCACTGGTGCGTCTCGGCATTACGCGTCCACGGCGCTTCGCGCAGGCTGTGCGTGTCGCGATCGCTGGCGGGGAGGGTGTAGGGATCGCGCGGTGTCGGCGGATGGGCCAGGGTCAGGCCGATCGCCACATTGGAGGCTTTGTAATCCAGTTCGTTCTTGAGCGCGGGGCTGGCTGTCAGCTTCTCGTACTTCTCCACCGGCATGCCTTCGCTGTAGCGCATGGCCTCGTAATCCAACTCGCCGGTCGGGCGCAGCCGTGTCCAGCCCTGATCGGGCTGCTTCGGATCGAAGTGCCAGTGATTCCCTTGCTTGTCCGACTGGTTGTAGATGTGGTGATAGTCGATGGCCTGCGCCAGCTTCTCGCCGCCGATCGCGCCGACGATGCCGCCGAGCCCGCCGGCGATCAGCGCACCGGGGCCGGTTTCCGAGAACACCAGCGCGCCACCGGCCGCGCCGGCTTCCGCGCCGGCGAGCATGCCGCCGGTGCGCGCATAGAAGTGGCCCACCTCGGAATTGGCGCCGACCACATTGCCTTGCTGGCGCATGTCGGAGGCGCGCGAGGAGGTGTGGGCGGCATCGTACAGTACGGCAGCGGTACCCACCGCGCCGAGCGCGCCCTTGGCCATCGAACCGAGGCGGAGTTCGCTTTCAGCCGCACCCTTGGCGGCTTCGCCGGGACGGATGCGGACATTGGTTTCTGCTTCGCCGACGACACCTTTGGGCGGCCCCGTGGGCGGGTGAGGCTCCACGGTTTTGCCGCGCGCCTCGCCGAGCTTGGGCTCCCCCGGCGGATGAACGACCACGCCCGTGTGCGAAACATTCCACGCCTTGCTCGCGGCGGACATCTGTTCGAGCTCGAGTTTCGAGAAGTCGCTCAGCGGCTGGCCGAAGACGGTCTTCTGGGCGGCGTTGTAGCCGCTGGCGAGATTGACGTCCGCACGGAATTCGGCGAGCGATACCTTGTGTCCGCCGGCCTTGACGGTTCCGTCGGCCAGCGATTGTTCGAGCTTCTGGAATTCGGCGGCGGACTTGCTCGCGAATGTGAGCGGGTCGGGGCCGAAGTCGCGCATCGGATGGCCGTTCATCACGGTGTTGGGGCTCTGCAGCGCCTTGGGCAGCTCCAAGTTGGAGAACCCGCGGTTCAGCGGGGCGTTCTCCACGAAGGCCACGATGGGGCGCCCGCTCTTGACCGCGTTTTCCATGAAGGGCGCGCTGCCGGCGTTCCACATCATGTCCTGCAGGGCGCCGGCGGTGTTCTTGCCGTAGACCTCGATGCCTTCGGATGCCAGGTATCGGGTGAACTCGCGGTCGACGGCCTTGAAATCGGCGGTCCCCTTCGCCCTTTCGATGTACTCGCCCCAGGGCGTATGGCCAATGATGTCGGCCCGGCCTTTGGTTTCGGCGACGTACTCGGAGGCGTTCTTGTAATTGCTCTTGTGCGCGGCGTCGGTGCCGGAGAAAGCTACGTAGTCGACGCCAGCCGGCAGCTTCGGCGGATGCGCCGCCATCTGCTTTTCCACGTATTCGGCATAGCTGCTGGTGGCATCGGGACCGGAGCCGGGCGACTTCAGATAAGCGATCACCCGGTCGATCTCGGCGGGCGACAGCTTGGCGCCATGCGCATTGGTGGCGCCGCCCATGGTGGTGCGCACGCAATCCTCGAAGACAAACGGAGGGGTGCTCATGAGCGCACTCCCGACAGCGGATGCATCGGGATATCGACGGCGGAAAGCAGGATCTCGCCGCCGGCTGCCTGCGGGGCATCCACCGGTTGCGCGATGCCGTGGCGTTGCAGGACCTCACCGTCGGTCACGACTTCATAGCGGACGTCTTCGTCGTAGTTGTCGGTACGGTCCTGATAGGTCTTGACCAGTCCGTCGGCCAGGCTCCACAGAAAGCTCAGTTCGTCGCCCGGAACGTTGAGCCAGCCTTTCAGCTTCAACGCCCAGTCGATGGTCGTGTCCTGCGCAAAGTTCAGCACGAAGGTGCGCTGCGCCCGGCCGGCTTCATGTGTCACCCGCTGCGTGCCGTTGCAGCCGAAGCCGAAGCGGTTCTCGCCCTGGTACACCCCGAACTGGTATTCCGTTTCGCCGGGCTGGTCGGTCGGCAGGATGCGCGACTCGAAGATCTCGATGCCGTACTGCCGGTCCACGGCCGACCCATCGGAAGCTTCGAAGCGGAGTGGGGTGAATGACATGGCGGGGATCCGATAGGGGTTACGGGAGTATCAGCCGCTTGCCGCGGCCGCGCTCGATGATCGAGCCCGTGTCGGCATGGGGATGAAATGCAGTCGTGGCTGTGGCGATCGGCGAATGTCTTGCACGCAGACAGATACCGGCCAAGCGGGTGGCTTTAATCCCGACAACATGGGGAGCTGCGATAAGCATGGGGCTCGCCTCCTGCAAGCGGTGAACGGCAATTCCTTGGGCCGGCCTGAAGCAGGAAGGTACGCCGCTCCCGGGGGCGGCGCAACGCTGTAGTACTACCTGGTGAATTGTCCGGAAGCCAGGGAAATCAACGCTTCCGGGCGGGTGTCATCGAGCGAGGGCAAGCTGCGAGGTCTCGCATGGGCGGCGTGGTGCGATGCTCATCACATTCGCAGGTTCTTGCTATTTACGCGGACCTTGTGCCCATGCACCTGGGAAATTTTGTACATCCCCAGAATCGATCCTTGGTTTGCTTGTTGAATCGCTGGACCATCGCATTTCCGCATCTAGGGCAGTCGGGTGAGCTGGATACCCCGTGCGCCTCTTCGGCCTCATTACGCTGGAGCGCTTCGGCTGGAGCTGGATGAGGCAATGGGTTTATCGCGGATCGATGGGGTTGCTGCGCATCAGGTGCAGCAGTTTTGGTCACGGGTGAACTATCCGCTGTAGCCAGCGGCGTCTGCACGGCCCGGATCATGGCCAGCAGCGCTTCTCCGTGTATGAGTTCGATCGGCTTTCCCTCCGCGAAGCGCCGCGCGTCATCTGTATAGGAACCAATGGCTACGATCTTCACAGCGATGGCTCCGTGATGCGCCAGCAGGCCATACATCTCGCGTACGACATTCACGGTGACCTGCCGGCTGCGCCATTGCTTGCACTGCACAAGCGTAATGGCACCAGCTTTCCTGAGCACAAGATCTATTCCACCATCGGCACCGCCTTGTCCGGTTTCCTGCACGCTATAACTTTGCCTGCGGAAAGCCTCTCCAACGAGGACTTCGAACTGCCGCCAGCTCAGGGCGCGAAGGCTATCAAGACCGGTTTGGGTATCGAGCAGTTGCCTGCGTTGACGTTGCTTGATGCAGGAGAACAAGGCCCCTAGCCAACTTGCGCCTAACGCGAGCCATGCGAAAGGGGCATAGATGCCTGCCTGCGCCTGATGGCCCATGGCGGCGGTCACCGGATTCGTGCCGGATGCGAGCAGCCATCCAATGCCGTAACGGATACCGACATAGGCGACAAGACCAATCACGATACCTACCGGCCATGGCAGCGACGAAATTATGTCGATGCCGCTTTCCCTGCGCTTCGCCATAACTCCCCCTGAGTCGCGATAGGCGGCTGGCGAGGACGATACTGCGATTTATTCGGGCATGGAAGCTTGGTTTCGGCAGGCTGCTCCGCCGAAAAGCATGTACTAGATGGTGGGCTATGAGCCCGCATTTATTCGTGTCCGAGCACCCGATGCGGGCGATAAGGCGCCTCCAGTTGCGCGCACTCGTCTCGCGTGAGATCCAGCGTCAAAGCCTCTACCGCCTGTTCGAGATGCTCCATCCGCGTCGCTCCGACGATCGGTGCTGTCACCCCTGGCTGGTGCAGCAGCCAGGCCAACGCGATCTTCGCCTGCGCCATTCCATGTTTTGCGGCCAGCGCTTCGATGGCATCCACCACCCGGTAATCGTCCTCGCTGTAATAAAGCCCTTGCGCGAACGCGTCGCTCTCTGCCCGAAGCGTATTCGTCTTGTCGCGAGACCGCGCCAGAAAACCCCTGGCCAACGGACTCCATGGCAATACCGCAATCCCCGCATCCCGGCACAGCGGCAGCATCTCCCGCTCTTCTTCCCGATACGCCAGGTTGTAGTGGTTCTGCATCGAGACGAAGCGTGTCCAACCGTGCCGTTCCGACGTCATCAAGGCTTTCTGGAACTGCCACGCAGACATGCTCGATGCGCCGATATAGCGTGCCTTGCCGCTGCGCACGATGTCGTGCAGCGCCTCCAGGGTTTCCTCTAATGGCGTGTCGTCATCCCAGCGATGGATCTGGTAGAGGTCGACATAGTCCATGCCCAGTCGCGCGAGGGAGGCATCGATCGCGTGCAGCAGATGCTTGCGCGACAGGCCGCGCTGGTTCGGTCCCGCGCCGGTGGGGTAGTAGGCCTTGGTCGCCACCACCACTTCCTCGCGCCGCGCGAAGTCGCGCAGGGCGCGGCCCAGTACGCGTTCGCTGTCGCCGCCGGAATACATGTCGGCGGTGTCGAAGAAGTTGATGCCCAGTTCCAGTGCGCGGCGGAGGATGGGGCGGCCTTGTTCCTCGCCGAGGATCCACGGCTTGGCCCGCGGGTTGCCGTAGCTCATCGCGCCCAGGCACAGGCGCGACACTTTCAGGCCGCTGCGTCCGAGGTTGACGTATTGCATGTCCATCTCGCGCTCAGGCCGGCGGCCGGTGCAGCGCGACGCCTGCGGCTACCAGAGCCACGCCTTCGATCTCGACGGGTGTCGGCATCTGGTGCAGCACCAGCATGCCGATGATTACCGCAGTGGCGGGCAGCAAGGCGACGAACAGGGCATAGGTCGCGCGCGGCAGGCGTGCCATGGCGAGCTGGTCGAAGACGTAGGGGATGACCGAGGAACTGAGGCCGACTGCGAGACCAGCGCCCAAGGCGATCGGATCCAGCAACGCGGGCGCGGCGTCGTGCAAGCCAAGCGGTGAAATCGCCACGCCCGCCACGATCATTGCGGCACCCAGGCGGTCGATCGGGCTGGTGGCCGGATCGGCGCGGGATACCGCATGGGCCAGCACGATGTACGCGGTGAACAGCCCGGCATTGGCGAATGCCCAGAAGAACGCCTCCGGCGCGCCGCCGAAACGTACCTGGGTAAGCAGCGATACGCCGGCCGCGGTCAGTCCCAGCGCGACGATATTGCGGCGGGAGCGCACACCGGCCAGCGCGAGCGCCACCGGGCCGATGAACTCGATGGCCGCCACGGTGCCGAGCGGCAGCGCGGCGATCGCCTTGTAGAACGAGTAATTCATCAGCGCGAATACGCCGCCGAGCGCCACCATCGTCGCCTGGCTTCGCCGCGTGGACGCCAGGAAGGCCCGCCACGGCTTGCGCCACAGCGCGAACACCAGCGCCGCCGACACGATGCGCAGCCAGGCCACGCCGGCCACCGGCACGCGGGCGAACAGCAGTACGGCGAACGAGGGGCCGAGGTAATGAAAGATCGCGCTGCCGACGAAGTACGCGTGCGGCGGGATGCGGTCGGCCAGCGGCAGCCTGTTTTCGTTTTTACCATCTATTGTGTTCATGATGGTGAGGTTTATACGCCCGGAAAACTCACCTGTCAAAGTCGAATAGATGGTAATATTCATCGCATGGACGCACTCGACCTGAATCCGGCCGGCTACGGCGGCACCTACAAGCTGATCGGCGGACGGCCGAGCCTGGATTTCGTGAATACGATCAGCTGGCCGGACACCGAGCGCGAGCACGACTGGCTCGCGCTGCCGGAAAATGCTCGGCGCTGGTTCGCCGCGATGGAGTTGCCGTTCCCGCGCGGCAAGGCGGTGGACATCGCCCCGCTATTCAAAGCGCGCCATTTGCTCGCGCGCGTGCTGCGTCCGCTGGCGCACGAGCAGACCGTGTCCGAAGCCGCGATCGCGGAACTCAGCAAAGCCGTGGCCAAGGCGTATCAGTTGCGCGAGATCGACCCGCACACGCTGGCCTGGCAATGGCCGGAGCCTTCCAGTTCGCAGGAAGCGCTGGCGCCGCTGCTGCTCGACGCCGCGGCACTGATCACCGCCGCCGATCACGAACGCCTGCGCTACTGCCCCTCCTGCGACTGGCTGTTCGAAGACCAGACCCGCAACGGCCAGCGCCGCTGGTGCGATATGGCCGACTGCGGCAGCCGCGACAAGGCGCGGCGGTATTACCAGCGGACCAAGGGATAGCGCGCCCGGCCGCGCACAGTCACAGGCTTTCCAGCAGGTGTTTCACTCGCGCGCCGATATCGTCGCGCACCGCACGATAGCCGTCGTCATCCATATGCTTGGGGTCCGGCAGCTTCCAGTCCTCGCGCCGTTGCGCCGGCACCCATGGGCAACTGTCGCCGCAGCCCATGGTCACCACGGCATCGAACTCGCCTTCGATCTCATCCAGTGATTTCGATGCATGCCGGCTCAAGTCATAGCCCAGCTCGGCCATGAAGCGCACGGCCTTGGGGTTGATCAAGCCGGAAGGGCGGGAGCCGGCGCTCTGCGCGTCGACACCGGCGCCGCCATGGATATGCGCAAACGCTTCGGCCATCTGGCTGCGATTGGCGTTTTCTACGCAGACGAAAAGCACGCGTTTCATGTGCGGATCCCAGCGGCAGCGGTCAGATGGATGGGCGAGCGTTGAGTGAATTCATATCTTGGCGCTTCCTGCAGGGAGGCGCAGGAACTGGAGTGCGCGCTGTCGTCGTTGCGTCCATCCTGGCGCTATAGCGGCCGATAGAACTGAAGAATGTTGTCTCCAGGATCACGCAGATGGAATTCGCGCGTGCCCCATGGCGTTTCGGCCGGGACGGCCCAGGGACCTCCGCGGCCGGGTTCGGCAAGGACTCTGCCGTTGTCGGCGAACTCCCGGTGGAGGCGGTCGACGTCATCGACGATGAAGCGGTACACGGGGCGATCGCCCGCATGGCTCCATTGCGTGGGATCGCCCCATTGCAGATGCAGTTCGACGTTGTCGCGGCGGATGACCGCGTACTTCGGCGCCTCCGGCATATCCTGAAACAGCAAGGTGAAGCCGAGGTCCTGATAGAACCGGACCGATGCCATCACTTCCCTGGCCATCAGGACCGGATGGACGCTTTGCAGGACAGTCTTCATGGCTGCTTCCTCGATACCGCGCGGGTTGAATATGATCAAAGCCCCGTACCAGATCCGCGGCCGAGCCTAGCGCCATCCGGGGATCGCTGCCACCCGATATGAGCGGCAGCGACGGGTTTCAGGCTTGCTGCAGGAAGCTGCTCACCAGCCGGGCGATCTCTTCCGGCGCATCTTCGAAACTGTAATGGCCCACGCCATCGAGTTCATGCACGGCAGCGCCGGGAAACAGAGTGGTGAAAAGCGGCAGGAAGCGCTTGGCGTGCAGTGTGCGATCGGCCATGCCCCAGATCGCCATCGCCGGCTTCGCTTGAATGGAGCGCAGCGCCGAGGCGTCCGGTTCCTCGAATCGATGGATGCCCAACGCGAAACCTTTTGCCCAGCCCAGCGCGCCGGCGCACTCAGCCGGCGTGGAGAACGGCGAGCCGTAGGCGCGCAACCAGGTGTCGTCGATCAGCGCGTTGTTCTCGAAGCCGTTGAGCTTGAGCGTGCTGAGGATGTTGTAGCCGAGTTCGCCCAGTACGCCATCCAGGCGGCCTTCGCTTTCCGCACGCAGGATCCAGGAGAACCATGGTGCTTCCTGCGCATTCGCCATGAGCCGGTCGAGCTGGTCGGCATGGCCGAACGGCGTGGGGCCATTGACGGAGACGATGCGGCGGATACGGTCCGGATGGCGCGCCGCCAGGCCCATGCCCATCGGGCCGCCGAAGTCGTGCAGCACCAGGGTGATGCCGCGCAAGTCCAGCGCGAGCACGAAGCGTTCCAGATTATCGATATGGTCCTGCAGCCAATAGCTGCGATCGGATGGCGTGGCGCTTTTGCCGAAACCCATATGGTCGGGCACGACGACGCGATGCGTGGCGCGCAGCGCACCGATCAGATGACGGAACAGATAGCCCCAGGTGGGCTCGCCATGCAGGCACAGCACCACCTCGCCATCGCGCGGGCCTTCGTCCACGTAGTGCATGGCGAAGCCGGACGCATCGGTGAAGTGCGGGGCGAAGGGGAAGCTGCCGTCGAAGGTCTCGTCTGGGCGGATCATGGGCTGGTCTCCGGAGAGGGAAGGGGCGTCCACGCGGGCACGGCTCAACCTCACCCGGCGTGGATGCTTGCGGTTGCGTAGGGAGTCATCCGCCATCGCGCGCATGGCGATGGCGTTGGTTTCAAATTGAAACCTGTTGCCTTTGTAGCAGGAGAGGTTTTATCTTGCAACCGCTAAGTACATGCATGGCCCGGACACGATCATGGTCAAACGCGTCACCCAGGAAGATTCGCTCTGCGGCGTGGCTCGCCCGATGGATGCCATCGGCGACGGCTGGTCGCTGCTGATCGTGCGCGATGCGCTCAACGGCCTGCGCCGATTCGGCGAGTTTCAGAAGAGCCTGGGATTGTCCAAGAACATCCTTGCGGCGCGTCTTCGCCATCTGGTGGCGCACGACATCATAGAAGCGGTGCCGGCGTCCGACGGTGGCCCCTATCAGGAATATGTGCTTACGGAGAAAGGGCGTGGCCTGTTCTCCGTCCTGGTGGCGCTGCGGCAATGGGGGGAGGATTTCTTCTTCGAGCGCAAGGAGGCTCGCGTGACGCTGGTGGACAAGCACACCGGCCGTCCCCTGGAGAAGATGCAGCCACGCGCCCAGGACGGGCGCGATGTATTGCCTGAAGACACGGAAGTACGCTGGCCGGCGCGGCGACGCTGATCGCTGCATACCGGGATGAGCCTTGGGCACAGCGCCAAGGCTCATCCATCACTGATCAGGCCGTTTCCGCTTCGCTCAATGCGGGATAGTCGATATAGCCCGCCGCACCTGGGGTATAGAAGGTGTTGCGATCCGGCGCGTTGAGCGGCGCGCCAAGCCGGAAACGCTCAGGCAGATCGGGATTGGCGAGAAAGGCGCTGCCGAACACGGTGGCGTCGGCGCGGCCGCCTGCCAGGGCGTCTTCCGCAGAAGACTGATCGAGGCCGCGGCCCATCAGATACGCGCCATCGAAGCGCGGCCGCAGCAGCGCGTGGTAGTCGACTTCGTCGGAAAACTGCGCCACCTGCAGATAGGCGAGCTGCAGCGGCTTGAGCTGGTCTACCAGATAAGCGAAGGTCTCCGGCGGATTGGCATCGACGATGTCGTTGAAGTTCATCACCGGCGCGATCTTCAGGCCGACGCGGTCGCCGCCGGCTTCGTCCACCATCGCACGCAACACTTCCACGACAAAGCGCGCGCGGTTGGCGAGCGAGCCGCCGTAGCGGTCGTCGCGCTGGTTGGTGCCGGAGGAGAGGAACTGCTCCGGCAGATAGCCGGAGGCGCCGTGCAGCTCCACGCCGTCGAAGCCGGCTTCCAGCGCTCGCCGCGTGGACTGGCGATAGTCCTCGACCACCAGGGCGATCTCATCGGTGCTCAGCGCGCGCGGCGTGACGAAGTCCTGCAGACCCTGGTCGGTCCAGGCCTGGCCGGCCGGTTTGACCGCCGAGGGCGCCACCGGCAAGCGGCCATCCGGCTGCATCGAAGGATGCGAGATGCGGCCGGTATGCATCAGCTGCATGAAGATGCGGCCGCCACGCGCATGCACGGCAGCGGTGATGCGCTTCCACGCCTCGATCTGCGCATCGGTCGCGATGCCCGGCGTGCGCACATAGCCCTTGCCGGCGGCGTCGGGAAACACGCCTTCGGTGACGATCAGCCCGGCGCCGGCGCGCTGGGCGTAGTAGGTGACGGCAAGATCGCTGGGCACGCCGGCATCGTCGGCGCGCGAGCGGGTCATCGGCGCCATGACGAGGCGGTTGCGCAGCGTGTAGCGGCCGATCTGGATGGGGGTGAACAAGTGGCTCATGACGGCATCCTCGGAGTGGGTATGAGGTCATGTTCCGCCGTCCCGCTCGTGGGATAAAGACGGTAAAGTAGAAAACATTGATCCACTCATGGAGCAATCACCATGGAACTGCTGAAAGACATGGGCCTGTTCGTGGAAGTGGTCAAAGCCCGCAACTTCCGCCGCGCGGCCGAGACGCTGGACATGCCCAGTTCCACGCTGTCGCGCCGCATCGCCTTGCTGGAGAAGTCGATCGGCCTGCGCCTGCTGCATCGCACGACGCGCAAGGTGGAGCTGACCGAAGCCGGGCAGGTTTATTACGAGCGCTGCAAGCGCATCGTCGACGAAGCCAGGCTGGCCCACGAGCAGCTTGGGGACATGCTGGCCCAGCCGAGCGGCGTGCTGCGTGTCTCGTCGGCGGTGGATTTCGCCACGTTCTTCCTCGCGCCGCTGATCCCCGAGTTCGCCGTGCGCCATCCCGGGATCAGTTTCGATATCGATCTCACGCCGAGGAAGGTCGACCTGGTGGCCGAGCCGTTCGACATCGCCATCCGCATGGGCGAGCAACCGGCCTCGAACCTGGTGGCGCGCCTCCTGGGACGCGTGCCGCAGGCGCTGTTCGCCGCACCGGAGTATCTGCAGCGAGCCGGAACGCCCAGGCGCCCGGCCGATCTGGCGAAACACGAATGCCTGCGCTTTCTAGGCGGCCGTGCCGACGAATGGATCCTGCATCGCCGCACGGAAGTGCAGCGCGTCGACGTGCAGGGCCGCGTGCGGGTCAACAGCGTCGGCATGACGCATCGACTCGCGCGGCAAGGCCTGGGCATCGCCGTGCTGGCCGATGCGCTGGCGGCGGAGGACGTGGCGAACGGCGCTTTGCGCCGCGTGCTGCCGGCATGGCGCTCGGCGGATGTTCCCGTTTATGCGATGACCGAAACGCGCCTGCTTCCGGCGAAGGCGCAGCGGTTTATCGAATTTCTGCGGGAGCGGTTGGGGCAGGCGTGACGTGGTCGCTGGCGTCACGCCGAGCCATCGAGCGCGCGATAGCGGAAATCACGCACGACAATGCTTCCTTCGTTCGCGCTGTAGATGCCGATCTTCAAGGCCAGAAAGCCCCCGAAGACGTTGTGGTGAATGCCGGATACTTCCATGCGCAGCGGATGCAGGATCCATGTGCGGCCATCGTCATGCGAGTAATGCCAGGTCACCACGTTCTGGTTGCTGGTGAGCCGGATGCGCACGCGTGAGGTGGACATGGCCTGGCGGATCCAGGGATGTTCCTGGGCGTATTCGAAGGTCTTCATGGTGTCAGGCGTGAAGCCGACACCAACGAATGCTTTGGGGTTGTAGAACAGCAGCAGCCCCCCTTCTGCCTGTCCGGACAGTTCAAGCGCGACCTCCGCCTCATACGAGCGGTCGCCGACCGTGCACACGAGCGGTGTGCTGTCGGCAGGCGATTGGCCTCGCGCGGCAAGGCGCAGGCCGCCGCCATCGACATCGCTCGCGCGCTGCATCTCCGCCGGCGTTGCTTCGTAGAACGACCAGGGCATGCCAAGCCGCCGCACGGCGAGGCCGCCCGATAAAGCCATGCCGCCGGGGCTGGTTCTGCCGCCCTTTGGCTTGGGCAATGGCTTGGAGAGATCGCCGCCGAGCGCGCGGAACCAGCCGTCGCTCGTCCATTCGATCGGCTCCAGCAAGGTCTGCCGGCCCAGCGTGCGGAAGCCGCTTTCGTAGCCGTGATAGACCATCCACCAATCGCCCGCCGGCCCTTCCACCAGCGAAGCGTGGCCGCGCGACCACCATGGCTCGTCGGCGCTTTTCGTGCGCACCAGCGGATTGTGCGGACAGTGCTCCCATGGGCCATGCACGGACTTCGAACGCGCGGCGATCACCATGTGTCCGGTCGGCGGTCCGGCAGTGCCGCCCACCGCGGTGATCAGATAGAACCATTCGCCATGCCGCAGCAGCTTGGGGCCTTCCGGCGCGAAGGTCTCCACCACCCAGTCGTCCGGATAGCGCCATGCGTTGTAGGCCGGTTGCAGTTCGCCATCCGCCGACAGGCCGTCGTCGCTCAGGCGCACTTTGCGGATGCCGTTGACGAACAGATAGCGCTTGCCGTCCTCGCCGACGATATGGCCGGGATCGATGCAGCCGGGAATCTTCAGATCGACCGGCTCGCTCCACGGCCCTTCGATATGGTCTGCCCAGATCGCATAGATCGACCACGGCTTGCCTTCCGGCGCGGCGGGCAGATAGATGAAATAGCGCCCGTTGTGCTTGCACAGGTCCACGGCCCAGACCGAGCCGATCGGCTGGGTCAGCGCGGCAACGACCGGTGCCCACTTGACCAGATCGGTGGAATGCCAGATCAGCAGTCCGGGGCAGGCGGAGAATGGTGAGAACGTCATGTAGTAGTCGTCGCCGTCCTTGAGGATGGTGGGATCCGGATGGTCGCCGGCGACGATCGGGTTGCGGTAAGTGCCGTTGCCGAGATCGGCCTGGCGTTGCGCTTCGACACCGCGGCGCCATGCAATTTGTGCGTTGCCCGATGCGCGGGCGCCAGCCGTGGCGGCTTCGAGCGCAAAAGGCGCGGCGGCGGCCCCGGCCAGCATCAGTTGCAGCGTCTGGCGGCGGCGGGTGTCGACCATGGCGTTCTCTCGCAGGTGTTTGGGTCGAGTCGGATCGTATCGATGCCGATGGCGCGAGGGAGTGGCACGGTGAGTTCGCGGCACAAAACGTAAGTGGCGACGGCGGATATCGCAAAGCGCAACGCAAGCCAGGCGTGGCAAAGCCCCAGCCGCACGGCCCGCTTTGCTACGCTCCGCCCACGATTCCGGCGCGGGGAAGCCAAGGGCATGGTGGTGGAACACCAAGGGGTGGCGTTGCTGCCGGTCATTACGCTGCTGGCCGCCGGCGTCATCGCGGCGCCGCTGTTCAAGCGGCTGGGCCTGGGCGCGGTGCTCGGTTATCTGGCCGGCGGCCTGGCGATCGGGCCGTTCGGGTTGAAGGTATTCACCGATCCCGGCGCGATCCTGCAGGTGGCCGAGCTGGGCGTGGTGATGTTCCTGTTCCTGATCGGGCTGGAAATGCACCCGTCGCGCCTGTGGAGCCTGCGCCGGCAGATCTTCGGCCTGGGGCTGGCGCAGGTTGCCGCCTGTGCGGTCGTGCTCACGGCGGTGGGCGTGCTGACCGGTTATCCGATGGCGCCTTCGTTTGTGGCCGGCGCGGGTTTCGTGCTGACCTCCACGGCGATCGTGATGCAGCTGCTGGAAGAACGCCGCGAGGTGAACGAGCCCAGCGGGCAGCGCATCGTCTGCGTGCTGTTGCTGGAAGACCTGATGATCGTGCCCTTGCTGGCGGCGGTGGCGTTCCTGGCGCCGATCGCGCCGGGCAGCCCGCTGGCGCATCGCGGCATCGACTGGAGCGCGATCGGCATCGGCGCAGCCTCGATCGCCGGCCTGCTGCTGGCCGGACGCTATCTGCTCAACCCCTTCTTCGGCCTGCTGGCCAATGCCCGTGCGCGCGAGGTGATGACGGGCGCCGCGCTGCTGGTGGTGCTCGGTTCGGCGTACGCGATGCAGCTTGGCGGCCTGTCGATGGCGATGGGTGCGTTCGTTGCGGGCGTGCTGCTGTCCGAGTCTTCGTATCGGCATCAGCTCGAAGCGGATGTGGAACCGTTCCGCGGCATCCTGCTCGGCCTGTTCTTTATCGCGGTGGGCATGTCGCTGGACCTGCGCGTGGTGGCGGCGAGCTGGCGCGCCATCCTGTTCTACGTGGTGCTCTACATGGCCGCCAAGGCGCTGGTGATCTATGCGGTGGCGCGGTTGTTCAAATCCTCGCATCGCGAGGCTGTCGATCGCGCCGTATTCATGGCGCAGGGCGGCGAGTTCGCCTTCGTGCTGTACGCGGCAGCGGCCGCCGCAGGCATCATCAATGCCGAGCAGAACGCGCAGCTCACCGCCATCATCATTCTTTCCATGGTGCTGACGCCCATCGCCATCGCATCGATGAACGCGATCCGCGCACGCCTGCGTCCGTCCACCGACGGCTACGAGCGGCCCGATGGCCTCAATGGCGCCGCGCTGGTGATCGGCTTCGGGCGGGTGGGGCAGATCGCCAGCCAGTTCCTGTTCGAGCGCGGCTACGAGATCTCGATCATCGACACCGACGTGGAGATGATCGACACCGCGCGCAGCCTGGATTTCAGTGTCTATTACGGCGATGGCACCCGCCTGGATATCCTCGAAGCAGCCGGTGCGGGGCGTGCGGGCGTGGTGCTGGTCTGCGTGGACAAGGCCGACGAAGGCACGCGCATCACCGAACTGATCAAGGCCGCGTTTCCGCTGGTGCCGGTGCTGGTGCGCGCAATCGATCGGCGCCACAGCATCGATCTGATCAAGGCAGGCGCGGATCTGGAAGTGCGCGAGACGTTCGAGTCGGCGGTGCTGCTGGGCGAGGCGGCGCTGGAGAAACTGGGCGTCAACCGCGAAGAGATCGACGACATCAGCCGGCGCCTGCGCGAGCGCGACCGCGAGCGGCTGCAGATGGAGATCGTCGGAGGCATGTTCGCGGGACGCGCGCTGTTCAGCGGCAAGCGCAATGCCGCGGATACCGGCGAAACCTGAGCGCGTCGCTGGAACCTGCAGCTGACGAGCCGTGGCGCGGCTGTGCGCCGCGCCACGGTTGTGGAGCTATTGCACCGTCAGGAAATAGGTCAGCGTCCTGACCATGCCCGTCATATCCGTCATCCGGCTTACCAGGGTGTGCTGTCCGCGCCGCAACGGGCGGAACATCAGGTAGTAGCCGTAGTTGACGGCCGGTTGCCAACCGGTGGTGATGCATGGATCGAGCGTGGTCTGCAGGCTGGGATCGCCCTTGAGCGAGAACAGGTTTTCCGAGGTGTAAAGGTAGTCGTCGATGCCGCGCACCGAATGGCCATCCAGCGTGACCTGCATCTGGCCCATCATGGGATAGGTCTTCGCATCGGCCACCAGGAAGTCGTACAGCGACTGGCCCGGCTTCGGCCCGAAGTTCGGATCCGGGCAGGGATAGGTGTCGCTGATGAAACCCACCATCAGCAGGAGCGCCTTGTCGCGCGGCACGGTACATGCGCGCGCCACATCGCCGGCCATCATCATCGGCATCGCCGCCGGCGCCAGATTCCATACCGGGCCATCCTGGCCGCCCGCGCAGAATGCGCCGGTGCTGTCGAACAGCGGATTGCTGGCGGAGGGCTGGGCATACAGCCATTGCAGGGAGCGGTCGGCCCAGCCGTAGATGCTCTTGCCGAAGGGACGCGCGTCCTTGGGGTACAGCGTGGGATTGGGGCCGAAGCCGAGCAGGTCGTTGCCCGGCGGCTCGGCCGCCTGTGCGGCGGCCAGCGTGGAACACGCGAACAGCAGACCACAGAACGTCTTGTGCATAACGCCCTCCTTGTGAAGATGCATGTGCGGAAGCGTGGGGTGGGGACGGTGGGATTCCGCGAGACCAGCTTGTGCGTCTGCGTAGTGCGGCGCTTCCAGAAACTTGCGCCGATTGCGCCGGGTATTGGATGGCCGATCCCGGCCAACCTTTCAGGCTGCCGCGTTGCGTGGCCGCACGCTTCCAGAAACGTGCTTTCGTGCGAACCTGCCTTTTGTCTCACCGGAGTGGGCGTATGATCGGCCGCGGATGCCGGCGGGGGCTTAGGCGAATGTCCATCGTGCAGACGGTGCTGAGTTCATCTCACTTCACCGTGATGACCCAGGATTGCAGCTATCCGCGCGTGAACTGCGGTCACGGGGCAGGCGAGCCGGGACGCTTCCTGTTCACGCGGCGCGGTGCGTTCTCGATCCAGGTGGGCGGCCGGAACTGCCTGGCGCGGCCGGGGCAGGCGGTCTTCCTGGGCCGCGACGTGGAATACAGCGTGACGCATCCGGACCATCGCGGCTGTGCCTGCTGCACCGACGTGTGGCTGGACGATGAATGGCTGGATGCGCTGGGATTGGAGGGCGCCCGTGCTCCCGCCTGCCTGGATGTGCAGCACGATCTGCATATGCAGCAGGCGCACGTGGAGATGCTGCAGGGCATGCGGCGCGGACCGGATCTGCTCGAAGCCGAGGAGGCCTTGCTGGCGGTTTTCAACGGGCTGCTGGGCAGCATGCCGAAACGCGCATCCGCCAGCGGCACCGCGCGCCAGCTGCAGCGCGTGCAGGAGGCGATTGTCGCCAACCCCGGCGAAAACCTTGGCGTCGACTCACTGGCGCGGGTCGCGGGCTGCTCGCCTTTTCATCTGTGCCGGATCTTCCGGCAAGGCACCGGTCAATCGTTGCGGCAGTTTCGTCTGCAGCACCGCCTGGGCACGGCCTTGGGCCGCCTGGGCGAAGGCGAAGACGATCTCGCGGCGCTCGCCTGCGATGTGGGTTTCAGCAGCCACAGCCATATGACGGATGCGTTCCGGCAGGCGCTGGGAGCATCGCCCAGCGATCTGCGCGAGCGCTTGCGGGAAAGCGAATTGAAGGGGTTGCGGACGCGGCTTCTGGAGAGGCGTGAAGCGCGCCTGCATTGATCCGTGCGTCAGGGCTGGTGCGCAGCCACCGCATTGTTGCCCGCACGCTTGGATGCATTGATCCAGTTCACTTCCCAGGTCTTTCCTCCGTCCGCGGAGAACGCCTGCTCGTCGCGATTGGAACCTTGCGCGAGGTTGAGGAACGAGAACCGCGCAAGGATGGCCTTGCCCTTGTAAGGCTCCTGATCGTAGAAGTCGCCGCGCCCGTCGACGAAGCCGCCGATCATCGGCGTGCTGAACACGCCGCTGTCGCTGCTGACGAAGTTGAGGCTCCACTGGTGAGCGGCGGGATTGAACAGGCGCAGCGAGAGGAATTGCAGACGGCCTGACGGGCCCTGGGTTTCGATCTCGGCGAGGTTGGCGCGGCCGTTCCACAGCTTGCGCACGCGCACGGTGCCGTCGAGAGGCGTCCAGCCGGAGTGGCCGGCAAGGGGATGCTCCATGCGCGACATATGGATGTCCCAGCTGCCGAGTTGCCAGTCGAAATCGTGCTGTCCCGGTTCGTTGCCTGTCGGCTTCATCGCGGTCACCGCCTCGCCGGGTTTGAAGCGCGTGAGGTTGGCGATGAAGTTCGCCTCCCAGGTCTTGCCGCCGTCGTCCGAGTAATCCTGCTCGTAGCTGTGCGTGTCCGGCGAGGTGACGGTCCAGATGCCGCGCACCAGAACGGCGCGGCCTTGGTAGAGCTCCTGGCTGTAGAACTCGCCGCGGTTGCGTTCGAAGTGGCCGACGGATGGCGTTTCCATCGTGCCGTCGTCGCTGTCGGAGAAGTATTGGCGCCATTGGTGGGCGGCGGGATCGTAGAGAAATACCGTCATGCCTTCGAAACGGCCGCCGGGGCTGTCCGCTTCGATTTCCTCGACCTGCGCCTTGCCGCCCCAGATCGGATTCACCGTCACGGTGCCGCGCATTTCGGTCCACTCGGAGTGTCCCGACAGCGGTGCCTTGAGGGTGCGGATGTGGGTATGCCAGGTGCCGATATTGAAATCGAAATCGTGGCTGCCGTCGGCGAGCGCATGTGCGGCAGTTGCAGGAGGCACGGCCAGCGCGGACACAGGCATGAGCCCGAGGGCGATGGCTGAGCAGAGCAGAAGCTTTATCGACGCTTGCATGGCGCAGCTCTCACATGGGGAGATGGTGCGGAAGCTACGCGGTCGAGTGGCTCGTTTGAATAGCCACTTTATTGGCTTTTGACATGACCACTGTAAGATCCCCGCAAGGGCGGTCGGCCTGGGGTTATCGTAGGCGCCGCGCTGGGACAGGGGAGGTGTATGGGTGGTTTGACTGGATGGAAGCAGGGCGGCTCGGTGTCGCTGTGGCGCTATATCGAGCACGCCCGCGATTTCAACGGATGGCACTTCACCGCGGACGAGGAAGGCTGCCGCTCCTTGCTGGCTTTGCTCGATCAGCTGGAAGTGGCGAATGAGCCTGCGTCCTATCGAACGCTGCAGGTCACGAAGGCGACGCCGGCGATTCTGGCAGTGCCGAACAACGGCTCGGCGCGGGCGTTGTCGCCGGCCCGATGGCGCCTGCGCCATGCACCGGCATCGGAAGAGTGGCGGTGGGCGGAAGATGGCGACACGCTGGAGCTGACGGTGGGCCTGCAAGGCGTGCAGAAACTGCGCGCATCGGTAAGCGCCGTGCTTCGGCACGAAGGCGATTTCTCAGTCGGGCCGGGTGGCGGCCAGCTGTGGTTCTGGTGGTGGCGACGCGGATAAACGAATGGCACGCAAAGATTGCCTTTGCGTGCCATCACTCTTCGATGCCTTGAATCCGCGCCGCATACGGGCGGCGCGGACATCATCGATCAGCGCGCGCCGCCGGCGGCGTACAGCTTCTCGCCGGTCAGCCAGTACGAGTCATCGGAAGCGAGGAACACCGCGATTGAGGCAATGTCATCGGGCTGGCCGATACGGCCCAGCGGGGTAATTGCGATGGCTTGCTGGTGGAAGTCCGAGCCGATGAAGCCGGCGGTAACGGTGCCCTCGGTCTCCACCATGCCGGGATTAAGTGCATTGACGCGGATCTTGCGCGGGCCGAGTTCGCGCGAGAGCACGCCGGTGATGGCATCCACCGCGCCCTTGGTGGCGGTATAGACCGAACCGCCCGGCGGCACGATGCGGGTCACCAGCGAACCGATATTGATGATGCTGCCGCCGTCGTTCATATGCTTGGCGGCGGCCTGGGTGGTCAGCAGCAGGCCCAGCACGTTCACATTGAACTGCTTGTGGAAATGCTCCTCGGTGATCTGCTCCAGCGGGGAGAACTCGTACACGCCGGAGTTGTTCACCAGGATGTCGAGGCGGCCGAATTCCTTCACGGCGGCATCGGCGATGGTCTGCGCGTCGGCGGCCTGGGCGACGTCGCCCTTGACCGCGACGGCCTTGCCGCCGGCCTTGGTGATGGCGTCGACCACGGCGTCGGCGCCGGCCTTGCTGGATGCGTAGTTGACGACCACGGCGGCGCCTTCGGCGGCGAGCGCCTTGGCGATGCTGGCGCCGATGCCCTTGGATGCGCCGGTGACCAGCGCGACTTTGCCTTTGAGCTTGCTCATGACGGGTTTCCTGTCAGGTGGTGGATGGGCGAACCGCCCGGTTCAGTAATTCAATAGTTCGCAACATATGAACTAACGAACTGCAAGTCAAGGGCTGCTAAGATGGCGACCATGAGACCGCTAGTTCATCCCTCCATCGAAGACGTCACCGTGGAAGGCATCCTCCACGCCTTGGCCGACCCGGTACGGGTGGCCATCTACGCCGGCCTCGCCGCTTCGGAGAGAGGCACGACCTGCTCGGCCTTCCTGCAGATGGAAGATCGCGAGATTCCGAAGTCGACGCTCTCGCAGCATTTCCGCGCCCTGCGCGAAGCCGGCCTGATCCGCAGCGAGCGCCATGGCGTGGAGATGCGCAATACCACGCGTTGCGCGGAGATCCACCAGCGCTTTCCCGGGCTGCTGCTGGCGGTGATGGGGGCGTATCAGCAGCAGATGACGGACAGGGCGAAGGCGGCCAGGCGCAAGGGAAGCAAGGCCAGGAGCGGTTGATCGCTGGCCGTCAAGGTCGATCCTGCGTCGGGGGACGTATGTTTCGCACGCACATCGTGATTGGCATGATCGTTGTCCTGTGCGGTTGCGGCAGCATCAGCCAGCGGCAGTCTGAACGCGAACTCGATCAATACCGTGCATCGGCGCGCGCGAGGGTCGATGAGTCCGTATGTACCGCCAAGGGCGGATCGATCAAGGGCGTCGGCATGTTCGGCACGCCGGCGTGCGTGCTGCCGTTTGCCGATGGCGGCAAAGCCTGTGCCGACAAGGCGGATTGCCAGGGGCGATGCCTGATCATGGAGGGCGGAACGAATGGCGCTGCGCCTTCTGCCGCCATGTGCCAGCGCGACGACCAGTTATTCGGCTGCTGGCAAGAAGTGCTGCACGGACAGGCGCAGCCCGCCATCTGCGTCGATTGAGCCCGATCGCTAAATAATCTGACAGCGCCAGGCTTCCCCGAATGGCCCAATGACAACACCCGGACGTCGGGTGCCAGCAACGAGCCAAAGCCATGTCTGAGAAAACCTGTGCCGCCTGCGACTGCGAACTGGATGCCAATGCGATCCAGGTGAAGATCGGCGGCAAGACCGTCGAAGTGTGCTGCGAGGAATGCGCGGAGAAGCTGCGCGAGGCGCATGTCTCCACCGGCGCGGCGCGCTGAACACGCATAGTTGATGAAGTCGGAACCGGGCCGCTCCAGCGAGCGGCCCTTTTCGTTGCGCTCAGGTCGATTGCTTGAACGCGCTGGGCGAGCGGCCATACGCCTGGCGGAACGCATTGGCGAAATGGCTGTGGCTGGAGAAGCCCAGGTCCGCCGCCAGCGCGGAAAGATCCTCGCTGCGCGGCACCAGGTCGAGCGCACGCGCCAGGCGCAGATGCAGGTGGTAGCGATAAAGCGGCACGCCTTCCACCTGGCGGAATACCTGGGTGAGATAGACCGGCGAGCAACCGATGTCCGCGCCGATCTCGGCCAAGGTCCAGCGCCGCGAGAGATCGCTGGCGAGCAGCACCTTCACCCGATCGGCCAGGCGCCGCCGCGCATGCGTGGCGGCGGGTTCGCGTGCGCTGCGCGGGCCGAGGCTGCGGCCAATCAAGGTGAGCAACAGTGCTTCCGCTTCGAGCGGTTCGATGCTGTCGCCTTCGAGGTTGTGGCGCAGCAGGGCGACCAGGGCCTGCGCGCGCGGATCGATCGGTTGCGCCTGCCGGTTGAAACCGACCTTGTCGCTGCCCTGGCGCAGCAGCGCTCGCGGGGCCAGTTCTTCCAGCATCGCGTCGGGCACTTCCACCGACAGGCAGGCATCGCCGCCGTTCACCGGATGGCTGACCTGGTAGCCCTCGCCCGCGTTGAAGAACAACATGTGGTTGGCATCGGCCACGGACTGATCGCTGCCCACATGGCGCACGTACACACCGCGATAGGGGAAGACCAGATTCGTCGAGGAGGCGCATTCTTCCGCGCTGCGATGCCGGCAGGCGCCGTCGCAGCGCACGTTGCGCAAGGCGACGGTGTCGGTGCTCAGCCAGCGGTCGACGTGGAAGGCGGACATAGGGCGAAGGATAACCGGATTGGGGTCTGTAAAACGGTTCAGGGATAGCCGAAGGCGAGGCTGGAAAAAGCCGTCTCGAAGTCCGCGTCATCACCGGGCGGCAGCGGCCGGGTCCAGATGACGTTGAGCAGCCAGCTGCCTTGCGCTGGCACCTTGAAGACGGCGCGGCCGGCCGCGTCGGTGCGCTGGGTTTCCACGGGACTTTCGTCGTGTTCCAGGCGGGTCAGCTTGACCAGGGCGCCGGGCAGGGGCTGGCCGAGATAGAGCACGTGGATGGGAAGTTCGTCCTGATGCGGCAGAGCGTACGGGTTGCGTTCCGGCACGATTTCCAGCGTCAGGCCGAGTGGTCGGGCGGCAGCCATGGCGTCGGTGGTTGCGGGAAGCCCGACTTGCACCAGTGCTTTCGCATGGCGGCCATAGCGCTCGGCGCCGTCACGGTCGGTGCGGTGGGTGCGCTCGCGTTCGGCCAGCGCGGGAGTGAGTCCTTCCGCGTGCAGATAGTCATTGAAGCGGATCGCCGGCAGGGATGTCATCGCGCGGTTGTCGGTTTCCAGCACCAGCAGGTGAGTGCCTGGCGTTGCCAACTGCGCGTCGGCATCCTCGTCGGCGGCGCCCAGGCGCAGGCGTGAGCGCAGGTCGGCGACGGCGCCGTTCGGATCGATGGCTTCGAACCGGGTAATGCGCCGCGCCGGAATGAGTGAGCGTTGCCGGTAGGGTCTGTGTCCCACCTGCAAGGTCAACTGCGCCGTGCCATGTGGAGCGAGCCGATAGGCCGACGGCTGCAGCCAGAAATCGTGCGCGCCGGCGGGCCATGCGGCGAGCACGAGCAAGACCGTGATGATCCAGGTGCGTGCATTCATTCGAGATGGTCCGGCAGATAGCCCGGCGTCACGGGCAGATAGGGCAGCGTGGCGGCAAGCACCGCAATGGCGATCAGCCAGCTCGACATCACCTTGGCCGCGATCGGCACGCGCCAGCGCACCGCGAGCGCCGCCGGCATCAGTGTGAGCAGGCACAGCCACGCGGCGGGCAGGTCGAACCAGCGTCCTTCGAACGCGATCAGCGCGCCGCTCCAGAATCCGGCATCGGCCGCCAGCAGCCGCGCGAGACGCGGCGATAACCCGCCGCGCAGATGCACGCTAGCGGCACAGCCGATGACGCTCAGCCATCCGCAGAGAAACACCACGCCGATCGACGTCCTCGGCAAGGGCAGTGCGAAACCAGCGACGGCAAACACCGCCACCCATGCGAAGCACACCCGCCGCACGCGCGCCGGCGCAAATGCCAATGCCACGCCGAGCGCGGCACACAGCAACATGGCCGCGGACACGCCGCCTCTCACGACCAGGCCTTAAGCAGGAACCACACGCCGGCGGCGCTGATCGACGCCCCCAATGCCCGCGCGACCAACCTGCCAACCGGTTGCGCACACAGCATGCCCAGCGCGATACCCAGCGCATGCAGCAATCCGGTGGCAAGCACGAAACCGCTGCTGTAGCCGACCGGATCCGCCGCCGCAGGCAGCTCACGGCCATGCGCATAGCCATGGAACAGCGCAAACAACGCCACCACCGTGACTGCCATCCAGGCCGGTGCTCGCCACGCCAGCGCAATGCATGCGCCAAGCACCAGCACCGACAGCGCGATACCGCTTTCCACCGGCGGCAGTGCCGCGCCGAACATGCCGAGCATCGCGCCGCCGACCATCATCGCGGGAAACACCACCGGCAGCAGATGCACCAGGGGCCGGCCGAGAAACGCGCCCCACAGCCCTACCGCCACCATCGCCAGCAGATGATCCGCGCCGGACAACGGATGGGCGAAGCCGGCGAAGAATCCGCCGGCCAGGCCCGTGCCCGTATGCGCGTTGGCGGGAAGCGCAAGCACGCACGCACAAATGAAGGCGATACGTGCCACGATGGCGCGTTGCGAACTCACTGGTAAGCCCCAGTGGCCGCCGGCTGCGCATCCGGCGCGGCAAGGAACGGGAAGTCGCTGTCGGACTGCTCGCGTTCGTCGCGGGTCAAGCCATCGCTGACACTGTCCGTCGTGCCGTCGACCAGCATCGAGCGGTAGACATTGGAGGCGCTGTAGGTCGGCGTGCGTCCACCGCAATCGGCTGCCAGCTTGCGATCGTTGCCCAGCGCCGCACGCTCCACCGCGAAGAACTGCGTGCAGGTGGCGGAGGCGCTGTTCACCCACAGGCGATCATCCGCCAGCAAGGCCGCGAGTGCGTGGTACCGGCGTGCCGGCGGCGCCTTGGCGTCCGCCAGCCACTGGTTGCCGCACTTGCCGTCGAAGCCGTCGTAGAGGCCCAGGTTGCTGGCGATCTCATCGACGAACTTCGCCCCGTCCGCTGGCGTCGCCATGTTGTAGGTCTCCTTGAACGCATCGCTGATTTCGTCCGGGGCCAGCGTGCCTAGCAGCGCATTGCCGGTCAGCGGGCGGCCGGCGCGGTCGATCTGCCGTGTCGGCCCCTGGGTGGCGGCCCAGACCGCGAGCACGGAGCCGCCCTTGGCCACCAGGTTCAGATCGATGGAGACGACGATGGCCGAGGTGGTCCAGCCGGCGAGCAGGTTCTTCGCCGGCCCGCCCTGCGTGTGGCGCCACTCATCCGCGACGGCGTCCACTGTAGGCGCGTCGAACGCGGGGCAACCGGCGGCATCCACTTTCGCGCCGGCATCGAGCGCGGCGCGCGCCTTGTCATAAGCGGCGCGGGTGCCCTTGACGTTGTTGAAGAACGGATCGTCGCGCGGGCCGGCGAACACGCGGAAGTGGCCGTGTTCGCTGACCAGGCCCTTGGTGTCGCTGGGATTGCCTTGTGCCTTGTCGGCATCGCCAACCGTGCAGGTCACATCGGTGCCCGAGCGGAAACGGCAACGCAGAACGGTGCTGACGGTGGTGCGCCCGAAGCGCTTGCCGCTGTCGATATGGAAGACGTAGTCGAGCTTGTCGGAGAACGTATGCCCGACGATATCCATCACCAGGTTCAGATGCTTGCCGTCGGGCGCGGTCCAGGCATAGAGGTCGCCGATATCCGCGCGCGGATCGCCGATGACCGACGGAGTGTCGAGGTGGTCCGAGGCCTGGGCGGTGGGCCCGAAGGCCATGCTCAGGGCGAAGCAGGCCAGCGCCTGCAGCCGCAATGCAGCTGTGCGTTGCATATGAGTGATCTCGTGTGGAGGAAGCGAGTCCAGTAGGCCCGAGGGGGCAGGGGCGGGCTATCAAAATCTTTAGCAAGCCGCGTGGCCTGCGGGGACGGCTATGATCGGGTTCCGCGTCCCACCGAGCCCGCCGTACCCATGACTTCCGCCCTGCTGGTGATCGACATGCAACAAGGCCTGTGCACCGGCGAGTGGGCGATGCACGGCATCGACCTGATGCTGCCGCGGGTGAACGGCCTGATCGACCGCGCCCGCGCGGCCGGGGTGCCGGTGGTGCTGATCCAGCACGAAGAGGCCGAAGGCGATCCGGTGCATGACCGTGCCGGCTGGCAACTGGTCGATGGCCTGCACGCGCGGCCCGACGATCCGCGCGTGCGCAAGGCCACACCGGATTCTTTCTACGAGACCGAGCTGGGCCAGCTGCTGCAGCAGCGCGGCATCGACCATCTGGCGATCTGCGGCCTGCAGAGCGATTTCTGCATCGACACCACCGTGAGGCGCGCGCTGGCCCTGGGCTATCACGTCACCCTGGCGAGCGATGCGCACTCCACGATGGACAACGACGTGCTGCCGGCGGAGCAGATCACGGCGCATCACAACTGGGTGTTGGAGCGCCTGCAGGCGTTCGGCACGCGGATGGAAGTGGTGCCCGCGGAAGCGGTGCGGTTTGCTTAAGAGCGGTCCGATCTTTTCTTACGCGGTTTACCCATCTCCTTCACCCTCCTGAACCTCTGCTCAGCAAGTTGTTGCGCCGCGGAATGACGGCGCGCTGGCGCTCGCTCATCCTGCGCGGCGAATCCGGGCACGCGCCATAGAAAGAACGGGCATCTCGCGATGACTCGTTCCGTTGGCGCGTACGCCTGCCGGTGCCATGGGGGGCACTTCTAAAAAAGAGGGAGGAATGGAGTCATGAGTCAAGGCCTCGCGCCGCGCCTGCGGCTTGGGTATGGAATCGCACGCAAGCCGCTCGCCGCGGCATGTATCGCCGCCTTGCTGGCATCCGGCATGGCGGCCGCGCAGGACGCGCAGACGCCGGCTGCCACGCCGCAGCAACAGCAGACACAGCAACCGCAGACACAGACGCAGGGGAATCAGGCCCAGGATGCCAACAAGAAGCCGGCGCCTGGCCAGGTCAGCAATCTGCAGGCCGTGGTGGTTACCGGTATCCGCGGCAGTATCGAGAGTTCGATACGCGCGAAGCAGAATTCGGACAGCATCATTGAAGCGATCTCAGCCGAGGATATCGGCAAGCTGCCGGATGCGAGCATCGCGGAGAGCCTGGCGCGCCTGCCGGGTCTGGCGACGCAACGTGTGGATGGCCGCGCGAACATGATTTCGATCCGTGGTCTGTCTCCGGATTTCGCCGGCACCACGCTTAATGGGCGCGAGCAGGCGACGATCGGCGAGAACCGTGGTGTGGAATATGACCAGTATCCTTCCGAGCTGATCAGTGGCGCGGCGGTGTACAAGACGCCGGATGCGAGCCTGGTCGGGCAGGGTCTGTCCGGTACGGTGGATCTGCATACGATCAAGCCGCTGGATCTGCCTAAGCGCGCCATTGCGATCAATCTGCGCGGCGAGCACAACACCAATGGCAACCTCAATCCCGGCTCCGGCGTGGGCGATATGGGCCACCGCGCGAGCTTCTCGTATATCGATCAGTTCTTCGATCACACCCTGGGCGTGGCGGTGGGCTTCGCGCAGCTGGATTCGCCGATCCAGGAGAAGCAGTACCAGGCATGGTGGTGGAGCGTTGACAATGGGCCGGATGGCATTGAGTCCTCCTTAGGGAAGCACACGCCGGGGCTGCCCAACAGCGTGCTGTCGCAGGAAGGCATGCAGTTGCGCGCGCAGTCGGAGAACCAGTTGCGCAATGGCTTGATGACCGTGTTGGAGTGGGCGCCGGGCGAGCATTACCACACCACGCTGGACCTCTACTACTCCACGTTCAACGAGCGTACTTACAAGAACGGCGCCCAATGGTCGAGCAGCCCTTATGAAAGCTGGGGGCCGCCGACTTACAGCAATGTGGGGATCACGCCTGGGGTGCCGTATCCCATTGTCACGTCCGGGGTGATGGGCAATCTCGTACCGGTCCTGCAGAACGAATACGTCAAGGAAAAGGACAAGCTGTTCTCGGCCGGCTGGAACCATCAGTACGATTTCGGCAATGGCTGGGTGGTCACCGGCGACCTCTCGTATTCGATGGCCAAGAAACGGCTCCGCGACGCCTATCTCTTCAGCGGTCTCTCGGGCGACCCCACCACGAGCGTGGCGTTCCGCACGCCTACCGGTTACGACTATCCGGACTTCAGTACTGGTGCGGACCTCAGCGATCCGTCGCGCGTCGTATTCACCGATCCTTATAAATACGGGTACAACGGACGCGAAGAATTCGACAAGCAGAAGGACACCATCAAGGCCGTGCGCTTCCAGGTTTCGCATCCGGTCGGCTGGATCTTCAGCACCGTCGATGTGGGCGCTGCCTATTCGGAGCGCAAGAAAACCAAGCAGGCCGATGTGTACTTCGCCTATCTCAATGGCAACGGGGACGACGGCGTGCACGGTCCCTACGACAATACGTTCAGCGCACCCGTCGGCTCAGCATTCCTGCGCGGACCGACCTCGCTGGGTTATGGCGGCATCCATGGCGCCCTCAACTACAACGTGCTGGATGCGCTTGGCAGCCAGTTCTACCTCGTCCCCAGCAACACTCTGGCGGACTGGAACCGCAATTACACGATCACGGAAAAGGTCCCGGTCGCGTATGCCAAGTTCAATATCGATACGCACCTTGGCGATGTGCCCCTGCGCGGCAATATGGGTGTGCAGTTCGTCCGCACGGATCAGTCTTCCACTGCATTGCAGACGAATGGCGACGTTCTCGTGGGCAAGCTTTCCGGCGGCGCGAAATACAACAAGTTCCTTCCCAGCCTGAATCTGGTCGCGCAGATCGCGGACGGCCAGTATCTGCGCTTCGGTCTGGCCAAGACGATGGCGCGCGGGCGCATCGACGACGAGAAGGTGGCCTCGTCGGCCAGCGTCTCGCACGTCGACACAGGACCTCAAGCAGGCCAGAACCTGTGGTCGGGCAGCGGCGGTAATCCGCAGCTGCGCCCATACATTGCCGTGGGCACCGATTTGTCGTGGGAGAAATATTTCGGCAAGTCCAGCTATGCGGCCGTCGCGGTATTCAACAAGAACCTGCTGAACTACATCTACAACAAGACGGTGAAGATCAATTTCCCGGATGCGGGGTATCAGAACGACACTCCCACGCTGGTGCCATCGAGCCCCGAAGGCCTGTTCACGCGGCCGGAAAACGGCACTGGTGGTCGCATGCAGGGTCTGGAGCTGTCGGGAGCGTTTGAAGGCGGCTTGCTAGCGAATGCGCTCGATGGCTTTGGCATGCAGGCGAATTTCTCTTTGACCAACAGCTCGATTCCGGTGAGCTCGGTGTCGGCCGTACCGGGCGGCCCGAAGACCTTGCCGGGTCTGTCGCGCAAGGTTGCCAACCTGGCGGTCTATTACGAGAAGTACGGTTGGTCGGTGCGTATCGCGGAGCGGTATCGCTCTTCGTTCACCGGCGAAAGTTCGCCGAAATTCGATCAGCTCAGCTACGTCACGGTGCTGGCCGACAAACAGACCGATCTGCAGGTGGGCTACGAGTTCGACCAGGCCAGCCGCTGGGGCGGACTGTCGCTGCTGCTGCAGGTCAATAACCTCACCAACTCGCCGGAGAAAACCAGGCAGGTCGCCGGGTTGCCCAACGGCATCGAGCTTGGCCGCCCGCTGGACTACAACACCTGGGGTCGCACGGTGATGTTCGGTTTGAACTACAAACTCTGAAGCGCCAACCGCTTCGACGCATGGAACGCCCGGCCATTGCCGGGCGTTCTTTTTGGCATGCCGTCCAGATGGCTCAGTCGTACTGCAACTTCGGATACCAATCCTTCCCCCGCCCATCCGGCGTCATATCCAGCAAGGTCCAGATCGGCATCGGATCCGGCGCCCCACGCGGGTCCTGTCCCGGATCGGCGGTCTCCATGCTCATCTCCTCGCTCCAGAAATGCCGGATCTTGCCGCCGCTGCGGGTGAACACATTGAGCGAAGGCATATCGCTCCCATCCGGTGCGATGCCGCGGAAATCGCGCGTGTAGTCGCCATTGAGGTCGGTGTACAGCGGCAGGTCGCGCCAGCCGCGTTCCTGCTTGAACGCGAGCAGCCGCTCGATCGGCGCGCCGGCCACCACGGCCAGCGCCACGCGCTGCTGGATATCGCGCGCCTCGCCGTTCCATGCGCCCAGCAGCGAGGTGCACATGGGGCAGGGGCGTTCGCGCTTCGCGCCGAACATGTAGCTGTAGACGATCAAGGTCTGCTTGTCGCCGAACAGCGCGGCGAAATCGAGCGGGCCGTGTTCGCCTTCGAAACGATAGTCGCCGGTGATCGCCGGGCCCGGCGGCAGTGCGCGGCGTTGCTCCGCGACGCGTTCGATCTGCCGGCGCAGCTCGATCTCTTCGACCAGCAGAGCGGTGCGCGCCTTGCGGTATTCGGCGCTTTCGCCGGGGATGGTGACGCCCGAGCGTGCGGCCAGCTCGGTGGCGGGAACCAGGGGAGTGGAACTCATGGTGTCGTCCTCCTGCGGGGTGGGGATGCTGGGTGGGGAAGTTCAGTCGCGATCGGGTGCGCCGAGCGGAAACAGCGGACGGTAGGGCCGTGCCTCGTCGACCGCGCGTGCGAACGAGGGGCGCGCGAGCAGGCGCTTGCGGTAGGCGATGAGGTTGGCAAATGCCGGGTCGATCGGATGTGTCCAGTCGGCGTAGAACAGGAACGGTGCGGCGCCGCAGTCGGCCAGCGTGAAGTGGTCGCCCACGGCCCATTCGCGCTCCGCCATGGTGTGGTCGAGCCAGCCGTAGGCGGCGTCGAGCATCGCGCGCGCTTCCTTGACGCCATGCGCATCCTGCGTGCCCTGCGGGCGGATCGCGTCGAACACCACTTTCTGTTGCGGTGTGGAAATGTAATTGTCGAAGAAGCGGTCCATCGCGCGCACCTCCAGCGCCTCGCGCGCATCCTCCGGCAACAGCCGCACCGGGCCCGGATGATGCAGGCCCAGGTATTCGATGATGGTGCTCGCCTCCGCCACCATGCGCCCGTCGTCGACCAGCAGGGGAAAGCGCTTGAGCGGCCACATCCGCAGCCATTCCTCGATGACTTGCGGATGATCGGGCGCAAGCATGCGCCACTCGAATGGCGTGCCGTTCTCGTACAGCGCGATCAGCACCTTCTGGCTGTAGGAGGAGAAGGGATGGGCATAGAGCTGCAGGGCCATGGGAAGTCCGATCGGCTTGGGGAGATATGAAGGCGACGAATGGGCCGCCGCCGGATCGACAAGGCGCCACCAGGATCTAGATATGAAGGAAAGCTTTGCAGTTTTCCTTCGCAGCTACTACGATGCCGCCCCATGCCCACTCCGTCGCCCAAGCCGGATGCCACCCACGCCCTCGCCGTGGAAATGCGCATGGTGTTCGGCCAGCTGGCGCGCCGCCTGCGCAAGCAGGGCCGCACGGATCAGTTGACGTCCGCGCAGACCTCGGTGCTGATCCATCTGGAGCGCCACGGCGCCGCCACGGTCACCGCACTGGCGCATGCCGAAGGCGTGCGGCCGCAGTCGATGGGCGCGACGGTCGCGTCGCTGGAAGCATCGGCGCTGGTGTCCGGCGCGCCGGATCCGGCCGATGGCCGGCAGACGCTGTGGACGCTCACACCCGCCTGCCAGGAGCTGTTCCGCGCCAGCCGCGCCGCGCGCGAAGACTGGCTCGACCGCCTGCTGCGCGAACAGCTCGACGGGCGCGAGCAGGCACAGCTCGCTGCCGTGATGCCCTTGCTGCGCCGCCTGCTCGATGCGTCGGCGGAGCCGCGCGCACCTTGACCCTTCCCCCTGTGCGCCCGCGCGGCGCGCCGTTCCCCGCATGTAACGGAGTTCCGCCATGAGCATCACCGCGATCGACGCCAGGACCGCACTCATCCTGATCGACCTGCAGAAAGGCATCGTCGCTTACCCGACCGCGCATCCTGTGGATGCCGTGCTGAAGCACGCGCGCGAACTGGCCGATGCGTTCCGCCGCCACCAGTTGCCGGTGGTGCTGGTGAACGTGATCGGCGGTGCGCCGGGCCGCGTCGAGCAGCGCTCGGGCGGCGAGCGCCCGGCGGATTGGGCCGAGCTGGTGCCGGAGCTGGGTGTGCAGGCGAGCGATCATCGCGTCAGCAAGAAAACCTGGGGCGCCTTCGCCAGTACCGACCTCGCCGATTATTTGCATGGCCTTGGCGTGACCCAGGTAGTGATCGGCGGCGTGTCGACCAGCATCGGCGTGGAATCCACCGCGCGCCAGGCCTTCGAAGGCGGTTTCAACGTGACGCTGGCGATCGATGCGATGACCGACACCCGCGCCGAGGCGCACGACAACAGTATCGGGCGCATCTTCCCGCGCCTGGGCGAGACCGGCACCACGCGCGAGATCGTCGAACGCCTCGACGCACGCGCATGAGCGACGGCGCGGCATCGCGAACGAGCACGCGCCGATGCTAGGCGCGTTCCGTTCGCTGCGCAGTTACAACTACCGCGTGTGGGCGGCGGGCGGCCTGGTCTCCAATGTCGGCACCTGGATGCAGCGCACCGCGCAGGACTGGCTGGTGCTGACCGGGCTGACCCACAAGAACGCCACCGCGGTGGGCATCGTAATGGCCTTGCAGTTCGGTCCGCAGCTGCTGCTGTTGCCGTTGACCGGCTACGCGGCCGACCATCTGGACCGGCGCAAGCTGCTGCTCGTCACCCAGGCCTTGATGGGAGCGTTGGCGCTTGGGCTGGGTGTGCTCACCCTGGGCGGATGGGTGCAGTTGTGGCACGTCTATGTGTTTGCCGGTCTGCTCGGCGCGGTGGCGGCGTTCGACGCGCCGGCGCGGCAGACGTTCGTATCGGAACTGGCCGGCGAAGAAGACCTGTCCAACGCGGTGGCGCTCAATTCCACCTCGTTCAATGCGGCGCGCATGATCGGACCCGCGGTCGCCGGCGCGCTGCTGGCCTCGATGAGCGCGGGCTGGGTGTTCATGCTCAATGCCTTGTCGTACCTCGCCGTGCTGGCTTCGCTGGGCCTGCTGAAAATCGACCAGCTGCATCCGCGGCTGCGTCCGGACCGTCGCCGCGGCGGTCTGCTGGAAGGCTTCCGCTACGTATGGCAGCGGCACGATCTGCGCGCGGTGATGCTGATGCTGTTCCTGATCGGCACCTTCGGCCTGAACTTCCCCATCTTCATCGCCGCGATGGTGGTGAAGGTCTTCCACGGCGAAGCAGATCAGTACGGCCTGCTGACCTCGCTGATGGCCGCCGGTTCGGTGGCCGGCGCGCTGTTCGCGGCGCAGCAGGCGCGGCCGCGGCTGAGTTATCTGCTCGGCGCGGCGCTGTGCTTCGGCGTGGGTTGCATGCTGGCGGCGGTGATGCCCACCTATGTGTGGTTCGGCGTGATGCTCGCGGCGGTGGGCCTGGCCGCGCAGACCTACACCACCTCCACCAACAGCCTGGTGCAGTTGTCGACCGAGCCGGCGATGCGCGGGCGGGTGATCGCCATCCAGTTCGCCATCGCCCTGGGCGGCACGCCGATCGGTGCGCCGCTGGTGGGCTGGGTGGCCGATACGCTGGGGCCGCGCTGGTCGCTGGGGCTCGGTGCGCTGTCCGGCCTCGCGGCGGTGGCGGTGGGCTTGCGCTATTTCGTGCGCTACCGGCAGTTGCGCATGTTCGTGGAGAACGGGCGGGTGCGCTTCAGCGTGTCGCTGGTCACCGAGGCGAGCCGGGTGGTCGCGGAGAAAGCCTGAGCGGGGGAAAAAGGCCGCGTCCGCCGGGTGTGTCGGCGGACGCGGGAAACAGCGCCTACAGGGGTGGAGAGGCGCGAGCTACGAGGTTCGTCCGGCGTCCCGGCCGGGCGCGCGAGATATGCCGACTGGGGCGTGAGGCGGCCGTGAAAATTCGCCGCCTCGCGCCGCTCAATGCCGCCGGGTTACTGCGGCGCGATATGGGTGCTGCATTCCACCGGATCGCTGCAGGGGATATCGAGCGCGCGCAGGCGCAGCGAGCCGTCCTGCGCCGGGGTGGCGGTGACCTGCACGGTGCCGTCGCTGTAGACCGTCTCGCCGGTGGCCGGCGTGGCGCTGCCGGCCGGCGTGGCGGTCAAGGTGGCGCCGGTGCCCATCGGCAGCACCAGGAACTGGCCGCCGGCGGTGGCGAACGCGCCCAGCACGCGGCCGTTGAGGTCGTTGACCTGCACGAAGCGCACGCCGTCGCGCTCGAACACATAGACGTGCCAATGCGGGCTGGCGCTGACGTCAGGCGCGTTCGGCCAGGCCTGGCCCAGGCCGGAGGCCAGCTGCGCCGCCTGGGCCGCCAGCGGCGACAGGGCCAGCGGCGACAGGGCGAGGGCAAGCAGGATGGATGTCAGGCCGCGCCGGACCAGCCGGCGCGCGCCGCGATGCATATTCGATTGGGTCATGGCCTTTCCCCTTTCATGGATGTGGTGGTTACGTGCTGCACGAGCGCCTCAAGGCTAACGCCGTCCGCTCGCAGATGCTGGGACGTCCTGGTTGGCTTTCAACGCAATGTGCGGTTATTGGACAGACTCCGCGCCGTCACATCGTCTGCACGGCCCTGGCGCGAACGTACCGCCGCCGCGCCAGGGGGCGCAA